>VFQQ010000218.1_pt1 | contig 141111 bp, 92 predicted proteins | sample 3512341 | NCBI WGS metagenome assembly VFQQ01 (sample SAMN10412373, study PRJNA504923) | tailings metagenome | isolation source: Relicate 2 Philex TSF1 revegetated site | place: Philippines: Tuba, Benguet | collected 2017-08-29 | reverse complement strand
TGAGTGGTTCTTAAAAATAGAGACTCACTGTCCAAGTTCTTAGGGGTTCAGGAGGTGCAATGTCCCATGCAATGTCCCATGCAATGTCCCATGCAATGTCCCATGCAATGTCCCATGCAAACAACGTGCGGGTGATTACGTGAATCTTTTTGCTAGATTCCGTGTTGCCGCGGCATTCGCCGCCAGTAGTTTTCCGAAAGGATCCGCCCATGCGTCTTGCGTCTCGTTGCCTCTGTGCGTTTGTCGTGAGTTGTGCCCTTGTTGTAACAGGTGCGTTAGCACAAGAACGGCTGTTCGTATCTGTTCCCTCGGCCAACAACGAAGGTTCGCTCAAGTCGGCCGTTTTGGCCGTAAACCCTTCTGCGTTTTCTCAGGCCCTTTCGGCTCCTGAATCTGCGCAACAGCGCATTGAGCTGCCGTTACCCGGCACAGAGGTTCGCGTTCTGGTGAACCGGTTCGAGGTGTTCGACGATGCCACCATCGTGAATCTCATAACGGCCGCCGGGCCTGTACGCTTTGTTCCTCAAAAGCAGCTCTTGCTGAGCGGTCGCGTGGACGGTATTGCTAGTAGCCGCGTGGTGTTGGCTGTACTTCCCGACCAAGTGTATGGCATTGTTACCATGAACGGGCGCCAGCTTTATGTGCAGCCGTTTGACCGTGTAGCTGGTACGTCGATAGCATTTGCTGCCGAGACCGCCCAGCATCCTACGCCGTGGACGTGTGGCCAGGAGGACATCAAGGATCAGCCACCAATTGCACCGATGCCCCCTATCCAGCAAGGGAAGAAAGGGGGCGCCGACCAACAACAGCGTCTGATACGTACCCTGCCCTTGGCGATTGAAGGCGACTACGATATGTTCCTGGACCACGGCCAAAATGCTGCCAAGGCAGCGGCCTATGCCGAAGCCGTGACGGCAGCGTCGAGCGACATTTTCTTTCGAGATGTAGACGCTAAGCTTCGGGTAAAGCAGTTTGAATTGTGGACGGTGGTAGACCCGTATACGTCGACCAATTCGGGGGGCATGCTTACGCAGTTTCGTGACCGCTGGCGGGCACTTCATGGCAACATCGACCGCGCCGTAGCTGTATTGCTTAGTGGTGTTAACAACATTGGCGGCGTTGCCTATGTAAACGTTCTGTGCAGCAAACAAAACGGCTATGCCGTGGTAGGCCTCAATAACAACGTGAATTATCCAGCTACCGGATACGTGTGGGATACCGACGTAATGGCGCACGAGCTAGGGCACAACGTTGGCTCTCTCCACACACACTCTTGTACATGGGCGCCGCCCATCGACTCCTGTGTTGCCGCCGAAAATGGCAACTGCTATACAGGCACCAAGCCCGTTCTTGGCACCATCATGAGCTACTGCCACCTAACCAACAGGGGCACCAGCTTGGAGTTTCATCCCAGAGTCTCGGCTCTGCTTTCTACACGAATCAACTCAGCTTCGTGCCGCGAGCTTATCTCGTCGCTTACCGTTGATGCCCGTGCCGATACTACCGTGTGCCATGGCGACACCATCCGGCTGACGGCCACCATTGGCGGCGGTACCGCTCCCATAGGTGTCGCGTGGTCGGGTCCCAACGTTATCGATGCCACAGGGCCCAACCCACGCGCCGTTGTTACTGCGACGGCGGTTTATCGTGTGACGGTATCGGATGCCACTAACTCGCAAGCCGTCGACTCCGTCCGCATCACAACGTCGCCCCTTCCCCTTACTGCCACCATCACACCGCCGCAGCGCATTTGTCCTGGCGCCCCGGTAACCCTTGTTGTCAATGCGGCAGGGGGCACTGGAGCATATCGATACACGTGGATTGTTAATGGCGTTACCACTGGCATTGCCTCGGCAATGAATACGTTTACCACGTCCGACTCGTTGGACATCGTGGTACGCGTGCGTGACGCCCAAGACTGCTCGACGTTTGTACAGTCGGCTGTTACCACGTTTAACAAACCTGTCAATACCCTGCAGGCGCCGAGTGTTGCCTGTGTTGGCGACAGCGTGACCATTCAGGCCGATCCGCGCCGCGGAACACCGCCGTTTAGCATGGAATGGTGGGTAAATGGCCAGGACGCCGACGTGATTGAGACGACCTTGCGATTTCCTATAGCCGAAAACAGCTTGATTCGATGTGTGGTAACGGATAAGAACTTGTGCACCGATACCACCGAAGTGTTTGTTCGTGTTCGCGCTACACAGGTGCAGTTTGTACCCCCTAGGGTAACCGTTCCAGAAATTGCGGCATGTATCGACTATGCCAGCATGAATGTAAGCGTACGCAACAGCGGTTCCGACACAGCGATGCTCACGTCGATTGACGCCACCTATGCGCAGGCAGTCATTGAAGGCAGCGAGAATCCCTTTGTGGTAGCGCCTGGCGAGCAGCGATCCATGCGCATCCAGGTGCGTTTACCCATCGACATGGAAGTTCGAGACACGCTGAACATTCGTGATGTTCGTTGCGGCTGGGTGTATCAGCTTCCCGTGGAAGGTCGCCGCGGAACGCTTGTTGCCGATCCAGTAGGCGGTGTCGACCTTGGTGTTATTTCGGCCTGTTCCGATGGTGCCAACAGGACGGCTGTTCTGCGTCTTCGCAACGGCTCGCCGATTGCCGTTACTATATCGCAGTTGCGCGCCGAAGGCGTCGACTCCATAGCGGCCGCCTATCCTATTTCCGTGGCGGGTCGTGGAACAGTTGCCATCCCAGTGCGCCTGTTTGGTATTCGTAAGGCCCTTATGTCTATTCCGGCCATTCGCGCAGAGTACACCTCGGTTGGCTGCGAGGGCTCGGCAGCTATTCCCGTGAGTGTTTCCGTTGCCCCATACGAACTTTCTGTACCAAGCATTCTAGATTTTGGCGTGATACGGAAGGGGGCACCGGTAGTACAGCGGTCGTTGAGTGTGATACCGGCGATGTCGACGGGGCTTGAACAAGTCGAGATTACAACCGTTGCTGTGACCGGCCCGTTCGAAGTGACCGACCTGTTGCGGGCACGATTGCGTGGCGGGCGGGCTACGGTGGCCAGCGTTGCGTTTAAGCCATTGCCAACCACGGCCAATGGCGAAGTGCTTGGCAGCATTGCGTTTACGGTAGACTCGTGTTCGGCCGAAACTACGATACCGCTGCGCGCATGGCTGGATGACGGCGTATCGGTGCAAGATGGTACAACGCAAGCGGCACGGATCGTGTATTCTGGTGCAACGAATACGGTGACGGTTCTGGGGGTTGACGCCTGCGTGCTGAGCTTCTTCGATGTTCAGGGCCGGCTAGTGCATACAGCGCAGTTTACGGGCGTAGCGGTCGACGTGCCGGCAGCAGTGCGTGGCGTGATTGCTGTAAGTGCCGAATGCGCTGGAAACACGAGGCTGAGAACCGTAATTTCAGTGCAATAATTGAGCGGGTAGATAGCTCAACGAGCAATAAATTCGTGTAACTATGCCGTGTGGCTTTGTTTGCAAGTCCGTAGTTTTGCGCAATGCGGCAGATACTCAAGGCGTGTGGTATTCTTGTGTTGGGGATGGCGTTCTATGCTTGTTCCTCGGTGGTACATAGGCCGTATGCTGAAGAAATCCAAGAGCAAAGGCGCAGGTTTAGTGCCATAACCTATCCCGAGGGCGACTTTGTGCGTCCGGCGCCACTCGAGGTAGGACAGTACGTGATGTATAGCATCCTGCAAGGCGAGGCGCGGGTTGTAACGTCGTACGACGTGTTAGCCGAGACGATAGACGGCTGGCAAATTCAGCGGGAGTGGATGACGCCGACGCAGCGGCGTGTGGACACGTTTTTACTTGCGGACCGAGAGCTAGGCGAGATATCGCGGGCCGAGGGATTAGAGATAATTCTTGGTCAGCGTGGTGCTAGCAGAGCAGCAGGCATGGTGCAGGTAGTAGGCGGAGTATTTAAGGGTACCACGGAGATAGAGACCGAGGTAAAGCTCAACGGTCAGTTGCGCGTTATGCAATGCACGTATAATCCGGCGGTGTTGCTTACGGGCATTGTATCGGCCAAATTAGGCAGCGTAACGATCGAGCTTTTAGAGTTTGGCCGATTTCGCACAGCGTTGAAGTTTTAGCAAAGGGCATTCCGTCACGGCGCAGCATTCAGCGCCCAGTCGTAGTCGCGGTATGAGACGGTATACGACGCTGCATTGCGCGAAACGTCTCCGCTTTGTGCTGCTGGGAGGAACAGTGCAAGAGCGCGCAGCACGTCAGCCGTCGTTGGGCCAAAGTCAGAAGCAAACCATGAGAAAATCATGGACAGTTTTGCAGACTTCTCGGTAGCATCGAAGGTGTTCCACTGACGATTCGCGAGAAACAGTTTTCCCTGTTCGTTTAACTGGCGATCAAGCCGATCGGGAAGGTAGGCCTCGGCCCGAAGTGGTGGGCAGCTTTTTGCGGCGCAGACCAATGCAAAGTGAATGCGTGGGTCGGCCATGGGACGCAGGATCTTGTGTTCGATATCGTTCAGGCTCATGCTTTGGCCTTTTAGGTTTGCCAGCGGTTTATCCCACACGTCGGTCGATGCCCCTTTGGAAGGAGAGGCGCCGATATCGCGGATGCTCTTGAGTGGGAGGTTGTCGCAGACAACCTTGAGGGTAACGGCGTTATAGACGTTGATGAAGAAGGCTATGCGAGCGTTGCCGGTAAGTTTGGCGTGGTCGACGGATGAGTAGTAGGCGATAACGGCGTTCAGGCGTGGGTCGGACTTAAGAGCAGCATAGTGAACAGCGCCGTTGGAAACATGGGCGCGAAGCAGCTCGGTAAACAAGGCGTCTGAGGCGTGGGTAGGGGTTAAAGCCAGCAACGCTAGAAGGCCGCTAGCTAGGATTGTCGCGAGGTATTGCATAGTTCTTTTTGGTGATGACCGGAGTGACCTGCAAGAATAGCATAGGTTACAGAAGTACTTGGCTAAGACCATCTGGGGTAAGATTGGCGATCGGTTGCACCCGGAGAGGCATTTTTGCACCATGATTGGCAAGACTCACAGCGTGTTATCACGTCCATTCCCGCGACCCGAAACCGCAGGCGTGGTGTGGCGACGCATCGGACTAACGTCGGTGTTTGTGATGCTCTTCCTCATGGTGTTCCGACCATTTGGGTTACACACGTTGCCAGCGGGCACGTATGGTCCGTTCTTGGCCTACGGCCTAGTAACAGCGTTGGCAATGACCTTGGTGGGCGTTGTTTTGCCGATGGTGTTTCCGGCCTGGTTCGACGAGCGCCGGTGGACGGTAGGGCGTGAGATTACGATGGCAGCGCTCACGATTCTGTTAATTGCCGTGGGGAATGCCTTGTATTCGGCATGGCACTTTGGCTTTGCCATTACGCCGTCGTTCGCACTTGGATTTGTAGCTATTACAGCGGCTATCGGCCTGTTTCCATCGACGGCCATTGTGTTGGCGCAGGTGGGTCGTTATCAGCGGCAGTATGTGGCCGCCGCGGAGCGGCTCGACGCCGAGATCGTGCAACCGGTGCCCCTTACAGAAGGAGCGTTAGTGGTGATAACCGACGACGACGGCCGCGTAGGGGTAGAGGCCGCGGCCGACGACGTGTGCTGTTTATGGTCGGCCGATAACTATGTTGAGGTGGTTGTAAAGCGTGGCGACGTGGTAACGCGCCACCTTGTTCGAACCAGTTTACGGTCTGTTGAAAGTCGGTGCCAGCTACCACCAACCTTTTGGCGGTGCCACCGCAGTGTGATTGTGAACGTGCGTCGTGTAGAGCATGTATCGGGCAACGCACAGGGATATTCGTTACATATAGGGGGCATCGATTCCATACCGGTAGCGCGATCGCGAAGCCGAGAGGTTGGACAGCGATTGCGAGGCCAAACAGCCCCTACGGCATAGTAAACACAACCAAACGGTACCAGGGCGTGCTATTCATCCCAAACGGCTTGTAATGGGGGTGGTGATAGAAGTACGTTCGCATTCACAGCGAACGGCGAATCACCAAATTCTAGGAGCATTTGTATGATGTATCAGGCCTTGTTAGCGATTCACGTAGTGGGTGGATCGGCGGCGTTATGTGTAGGGACGGCGATTGCCGTGTTGAAGAAGGGCGACCAGCGGCATAAAATGTATGGCCGGCTGTTTGTGTGGACCATGTTGGCGGCATCGATATCGGGCATACTGATGTCGATAATGAAGCCCAACCCCTTCCTGTTGCTGATAGGGTTGTTTTCGGGCTACATGGCATGGAGCGGATGGCGGATACTGCGAGCAAAGCCCGAGCATGCTGTTGTACAGTTGATGGCACCCATTGCCTTGATAGCTGTGGCGATGGGCATGGCGGTGATTGCGGCTACGTCGAACGAAAGCACCATTGTGCCGTTGTTCTTTGCGGCGGGCATGGTGTTTATCGGCGTAACCGACGTTCGGGTGGCGTTGCGTTTACGTAGCGGAACGTTGCCCAAGAAACTCGTGATTTCGCGTCACCTGGGCCTGATGGGTGGAGCGCTTATAGCGGCATGGACGGCGTTTCTTGTGGTGAACATCAGCCTGCCCCAATTCCAGTGGATACTGTGGATAGGACCGTCGGTGATTGGCACCATCGGGTTGACGCGGGCCGGCCGGCGGTTTGCGATTAGTTGATTGCTTAGGTTATTCCGTCCGTGCGTTCTTGCGCAGGAACGCTGCGGCCAGCACGCTTGCCAGAATACCAACCGGAGCAATTTCCATAAGTGTGTAGCCCATGCGGACGTACCATAGCTTGTAGGACGAAACGAACTCGGCGACTTCTGCCTGTTTAGCGGCCAGTGCTTCGGCTGATGGCAAGGTGGCCTCGAAGTCACGAATCATGACCTTGCCATAGTTCTGGGCAAAATCTGGGAAGAGGTTAGCGTAGGCGATCTCCCATGCCAGCACATACATGAGCGAAGCGATGCCAGCAATGGCAAGGCCGCAGCGTAACGCCGCAAGAAATGTAACGGTGCCCCCTAGCGAAGTGCGATAGGCACGTACGCCGAAGAAGACGAAGGACAAAGCGACGCTCATGAAGGCGAAGCCAATGACCATGCCAAGAACACCAGCTTCGGCGGGGTTGGCGGTAAACGGCCATAGGGCGAGGCCGCTGGCCATAACGATGCCGCCTGCAAGGAAGCCGTAACGAAGGATAAAGCGATTCATGTGGGTTTGAGGGATGTGATGGAAACACCGCAAACAACGCACATTTGGGGGCTTCATGCATCACCCAAATGGGTGATTTTGGGTCATTCGTGGGGTGATTCGCCTCGTGAAGATGGCGGATTGCTGCTGTTGTGGACGTTGGATGCAGCTAGTCGAGCAGCATATTGGGCTGCCTGCGCACGATTGGAGACACCCAGCTTGGAGTAGATGTTGGCCACGTGCGTTTTTACGGTATTCGTTGAAACGAAGAGCGCGTCAGCTATCTGTGCATTGGTATGGCCCTGTGCAAGAAGCGCAAGAACCTGGGTTTCACGGCTGCTAAGGCCTGATACAACCAGCGGAGCCTCTGCTGTAGGTACATGTCGGTCAACGTCGATGGCCGCTGTGGGCGTATGTTCAGTGGTTGCATGGCCGCGGCTGGGCATGCGAATTCCACGTCCAAGCCAGACGCCACCAGCGAGGGTAGTTAGGACGACGGCGGAGAGAATGTGCGACGTGGCATTGCTATGGAATGCCCACTGTGCTTCGGCAGCAGCGACGACCAGAAGCAGGATAGACATCACCAATGCATACCGAAGGGCGAGCCGTAGCATGGGCAAACGGGATGTCATCGCACCACATCCAAGCGTGAGGTAAGCGTGGTGTTGCCCGAGCGGAGCAACAGGATGTAGGGTCCGTTGCTAAGGGTGCTGACGTCGACCGTGCGTGTGTGCAGCCCGGCAGGTAGCGCGGCCTCGTTCACCGGTGTGAGCACGAGGCGTCCGGTTTGGTCGATAACGTCGACGACGACAGGCCCTGCGCCAGCAAGGCCAAATTGCAGCTCGGCAACGGACTGCGCCGGATTGGGCCTGCTGGCCAGACTGTAGCCGGTGTTACCCGGCACGTAGAGTCGAGTGCCCCCTTCATCACAGATGTCGGTGATGCGGATTGAGCCGTCGAGAGTGGTGATGACGACGGGGACAGTTCTGTCGAGCCAGTTGAAATCGACAATCTGAATGGGCGAATAGTCGGTATTGCCAAGGGTAGCAATGGCAGGAATCAATGCGAGAGTATCACCCACGTTGCGGCTGCCTGTGATGGTGTATTCGCATGTGTTGGCGTTGACAGCCGTACATGCGAGTGTAGGATCGGTAACATGGACAACAGTAGGGTTAAGGGCTATGGTGGCAACAAAGTTTCGTGGTGCTTCTGGGTGGTCTATTCCAGAGTGCTTTGTGATGGCCAGAGGCAAGGCAATGGCCTGGCCAGCGTGAGCAGTAATATTGGGCAGGGCAATGGTTGTGCGGATGGTATCTAGAGGCGTCGGGTCGGTCGATACGCCTTCGGCAAAGAGCTGTACTACGGCTGGACTTCCAACGCCGTTGTAAGTGAACTCGAGCGTTCCACTGGTGCGGCCTGAATCGTTTGCGGTGAAGCGCAGATCCATCAGGTGTGTGTCGCCGGGCTGGAGCACAAAGCTGCCTCCACCGGCGATGGTAGTAAAGTCGGTGTCGTTTGGTCCGGCATGGCGTACATCGGTGATGGTAAGCGGGGCGTTGCCTACGTTGCGGACGGTGGCGACTTCTAGCGTGTCTTTGCTGGTGCCAATCGGAACGCGTCCAAAGTCAACGCTGATAGTATCTAACGACGGAGGATTAGTGGATATGCCTTCGGCAATGAGCTGTACCATAGCAGGACTACCAACGCCGTTGTAAGAGAACTCCAGCGTGCCACTGGTGCGGCCTGAATCGTTTGCGGTGAAGCGCAGATCCATCAGGTGTGTGTCGCCGGGCTGGAGCACAAAGCTGCCTCCACCGGCGATGGTAGTAAAGTCGGTGTCGTTTGGTCCGGCATGGCGTACATCGGTGATGGTAAGCGGGGCGTTGCCTACGTTGCGGACAGTGGCAACGCCAAGGGTGTCCTTGGATGTGTTAAGGGGAATACGTCCAAAATCCACCCGGGTATTAACGATAGCAAGCAGTGGGGCCACGCCCGTGCCTTGGATGTTTTGCACGAGCGTATCGCTTTGCGTAACGATAACAAGTTGGGCTTGATGCAGGCCCACGCGTGTTGGTTCGAAGCGGAATTCTCCGAAGTGGGAGGTAGCAGCATCGACGCGATACGTTGGTATTCCAGATACGAGAGCAAAGGCCGCAGCGTCGGGTCCGGTAAACGAAACACTGCGCACCTCGAACGGATAGGTGCCAACGTTGCGCACAAGGTCAACAACAACGGAGTCTGTGGCTGAGCCCACAAGGCACTGGCCTAGGTCGATATCCGAGGCCTCCGCAAGCGGCTCGACGATGGAGAATACCGCATCGGAGCTGTCCGACTGGATTAGTGCCTCGCGCACGCGCCAAAGCTTAATGGTTTTGTCTTCGCCTGCCGAGGCCAGCATGGTCCCGTCAGGGCTGAAAGCGACACCATAGACGCCAGTCAGCTGATGTCCCCGCAGGGTATGAATCGCGTCTCCGGTTTGTGGGTTCCATATCTTAACCGTTTTGTCTTCGCTTGCCGAGGCTAGGATGTTCCCGTCTGGGCTGAAGGCGACACCATAGACTTCTTTAGTATGCCCCCGCAAGGTGTGGATAGTGTCACCAGTTCGTGGGTCCCATAGATTAACTGTTCCGTCACTGCCCCCCGAGGCCAGGATGTTCTCGTGAGGGCTGAAAGCGACACCCCAGACGAAGCTCGATTCGCGCTTGGTGCGGATTGTGTCTCCAGTGAATCGGTCCCACAGCCAGACCATTCGGTCATCACTCCCCGAGGCCAAGATGTTCCCGTCAGGGCTGAAAGCGACACATCGGACACTGTTATCATGCCCCCACAGGGTGCGGATGATGTCACCGGTGTGTGGGTTCCACAGCTTGACAGTTCTGTCATCGCTTGCCGTGGCCAGGATGTTCCCGTCTGGGCTGAATGCAACACCGGTAATCAATCGAGTATGCCCCCGCAGGGTGCGAATGGTATCACCAGTGAGTGGATCCCATAGCTTGACCGTTCTGTCATAGCTAGTCGAGGCCAGCATGGCCCCGTCTGGACTGAAGGCGACTCCAATGGGGCTGTCAGTATGCCCCCACAGGGTACGGATCGTGTCCCCAGCGAGTGGATCCCATAGCTTGAACGTCTTGTCATGGCTAGTCGAGGCCAACATGGCCCCGTCTGGGCTGAAGGCGACTCTGAGGACGTGGTGAGTATGACCTCGCAGGGTCCGGATCTCACTCCAGGCGTCGCTTCCACCGGAAACGCTGTCGGCAAGCTGCCGAACTCTAACCAGGCAGGCGTTGCTCGGTGGTCGTGGCACGTTATTCCATCTATACGTCAGGCCTCGGGCAGTATCTATGCGCTTCCAGCTCGCACCTTTGTTCGTGCTGTAGTGTAGTTCAACAAGAACCGTGGGCGGTATGCCTTCCCAGGTGATGACCGTATCACTGCCCACGACAAAGTTCTCGCCACCGTTTGGATGGGTGAGTTTGAGTGTGGGTGTCTTCGGCCTTATGCCGGGGTAGCCGCCGCTGGCAAAAAAGACTTGCGGACACAGCGCATTCTCCAGTGCAAAGCGTGCAAACGTATAACCACTGTCTGCTGCTGTATGCGTTAGTGTGAGCGTTCGGCTTTCATTGGGCTGCAGAGTAAAGCTCGTGGGTGTGAGCGTATAGGCAGGGTTAGATGACGTGATGCTGGTGACCGTAAATGCGGCGTTCCTCGCGGTAACCGTTACGGTTTGTGTTATCGGAGTGCCACTCGGCGGATGGTCAAAGCGAATCGGAGTAGGTGAAAACTCCAGCTTCGCTACAGCCGTGGATGGCGGCATGTACCTGGCCTTGGCAGTTTGACTTTGCAAGTTGAGCCCAACATTGATGTCCCCAACGTTGCATACTGCGACACTCTGCCACTCTATGCTACAGGGTGTACTGTTTTGCGCCGTGATCATGATGTTCCTGTACACCAGTTCTGCCTGCTCGATAGTGGTCACATTCTCGAACACTTCGCCACCGGATTGTGTGGCAATGGTACGCAGCGACTGTGGGGCAGGTAGGCCGAGCGTTACGCAGAAGATGATGCAGGACTGGCGATTGGCTTCGCTGATGATAGCACTGATATCTGGGTTCCGAGCGTGGCCATCGGTAACCAAAATAATGAGCCGTTGATGTTTACCGTTCTTGCTAACAAGCAACCCACCTGCAGTTGGTTCGAAGAGGGCCTTGTTGTAGTTGGTACCACCAAATGGCCGCAGTTTATCAATCGCTGCAAGCAGTTTTGTGCGGTCGGTGGTGAAGTCTTGGTTGAGATAGTTCGCCTCATTGAACGAAACAAGGGCACATTCGCTATTGCCGAGCGGCAAGGCATTCACCCATGAGCGAGCAGCCGATTGGGCTAGGTCGATTTTTGACGTGTTGTTGATACTGCCGCTCATCGACCCACTTACATCGACGACTAATACCGATGACAGTGCTCGAGGCGGCGCTGGCGTCGGGCACGTCACATTCGTTATCGTCCTTGATACACCATCTTCAGTTATTGCCAACTCCGCTGCTAAGGGGCGCTGAACGTTGCCCTGCGCGTCAAACGCATAGAACTTGGCCCGCATGGTTGGGTGGGCCGAGGCGTCGATGTCGAAGAGGGTAAGCGATTGGGCGTGAAGCGTGCTGTGGGCTGCAGCAGCCACGAGCAGGGTAAGGAGTATCTGCATGAACCGACGAGAGCGTGGTGTTGGTGTTCTCATCGCACCACATCCAAGCGTGAGGTAAGCGTGGTGTTGCCCGAGCGGAGCAACAGGATGTAGGGTCCGTTGCTAAGGGTGCTGACGTCGACCGTGCGTGTGTGCAGCCCGGCAGGTAGCGCGGCCTCGTTCACCGGTGTGAGCACGAGGCGTCCGGTTTGGTCGATAACGTCGACGACGACAGGCCCTGCGCCAGCAAGGCCAAATTGCAGCTCGGCAACGGACTGCGCCGGATTGGGCCTGCTGGCCAGACTGTAGCCGGTGTTACCCGGCACGTAGAGTCGAGTGCCCCCTTCATCACAGATGTCGGTAAGGCGGATGGAACCGTCGAGAGTGGTGAGAATCACGGTGTCTCCAGCATCCATCCATTGGAATGCTGTTAGTTCAATCGGGGCGAAGTCTGTAACGCCAAGGGTTGCCACAGCGGGAATAAGCACCAGCGTATCGCTTGTGCCGCGGCTGCCTGTGATGATGTATTCGCACCGGTAGGCATCGACAGCCGTGCAGGTAAGCGAAGGGTCGGTAACGTGAACAACCGTTGGGTTGAGCGTAATGCTCGCCACAAAGCGACGTGGTGCTGCTGGCATGTCGAGACTCGTGTGATCAACCATTGAAAGCGGAACATCAAGAAGCTGGCCAGCATGAGCAGTAATATTGGGCAGGGCAATGGTCGTGCGGACGGTGTCGGCACCTTCGGCAAAGAGCTGTACTACGGCAGGACTACCAACGCCGTTGTAAGAGAACTCCAGGGCGCCACTGGTGCGGCCTACGTTGTTAGCGGTGAAGCGCAGATCCATCAGGTGCGTTTCGCCGGGTTGGAGCACAAAGCTGCCACCACCGGCGATGGTAGTAAAGTCGGTGTCGTTCGGTCCGGCATGGCGTACATCGGTGATGGTAAGCGGGGCGTTGCCTACGTTGCGGACGGTGGCCACGCGAAGGGTGTCCTTGCTGGTGGTTTCGGGAATACGTCCAAAATCCACTAGGGTACTAACGATAGCAAGTAGTGGGGCAACACCCGTGCCGCGGATGTTCTGCACAAGTGTATCGCTTTGCGTAACGATAACAAGTTGGGCTTGATGCAGGCCCACGCGTGTTGGTTCGAAGCGGAATTCTCCGAAGTGGGAGGTAGCAGCATCGACGCGATACGTTGGTATTCCAGATACGAGAGCAAAGGCCGCAGCGTCGGGTCCGGTAAACGAAACCCTGCGCACTTCGAACGGATAGGTGCCAACGTTGCGCACAAGGTCAACCACAACGGAGTCTTTGGCTGAGCCCACAAGGCACTGGCCTAGGTCGATATCGGAGGCCTCCGCAAGCGGCTCGACGATCGAGAATACGGCATCGGATTGGTCTTCTTGGATCGAGACTTCTTTCAATGCCCACAACTTGATGGATCCGTCTCTACTACCAGAAGCAAGAAGGTCTTCGTTCGGACTGAAACTCACATCCAGAACCCAATCGCTGTGGCCGTTGAGAGTGCTAACTACTTCGCCGGTTGATGCGTCCCACAGCTTAATGGTATTATCGTAACAGGCCGATGCAAGAAGACTGCCGTCGTGTTTGAAGGAGAGGTTCTTAACCCAATCTGTGTGCCCACGCAACGAGCGATTGAGTGAACCAGACTGAACATCCCACAGAAATACGTTGCTATCGAGTCCACCTGATGCCAACATTGTGCCATCGGGGTTGAATGCGACGCACCAGACTATGCCGTTGTGTCCCTTCAATTCGCGGAGCACATTTCCAGTCGATGGATTCCACAGGATGATCTTGCCATCCTCACCGGCGGATGCCAGGATGCCGCCATCTGGGCTGAACGCCAAGGACGTGATCCCATTCGTATGTTGACCCACTAGACTTCTCGAATCCCCAGTGGCTGGGTTCCAAAGCGTGATAGTGCTCCCCTCGTGGCCCATAGCCAGCAATGTGCCATCGGGACTAAAGGTGGCACCAGTAAAACAAAGGAAACCAGCATGACCATACCGGTCCAGTTCTTGGCCAGTTTGGATGTCCCATACTCGTACGGAATAATCGCAACCTGACGAGGCCAAGGTGGTGCCATCTGGGCTGAAGGCAACTTTTGTCACCTCCTCTGTATGTCCAGTAAGTGTGCGAATCTCCTGTAACGTGGCAGCATCCCAAAGTACGACGTTTCCTTCACGATTTCCTGAAGCAAGAACAGTACCATCTGGGCTAAAAGATATGGCGGTAATCCAGCCCGCACTCTGTAATCGACTGAGAGTTTCCACCCAAGTAAGCCGGGAAAGAGCAAAGTCGCTGGCTAGTTGCTGAACGCGAACGCGGCACAGGTCACTTGCCGGCCGAGGAATGTTCGCCCAGCGAAACGTACTTCCCCTCGCCGTATCAATGCGTCTCCATGATGTACCGTTATCAATGCTAAATTGCAAGTCGACCAGTTCCGTTGGCGGAATACCCTCCCACGTTATCACCGTGTCGCTACCAATACCAAAGGACTCACCGCCATTGGGGTGTGTTAGTTTAATCGTGGGTGCAACAGACGTCTTACCAAGGAAGGCCGCGCTAGATAAGAACGTAACTGGGCAGAGTGAGTTCTGGAAGTCGAAACGACTGAACGAATAGCCGCTATCGGGAGCTATGTACGAAAGTGATAACGTACGGCTTTCGTTGGGTTGCAACGTGAAGCTCGTGGGCGAAAGTGTGTACGCAGGATTGGATGACGTAATGCCCGTAATCGCTATAGTTCGATTCCGAGCTGTAACGGTAATGTTCTGGGTAGTAGGAGCACCAATAGTGGGGGAAGCAAATCGAAAGGTCCTTGGCGAGAACTCTAAGGAAGGGATGGCTGTAGGCGGAAGCGTATAGGATCTGTTAGCAGTTTGTCCATTCCACATTAGTCCTACGTTGGTTGGCTCCCTATAACAGCGCACGCTACTTTGCCACTCGATAGTGCAAGGTACGCTACCTTGGGTCATAGCCAATATTGACCTATACACATACAAAGCCTGTGGTAAGGTAGTTACGTTCTCAAACACCTGCCCCCCAGTTTGTGCAGCAATGGTGCGCAGTGACTGCGGCGCAGGTAGGCCGAGTGTTACACAGAATATGATGCAGGACTGGCGCTTTGCTTCCTTAACGATAGCGCTGACGTCTGGTTCAGATGCGTTACCGTCAGTTAACATAACGATCACCCTCTTATGTTTCCCATTCTTGCTCACGACCAATCCTCCCGCCCTTTGATTGATCAGCGCCTGATTATAACTCGTGCCTCCTTTCGGACTTAGTCGACGAACAGCATCTAGGAGTTTTGAGCTGTCCGTAGTAAAGTCTTGATTGAGGTAATTGAAGTGGTCAAACGAGGTCACGGCACACTCGCTTCTGCCAAGCTGTAGACCGCTTATCCAAGCACGGGCAGCCTCTCTTGCAAGCATCATTCGAGAAGTTCCTCTTGCCCCGCCGCTCATCGACGAACTGACATCCATAACGAGAACTGTAGACAGGGCGTTCGCTACGAGTGGTGGACAAGTCACGCTCGATATTGAGCGGCTGGTATTGTCCTCTGTGAGGCTCAATTCACCCGCCGTCGGCTGTAATTGGTTCCACTGCGCGTCAAACGCATAGAACTTGGCCCGCATGGTTGGGTGGGCCGAAGCGTCGATGTCGAAGAGGGTAAGCGATTGGGCGTGAAGCGGAACTCCGCTATACGCTGCTACCACAAGGCAAACCAGCAGCCAACGACAAATGCGGATATGTATGGGACGAGTCATGCGTGGCCCTTCGGTGGGTGACACTATGGTGCTACGGGAGTTTCAATCGTGATGTCAACGGTCCTGGTGTACAGGCGGCCCTCGGGCAGGTCGGGCGCATACGACGTTGCGTTGCCAATGCCCCGAACGGTGGCTCGCTGCTGTATACCCAGGGCCCTAGCCGCACTGCGTGCACGCTGCTCGGCTAGTACTTGGTTCTGCGCTGCGTCGCCCAAACGGTCGGTAAGGCCCAATAGCGTTACGCTCGACGTTGGCCTAATGTAGGGCTTGATAAGATCGACAATGGCGGCATTCGCAGCGCCGATTTCGGCAGAGCGGACGTCGAAGAGTATTAGACTGAATCGGTCGATTTCTTTGTCGGCAATGCGCTCTGTTCGCTTCGTCGATACCGTCAGGAGCTTTGCATCAAGCTGACCTCTTGCCTCTGTACGATTTCCGTCAACATCAACAACATCAAGCTGATAGAAAATCGGGCTGTCGGTTCGCGGATGCGAACCTTCGTCCTGCTGCACATTCCAGTCCACAACAGCCGGAACGGCGCCACTTCCACGGAAGGTCTTGAGCGTTGTTTGTCCTTGGCGCAGCGTTACATTCCACTCTGCTACCGGACGTTCGGCGTTGACGTTTGGCCGTAGCCGAATCGACGGCGGAGAAATCGACCGCACGGTGTCGCGCGCTATCACAGGTGCCAGCAGGGCAAGCCGGTCGGAGACGATTTCTACGCGTCGATTCTCCTGCTGGCCATCGGACGTCTCCGCATTGGCTGCCCGTTCGGGGAGGTTGCGCTGCTGCACTTGAATGCGCGACGCGTCCAGCCCCCACACATCCACCAGATAGCGCTGAACCTCCTGCGCACGTGCCGATGAGAGTGCAAGGTTGCCCGCCTCGGCGCCTACGTTGGCATTGCATCCCACCAGCGTAATCTTGGCGTCAGGTGCCTGTCGTATTCGGCTGCCAACGATATTCAACAGGTGGTAATAGGTTGGCAGTTTGTCGAAACTGCTGACGGCTTCTTCGCGGAACGATGCTGTTTGTGAGGCCTGCAGCCGGACGTAACGCGTGGGCAGCGCAGATTGTCCTTCGGCAAAGAACACATAACCCAACAACGGCGTCATCATCGTGGAAGAGAACTCCTCGACGTTCACCACAAACGATGGCTGCTCTGTGCCGTCCGGGTTAACGCCCGCTGCTGCTATCGAAGCGGTGAGTGACGCCCGCCGTGGTTCTTGCGGCACGTCCGCCGGTGTTGCTGCAATTGTCGTCGTATCGGGCTGGCGTAGTTCTTCTGGCTGTATGCGCTCGACTGGTGCCGAAGGTTTCTCGGTGCCCCCTAACAGCCACACAACAGAAGCACCAAGGCGGAGTTGGTTTACGTTCCAAGAGATGTTTGATACGACGGATGTTAGACCATAGGCATAAGAAACTTCGGGGACGAGCAGGAGCGACTTCGACGCATTCATGGGCAGGTCGTACTGAAGTCCGGCCACTATAGCGGCGTTGAGCGATGAGGCGTTGGGAATGGCGGCGGCAACGACCTCGTTCTGCACGCGGGCACCATTGGGGAAGGTGCCCGTGGCGGGTTGGACGAGTTCTTCGCGCTGGTCGAACGTTGCGGTTGACAGCAGGCTAATGCGCCCACCTGCAAACACATGCAGACCCGAAAACACATTGTAGGCCACCAGCGGCTCGAGCGTTATGGCGCGCAGTTGCGCATCGACGGTGTGTTCGAAGATACCAGGCACATTGCCCGACACTGTTGTTGCCTCTTGGCGTGCAAGCACACCATCGAGCGCAGTATATCCAAGTCGTACCTCGCCTCGTAATAAAGGGGCAACGGGAAGGCGTGCAAGCACGGCGAAGGTGGGGCCTGCGCCAGTGCCCGACTCAAATGCCGGACAGCAGTTGGGGATGCCAGGAAAGGCACGAAAATCTGCATCGTGGCTGTTAAGGCCATACGCTCCATGCAGGCCAACTGACAAGCGGTCCTGAGCGGTGGCTGCAACAGAAAGACACAACAAAGGCGCAATGATGAAAAATCGTAGCAACATATGGTGCAAACTAGCAAGTTCTACTGGATTGTGGAATAATAGATGCTCGATAAATCGGGACAAGTGCACGGAACTCCAAAGCACCGTTGTGATGTAACGGCGATTGACGCAACGCGGTTGAATTCGCTCGGCCTGTATAGTTTTGAACACATGAGAGAATTTCTAAGAGCGCGGTGGGGAAGAATCGTCATAGTAGCCGTTGTCCAAGCAGTTGCGACGGCTGCTCTCGTCACGGCAAGTGAAACCTATAGCTTGCTAGTTTTTGGTGCGTCGCCTGTGGCAGCTTCGATTGCAATTGCCTACTGGCGCGGTCGCGTAGCCGTTCCATCAGTTCTTGGGTCCTTTGCTGACTCGTGCATGTCGAATGCAATTGCGGCTGCAGTAATGTTCGTCGCAGGATTCGAAGGTGCAATCTGTCTTATTATGGCTCTGCCAATTTCGTTAGCCATAGTGCCTATTGGCAGCTTGTTAGGAACGTTCGTGAGCAGCAAAAGGCGTTCAACGAGTGTAAATGTGGTTATGCTTGCCCTCGTGCCTTCTGTGATTGCCGTATATGACGTCGCAGCGCCATCGCATCGTGAAGAAATTCAGGTTAGAACATCGGTTATCGTGCACTCCGATATCCAGAGCGTGCGGAACACGGTGGTCGCATTTCCCGAATTGCCGCCACCGTCAGAAATGATATTCTTGGCCGGAATCTCCTACCCAATTCGAGCAACACTTGATCGAGAAGGTGTGGGCGCAATTCGTACCTGTGAGTTTAATAGTGGTGCATTTATCGAACCAATAACGGAATGGAACCCGCCTTACCGTCTTGCCTTTAGCGTTGATTCGATGCCGGTTCCGATGAAAGAGCTCTCGCCATGGAATGTTCAGCCAAAACATCTGCATGGTTACTTTATCACCACGAAGGGCGAGTTTCGGCTTCGTGCAATCGATAGTGCTACCACAGAGCTCATTGGCACAACGTGGTACACAATGGATGTGCACCCCGAGTGGTACTGGCGTCTATGGACAGACTATATCGTTCATACAATCCACTTTCGAGTACTTGATGGCATTGCTGCGGCAGCAATCCTAAAGTGACAAGCCCAGTGCTCACTCGTGTACGTTGGTGGAAGTTCCATAGCAATATGGCAGGCCTAATCGTTCTAACATCTGCGGTCTTGGCTTCTTTTGTCTCCACCCTTCTGCTCCTCACCACCACCGCTAGCGCCCAACCGTATGGCCGCATTGCCGGAGTGGTTCGCGACGCCGTAACGCAGCGCCCATTATCGGATGTCACGGTGATTGTTGAGGGAAGAACACGACCAACAATCACTGCATCGAATGGCATCTACATTATCGACTCTGTCCGTGTTGGTACGGTTACTATTACTACACGTATGGTTGGATACGCTGCAGTTGTCGAAACCGATATTATTATTCGTAGCAACCGAACAACCACTGTCGATATTCTGCTTACACCCCGCTCGATTCAAGCTGCGTCGGTAGAAGTTGTTGCCACACACGAGTCTCACGAGTCGTACATCGGAACGGTCTATCTAAATAACGAAGAAATTCGCCGTACCCCCAGTGGCGTTGGCGACGTACAGCGCGTGCTTACGGCCATTCCAGCAATTACCGGTTCCGAAGATCAGGTAAACGATGTTTCTATTCGTGGTGGTGCACCAGCCGAAGTTGGTTTTTATATCGACGGCATTTTTACTCCAAATATCAACCATATGCCCCAGCAGGCAGGTGGCGGCGGACTGGTGAGCATTCTCAACATGCGTCTGGTTGATAAACTCACTATTATGACAGGGGGCTTCGATGCCACCTACGGTGAGCGCGCTTCGGGCGTTATTGGCGTTGCACTGCGCGAAGGAAGCACAACCGAGATCCATGGCCAGGCCGACGTGAACATGGCCGGCGTTGGCGGCTACGTGGAAGGACCGTTGGTCGAAAATGTCTCGGTAATTGTCGGTGCCCGACATTCGTGGGTAGACGCCCTTGTGGCGCTGTTAGACGTAGGCAAAGCCCCCAACTATGGTGATGCGCAAGTAAAGGTGGTGTGGCGACTTCATCCCGACCATCGCCTATCGGCTATTGCTGTGATGGGCTTGAGTGGGCTTGAGCGTTCGGCTTCGCAGGCGCTGATGGATAGCTTGCCGCGCTACGGCAGCGAAAATTATGCTGTAGGTACGTACGGCATTACGTGGCAGGCACTGTGGAGCGAACACGTGGTTAGCAACACAGCCGTGGGCGTTGCAACACTGCGCGCAAATGAACAGTGGATGGCAGCAGACACGGATACGCTCGACGAGCAGATTGCCTCGGTCGACAACACGCTAAGTATTCGCAGCGTGACGTCGATGTACTTAGGTGGTACCGGCAACCATGCCGATGTTGGCTTAGAGCTACGCCAGCGGCGATTACAGGTAGATGAAGCACACCTTGGCACAAATCGCAGGGCAACCAGCAACGTATTGGCGGCATTTGCAAGCGTTACGGGCAACGTGGGGACGCTTTCGCTTACAGGTGGGGTGCGCGTTGCAGCGTTGCAGCCCGTGCAAGATGTTACCGTGGACATGCGCCTGCAGGCGCAGTGGGCCGTAGCCGACGAGGTAAGCGTTATGGCCATGGCGGGACAGTATAGCCAAGAACTTCCGCCGTCCCTACTGGCCTATGCCGATGCCACCAGCACGCTGGCTGCGCCTCGAATGCTCTACGTTGGAACTGCCGTCGAGTGGAAGCCCGCACCTACTACGTCGGTTCGAGTGGAAGCGTATCAGAAGCAATATCACGATGGACCGTCAAGCCGACAACGTCCGGAGGCATTTGTGCTCGACGACGTGTTTGGCACGAATGGTCGGTGGCGCAACGTGGAATCACTTGGCAGCGACGCTATGGCGCATGCCTACGGCGTAGAACTGGTACTGCACAAGCGTTTGACAGATGGCTGGCATGCGCTAATTGGCACGGCTGTGACTTCCACAGAGTATCGCGATGCCTCTGGCCTGTGGCGTCCTAGAACGTTTAACAACCGCATTGTTGCCACGGCCATGCTTGGCTGGATGCCTGCGGAAACATGGATGGTAACCACACGATGGAACTACCTTGGAGGTCAGGCGCGGACGCCGGTAAACGCTGCGGCATCGCAGCTTGCTGGCGAAACCGTGCGCGACGTATCGAACACCAATGGCATCTACCTGCCGCCATACCATGGGCTAAGCGTGCGGGCCGACAAACGCTGGTTTTTGCAAGGCAGTACCGTTACCACCTACCTGATGGTGCTGAACGCCTATAACCGCCGCAACGTGCGCGACGTGGTGTGGAACCAAGCTGTTGGCGCCGTAACGAATGACGAAATGTGGGGGATCATTCCCGTGTTTGGGGTGGAGGTTGAAATCTAGCTAACATGCTTCGCATAGCGACGTGCTTCGCACAGCTACATGTTGCGCCCCTCGCTTGCGGTGGGTTGGATAAAAGATGGAAAATCACATTCCGCATTACCGTCGAAAATGCCAAATAAACTGAATGAAGTCAATTTCAAGGTGATTGAATGGCACGTTGCCTCGCGATGTAGCCATGCGTTGAACAGGAGAGTAACGACAGGTAGTACGCAGCGTGAACTTCTGTAAACGCGTTGGTACGATGTCCCACCCAAAGACGAAGATCGGTGTTAGGCCATTCGTTCGCTCAATCTGCTGCTGCCCTTGGTGCGACACGTCCGTTGAAAGCCAGTCGACACCAACGCCGGCACCCACAAAGGGTACAAAGCCGTGATAGTTGGCAATCTGTAGTGCTGCCTCTAGGCCAAGACTTGTTCTCTCCAATGAGACCGATGAGCCATAGCCATGGCGTACACTTGCTATGTGCCGAAATACTGCGTGCAAGAAACCTCGCCCGTCGAGCACAGAATATCCAATACCAATTGAGGGATATGTTGTCGATGGCGGTGGGACGTCTAACATGGGAAGTTGGCTGGCAAGCCACGTAGGACGCGACAGTGCCGTGGCCGAAGAAACGCCAATGCTTGCGAATAGGCCATTGAATAACCCAAGCCGCTCGGCTGCCGCATTGCGGCGCTCCTCGATGCCATCTCGTTGTAATGACTCAACAGACTGCGTCATGTCGAACGCAGTAGTAGCGCTTAGCGAGAGCGCAGCCAATGGCGCCAAAAACGCGCTTACCTCGCCCGTCGCCGAAGGGTATGGTACGCTACGCATAAACGGTGCCGCGATGGTGGCGTGCAGCATCGTCGAGGTCGTCACGGCTGCGGTCAAACCCAAGCGCGCAACGGCTTCGTGAGCGTCGTATGCCGGGCCATCGTCACGTCTACGCCGTGATGCAACCCAAGCAAGACCAACAAACGGAACAACACGCCCACGTTCGATTCGCCATGGATAGATGTCGGCTCCGGTTTCCACGGTCGGACTCCACCGTTCTTCATTTCGGTGCCACATCAGCGCCGTCGCCGTGATGTAGAAATGGCTGTGGCCCCAGAAGTGAAGACCACCAACGGTGATACTGCCGGCAACAGACTCGGCCCCAGCATTGCCGTGGAATGATGTAATGCCTGCGCCCAGCGTTAGCTGTGCAAACCTAGCCGACGTTGCAGTGTCCACATAGGGCTGCCCACGAAGCACACCAGTAGCCAGCAACATCACAACTGCCGTCGTAACAACTACTATTCGCAATGTCATTTCGCTAACTCCCAGAGTGTCACAGTTCACAACCAGCGCAAACGTAGTCGCTCTACATAGCTTCTTGCAATCTGAAAGGGGCAAACGGCAGTACTTGGGACTCAACGGCACGATTTTGGGACGAGCGGTGTTAACTTGCATCTCCGACCGACTGGTCGGTCTGACCGCGTTCCTACACTATCCTCATCTTCTTCATGATTCGCGCCCTAGGTCTAGTCGTTGTTTCAATGATGTTCCTATCAAGTTTGCTCCATGCTGGAAGCATTTCTGGTAACGTTAACGACGCCGTTACCGGTCAGCCACTTGCTGGAATTCGTATCGCCGTGCGCGGTACGAACGCCTCTGCCCGCTCCAACGACAAGGGCGAGTTTACCATCGACAATCTGAAGTTTGGCAACTACGTTGTGGTGGCTTCGGGACCCGGTTGGATTGCCGAAGAGCGAAACGTGAGCGTTGCCGACGACGTGATTGGCGTCGTGCGATTCCTGATGCGCTCCGCAGCGCGTAATGCCAACGAAGTCATCGTCTATGGCGCTTCGCGCCGGCCTCAGAAGCTTACCGATGCGCCAGCCGCTGTTAGCGTTGTAACGCCGCTAGACGCCGAGCGCATGGCTCCGACTGGACAAATCGCGCGGACCATGGAGCGCATGCCTGGGGTAGACGTTGTAATGTCGGGCGCAAACGACTTTAACGTAAACACGCGCGGCTTTAACAACTCCATCAACCGCAGGACGCTTGTCTTGATTGACGGCCGCGATCCTTCGACGCCCCTTATCAATTTGAATGAATGGAACTCGATGAGTGCCATTATGGATGACATTGCCGGAATTGATGTAGTACGTGGTCCAGGTTCGGCCTTGTATGGTCAAAACGCCTACAACGGCGTCGTTAACATTCGCACGTCAGCACCACGCGACGTGTTGGGCACAAAAGTTACGTTGGCCGCAGGCGAATGGGAAACGTATCGCTCATCGGTGCGCCATGCGGGCCTGTTTGGCGACCTTGCTTACAAGTTCACGTTTGGAGCATCAACGCAGTACAACTATGGCGTGGTGCCTCGACTAACCGAAGCGGAATATCCAGCGCTTACGCCGGCTCTTGCAGGCGTAAATGCGTTCGACAAGCGCCCGTTGTCAGACGCTGCACGCAGGCCGTATCAGATTGGCGGCACGATGCGATTTGACTACGACTTGCAAGATGAACAAACGGTGCTGCTTGAAGGTGGCTATACGGCAAGTGGAAACGAAATGTACGTGAACCAAACGGGACGTTTGCTGGTGCAACGCGTCGAAAAACCGTTTGTTCGCATGGCCTATACAAGTCCGAGCTTTACCATTCAGGGTTTGTGGCAGCGCCGCAACACTCCCGATGAATTGCAACAGCTTGTATTCAACGCCAACGCTCGCTCGCTCGAACGCAGTGACGTAATGGGAGTTGACGCCCAATACAACACACAACTTGCCGATGGCATACGAGTGATTGCCGGCGCACAGTACGACTATCAGGACGTGAGCTCGCCAACAGACTCTGCTGGCGTGTTTTTAGCCGATATGACGTTGATTAGCCCTACCCGCGTAACGGCCATATTTGCTGGTGTATATGGTCATCTAGAAGTAAAAGCCACCGACAACATCACGATCGTCGGCTCGGCACGCATCGACCACTCACGGTTGTTCCCAACACAGTTTTCGCCGAAGTTGGCCGTTGTTTTCGAACCATCGAACGGCCATACCTTGCGCCTAACGCTGAACCGCTCGTTCTTGCGGCCGTCGTACACCGAACTCTTCCGCCGTTCGCCCTTTGGTGGTCCGGCAAACTTCGCCGCTGCCGAAGGCGTTGTTGACTCGGTTCTTGCAGACCGTTTTGGCGCAGGCGTGCGATCCAATCTTGGCCTGTCTCAACCAGCTAGCCGCTTTAACCTAGGCAATCCAAACCTCGAACCCGAAAAGGCACTGTCGCTAGAACTTGGCTATCGGGGTGCCGTTACTAGCGAACTATGGGTAAGTGCCGACATTTATTACAACCGCCGAACCGACCTTATTAGCGCCCCACTTGCAGGCATTACACGAGACCTCTATACTCCAGTTCGCTCGAATTCGGGTAACGCCGATGCCGACCGCGTAGCCGATTCGGTACTTCTGGCACAGATTGGCAATGCCAATTTCAACCAACTCTCGATGTATGAGGGACGTCCCACACTTGTGATTGCTCCAAACAACGTAGCTGCTGTAGATGAATACGGTGCGGAGTTTACTGCAACGTATGCGATTACAAACGAGCTAAGCGTAACGGGAGCGTATTCGTATTTCGATTTCGCCATTGCGTCGAACGAAGCCGCCGCTCAGAAGATTGTTCCTAACACATCGCGCCACCGTGCGAATATCGACGTCAATTACGTCGTACCCGCACAGTACGACGCCGGCGTGAACGTCCGCTGGGTAAATGCCTTTACATGGCTTGCCGGTGGCTTCGAGGGCACCGTTCCTACGTACACCGTTGTGAATCTTCAGGCCGGCTATTTTGTAACGTCGACGCTACGACTGGGACTTAACGTGTTTAACGCGTTGGACAATGCCCATATTCAAATATTTGGTGGCACGATTCTTCGTCGCCAGGCATCGGTTTCAGCATCATACACGTTCTAAACGCTCCTAGAACGCACGAAGTAAAAATTCCTGAAGGGGTCGAGCAGCTCGGTAATATTCCATGGCTGTTTCGACCCCTTTTTCGCCTACGACCTTGCTATTGGGCACTTGCACCATCCAGTACCACTGCTTGTTGGCGATAAGGGGCACTGTGGCAACGACGTCGCGAATCTCCTTGGGTAAGAACTTATTCTTTTCGCCCTTGATGTCGCCATAGAGTGAGGCAAAGGGCTTCGACCGTATCAGCGTCATGAACTCATCGGCGTGATCGGCAATCACTTCGCGAATCGTCTCCACCTTGTCTTTGTCGGGCATGTAGGACCCACCGCCGAACCAACAGCCGCCAGCACCTAGCTCGAAGTAGAAGCCGGGATAGCCCATTGCATTTTTCCCCTCCTTGGATATAGCCGCGCCAAGCTGTGTTTTGTATGGGGTTTTATCCTTGGAAAACCGTGTGTCGCGATGAAGTCGAAACACGGCATCTTTTGCCGTCTGCGTAATGTCGGGCTCGTACATGCGTATTTCGTCGATGACCCTTTCAACAAACTCGTAAAAGGGTTGTTTAACGTGGGCTTCGTAGCGGGGCTTTTGTGCTAGAAACCAGTCTCGCGAATTATTAGCTGCAAGATCGTTGAAAAAATCAAAATACTGTTTGGTGATCATGATGGGTTGCGGGTATTCCCAGATTGGCAGATGGACTTACGACGTTTGCGATGTGCAAGATACGCCCAAGCAACGTGGGTGGCAATGCCGAGACCGACGCCCCACAGTAGGTCTATGAAGACGACGCCGGCGACGGTGACGAGAAAGGGCAGGAGGCGACGAGGACCAGAGGCGGCAACGCTACGAAACAGAGAGACGGAGGCCAGTTTGTAGCCAATGGTGATTAACACCGCTGCAAGGGCAGCGTAGGGAATCAAGTTCAGGTACTGAGCAATCGTCACCACAGCCACTGCCAGCAAGACACCGTGAAGAACGGCCGACATACGAGTTTGGGCACCGGCGTAGACGTTGGCAGACGTTCGCACGATGACACTGGTGACGGGCAAACCGCCAATTAAACCGCTAAGGGTATTGCCCAGGCCCTGGGCAAGTAGTTCCCGGTTGGGATCTGAGACGCGTTCATGTGGGTCGATACCATCGGCTGCTTCTAGTGACAGAAGACTCTCGACGCTTCCAACAATGGCAATGGTAGCCGCAATCAGCCAGACGCGAAGGTCCGACAACGCGCCGAAATCCGGTGTACGTACAAGTGTTAACACGTCGGCCGCAGACGCTAAAACCGGAAGATCTACAAGGTGTTTATCAACGCGAAGAAGTGCCCAATCTGGAAGGTAGCTCACAAACAGCCCGTTGACGACCACACCAGAGACAACGGCTACGAGTGGAGCGGGTAGCGTGCGAAGGGCACGCAGTACAGACGAAAGACCCTGCCACCAGTGAAGGATGGCGAAAGCGGCAAGGGCAATTACCACGGCACCTGGATTGGGTGCTTCGAGTGAAGCCACGATTTCGGTAAACGTGTTGGATTCCGATGTGAACATAAAAGCAAGGTGGCCCACATGTTCCTCGTCGCGCCCTAATGCGTGAGGAATCTGCTTGAAGACGATTACCAAGCCAATACCAGCCAGCATACCTTTGACAACCGAGTTGGGAATCCAAGATCGAAGAATGCCTGCACGGGTAGCCGCTAAGACTAGCTGCATGACACCTGAAAGGGCAATGGCTGTTAGTACCATCTCGAACGAGCCAAGCGTAGCGATAGCTGAGGCCACAACGGCAGTTAACCCAGCGGCTGGGCCGCTGACGCTAACGTGCGATCCGGAGACGAGTCCAACAACGACTCCCCCAACCACACCGGCGATGATGCCGGAAACAACCGGAGCGTCTGACGCTAGCGCAATACCTAAACACAGCGGTAGGGCAACAAGGAACACAACGAGTCCGGCGGACGCGTCGTTGCCCATATGTGAAAGCGTGCGAGGCAGGGTGAAGGGACGATTCATAGTCTGTGCATCTGTGCAATCAGGGACGTCACCGTACCCAATTCGCGTGCCAAGTATGGCCGACCTCGAATACTCGACGCCGAAACCGTAGATTCGTAGCCGAGGAAACCATCAATGGCAAGTACAACCTATTCGTTCGACTTTGTGAGCGAAGTCGACATGCAAGAAGCCGACAACGCCGTAAACCAGGCCATCAAGGAGGCCGAGCACCGGTACGACCTGCGCGGTAGCAATCAAGAGGTCACGTTCGATCGCACCAAGCGGCTCATCACGATCCGCGCTGATGGCGAGCACTTCGTGACAGCCATCCGTGACATCATCGTCCAAAAGATGATCAAACGTGGCATTAGCGTCGAAGCCCTCGATGAATCCAAGCCCGAGCAAATGGGCGGCCGTAGCGTGCGAATGACGATCAACCTCAAGGCCGGACTCTCCCGCGAGGAGGCCAAGAAGATTACTACGCTCGTAAAAGACGCCAAGCTAAAGGTAACGGCACAGGTGCAGGACGAAAAGGTGCGCATTACAGGCAAGAGTAAGGACGACTTGCAGGCCTGCATTGCACGCGTGAAGGCCGAACCCCTGGGCTTCCCCATCCAAGTTGAAAACATGCGCTAAGGCGCCCCATTACCATCATCATGTCTGCACCAGCAGCACAGTAGCACATCTATCGGAGACGTTGCGTGGACCTGTTCCAAAAATGTTATGAATTCACTCGGGCCGACGAAGTCAAGGCCCTTGGCCTCTATCCCTACTTCCGCCCCGTCCAAGAAAACGAGGGCCCTGAAGTAATGCTCGAAGGCCGTCGCGTTATCATGGCTGGCTCGAACAACTACCTTGGTTTGACGTCGCACCCCGACGTTAAGCAGGCCGCCATCGACGCCGTGAACCGCTACGGCACTGGCTGCTCGGGCTCGCGCTACCTTACGGGTACCATCGACCTGCACAACGAGCTAGAAACGCGCCTTGCGGCCTATCTTGGCTACGAAAGCGTGTTGCTCTTTAGCACCGGCTATCAGACTGCCCTAGGCGTTATCAGTGGCTTGGTTGGTAAGGGCGATTACGTTATCTCCGACAAAGAAAACCACGCCTGCATCATCAGCGGATGTATGCTGGCCAAGGGGGGCTTTGCCGAGTTTGTGCGATACAAGCATAATGACATGGACGACTTGGAACGCGTCATCCAGCGCATCCCCGAGGGGGCTGGCAAGTTCATTGTCACCGATGGCGTGTTTAGCGTTAGCGGCGAACTCGTCGACCTGCCTCGCATGGTCGACGTTGCCGAGCGCTACGGCGCGCGCATCTTGGTGGACGACGCCCATGCCACGGGCGTGGTAGGCGTGGGTGGACGTGGCACTGCCAGCCACTTCGGCCTGGTGCACCGCACCGATATGACGATGGGCACGTTCTCGAAGACGTTTGCCTCGCTGGGTGGCTTTGTTGCCGGACCCGAGCGCGTTATCAACTACCTGAAGCACCATAGTCCTGCCCTAATATTTAGCGCGTCGCCTACGCCTGCTTCGGTGGCTGCCGCACTGGCTGCGTTAGACATCGTAGAGCGCCAGCCGGAACTCATCGACCAGTTGATTGCCAATGCCGACTACATGCGGTCGGGCTTGGCAGGGCTTGGATTCGAAGTCATCGATTCCCGCACAGGTATTGTGCCTGTCGTGCTTGGCGATGTCGAAAAAACCCTCTTCATGTGGCGCCAGCTTTACGATAAAGGCGTCTTCGTGAATGCCTTTGTTCCCCCTGGCGTGCCCCCTACGCTATCGATGCTTCGCACTAGCTACATGGCCACCCACCGCCGCGAGCATCTCGACAAAATCTTGAGCATTTTTGCCGAGGTGGGTCGCGAGCTTGGACTTATCTCGTAAGTCATGCAAATAAACCGCTACGAGCGCGGCCTCAAGGATCGCGTTGCCGTTGTTACCGGTGCCGCCTATGGCAATGGCCGTGCTCTGTGCGAACGCCTTGCCGAAGAGGGCGCCCGACTGGTAATAGCCGATATCGCCGACTTGTCCGACACCACTGCCACGGTACAAGCGGCGGGTGCCGACGTGCTGGCCTTGACGGTTGACTGCACAAGTCCCGCCGACGTACAAGCCATGGTCGATGCTGCCGTGGAGCGCTTCGGAGGTATCGACATCCTCGTGCACAATGTTGGACACTACAGCGAAGAGCCCTTCGATCTGTTGAATTTCGACGAGTGGCAGCGTACCATGCACCTAACACTCGATACGCTGTTTCATGTCTTGAAAGCCACCATCCCCGTGATGAAGCGCGCCGGCTTTGGCCGTATCATCACGTTTTCGAGCGACACCGTCTGGCTTGGCACTCCCTATCTTGCCCACTACGTTACGGCCAAGATGGGCGTCATAGGCCTTACCCGCTCTCTTGCCAGCGAAATCGGCCGCTATGGCATTACCATCAATACCATTACCGTTGGTCTTACCGCCACACATCGGCCGCAGAACACCACGGCTATGTCGTCTATCCTCGAACACATCCTGCCCCAGCAGGCCGTGCACCGCTCCGACGAACCCGAAGACATCGCCAATGTCGTGGCCTTCTTAGCCCTGCCCGCTTCGGGCATTATCACTGGACAAACCATCAACGTCGACGGCGGCGTAGCCCGCCACTAACAGCTCTCTCGGAGGTTCCCCATGCGTTCTTTGCTCCTCGTTCTTCTAGTGATTAGCAGCGCCGCTGTCCACGCGGCCGACACCATCACTGTACGCACGCTTACGTTCGACGACATCACAAAGCGAAGCGGTACATGGCTGTTTCCGCCGCCGCAGTCGTACGAAAAGGTCATCATGGAATACACGCTCAAGTGCGACCCTCGTACCACGCAGGACCGCTTCAATTGTGGCGAATGGGACTACCTTACCTACAACTTCATCACCGACTCTACCGGTCAGTTCGACTCCACGCGCCGCGAGCAGGTCAACTTCCGTGTTCGCAATGCCACTCCCGACTCTTTTGCCTACACCACCGTTGCCCCCGCCTCCAAACGCCGTTTCCGCACCGAGCTGTTTCAGCGACAAGGGGCACCGGCCGACGTCGTGGCGATAGGCACGGCCACCACCAACCTTTCTGGACTACTTACCCCCACCGGCAACCGTGGCCGCTGGGTATGGCGTGCGCAAGAACTTCTTGATGCTGGCCTCGAGGCCGGACCCATTGCCGCCATGCGCCTTACAGCGCGCAGCGCCGGCAGCATCGAACTGCTCTCTGTGGTTATGTCAAACATGAGCAACGCTACGATTACCCCGCCGCTGCGCACAGCCGAGGGTACCGAGGTGATTCGACGCCCCATAACACTAACAGAGAACGACAACCTGCTGAGCTTTTCGAAGACGTTTACGTGGGACGGTACGAGCGACGTCGTGGTAGACATTGCCTGCACTGGTGCTTCGGCGCCTATTACGATCGGCGCTAGCACGGCGGCCGTTGCCGGCGTCATGGCCGACGACTCACGGTGGGCCTATGCGTTTACGCAGGGCGACTTCATCGAACTGCCAGCCGATGTTGGCAACAGTATTCGCAACGAGGTTACGGTGGCCTTTTGGGCGTGGGGCGATCCTGCAAAGCTGCCGCGAGTTCACAGTGTGTTTGAAGCATACGATAACCGTGGCCGCCGTGTGATGAACGTGCACTTGCCATGGGACAACAACAACGTGTACTGGGATGCGGGCCGTGATGCCGACAATGGCAACTTCGACCGTATTGAACTGGCTGCACCTGCCGACGCTACGCGTGGCCGTTGGAATCACTGGGCCTTTGTGAAGAATGCCACAACGGGGCAAATGCGCATTTACCTGAATGGCGAAGTGTTCCACGAGGGCAGCGGTATGCGCCGCGCCATGGATGGCATTGCACGGTTTATTATCGGCGCCGGTGGCGCAGGGTCGTACGAAGGACTCCTCGATGAAATTCAGGTATACAATGCCGCTCTCGACCAAGCCACCATTCGCTCTACCATGCACCGCCGCGTAGGCGATGCACATCCGAACTTCAACAATTTGCTGGCATTGTACAGTGCCGAAACCGACAACAATCCTGCGATAGCACGCGATGCCGCCGCGCGTGGTAACAATGGCACGCTGATGGGCATGCCGCAGCGCAGGCAGTTGCGTATGAATTTGCTGGGACATCTGACGCAAAACGCTGGTGGGCGTCCAGCTATCGCACTCGAACCAGGCAGTTCCCGCGGCACAGCTACGCAAGGCCATGTGGATGTTGACGAAACGCCACGGCGCGTTTCTCTTATCCGCTTTAACCGCCCCGTCGAACCACGAATCTACCGCCACGACGCCCCCGACCATCCGGGTGTTGCTACAGATACGCTAACGGTGTTTGCCGCTGGGTGGATGCCTATTCTCGACGAAACCGACCTCCAGCGCGATTCGATTCGAGTTGAGCCAACAACAACGCTACGACGTCTGGTGCGAGAGTGGTTCGACCCCGTTGTCGAATTCGAGATCGGACGCTTTATTACTCCGTACGGCATCGGGCTCGACCTTGGACCCAACGGCTTTAAGTGGATCTATGACGTTACCGACTATGCGCCGCTGCTACGCAATAACGTAACGCTATCGGCCGGCAACCAGCAGGAGCTCATCGACGTCACCTTCCGCTTCATCACGGGAACCCCACCACGTCCTGTACGCCAAATCAAACAGATTTACAGTCAGCGCGACGGCTCATACGCACAGATTGCAGCAGGCACGCTACTTACACCAACACAAGTGACCTTGGCGAATGGTACCGAGCAGTGGCGTGTACGGACGCGTACCACTGGACATCGCTTTGGTGAACCCAGCAACTGTGCAGAATTCTGTCAGCGACTTCACCACGTGAGCGTCAATGGTCAGAAGTCGTTTGAGTGGCTTCTGTGGGATGAATGCGGCAACAACCCCGTTTATCCGCAGGGCGGAACATGGCAGCTCGACCGTGCTGGCTGGTGTCCGGGTGCTCCAGTAAACGTGTTCGATTGGGAATTCACATCGTTACTGCCGCAGGGCGCACGAACGGTGACCCTTGACTATGGGGTGGAGAGCGATCAGTGGAATGCATCGCAGGGTGTATGGGACGTGACCATGCAAATGCTGGGATATGGACCAACAAGTTTTAGAAACGATGTTGCCGTGGCTGATATTATTTCGCCAAGCAGGTGGGAGTTTTATTCGCGATTAAATCCCATTTGTGGAGACCCCGTTGTGATAATTCGCAATACGGGAAGTCAAACGCTTACACGGTGCACTATTACGTACGGTGTGGATGATGGAGTAAGTGGCACGTTTGCATGGACGGGATCGCTGGCGTTTATGGAGTCCGACACGGTATCACTACCGCAACTGGATTGGGGATTTACCGAGGGTAGCAGGACCTTCCGCGTGACCGTATCGGCACCAAATGGGGTCGAAGACGAGTATGCGCAGAACGACGCTATGACGTCGGTATTCGAAATGCCGCCAACATTTTATAAAGACTTCACGCTTAACCTCCGCACAAACAAACAAGCCCAGCAACAAGGGTTTGCCTGGTATCTCCGCAAGATAGGGGGCGCCGAAATTGCCTCTGGACGCAATCTTGAGAGCGAGCGTTTGTACGAGCAAACCTATCGGTTAGAGCCTGGTTGTTATGAGTTTCAACTTGTGAATCCTTCTGGTTATGGCTTGGACTTGTGGTTTGTGCGTCAGCAGCTCGGATCGGGATCTCTCGAATTTCGCAGCCGCGACGTGTCGCTCAAGCGATTTAACGCAGACTTTGGCACCACGGCGTGGATGCAGTTCCGCGTGGCGGCGTTGCCAACCATTGTGACGGACGTTGACACGCTGGACCTTGGCAATGCCAAGCCTGGCGACACCCTACGGGGCCGCGTGGTGATACGACCCGAAGACGAAGCCGGCCTGCGCGTAACATCGGCACGTGTTTCATCGCTACGCAATGTGTTTACGCTTGTGCGTACCGAACCCGTGATACCGACGGGCGGGCTAGATTTGGCTCAGGACGACTCGCTGGTAGTGCACGTGGCATATACGCGTGCCGACGCTGGCAAGAACACCGGAACGTTGATTGTGGAAAGCAACGACATGCGCACGTCGAGCAAGGCAGTACGACTTTTGGGCTCTGCCGGCGATGTGTCGAGTGTAATTCATCAGGCCACGCCGTCGTACATCGGCATCGACGTTATTCCGCACCCTGTGCGTGGTGCTGCAGAAGTCGTGATAACGCCAACCGACGCCCCTTCGTCGCCAATACGTGTGCAGTTGATTGATGCCGTTGGGCGGGTAGTCGCAGTGCTGTATAATGGTGTTATCGAGGGTGGTGTATTGCGCCTACCGATCGATGAAAGCGTGGCATCGGGAACGTATTTGCTGAGCGTCGATGCAGGTGCCTTGGTGCAAACGCAGTCGATTGTGATTGCGCGATAACGACCCACCACGTCCTCGGCTGCCATGGCTATGACCCGACCCGACGACATCCGATACGCCGATGTGTGGCAAGACGCTAGCACCGTGCCAGCAGACGCTGCCGTGGTAGCCATTCTCGGCGTTCCTCAACACATCGGCGTGGAGCGCAACGGCGGCCGCCCCGGGGCTGCGCTTGCGCCCGACGCTATTCGCACGGCCTTCGGACGCCTAGCCACGAGTGCTACCATCGATGCTATCAACGCAGGTGCACTGGCCATTGTCGATCTTGGCAACGTTCCCTGCGAGGGCCGCACCCTCGAAGAAATCCACGCAGCCCAGCGCGCTGCGGTTGGCGACGCTCTAAGCCGCGGCTGGCTCCCCATAACCCTTGGTGGCGGCCACGATGTTGCCTACCCTACCATGCAGGCCATGTCCGACGTCCACAGCACGTGGGCCTGCATCAACATCGACGCCCACGCCGACGTACGCCCTTTGCTGCAAGGGGCACTGGCACACTCCGGCTCGCCGTTCCGGCAAGCCATCGACGAAGGCCACTTGCATGGCCGCCGCTTCGCCGAATTTGGCCTGCAACACATCAGCGTTAGTAAGCCGCATCTCGACTGGCTGAACCACCAAGGCGCACACATTACCATGCTCGACGACGTGCGCACTGCGGGAACACAAACGGCCTTCCAACAGGCGCTACACCACGTGGGTAACGTGCCGCTCTACGTGTCGATCGACGTCGACGCCGTCAGCAGTGCGTGGGCACCAGGCGTTAGCGCTCCGGCATCAGACGGCCTTACGCCGTGGGATCTAACGCAAATCATCGCTGCGGCAATCGCTACGGGCCACCTTGCAGCCGTCGACATCGTGGAAGTCAATCCCGCTTTCGATTTCGACGGACGCACAGCGCGCCTAGCAGCAACGTTCATCGCCGAAGTGTGCAAAGGGCTACAACGCACTGCTCACCCCCCGGCCCCCTCTCAAGTTTGAGAGGGGGTGCCGGTTCGTATTCAGTCATTCTATGCGCAGCATGTATCTAGGCCGCAGGCCTGTACCTGTGCGCAGCACGTCGCTGTGCGAAGCACGTAACTGTGCGCAGCACGTAACTAGGCCGCAGGCCTGTAACTGTGTACACCACGTCGTAACTTGCGCCTTATGAGTCCATTGCTAGATGTTCAGAATTTGGTGACGGAGTTCCGCTCCGACATTTACAACGTAAAAGCTGTGAACGACGTGAGCTTTTCCGTTGGGCGTGGCCGCACACTCGGCATCGTTGGTGAATCCGGCTCCGGCAAGAGCGTTACCAGTCTTAGCGTGATGCGCCTGATCCCCAACCCGCCTGGTCGCATTACCGGCGGCAAGGCGCTGTTTACCGAAGCCGATGGCACATCGGTAGACCTGCTTTCGCTTCCCGAAGACGCTATGCGTAGCTATCGCGGCAATCGCATTGCCATGATCTTCCAGGAGCCCATGACGTCGCTCAACCCAGTGTTTACGTGTGGCGACCAGATTGTGGAAGCAATTCGACTGCACCGTAATGTGTCGAAAGCCGAAGCCGAAGCCCGAACGCTCGAACTCTTCAAGGAAGTGCAGCTGCCGCGCCCCGAGGCGATGATGCGCAGCTACCCACACCAATTGTCTGGCGGCCAAAAGCAACGCGTCATGATTGCCATGGCAATGTCGTGCAACCCTGCCCTGCTGATTGCCGACGAGCCAACCACGGCCCTCGACGTGACCGTGCAGGCAACCATTCTCGACCTGATGCGAGACCTGCAACGGCAACATCAGATGAGCATGATGTTTATCACGCACGACCTAGGCGTGATTGCCGAAATTGCCGACGACGTTATCGTGATGTATAAGGGGCGCATCGTAGAACAAGGACCCGTGCTCCAGATCTTCGAAGACCCGCAACACCCCTACACGAAGGGTCTCTTGGCGTGCCGCCCACGGCTGGATACCAAACTTCGCATCCTGCCTACCGTGCGCGACTTTATGGACGAAGCCGCCGATGGCACGATCGTCGAAATCCGCAATGAAACCGTTGAACATCGTGTACACGAACTAAGCTTCTCGCAACAGGAGCTTGACGACCGCTTGACGTCGTTCGACAATAAACAACCCCTGCTCGACGTGCGAGATCTGAAGGTTCACTTCCCCATAAAGTCGGGACTCTTCGGAAAAACTTCGGGCTACGTTCGCGCTGTCGATGGTGTGTCGTTTACACTCCGCCCAGGTGAAACGCTAGGTCTTGTGGGCGAGTCGGGATGCGGCAAAACCACGACGGGACGCGCCATCCTGCGGCTTGTAGAGCCCACGAGCGGCTCGGTTGCGTTCGACGGCCACGACGTGCTTGCCCTAGGATCGGCAGAGTTGAAGCGCCTCCGCCGCGACATGCAGATCATCTTCCAAGACCCATATTCATCGCTAAATCCACGCCTGAGCGTTGGCAGCGCTATCATGGAAGTGCTTACCGTGCATGGCATCGGCAGTAACGATGCCGAACGCAAGGAACACGTCCAGTACCTGCTCGATAAGGTTAACCTATTGCCCCGGCATTTCAACAACTACCCTCACGAGTTTTCGGGCGGACAGCGCCAACGTATTTGCATCGCCCGCGCGTTAGCGCTGAAGCCCAAGCTGCTCATCTGCGACGAGTCTGTAAGCGCCCTCGACGTGTCGGTGCAAGCTCAGGTTCTTAACCTGCTGGTGCAGCTTCGAGATGAGTTCGACCTGACGTATATCTTCATCTCGCACGACCTGAGCGTCGTGAAGTTTATCTCGGATAGAATTGCCGTTATGAATGCAGGCAATATCGTAGAGATGCGCCCAGCTAACGCAATCTATGCTAACCCCGAGCAGGAATACACCCGCAATCTTATCGAGGCTATTCCCTTGGGAACGATCGACGTTATCAAACGGCGCTTCGACGGACGCAACAGTGTTGACGGCCAGGCTGCCTAGCAACGATGATCGAGATTACCAACCTCAAAAAGTCCTTCGGCGAGAAGGTCGTCCTGCGTGGTGTGACGTTTACCATTCCTACCGGCAAAGCCACATGTATCATTGGTAAGTCTGGCTGCGGTAAAAGCGTCCTCTTAAAACATATCGTCGGACTGTTAAACGGCGATGCCGGCACTGTTGTCATCGACGGTAGACAGGTCGACAAACTTTCAACCAAGGATCTATTCGCACTTCGTCAGACGATTGGCTACGTATTTCAAGGCGCAGCGCTCTTCGACTCGCTTACCGTGTTCGAAAACGTCGTGATTAGTCTGGTCGAACATGGCGAACGCAACACCAACGTGCTCGAAGCCGAGGCACGCCGCGTGCTGGCGTCGGTTGGGCTGTTGCCGCAACCCGATGCAGACACCGATGCCTTCGAACGCGAGTATCGCATCTTGCGAAACAAAAAACCCAGCGACCTGTCCGGTGGCATGCGAAAGCGCGTGGGCGTAGCTCGCGCCCTGGTTGGGCGTCCGGCCTACATCATGTACGACGAGCCAACAACAGGCCTCGACCCCATTACCAGTCAGCAAATCGACGACCTTCTGGCAACCCTAGCCAAGACTCTCAGTGTAACGTCGGTAATTATCACTCACGATATGTTCTCGGTGTACAACGTTGCCGACCACGTCGTGATGCTCGACAATGGCCTCGTCCAGTTCCAAGGCAGCGTCGACGAGCTTCGTGCTTCCACCGATCCCGTCGTGCAAGAGTTTTTGGCCCGCTTCGAGTAATCGCATCGCCTGTAACGAAAACCGCCGCGCTTGCGTCATACGCCGCCCGTGAACAACCTGCACTATCCGTCCCGCCCCATTATGCCACTTGTTTTGCTCTTGGTGGGATTACTCTTTTTCACCAGCGCAAGTCTTGCTCAGGTTGTCGTTACGCCCGTCCCCAATCCCGACGGAACCACGGCCGATCGTACATCGACCTTTCCCGACATTACCGCGCGCATACGCGTAACTTCCCAAGGGGCACCGATTCAGCCTTCGGCGTCGTCGATTTGGATTATCGAAGGCATCCGCCCAGTTCAACCTAAGCTTGTATCTGCCAACAACGACGGCACACTTACGGTCCGCTGGACCGGAGTGTCGGCGTCTCCGCAAGAGTCGCGCATCGTGGTGTTCGACCGCGGTGCCACGGGCGTTGCTACTGTTGTTGGGGCCAACGTGTCGGCTGCTAGCGTGTTTTGGACCGACGCCAACAACCGAGGCGAAATCGTACCAGTTCGCTACGACTTTGGCACACATGCCGCCGGTGCTACCGATACAGCGAAGTTCCGCCTTGTTGTGTTCAAAGGTCCCATCGTCGACGACCGCGAGCTGCCCGTACGCGTTGATTCCATCCGTGTTCGCAATCCGCAGTTTAAGGTGGTTTGGCGGGGCTCTATCGTCGACCCCCGCCCTGCCCCGCCAAGCACGCTAACGCCAGGCATCGACTACCGTGTCGATATCGTGTTTACGCCTACCGATACACAGCCCGTTGTGGACACGCTAACGGTGTTTCACTCGGGTGGCATTCGCCAAAGCGTGATTCTCTTAGCCAACCGCACAACGTACAGCCGCCTGCCCAAACTCTTTGTTCTCCATCCTAATGGAGGCGAAGTGTTTGCCCCGTGCCAGAATGTCGACGTTCGTTGGACGGGCTCGCTTCCGGGCTTTAACTCGTACCTCGACTATTCGATCGACGACGGTAAATCGTGGAATTTTATCGACTCCACACTCGATACCACCTACAGTTGGGCGGTTCCTGCTAGTCTCACCAGCGGGGCTCGCATCCGGGTCACGCAGCGTTTTCAGTCTACGCCACAGCGCAGCGTCGTAGGCCCACGCATCGGCGCTTCAGCAGCCGCGTTCGATGCTTCGGGTAAGTACCTGGCAGTGGCCTATCAAAACGGTACCATTCTTGAATTTGATACTGAATCACTTGCTACGATTCGTACTTCGACGATTCAAGGCAGTGGCTTTGCCACACAGCTCTCGTACGTTGGCACGTCGCGAAGTATCCTAGCACTCGTCCGTCGGCAAGGTGGCAACCGCGATGCCTTGCAGCGCTTCGACCTAGGTACGGCAGCACCAGCCGCTGCGCTCGACCTCGAATCTGGCTTCGTTGTTGCCGGCTTCGGCGTCGAAACGTCTGGCGCCCTTATGTACGTGTGGAGTCAGCTTGCCGGCAACGTTCGTACGTACGACGCGTCCTCGTTTGCCCTTCGGTCGCCGCTCGCACTCGACTTACCGTTGGCTGCCGCCACGGTAGATCGCGACGAGTTGGCCGTCACCTACGTCGATGGCAGCATTGCCCGCTTCTCGCTGCCCGGCGGTACGCGCATCGCGCGCTTCGCTACCAACCACACCGGTCACGATGCTCCCATTATCAGTCGCATGAGCATTGCCCCCAGTAGGCGCTTTGCCGTGCTGGCTGCCCAACCCGATCCGCCGCTTACCACGCCACAGTTCCAGCAGTCCTACATCTACGACCTTGCCAGTGGCCGTCTGATAGACATCTTCGCACAGTCAACCGCACAGCCAGTAACGGGTATCGGCTTTACAGGATCCGAAAACACCATCCTCTTTGGCATGAGCGATGGCACGGCCATGCGGGCTTACGACCTAGAAGCGCTACGCATGTACCTCCTGCCCGGATCGGGTCACTTCCAATCGGTGAATGGCCTAGCAATCGCTCCAAACGGGTCGACGTATATCAGTGTGTCGTCGGACCGCGACCCAGAGCGCAACGCTATCCTGCGATCGGTTGCCACTCCCGAATGGGATATGTCCGACGCCCCCTTCACCATCCGTGCTCCCGAAAGTCCCGCGTCGGACGTCATCCTAGCCGCACGACTTGTGGGCTCGACCGTCGACACCGTCGTTCCTCGAGGCATCTGCAATACAGGCACCGTTCCCATCATCATCACCAGCGCCTCGCTGATAAGGGGCGACTGGTGTACGCTTGGCGCTCCCATCGATGGCGACACCATCCTGCCGGGCGAATGCCTGCCACTGTCGCTGCGTGCTACGGCCCTCGATACCGGCATGCTGGAAGACATCTTGGCTGTACGCGTGTGCGACATCGAGTTTCGCATCACCATTCGTATGGTCGGTATCGACCGGAATTTGACGATGCTAGGCGACGACACAGATTTTGGCGACGTGTGCGTTGGCGATCGTTCGCGTAGGCGCATTCGCGCCATTAGGAACAACGACAACGTGCCCGTGACAATTAACCGCATGGTAGTAGCGGGTGGGCTTTCTGCGAACTTCCGCATGGCGAGTTTTATCAACGACACGGTAATACCGCCTGGCGGCACGCTCGAGGTTGACGTCGAGTTCTTCCCTACTGAACTGGGCCTCGACACAGGCACTGTGTTGGTTGGCTATGCAGGTTCGCGCAGCGAGCGCACCTTCCGGCTTTTTGGCCGCGGCGTTGGCGTGGTTATCCAATCTTCCCATGCCGTCTTGCCGTTTGTCGATGGCATTGCCACGCGTACCGTGGTACTTCGCAACACCACTCCGTCGCCCGCCACCGTTGTGCGCGCCGACGTGTCTGCCGGTGCCCCTTTTTCAACAGCGCCGGCATTGCCGGTACGGATCGAGGCAGGCGATTCTGTAGTGATGACGGTGACGTATGAAGGTGGGGCGGTGCCCAATGATGCAAGGGTGCGCTTTGGCTATGCACCTTGTGGAGTTGATTCCGAGGTACGTTTGTTGACGTACCGCGGCTCGGCCGTGGTTACGCTTCCGCGAGTAACGGCCGACCCAAGGTTGGAGGTAGAGCTGCCGATAACCGTCGACGTAACCGAGGACGTACCGTATGCCGGCGAGCGCCCCATGGAGCTTTCCATACTGGTAAATCCGCGGATGTTCCTTGCCACGGCGGCAACATCGGCAATGGGCACGGCGCGGATTGTTTCGCAAGACATCGTTGACGGCATGCGTCAGGTGCGCGTTGTGGTCGACGGCGACTTCCGTTCCGGCGAGGCCGTACGCTTACGCGGATGGGCAGGCATGGCCGAAGTGGATTGGTCGGCCCTAACACAGGATACGACGGTACGACCCTTTGGTCCAGGCGTGCCCACCGTGGTGGTTGGCGGAGCGTTGCAAATTCAAGGTCTAGACCCCAACCGGCGGATTGTACCGCCACTCGGAGTGCGCATCGAGGGTGTCTATCCTAACCCAACAAACAGCGGTACTATAAACGTTGCCCTATCACTCAAGGGCGACGTTCAGTCTCAGCGAGTAGTTGTTCGAGTCCTCGATAGCCGCGGCGTTCGCGTGCTGCCCGAGGCATCCGTCGATTTGGGGTGGGCCGGAAGCCAGCTCGCCCTCGACGTTTCTGCGCTACCGCCCGGTGCCTACGTTGTTGTGGCCCTCTTCGATGGGCAAGCCACCTCTGTACCGTTTGTTGTTCTATGATAGCAATACCACGCGTTGTTGCAACAGCGCTTGCCATGTTTGTGGTGTGCTGTACGTCGGCGCTGGCATCGGCCGACACCGTGGGGCGCCTATACCTTACGGGCGGTATTCTTGGTAGCGCCAATATCCATCGGGCCGACTTCTCGCAGCTTCCCTCTGTTTCGAACCCCGGTGCGCAGTACACGAGTGGCTTTGGCATGGGTGGCCTGCTCCATGCCGGCATAGAATATCAGCCCGCCGGAACGTCGCTCAGACTCGGGGCTTCGCTCTCGTATCACGTCCTATCGGCTACCCTCACATCCACCGAGTTTGTAGGCAATATCATACGTGGCAACGAAGTAGTCCAAGGCAAGGTAGAGCATCGTCTGGTTGCCTACCTTGCACCGCTTGCCGTCGAGCCATACGTGGTGTTTACCGTGCCTGGCATCGACAATCTGCGCATGCGCGTTGGCGGTGCCCTGGGCGTACAACTGGCGCCTACCTACAATCAGCAGCAAGTCCTGCTTACTCCCGAAGATCGGGGCTATACATTTGCCTCGGGGGCTCGCACGTACAACGAATCCGAAGGACCGCTGCCGAATGCTGCCTCGCTCTATGCTGCTGCCTTTGCAGGTCTGCGGTACGAAATCCCGGTTAACCGTCTGCTTCGTGTGTCACCCGAAGTATCCTACACCCATGGCCTAACCAACGTCGTCGACAATCTTTCGTGGGATATTTCCACCATTCGGTTCGGTGTTAGCTTTCTGTACCATATTCCTTTGCCTTCCCCGGCACCACCACCACCACCGCCACCACCTCCGCCACCACCACCACCTCCGCCGCCACCACCTCCGCCACAGGTAGTGCGTCGTGCTTCGCCACCATCGGTGCGCGTAGCTGCCGTCGTTGGCACAGCCCCGGTTGCGTCCGACGTTGTATCGCTACCCGTTTTGTCGGAACAGGTAACCATCAACCGCACACACGTTCCCCCTGTTGTGTATTTCGATGAAGGGGGCACCGAATTTGCTGGCGGGTCTGACGCAGGTACGGTAACAACCAATCGTATGCTTGATGCCGTAGCAGCCCTCGTGCGGGCAAATCCCAACGCCCAGGTTACCATTACGGCATCGGCATCGGCTGCCGAACCGACGACTATCCTGAAAACGCGAATGCTGTGGGCAACCGATCGCATTGGCCCTGTCGATCAATCGCGGCTGACGTTTGTGCGCCGACAAGCACCCGCGTCGCGGTACCCTGCCATCGACGCCGAACACCGCTATGTGCGCATCGATGTTGGCGCGGTTGGGCGCACTGTGGCACTCGATGACGTTACCATTCGCACCACAGCGACGCCTACCGACGTCACCGTTGTTTCCACCACAGATTGTCCGGCCGTAACCTGCTCTACCACTACCATCATTGCCGTTAACGGGGCACCGGCTGCCTCGCGGGGTGCACTTGCCGAAGCGCAAACGGTGACCCTTACTGAAGCGATGTTAACAGCAGGAACGTTGGTGAAGGTCGAAGCCCGCGCTTCTATCGTCGACACTGCAGGACAACGCGACGAATCGAGTCTGAGCTTTGCGGTGCAACCCACAGTACAGCGGCGCGACACTACCGTGCAAAACGCATCGGTGCGCGATGGCGATGCTACCGTGGTTGGTTACTTTGATTTCGACGGAACCACGCTTTCGAGCGTGAACGACCAGGCGCGCCGCATTGCGCAAGAGGCCGTGGCCGCTCGCAAGCGCCTCGAGCTGCGCGTAGGCACCGACGGCTTTGGTTCGGATGCATACAACGCCGTGCTGGCTCAGCAGAGGGCCAAGGCGGCCGCCGATGCGCTCGACGTGCCGCTTACTGCCGTGGACGTTGTGCCCGTGCGAAATGCCGAAGGTGATGGCACAACGCCGCAGCTTCGAGCGCAACACCGTGCTGCCACTCTTCGCATACTGCCCTGATGCTCTCTCTCCAACGCTCCGATTGGCCCCTGCTGCCAAACATCCACTTCCTGAATCATGGCTCGTTTGGTGCCACGCCGTATGCGCTCCTTCGAACGCAACACGAGTGGCGCCTGCGATTGGAACAGCAGCCAGTGCAGTTCCATCTTGAACTGCCTTCGCTCATGGCTGAGGCGCGGACGCACCTGGCGCAGTATCTGGGCTGCGGCGTTAACGATGTGATCTACGTCGAAAACTCTACGTTCGGCTGCAACGTGGCCTTTCATGCGCTTGCGCGTATGGTCGACGCTTCGAGTCAGATCGTGACAACCGATCACGAGTATGGGGCCTGCATTCGAGCCCTTCGTAATCACGTGGGGCCAACGGGCGCATCCGTGGTAACCGTCGACCTACCCATCCCGATTCCCAGTCGGGCCGACGTTGCCCAGCGCATCATTGACGCCTTTACACCGCAAACGCGGGCCGTGTTTCTTAGCCACATTACGTCGCCCACAGGCGCTCAAATGCCCGTCGAAGAGGTTGTTGCCGAGGCGCGTCGGCGCGGCATTATCAGCATTATCGACGGCTCGCACGCACCAGGACATATAGCGTTGGACCTTGCAACCCTTGGTGCCGACATTTACACCGGAAACTGCCACAAGTGGATGTGCACGCCCAAGGGCAGTGCCTTTTTGTTCGTAAACCCACAAGTGCAAGAGCGCGTGCCGCCACTGGTAACCAGTTGGGGGATGGATGGAACCGGCCTGCGCGCCAGTGCCTTTGTTGACGAGCACGAATACCTTGGCACGCGCGACCCTTCGGCGTTTCTTACCGTACCAGATGCCATTGCATGGATGGCACGTAATACCTGGCCCATGGTACAGCTGCATGGCCAGCACTTGGTGCGAATGGCCGTGGATGCCATGGTCGATGACGGCTTGGGCGTTCCCGTTTTAACGCAAGCGGCCGAACGAACGCTGCAAATGGACGCAGCCGTGTTACACGCCGACGTAGACGTGGTGGCCTTGAAGAAACGCCTGTATGACCACTACGCCGTTGAAGTGGTGATTCATCGATGGAAGGGCGCACCAATCGTGCGCGTGAGCGCGCATGCCCACACAACGCAATCGGACATCGATGCGTTGCGCTCTGCGCTTAGGACCGAGTTGCTCTAGAGGTTACTCGGTGATGTTCTTTTCTTCGCGAATCTTCGCGATGAACAGCTCCATGAACTTCAAAGAGTCTGGCAAGTTTAGACTTACTTGCACACCGCCGTTGAGCTCTAGGTCGACGTAGATCTCGGAGTCGTGATAGCGATATTCAACGTTGATATCGTGAACGTCGGCAAAAGGAATGCTATGGCGACCAAAGTTGAAGATAGACATTGGGATAATTTCCTAGTTTCAGGTGTGGTGAATGATAACCTACAGTGCGAATCTAGCAAAACGGGCGGGGATGAACGGCAACGCACAGGCGGTTTAGAGCGTGCCAAACAGCCGGTCTCCGGCGTCGCCAAGGCCCGGCACGATGTAACCATTGTCGTTTAGACCACGGTCTACACTGGCAACAACAACAGGAACATCGGGGTATGCACCCTGGACTGCCGCAATGCCTTCGGGTGCAGCAATCACGCAAGCGGCGACAATGCTGCGGGGCTGGTGCCGTGCCGTAAGGCGCGCAAGTGCTGCCGTAAGGCTCCCGCCGGTTGCAAGCATAGGGTCGATAACGATGACGGTAGTCGAGGCAGTAATCGGAGGAACGTTGTAGTAGTATTCATCGGCCTGCAGTGTAGACTCATTACGGCGCAACCCAACGAAGCCAACCGTTGCATTGGGAAACACGCTCAGAAAGGCAGGTAGCAGGCCAAGTCCTGCGCGCAAGATCGGCACGATAACAACGGAACCGTCAAGCACATCGCAGGTTGTGTCTTCGAGTGGTGTACGTACAGTCGTTGCTGTGGTGGGCAGCAAACGTTGTACCTCGGCAGCTAGCAGCACGCCAAGGTTGTGAACGCAATCACGGAAGGCGGGTGTAGGCGTGGCGGCGTCGCGAAGCGAAGCCACATATGTGCCAACCATTGCCCCTTTCAGAACGGTAGCCATTACAGATTGGGATACCAGAGCAACGTGAAACGCAAGATGGAGTAAAGCGTGGAAACCTGGGCACGGTCTTCGGAACGGCGCCCCGTAACGGGGTCGACAACTTGGCCGGTAAGAGGGTCAAACCCGGGATCGGTGTCTGGAAACGTATATCGTGTTATCACTCGGTCTTGATCACGTTGTAACATGAAGTTAAATCTTACGTGAAAGAGCGGATAGAAAATGCCAAACGGCGTGGTGACGTTGATGCCGAGACCAAAAGCTGCGTTTGGTCCAAACTTCGTGGCAACCGTGGTGCCGTTGTCCTCTTGTGCAAAGGTCACGCCACCCGAAGCTATGAAGTTGACCCGGCTGTAGGGGTTGAGTGTGTAGAGGAGCGAGGTCTCAACCACCTGCGTCGTAATGGGATCTAGACCAAAGTCCTCGGCAGGTCCAGTATTCTTCGAGTAGAGATATCCTGCTTCTACGGTGAAGCGTTCGTCGATGCAGTACGTTAGTGCGCCCCCAATTGCCGATACGCCTTCGAATGTGAACGATCGAGTAGGGCCCGAATCAGGTGGGAACAGTGTCCACGAATGCTTGTCGGGCGTGCCACCCGGGCGAAAGCGCTGAGTAAACTGCTGGCTCTCCACAACTGTGTTACTACCAAGAGTAAAACCTATGCCAAAGGACTTCGGCTTGATGTACTTAGCCCAGGCAAGGCTATCGCCAAGGTATACCTCCATGGCTTTGTCGTACTCGGCGTCAGATTGAAACGCATCGTCATCTGGCAATGTGGGCTGAGCAAGCGCACCAACAGTAACAATGCACAACATAATGCTCAACGCAAACAATGCACGCGCTGTGGCTGTGGTACGCTCAACCAAGGCGTCAAGCGAGATGCCACGAGCAGCGGCAAGAAAGGCGGCTGTGTGCTGCACAAACGATGGCTCGTTGCGGCTGCCACGGTGTGGCACGGGGGCGATGTACGGTGCGTCGGTTTCTATCATAAAACGATCTTCGGGGACTGCGGTGATGACGTCGTGCAACGTCGATTTGCGAAAGGTGATATTGCCCGTGAACGAGACATGCATGCCTAAATCTAGTGCTCGATGGAGGACGTTGACGTCCGAAGAAAAGCAGTGAAGCACGCCGCGTAATGTTCCGTCCTGCTCCTCTTTAAGGATGCGCAACACGTCGTCGTCGCTGTCACGATTATGAATGATAACAGGGAGGTTAACGCGTTTGGCAATCTGAATCTGCCTGCGAAACACGTCCTGCTGGACGTCCTTGGGGCAGAAGTCGTAGTAATAGTCCAAGCCAATTTCACCCACGGCAACGGTACGTGTCTCTTGGCACCAGCGCTCAATCTCGCCGAAGTGCTCTTCGGTAGCCACGTGGGCATGATGCGGATGAATGCCGGCACCATTCGCCAGTCTACTGTCAGAAGCAACAAGCTGGCGTACGGCAGGCCAACGATCGGGCTCAATGGCCGGAATGATGATTGACGTAATGCCCGCCTGCCAGGCGCGCTCCAACACGTCCGAACGGTCGGCGTCAAACTGATGATGATCGAGATGGGCGTGCGTGTCGATCACACCGTTGCACCCAGTTGTGCGAGTTCAGCAATAACTGCGTCGACGTGGCCCTTTACGGATACCTTTTCGAAGGTCTTGCGAATGACGCCCTTGGGGTCGATGATGTACGTGGTGCGCTCTACACCCATGTACTTTCGCCCATACATGCTTTTTTCCTTCCAGGTGTCGTAGGCCTCGCAGATTGTGTGGTCTTCGTCGCTCACCAGCGCAAAAGGCAGGTCGTACTTGGTCTTGAACTTGTTATGGCTCTTAACGCCGTCGGGGCTTACGCCAACCACCATTGCGCCTGCAGAGGAAATGCGAGCCATAGAGTCACGGAAGTCGCAGGCCTGAGCAGTACAGCCCGACGTATCGTCCTTGGGATAGAAGTACAACACCAACCATTGCCCCTTTGCCTGCTTGAGCGAAAACACGCCGTCGCCGTCAGTAGATGCCGTAAATGCCGGTGCTTTGCTCTTTTCAGCCAATGCCATACGTCAACCTTTGTTCGTTTGAATCAACTACAAAGGTACGGAAGGGGGCTTAGGAGGCACCCGTACCGGGTGTGCTTATCCTGCGGGCCTTAAATAGATCAATCAAAAGCTGCTCGGTTGCCGTTAGTGGCTCGTCGTCGGGCGTTGAACGTAATGCCGCAGTGCCATCCTGGGCCGATCCCGTGGGCGCCGGCGCAGGTGGTGGTACGAGGCGCACAGCAACGGTTGTGCCGTAAAACGACTGCAAGTACGACCGCAGCACGTCTACACGGTCGTTCATTCGCTGGTACAGCACGTCGGCCATGGGGACTACCGTAATACCAACGTCGGTAAAGTCTACGCGTACAAGTCCGGCCTGACGCACTGCGCCCTTAAACGTGGCCAACGATTCGGGCATGCTTTCGACGGCGTCGGACCAGCGTGCGGCTAGGTTTCCGGCCGACAGCGAGCTGGCCTGCAAGACGGGTACCTTGGGAGCGGCCGAGCTTCGAACAGCTTGCGGCACCATTCGCGGAGCCGTTGGCGCGGTAGAGCGTACTGCGTCGGAAGGTGCCTTTTCGAGTGAAGCAATCACGCGACCAAGGTCGACGGTACTGTCCATCGACGCAAGCTGAACAAGCGTAAACTCAAAACGGATGCGTGGCTGCGGTGGGTTGCTGCGAAGGATGGCTTCGCCCTGTGCGATAAGTGTCATGATGCGCAACACATCGGCCTGTGTACTTTGCTGCGCTACGGCAGCGTAGCGCTCGGCATGTGCCGCCGACGCTTCAATCAGCGACGTGCCGCCAGTGGTAATCACCGTGAGAATGTTGCGGTAATGCTCCAAAAGTCCTACCAGACACTCTTGCAGGTCATATCCACGGCGCACAACGTCGCGCGCATGGTTGAACATCGCCGCAACGTCCTTGGCCTTGATGGCTTCGGACAACGCGAAGAAGAAGTCAACATCGATGAGGTGTAATACGCCTGCAAGATTGGCAAACGTGATCGACGTACCGCAGAACGACACTACTTGGTCGAAGATCGACTGCGAGTCGCGCATTGATCCGTCGGCCTTGCGCGCAACGGCTACGAGCGACTCATCGTCGATGGTAATGCCCTCGGCAGTGGCAATAGCGCGAAGCTGCTGCACGATGGTGTCGATCTCCATGCGACGGAAGTCGAAGCGCTGACACCGACTAAGAATCGTTGCCGGCACCTTATGGATTTCCGTCGTGGCAAACACGAAAATTAGGTGCGGAGGTGGCTCTTCGAGCGTCTTAAGCAGGGCGTTAAAGGCCGAGGTCGACAACATGTGGACCTCGTCGATGATGTACATCTTGTAGGCCCCATTTAACGGCGCATACTTGGCGTTGTCGCGCAGCTTGCGAACGTCGTCGACCGAATTGTTCGACGCACCGTCGATTTCGATGATGTCTACCGAGCGACCGCTTAACATGTCGGTACACGACGTACACACATTACACGGCTCGGCACCAGCCGGGCTTAGGCAGTTAACGGCTCGCGCAAGGATACGAGCACAGGTAGTCTTGCCTACACCTCGAGGCCCTGTGAACAAATAGGCGTGGTGGAGGCGCTTCTTTGTGATGGCATTTGCCAGGGTGCGCGTAATATGTTCTTGCCCAACCACATCGGAAAACCGCTGCGGTCGCCACTTACGAGCGGTAACAAGAAATTCCTGCTGTTCTGTCGATTCGGCCATACAAAGGGCAAATTGCGAAACGTTTGTGCAACCATGGTCAGCCAACGCGTTACGGTGGAAAGATTCCTGCTGGTAGTGCCATGTTGATTCCCGTATGCAGTTACAGAATGGCCCGTTCAGGAGTCAGTACACAATGAAATCACTAGGTTTGAACATGCCAACGTCACGCATCCGCCCTTGTTTTACATGTTGCTACCTGCTACCAGCCGTTGTTTCGCTGCTGCTTGTGGGCATGAGTGATGGTTTCGCGCAGACGCCGCCGATGCCCCCTACCCTATCATCGATGCAGGTTGTAGAGCGCTCATGGAACGGGGTTGTTGTGCGTATGCTGAAAGGGGCGCTGAGGGTACGGCTAGCGCCGGGCTGTGGGCAGAGCGCCGCCGACGTTGAACGTGCCGTGCCCGGAGTTACCGTGGTAGGGCGCTACCTGCTACCGCACGAGGTGACCGACGACGTACAATCGCGCTTCGCTCGCGTTGATGACGCACGATGGTTGGATCGACGTCGTGCCGAGGATGTTCTGGTGCGAACCTTCGACGTGATATATAACGACGACCGGTCGCCACTCGAAATGGCCCAGTATCTCATCACGAAGGTTCCCGAAGTGGATTATGCCGAACCCTGGTATGTGGATGAGGTACATGTAGGACCCAACGACCCGCGACTGGGCGAGCAGCCGGCCTTTGACGTGGTTCGCGGACCTCAGGCATGGCAGATCTTTCGGGGGGATTCTTCGGTGATAATCGGAATCAGCGATTCCGGCGTAGACCCCAACCACCCCGACCTAGCTCCAAACATTGCCGTGCGCCGCGAGGAGGTTCCCGATAACGGCGTAGATGATGACGGCAATGGCTATGTGGATGACTATGCGGGCTATAACTTCACGGGGAGCATGGACGACACCAAGCCCGGCGACGCCAGTTCGCGACAGTCGCATGGCACCGAAGTGTCTGGCATGGCTGCCGCACGCACCGACAACGGCATTGGCATTGCCGCCACGGGATTTACATCGAAGTTCTTCCCAATCAAGGTTCAACCTCGTAACTCTTCGGGCGTGCTGTATGGATATCACAGTCTGCTCTATGCCGCTCGCACACGAATACCAGTGCTAAACTGCTCGTGGGGCAGCCCTAAGCCGTATTCGCCCATCGAGCAGGCGTTGGTCGACTATGCGATTGCCAACAATGTGGTACTCGTTGCTTCGGGTGGAAACCGCGGCAACAGTCTCCAAGAGCGTAACTACCCCTCCGCCTACGACGGCGTGTTGGGAGTTGCCGAGTCGAATAGCAGCGACGTCGTCGTTAGCTCGTCTGGCTTGGGCGCCAGTGTTGGCATCATTGCCCCCTCGAATGGTTCGCTAACAACGACGGGCTTTGGAGTCGAGGCCTATGCGACGGCAAACGGAACCTCGTTTGCGTCGCCCATGGTAGCGGGTATGTGTGCCGTGTTGCGCGCGCGCTTTCCGCAGTTGACGGCACGACAAATCTATGCCCTTGCAAAGCGGTGCGCCGTTGACGTTCGCAGCCAGAATCGCTCGCGCGCCCAAGGGTTGCCACGACGTATGGACATGTTGCTGGCGGTGACAATCGATCCCACGGTGGTTGTTGCGTTGGAGTGCGATCGGGCTGCACTTGTGGACGCAGCAGGGCGCGCACTGCTTGCAGCGCCAGCCGACGGGCGATATCATGTGCAGTTCCGCATCGAGAATGCCTTGTTGGCCACGGCAAACAACGTGCGTGTAGAGCTAACAACGCTCGACGACGCCGGCTGGGAGGTATCGTGGGGCGACTCGGTGTCGACCGTGGCCATGCTCAACGCCGGCGCAACCTATCTACAGCATGCCACCTGGTTCACGGCAGCCAAGCGTAGCTCGCTGCCCCTTGTGGTAATGGCAACCATCACGGCCGACGGTGCCGATACGGTTGAACGTGTGCTTGTGTTTGACCCAGTGTCTGACTTCTACATTGTAGAAAACGAAGCGATGGCTATCGGCGTAAGCAGCCGTGCCGCCATCGGCAGCTACTCGGCTCCTGTTAACGCGATAGGCCCCGGCGTTTTTCGCAAGCCCGACGAAGTGCTTGTGTCGCAATGTGGCCTTGTAGCAGTGGCCAACAGCAGTCAAGGCAGTCGGGCACTTACCTACAACTTCGACGCCAGCGACTTCCGACCTGTTGACGTTACATACGAACCGGGGCGTCTTCGTTTGGTTGTGGACGATTCGGCTGCAGCGGCGGCAGACCGCACGAATGTGCGTATCGACATGACGTGGTCGTTCCCACGTAGCACGGTGCCCCTTGCCACCATCGACGTGGTGCTAACGAACACGACGGAAGCTGACGTTGTGGACATGGGTGCCGGAGTTATCATGGATTGGGACGTTGGCAGCGGAGGACAGCAGAACGTGTCGGAGCCGGCGCCAGGGGCCATTCCCGACGTTGCCGATAACGCAGGCACTGCTATGCAGTCGTTTTGGCGTAGGGGTTTTACTACGGCCATTGTTGCTGGCGTGGCTACTACCGACCCCGAGGCGCGGGCACAGAATGGTGCTGGGCCGTTGCCTAACGTGGCCGGGCCGCCACTTACAGCATCGCTGCTCAACGACCTGTTTACGCGAGGCACCACCATGCAACCTACGGGTGCTGGCGACCTAGCGGGGCTGCATGGCGTGTTGTTTCAAGGCACGACGCCGCCTGGCGGGCAGCGCCGATTTACGATAATCATTGCGCTTGGAACAACGGTTGCCGAAGCATCTCAACGCGTATTCAACCATCTGCTGCCTACGTCGGTTGGTAATATCGACGAGCATTTGCCGACTCTGAAGGTAACACCAATTCCGGCACAACAGTACGCCACACTTATTGGCACGCACCATGGCGCCGAATACACCATCATTGACGTTCGTGGTGTGGTTGTGAAAAGGGGCATTGCGAGCGACGAGCGAACCATCGTCGACCTACGTACGTTGCCAGCGGGAGTATATCAAGCTGTCGTTACTCATGGCCTTCACGGTACCACCACGGGCCACATCGTTGTGTTTGAATGAAGATCTCCTGCGTTGTTGTTGCGCTATGCGTTCTATCGACGCTGGCATCGGCATCTACCCACGTGCTTCCAGCGGCAGCACCGCATCGGCCTGACGCCGTGCGTGCTGGCCAGCTTTACGTGTGTTTTGCCGCCGATGCTGTTGCCGTCGAGCCGCCATACGTAATTGCTGCCCGGCATGGCCTGCGCTTGCGCGCCCCCATTCTACGCTTCGAGCAGTCGCTCCAAGCGGGTAATAACAACGCCATGCGCGTTGCGCGTGTGCCATCGGCCAACGTGATAGCCCTCGAGCAAGTCCTGATGCGTACATGGGTTGCCGAGTACGATGAAGGCCGTGGCGAACCCGAAGTAGTAGCCCGCAAGATTGCCAGTGGCTGCGGCGACATCGAACTTGCCGAGCCCATTCCGGTGCCAATGCCAATGGCCGACCTACCTAACGATTCCCTGGCACAGCAGCAGCAGATGTTGTCTACCATTCGCATTATGGATGCTTGGCTGGTAGAACCAGGCGATACCACCATTCGCATTGGGATTAGCGACTCGGGCGTAAAAACCGACCACGAGGATCTTGCAGACGTCATTTGGACGAACCACTCCGAGATTCCCGACAACGGCATAGATGACGATGGCAACGGCTACGTGGACGACTATCGGGGATACAGTTTTACAAGTCCAGACGACAAGTCTAAACCTGGCGATGTATTCCACCCCACGAATGGCCATGGTACTGGCGTTGCTGGGATTTGTGGTGCTGTTGCCAACAATGGTAAGGGCATTGCCGGTGTGGCAGGTAACGCACGGTTGGTGCCTCTTAAGACAATGCCGAATAATTCCGGCGGAATCGTGTACGGTTACGAGTCCATCATGTACAGCGCCGTTAGCGGTCTGAACATCGTAAACTGTTCGTGGGGCGGCTTTACGTATACCTGCACAAACGATCGCATCGTGCAATATGCGCTTGCGCGAGGCACGGCCGTGATTGCCGCAGCCGGCAATCACGGAACAACTGCCGCCTTTTACCCGGCCGCTTATCGCGGAGTTCTGAGCGTTGGTGTGACGAATCCTGCGAATGGCGTCGTGCAGATGTCGGCACGCGGCGCATTTGTCGATGTTATGGCCCCCGGTCACGAGTCTACCACCACCACCAACGACGGCGCCTATGGCCCGTTCTGCTGTACGTCGGGGTCGGCCCCCATTGTCTCGGGCATCGTAGGCCTCATCATGGCACGGCATCCCAACCTCACACCGGCGCAGGCTTGCGCGCTGGCAACGGTTGCCATTGAAGACATTGGTAGTAATAACGTCGACGTTGCCGACCTTATTCCTGGGCGCATCGACGCGTTCCGTGCCGTTACCATGCCGCCCGACAGCATTCCGGCGTTGGAGTTGTATACCGACACGGTGATGCATCTAGCGCGCAGCCGTTGGGGTGTTGCCGACACCGTAGGACTTTGGCTCACACTAACGAACCACCTTGCCGAGCTTCGCGATGCGACGATTGCTGTGGATGCTGTTGGGCCTGACTCGGATGCTGTGGAGATCTTGGACAGAACTATCGACGTTGGCACCATCGGCGCCGCCACGTCGGTTGCCATTGGGTCGCTGGCCGAACGCCTTGCCGGGCTTCGGGTGCGCATACGACGCGACGTATCCAATCCTGTGGTACTGCGCCTTCGTGTTAGCGGACAGACGTCCGCCGGAGACCTTCACGTGCAGACGCTTCGTTCGACCATTGTGCCATCGTTAACGTGGTCGACGTATACCTCTGGCGACCTTACAGTTTCGGTAGGCGACAATGCGCGCATTGGCGTTGTTGATCACCGTAGGGGTTTAGGCTACGGAGTTCGATACCGTAGTGAATGCGGCATTCTTTACGAGGGGACACTCATGGTGGGAGTGGTTGGCCGAGTCGTCGACAACGTGCGTGCCGATCGTGGCTACCATGAGCATTTTGTTGTTGTGAAGCCCCTTGTGGGCAGCGACGCCGACGTAGGTATTGTGGCCGACAGTGCTGCGCCCGACTCACTGCGTATTGGAATTGCCGTGCGTCAGTCCCTTGCGATGTCTCAAGGGCCTGTGCCAGTGTTTAGCTCCGATCTCACTGTAGTAAACACCTCGGATTCTGCTCTTGTCGACCCTGTGTTGCTTTACTACTTCGACTGGGACGTTGGCGACCATCCGTCGGCTAATCGCGTTGATCGCATCGAGGGGGCCGAAGGTGCCGAGGGGTCGCAGATTGTGATTGCTCGTGCACTCGACAAACCGGCAGCTCTTCCTGATGTTGTTGTTGCCGTCACGCCCCTTAGTCCACGCACGCGCGCTATAGCCGTTGGTTACGACAACACCCTAACGTATACTGGTTTTAATGCTCAACGTAAACAAGAGTTATTGCAAGGGGCATTGGAACACTTTGGAGAGGTAACGGACATAGCCGTGCTGGCCGGTGCGCGGTTTGATGGCGTGATGATGCCTGGCGAACGGCGATCGGTGCGTATCGCATTTGGAATGCATCCCGTGGCCGACACGGTGATTCATGCATGGCAAGCCATCGAAGCCGAGCGCCGGCGTGCCGGCGTCGACCGACGCCCCTTTCCCAACCCTGCAGATGGCAGCGTAACGATACCCATAGATGTGCGAGGCAACGACGTGACAGTTACGCTGTGGGACGTGGCCGGCAGGATGTGTTCGAGAAAACAGGTGGGTGTAGTGCAGGGCTACGTGGAAGAGTTGCTAGCGCTGGGCGAAGTGCCTTCGGGAATGTACTACGTAGTGGTAACGAGCGGCGGTGTTGTTGGGCACGTCTGGCCAGTGGCCGTTGTGCGATAAGGTGTATGGTTAACTTTGCCGCCATGGCAATAGTTCAAACATCGGTTCACGAAGGTATTGGCACCATTACCATGGCACGGCCGGAAAAGCGCAATGCGCTAGGGCCGGCCATGGTGGAGGAGTTACATCGGGCCTTTGCTGAGATGGCCGCAGATGACAACGTTCGGGTGGTAGTGTTGCGTGGCGAGGGAAAGGCATTTTGCGCAGGGGCCGACTTGGCCGCGCTGCAGCAGATAGCCAATAACTCGACGATGGACAACCTTGCCGACTCGACCAGACTGAAGGACATGCTGCAGGCGATTGTAGACCTGCCCAAGCCCGTGATAGCCATGGTAGAGGGTGCTGCCATTGCAGGTGGGTGCGGTCTAGCTACCGTGTGCGACGTGGTTATTGCAGGTCGCGAGCGCGCAGTGTTCGGATATTCCGAGGTCAAGATTGGATTTATTCCAGCCATCGTGATGGTATACTTGTTGCGCAAGGTAGGCGACACGCAATCCCGCAGGTTAGTACTAACGGCACAGAATGTGGATGCACTCGAGGCGCAACGCATTGGGCTTGTGACGTTTGTCGTCGACGATGCCCTGTTGGAGCAGGAAACGTATGCAGTGGCAACTTCCATGGCCAGCAACAGCGCGAGCGCCATGGCACTATCCAAGCGCATGTTGTCGTCGTTACACGGCATGTCGCTCGAGGCGGGCCTTCACTATGCCACGGCAATGAATGCGTTAGCACGGCAGACACCTGACTGTAAGGAGGGCATTGCTGCGTTTTTAGCGCCAAAAACAGACAATCAATCGTAACCAATTGAAGCAAGGAACAGGAACAACCAATGAACAATTCGATCAACAGAACGCCTGTCGTAGGACAATACCAATGGCTTCGTGGAGCGGCATTGCTCCTTTTAACGGTGATGACTGCCGTAGCTGCCTACGCGCAAGGCACCGTGCGCATCGAAGGCACAATAACCGATGAGGTTACTGGCAAACCGGTCGGCTGTAAAATCGATGTGACGAATGCTGAAGGCAAAAAAATCCTCAATCTGTCATCGAACGACAAGGACGGCACCTACTTGATGGTTCTCAACGAGCCAGGAACTATGAAGGTAACGTTCCGCGGACATTCTGTAATTCGTCGTGAGGCAACCCTAGAGGTGCCGAAGACGGAACGCTTCAAGGAAGTGAAGCAGGATTTCCGAGTACGGGCCTTATATCAGGGCACGCAGCTTGTGAGCGTTCGTGGTTTCGAGCGGAATTCGGCAGTGCTGTCGGCTCAAGGCCGGTCGGCCATTGCGGAGATAACGAACCTTTTGCGCGAAAATGGCGAGATGCGCGTGGACATTACCGTTGTTCCCGACGAAGACCAGGTGCAAGCAGCACGAGCTGCTGCGCAGGCGCAGCACGCCAAGGAAATGGCTGCATGGAATGCCGCCAAGAAGAAGTTGAAGAAGGGGCAGGTTGCACCGCCCGAACCGGTGGCTCCTGCCGACGTAGCCGACCCGAACGGAGCGTTGGCGGAGGAGCGCGTACGCGCCATGAAGGAGGCGTTCAAGGACGTGAAGAACGGCGACCTCCGGATAACCTACACGTCGGGTTCCTTACCTGCCAGCGCAAGTGTGCCGGCAGCAGCACCTGTGCAACAGGCGGCAACGGCAACTGTGAAGGGCAAAAAGGGTGGTAAGGGTGCTGCAGCTAAGGCCGCTGTGCCTGCCGCGCCTGTTGCTCAGGCAACGTCACATAGCACGCTGGTTGTTACCATTGGTAGGGTAAAGAAACTGTTCGATTAAGCGCGAACCAACACCGTGTGAGTGTTGTTGATGTGGACACATTGCTGGTGATGTACGTGTACGCCACGGCGTATCTTGCTGCAAAAAGTAACAGATACGGGCAATGCACGTCTTACGTTGATAACCCATAACAGCGAGTGCCATCATGGAAGGTAACTTTTCCAACCGCGTCAACGACGTCATCCGCCTAAGCCGAGAGGAAGCTCTGCGTTTAGGCCATGACTACATTGGCACCGAACACCTTTTGTTAGGAATCATCCGAGAGGGTGAAGGCATAGGTGTTAAAATTCTCCGTGGTCTGAATGTAGACCTTGGAAAGCTCAAACGCTCAATCGAGGAGACCGTGCGCTCAATGAGTGGTCCTCTCACGATCGGTAACATCCCTCTTACAAAGCAGGCGGAGAAGGTACTGAAGATCACCTACCTTGAAGCCAAGCTGTATAAGTCTGATGTTATCGGGACGGAGCACTTGCTGTTGTCGTTGCTTCGCGACGAGGACAACATCGCAGCGCAGATTTTATCGCAGTACACCGTGAACTACGATGCGGTGCGCAAGGAGCTAGACGCCTACCTAAGCGGTAAGTCGGGTGCATCGGGAAGCGCGGGAGGCAAGATGCCCGAGAAAGAACGCGGTCGCACCAAGGCCAGCGCCGAGCGAGTAAAAACACCAGTGTTGGACAACTTCGGCCGCGACCTTACGAAGCTAGCTGTCGAAGGCAAGCTCGACCCCGTGATTGGTCGCGAGAAGGAGATTCAACGCGTTGCTCAGGTTCTGTCGCGACGCAAGAAGAACAACCCTGTATTGATTGGTGAACCCGGCGTTGGTAAGACCGCCGTCGTTGAGGGGTTGGCACTTCGCATCGTTGACCGAAAGGTATCGCGTGTGCTGTTCGACAAGCGCATCGTTACGCTCGACCTTGCAGCACTCGTGGCCGGAACGAAGTATCGCGGCCAGTTCGAGGAACGCATGAAGGCCGTAATGAATGAGCTGGAGAAGGCCAAGGACGTTATTCTGTTCATCGACGAGCTTCACACCATCGTGGGCGCCGGTGGCGCTTCGGGCTCGCTCGATGCCTCGAACATGTTTAAGCCCGCCCTTGCGCGTGGCGACATCCAATGTATTGGCGCTACCACGCTCGATGAGTACCGACAGTTCATCGAGAAGGATGGCGCCCTCGACAGGCGGTTCCAAAAGATCCTCGTCGAGCCACCTACAGCCGAAGAAGCCACACAGATCCTGCTGAACGTTAAGGATCGCTACGAAGCCCATCACGGAGTGCGATACTCCGATGAAGCCGTACGTGCCTGCGTTACAATGGCCGACCGATACATCACAGATCGTTTCCTGCCCGACAAAGCGCTTGACGTTCTTGACGAAGCCGGTTCGAGAGTCCACCTTGAACACATCCACGTGCCCAAGGAAGTCTTAGAACTCGAAGAGAAAATCGAAGGCGTTCGCCAAGAGAAAAACCAAGTGGTGCGCTCGCAAAACTTCGAAGAAGCTGCGCGACTGCGCGACCTCGAAAAGCGGTATCAGACGGAACTCGAGCAAGCGAAGGAAGACTGGGAAACGCGTGCGGGCGACGTCGTGTACGACGTTAGCGAAGACGACGTAGCCGATGTCATCGCCATGATGACCGGTATTCCGGTAAACCGCATCGCTGAGAGCGAGTCTGTGAAGCTGCTCAAGATGTCCGACGAGCTTCGCGCCGAAGTCATAGGCCAAGACGAAGCCGTTGAACACCTTGCAAAGGCCATTCGCCGAGCACGTGCCGGCCTGAAGGATCCATCCCGTCCAATCGGCTCGTTTATGTTCCTAGGCCCAACAGGCGTAGGCAAGACAGAGCTTGCCAAGGCGCTGGCGCGCTATATGTTCGATAGCGAAGACGCCTTGATACGGGTCGATATGAGCGAATACATGGAAAAGTTCGCCGTGTCGCGCCTTGTGGGCGCCCCTCCGGGCTACGTTGGTTACGAAGAAGGTGGACAACTGACCGAGAAGGTACGTCGCAAGCCGTATTCGATTATCCTGCTCGATGAAATCGAGAAAGCACACCCAGACGTGTTCAACATCCTTTTGCAAGTATTCGACGACGGTGTGCTTACCGATGGTCTTGGACGTCGCGTAGACTTCAAGAACACCATCATCATCATGACGTCGAACGTTGGAATGCGCGACGTCAAAGCTGGAGGTAGAATCGGATTTACCAGTGATGCTGCCGCCGACGAATACGACAACATGAAGGCCACCGTCGAAGAGACGCTTAAGCGCCTGTTCAATCCGGAGTTCATCAATCGTATCGACGAGTACGTTGTGTTCCGTTCTCTCAAGAAGGAACACATGGTACGCATCATCGAGCTGCAGCTAAAGCGCCTGCTTAAGCGCCTTGGACAGCGCAACATCACGTTGGAGCTGGCCAAGACTGCTAAGGAGTACCTTGCCGATAAGGGCTTTGATGAGAAATACGGCGCCCGTCCGCTGCGACGCACCATTCAGCGATATGTCGAGGATCCTCTCTCAGAGGAGCTGCTTCGCGGAGTGTATACCGATGGTAGTATCATTAAGGGCAAGCTCGACCGTAAGACGGGACAAATCGTGTTCTCTCCGGGCAAACCAAAGGGTCATCCCAACGAGGAAGCCGAGGAACTCGAAGCCGAAGGGTAACGCTTCGCGTCGAGACACAATCAGTGCAAAACAACAACGGCCCGCCAGTGAAGGCGGGCCGTTGTGCGTTGAAAGCGTTGCAAAAACGAAGTGAGCCGTTTAGTCAACTTCCTCGTCTTCGTAAATGTCGTTAAACTGGTTGTCTTCGATTCGCTTTGCCGAGAATCGAAACTCCTTGACGTCGAGCGTATCTGAAGGGCCACCAAAGAAGCTGAAGCTAATCATACGTGCAGTAAACGTGCCTTCGATGGTCTGGCCAATATTGCCGTACTTCGAAACAACGAGTGTTCCACCTGTGCCGATGTACACCGAACTGTCGCGGTACATCACGGCAGTTGCCGTTACTCCCACGGTGCTTGTACCCGTTGATTGGCCGTTGAACGCAATGATCATGCCGTCGGCCTCGGTGTCGTCGTCGGGGCGTGTTGCCTGTACGCTAAAGCCAAGGACGCTGATACTGGAGTCCGAGTTGAACGAACCCTCGGCCCACCGGTACGCCGTTGTTTGGTCGGCACCACGATTAACCGAGTACTTCACCGTGTTGGTTGCCGTGGCTCCTGGGGTTACGGGGTCGCCGCTATTACTACAGGCAGCAATAGCAAGCGCAGTGGCTAGAATACATAGCGTAGATGTCAATCGCATGGCAGAAATCTATTGGGTTAGAGGGACGTTGAGAGGAGTGCAAATCTATACCTTCCAACCGAAGCAATACGTATCGTCTGTCACGGTTCACACACCAAACCTGTATCTTCGCGCCCATATCATGTCAACCCGCGCCGAGCTTCTTCGCTACCTTGAACAGCAACGTGAGATGTATGGCAACATACTGTACGTTGATTCCTCCGCTGCCCCCTTCGATATTCCCATGACGGCAATGCCGACGGTACGAGAGGAGGTGTTGCCCGCTGCCGATGTTGATATGACCGAACTTCTCCACGACACCACCACTCGGCCCACTGCTAGCATGCCCCAACCCGAATGGCGTTTGGCCTCGTCGCTTCCTGCGCTAGATTCTGCAATCAATACCTGCATGCAGTGCCCGCTTGGTGCTACCCGTACCAACTTTGTTTTTGGAACAGGCAATCCCAATGCAACCCTAATGGTTGTTGGCGAAGCGCCCGGTGCCGACGAGGATGCGCAGGGACTGCCCTTTGTTGGACGCGCAGGTCAGCTGTTAACGAAGATCTTAGAAGCCATCAACTTCCAGCGTGACGACGTCTACATTTGTAACATTCTGAAATGCCGTCCGCCCAATAACCGTAAGCCACTTGCTGACGAAACAGATGAGTGCGAGCCCTACCTTGCCAAGCAGATCGAGTTGGTTCGCCCCAAGATTATCCTTGCTCTAGGTCTCACCGCCGCCAATACCTTGCTCAACAACAAACTGTCCATGTCGGACCTGCGCGGCACCATCCATACCTACTGCGACATCCCTCTGATGGTTACCTATCACCCCGCGGCCCTTTTGCGTAATCCAGAGTGGAAGCGCCACACGTGGGATGACGTCCAGCACCTACGTACAGTCCACGATAACCTCGTAAACACAGCCACCTCATGAACATCGCCGTCCTACTCGGAGGTATGAGCCCCGAACGTAACATCAGTCTGCTAAGCGGCCGTGCCGTGGTTCGCGCACTCTCTGCAAAGGGGCACCGCGTTACGGCGGTCGACCCTGCACGGGGCGCGAACTGCGTGCTCACCTCAGCCGAACTCGACGCCGCCCGACCCGAGCCAGTGTCGAACGAACTGCTGGCGTCGTTTTCGCCGCGCAACCTGGTTGACTGCGTCATGAGCGATGCCCTGACCGGCGTCGACGTCGTGTTCCTCGCCCTACATGGTCGCTACGGAGAAGACGGATATGTACAGTCGCTCCTCGACTTGCGAGGCATTCCTTACACGGGCAGCGGCATGTTAGCAAGCGCTATAGCTATCGATAAAGCGGCAACCAAGGTGATGTTCGAAGCTGTACAGGTGCCAACGCCACCGTGGGTGACGTTTACAGAAACAACAGCGAACGACGAAGCAGCGCTTGAACAATGTCTCCATCACCTAGGCACGTCCATCGTGATTAAGCCGAACGACCAAGGGTCGACCGTTGGTATGACAATCCTGCACGATGCCACCGATGCTACGCTGTCGAAGGCCGTGAGCGACGCTTTGGCGTTTTCATCGCTCGCCCTTGTGGAAACCTACGTGCCCGGCCGCGAGCTTACCGTGGCTGTTCTTGGCGGCGAGGCCTTGCCTATCATCGAGATCGCCCCCAAAGAGGGCTACTACGACTACGAAAACAAGTACACGAAGGGGAGAACGGAATACCACTGTCCAGCCGATCTGCCCGACTACGTTGCCCATCATGTGCAGTCGCTTGCGGTTATGGCCCACGAAGTTGTTGGCTGCCGTGCCTACAGCAGGGTTGATTTTCGGCTAACCCCCGAGATGGAGCCATGGTGTCTCGAAGTAAACACCATCCCCGGCTTTACCGAAACGTCGCTGGTGCCTATGGCAGCTGCACAGTGCGGCATTGCGTTCGACGAGTTGTGTGAAACGCTGATCGAACTGTCGGTCAAGGGCTCTTCGCCCAGCCCGGCCTCGTAACTTTGGACCTGCGTCGGCCACGGCGTGTTCAGGCCCTGACATCATTCCACATCACAGAAGAACCTTGAAGAATATCCAGCTAACGGGCATCGGGAATGCTCTTGTCGACATTGAGTATCGCGTTACCGACGCCGAGCTTCGGGCGTTTGGCGTCGATAAAGGGGCGATGACCCTTACAGCCCCTGATCGTCGTGCCGAGATTTTAGCACAGCTACAAGACCGAGAGGCACATAAGAGCAGTGGGGGTAGTGCGGCCAACAGTATTATAGCGTTTTCGCAGTTTGGCGGTGCCGCTGCGTATTGCTCCATTCTTGGACTCGATGCCGACGGTGAACACTATGCTTCGGAGTTTCGAGAGTTGGGCATCCATCTAGAGGCCCCCTTGGGTAGTGGCTTGGAAACGGGAACGTGCGTTGTGTTCGTTACTCCTGACGCCGAGCGTACGTTGAATACCACGCTAGCAGCTAATCTTGAGTTCTCGCGTCGACACATCAACGAGGAGCTCATTCGCCGGTCGGAGTGGGTGTACATAGAGGGCTACAAGCTAACCGATGACAATGGTGCCGAGGCGGCCGACATGGTGGCGTTTTACGCCAAGAAGCACGACACGCGCTTAGCTGTAAGCTGTTCCGATGGCTTTATCGTTGAGGTGTTTGGCGATCGTTTGCGAGACGTGCTTCGCCATGCCGACCTCGTGTTTGGCAACGAACGCGAGGCTACGTTGCTCTCGCAAGAAGGCACGCCGCACGATGCGTTTAAAGCCCTTTCAGCGCAATACAACAACGTTGTTGTTACGATGGGCGACCAAGGCAGTCTTGTGCGGTGGTATGATGTTGAAGCCCAGATTCCGGCCTATAAAACCAACCTTGTTGATACGATCGGTGCTGGCGACATGTATGCTGGCGCCTTCTTGTACGGCGTCCTGCACAGGCACCACCCCGAATATGCCGGCCGTCTTGCCTCGTATGCATCTGCCCAAGTAGTTGCGCAGTATGGTCCGCGCCTTAAGGTATCGCACATCGACGTCCGCGACACGATTCTTGTATCTGCACCTGAAGCATGAAGGGGGCATCGACGATAGCTTTGCGGGTAACGCTCGCCATTGTTGCCGCTCTTGTGATGCAGTGCCCCTTGTCTATGGATGCTGTGGCACAGAGTGGAATGGAGTGGAAGGAGTTTACGAGGAAGCTTGACCCGTACTTTGCCGAGGATTTGATAGAAGACCTTCGGACGACGCTGCCGCAGGGTACGCAGTATCGCGTGTGGGGATGGGATGTGGGAGACTTTTCGGGCGATGGCGTAACCGATGTTGCGTTTAGCATCAACATCCTAGGTACGCGCAAGCGCGAATGTGTAGTGTACATGTTTGTCGACGTAGAGGGATTCCTTGTTAACGTATCAAAGCAACCACTGGCATATGTGGACCTACCGCTCGAGGTGGGAGTTGTTATACGTGACGGTGCGTGTTACGTGACGCAGAAGCGCAAGGCCGAGTCATGGACGATAAAGGGATATCAGTACCGTGACGGCGCACACGTGCTGCTTGATGAGTTCTTGAGCGATCGTGTAGGGTCGTACGGCAGGGAAACGTATCGGAACTACCGCACACTCGACACATGGGAGCGGTTTGTTGGACCTAAGGGCGACACAGAGTTCAGGACGGACTATCTTACGATACCCGTCTACGGACGCGGGCGGCAGGTGGTAGCGGGATATGCGACAGATGTGATTGTTGATCGAGTGAAGAATGTGCACGAGGGAGCATACTGGTGGAAGGGCCCCGAGGACTGTTCGTTTACATCGCGGGCTGTATACGACGACGACCACCTGTACGTGCGAATCGACGTAGTTGACGACAAGGTTGTAACTGGCTGGTGCGACACCTGTGTGGCCGACCGGGTTGACATTTGGTTTGACGCTTCGGCGCCTGATGAGTCGACGGCGTCGAGGAGCATTGGTAAGGACAGCAAGGGCGACATCACCTTTCGGGGTCAGAGTGACTCGGGGCTATATGTGGTGTCGATACGAATTGGAGATTTCGAGGACGTGCGTCCGAGCGTACGTGTGCGAACCACCGACGACCTAACGCCCGAGCAAGAGGCAGCGGTGCGAGATGTGCGTGTGGTGACGGCGCTGCGTTCCGATGGCTATGTAGTTAAGGTGCGTGTGCCGTTTCTGCTGATGGGATTCAGTCGGGCCCCTGTCGACGCCGCCGTGCCGGTAGATGTTGGTTGTACGATAGCTGTGTCGGACGTCGACAACGAGTTCCGTGCCGAGGAAACCAGTGTCATTTCAACCAGCGAGCTCCAGGCCTTGCGGCCAGCGTCGTTTGGGGCATTGCGCATGATTGCCGGCGACGCTTGGTATGGGCAAGCCACGAACATCTATGCCGAGTCTGTATTTCAGTCGTTACGCGACCTAGGGTTCTAGCGCCATGGCGCCCAAGGCAGGCAGGGGAATGGTTGTTTTGCGGTTCGCCCCCCCCGCCGTAATTTTGCGCGCGCCGAGCTTGAAGGGCCTATGACGAAACCTGCCAACACATCGGGATCGACATCGGTCATGCGGCAACTGGCCCCATACATGCATCTAGGCACACAGCTCGCGATAAGCATCGTGATGTGTGGTGCGCTTGGGTGGTACGCTGATAGGCATGCTGGTACGGAACCATGGTTGCTTGTTGGCGGACTTGTGTTAGGGATGGTTGTTGGAGTGATGCAGTTTGTACGAACTGTGCGCCGACTCGACCGCAAGAACACCGTGTAATGAACGAATTGTGGTGAGGAGCTTTTTGGACCCAACCGGACCGGTAGTAGCCGTCATGACGGCCTTGGGTATTTGCGTACTCAACGCCATTGGTGGTTACTACATTGCCAAGGCTGCCTTTGGCAAGGACCTCAAGGTATTCCTTGGCGTCGTGTTTGGCAGCATGGCGGCTAGACTTCTTGTAGCCGTCGTTCTTATGTGGGTGTTCTTAGGGGTTGTTGGAATGCATCAGGTGGCGTTTGCAGTCACATTTGCCATTGCCAGCTTCCTTTCGGTGATGGGAGAAGCCCTTTTTTTTCACTTCTGGCACGACAGGTACAGGAGAAGTCGGTTGCCGGTGACACATCTCCTGAAAAAAAAAGATGATGCCGTGATGGCGGCCGCGTTTGCACTATGAGTCACGACACCACATCGACCGAACAGCGCGCACAGCACAATGCTGGGCATACGGAGCACCACGGAGCCGACCACGGCGACGGCAGGTTTAGTTTTGACTTGCTCCTTAACGAGTTAGGCGACCACCACGAGCTGAATATCTTCTTTGGCAAGTGGGAAATCCTACCGGTCATTCTTGTTGACGACGGTCTTCATGTCTATGCCAATCCGCATGCCATGGAGGAAGCCGGAGTGTTTACCATGCATCACCAGGATGCGCCGCACCACATTGTGCATACCACAAAGAAGGACGCTAGCGGACATCCGGCGTCGCCGTGGCTTGACCTTTCGATCACCAACTTGGTTGCATACCAGTTTATCGCCATCGCAGTCGTGCTGGCGCTTTTTGGTATAGCGCGAGGTCGGTATCGCAAGAATCCGGTTGCTGCCCCTCGCGGGATACAGAACGTGCTAGAATCGGTTGTGCTGTACGTTCGCGACCAGATTGTAGGTCCGAACGTAGGGACAGCAAAGCGCACCGACCGGCTAATGCCGTACATGATGACGCTGTTCTTCTTTATCCTGACCCTAAACCTTATCGGATTACTTCCTGGCGGCCATGCTGCTACTGGGGCATTGCCAGTGACGATGGCATTGGCGTTAACGACGTTTTTCGTTGTGAACTTCATTGCCTTTAAGGATGCCGGTGTTGGGTCGTGGTTCAAGCACCTTCTTGGTGGGGCACCGGTCTACATTGCGCCCATTATGGTTCCCATCGAAGTTGTTGGTCTTATTACCAAGCCCTTTGCACTCATGATTCGTTTGTTTGCGAACATGACGGCAGGACACATCGTGTTGATGTCGCTTGTTGGACTGATCTTCTTTTTTGCTCAGGAAATGGGCGCGGCTGTTGGCTGGGGCGTAGCTCCTGTTAGCGTGCTGTTTTCGGTGTTCATCTACCTGTTGGAGCTTTTAGTGGCCTTCCTACAGGCCTACATCTTTACCATGCTGGCTGCAGTGTTTGTGGGCTTGGCGCTTGGCGATCATGCGCACGACGACCATCACGCACACGGGCATTAACGCAGTGTTTACTTCGCACAACAACATCACCTGTACTCATCACATTCTTCCAAAGGAAACCTCATGGATCCAGTAGCATTTGCATGGCTGTCGGCAGGTCTCGGCCTCGGCGTCACCGTGTTCGGTGTAGGCACCGGTATCGGCCGTCTAGCTGCAGCCGCTCTTGAAGCCAGCAGCCGTCAGCCAGAAAATGCCGGCGATATCCGCACGACGATGATCATCGGCGCCGCTCTTATCGAAGGCGTTGCCCTGCTCGCCGGCGTTGTGTGTATTCTGCTCGCCGTCAAGAACCCGAGCTGATCGACGGTCATTCCCGGAGGCAGTCGCTTCCGGGGTCGGCCTTCAGACGTCACCCTGTTGACGTCTGAAGGGCGATTGCTTTTTTTTCAAACCACCGTACAACCGACAGGCTGACATGCCAGCATTTCTTCAGTTTAGTCCGGGTCTGGTAATCTGGACCCTTATCAACTTCTCGATTTTTGCGTTCATCATCGCGAAGTTTGCATGGAAGCCCATGCGCGACGGCATTCGGGCTCGCGAGCAGGCGATTGCCGACTCGATATCGGCAGCCGAAGCTGCCAATCGCGAGGCGCAGGAGCTCCTGCGCGAAAGCCGCGAGAAGATTTCCAAGGCGCATCAGGACGTAATGGACGTGATGCGTGAGGGTCGAGTACAGGCAGAAAACGTGGTGCGCAAGGCAGCCGAGGAAGCCGAGGCCATTAAACAGCAAAAGCTTGCAGAGGCACAGCGCGAGATTGAACGTCAGCGCGACGATGCTTTGCTTGTACTGCGTGCCGAGGTTGCCACACTTGTTGTTGGGGCCACGGAAAAACTCATCGGCAAGAAGCTTGATGGCGACGACCACAAGCGCATTGTTGAATCATCAGTTGCCGACCTATCCAAGAACTAACGCCGCATGACTTCAATACGCATTGCACGGCGATACGCCAAGGCCCTGATGGCCACCACCACTTCGGTAGATCATGCCGAAGAAATGCTCGGCGACTTGCAGTCGATGGTTGATGCCCAATTGGCATCGCCCGAGTTTCGCGCTATGATGCGAAGCCCCGTAATCCAGGCATCGAAGAAGAAGGTTGTCCTTCAAGAGGTATTTGGGAATAGCGTGAAGCCTGAGGTGCTTGCCTTTGTGGAGTTGTTAACGGACAAAGGACGCGAAGGCGACCTTGATTCTATCACCAACGAGTACAGCGCTATGGTCGATGCTCGACGCAATCGCGTCCGGGTAACGATAACATCTGCCGTCGACCTTGACGAGGCCACGCGAGTAGCAACAACGCAGGCACTGGCGGCAAACCTTGGCGCCACCGTGATGCCCACGTGGAACGTCGATGCAGCGCTTTTAGGTGGCATCACCGTTCGGGTAACCGACAAGGTTGTCGACGCTTCGCTGCGGGGCAACCTGCGCCGCCTACGTGACAGTCTGGCTACGGGCAGAGCACCATCGAATAATTGAACGAATAACACATTGCATTTGACAAAGGAAACACAGAATGGCTGACGTACGACCGGAAGAAATCTCTGCGATATTGCGCCGACAACTCGCCGGGTTCGAAAAGGAATCGGACATCTACGAAGTAGGAACGGTCCTGCAAGTAGGTGACGGTGTGGCGCGCGTTTACGGCCTTACCAAGGTGATGTCGTCGGAGCTCGTCGAGTTCCCCAACGGGGTTGTGGGCATGGTGCTGAACCTTGAAGAGGACAACGTTGGCTGCGTGTTGTTCGGCGACGACCGTCTTGTGAAGGAAGGCGACCAAGTACGACGTACCGGTCGTATTGCGTCGGTACCCGTAGGCGAAGGCCTGATTGGTCGCGTGGTAAACCCACTGGGTGTTCCCATCGACGGTAAGGGCGACGTCAAAGAGTCGGCCTTCTTCCCCATCGAGCGCAAAGCTCTTGGGGTTATCGATCGACAGCCAGTTACCGAGCCACTGCAGACAGGTATTAAGGCCATCGACGCTCTGATTCCGATTGGCCGCGGCCAACGCGAGTTGATTATCGGCGACCGCCAAACGGGTAAGACTGTAGTTGCTGTTGACGCCATCATCAACCAACGGTACACCCACACCAAGGAAGCACAGGCACAAGGTATCAAGCCAGTCTACTGTGTGTACGTTGCCATTGGCCAAAAGGGCTCCACCGTGGCTAACGTTGTGGCTACCCTCGAAAAGTACGGCGCCATGGAGTACACCACGGTAGTGATGGCTTCTGCTTCCGACCCAGCACCCTTGCAGTTTATCGCCCCTTATTCAGGCGCTTCGATGGGTGAGTACTTCCGTGATTCAGGACGCCATTCGCTTGTGATTTACGACGACCTTTCTAAGCAGGCGGCTGCCTACCGGCAGGTGTCGCTCCTATTGCGTCGTCCACCCGGACGTGAAGCATATCCTGGCGACGTGTTCTACCTACACTCACGTTTGCTGGAACGCGCCGCGAAGCTGAGCGACCGCCTCGGCGGTGGCTCGCTTACCGCCTTGCCCGTTATTGAAACGCAAGCTGGCGACGTTTCTGCCTACATTCCCACGAACGTGATTTCGATTACCGACGGTCAGATCTACCTCGAGCCAAACCTCTTCAATGCAGGCGTTCGCCCTGCCTTGAACGTTGGTATCTCGGTATCACGGGTAGGTGGCAACGCTCAGATTAAAGCCATGAAGAAGGTTGCCGGCCCGCTGAAGCTCGAAATGGCTCAGTTCCGAGCCCTTGAGGCCTTTGCGAAGTTTGGATCGGACCTTGACAAGACCACCCAACAGCAGTTGCGACGTGGTTCGCGCCTGATGGAAATCATGAAACAGGCACAGTATTCACCGGTGCCCGTCGAAGAGCAAATCGTTGCGATTTGGGCGGTTACCAATGGCTACATGGACGAACTTCCGGTCGAAGATGTAAAGCGCTTCGAATCTGAACTGTTGGACTACGTGCGTAACGGGCATCCCGACCTAATCGAGATGATTGGTAAGGGTAAGGATATGTCCGACGATGTAAAGTCTAAACTCAAAACCGTCCTCGGCCAGTTCTCGGAACGATTCGCTGCCTCTGTAACCGCCTAACTGCTCTCGCTATGATTATCCTCACAGGGGGCGCCGGTTTTATTGGTAGCTGTATGCTGGCCGCCCTCAATGAGGCAGGTCGTAGCGACATCCTTGTGGTGGATTCGTTGGGTGATGGCACGAAGTGGAAGAACATCGTTGGAACATCGTTTATCGACATCGTCGACAAAGCAGAGTTCCGCGAGCGGATGGCCATAGAGGCATTCGACGACGTCGACGCCGTGATTCACCTTGGAGCATGTTCGTCGACAACCGAGACCAACGCCGACTATTTGCTTGATAACAACTATCGCTACAGCATAGATGTGGCCGAGTTTGCCATGGAATGTGGCGCTCGGTTTATCTATGCTAGTTCGGCGGCTACCTACGGTGACGGAACACGTGGCTATGCTGAGTCTGCCTCGGGCTTGCGGCCTCTGAACATGTACGGTTACTCGAAACTGCTGTTCGATGATTGGGTGAAAGCCCAGGGTCTGCTCGACTCATGCGTCGGCTTGCGGTTTTTTAACGTGTTCGGACCGAACGAATATCACAAGGGTGATATGCGCAGCATGGTGTCGAAGGCCTTCGACCAGATAACGGCTACCGGCCGTGTGCAGCTGTTCGCCTCGAACGATCCCGCCTATGGCGATGGCGAGCAGGTACGCGACTTCGTCTACGTGAAAGACTGTTGCAACGTGATGCTCGAACTGCTTGAGCGTGCCGACGTCAATGGCTTGTACAACCTTGGGGGTGGCGTTGCTACGACGTGGAACGACCTCATTGGGGCAGTGTTCGCTGCCATGAACCTTGAACCAGCCATTGATTACATTCCCATGCCGTCTCACTTGGCACGGCAATATCAAAACCACACATGTGCCGACATGTCGTTGCTGCGTAGTGCCCTGCCGTCGATGGCTGTGCATCCGGTTTCAGCGTCAGTGCGCGACTACGTCCAGAACTACCTTGCCACTCCGTGGCCATACATTCGAACGAATTCCTAAGATAGACCATGGCAACCCTTCGCGAAACCCGTAATCGTATCGTCTCGGTACGCAATACGTCCAAAATCACACAGGCCATGCGCATGGTGGCCGCCGCCAAGCTGCGCCGCGCTCAAGACGCTATCACATCGGCGCGACCATTCGCAGCGAAGCTGCAGCAGATCCTAGGAAACCTTGCGCAAGCAGATTCCGACTTTGTTCACCCGTTCTTTGAAACCCGCAAGGACCTTCGCAGCATCGTCGTCATCGTTGTTTCATCCGATCGCGGTTTGTGTGGCGCCTTCAACACGAACGTGCTCCGCAGTGCGATGCAGCGAATCGACGTCCTTCGAGCTCTGCATCCTCAGGCAACCATCACCGTGATACCCGTCGGTCGACGCTCTGTAAATGCCTTCCGTAAGCGTAGCGAAGCCATCGCAGCCGAATATCCCGACGTATTCCTAAAGCTAGAACATACCACAGCTATGGGCATCTCCGATATCGTAGGTACTGGTTTCCTTACCGGGCAGTACGACCATGTCGAGGCCATCTACAACGAGTTCGTGAGCGTTATTCGCCAAGAAGTACGCACACTGCAGTTGTTGCCGGTTGCTGCCGACGTGCCAACAAAGGACACAAAACACAACGTTGATTACATCTTTGAACCAACACGTGCCGACATTTTGGATACACTGTTGCCGATGTATTTGAACACGCAAGTGTGGCGTACCCTGCTGGACTCGAACGCAGCCGAGCAGGCGGCCCGCATGATGGCTATGGAAAATGCTACCAACAATGCTCGCGACCTGATAACGGCGCTCCAGCTTATGTATAACCGCGAGCGTCAAGCAGCCATCACGAAGGAAATGCTTGAGATTGTAGGCGGAGCCGAGGCTCTTAACAACTAGCACATCAATGTTCTCGGTACGTTCGCTCCTGCTTGCCGCAGCCGTTGCTGTCGGTTGGTGGCTCCTGATTCGCTTCGAGGCGACGTCCGTCAATCCGTATCCAATCTGGTACGAAAACCGCGTAAAGTTCTACTACGATCGCATGGACACCTTTGCTGGCATCCGTTCGATTCAAAAAAGGATGTTTATGCGGCACACGTTTAACTACGACCTTTGTCGGCTTATTACCGAACGACTCAAGCCCGGCGATACGTTGCTGCTGCCGCCTAGGCCATATGCCAATCGCTTTGGCCAAGGCCAGGAGGCCATTTTTACCGACGCACGCATCTTTCGGTATCTGTCCGAAAGCTCGGTGCCACTCGTGGCTTGGGAGGATCAAGCGCGGCGCTCGCGCGCTAACATCGCTGTTGCGCTGGAGCCAACAGCGTTCGAGCTTCTTCGCCGGCGCGACGTTCCGGCGCGTTTCGACTCGTTAATCGGCGAATACATAGCCGCTAGCTCATCGTCTGGAGTGCGACCATGAACGCCCCCGTCATCGTCGCCACAACAGTGCTCCAGCTTCTTGCAGGCACAGGGTTTCTTGCCACCGCAAGAATTCCCCTGCCTCGCGTGCTTGTGCCCCCAGTTGCCCTTATCGTAGGCATGTTCCTACACACCGTGGCGTTCCTGCTATTTGACCTCGTTGCCATAGATCTTTCTCAAGGGGCAATGGTTGCCGCTGCCGCGCTTGTTGCTGGCGCTATGCACGTGGCTTGGCCACGTGTTCGTGCCTTTTATGGGACCCTGTTTGCGGCGCCGGCCATGCGTTTGCGTTTGCACGACCCAGTAACGCTTGTCATCCTTGCCTATGCCATGTACATCCCGTTATGGGCATCGTGGTTTTGGCCTGTAACGCCGTTTGATGCCATGGCTGGCATCGACCTTGTTGCGCGGACAGCAGTGGCCGAGGGGCGGATCGACAACAGTGTGTTTACCGACCCTGCCTTGCAGGGGAGGTTAAGCAATCAGCCCTTCTATGCCCCCTTCACAATGCTTATGCAGGTTGTGTCACGGCTGATGGGCTTTCCTTTTGGCCAAGTTTGGCTAGGGCTGTTGGCCATTCTTCATGTGTGGATGATGTGGATGGTGCTACGTGCTGTGGTGCAGCCCCTGGTGGCGAATGTACTGGTGTTGCTGATGGTGATGACGCCGGAAGTACACGGCTATATGTATCTTTTGCAGACCGACTTTGCCAATAGCGTGATGATGACGTTAGGTGTAGTGGCTGTAATGATGGCCGTTGACAAGAAACAGGTGGTGTTGCTTGCATTGGCTGCATTGGCTTTTGCCGCCGCCTGCTGGAGCCGAACCGAGAGTATCTTGATTGTAGGAATTGGACTTGCTGGCAGCTTTCCCATTCTGCGCAACGCGTTTGGAACGGGCAGTGCTTTGCGGTGGAGTTCCATCATCGCGGCATCGAGTTTTGTGGCCTTTGCCCTATGGCACGTACTGTACTTCCGCGTTGTGTTGCCTCAACAACCTGACTCGCTTTCCGAGCTCGTCATTCCAACGTTGTCGAGTTTTGCCGACGTGATGGGGGCAATCTTCTCGAACCTATTATTCGACGTTACCCTTTGGGGCTGGACGTTCTACCTTGTTGCAGCACTAGCGGTTGTTGGCGCTGTTGTAGTCGTTCGCTCGAAGGGGGCACTGCTTTCCATTCTGGGCAATAACGTTGTTGTGGTCTGGGCCGTGGCTATTCTTCTGGGCCTCATCGTTACTGGGACCATTTTCTCGGCTGCCATCGTGGAGCAAACCCTGCGAAGAGGTATATTCAAGCTCGTCCCGCTAATGTTTCTTCTCATGGCCACCATGCCAGTTGTTCAACGCCTAGCGCAACGCCTGGATCGGTGGGAAACAGCTTCGCGAGCATGATCGAGACCCTACCCAAATTTGTCGTCATCGTTGGCGCGGTTGTCGTTGCCTTCTTGGCCATTGTTGTGGCAAGCGCCATTGTGTCGCGAGTCTTCGTATCGATGTCGATACGCCGACTCGTGAACAGCATTGGTCGATTTCCTCTTCCGGCATTTACGTCGGAGTTGGCCGTGGGGCTTCCGGAGCCCATCCAGCGCTATCTGCATTTTGCGCTCAAGCAAGGTCAGCCCAACATCCGGTACGCCGTTATACGCCAGTATGCCAGATTTAGGCACGGCGAAGGGCGGCCTTGGTTTACGGTGAATGCTACAGAGTACCTGTCGGGGATGGAACCGGGCTTTGTTTGGGATGCTGTGTTGCGACACAACAAGGTATGGTGGCGAACCGCAATTTTGTCCTACGTTAACGGTAAAGGCAGCGGTCGTATTAAGCTATTTGGCGCGCTCACCATTCAAGAGGTCGACGGTGCCGAGACGGATGCGTCGATGTTGTTTCGCCTGTTGAGCGAACAAGTGTGGCTGCCTACAGGATTATTACCAACGCGAACGCTTCGCTGGCAGCCCATTGACGCGCATAAGGCCATGGCAATTATCACGGATGGGTCGACAACGGTGACGGCCACGTTTCACGTGAACGATATCGGTGAGATAGTTCGTATCACAACAACCGATAAGTACCGCGATCTAAAGAGTGGCTTTGAACAAACACAATTCACGCTCCTCTGTCGCGATTATCGCGAGGTTGATGGCATTATGATTCCTCACGAGGTCGACTTCGTGTGGAACTTGCCGAAAGGCGATTTCACCTACGGTGAGTTTGTGGTGGACAATATTCGATTCCACTATGTGTAGAGGAATCGATAGGGTACGGCACGCATAGGTCCTATGCGTTTCGTCGAGCGAACCACCAGGCCTTTGGAAAACTCGACAGCTTTGTGAAGATCGACGTCGACACGCGTTTAGAGAAGACGTCGTACGAACGTCGTTCTACTTCGTCGAGAATCTTTTCGTAGTTCATGCTCATCAGATAGACCGTTGTTCGGCTGTCGGCTTCGAGCTTTGGTATGCCAGTGTCGGCCCTTCGATAGTAATGGCGCGCGCGTTCACATTGGTATTTCAGAAGTTCACGCATGGCGGTTCCATTGCGATACTCCAGCACATCGTGCTCGCTAACGCCAAAGCGCGCTAGCTCGTCAAGCGGCAGATAGATGCGTCCGCGTTGGGCGTCTTCTTTTACGTCGCGAATAATGTTCGTCAGTTGCATGGCGATTCCAAGGTCTATTGCTTCGCGCAGAGCCGAGGAGTCGGAGTAGCCAAAGATTTCGGTCGTCATGAGGCCTACAACCGAGGCCACCTTATAGCTGTAATCGTACAATTCGGTGAACGTAGCAAAGCGCGAGACGGATGTGTCCATCAACACTCCTTCGATCAGTTCTCCGGGTAGGTTTGAAGGAATACGAAACTTGGATAGTGTGTCTTGCCAAGCAATCAAGATATTGTTTGCATCTGTGCCATCGCGAAGCGTGATGCGTTGCCCCTTATAGAGGGCATCGAGGGCATGATTCCAGGATTGAACGAGACTCACGGCATCGACGGAGGTGAGGTCGCCGCGTTCGAGGGCAACGTCTACGAGGTCGTCGACGTAGCGGCAGAAGGCATACACAGCAAAGCATGCGTTGCGTTTTGCTTGGGGCAGGGTATGAGAAGCGAAGTAGAACGTCTTGGCGTGAGTACGCGTCATGTCCTTGCAAAAGGCATAGGCATGAGCGACATCGGCGGGGGTAGTGGTTGCGATCACGGTGAGCGTGCAGTGGATGGTGAGCGTCCGGGTGTGCAAACACGATGAAGGGCCGAACGATTCCCCGCCGTTCAATTTATCTAGTTTTGCAGTCCTGCATCGCAGGGGAGACACTACAGACATGAAGACCAAGACGCAATATCGATGTACGGCCTGCGGGCATATCGCACCACGGTGGCTGGGGAAGTGTCCGGCCTGCGAGGCATGGGGAACCTTGGTGGAGGAGCTTGCAGAGCGAGGGCAGTCGAAGAGTGTCAGGGCACGAGCGGGGCGAGCGGTGGAAGCCGTGGCGCAGGCGTTAACGGACGTAGACACATCAGAACAACCGCGCACGAGCACGGGGCACACCGAGTTAGATCGAGTGCTAGGTGGGGGCATGATGCCGGGGAGTATAGTGTTGGTAGGAGGCGACCCTGGCATGGGTAAGAGCACGCTGATGTTGCAAATGTGTTCATCGATGGCCCAGCGGGGTGGAGCGTTGTATGTAACGGGTGAAGAATCGTTGCACCAACTGCGCCAGCGAGCCGATCGGCTTGCCGTGAGCACTCAGGGGATAAGCGTTGCGGCCGAGACATCTATTGAGACGATTGCTGCACTCATCGAGCGAATGCAGCCGGCTGTAGCTGTTGTTGATTCGGTGCAGACTGTTGTGACAGAAATGCTGGAATCATCGGCTGGCACCGTTGCCCAGGTACGTGAGTGCACGGCCCGGCTAACACAGGTTGCGAAGCGCACGGGCATTCCCATTGTGATAATAGGGCATGTAACGAAGGATGGGGCGATTGCGGGGCCAAAGGTGCTAGAGCACATGGTAGACACTGTGTTGCAGTTCGAGGGTGACGGCATGTATTCGTACAGGGTGCTGCGTGCGCTTAAGAATCGATTTGGATCGACGAACGAGTTAGGTGTTTTCGACATGACGTCGGCCGGCATGCGCGACGTAAGCAATCCGAGCGAAGTGCTGCTATCGCAGCGGCATGGGGGACAACCGGGTACGGCTATCGTAGCCGTTATGGAGGGAACGCGTCCGTTGCTCATCGAGGTGCAGGCCCTTGTATCCCCTACGGGCTACAGCATGCCACAGCGGGTGTCGACAGGGTATGACGGCCGCCGGCTGCAAATGCTACTGGCCATTCTTGAGAAGCGGGGTGGAGTGCAGGTGCGCCAGAGTGACGTGTTTGTGAACGTTGCAGGAGGCATAGCCATACAGGATCCTGCGGTGGATTTAGGCGTGGCTGCGGCTGTTGTTAGCTCGGTTACCGACATGGCCATTGGTGTTGCCGATGTATTTATTGGTGAGTTAGGACTGACCGGAGAGGTACGGCATGTGGCATACGCAGAGCAGCGAGTAAGCGAGGCGTTGCGGCTGGGCATGCAGCGCGTGTATTTACCGGCTGCGGCGGTTGACGGCATCTCGGGTGCGGCGCGAAGCGCCTTAGCGCCTGTGGATCGCATTGCCCCCTTTCTGAACGAGGTATTTGGATAGGAGCCCTTATGCAGGAACAACAGGAGCAGGTTGAGCGTCGAAGCACGTCTCAAACACCCGTGAAACGCACTGACTACCGAACGATGACCGACGAGCAGTTGTTGGCATCGTTCCTCGAGGGCGATCATTCGGCCTACGGGGCATTGGTGCGAAGGTATAAGGATCCGATTACCAATTTCGCTTATCGGTTTTTGGGCAACTACGAGGATGCAGTGGATATTGCACAGGAAACATTTGTTCGGCTGTTTAGATTTGGCGGTACCTTTGGTGGTGAAGTTAAGTTTTCAACGTGGTTATTTACAATTACGTCGAACCTAAGCAAGAGCGAGCTAAAGCGCTATAGGCGTCGATTTGGTGTTGCCATGAAAGACGCCTTTGGTGCACCTGGGCGAAACGAGGACGATACGTCGTGGGACGTGCCCGACACGACGTACATGCCAGACGAGCGCATCGATCAGGACAAAATTGTTCAGGAGGTTCAGCGCGCGCTCATGTTCGTTACGCCAACATATCGCGAGATGGTGGTATTGCGGGATATTCAGCAATTATCGTACGAGGAAATTGCTGTAATTACACAGAGTGAATTAGGCACCGTTAAATCTCGGATTAACCGTGGTCGTGCACAGCTTAAAGAACAGCTTCGCGACCTTTACCACGAGTTATTCAGGCACGAGGAAGAATAAGGATGCGACAGTTACCTACAGTGCCTGCTCCAGACGGATTCGACGACGACGTTGCCATACGTTCGTTGTTGGCGTCGTTGCCCGCCGTGAATGCCCCTGTGACGTTCGAAGCTGATGTTGAGCGCCGCATTGCCAATTTACCTGGACCACGCCATAGGTTTAGCCACGTGATGTGGTGGGTAGTAGGCGTGGGCCTTGTTGGTGTAGTCGGCCTAATAATTGGCATTGAGCAAGTTCGGCCGACGCCAGTTGAGGTTGTAGCAATACCTGCATCGCAATCTTCGGTAGATCTCGAGCGCCTTCCGCCGGTGGCCGTTGAACAAGACATGCGATGGACCGACGCACCGCCCATGATGCCGCGCAAACAGCGTCGGTGGCCCAAGGTTGTTACTGGCTACTAATGGTGAGCCGTCGGCCTTCGTATCTTTGAGCATGTTTGAACAGGAGGTCGAGCGAACGAAGAAACGTCTGCGTCAGCTAATAGCAGCGCAGCAGACCTACGTTCCGCTCCAAGCAATCCTGGCCGAGCCCACGATTCACAGCGCATATCGGGCGTTTTTTCGCGCCGAGGTACAATGGTGGGTGTACGAAGAGCAGGCCATTCGCGCAGGCAATCCTAGGTTTGACGCCTCGATAGGAGATGTACAGCAGCTCTCGCGGCGTTTGGACGAGCTGAACGCTCAACACGCCAGGTTCGACCAAGAGGAACTGGCAGCCACCATTGATGCCGCCGTTAAAACGCGACTCAACATGCTTGCGCGCCCGCGCACAACCCTAAAGTGGTTCGTGTTTCGCGGCGAGCCAACACGGACGGTGCGAGAGATCCTGCTGCGACTAGACTATTTGGTCGATCATGCCTACATAGCCGATGGGGTGAGAGCGTGGCTGCGCAGCCGTGGTGCCGAGACGTCGCCGTTCGAACTTGTGTCGGTTGTCGAGTTTGAGCGCATCGTCGAGAAGGTCGATAACGACGCCATTTTGGAGCTATCGCAGGGACAATTTGTGTCGTTGCTTGATGGTTTGTTTGAGTTCTTCGCCGATGCTAACCCCGATTTGCCGCCCGAATGTGTGCCCACGGAATCTGTCATCATCTTTTTGGACGACAAGGGTGCGGTCCCCCTATCGCAGGCGTTAGAGCGTCTACTCTACCGAGAGTCGCTCACGCACGTTACTCGGTCGCGAATTCTGGATGTTATCGACGTTGTACTTGCCTCGTTTGAGGATCCGGACGCTAAGGGAATTGCTACGACCACGTTGGGTCCTATTGAGGCAGGTACGCCTCAAGTCGAGGAGGAGCCTTCATCAGTAGATGTTGAGACATCTACGTCAGGTGTTGTTAACGAGCCCAAGCCCGTGGTTGAGGAGGGGGTCACATCTGTTGATGATAAGGCGCCCACACATGACGTTGAGGTCTTACCACCCCCTGCAGAGGCACCTGCGTCTGATCTTGGGGGTTTTTCGAACCCCGCAGAGGAGCCGCGTGAGATTGCGCCCGAGGGTAATCCGGAGCCCCTTATCATACAATCAGAGCAGGGGGCATCGGAGGGCGTGGGAGTTGATAGTGCCGAGGACGACGGCAGCACACAGCGGGTGGCTCGCTTGAGGGTGGTGATGGATGAGCGGACGTTGGACAAGGTCATTCGCAAGATTTTTGTTCGTGACAAGGCCTTGTATGAGCAGACCGTTCGCAAGGTGTTGCGTGCGGGCACTTGGAAGGAAGCCGTGGGAGCGTTGGACAGATTTTACGCCGAGAACGAGATCGAGGCGAACAGTGCCGTGGCCATGGAGTTATCGTTGGCCATACGGCAGAGCTATAGGCACTAGATGAACTTTGTTGATACCGCCTCGATCGAGGTGCAGAGTGGCGACGGCGGATCCGGCCATGTGAGCTTTAGGCGTGAGAAGTTTGTGGCAAAGGGCGGACCTGACGGTGGTGACGGCGGCCGAGGAGGCAGCGTTATTATCGAGGGTGACATCCAGTTGGGTACGTTGTTGGATTTCACGTACCGGCGGCACTATCGAGCCGAACATGGTGAACGTGGGGGCAAAAACCGTTGTACGGGTAAAAGTGCCGACGACATTGTGATACGTGTACCGTGTGGCACAGTTGTGAGAGACAAGGCAAGCGGCGAGCAAATTTGCGACATCGGCCATCACGGCGAGCGCGTTGTTGTTGCTGTGGGCGGCCGTGGCGGCCGTGGGAATCAGTGGTTTGCAACGCCGACCAACCAGGTGCCGCGACATTCTGAGCCTGGTACACCAGGTGAGACGAAGATTCTTGAACTAGAACTCAAGCTTCTGGCTGATGTAGGCCTTGTGGGTTATCCGAATGTGGGCAAGAGTACGCTCATTAGCGTGATTAGCGCTGCTAAGCCCAAAATCGCAGATTACCACTTTACCACACTGGTACCTAACCTTGGGCTGGTGAGGGTTGGAGACTACAAGTCGTTTACCGTTGCCGACATTCCCGGGCTCATCGAGGGAGCCAGTGAAGGTAAGGGGTTGGGGCATCAGTTCTTACGACATGTTGAGCGAACATCGGTGCTGGTGTTTATGATTGACGCATTATCGGAACACCCCGACGAGGACTACAGGGTTCTCAAGGCCGAGCTGCGGAGGTTCGACCCTGCGATGGCTCAGAAGGCGTCGATTGTTGTCTTTTCGCGCACCGATGCACTCACACCAGAACAGCGAAGCGCCTTGGAACAGGGCGACCTTGTACGGCGTCACAGGGCGCGCTTCATATCGGCGGTAGCGAAGGAAGGCACCGACGAGCTTGTGCGCGAGCTTTGGTTGGTCGTCGAGCGGTCACGTCAGGCGTCGCAAATCAACGACTAAGCAATGCATATCGCTGCTGTGACGGACAAATAACCAAACAAACCACGGTTTGGCACGGCAGTTGAGGAGTGACCTTTGCAAAAGTAGTTGCTGCATACCGTTCACAAGACTCAATGCATTGTGCGGCAACCACTTACGGCAAGACAACCGCCCGAACATCGTGTAAGTGTCAGCCCACCTTGGATTCAATGGTGGGGAATTGCTTAGGGATGTGGGGTGGAAGTGTCAATCGGATTTCACAAACCGAAGTGTCTGCGGGCGGCACTTCGGCGTCGACAATAGAGCCCGAGGAAACGTAGAGTTGGTAACTGCATGACAACTGTTTGCTACCGTCTTTCCAACCGAAAGCACAATGAGCTCCCTTTGGGGGGTCGTTGGGACGTGGGTGGAGCACGGCCAGGGAAAAAAGGGTTTGGTTATCACTCTGCGCAGCGATATTTTAGCGGCGCTTCAAGCAATGCGTTGTTCCCGGTGGGGGATGGTGTGTTGGTTGGCGTGCCGTGCTATGCGGCAGAGAGAGGCACATGAATAATGAGTACTATGGCGGGGCCCGCAGTGGCTCCGCGCTACGTGTTATCACGAATAGCAGGCGCCAGAGGCGCCTTTCGGTGCTTGCGGCAGGCAGCGATGCCGAGTGCCTCCGTGCCGGAGCGAATCAAGAAGCAATCACAAATTATCAGTTCATTTCATCGGAGGATCGTATGAGTCAGTTGGATTCCGCGACGACCTACCTTCAACGTGGCACATCGACGGGGAGCTGGCTTAGCCGGCTATCGTTGTTATTGGTCATGCTGGCGGTTGCTGCGTCGAGCGGTCTCGCACAGGTGACCCTCACGCACGTTGGCCCTGGAATACCGCCGGTCGTGTCACCAAACATCTGTAGCGGTTTAGCACCGCAGTTCACGGTAAGCGTTGGTGCCAAGCCAACGATTACGTATAACGTTGCGGCAAACAACGGTCAGGGCATGCAAGCCCAGGCTGTGCCGGCCAACGTATACGACATCACTGCCCAGATGGACGAGGACATGGTGTACGAAGTACCTGTCGGAAACATTCAGCGCGTTATTGGCGCTGGAGATTTCGAGGTAACGTACTTTGGCACGACGTACAATCTGTCGACCGAGCCATTCTTTATTGGTTCGAACGGCTTTGTACGGTTCTCCGACCGTATCAACAATACGGTTGAGGTGGACAACGTTGGCATCGTAGCGCAGAACATTCCTGCAGCCGCACAGCCAAACAATGCCATCTACTTCCTGAATCGCGACCTTGCACCTCGAATGGGTGTAGATGGCGAACTGATTTGGTATGAAGTTCAAAATATCGCTGGTGAAGACGTACTTGTTGTGTCCTTCGAGGACGTATCGCAGTACAACATCCTTCTTGCCTATCCTTTTGCTCAGGTAAATGTTCAGGTGTTGATTTGGGCGGACGGCGGACCAAATGCTGGTCGTATTCAAGTTCGTCTGGTTGACTTCCCTGCTCCGGGCAATGCCGACCCACACACTATTGGTGTTGAAAACGCCTGCGGTGTTGGCGCTGGCGCAGCTACAGCAGCCGCTCAGGACGTTGACGGTGCTGGTCCGTTCCTAAACTTCGTACATAATAACGTAACACATGCAGCTGCCTTGGCTCAAGGCCAAGCTGGTGCAGGTGTCGACATCGGCTGGGACTTTACAGCTGTTGCCGGCGCAAACATGAACTATCGCGCTCGCCTCGTTACCACGGGTACCAACCTTGTGGCTGACGGAACGAGCATTACCGCTGTAACAGGCGACGAAGTTTTCCAGACAGGTGTTCCAACGGCATTCCCTGCCGGTAGCGGAACCACGGGTGGCGCACCATTTGCTCTTAACGCAGGTAGCCCCATCAACCTTGGTACAGCGGCTGGTCAGCGTACATATTATGCATACATTGAATACGCTAACTGTACGTTTGAACGCTCGGCACCGTTGACGCTTACGGTTGTTCCACAGCCAACGGCACAAACGATCTCGGGTCCAACAACCATGTGTACCGATGTTGCTGCTACTCATAGCGTAGCGTCAACCGTTACAGGTTCGACTTTCGGTTCTTGGACAGTAACAGGCGGTGCGTTTACAGGAAGTATTCTTGTTACAACAAACGTTACAGCGAACGACCAAGCAACGATTACAATCCCATCGGCTGACATTTCGCCATCGGCTTCGCAAACGCGAACGATCTCGGTAACGGAAACAAGCCCTGCTGGCTGTTCCGTCGTTAGTTCGAAGGTTGTAACAGTATTCTTAAAGCCAGCCGGAGTAATTGGCGGTGGTACGTCGTTCATTTGCGCTCCAACGACCGGCACGGCCACAACGCCTTCCTTTAACTGGGTAGGTTCGGCACTTAGCGTTCCAACATATGCGTGGTCGCTTCTAGGTGCTGGCGCCTCTGGCGCAACTGTAACGTCGCCATCGGCATCGACAACAACGGTTGGCTTGCCATCGACGTTCACACAGGCTGTATCGATTACGCCAATCAATGCTACGCTCCAGCTCGTCATCACAAATGGATCGGTAACGCCGCCATGTGCAACGACTGTAACGACGCCAATTAGCTTCAGCCCAATCCCAACAGCTAAGACAATTACGGGTCCTAACCCTGTTTGTCAGAATACACCAGCTGCTGAGACATATACACTGACGCTTCAGGCCGGTACTGCGAACACGTTCGCATGGTCGGCCACTGGTGTCGCTAACGTGTTTGTCGCTCCTGACAACCTCTATGTTGCTGGAACACCGGTTCTGAATAAGAACTCGCTGACCCTTAACTGGACTGGTTTTGGTACAGGAACGGTAACAGCAATCGAAACAACACCAGATGGATGTTCACGCACACACACGTTAACTGTAACGGTGAATGCGCAGCCAACCCCATCGATTGTTGGTTCGAACACCCCATGTGCATTTGTTAACGCAACGGTTGGCAATCCATCGTATCAGTCGGCTCCAAACCCGATTGAATATACATACCTCGTCAGCCCAATTAGTGCTGGCAGCACATGGTCATGGAGCGTTTCGAATGGAACGATCCAAGGTGCCAACAACTCTTCTATCATCACCGTACGTTGGACGGCTGCTGGTGCTGGTAACGTAACGCTGACCGAAACGAACGCAAACGGTTGCTCAAACACAGTAGTACTCAATACAACTGTCGTTGCAACACCTCCTGCTGGCAACTTCCTCACAAACGGTCCATTGACTGTTTGTGCTGGCACAAACCACAACTACACCATCACTGGTGCAGATGGTGCGGCTGGTTTGCACACGTTTACTGTTGTCGGTGGTTCAATTATCTATCCAGCCACCACGCCATACGTTGGTTCAGCTACTGTTGCATCGGGTAATGGCAACGGTACACTGAACATTACATGGGGTGCAGGCGCTTCGGGTACGATTTCACACGAGTACACAGTTGCTGGTTGTGCTGCCATTGAGGTATACACAGTAACAATCAATCAGTTGCCAACAGCAACGATTGGTGGTTCAAGCCCTGTATGCGGTGGACAAACAGGCGTTGTGTACACAGCAACAGCTGTTAACGCACCGCTGCCAGCTACGATTACGAATTATAACTGGACAACAACAACACCTGCCTTGGTCACGTTTGTTGGCCCAACGAACGGCCCTGCAGTTACATCGTCGACGATTAACTTCACTAACAGCTGGCCAACAACTAGCGACAACGCTAACGTTACGCTCACGCTAACGAACAGCAATGGTTGTATCAACACCATAAGCCGCACGATTGTTGTTCACCACACGCCAGACGCAACCGCGATTACTGCACAAGCAGGACCATCGCCAGTTTGCGGCTCGGCAACAGGTTCAGTTCTTACAAACAACTATACCTTTAATGGTGTAGTTGGTGCTGGCTATAACGTAACACTTGTAGGTGCGCCTGCAGGCTCGTCGGTAACGACTCTTCCTACATCAGGAGCAGGAGCGAAGTCCGCCACAGTAACATGGGGCAACTACGAAGCACCAAACAACCTTGCGCCAGTAAGCACACCGGTCACGGTTCGTTTCAATGCCTTTAATCTTCTCAATGGTTCATGTGTTGGTCCTAACGAAGATGTCGCGGTAACGCTCTTCCAACGCCCAGCACTTCCAACCATCAACGTACCACCCCTGTGTACAACCATGCCATTGCCTGTTAACGTCAACGTTACCAACAATGGTAACGCTGGTCAACCAGGTGTTACATATGCATGGTCGGCAACAGGCGGTATGACCTTCAATAACCTTGTGCCTTCTGGCATCACGAACCAAATCACGGCACTTGGTGGCGCTGGCTTCAAGAACATCACCGTTACGGCTAATGGCCCAGGCGGATGTACACGTCAATCGGTCACTCAAGTTGAAGTAGTTGCAGTTCCTGCACAAGTCGTTGCGGGTCCAACAACAGCTTGCGTTTACGTACAAGACCCTGCTGGCATGAATGGTTCGGCAATTCTTGCTGACGTTCCTAACACGGCTTATGTCTACACGTACTCCGATCCTACGCCACACGCGGGCTGGAGCTACTCATGGACGGTTACCAACGGTCAACTCGTAGCATGGGGCCCATCGAATGTTGGTCCATGGACTGCATTTGATCCTACTGCGGTTAACTCAGGCGGCCCAATTCTGAACGCTACACACGTACGCGTTGCATGGTGGGGCCCAACACCTGGTGTTGTTAAGTTCACAGCAATTCACCCAGGTGGATGTAGTGCAACAACACCAGACTATGTAGTTGGTCTCAGCCCAATTCCTGTTTTGCAAAATCTTGCTCCTCTTGCACAGAACATCTGTTCTGGTAATGGGGCAACGATTAACCAAGCGGCATCGCAAGCTGGCTTCACATACACCTTGCAGCGTCGTTTGGTTGGTACACTTCCATGGTCAAATGTTGCTGGCGTAGCCACTCAAGCTGGTGGTGCACCACTCACGTGGAACATCCCAGCGGCTGCTCTTTCGTACACAACAACACCTGTTGTTCCTACACAATATGAATTCCGTGTTGTAGCTAACTCTGCAGGTTGTGGTCTCATCAATGCAACGGTAGCTGTTGCTCAAGTTGATGTTTATCCAACACCTAACGATGTACCAGTAGTCAACGCACCGAATCCTCAGATTGTCTGTACTCCAGACAACCTGACATTCAATGTTCAGAACTCACAAACATGGGTACGCTATACACTTGAGCGCACACCATTGCTTGACTTTGCAGGAAATCCAGTTGCTATCTCATGGACAGCGGTACCTGGTGGTGCTGCCGTTGGTAACGGCGCAACACTTGTCCTAACAGACAACACAAACCCTGCCGGTAGCAACCCGCTGCTCAACGCAAACAACTATCGCTATCGCGTGATTGCCGAAATCGATCCGCTGCTGCTAACACCAGTTTCGTGCTCGATTGTTCTTACAGCGCAGCCAGAAGTGCGCGTATTCGCGCTGCCTCTTGCTCAAGTTGTGGCATATACGAACCCCGTTTGCTGGGAACAACCAGTACAGGTTAACATGACGGGCTCGCAAGACGGCGTGACGTACGAAGTGCTTCGCAACGGTCTGTCAATGGCTCCACCAGTGATTGTACAAGGCACAGGTGCAGCAGTCAACGTCACCGTACCTGCACTGTCGGCAATGCCAACGAACCCACTCGTTCCAACTGTCGTAACGTTCTCGGTTCGCGGTACGCTTCGCACAGGAGCGGCTCCTTATAATCGTCCAGTTCCAGCCAGCCTATGCCCGAATACGTTCGGAGCTTCAGGTGTAACTATCAATCCTAAGCCTGTTGCTGTTGTTAACGGTCCTGCCGTCACATGCGGCCCATCGACAGTTAATTACACACCTGGCCCGTCATGGGGTATGCATAATGCCACATATGATTGGGAATTGATGGCATACCCAACTGGTTCTACACCTGTAACGGCAACGAACAGTGGTTTCGGTACCGTAAATCCATACACAGTAAACTGGGGAACAGTTAACCTCAGCTGCAATGGATCTTACAATCCTTTCGCTGCTCAAGTTCGTTTGATTGAAACGAACGTGTTCGGTTGTGCAGACACAGCATTGCTGAATGTCACAATTCAACCAACAATTGCTGACGCTACGATTATCGATCCAGCTGACGCAGCAGTTATTTCGAAGGCCTGTATCTACGGTGGCTTCGAATCACATCTTCGCACTTACACAATCCAGCGTCCAAATCCATGCGTATTCCCAGCCGGAACAACATGGCTATGGACAATGCCAGTTGCTCCTGCTCCAGTAACTGGTGTCATTCGCTCTGGTCAGGGTACACCTTCGATCGTGGCTGAATGGAACACCACAGGTGGCACTAACATTGGAACGGTCACATGCGTTGTTACCTTGCCAATGTCGCATGGTGGTTGTGCAACAACATACACCAAGCAGGTCATCGTTTATCCGCTTCCAGTTCCAGTTGTTAACGGTCCTGTTCAAGTATGTCAGAACCAACAAAACGTAACGTACACAGCGGATAACTTCCCAACAGATACGTATAACTGGCAAGTTATCGGTGGTACCATCGTAGGTGGCACTGGTAATGGTGTTGTTGGTGACACAGCCGCGCGCAGCGGCTTGGCACTCAACACGATCCAAATCAACTGGTTGGACGTTCCTAATCCGAACGCCTTCATCCGCCTAACACAAGTAAGTGCCGTTGGATGTATGAACGTAACGAACTTCTTCGTTACGGTTAACCCAACACCGACACCTGCAGTAAGCGGACCTGACGCAGTATGTAATAATCGTCAATACACATTCACAACGGCAAACAACGCTCCTGCGAATACCTATTCGTGGTCAGTTGTTGGCGCAGCAACGCCGGTAAGTGGTGCTAACTCTGCATCGTTTACGGTTCAAACTGCAGCCGGCGCAGGTGCCTTCACAGTTAGCGTAACAGAAACAGTTTCTGCTACAAACTGTTCGAAGACAGCAACCAAGGTGGTTGGCGTTGTCATCGCGCCGAATCCAGTTATTACACGTACAGCTCCACTTCCTGGCGCAGTAGGTGGCGCATGTGTTAACCAAACAGTTACCTACCAAGTAGCCAACATCGTTGGCGGACGTTCCTACCGTTGGACGGTCGTTGGTGGTAATATTCTTGGTCCAAACAACGCTGCTGGCATCAATGTTCAGTGGAACACGGTTGGTAATGGTTCTATCATGGTTGAAGAATGGGTAACGGCTACGCAGTGTACTACTAGCGTATCGCAACCTGTAGAGATCGTAAGCGAACCAAATCCAACAATCACTGGCTCGACAAACGTTTGTGGTCAGTCAAGCCAAACGTACAGCACGCCACTTGTGGCTGGCAATACGTACGCTTGGAGTATGACTCCAGGACCAAACATGTTTACGTCGGGAACAACAAACAACTCAGTCTCTATCCTATTTGCCAATCCTGTTCCAGGTGCAGCTCCTGTAACAACGCTGACGGTTGTTGAAACCAACACACTCAGCGGCTGTTCGAAGTCTGCCAACTTGAACATCACTGTCCGTTATCAACCACAGGTACAGGTTATTACACGCAACTCGCCTGCAGGACTTGCAGGACAAGCATGTAACAACGACGTTATCACGTACGGCGTTGCTCCAAGCAACCTGCCTCACGTTACGTACAACTGGACTGTAACGGGTGGTACTCTGATAAGCCCTAATGGTAGCAACACGGTAGCTGTACAATGGACAACCATTGGCGCTCAAACGCTAACGCTTGTTGAAACTACAGTTGGCCAAACATGTTCAGCCACGTCGACACTCAATGTCGCCGTGTCGTACAAGCCAACACCTAGCATCAGTGGTAGCACGGTAACATGTACTGGTACCGAGGTTACGTACTCGACACCAAATGTAGCTGGTAGCACATACAGCTGGACTCTTCCAGCTGGTGGTGGTATGTTTACAAGCCCAACAACTTCGAACACAGTAACTGTAATGTGGACCGCTCCTGGACCACGTTCGGTCGCCGTTCAAGAAACGAATGGTCTCTGCCAAGGCACTGCATCCATTAACGTTAACGTTGGCCTAACACCAACAGCAACAGCTATTAGCCGCGTCGGTGGTGGTATCCTAAATCAGGCTTGTGAGAACCAAACGATTGGTTACTCGACTCCATTCAGTGGTTCCAGCACATATCTGTGGACTGTAACTGGCGGCAACTTTGTTGGTGGTATTAACAATGCATCTACTGTAAACGTACAGTGGACAGGTATTGGCCAGCAAACACTTACCGTTCGAGAGACAACCACGGGTACAAACTGCTTCAAGGACGCATCGATTAATGTCGACGTAACTCGCCAGCCAACGCCAAGCATCGTGGGAGCCACGACTGTTTGTACCGAGGATGACGTAACGTACTCGACAGCATCAGTACCTGGTAGCACATATTCATGGTCGCTACCTCTTGCTGGTGGTACATTCCTAACGGCTACCAACACGAACTCAGTTATGGTTCGTTGGACCGCTGCAGGTGCCCGCTCAATTTCTGTAACTGAAACAGCAGGCAACTGCTCCGCAACAACAACGGTGAACGTAACTGTAGGCTTCCGCCCAGTTGCAACATCGATCAGTCGTGTTGGCGGTGGCATTCTTAACCAAGCTTGTGAAAACCAAACGATTGGCTATTCGACACCATTCAGCGGTACGAGCACGTACCTCTGGACGGTCACCGGTGGCAACTTCGTTGGTGGTATCAACAACACTGCTGGTGTAAATGTCCAGTGGACAGGTGTAGGTCAGCAAACACTCCGTGTTCGCGAAACAACCACAGGAACGAACTGCTTCCGCGAAGCATCGATCAACGTGGACGTAACGCGTCAGCCAACGCCTAGCGTTGTTGGTGCAACCACGGTTTGTACGCTTGACGAAGTAACGTACTCGACGGCATCAGTTCCTGGCAGCACGTATGCTTGGTCGTTGCCACTCGGTGGAGGTACATTCCTAACTGCTACGAATACCAATTCGGTGATGGTTCGCTGGACAACAGCGGGCGCTCGCTCGATTTCGGTAACGGAAACAGCAGGTAACTGTACTGCAACGTCAACGGTAAACGTAACTGTTGGCCAAAAGCCAACAACGACAACAGTCACTCGCGTTACACCAGCTGGTCAGGTTGGTCAGGCATGTGACGGTCAATCGATCACATACTCTACTCCAAACAACGCTGGTAACACATATCAGTGGACTGTTACGGGTGGCGTCATTACGAATGGCCAAGGCACTTCATCGATCACTGTCCAGTGGGCAACTGTAGGCAACCAAACGATCACAATTCGCGAAACAACAGTTGGCACGCAGTGCAGCACGGTTGTTGTGCAGAATGTATCTGTAACGGCAATGCCTGAACCAGTCATCGCTGGAAACACCATCTCGTGTATCAACAAGATTCACACGTACACCACACCGGCAGTTGCTGGACACACATATTCATGGAGCATTACTCCAGCAAATGTGTTTGCTCCGGTTGCTGGTTGGAATACGAACAACTCGATTACGGTACAATGGACGCAGCCAGGTCTGCATCGCATGATCGTAACTCAAACGTCGATGGGCGGCTACTGTGTTGCCAGCGACACGATGTTCGTTCAAGTTAATCTTGTTCCAAACCCACTCATCGTTTCAACGACAGGATTTGGAGCACCTACACAACAACGTCCAGGTCTTGTGTGTGAACTTAGCACTCATACCTATAGCGTAGCAGCACCTGGTGTTGGCAACGTGTTTGAATGGACGGTCGTTGGTGGTGCTATCACATCTGGTCAGTTCACGTCAACAATCACGGTTACATGGAGCAATGCTCAAATGGGCTCGATTGCTGTACGCGAAACGGTTCCTGGATCTGACTGTACAACTCTGAAGGTAGACGAAATTGATATTCGTCGTCGCCCAACACCGGTTATCACTGGCAACGTAAACCCATGTGCTAACAGCGAGCAATTCTACGAAACACCGTTTGTTGCTGGCAACGAATGGCTGTGGACAGTGAACCTCCCTGCTGGTTCAACTTGGAACGTTGTTGCTGGTCAACCAAATCGCATCCGTGTAGTATGGGCTAACGTTGCTTCGGCAACCGCTGCTACCATTACGGTTCGTGAGTTTGTAACTGGTACACTTCTCGCTCCTCCAGACCCAACAGCTTGTGCAACTACAACTGCTCCATTCAATATTACGGTACGTCCTCTTCCACCGGTTATCACCATCACTGGTCCAACACCAGTATGTGCTACCGATGAAACAGACACACCGCAAACGATCAATACGTTTACGTATACATCAACCAATCCTGCTGATGGCACCACAGCACAGTGGACAATTAGCTCGAATGGTCAGCTGATCGGATCGACAACTGGATTCTCGGTTAGCGCACGTTGGTTCAATACGTCAACGGTTCAGACATCAGGTACAATTACAGTAACGCACACGTCGCCATTCGGCTGTGTTCGTACACAAACGTACCCTGTTACGATCAATCCGCTTCCAAATCCGATCGTAACTGGTCCAACATCAGTTTGCCAAGGTTCACAGCACAACTACAGCACTGTTGGCTTCCCTGGACACACCTATCAATGGGTTGTCTCGGCTGGTAACTTGCTCACTGGTGCTACAACGCCGAATGCAACTGTAACATGGACGCAGATCGGAAACCAGACAATCGAAGTTCGTGAAACAAACACCTTTGGTTGCTTGGTTATCAACCGCGTAACAGTTCGTGTTAACGAATTGCCGAATGCTCGCCTTACAGTTAGTGGTCCAACAACGTTCTGTCAAGGTGGCGACGTCACCCTGTCGGCACCTCTTGGATTCGCGAACTACTTGTGGTCAACTGGCGAAACGTCACGCAACATCGTAGCTCGCACGACTGGTAACTACTGGGTAACGGTAACAGATGCAAACGGCTGCTCGGCTAACTCCGATACCGTTACTGTAAACGTCTTCCCATCGACGCTGCCAATCGTAACATTCAACAGTCCACTTGCCTTCTGCGAAGGTGATTCGGTTACGCTGACTGCACCAGCTGGCTTTACTGCCTACCTGTGGTCAACTGGCGAAACAACTCAGACAATCGTTGCAAAGCGCAATGGTACCTACACGGTAACAGTTGCTGATAACAACGGATGTACGGGTACTTCGACAGATATCGACGTAACGGTCTATCCAGCACCACAGCCAATCTTGACGGTTGTTGGTTCTACCTCGCTCTGTGCAGGTGATTCGGTTGAAGTTCGTGCACCGAATGGTTTTGTCTCATACTCATGGACATCATCTTCTGGCACGGCATATGGCAATGGTCGTAGCATCATTGTCCGCTCAACGGACACTGTAAGCGTAACAGTTGTTGATGGCAACGGCTGTACCGGTACATCTGGCGACGTAGTTATCACGCTCAGCCCAATTGTTGCTCCAGTTGTTACGGTCACCGGACCGACAACATTCTGCGAAGGCAACTCGGTTGTTCTGACTGCTCCTGCTGGATTCGCTGGCTACATCTGGTCGAACGGTGCTACAGGTCGTGAAATCACTGTAACTGCCGGTGGCACGTATTCAGTCACTGTCACGAATGCATCGCTCTGTACTGGAAATTCTGCTCCTGTAAATGTCACGGTTAATCCGCTTCCTGCACGTCCTGAAATCGATCGCTTTGGCGATACGTTGAAGGCAATCACTGCAGGTTCCGTCGAGGCCTTCCAATGGTATCGCAACGGTACGATGATTCCAGGTGCTGATAATCGTAACTTGGTCGTGAATCTGCCCGGTGCATACCGTGTAGAAATCATGGACAACAACGAGTGCTCTTCGCTATCGCAGCCATTCGACGTGATCTTCACGTCGGTCGACGAAGATGTTGTCGCCGGTCGCTCGGTTGACTTCCGCGTCTTCCCGAACCCGACAAACGGAGTCTTCACAATCGAAGGTGCTGACGTTCCTGCAGGCGATGTAACAATCGAACTGTACAACGTTGTTGGCGATCGCGTACTCTCTCTCAATGATATCTCTACCGGTGGTCGCTTCGCATCTTCTGTCTCTATGGGCGAACTTGCAAGCGGTATGTACAACATCGTTGTCACAACAGGCAACAACCGTTGGAACCTCCGCGTCGTACGTCAGTAATCCAAACTGACATCGCGACATTCTTCTAACACAGAGGGCGCACAATTGTGCGCCCTCTGTTGTTTTATAGAGATGATACCAATGCATCACGTAACAAATTGTGATGGTTGGTTATCATCTGCGTTCACAAATCACAGTCATTAATCTATGCATCACTATTTACTACTTGTCTTCTGTATTTTTCTCGCAAATCAGACCATGCTAGCAAGCTCGAGCGGACAGAGCCGCCGCACGCTTCTAAGTAGCCAGGGCTGCGGAACGTGCCACGGTGCCAGTTCGTCGGCAGCAACGTCGTTGTCGGTCTCTCAGGCAGTTGGTAACAAGATATTCGTTACACCTGGTCAGAACATCCGCCTCGACGTCATCGTGGCAAATGCCGGACGCCCTGCTGCCGGAGTCAACATCGGTGTTAAAGGTTCTGCAACATCAGATGACAACGTCGGCACAATTGCCCCTATAGAAGGATCATCGCTCCGGAATGACTTCTCTGGTGAACTCACGCACAGTTCACCCCGAACACTCAGCGGAGGAAGCGCAACCTTCACGTTTCAGTGGACTGCGCCAGAGACCGAAGGCAGCGTTTTCCTTCGCGCAACAGCGAATGCAGTAAATCGAAATGGCACACATGATGCGGGAGACCAGTGGAACTTCCTCGAACCTGTAGAAATTGTTGTCGGTTCTGTAGCGTCGGTACCACACCATCGCACCATGTCTTCAGCTGCTGTATTTCCAATGCCTGCAACCGGCTCTGTCGTCGTAGAGTCGCCCGCTGCCACTGGCGAGGAATTTGATGTTCGCGTAGTTGATGCACAAGGTGCCGTAGTCTACACTGGCAGCTCCACTGCGTCGAGCGACATTATTCAATACGGTTGGCCGGGCACGTCGTCTACCGGTGTGCCTGCACCCCCAGGGTCGTATCTTATCTTGCTTTCGAACGAACGCCGTTCTATTCTTGGTAAGGCCATCATCCAGCGCTAACGTTCATGCTTCGTTGTTCCCCAGGTGTTTCGATGCCCCTTATCACCCTCGTACTGATGGTGGTAGGGGGCATCGATGCATTAGGGCAATGGCAGCGCGTTACACTGCCGGGGAAGTATGACACGCAGATGTACCTGGATGTGTTCTTCTTGCCGAGCAATCCCAGGTTCGGATGGGCAGTATCACTTGAGGGCGGTATTGTGTTAACCACCGATCGCGGCGTTACCTGGACTGGCGTCGATCTGCCCGACGGCAACACGTTCCTTGAACACGTCCAATTCCTCGATCGATTTAACGGCTATGTGTCGGGCCCCGCCGGTATCTACCGTTCCTCAGACGGAGGAGCGTCATGGCGTAATGTCTCTCCGCCAGGCTATCGTGTTGATTTGGAAAACGGCTGGGGTTGCTTCTTTCGAGATATCAATCGAGGCGTCTATCTTTCCGGTGGCTGTAACAACACCGCTCAGTCGTTCTACTACACTGATGACGGAGGTGAGACGTGGCGACGTGACGTCCACTTTGAGCGTGAACGCGGTCTTACAGACGCCATTATCTTCGACGATGGGACAGGCTTTGCCACGAGCAGTGGCATGCTATGGAGAACCGAAAATGGCGGCCGAACGTGGCGCACTTCTTTTCGAACTCCGATCAATGCTTGGACAGAGGAGATAACCTATCGTAATGGTGCCATGTTGTTGCCTACGGCTGGTAACTCCTGTAGTGGAGGCGGCAGCCAAGAAGGTACGCTTATGTGGGGCGATAGTCCGAACGGACCATGGCGCACCTTCCAGACGGGTCAAACCATGTATGGCACGTTCATCGTTGACGACGCCGAGGGCTGGGGCGTGGGCAGCGGTGGCGCAGTATACTACACAAGCAATGCCGGCAGAGACTGGATACTTCGAGACTGCGGAATCAACGGCGCCGACCTCGACGACATCTGGTTTATCACCGAGTCGGAAGGGTGGATTGCAGGTCGAGGCCTATTCCGAAGCCGCTTCGATCGTGGAGATAGTGTCCAAATCCAAGGCCCAAAACTTGTCGACATCTGCCCCGATGATACCTATCTAGCAACCGTCATCCCAGGCCTCGCAAACGTCCAGTGGTCAAATGGTCAACGCGGTAACGAGGCCACACTAGGCCCCGGTACGCATGTCGTTACTGGCCTCGATACCATCACGTGTAGGCTCAGCTCCGACACCATCGTCATCCGCAGTTATCCTGTTGTCGTCCCCATCATTAACAGCGGAGCAGGGGGCGCCGAGTATTGTGCCGGTACTACGGCGGTGTTGCGCGTTGCGAATGGCCCCTTTCGATCGTATCGTTGGTCGACGGCCGAGACAACAGACAGTATCGTCGTTGACCGATCAGGCGTCTACGTTGTGACAGTTGAAGACACAAACGGCTGTACTACCATGGCCGAATGGCGGGCGACGTTCCGAGCCCCTCTTGTGGTATCGATAGCGCCGGTGCCACGAACAACCATTTGTGCCGACGACAGCGTAGAGCTCGTGGCACCAGCGGGATATTCCTACCGATGGACCACTGGCAGTACCGAACGCAGTATTGTCGTGCGAACCTCTGGTCGATATGCCGTGACCATTATCGACGACCTGGGCTGCGATGCGTCGTCGGACACCATCGACGTTACCGTGCTCAACCTGCGAAACCGCATTGATCTTACGGCGAACGTTATGCCGGTGGTTGTGCCGCAGCACGAAATCGGCGAACGTTCTTGCGTCGATCTCGAAGTCGCCAATCTCGACAGCGCCGGTGCACTCGTAATACATCGGCCTTTCTTAGTTGGCAACGTTCGGTTTAGCATGCCATTATCGCAGTTTCCCGTGGTGATACCTCCTGCCGGCCGCGGCGTTGTTCGCATTTGCGCAGCTGCTATCGATTCCGGTTGGGTATCAGACACCGTGGTGTTTAGCGACACGTGCCGTCCGCAAACGCTTGCCGTCCGCTCCTACGGCAACACCATCGAGTTTGCCGGCGACTCACGCTGCGACGTCCCCGTTGGCATTACCGCCTATCGTGCCGGCACGTCGCATCGTATCACCGACCCCATTCCTAACCCAACGGTAAGCCGCGCAGCTATCCACGTGCGCGGTCCCGCCACAGCGCTGCAGCCCACTGTTTCCGTCGTTAACGCCATGGGAGTTGTCGTTGGCAGTGCCGTCGTCGACGCTCACATCACCGACGGTATATGGCAGGTGTGGTCGTATGTCATCGACGTCTCGCAAATACCTGCTGGCCTCTACATGCTCTGTGCATCCGATGGTACGGCCTTTCGCCATGTGCAAACGCTCAGCGTAGTTCGCTAGCCCTGCCGCTGGCTACGCACTGCGTATCTTTGTGGCTGCTTTCTGCACTATACCCTAATGCCAGCTGCTATGGCCACCATCATTTCTTTAGACCCACGTATTACACGTGCTCAGATCGAATCGTACGATCCGGCGGACGTTCAGCCCAAGCCAGACCTCGACCAATTCATCACCTTCGAGGTATTCCACCAGGCAAAATCCGGTGCCCGTCACATTCACGTTGGCAGCGTTCACGCACCCAATTCCGATATGGCCCTCCTTATGGCCAAGGAACAGTTTGGCCGTAGGGGGCAAACGCACAACATCTGGGTGGTGTGCACTGAAGACGTGGTTACGATGCATGCAAACGATTCCGACATCTTTGCCACGACCCCTGAAAAAGTATATCGCGACGTAGCCGCCTACATGGTGCGCAACAAGGTAGAAGCTTTTAAGAAAGAACAACGCGGGGAGACAAAGGAATGACCGACGCACTGAAGAACCTACTGTACCGTATGGCCGACGATGCGCTGATTCTAGCGCATCGCCATTCTGAGTGGACCGGCCTTGGGCCCTTGCTCGAAGAAGACATCGCCTTCTCGTCGATTGCACAAGACAAGCTGGGTCATGCGCAAGCACTCTACACGATTTTACATGGTCTAGGCGAACCCGAGCCCGACACGGCGGCATTCATGCGTAACGCCGAACAGTTTACATGCTGTCATTTCGTAGAGATTCCCAACGGCGAATACGACTTCTCGCTTGTGCGGCACTATCTTTACGACGCCGCCGAGATGATTCGCTATCGAGCGCTTGCCGAAAGCACATATCAGCCACTGGCAGCGCTAGCACGCAAGGTTTCGGGCGAACTCAAGTATCACCTGTACCACGCGCAAACGTGGTTCGTTCAACTCTCTGCCAAGGGTAGCGAAGAAAGTGCAGCCCGCATGCAGTCGGCCTTGAACGAAGCGTGGCCATACGCCCTTGGCATGTTCGAGCCAGCCGCCGGTGATGCCGAGCTGAGTGCACAGGGAGTGTATCCCGGCGAGGAAGCCATTAAGGCCGCCTGGCTGGATGCCGTGATGGAAACTCTTGCCCAGGCCAAGCTTGTTGTACCCTCTCAGGCCGAGCCAGTGTACGGCGGCCGCAAGGGCTATCACACTGATTACCTTCAGCCCCTGCTGGACGAGATGACAGAAGTATTCCGCATCGACCCAGCGGCAGAGTGGTAACCATATCGCGCTCGCATGATCACCGCTAACGACGTACTTCAAGCACTCTACTCCGTTAAGGACCCCGAGATTCCCACCATTAGCGTGGTCGACATGGGCATCATTACCGATGTAGCAGTGAACGCAGATGGCGTTGTGGTTACCATGACGCCGACGTTCGTTGGATGTCCGGCAATCGACGTTATGCGGGCCGACGTACAGGCAGCCGTTGAAGGCATGGGAGTAGACAACGTAACGGTGAACGTAACGTTCGATGTGCCGTGGACTACGAACCGCCTTACCGAGGCAGGAAAGCAAGCACTGTTGAAGCATGGTTTGGCGCCGCCCCAGCCCTATGATCTCGAACTCGAGCTCACGGTGTTAGACCACATGGCATGTCCATACTGTGGCAGCACCAACACCGAGTTAAAGTCGCCCTTTGGCCCTACACTTTGCCGCTCGCTCCACTATTGCCATGCCTGTCTTCAGGCGTTCGAGGGCTTCAAGCCCGTGTGATTCGGTGCCCCATTATTAAGGGCAAACAGCACTACAGGCGCCAGCTTGATTGAACAAACCACTGCCGGCCTAAAAGGCCCGGAATGAGGGTAGGATTGGCAATGTCGAGCAGGTTGTTGACGCCCGCTCCAATGGTCAGCGCCGAAGAATCGCCTATCGTAAACGTGTGAGTGGCTGCTAGGTTGAGCACGGTATAGCCTGGCACAAACTCGTCGTCGCGGTCTAACACCCTACGCGTGGGGTCGCTCATGACGAAGCCATTTTTGTCGAGGGCCTCGTCGCCAAATCGCCCCACAAACTGCCAGCGAACGTTGGCGCTGGTTGACTTGCTTGGCGAGTCCCACTGTAGCCGCATCGTGCCACTGTGCCGGCTACGTCCCCACAACCCTTGATAGGCGTCTCGTGTAAGGGGCGTCGAGATCGTGCCGGCGGTGCCGGCGTCGATAGCACGAAGCACTTCTACGTCGGCCGCATCTAGGAACTGATAGCCGGCCTGAAGCGATATGCTGCCGAGGGCATCGGTGAGTGCTGCCACGTTCACGTTAAGTTCGGCACCTTGCGTGTAAGCCCGAGCAATATTTCTGTACGAGTACACGGCGCGGTCGTCAACCCTGCCTGCAAGATAGAAGTCAATCAGGTTGGCAATGTCGTTCCTGAACGCCCGAACTTCGGCGTTCCACTGCATGATGATGGCAGAGGAGACTTCGTGGACGCCATCTTCGAAGCGGACGCTAAGGTCGTAAGATGTGCTGGTTTCGGGCTGTAGGTCGATACCAAGGCGTGCAGCGCCAATGAGGTCGTAGTTGGCACCGGGCAAGCGATTCGAGAACGCCAAGAACAACTGTCGGAAGTCTGGGGCCTTGAAGCCACGCCCTACCGAAGACCCAACGCGCACGTGGAAGGAGGGCTTCCAGAGAAGACTGAAGCGAGGCGACCAGGCATGACCGAACACGTTGTTTGCGTCGATGCGACCACTAAGCACGTATGACAGTTGGTCGATGGGCTGGCCTTCCCACTGCACAAAGCCTACACCGGTGCGATAGAATGGTCGTGCCGAGGCAGTGGAATCTACAAAGCGTGTTCCACCGATATCGTCGTACAACAACTCAGCGCCCATGGTCAGTCGGCCGGAATTCATGGGAAACGAGCTTGACTGGTCAAAAAATAAATCGTACTGCGTGTAGAGTCGTGCAAGCCGCCGTGACATATCGTCGATGCGCCCAGCATTGCCTTGATCGACGTCGAAGTTGTAGCGTTCACCAAAATGCGTCACGTATGCCGTTGTTTGCAGGCGGGCGTGTCCGTGCATGTATTCCATGCCGGCGCTACCCGACACATCGAGTTGCGTAACGGCGCCTTCGTTTTGTGCCACCTGTCCGAAGACGCTTTCAACAAAGCGTCCTCGGGTTTCGCTACCGAAGGCGCGCATGCTAGCGCGGGCTTTCCAGCCGCCTGGAAGGCGCCACAGCAGCTTGGCGTGACCGGTGGCGTCTCGGAAGCCGGCGAAGGGCACTTCGGACGCTTGCAACGGGTCCGACGGGTTGGAGCTCCGAAGGGAAAAGCCCTCGGCAGTTTTTGCATTTACGAACGCAGATAGTTCCAGCGAATCAGAGGCCCATCCGGTTTCTACTTGCAGGTCGAGGGGCCCTCGTTGTGTGGCCTGAGCCGAGGTGCGAGCCGACCATCCGTCGGGAGGGCGTTTGGTGATGATGTTGACTACTCCGGCGAGGGCTTCCGAGCCGTACATACTGCTCATGGGGCCCTTTACGACTTCGACGCGTTCGATGTTGCCCACGGAGATTCTCGACATGTCGAGCACGCCGGCTACTCGGCCCACCATGGGCTGGCCGTCAATCAGAATCATGGTATAGTCGGCACCGAGGCCATTCATTTGCAGGCCGGTACGTACGGTGCCTGTAAGCTGAAGTCCTGTTTGCTCTTTAAGCAAGTCGCCAAGGTTCACCATGGCAGTGGTCTTGATGCGGTCGGCCCCGATTACCTCGACGCGCACAGGCGAGTCTTTTAGCCGCACTTCATTCCGCGTTCCGGTAACAACAACCTGATTCGTACGGTACGACCGAAGCGAATCGGCAATACGTACGGCTTTGGTGGAATCGCTAGGATCGGCAATAGCCAGCGCGGGTGCAGCCGAGAGGGCAAGCAGGAGACAAAGGGCTGCAGACAACATTCGCACAAAAATAACCTTGGTTGTGCGAAGGCAGGGCTAGCGAAGCACGGTCACGCCAATCGTCACAACGCTGCCAAACGGATCGAGGAGTTGTGCATAGTACAAGCCACCGGCAAGCCAGGGCATCGAAACATCGACGGTGGTAGGGCTGGCATCTTCGATACTGCGCTGGATCCCACGTTCCCATACGACCGAACCATCAAGAGCTACAAGGCGCAACACGTGCTGTCCAGGAGCTGTACCGCCAACGACGAAGCGGATAGTGCTTGCATCGGCCTGTACGTAGACGTTAAGCGTGGCCTGCTCGAACTGACGCATGAATCGTTGACCTATGTTGCAACCAGTAACCGAGACGGTGCCTGCGGCCGTTACGGTGTTAGGGCATGTAACGTTACCATGCCACGATACCTCGTCGATAACGACGGGAGTGGACACACCAGTGCCCAGCAGCGCAGTGCCACGTAGGGTTGTAACTCGTTGCGTAGGCGTAAGAACTGCTAGATCGTCGATCAGAAGATATGTGCATCGAGTGCCACCGCACGTTGCATACGTTACCTGACCTGCGTCTGCCCCCGTGGGCAAGAAGATCGTCACATCATTGACTAACCGCAGCCGAAGGTTTGTAATCACGAGTGGAAGCATTGATGGGTCGACATCAACGAAGATGGGAATGGCAACATTGGCGGTGCCGGCTGGTGCCACTGCCGAACCTACACGAAGCGTGATGGGTGGGTTGTCGACTACCGTTACCGTAACACGCGCACTGGTTTCGCAACCGCCGGCATCGATTGCGCGAACGGTATACGTAGTTGTTTCGGTGGGAGAGGCAAACGGTGCCGCCGACAGAGGGTCGCTTAATCCTTGTTGCGGCGTCCATTCATAGCGAAGGGCCGTGCCGTCGGCTTCAAGGCGAACCGAACGGCCGCGGCATAGCACAGTATCTGGAGTAACACGCAAATCTGCTAGCGTCGAAACGGTAACCGTCATAGAGTCAATAGCCGAGCAACTTCCCAAGCTACCCATCAGGTAGTACGTTGTGGTTACGCTGGGGGCAGCAAGTGCCGAAAGGTCGGTCGGATCCGAAAGGCCGTCTTCGGGATACCACCGCGTGTTGGTCGTGTTGCTTACACCGAGCAACTGCGTTACTTGTCCTGGACATATCCACCTATCGGGGCCTGCATCAACGGATACGGTGTTGCCAACGGTAACAACCAGGGTGGCCGACGTCGTACAGCCATTGGGTCCGGTGGCTGTTACCACATAGGTTGTGGTTTCGCGCGGCCACAGTCGGGGTGCTGCAGACGTAACGTCGTCGATGTTGTCGGCTGGCGTCCAACGCAGTTGAACACCTGCCGACACTTCGGCGCGAGCGGTCACGGTGTCGCCCCTGCAAATCACTGGTACGGGTGTTACGCTGAGCGTTGGCGCTTCGAGCACGGTGATGGTTACCGAGTCGGTAGCGGTACAGGTACCAACCCACACTTGGACGTAATACGTCGTGGTGGTTGAGGGGCTTGTAACAGGGGTGGCTGTCGTAGGTTGATCGAGCCCATCTGTGGGCCACCATCGAATGCTGTCGGCGGCGGCGCTTATGGCGCGCAGTGTAACCGAAGTACCGGCGCAGATGGAAGTATCTGCACTTGTGCGCAATTGTGTCGAGGCAACGACGGTTGCCACAAGGGTGTCAACGAATACGCAGGTGTCGCGTTCGATACGAACAACAAACACCGTCGAGGAATCGATCGTGGCCCACGGTGAGGCGCTTGTAGGGTCGTCGAGTAGGTTGGCGGGTTCCCACGCATAGCGTGTTCCGCCTGACGACGTGAGGCGGACACGTCCACCGCGGCACACGGTAACGTCGGGACCGGCCTTCATTTCAATGACGCGAACGGTAACGGTTGACGTATCGGCGCAGCCGTTGTCGGTAGTGCCAATAACGGTATAGCGTGTGGTAAACCGTGGCGACACCGTAGGCGAGGCGGTTTGAGCGCCAGTGATGCTGATGTTGGGCGTCCAGGAGTATCTATGTGCCCCCATTGCCCGAAGAGTTGCCGATGCCCCTTGACAGATTTCAACAATGGAATCGGTAACGACGGTGGGGTTGGGGAATACGTCGAACGAAGCGGTCGTGGAATCGGCGCCAAACGCATTACGAACTACGAGTGTAGCAGTATAGCTGCCTGGAGTGGGATAGCAGATGGGTCCGGGGAAGCGCCCATTGCCTTGGCTGGGGATACCGCCAGGGAAGGACCACTCGTAGGTTTCGATAGCGCCGGAGGAGATGTCTGTAGGTGGTAAACATTCGCTGGCGCAGCGGTTGGGCATGGCAAAGCTGGCGCGTGGAGCTTGGCAGCCGTCGTTGGTGGCAGCATCGGGGAAGAGGGACGAACCCATGAAGTTGGGTAATCCGTTGCGAACGCGTCCTTCGGGTAGCGCAATGGAGTTATGGGCCACGTCGATGGAATCGGGGTCGATGCGCCATGGCCGCTGAATGACGCTAAGCGTGCGCTCATTGGGGTTGCCGATATAGATGCGCCGATCGGGGCCTAGCTGCATTGGCACCCACAGATTACGAGCATTAATGGTATAGAGCCATTCGATACTCGATGGAGCGGCCGAAGGCGATGATAGGTCGGTGCGGAAACGGTAAAGATTGGTTTCCATAGCCGACGTAGTGGCGATGAAGACGTAGCGAGAGTCATGGGAAAAGGCGGCACCATAATGTGCCGAGGGTTCTCCGTCGGGGAACAAGCTTGTGCCGTTACTTACAACGCCCGAAGCGGGGTCGTATGCATAGAGTTGTGAATTGCCGGACGTGGACGTAATAACGAGGCGGCGTCCATCTGGCGAGATGTGCATTTGGCCGGCATCGCGAATAATCAGGCTTGGATTGCTACCGTCGGACTGAACGAAGGTGCTGTGAACGCGGACGCTATCGACGCGGAATGACAGGAAGTGGCGGCTGGAGCGGCGTCGAACAACAACCCAATACCCTTCGCCTTGACAATCGCGAGTAGCTGTTAGGTGTTCGGTGATATCATCAACTACCGTCACATTCTTGAGGGTCACGGCTCCCAAACCGCGTTCGCGTTTTAGGTCAACAATCGAGTAGGTAAGACAAAAGCAGCGTCCATTGATGGTGTTCGACGTAATGGGAGCTGAGTTAAAGATGTAGTACACAAACGGGTTGCCGGGGGCGGGAACGATAATCGTTTGGCTTGTGGAGGGGTCGCCACTCAGTCCTGTGCCGTCCAGCATCACCTCGTGGTTACGGTTCCACACCGTTTGTCCGTTCGTGTAAAACAGCAGGGCTCCGGTAACTGGATCGCTTTGTGTGGCGCACCCTTCATCTGTTACTAACGCACCGTCGGTAAGGGGCACTGCGCTACCATCGCGAAACGTGAGACCGGCGTTCTGACCAAAGTACCAGTTCCACGTTTCGCGCTGTGCCCAAGCCGATGAAGCACAAGCAGTTAACAGCAACAATGCGGCGGCGGTGGCACGGAACAAACGATATTGAATAGAGCTATGCACGCAAGCGGCAATATACTTCGCTGAGGGGACATGTAGCGCATAGTTACGGCCTGCGGCCAGTTACGGCCTGCGGCCAGTGACGGAGTCGTCCTCGTGCTGGAGCAGCGGTAATGCTGGAGGCAGGTTAGCGGTACCTATGACAGAATGACGGGCCTAAGCGCAGAGCCAAATTCCAGCCCGCCGTGAACGACGGGCGTGGTAGCGTTTGCAAACAAACGTGGATGCGTATTGTTGAAAAGGTGGTCGCGTTCTGGATTGTAGGGTGGAAGCGCCTTGCACTATATCATCGATGTTGTTGGGCATGACGCCCGTCAGCTATAGCGGGCTGGAATGTGGCTCTGTGCGTCCCGCGAGGCATCCCGTGCAACGTCCCATGAAATGTCCCATGAAATGTCCCATGAAATGTCCCATGAAATGTCCCGTGCAACGTCCCGTGCAACGTCCCATGCAAATGTAATTCAGTAGTTCCTACGTAACGGATGGGGTACCATGCCGGGCGAGTTTTGCGGGAGAGAACGGGACGTGCTACACATCAAATCAAAATTGCACTATGGTACCAATTGGTTCAATTATCGCCTACGTCGGAACGCTCGAGGCACTCAAGGCGGACAACCCTGATTTCCTACCAGCCGAGGGGCAAGAACTTAGGTCTCGTGACTATAAGCACCTAGCAAGAGCGTTAGGTGCTACTGGCGAGACGATTCGCCTTCCCGACATGCGAGGTCGCTTCCTGAAGGGCACCGAAGAGAATGGTAGTGTCTCGGAATCAGGAGGAACGAAAACGCACAGCCATCCCGCTCACTGTGCCAATAATGATCATCCTCAACACCGTCATCATGATGGCGGAGGACACACCGGAAACTGGATATTTGGGGTTCACGATCATGCTGTCAGCGTCACTGAAATGCCCCACGAACCTCCGTTCACTACGGTAAGATGGATTGTGAGGGTGAGATGACAGCAATAGGAATGTTTAGCAGGAAACCACTGCTTGTCTTTGTGGTGCTACTTGTTATGTGTGGTGTGCTAAAGTCAGCTGACACAAAAGCGAATAAGAACATCGTCATCGATTTGGCTGATACGCTTACCACGCTTGCCACAATAAAGAAGCTGGATTGTCTTAAGAGTGGAGAGTTGTACACCGTGACGGTAAAGTACAACCCACTTCAGTACAGTGTTGTCGTCAATCACACCGACACAATCAAGAGTGAGAAGCTCGAACTCCCCGTGCTTTCACTTGCAAGTCTAGACTGGCTGACAAAGACCCTGACAACAGTCTCTAGTCTTGCTCTGAATGTGATGACTCAAAAAAACCAAGATGTCGAACAGCCTACGACTGCAATTAGCTTTGGCCCCGCGCTGAATCTAAGGCCTGACACAGTCAGGGAAGGTAGTAAGACGCGGTCGAAGAAGAGAAAAAATCGATCCGTTGACGATGATTCCGACAATCACTCTGGGAATGTGTACATACTCAAGCAGCGCGAATATTTGGCCTCGACATTTGACTCGATTGGTAAGCTGGCAGAGGAAGTCAAGTCGGAATTGTTAGTTCTTAGTAAGAAATCGCTCGAATTATCGTCGAAGTACTACAATAGAATCAACGGCTATCCTGAGGATGCCGAGATGAAAGACTGCGCTGCTATGTGGAAGCATCTTGAAACAAGCTTTGATAAGGCGATCCAACACAGAAAAACTATCGACAATCATCGTGGACAACTGCTGAAAATGCGGATCGATTCCAGTTACAAGAGGCACTCTAATAACGAGCCTTGGCTTGTAGAGCAGTCGGATCTAGCGCTGCGACTGCTCTCTGACCTTCAGTCAGCAACAGATACGATCATTGCTGAGTCCAGTCCCAAGAAGTTTCTGCCACTCTGTGAGCCCCTTGTACACGCGATTGCCGCTAACGCTAAGAAAGAACATACGACGTTGCCAATTCAGTACCGTGGCGGTGAAGGAACGTTGACGGTTAAGTTCGTACCTAGGAATCCTCAGCACATGCTCCCAATCTATGAAACCAGTTATCGATTCGCAGAGAGACGACTTGGTTTCTTTGGGGTAATGACTGGCCCATATTGCGCTTTCGGCTTGGGGAATACGAGTTTTAGTACAGTGAGGCGGGACAACTCATCTGGAGTAAGTGATACGACGTCCTCGTTTCGTTACGTGACAGAAACGGATAGTCAGACGGCGGAGGTCGGTGCTCTGTCTATGGTTGCAATCGGTAGTCGTTTCAAAGAAGACTGCCCATTGGGAGTGTTTCTCGGAGTTGGTCCTGGATTGTCTCTGACTTCTGACAGACTGCGCTTTAGGCTCGGCCTAGGAGTTGGACTCACTATACATGCGACTGATCATCACGTTGTCGCAATTGGCGCTACTGGTATCCTTGGAAACAGTCTGCGGCAAAGCAAAAGTATTGATACAACTACAGACTACAAAGGGGCGCCTACGAGCGGCGTGGTTGATCAGCTTGTATCATCCTTAGCACTTAGTGTTGGTTATCTTGTCCAGCTATAGGCGTCACTATTCTTCAGTCTTCTTCGCGCGCCGTATAGTCTCGCTTTAGCGTTCGATATCTCTGCTTTTTTAACCACATTTATCATCACTTACATTAAGACTTCACATGGCAAATCACACACTCTCAGCAGCTCTCGGCCCTCTCGGCCCCGGCTATGTTCACTTCTGGATTATTGACTTGGAGTTGGCTCCCCGTGCGAACTGGCAGGTTGATCGTATTGATCCCAGCACAAGTGTTGTATTTGAAACGCAGAGTACCGATAACTGTGGTATGGCGACGTTCGAGAATCTTCCGTATAACGCTCAACAGATCCACTATTTCCGCGTGCATGGACAGACAGGGGTCGTTCATCAGGTTGTGATTCCTAATGCTGCCGGTGCTATTCGTTTGGTTCAGGTGTAAGAGTAGCATCTTTCAAAACCCTGTGTACCTTGCGACCTTCTCCATGGAGGTCGCATGTACGACGAAACGTGCCAACATCTTCGACAAATGCTTGTTGCGCGAGATTGGCGTGGCTTACACGAGGCACTGTCTTTTATTCCCAATTCTGGCAACCCAGTAGTCGAAGCGTATCGCTTTCTTACCACGATGCGCCTCTCGGCAACTCCACCTGTGCTGCCAGAGGTGTGTCGTGTAGCGCTTCTCAATCCCGATGTTCACTCTCATGGCCTTATGACCACTAACTCTGAAGTCGGTTTTATCGGACTCGTCCTGGCTGAAAGTCGGTTATCGCATCAGGATGTCGTCTCAACACAAGCCCTGGCTGCGGCAAAACGTGCCTACAGCAAGCTTGGATGTGTCGAAGGCCTAATTCGCACGAGTTACCTCGAAGCAATGAACCAAATTCAGAAGGGCGCAGCCGACAGTGTCGAAGCGTTGTCCACGATTGTTGTGGAATCTCGGGCTGTTGACGCCTCAGTCTACTTCGCGTCTATGCAGAACTTAGCCGTTGCAGAGTGTACCCAGGGTCGAACTCTCGACGCACTGCAACGCCTACTCACGATGCTGAGCGAACTCGAAGCTCTCCATCAAGGCAATGGAACAACGACGGTCTCTCCATCCTCGGTCGTATTTGCCCATGATGGACCACATGCAGTTCGCTTCGACGCCCGAAAGCACCTCCTTTCCGCCTACGGCCAGCTTGCTATCCTGCTTGCCGAGAAGGGGGCGGTCGATCAAGCCACGGAGTATTACAGCAAAGGCCTCGAGATGCTGCGCTCGAGCGGTAAGCCGTCGGAACTTGCCACGTGGTGCAACAATATGGCCGTGCTGCGAATGGATGCCGATGATGCAGACGGAGCCGAACAGCTCCTTAAAGAGGCAATGCAGTTCGTCGACACCGAAGTGCCAGCCATGAAGCCCATCCATGATGCCCTTGTGTTCTCCATGGCCCGTTGCCGCGCTCTTCAACACCGGTACAGCGATGCCGTCGCCATGCTCGACACACTCGCTGAGAATACTGTCGAAGCCCGACTTGCGATCGACGCCCACATCCTAAAGGCCGAGTGTTTCGTCGATATGGGAGCAGCCCATCTAGCAGTAGCTCTTGCAGAACACGTGCTGCAACAGGTTGATCCAGAGGGGCAGCGGGTTCGAGTCCTTCGGGCTCGCGCAGTGCTGGCTCAAGCCCATGCCGCAATGGGTAAGGCATCGTGGATTCAAGCCCTAGCCACCGTTGCAACCGAAATGGAGACGTCCAACCTCCTCCCCGACGCCGTTCGCACCTATCGCACGCTTGCTCGCGTCTCACAGCATGCAGGTGATGTTCAAGGGGCTCTGGATGCACTTCGGCTTGCTACCGACAGGGTAGGAGCGTTGCACCAACAGTCTGCTAACGATCGAAGTCAGGTGCTTAGCACGCTCTTTCAAGTGGAACTTGTTCGAAGCCGCGCGCTGCAAGCCGAAGCGGCCGCACAGGTCGAGCGACTCCAACACGAAAAAACGTCAGACGTGCTGCACCAAGTAAACGAGGCCCTATTGGCACATAAGGCCGAACTCGCGGCGTTCCGGAACGAGCTCGCGAATATCGTTGCAGGCCCGGGTAGGTCCGACGAGAAACTTGCTGCACTACGGCGACAACTCCGCGACGCCCCCAACATGCGTGACTCGTGGGAACATTACGTCGAGGTGTTTAGCATGGCTCACCCGCGCTTCCTGCGGTCGGTCGCAGAGCGCTGCCCAATGCTAACCTCCATGGAGATACGCGTGTGCGTTCTAACCCGAGCTGGCATGACGTCCGAAGAGATTGCCGATGTGCTTTGCCTTTCGCCGCGGACAATTGAATCTCATCGGCTCAACATCCGAAAGAAATTCGGGCTCTCTGGTAGGACCTCCTTAGCGGCCCTGCTAAGCACGATGTAATCGCGGCTCGTTGTAGCAAGCAGAAGCTCATTTAGTCATTCAGGGGAGATCAGCAATCGAGCGTGGTAGGTTGGACGCAGGTACGTTCGTGGTGAACCAACCAACGTCAATCAGCCGCCACGCTCGTTTTGCGTTGTATATCCGTTTAGCACCGTAGCACCGCCATAAATGACGGGTAGGAAAAGGGCCAAACCCACAGACCCGGCGTCTCGCCGGGACTGTGGGTTTCGCAAGCAATCGTACTTCCGTTTCGAACGTTGTTCCTTGCTATTGGGATTCGAGCTTCTTCAGCCACATTTCGGAATTCGCACGCACCTCGGGGCTAGGGTTCATCGACAATGCCTTCGAGAAATTGACCTTCGCAGCAGCTATATCACCGGCGGTCGCCAATGCCTCTCCCAAACTATCCCAAGTATTTGGATCCTCCGGATAGCGCTTTGCATTGACTGTAAAAACGGCAACGGCTCCTGAAGCATTGCCACTCTGAAGCAACGTATATCCGTATGCATTAATCTCAGCGTTGGTTCCCATTTCACACGCCTTAACTCTCAGGTTATTGGCTTGTTCAACGTTGCCTTCCATACCGGCGATTTCTGCCTTAAGGGTCATCGTAGAAAATGTAGGATTAAACCGAGTAGATACGAATTCGGCAAACTCAGCGATACTTGCTTTGCTGGCCTTGCTACGTATAAGCCACTGGCATGCCTGAACCCAGTTGTCCGACGAGAATCCTGCCAGGCCACTCAGCTGTTTACGCAGCGATGCCTCAACCGTTGCCACATTGTCCACAGAAACTGTGAACGATACTGCCACAGTCGCCCAGCGCAGGCGAATCGTAGCTGACGATGCAGAGACGTCTGGCACGTCGTACGTCAGAAGCTCGGTGTGTTCCGATACTGCTGGCGATACTGTTACTCGCGCTGCATCATTGGCCTTGTTATAGAAGTAGCTGCCCCAGGCGTCTGCATCCTTGCTAAACACCAGTGTCCACTGCCTCTCGTTCGGAATCATATGCAGGCCATAACGACCAGCAGGCAGGGCTTGGCCGTTTATCGAAACTGGGGTACTGCACGTGAAGACCGTGTTCTCGTCGGCGCCGGCACGCCACAGTTGACCCATCGGAACGACGTCGTGGAACACCTTGCGGTCGCGCACAGATGGACGTCCGTAATCGATAGACAAATCAGTCACCGAAACACGTTGGCTAATAGTAGCACGCGGAGACAGGGTGTTTGGCAGGTGAATTTGGGCACTTGCGCAAAAGCACGTGAAGATGAGAAGCAAGGCGATACGAATCATGTGGAATACCTAAGAAATGAGCGGTAACTGTGACAGCGCCCTTTGACAATTGTAGCGAGGCACGAGTTACATTGCTGTTGCTGTTGTTTGACATACGTCAACGCGTCGATGGTCGATTGTATCGTCACCGCCGGAGGCGCTCCCGGCGAGACGCCGGGCCTATGCGCAGCACGTATCTATGCGCAGCATGTGGCTATGCCGAAGGCATGTGTCTGGGCCGCAGGCCCGTAACTGCGGCGCAGCCGCGTAACTATGCGCAGCATATCGTTAGCTATGGTTCGCCAACATCATTAACAGAATGATTGCAGATATGACAATCGTCACAACCATCATCATCATCAGCATGGTAGGCTTGGTATCGCCGTTGAGTGTTTGCTCCGCATCTGGGTCTTCAAGTGAGGCCTGCTCGAGATAGGCGTCGTCAACGTCGTCAGAGTCGTCGACGTTATCCCGCTTCCACGATTCAATAGCTGCGGCGGCTTCATCGGCCTCGGATGTGGGCACAACAACACGAAACAGGAACGACACAGGTAGTTCGCCGGCCGCTACACTCAGTGTTCCGCCTAGTACGTCGGGATGAAGCCCTTGCTCACGTAGGTGGTGCGCCAACATCGTAGCGTCAACTTCTGTCGATGTCTCGTAGATTACTCGCATACTTGCAATCTACATCACCACCACACACTGCACAGCGATGAATCTCGACGTCAATCCCCTAGAATCTCTCTACCATCGTACGGTCGAACTCCGCAAAGAGTTCGTAGCTGCCCTTCGTGCCAACCCGCAAGTTGTAGACCCTTCCCTCTACACCTTCATTGAACATGGGGCAACGAAGGACTTGGCCGATCTCTTCGGCGACCAGCGCGATTTAGTGGTCATCCACAACATGGGCAAGCACTGTAAGTACTGCACTCTGTGGGCCGATGGTCTTAATGGTCTGCTGCCGCAGATTACGTCGCGGACGGCGTTAGTGGTAATGAATGCCGACGAGCCGGCCGTGCAGCATGCCGTAGCGGCAGAGCGTGGTTGGAATCACCGTATGGTTCACGATGCCGGCGGTGCCTTCGCCATTGCGATGGGCTTTGGTTCGTTGACCGATGGTAAGCTGAGTCTTACTCCAGGTTATAGCTCATTTTATAAAGATACTGATGGCACGATAACACGTATCGGTTTCGATTTCTTCGGCCCAGGCGATATGTATATGCCTGTATTCCCAATGTTCGAGCTACTCAAAGACGGAGCCAACGGCTGGCAGCCGTAACCAACAGCCGATGCCACTCGGCTACGGTTGAAACGCTTCCCACGACCGACGATACTCGACTGTGCTTCGTACCACGATATCCGAGCCGACTGAATCGCGGTAGACCACCACAGCGTTCGACGTAGAGGTAGGCACCGTGAAGGCAATGACGGTTCCCGCAATTGTATCACGAACGACCTGGCCGGCTTTAGTTCGTACCAGATCTACGAGAGGATACATGCGCGATTCTTTACCAACGGTGACACCCAACACGAGAGATCGTGGCGCCTCTTGGCTCGACGTGTCGCCCACCGTACGTGCATAGCCGCTTGCCCACTTCGCACGTTCTTCGGATGCGGCATCTGGTACAAAGGTGGTAACCTGCATATCGTTACTCGGACGATACACCATCACCATGTCGTCGTACGTGCCATGGATGGATTCCAGTTCTTGGAACATCGTGCCCTTACGTGGACCCACAACACACGCTCCCGTGGCCTGATACCACCAGCTTCCCGTGCTGGCATCCTCGAACACAGCGTTGAACTTGTTGGCGCCTACCAGTCGGAACGTCTCTCGTTGGCCATCGATAACGGGCGAAAACACACGTCCTGTATGGCACATTGTGCAATACGTCACCATCACGGGCACACTGCCCACTGTGTCGATGATCTTATGGTGATGAGCCACCAAGTCGAGTGCATAGCCTGCAATCATACCACCTTGCCGCACCCAAAGGTACATGGTTGAGTCATCCGAAAAACTGGCAGCCGAGCGGGATATACGAGCAACCACGGTTGGCTCGTTAAACATAGCTTCGGCCGACATCTTGGTTTGATGCAACATGTGGATTGCAGCACACAGCAACGTTGCCAGTACCATTAAGGTCTTACTCCACCACCGAGCGCTCGCCCATGCACGCCAGAAGCCATAGGCTGCCAGACCGGCTCCAATCGCCGTAATGAACCAGTGCCCCTTATTCAACGCATAGGAAAGGGGCAACGAATCCCACATTTGCATGGATGGCACGACGGGCATGAGCAGAAGCGTAAGAGATATCGGCGCAATGGCGGCTACAAGTAAGCCGAGATAAACAAGTGATGTACGCATGCGGCAGTAGATACGATGTGTAAGAGCTGTCGAATCTCGGCATTGTCGACGAAACCTGCCACGCAACTGCAAGGTAAGTAGCTTACCCACAGGTGGTGCGCGGCTATGGCGAAGGCACGTATCTTCGGGCAGCGGGCGTTGTTACGTCATCGTAACCGAATGATGACTTGCCCATGCCGTAGTTTTGCTTCACTTCGAATCACCCTTGGCCTCGTGCATGGAAAAAACCATACTGATCGTCGATGACGAACAAGACATCGTCGACCTGATTAGCTACAACTTGAGTAAGGAAGGCTACAAGGTTGTTACGGCAACAAACGGCAACCAAGCCGTTGAGCTGGCAACATCGGTAAAGCCCGACCTGGTGATTCTCGACATCATGATGCCCGGCATGGATGGCTTCGAGGTGTGCCGCACGTTACGGCAAAACCCGGCAACCCATGGCATGGCCATTATGTTCTTGACGGCAAAAGCGGGCGAGATCGACCAGATTTTAGGACTCGAACTGGGTGCCGATGACTACATCCAGAAGCCCATCTCGCCACGCGTGCTGATTGCCCGCGTGAAGACCATCATACGCCGCGGCACCGAACGCGTGCGAACGGAGACCATTACAGCGCCAGAGATTCTGCGCATTGGTGCCCTCGAGGTAAACAGGCAGAACTACACCGTGAAGATCGACAACAAGGAGAGCTTCTTTCCCAAGAAGGAGTTCGAGTTGCTGGCATTCTTAGCCATGAATAAGGGCAAGGTGTTTACGCGCGAAGCACTGCTGCGGCGTATCTGGGGGGAAAGCGTCTACGTAATCGACCGCACCGTCGACGTTCACGTGTCGAAGATTCGCGAAAAACTTGGTAAATACGCCCCGTTCATAGAAACGGTGAAAGGCGTAGGCTATCGATTCCGCGAAAACATCTAACCAAACGGCTGGGCGCCGCTTGCGGCGCACCTCGCTCCAGCGCTATACGCTTGCGTGGTTCCTTGCCGTTATCCTTGGCGTGAACCTTGCAGGCGCCGCACTGCTGTCGGTTGTTGCCCCCGAGGCAATGAGCAGCATTTCGCCCGCCACGCTTGTGACGGTAGAAGTGGTAACCATTGCCCTTGGTGCGCTGATGCTGATGGCGTTTGCTAAGTCACTAGAGCGACGCCTGCTACACCCTCTCGAAGACGTCGAGCACGTGACGCGCGCCATTACCGAAGGCGCTGTGAGCGGTCGCATCGAGCTTACAGCCGAAGCGTTTGCCGACGTTCAGCGCGTGGCCGATGCCGTGAACACGATGGCCGAGAAGGCCAGCAAGGACATCGCCGACATGAAGCGCCTTGAGCGTGTTCGATCGGAATTCGTGGCCAACGTTTCGCACGAGTTACGCACTCCAATTTTTAGCGTTCAGGGCTATCTAGAAACCTTGCTCGATGGCGCGCTCGACGACGACTCTGTTCGTCGGCAATTCCTTGAAAAGGCCTTCAACAATGCCTTACGCTTAAACACGCTGTTAAGCGACCTCATCGATATCTCCCGAATCGAAAGTGGCGAATTGCGCCTTAGCTTTCGCTATTTCGACATCGTTGAACTGCTGCGTGACATCATTCCCACCCTCGAGCTCAAGGCCGAGCAACGCTCCGTACGCGTCGAGATTAATCCGATGCCCCCTTCTCCACTCATGGTGTATGGAGACAAGGAGCGACTTACACAGGTTCTAACAAACCTTATAGATAATGCCATCAAGTATAATGTGGCAGGGGGCACCGTAACGGTAACAGCAACAACCGAGGGTCGAGGCGTTCGTGTCTCTGTTGCCGATACTGGAATTGGTATACCATCCGAACACGTTGGACGAATCTTTGAGCGGTTCTACCGCGTGGACAAGGATCGCTCGCGTGCCGTAGGCGGTACCGGCCTTGGACTGGCTATTGTGAAGCACATTTTGGAAGCACATCACGCCCCAATACAGGTGTCGAGTAACGTTGGTAAAGGCACAACAATTAGCTTTTTGCTGAAGGGCGAGTAGCACCTACCGCATCACCATGACAGGTACGGTAAGCACGCCGTGCCTGCCGTCCATCTTTGCCATGTACATGCCATTCGGCACACCGCTTACGTCCACCACAATCGTGCTACCATGCTGTTGCCATGACGCTTCGGTGTGCTGACCGTGTATCGATAGCAGTGTAAGCTGGCTAACGTTGAGTTCACCAGTAATGCCAAGTACAACGTGCTTGTTGGCCGGAAACGGATGGACGCCCATAATGCGCGGTGCTTCGTCGTGCACAGACGATACAAGGGCCGTTCCTAGGTCGTCGAAATACACACCGTCTGACTGCAACGTTAGATTGCTCGTAAAACGTAGTCGCGTGTACAGCGTGTCGCCATCGAACCGCGGCGGCGCACATCGCGCCGCTATAAACCGCCAGGCATCGTCGCCCTTCGTGGTGTCGGCCCAGCGGGCTTCGTCCTCGGCGTTGTGCGCTGCAGCCCGAAGCCATCGCCCTTGATGGCCATAGCGGTACTCAACGATGGCCGAATCCAGGCGTGCCACGAAGGCAGCAACGCGGTAGCTTAATTCGACGGTGTTGTTGCCACGTACACGCATGGGATACAACCACACCTCGTCGCGACGGCGGGCAGCATATGGCCCGTTAGGACTATCGGTAAACGAGGCCGGCTGCGAAAATGCGAAGTTCTCTGTGCGTGCCCACACGCCTTCGACCACACGATAGTTCGGAACCGTATCGAAGCGTTCAACATACTGAGCGAGTGAACCTGTATAAGCAAACAAGGTGTCGGACGAAGCCGACTGCCGGTCGTTGGCATCAACGGCCAACACCCAACCATCATACCATCCATCTCCTGGTGCTTCGATCGTAAACATCTTTACTGTGCCTGTGTCTGAAGGGGGCACCGCAAACACCTGCGTGGTTAATCCCTTTACGTTCCTGATGTTCACGGCTACACCTTCTAGATTTACTAGGGCGTTTACGCCGTCGGCCCGCTTCGTTGGCATCAGCACGGTAAGCTGCAAGCGACCATCTTCGGCACCCTCGATTCGCAAGAGCTGGCACGCGCCAGGCAGTGGCGAACCACCCGCCCAAGCGGTGTCGCGCACGGGACCTGATGTATCGTTGGCGGCAAGCGCTCGAATTTCGTATCGATACAGGCGGTACGCTTCGCGGTCGCCATCGAGATACGTGGTAGTAGTTCCCGGAAGCGTTGCAATCAACTCATCGTCGCGATATAGATTGTACTGTACGGATGTGGGGTCGATAGGCTGACCAAACGTTAGCGATGACACAGCACCCCACGATAGGCGGATCGCATTCACGGTGTCAACAAGCGTCTGAGCCGTAAACGGCACCGGCGGAGCCGGTGCGCGCACGCGTACGCGTGCGGTGTACACGTCGTTGTCGGCGATGTTGAGTACGCTGTTGCGCATATCCACCCACGAGGGGTGGATAACGCCGCCGTAGAAGTCGCAGCCAGAGTAGTCGCCAGCAAAGGTATTGCCCGAGAAGGGATTCAGTCGTAGATCGTTGATACCGTCGCCAACGCGACGATCCACCCACGTTGTACCACCGTCGTTGCTCCAGCTTACGTAGGTTTCAACCAAGATGTTGGCTGTATCATTTCGACTGTCGAAGTACATAACCCCGAGTTCGCCATTGAGTGGGTCGAGAGCGATCCACGGCCAAAACTGGTCGTTAGCGGTATCCGAATGAACAACCACCGGAGGTGTCCACGAAGCCCCATTATCAGAACTACGCGAGAAGTAGACATTGGGGATGGTGTCGGCCGACCACACAAGGTAAAGCCATCCGCGACGGGGGCCGTTGGTGTTATCGACGACAAGGGTGGGATAGGCTTCGGCGCGAACAACGCCTTTGACGCGGCTGTTGACTTGTCCGGCACGGCTGGACTTCACGCCAAACGATGTGTAGCGATGTATGATGCTAGGGGCTGAGAACGTAGCGCCACCGTCGGTGCTTTTGGCATAGCGCACGGCGCGTTCGGTGCCGCTGTTCCATACAACGTGGACTGTGCCGTCGGGCCCGGTGCGGGCTAGGGGGAAGCTCTGGCCGAAGGTGGTGTCTTCGCTGGTTTGTGGAAAGCGGTTGGACACGTTAACGGGCGGTAGCCATGTAGCGCCGCCGTCGGTGCTTTTTGCAATGACGATTTGTGTTGACGAATCGGAATTGATGACTCGTTTCCAGGGGATGTAGAGGTGGTCGACGTATGGTGAGGTGGAGGATGTGTCGACGTGGACGTAGTATTTGTCTTCGAACGCCGAGTCGGCCGTTTGCTGGCCAGTGTGAATGATAACGGCGATGTGTTGTTGTGACCACGTCCGTCCACCGTCTGTGGTAATGGAAACGAAGATGCCGTTTTCGCCGAACTGGGCGTTTCCGGTACGGTTAAAGCCGCCGTAGCACAGGTAGCCGGTGCCGTTGCGATTAAAGGCCACGGAGGGGTCGTTTGTGGATGACCATCCTGGGCGTGCGCGGCCGAGGGAGACGTTATCCCACGTGCGTCCACCATCGAACGAAAAGTAGGCCCACGTAGACGAACTGCCGCGGTAATCGACGGCCGAGCCGATGAGGTTGTTAGGGTTGCGTGGGTTAACGGCGATCGACGATTCGTTCTGTGCTGGCAACTGGTCGTTCTCGTCGATAACCATATTTGCATTGGGAAACAAGCCGCCTACAGATGGTGTAAGCACCCAAGGCATCACAGGCAGGGCATTACCGAAAACTTCGGGCGTGGGGTGAGCGCGCTCCATGTGTCGAGCATGGGGGTTGTCTTGGGCAGTGGCAGTTGCTGTTAGAGCAACAGCAAGAAGGAGAAGCAGCATCATAGCGTGAAAACTACGAAAACAGGACGGCGTGGGCGTTACGTCACAGGGCTAGGTCGCTGCGTAGGTCGTGCCAGCCGTTGGCCTTGGTAATACGCCGTAGCTGGCGCACAAAGCGTTCGGCGTGGGGGTCGCCGCTATCGCGCAGCATGGCCACAATGTTGGCCATGGTAAGCAAGCGTGAAGCCGGTGGTTGTTCCATGGCAATAGTAGCGGCCTGCATCAGCGCTGCTCGGGCGTCGGAACTGTTGCCATGCCGCATGGCCACGATGGCGCGTTGGTTCAACACGTTTATGCGGTCGGTTGGAGGCAGTGCGCCCAGACGGTCGGCATTGTCGAGGGCCGCGCTTGCGTCGGCCAGTGCCCCTTGCTCAACACAAGCGCGCGAGAGGAGGCAGAGCAGGGTGACGCGTTCCGAGGTGGTGAGTGAGGGCCGAGCAAGAGCTTCGGTAGCACGGTGGCGTGCGTCGTGGGCGAGGCCGGATACGAGGGCGTCGGCGATGGCACGCACGTAGCGTACATCCGATAGGCCCGACGTACCTGACAGGCCCGACGCGTCCGGAATGTCCGACGCGTCCGACAGGTCCGATGCGTCCGACAGGTCGGACATCGCGCGTGCGCTCATACGTGCACGTATGACGTCGGCTATGTCGAACGCACCCATGCGCGTAGCTGTGGCTGCGGAATCTTCGAGCATCTCGTCGGCGCGTGCTACGTCTTCGGCTTCGTGGCTATGCGCAGCGATGAACGGCGCTATCTGGTGACGTATGTCTTCGAGCGAGGTGTTGCGTTGTTGTTGCGTCAGAATATCGGCAATACGCTGGTGGATATTCCGGCGCTCTTCAAATTCTGGGAAGTGAATGAAGAAGGTATAGGCGACATCGTTGGTAAACTCATAGACGGTTGTGCGTACGCCATAGCGGTTGCGCATACCGAGCGACGTTATGAAGCCAAAGCTGCGCTGCAAACGGCGGATGGTGCGGATGGCTGTAAGAACATCGGTCTTGAGCAGTTCGGCCATCATCCACGCTGTGAACTCGCGGCCTTCGGCCGCAGCGAGCGATAGAATGCTGGCGTCGTCATCGGTAACAGACTGCAGGATAACATCCGTAGCAGGATGATCGCTTAGCCGTGGCGCAACGTCGCCAAACGCGGCTGCGTCGATGGTGCCATCATCGGCAATCATGTTGGAGCGACGCAGGAAGCGTACGTACTCGGCCACGATGCCGGGGTTGCCGCCCGAGCGGTCGTACAGAATGTCGAGTTGCTGTGCAGTCGGATGGACGGCAGCGTCGACGGATTTCACCACATCGGCCATGGCTGTCGTGGGCAGCCGAGAAAGCGTCAAAAGAGCATCGCGGCGGGCCACGTCGGCTACGATAGCTTCCAGCGGCAGTCGCTGACGGGTAACGATTCCTGGGTTATAGGCCCACACAAGTAGCAGAGGCACGTTCGTTGCGGCGGTGAGCAGTTTGCGTACGACCTCGACGCTTTGGCTGTCGGCCCAATGTCCGTCGTCGATAAGCAACGCCAACGGCTGCCGCTCGGCAACGTCAACAAGGGTAGCTACGCAGTCGTCGACGGCGGCCATCTTTCGTGCTTGGGTGCCAGCGGTTTCGCGTTTGTACTCACGAAGGTCGCGGCGGATGTCTTTCACGGCATACAGCACATCGCCCACGATAGGGATCGACGATACGAGAGCGATGCCGATGTTTACGGCCAAGCGGCGCTTAGCGGCTTCTTCGCCTTGGGCATACATCTGTTCGATAGCATAGCCAAAGGGCTGCAGCGGTTGGATGCTTGCAACGTTGAACGAGCCAATGGGAGGGCGACAATCAACACGAATGGTGCTGGGTCCGCACTGGTCGTGCAGCCAGTTCAAGATCGACGTTTTGCCCATACCAGCTTCAGCAGCCAGCAGCAGCACGCTGCCTGTACCATTGCGCCATGCTTGGAGCGTGGTGTTCAGCCGCTGTAACTCTCCGTCACGTCCAGCTGGAGGGGGCACCGGCGACGTCACGCGTTGTCTCCGGCGTTATGCTGCGAGGCGCGAGGCGTAGCCAAAAAGGCGCGCAAGAGCTGTTGCGAATCGGCATCGAGGGCAAACTGGGCTTCGCCACCGCTGCCGCCGGTGGGGCCATGGTTAGCCTCTTCGGTGCGGCCATACATAAGTACTACGGCATAGGTTATCAGCAGCATAAACTCAAGGCCTAGGGCACCGAGCACCACGCTAGGGTCGGTAGCTGGCAGAAATTTCAGACCGCGAATACCAATCACGATAATCAGGATGGCGGCACCGATATAAACGAGTCCGAGGATGGCATTCGAGTAGCGATCGGTGAAGTATTCGCGCATGTAAAACTTTACGGCATCGTGAACACGTACTACCTGCATACCTGCCGAGGCATCGCTCCAGCGCAGAGCGCGTTGTAGCAGTTCTAGGTCAGAGTAGGGCATGCCGTATACGTCTACGAGGTCGTGGAGCTTGCGCACGTCGGCGCCCGAAATTTCGCGTGTAAGGCGGCGGATATCGTCTGGCGTATGATCGCCAAATTGTGCTACGGCAATGCGGTCGAGCGTTGTCAGAATTTCGCGTTCAATTTTTTGTCGCACAAAGCCAATCCCCGACGGCAGCACCACGGTAAACAGCGCAGCAAAAACGAAGCCCCCTACCAACACGAGTGGGGTAAGGGCAACGAGGGGTTGAAAGATATATTCGGCGCGTGGCAGAGGAGCATTACCTAGGGCCTCGAGAGCGGCGCGGCGAGGGTCGCTTTCTACGAGTGCCCACGTGGACAGGGTGCCGGTAGTAAGGGTGTCGTCGGAGCGGTTTTCGGCAATGCGATAAACGACGCGTTCGCCGTCGCGCAGAACGTCGCTGCGAAGGAAGGTAGAGAAGAATGTGTCCATCGCCGGCATAAAGCCCATGGTAAGAAGAAGCCACATGAAGGTGGCCGACAGGGCGACGAGCACGGTGACTTGCTGGGCGTTGTGGGCGCTCAGCTCCACAACGCGGGAGCGGGTGGTTGCAGACATGCCACAAAGATACGTTGGCAGCGCCAACAGGTACGTGCTGGGCAACGGCAACGTGCCTATTGCACAACCAATGTGGTGTCGTTTGTTCGTAAGCGAAGCCAGCGCTGAAGATTCGCAATCACGTCTGGCGCAGGCCGCTGGCTCCACGATACCTTGGCAATGGTCGTGGTGTCCATGGTGCCGTCGCGATGCCAAACCACAACATTCGCGGAAACGGCAACGCTTTGCAGGGTAGGAAAGAGCACACCAGCTTCGCGTGCTACGTCGCGCACGAGACCGGCGTGAAGTGTCGTTGTTTGCAAAAGGCGCTGCACTGAGTCAAGTTGGCGGGTTCTCTCCGTAAGCGCTACTTCGGTGCGCGTATACATGTCCAACAAGCGGGCCGACGGAATGTCTGTCGGGCCACCTATACGCCGTGATTCGCCGGCTTGACGCACAAGGAGGGTCGTTGACGTTAACCGGTTGGCCGTGCTCAGCGAATCAACCTGTGATCGTTGCACAGAGTCGAGCGACTGCCCCACGATGGTGAGTTCAAGGCGTGACTGTTCCGGACTAAACGACTTGTACGTGACCATGACGCTGGCCGCAGGAAAGCGCATGCGTACGTCGTCGACGAAGCGGCCTACGCGCTGGTCGAACAAACTTTCCTGTACAATGCCATAGCCAATGATGACGCTAGGGATGAGTGTTAACGCGACAAACAGACCAACGGCGATGCGAACCTTGCGGGCCCGCACGGGATCGAGTATTGAGAGTTTGTGAAAGCCAGCAACGCGAACGACAGCATACGTTGCAGCACTGATACATACGCTGTTGATGAAGAACAGGTAGAATGCACCCAAGAAAAACGTTGCATCAAGGTGTGCTATGCCGTATCCTGCCGTGCAAAGGGGTGGCATGAGGGCCGTGGCAATGGCCACGCCGGGTATAACGTTGCTCTTGTCTTGGCGAATTGCTGCTACACCTCCAGCTATGCCGCCAACGATGGCAATTAATGCATCCAGCAAGGTTGGCGTTGTTCGGGCAATAAGTTCGCTGCGCGCGTCGCCAAGTGGGGTGAGCAAAAAGTAGAGCGTAGACGCCGCAAGCGAGATGAACACCGTGATGGCCAGGTTGCGGGCAGAACGCGTAAGGAGTCCTAGGTCCCAAATGCCTACGGCAGCGCCAACGCCAACGATAGGGCCCATGAGGGGCGAAATAAGCATAGCGCCAATAACAACGGCAGTGCTGTTGGTGTTAAGACCAAGCGAGGCGATGAGAATGGCCGTGACAAGAATCCATGCCTTGGCACCCTTGAACTCGATGTCGTTGCGAATCAAAGCAATTACACCGTCTTCGTCGAGTGGTCCCTCGATGCGGAATACGTCGCGCATCCAAGCCAGAAATCGAAGTACGGCGAAGCTCTTGATCTTCATGTCGCTACTCGACGTCTTGTCGCAACTGTGCAACGCGCGCATCGCGCCGTTGCTTGGCAAGTGCCCGAAGGTCGATGACGTGGTCGGCCTCGTCGACGATTTCAGCGCCGAGCATGGTTTCCATGACGTCTTCCATGGCAATCAATCCCTCGACGCCGCCGTATTCGTCGACCACCATAAACAAATGCTGGCGTCGCTGCAGGAACTGCTCAAGCGCTTGGTCTAACGAGACGTTTTCGGGGATGAAATGCACCTCGCGTTTGAGCTTCGTAAGCTCGACAGTCTGTCTGCCAGCAAGTGCGGCCCGCAAGACGTCCTTCGTCATAACGTAGCCCGTTACATCGTCCAACGACCCTCCACCGTGTACTGGAAAACGAGAGTACATCTGTAATTCGGGACGTTTAACAGCATCGCCAACGTTGAGTGTTTCGGGCAGACTAAACACCACCAGCCGCGGTGTCATCACGTCGCTGACTTCAATACTGCTCAGCCGCATGATGTTCGTCATGATACGATACTCGCCGGCATCCAGCGCACCTTCTTCACGAGCCGTTTCTACAAGTGCCTCGAGCTCTTCGCGCGCTTCCTCTTCGGCGCTTTCGCTGTGAGTTAGGCGCATTAACATTGTGTACGGAATGGTTAGCAGACGGGTAACAACCAGAAAGACCGCCATCAATACGCTGATGGGACGCAATAGCATATCGGCGTAGCGTCCACCTACAACGGCTGCGAAAGTTTTTACCACAACGATGGCAATAATCCCAAATCCCACCCGAGCCGTTACTACATGCGGTAGCCAGTCCCACTCGGCCGCAGCCAAGCCAACGGCAACAGAACACACTGCGACAATATCTAACAAGGCCAGCGACAGTCGTGTAAGCTCGGGCTCCATCACAACAGGTCGTAGCCGCTTGCCGATGTCGGAGCCCTCGTCGTCCAAGGCCAAAATCACGCTGGCCGATATACCGCTTATGGCTGCCGTAAGAAACTCAAGGAGCGTCGTAAGTATTAGGCCAGCGATGATGACTGATAACTCTATCACGGTTTAGCGATACTCCTTGTCGACGATGGCAATACGCCCAGGATATTGCATAGGACCAAACGGCGTCGACACCGTTGGCATGGCGTCTAGCTTCAGTCGCGCAGCCGAGCCATTGACGCCACCAATTGCCATGGCCAAGTTAACAATACCATCCATGCCCTTATCTGCAAAGAACTGGTACAAATCGAGCGTCACTCCCAACGGAATCACGGTTGCCTGCCCATTGCCTGGTACTTCTACGGGTGACTGAATATCTCCTGCAATGGTCTGCACATCATCAATCAACAACCTCCAATCAAGCTTGGAAAGGGTCACCGATGACTGGCGCGTTCCACCCTGTCCGGTATTGGGATTGCGCGCCTCGACGTCGAGGGTAAACGTTGCCGGGAAGCGCTTCTCGGCAAACGCACGCGTAAGGGCCAAGCCATCGGTTACCGATAGTTTCTTCGGATCCGACAATCGCGAAATGTCTACGCCGGCAAGCCGAAAGCCCCTTACAGCACCAAGCTTGAACTGCGTGTTTTTAAGGTTGGTAAGCGACTGCGTAATGTTCTGAATCGACGAGCAACTGCCAACGAAAGCAACGACGATAACGAGGGCGAGAAAACGAAAAAGCATAGTGGCGTGTGGGATGGAGAAGATGACAGGCAAAGATACCATATCGTCGGTTTGTCAATGGTGACGGGGTGACATTCCGTCGGGATGCCGATTGTGACGGGGTGACGTTATCGTCCGTTCGTCAAGGTGACGGGGTGACGTGTGCGTGCGATTGCATCGGCCGCAAGCATTCCCGAAATGGTAACGAGTGGAATGCCGCCACCAGGATGTGCAGTTCCGCCGGCATACCAGAGGTTTTTTACCTTCGACGATTGAGCGGGCTGGCGCAGGAAGGCCGACATCATGTTGTTCGACGCAGAGCCGTAGATCGAGCCGCCCCAGGCACCCCAGCGCGTCGCAAAATCGTCTGGCGTTAGCACCTGCATTTGTCGAACATTGGGCCGTAGGCCATATGCGGCCAACTGTTCAAACGTTCGTAAAGCTATGGTGGGCGCTTGCGCCTGCCAGTGCCCCCTATCACCCATCATACCTGTGGGCGGGGCGTTGAGGAGCAGAAACCAATTCTCGCGCCCAGCAACCGCCTGAGAGGGGTCACTGTGAACGCTACGCGAAAGGTAGATGGTTGGAGCGTCGGGCAGCGACGTCTCCAGCTGCCTGAACTCGCGTCGATAGTCGGAAGAAAAACACACCGTATGATGCCGGAGCGAGGGGTCTGCCGCCGCATCAACACTAGCAACGATAACCACACCCGACGTGCTTGGGTCGCGCGGATGTGGCCGGTCGTGCCCAAGTAGCATGGTGTTGGTAACGTGGACGTCGACGTTGCTAACAATGTGGTCGGCTTCGAAGAAGGAGGCGTCATGCAGCTCTACGCCTACGGCAATGCCACGCTGTGTGCGAATGGAGCGCACAGGCGTCGAACATCGTATATGCACACCGGCGCGCTCGGCTACTGCGCGATAGGCGTTGGCAATGCTTCGCATGCCACCAAGCGGATACCACGCACCAAAGGCCGCCTCGACGTATGGAATGACCATGAGCGTTGCCGGTGCACGATATGGCGACGAACCATTGTACGTAGCAAAGCGGTCGAACAGTTGGATTACTCGAGGATCACGAAAGTACTCTGCATGTAAGGCATGCAGCGTTTGCGTAAATCGCATGGTGCGCCACATGGGCAGCAGGCGTAGGTTGGCCGGCGATACGAGCTCGCGCAAACCACGGAATGGCGAGAAAATGAAAATGTCCTTCGTGGCCTCGTACACGCGTCGCGCATGGTCGAAGTACCGCCGTACGGCGTCGCCATCCACGGGCGACATCCGAGCAATTGCCTCGGAAAAACCGTCTACGTCGGATGGCACATCAAGCACGGTGCCGTCGGTCCATCGATACTGACAACCGGGCGTGACCTCTACCAACTGCAGTTCGGCTGCCAACGTGGTGCCGGCGCGCCGGAAAAACTCGTCAAGCACAAACGGCATGGTAAGCAACGAAGGGCCCAAGTCGAACGTGCAACCATCGAACTGGGCACAACCTAGCTTGCCGCCAACGGCGGCTGACTGTTCAAACAGCGTTACATGATGCCCGCTGCGGGCTAAGATGGTGGCACTGGTGAGGCCGGCAAGGCCGCCGCCAATGACGGCGATGCGCTTCACGTGGTGAAGTTCGGCTGAGGTATCTCTAGCTGGAACACGTCGTCGCGCAGCAGCTCCTGCGCCATTACCATGTCGCCCCGACGATAGGCGTCCACTACGTTCTGCAAAATCGTTGCCTCGCGCGTAGCCTTGCTAAGGGTCGACAACATGCGCACCTTGGTAATCAACAGCTTTTCGTCGAGTGGCTTGGTAAGAAAATCGTCGGCACCACATTCCACAGCACGTACCTGTGTAGCCATGTCGTTCAGCGCCGTCACGATAGCAACGGGAATTTGGGCCGTCCGTGGATTTGACTTAATCGCTTGCGTTGTTTCAAACCCATCCATGCGCGGCATCATCACATCCAAGATGATGGCCTGCGGCATGATGTCCTTAAGTTTCTCCAAGCACTCTACGCCGTCGGCAGCATCCACGCCATCAAAGCCGTGAATCTGCAGATAGCGCAGCATCAGCTTGGTTGTTATGCGGTTGTCGTCGACAACCATAATCAGTGGACGTGTCATGAAATTATCGGGCTTAGGGTGTGCCTTCAGCTGGCAACGTGGCTTGTTCGTCGACGACCACGTGATGGTCATCACGGCTGCGCTCTGTTATTGCCTCTGCAATTTTACGGAATGTATCGTAACCAAGCCGTGCTTCGAACCATGCCATTGGTGTTACTCGCTCTTGAAGCGTCTCTGCCGGAAAGAGTGTGCCAGCAACGGCCCGCACGCGATCAAGGTGTTCTGCATGCTTGCGCTTTAGAGCACTCCGCATTTTTCCGGCCAATTGCTCGAGCGCTTTCCCTATCGCCGCTTCGGCTGCCGCAACAGCACCTTGCAGCGTTGGATCTATCCCCACTGCGGCCTCTCGCCACTCTTCGAGAAGGGGGCGCTGTTCGACATCGGGAATGACGTTGCTAGCGGCTGCAGCTACGGCGTCGCGCTCCACATCGGCCAGCGGCCGAAGGACGTCTTGCAGGGCTAGCCCTGATTTCGCCATAAGACGCTGCGTGCGTTGGTCGATAATTGTAGCGCTGTGGCGAAGCCACACCAGCGGGCGCTCTACGCCCTGCGCTCGATAGGTGTTGCCAAGTTGAGCATGATAGGCGGCCTCGGCACCACCTACAACGTTTACGATGGAAGGCAGCAGCGCGTCCTGAAGCACTGGTCGCAACAACACACCCGGCGAGCACCGCGAGGGCTGGCTGGTAACGACGTCTACGAGCTGTTCGTGCGTCCACAGTTCGCCCCCTACACGCACGCCGGCGGCATCGGCAATGGGTCGGTGACGCATGCCATCAACCTCGACAAAAAACGGATAGTCGCCAACGGTTGCCTGGGGCTTGTAGCCAAGCGATTCCAGCACAGCGTCGTGCTGTGCCACCTGCGCCGCCATGCTGCCCGGCCGTTCGGCCTGGGCTCGAGTAATTGGGCCGTGCATACCCGATGCAATCACGTGACTGCCACGCAGTGCAAGAACACCCCAGTGGGCCAGGTAGGGGTAGAGCATCGACATCATGGCGTCGCTCCATGATGCTCCCTCGGTATAGGCAGCGCGAATGCGCTCGGCTGCAGCATTGGCGCACTGTCCGTGCAACAGCTCGGCCGCTTGCTGAGCGCGTTGCACGTCGTGGGCCGATACGTTGCGACGATAGACGGCCTTGCGCTCAGGGTCGCCATCCCACAACTGTACCGTTATTGCACTACCTGCAACGTCGGGCATGGTTGCCGTGCCTGCCTCGGCGGCGTCATGGTCGTTGTCTTCGAGCCAAAACATGGGAATCACCTGTCGGCCAAGTTGCTCGGACAACTGGCGGGCCGCCGCTACGGTTGACGCAATTTTGAGTACAGTATAGAGAGGGCCACCAAGGAAACCCACCTGCTGGCCTGTGATGGCAACGACCGATGATGGACTTGCAAGAGCGGCCAGTTGCTGTTCCTGGGCGGGGCTTATGGGCAGGGTTCCGAAGGCTTGGCGGCACAAGTCGTCCAATCGACGTCGCGATGCCCCTTGACCAGCACGAACCTGGGCAAGGGATTGCAGATCGGCATTGTTGTTAAACAACGGTGCAAGGGATTGGCGCTGCGTAGCGAAGTCGATGGTGAACTGGCTGGCACCGACAGTAGAGTAGGACAAGGATGTCATGATGTGGCGATGAGAATCACGAAGGTGTGAACGGTATCAACAACAGCAAAGCGCTTCGAGAGGAGCGCTGCAACGTCGGGTGTGGACTGCAAAGCGCGTAGCGTTGAATGATGATGACCAGTAAGCATCGGGACCACATCAGCAGTATCGATGGCAAGGAGTGTGGCTTGGGCAACGTCGGCACGCACAGCTTGTATCCAGGCCGGTGGTGTGGCCAATCCTGTAACGAACTGTGTGCTGGCAGCACGAGAGAAACGCCATTCCTGGATCCACGGAAGTACCGAACCGGCGCGGACACTCAGCACGATTGGGCGTGCAGGGGAGTGGCTGTTGATGGCGCTTGCTACACGACGAAACGCCAGAACATCATCGCCCTCGTGCCCACGACGAGCAAGGTAGGTGCCGTAGGTGTTGAAGCCCAATTGCTGTCCGTAGCCCAGTACAACCTTGTGGGCGGCAAGCGGAAGGCACGTAGTGGCGAGGGCTATCACTGCCGTACCTATAGAGAGTATGCGCCACCCACGTGATAAAGCATATCTGCGTTGGTGTACGAATTCCAAAACGTGGCCGAGCCCAATTGCAGCTAGGAACGCCAGTGGAGCCGCCATACGCAACAGGTGGTAGGGAGGGAAACGGTGCTCGATGATGACGCTAACGAAGAGGGCGATAAGCAGCCAGGTTGCAAGTCGAACCTCGGCTAGCATTCGACTTCGACGGTAGGCAATGACCGCCATAACCACAATTGGCAATCCCACAGACAGAGTAAACCAGCGTGCTGTGGCGGTTAGGCCGCTCACATAGGTGGTAGCAAGTGAATGTGTGCTGGCACCAAATGCCACCTGTGCTTCCACCATCAGTCGAAGTGCATCAAGGCCGTCGGGCTGCACGAGCACGGGCGCAAGTGTTCCGCCCGCTATGAGCATTGCAAGAATGGGAACCACGAACAGGTACGCAGTCGGTAGCCGCGATCGCTCAAGCAGCAACAGCGGTATTCCCGCTAGCGCCATTGTTGGCTTGAGACCTATAGCTAGACCGCCGGCAATGCCGTATACCAACATCCTCACGCGTGGCGGCTGGTTGACGGCCCAAAGAAGAGCGGCAAAGGGAAGTGCGGCAAACGTCTCGGGCTGAGCCGTGTTGGGGTGGCCGGATGCAACCATGATGCCGGCAAACACGAGCACGGCACTCACTCGAACAGTTGGGGCCCATGCCTGCAATGCCTGCCATAAGGCAAAGCAGGTAAGCAGGTTCCATGCAAATTCGAAAAGACGCACGGCCATCTCGGGAGAAAAGGGAAGCCACAGTGCCATGGCGTATAGGGAGTGGATGGCCGGTGGCTTTACATCGTATGCATCCACATAAAGCGTGCCGCCTTCGTTGAGTACCCTTGCACAGTGAACGAACATGCCTTGGTCCATGCCCAACGGGAAGCCAATGATGGCTCCCAGTAGCACGGCCGCTAGCGCAATCGCACCAGCTCTACTCATGCTCGGCTTCGCCAGTCATTTCGTCGTCGTAGTCGTCGCAGTGGTAGTGCCTGCGTCCACGCGGACGTGACTGCGTCGATGGTTCACCATTCATAGCTGCCTTGAGTGCGGCTTGCTCGAGAAAGGCGCGCAGCTCGGCGTCGCGTGCGCGCAAGCGCTTGTCGGTGTCAATCGAAAAGTACTCGCGGCCATCGACGTACGTGCGGAGCACTTTGGACATCGACGACAGCGGGTTCCCGCTCCACACCACAACGTCGGCCAACTTGCCTGATTCCAACGACCCTGTTTCGGCTTCGATTGCCATTTGTTTTGCGGCATTGAGCGTTACGAACTTTAAGGCATCTTCTTCCGACACGCCACCATACGATACGCTCTTTGCTGCCTCTTGATTGAGTCGGCGTGCCATCTCGGCATCATCGGAGTTGATGCTTACCACCACTCCCTGTTCGTGCATGATGGCAGGATTCTCGGGGATGGCGTCGTACACCTCGAACTTATAGGCCCACCAGTCGGCAAACGACGATGCCTTGGCACCATGAGCAGCCATTTCCTTGGCAACCTTGTAACCCTCTAGGATGTGTGTAAAGGTATGGACGCGGAAGCCATACTCTTCGGCAAGACGCATCAGCATAAGAATCTCGCTCTGCACGTAACTGTGACAGTGAATGTTGCGCTTGCCGCTTACGATTTCCAGAAGAGCATCGAGTTGATAGTCGCGGCGCACCGGCAGCTTCGTTGCATCGGCGGCCTTCATCTCGGCTTCGTATTCGCGGGCGGCGCGGAATCCGTCGCGCATGATTTCTTCCACGCCCATGCGTGTTTGCGGATAGCGCACCGTGTAACGGTCGCCCCAGTTAGATTGCTTAACGTTTTCGCCCAAGGCGAACTTCACCGTCGGCACGGCGTTGGCAACCTTAAGGTCCTGGGCATTGCCGCCCCAGCGCAGCTTAATAAACTGTAGCTGACCACCCATGGGATTGGCCGAGCCATGCAGGAGATGCGATGCAGTAACCCCACCTGCCAGTTGTCTGTAAACGTTCACATCGTCGGGGTTTACAACATCTCCAATGCGCACTTCGGTGGTAATCGCATGGGTGCCTTCGTTAACGCCCCTACTAATGGCGATGTGCGAGTGTTCGTCGATAATGCCCGGCGTGATATGCATGCCCCGACAGTCAATTACAGTGTCGGCGCCGCCTGTTTGCGCAAGTCCTCGGCCAACGGCCACAATCTTCCCATCCCGCAGGTGAACGTCGGCATCGCTTAGAACACCCTCACTACCGCACGTCCATACCGTCGCATTCGTCAGCATCACGTCGCGCTGTGGCGGCATTCCTTCCAACCCAAATGGGCCAAGCGGTAGCCATTGTGGTAGGGGGCGTCGCATGCTATCGATTTGCGCCGCCGCAGGCGGCGCAGAGCGCAGCAGCGAGTCGCGCCGTGCTACAAAGGTGGCACGCGCGCCGTTGGGCATAACGACGTCGCCCGAAAGCAGGATGCTGTCAGCAGCAGCCGTAACGCGAATAACTCCGGGAAATCCAAGTGAGTCCGTGGTGAACGTCATCACCACATTGCGGCCATCCAGGGCGAGGGTTGATGGTATCGCCACGGCAGTGGCCTTCGTTTCAATCGATGGCTTCGCGGCCGTGCCGGTGATGCGCAGCGATAGTGGGCGCGGTAATGCAGCCGACGTAAGCGACCACGCTCCGCGCATGTCTGCTGCGGGTGGATGCGAAACAACGCGCTGGCGTCCGGCAACATACGTGCTGCGAAGCACCGACCCTTCGGCAAACATGCTGCCATCGTAGATGGCAAGGTTGGCATAGTGACCAACGGCAATACGTCCCACACGGTCGGCCACTCCTGCAAGGCGGGCGGGCACGGTGGTAAGGGCAGCAAGGGCTACGTTGGTATCGAGGCCCCGAAGAATATACCGTCGAAGAATGCCCGCCATCGCCGAAGGATCCTTCATACCATCGGTGGTAAACGCAAGCGTGCAGCCCACGCTGTCGAGCATTCGCGGCATGTCGGCTGCCCAATACCAGTGGATGAGCTGCTCGAGTGGTACGTTGTGCGCCGTCGATGCATCGCCTACGTCGGGCACGTCGGGCAACACAAAGGGAATGATAAGCGTGGGCTTAAGGCGAGCAACGTCGGCTAAGCGACGGTACTCGCGTCCGGTTGCACGGTATACCATGGAAACACCGGCATCGGCAGCAAGCTGACTCCACCGGAACAGGTCGTGCTCGTCGTGCATATCTGCAACCCACGGTGTGTTTGCCGTGAGAGCTTTTGCCAGAGCATCGAGCGACACATTCGTTTCGGGCGGTGTAAGGCGCGGATTACGTCGTGCCGCATTGTGAGCATCGGCATACCACCGTGCGTCGCTCCATGTTTGGCGTAGCAGGGCGATAGAGCCCATTTGCGAAGACGGATAGGGCGTTGTTGACGAGCCCTTGCGGAACGAAGCCGCCATGTAGGGTGCGTCGTGGATGATGGCGCTGGCGGCACTACCCGAACGCAAAAGTGTGGTGGTGGCGCTTCCGCGCATAATGCCGTCGGGAACGATTGCGGCAGCCACGGCGTAGCCGTTTTTCGTTAGAGGTTCGATGCCCCCTTCAGTGAGTGATAGGTAGGAGGCGGCGCGACGTTCGGGGCGGATGGCGCGGTTCCAGTGGACGGCGCCGTCGGCAGGCGGTGTGGAGGGGTCGCCGTCTTCCCACCATGGGCGTTCCTTGGTGTCGGCCTTTTTGCCGGCAAGTGCCTGAACCGACGCAAGTGGTTCGACAAAGGCGGGGTAGACGTGGGCGCCACCAAGGTCGATAACGAAGGCACCACGGGGCGGCGTTAGGTTGCGGCCCACGGCGGCGATGCGCTCGTCGCGGATAACAACGACGGCCGAGTCGAACGTGGTGCCGGGCTCGGTTGTTACAGTGCAATTGACAAGGGCAACGAGCTGAACGTCCTTGGTACGAAGGCCCTCGACGGCAGTAGTCGTAACCTGGGCGGCGAGGGTAACGGTGCAGAGCGCGAGGGCGACTGCAAGCAGTGCAGAGCGAATCATGGTGTGGTAAGGCATTGGCGTGCTGTGGCAATGGCATGGCGCTGGCGAACAACGCCGGCACCTTGCCGGACAGAAGGTTGCGATTCGAGGGGGAGGGCGGTTGATAGCAGAGCGTGGCGAACGTCGGCCGGCGTATGGTCGGGGCAAACGTCGAGGATCTGCGCAACAATGCTTGTTACAATGGGGGCGGCAAACGAGGTGCCATCGACCATTTTGTAGTATGGCGTGGCAATAAGTTCGGCCGAGAGGCGGTTAGCAATGGCGGTGCGAAGTGTGGTAATCGACCGCTCCGTAGCAAGGCTCCTGGGCAGCGACGTACGCAACACAAGGCGAGGCGCGCAGGCGAGGAGCATGTCGTCGTCCATAGCATCGAGGGCACACAGGGCCGACGCTTCGCGGTACGTGTCGGTGTCTGGCAGGATAGGTGCTGGAAGCCAGATAGCCGGAGCAATCAAGTCGGGCTTTTGTACACCAAGGGCAGTAATGCCAAACGTGGAGTGGTACAGTTCACCAACCTTGGCGTCGAGCGAGTTCTTGTCGTCGAGCCCACCCACGGTGATGGCCGACGGGGCAGCGGCGGGAGGCCGCACGGGTGCCCACGGGTTGTTGCCCACGGCAGCTACGACGACGACTCCGGCGTTAACAAGATCTTCGACGGCGCGGTTTACGGGATGATCTAGCGTGTGATCGAGCTCGTCTGCGTAAACGCTAACGTTTACGACGCGGATGTTCAGACGTTCGGCCGCTGCGGCAATCCACCGAAGCGCACGAACGATGACGGGCGTGGTGATGCGACCTTCATCGTTCATCGTTCGGATGAGGATGGCGGTGGCATCGGGGGCGAGCGACGTAAACACGCCTTGCGACAGGTGTCCGTTGCCTACGGCCGTGCAGGCCGTCATGGTGCCGTGCCAATGTCTAGCCAAGGGGGTCTGTGCCGTTGGCATGGCATGTTCTACATCGGCTACGGCATCGTAGTAGGCCGTGATGCGTTGTGTGGGCTGCGTAAGATCGGGATGTGCGACGAAGTCGCTATCGACCATAGCCACACCGATGCCCCTTCCAGTTGGGCGGGTATCGGCTTTTAGGCGGACGGGCAGCGGCAACACTGGGCGGACGCCAAGGGGCAGCGGCGACGTGTTTGCTGATGGTAGACGTAGTGAACGAGGCATTCCTACAAAACTACGGTGTAAATTTGCGCCGTCGTCGATAGGTTGTCCATCAGTGTGCATGATAGAGCACCACCATCCCTTCGACGTCGCCTTTCGTTCACTCTCGCGCTACCGTTATGCGTTCACTCGTGGTTCTCTTTTTTGCTGTGTTAGCTCTTCACGTGCCGTTGGCGGCACAGATTGTTGATGGAAAGGCGGTGTCAGATGACCTGCAGAAGGTACAGGACATGGTTGCCGACACACTGCCGTGGAAGTTGAAGGCCTCGCTTGGTGCAGGTCTCACGCAGGTGTCGCTTACGAATTGGTCGGGGGGTGGCCAGAATACGGTTACCATTCGCGGTCTCGTGTTGGCCAGTGCCGACTATGCCGATGGGGCATTTTCGTGGGACAACGACGCCGACTTGGGCTACAGTCTTACGAAGCTGGGCAGTCAGGAATTTCGAAAGAACGACGACCGTATAATTCTCACATCGAAGGCCTCGATGAAACAGAACGCAAGTCTTCGATATACGGCACTTATGGACTTCCGTACGCAGTTTGCTGCGGGCTTCAACTATGATCAGCGTGATCCAAATGACTCGACCCAGCCACTCGAGATCTCGAACCTCCTGGCGCCTGCGTATCTCACGGCTGCCGTCGGTGCCGAGTGGACACCGTATTCGCAACTACGCATGTTGATTTCGCCGCTCTCGTCGCGTTCCATTCTTGTGTTGGACGATTCGTTATCGGCGCGTGGTGCTTATGGTGTCGACCCCGGTTCGAATTTCAAGACCGACGTTGGTGCTTTATTAAATGCCACCATTGATTGGGAGATCGTAGAAAACGTGCAGTGGAAGTCTCGCTTTAATGCCTTTTGCAGATACGACGCACCCGATTTGTGGATTGTGACGGTTGAAAATGCCTTCCTCATGAAGGTAAATTCGTTCCTCAATGTGGGCTTATTAACAGATTTGTTCTACGACGATCGTGTACCAGTAATTCGCGACGACGGTACGCGTGGCCCAGCCACACAGATTCGCAATCAGTTGGTTGTAAACTTTGTGTACAACGTGTCGAATCATTGAGCCACTCGACATAGGCAACCTAAGTGTTTTTGTCAAGATTGCACCTTAGGGAAGAGCTGCTCTAACTACCGCTGCACTATCAATGGAACACTCACGTGTAATTGCTTGTGCCATCAATCGAAACCGTTGCTAGCTCTGTTGCTGGGTTGGGATATATTTCGAGCGCAACATGTGAAGCGTGCATTGGTATGTACGCTGTTGATGTCGGTGTCTTTAACGATGCTCGTAGAACCCCAGCTTCGATTGTCTCTCGGAAGTTGTTAGGGCCTGTTCGTCTATATCTTTCGTAATTCACGATTAAATCCTGGCGTTCACACAAGTAGTGTGAGAACCAAACGGATGTTAAGAGGCTGTCAGTCGTTGCTTGAAGACCAGGGACATAGAACGGACGAGTCCAATCCTGCCCTCCATTCGTTGTCAGTAAGTTAACACCCCTTTGAGATACATTCGCACCACTTTTGACTTCATAGCGAAAAGTTACAAGCCAAACGTCCGGGCATTCGAGACTTAGGAACTTGAAGAATTCAAATCGTACGTTTCTCGCAGTATCTACATTCTTCAGAAGAAGGGAATCGACGAGTAAGAGAAGTGACTTACCCATGGTCGAGTCAACCTGACCTGTAACAAGGTTTTTGACAATAGGAACGCTTATGTTGTTGGCTCCCATGGGAATGTGCACGACACCGTGGTCCTTTATTGGTAGGCCGATGCGGACGTGGCAACTCGTATTCCCATTGCATGCATCGGCGCCAAGTGGGTGCTGCTCCAGCTCCGTCCACGTCTGCCCCCAGTCGTCGGTGACGTAATAGAGCCACTTCGGACCACGGTGGTCGGCAAGGCCGCCGTAGCTCGTTTCGCTGTCGACGGTAGCGTAAAGCCGATTGGGCCGGCCATAGTCGAATTCGAGGGTGATGGCACGATGCAGACCTATCTTCGGAAACGGGACGTACAGATTACTCCATTGGTCGTTGTCGTTGAAACGAAAAAACATCCACTCTCTGTAGTTTCCATAGCGGTCGCTACCGCTTCGGACTAGCAAGAACGACGTGTCTGGATGCGTGGGATGTAGAAAGTAGCCTTCGGCTCTAAACACATCAAGATATTCTGCGACGAGCTGTTCGGTAAAATTGATGCCATCACGAGCCACTCTAGTGGAGCGCCCCGCTGGCGACGTGCGATCTAGCCGCCGCCGAGGAGTTGGAATAATGCCCCCTAATCCTATACGATCAACAGTCGTAGCCGTGTCAAATGTCGTTCCCCCGTCGGTGCTAACATGCACGATATATGTGGAGAGCCCATTGGTAGCAGTTTCAATGTTACGTCCGCGAATTAACACGGTATCGCCATGCACGCCAATCACTTCATAGCGCACGACATCCGGCGCGTAGGAACGAAACAGCGTGTCTACCTTGAGCACCCCCTGAGCCGTGGCCGGCAGTGCCGGCCACAGACTCAAGAGGAAAACAACACAAGCTACGAACGTGGAGGAGTTACGACGGTTGGTTGGCATCTCTATCTCCAATCGTTTTATGGTTAAGCGAATGGCCTTAGCCGTATTACCGGCCTGGCATCGCAAGATATAGCTACCTGTAGGCAGCGACGGAATCTCGAGTGTTGCCGTGGTAGTGCCCTGGGCCACGTTTGTTGTGCCCTGGGCTACGGTGGCCCCACTAAGCGCAACAAGCTGCCAGCGCATGGCTGTGGCCTTGCTTGTATGGATGCCTACGTTAACGCTATTGCCCTCGGGTGGGTTGGGGGTCACACCCAGGATCGTTAGCTCGTCGGCTGCGTCGCCTGTGTTGGCCCGAGGCGCAAACCAGTCGAGCGACTTCTGCATGCCCGACGTGTCGGCCGCAGTCGCACCGAGGTCGGCTATCACACGGTTGATGTAGAAGCCGAAGAGCGAATCGCGGGCTCCGGTGGTGTCGGTAATGGCATCGAGGGCCATAAGCGACCATACGGCATTGAGTGAGTCGGCCTGTGAACCGTGATTGGCAACAATCTGATAGTACATTGCCTTGGCCGTGTCGAGACTGTTGCGCTCGACAAAGGTCTTGGCGCGTAGTGCCAGCGCCGCGCTGCGTAGGAAGCCCGGCAGAGAGGTGTTGGCGGCTATCGCTGCCAGTTCGCCCCGTACGGCAGGGTAGAGTTGGAGCGAGTCCGTTTGCATGAGGGCTACAACCGCCGCCCATGCTCCCAGTCTACGCTCTGTTGCCGTTTTTGCCGTGTCTGTCATGACGGCACGACTGCTGTCGATGGCTTGGACGACATAGGAGGCGCCTGGCGGGTCGTTGTCGCCATATCCGCCGCCCCAATGCCATGGCACGAGTTCATAGACGGGGGCGCAGTACTCGTCTTCGTCCTCCTCGGGCCAACAGTCGGCAACGGGGCTCTGCTTGATGTCCAAGTCGGTTCCCGTCCATGTCATGTTGTATAGGCGGGGATCAAACGGATCCGGTAGCCACCGATTGCGCGTGGCATCGAGGGGCGGGTAAGCAATGTTTGCTGCTATATGGTATAGGGAGTACTGCGTAAAGTCGTTGTAGCCACAGGCAACATCGACTGTTGGGATGCCTGCTCCGACGGCTGCAAGTTCGATGTCGTTGAATTGCTGTGGTGCCGGCCAATGCGTAGGGCGTGTGGCCGATTGGGCGAACTCGTTGCGGCCGGCAATATGCATCACCTGCCATTCGGTCGGCGCGAGATACCGGTAGGCGTAGTCACGCAGGCGATGGGCGCCTGCCCCTACAGCCAATATGCCACGGCCATACCAATCGAACTCATTGCGCCAGTACGTATTGATGCCACCGGCGCTGGAGTAACACCCAAGACTGGTGTTACCAATGCCATTGGCACGGAGCGTACCATGCCCTACATAGTAGAGTGCCGTGGAGAATGCGTTGTTTTGGAACTCCGTCAAGCAGATACCGATTCTGTTGGCGTCGGAAAGAACACCCAACGAACACTGATTGATGGCACAGTCGCGGAGCTCGACGTAATCGACGGCTACGGGGACTACGGCAGCGTTAAGGTTGTCGAATGTCGACGACAGAACCATGAGCGTGCGTCCACGGCCAACGGTAATGCCGTTAGTAATCATGGCAGCGGGAAATGTCACGGCCTTGTCATCAAACGTGCAATTGTCGACCCAGACGAACTGCTGCCGTGGCAGCGACGTGCGATCGGAGAACGACAGAAACGACACCGTCGTCAGGCCTGCGCCCCCATCGGTGCGCTCGAACGTTGAGTGAGTGACGGAATCTAGATCGCTGGTATACATATCGGCAAAGGAGTAGCCCACGTTCTTGGAGTCGCAGTAGTGCATGCGGAAGCGTGCGTCGTCGAGGCCGCCCCCACCGTTGCGGCGCACGGCCGCCTGGTTGGTATAGGTGTAGGGCCCGGAGGTAGGGCGGTTGCTGGTGATGGTCGCCCTGTTTAAGGCCGTGCCACGCACGTCAAAGCGCCCATTACAGGTGTGCTGCTGGGCGCGCAGCTCGACGTTGGCACCGGCATTGACGAGCCACTCGCCACCGGGCTGTACCGTGATGGGCTGCTTGATGATGATGCGCTTGCCCGTGGCAATGGGATTCATGATGAGCCTGCCGCCGGGGCGCACAACAATGGGTACATCAACAGTAATGTCGGTGCCATCGGGGTCGCCGCCGTCGACGCTCAAGAACAGCAGGCCATCGACGTAGATCGTCTCGCCACCGGGCCGCGAAAACGACGTCTCAGAGAATATGCCGGCATCCTCGGCATGGCCCGGTAGGGCAACAACGCACATGCCAGCGGCGATGGTCACGTCGCGCTCGACGTCAAAAGGGCCTTGCAGGTTGAGCGTGCGGTAGCTGCGGTTGTCGAAGTCATTCGTGCCCGTATATCCAGTGATGGTGCCGCCGAGTTTGCCGTCGTAGTAACGTAGCACCATAAAGCCGCCATTGTGAAGCCAGTTGCGGCCGTCGGCAACGTTTCCGTGGTCGGGCTCGAGCGTCATGGCCTCGGACGTGGCTTTCTCGTTCAGACGCCCCTCTCCCCATCCCATGGCATAGACGAACTTTTCGTCGGCCGGAAGGCGCACAGGTGGGGTGGATGCAGCATTAAACAGGCCTGCCGTCGTGGCACGCTCGGGGCCAAAGTCGGAAAGTGCATGCCAGACACCGAGGAAGTAGTTGCCAAATCTGGGATGCCTCTTGTTCCATGACTTATACCCAACGTGACTGTCGTCTGCGCGGGCAAACTTGTAGAAGTACTCGTCGACGGCGTCGTAGCTGAGTGTTGGGAAGAAGTCAAAGAAGGCCTTTTCGTGGACGGTGGATGTCGTGCTGGATACATCTCGGAGGTTGATCACGCGTACACCTTGGGTGTAGGCACTCACTAGGACGTCGTCGCCGTTTTCAGTGAAAGCTGCATCATAGGGTTTGATGGTATGTGGGCGGTGCATCGTCGAGGGTGACGTCGTGCGAACTGTAGCAGCCACATTCACGGAGATGTCGGAGGTGGGAAGCTCGCGGCGGGATGCGTAATATAGGTCATCGACACCACCAACGCCATCGGCTTGTGGCGCGTCGTAGATCGTAAGGGGGCCATCGTCGCTGCCACTACCGCGTGGCGCAACCTCGAGAGCATCGCTGACCTCTGCCGTCTTCCATACGCGTAGATAGGCGCCGATGCGCCGATCGTCCTGGTCGGCGTCAACAAGCGTCGTAATGGCGGATTCGCGGTTAAGCCCTAGCGGGTCGTTCCCGCCAACGTACTTCGATCCCGAGGTCGTGACGGCCGCCAAATCAGGGTTAGCGTGAGTGACGGTAATCTCATCGGTGGTGAGGACGTAGGGTAGGCCTTCAGGCGTTGCAGTTGGGACGTAGCCCACGGCTGAGTGGCACACACGATACTGCCAGTCTTTGCTGTTGATTTGCTCTTGTGCGCGTCGTCGGTGGGGGGCTTTTCGATCTGCGTCATACTGCCACCACCGTTCGTTACTGATCTGGCAGTCGTTTGGCGCGCTATAGGCCACTTCCATCATTACGATGCCCGAGGCAACAGGCTTGAATGTGTCATCGATCAGATTGGGATTGGCATGCGTGCGACGGTCACGTTCGCCTGATGGCGAGGCAATCGTCAGGCGCACACGGCTCTCATTAAGGCGGTCGATATCGACGTCGTGAGCGTTGGACGTATAGTCAAGACTATTGTCGGTGAATGTTGGTAACAGGATAGGAATAGTCGCTTGATTGTTGTCGGGATCCTCCATCATCAAACGGTCGACAATCGTCGGCGTCGAGGTCGTGTTGTTTACAACGGGGATATCGGCCAACTGCAGTAGGTCAAAGCAGTCCAAGAAGGCCCGCTGGCCGTTTGCCGTGCTCGAATGCCATTGGTGCGTTGAAAACGTCATGAAGGCGGCCTGCTGGTCGATACTCATACCGTGGGGATCTTGTTGATGCCGGCGATCGGCAGGGGTATGGCGGTCTTTCACATGCCATTCATAGTCACTGGGCACGTAGCCCACGTAGACATTGCCATCGTCGATGCTTGCCGGCGAGCCACCGTTGTACCCATACGACACGTTGCGCACGCCAGCATTGATGACCTCGATCTGATGCCGCGTCGCGTTCGGGTTCTCATTCTCGCACAACTGTACCGCACGTGATAGGTTGAAGACCAGGAAGCGGGCCTTGGCGTCCGTGGTGTCGCCTACACCAGAACTATCGATGGCAACCGGCAGACCTCCATGATGGTTGTAATGCCCTCCGCACCATCCAATCAAAAACACGTCGCCACGGAAGGTCTCCTCCGTCGGCGCTCGTTCGTCGCGGTACACAACAGGATGGTTGATATTTCCGAGCGGGTTAGGACTCTCACCGGCATTGCCTCGAACATAGATTCGCAGGTAGTCACTCTTGGGGTTGCGTGGGTCGGTAACGTCGGCTATGCGGATGCAGGCCTTGTTGTTGTAGTCTGTGACTGCGAACTCACCAGCCTTGGTTTCATGTGCAAAGACAACGAGGTGCTTGCGCTTCGTTGTTGTTCCGTCTTGATAGTCATCGTACGTTGTTCGAAACTGGTCGCCCCCTTGGGGCTTCATCGGCATGACGGCCACAAGTTCCATATTGCGGCTCATCACACCTCCTCCCTTCAGTGCAGACTCGTGTGCTGATTTTGCTGCGATTGGTCGCGTTTGCGACGTCACGTCAGTGCCGCCATAGGCGGCGATGATGACACTGATGAGGAGTACTAGTACCCCCCCCCGTAGCGTTTCTACAGGCCTTGCGTGGCCGTGATAGGCCACGTTCCGATACCTTCTTCATGAGGGACTCCATGAATACAGGTGGAAAGATGTGCATCGGTCAACGGGATTCCCCCGGCATAATCCGGTGGCTGATGCGTTGATTGTAGGTGAACTTACGTAGAATATTCGGTTTTGCAAGTGTTGTCAGTTTAAGCTCTCGAAACATCTGTCATGCCTCCTGCCAAATCGCCTGATGCCTACATGTTATTGAACGAAAGCCATGCTAGGCGTTCGTAGCACGGCAAATAAACCGCTCAGTTTTGGTGAGTCATTACCGCGGTTATTGGATGCCGACGAGCGCTCAGTGCTCGCGTGGACGCATTAGCAAGAAATGGCCTAGACACAAAGGAGACATGTGCCCACAATGAAACTCTAGAGGTCAAATGGGGAGGGCAGAGCTAGTAGCTTCGGCGACACCACGTAATTTGCATCATGACGCTTTCACTGTTCGATGCTCCTTACGGCCGCGAGGCCTTGGCCGAGCGTGCAGCCCTGCTGCGCTCTGAAATTCTACGGCACGACCATCTGTATTATGTCGAGGCCACGCCCGAGATATCCGACGAGGCTTATGACGCACTTTTTCGCGAGTTGTGCGACATCGAAGCGGCGCATCCCGAGCTTGTAACACCCGATACGCCCACGCAGCGCGTGGGGGGCATGCCAACGAAGCAGTTTGCCACGGTAGAGCATGCCGTGCCTATGCTGTCGCTTGCCAATACCTATTCGCGACAAGAAGTTGAAGACTTCGACAGGCGCGTGCGTTCGGCGCTTGACGTCGATCACGTTGTGTATACGTGCGAGCTAAAGATCGACGGTCTTGCCATGTCGCTCACCTATCGCGATGGCGTACTCGTTCGCGCTGCCACTCGTGGCGATGGCGAACGCGGCGACGATGTAACGGCGAATGTGCGGACGATTCGATCGGTTCCGCTTCGCTTGTCGCCAGTTATGTTTACCGGTGCCCCCTTGCTCGATATCGAAGTACGAGGCGAGGTGTTCATGGGCATCGACGATTTTACGCGACTGAACGAAGAAGTTCTGGAGTCTGGCGAAAAACCCTATGCAAATCCGCGAAATCTAGCGTCGGGAACGCTGAAGCAAAAAGACCCTCGGTTGGTGGCAAAGCGCCCCCTGCGATTTACGGCCTATTGGCTACAAGCCGAAGCACTGCGAATACCGTCGCAATTTGCCGCACATACGTTGCTGTCGCAACTGGGGTTTGCTACCGGTGCGGCAACAGAGCACGTGAGTAGCGTTGACGGAATTATGGCCTTTATCGACCGCTGGAATGTCGAGCGGCATACGCTGCCGTTCCAGATAGACGGCGTGGTGGTGAAGGTCGACGATGTGCAGTTGCAGGACGAATTGGGAAGCGTAGCAAGGGCACCACGTTGGGCCATTGCCTACAAATTCAAGGCCGAACAGGCCACAACGAAGCTTCTAGATATTACACTTCAGGTGGGCCGCACAGGAGCAGTAACGCCCGTTGCCGAACTCCAACCTACGCCATTGGCTGGCAGTACCATAAGCCGTGCAACTCTTCATAACGAGGACTTTGTGCGCGAGCTGGACCTTCGCATTGGTGATACTGTTACCATTGAAAAAGGGGGCGACGTTATTCCGAAGGTGACCGCCGTTGTGATAGAGCAACGGCCCCACGATGCTCAGCCCTGGCATATGTCGCCAACGTGCCCATGTCCTGAGCGGTCAACCCTGCATAAGCCCGACGGCGAGGCGGCATGGTATTGCGATCATGCGGCATGTCCGTGGCAAATCCGGCGCCGCCTACAGCATTTTGCCTCTCGCGATGCGATGAATATCGATGGGTTAGGAGAGCGAACAATCGATCAATTTGTCGACGCAGGCTTGTTGCACTCAATTGCCGACATTTATACGTTGCCTAGTCAGCGAGCTAACATTCTTGAGTTAGATCGATGGGCGCCAAAGAGTGTCGACAGACTCGTAGAGGGTCTTGCAGCCAGCACGCTGCAGCCGTGGCATAAGGTGCTGTTTGCTCTTGGAATTCGATTTGTTGGCGAAGGCGTTGCGAAAATTCTGTGCAAGGCGTTTCCAAGCGTCGATGCATTGATGGCGGCTACGAAAGAAGAATTGGTAGCGGTGCACGAGATTGGCGAACGCATTGCGGAATCGGTACTCGACTTCTTTGCTGACACGTCGAATCGAGATCTTATCGAGGCACTGCGTGCAGCCGGTTTGCAGTTGAGTGCGGCTGTGGACGCAAACCAAGGCAGCCAACACCTCGAAGGGAAGACGTTTGTGGTTACAGGAACGCTAACAACCATGACTCGCACGCAAGCCGAAGAGGCCATTGAGCGTCATGGCGGTAAGGTTGCCGGCTCTGTAAGCAAGCGAACAACCTACGTTGTTGCCGGCGAGAGCGCAGGCAGCAAGCTTGCCAAGGCGAAGGAACTGGGAATACCAGTGTTGGATGAAGAGGCCTTCTACGTGCTGTTGCACGAACAATAGCGAACGTTCAGAGGGTCCCATGCAATGTCCCATGCAATGTCCCGCGCAGCGTCCCATGCAATGTCCCATGCAATGTCCCATGCAATGTCCCATGCAATGTCCCAT
>VFQQ010000216.1_pt1 | contig 142546 bp, 128 predicted proteins | sample 3512341 | NCBI WGS metagenome assembly VFQQ01 (sample SAMN10412373, study PRJNA504923) | tailings metagenome | isolation source: Relicate 2 Philex TSF1 revegetated site | place: Philippines: Tuba, Benguet | collected 2017-08-29 | reverse complement strand
GACGCACGGACGAAACTTCACCGACTATACCCACAGTGTTAGCCGAGGCGGACTAGTAGGCTGGGTCTCGACCCAGCGAGTTCTTTGTTCAAAGACCTCTCGAGTCATCACGGCCCTGCGCTCCTGTCCTTTCGTGTCCTCTCAAAACACTCCTTCCCTGACATCTCGAATCAGAGGGCTGCCACATGACGGTCAGCTCGCTGGTTCAAGACCCAGCCTCCGTCACTGCGACGCTATGTTGCGATTTGATTCAGCTGACCTGGGATGAGTGGCAATGGGCCTTCCCATTCGAATGTTGGCAACGATGGAAACACATTCATTTGCGGGAAAAAGTCGGCTCCGCCATCTCGGGCCTTGTCCGGGTCAATCACCCACACGGACCCTGCAGATGAGGGCGTGAATCGTCCCTGATTGGCCTCGATCCACGCCCGCCATTGCTGATGGCGCTCGCGGGCGTTGTGCCTATCCAGGCCGTTCAGCAGATCTTCGCGGCCCGTCGCAATCAAGAGGATCGCAAGATTCCTGAGCGACCACCAATACATCCCGTCCGATTCAGGTTTGCGCATGGCGAATTTGATGTCATCTGCGACCGCATCGGGCAATGTGCCGGATAGACAGGATTGATGCCACACTGCCATACGGAAGTATCTCGCTCGTCGCTCCGGGTCGCGCGCGATGATCTCCAGGGCAACTTTTGCGGCGGTGTTCTGCCACTCGGCAAGGTCAGGGTCCCGGCCGTAGGGCGAGCGATTGATGGGAAACAGGTAGTCATGCGCTGCCAGCCAGAGTCGATAGGCTTCCTGCGGCCGCGAATCGAGCAATGCGGTCAAGTACTTTCGCATGAATGACTCCTGATCCTCTCGAGTCATTCGCACATATTCGACAAACATGTGATGCACCGGATCCATGATTGAAATCCAGTATGCATTGACCCCCTCCCGGTATACGGTCGGTTGAGTGACCTTGAGCGACTGGTCTGGGTATTCGACGGTTGCGGCAGTCGTCTGGATCTTCGCGATGAGATCATCGCAACTCGTGGGCACGTCGGCCCAGGCCAGCAATTCTGTGGCCACGCACGGCACGAAAGCGACTGATTGGTGTCGTCCGCCCGCGACGGAGTCGCCGTTTCGGACGAGCATGAGGCCGAACAACGCAACAGCGACCAGCCGTCGCCTGATTCCGTGATCGACTGTCGCTGCGACGATGCACATGAACTACTCCGGACAGTCTCGTAGGCTGGCAGAGGAACGCAGAGCAGAAACGGCTCGCTGGGGCGCGACTTAGCCTACGAAATGCGAGGCCCGAGAACAAAACCACTTCGGTCGATGGACCGAGTCCCTCGCCTCACCCGCCTGCCAGTCGCCCCGCCGCCTCCGCCATCCCCCGCGTCGCCTCGGCGAGCCGGTCGTAGTCGAGTGTCTCCGGCGTGTCGCTGGGCTGGTGGTAGTGGGGGTTGCGCAGGAAGCTCGTGTCGGTGATCATCAGCGCCCGGTAGCCCTGGTCCCAGAAGGAACTGTTGTCCGAGAGCCGAATTTCCCGGATCGATTCGGGAAGCGCCACTGTGAACAGCGGCAGCTTCGTCCCTCGTTTGAACCCACGGCGGAACGGCCAGAGCAGCCCGGCCGATTTTGGATTGGCGACAGCCGCGAGGAAGTTGGCCCGCCTGGGAAACAGCCACCGCAGACCGCGTGGAATGCCCGGCGGCAGCGACTGGCTTCCGACTTCGTCGCGATAGTAGCCGACCATCTCGAGCGCGAGCATTGCATGGATGTTCTCGCCCCGCTCGCGGCAGCCGCGGGCGTGGATCTGGCTCCCCATCAAACCAAGATTGAAATAGGGAGGCTCTTCGCAGGTGAGCGCGATGAACCGCAGCGTCCGCCTGAAGGACCGTCCCGCGAGCGCTCGCGCCACTTCGATCAGCATCGCCACGGCAGAGGCGTTGTCGTCCGCCCCGGGCGTGCATTCGAGCGAGTCGTAATGGGCCGCGACGATGACGACTTCCTCAGGCCGCGTCGTCCCGGGTCGTTCGGCAATCAGATTCCAGACCGACCGGCCGAGCGCTTCGTACTCCTCCCGTTTGACGGAATCGCCAATGGCAGTCAACTCGCGTTCGATGTAGGCCGATGCCCCCTCGATCGCGGCCGGCCTCTGGGGCGGCCGCGGGCCAATGACGCCGGCCAGCATGTCGACATGCCGGACCAATCGCTCGCGAAGAACGGGAGACACTTCTGGCATGTCGGACACCCGGACGCCCATTCCTCGAGAGCGCCGCTGACTGTTGACAGCCAGAGTCAAACGACGCCGGGCCTTCGTCTGCACAAAGGCCCGGAGGAAACAACACGAATCGCAGGCACAACTACTTGATGTCGATCAGTTCGACGAGGAAGTGGAGCGTGGCGTTGGGCGGAACCGCGCCACCTGCGCCCTGGGCTCCGTAGCCCAGCTTCGACGGGATTTCGAGCTCGATCATGCCCCCCTTGCCGACCTTCTGCATGCCTTCGGTCCAGCCGGCAATGACCTGATTCAGTCCGAAGGAGATCGTCTGCCCCCGCTCGTAAGAGCTGTCGAAGACCTTCTTGTTGTCGAGCCAGCCGTGGTAGTGGACTTCGACAGATTGGCGGGCCGTCGGCTTCACGTCCCCACCTTCCCGCAGAATGCGGTACTTCAGGCCGGAGTCGGTTGTGGTGAACGCTTTGGGAGCGTTGTCGTCAATCTTTCCGGCTCCCCTGGGGAGCTTCGGGTAATCCACTTCGGTTGAGCTGTCAGCCACTTTGTTCTCCGGATTCGCCTGTTGTGCCGCCGCCGGGCTGTCGCCCTCGGTTTGTGCGACTTCGACCGTGCCGCAGCCTGCGGCGCTGAAAATCAGTCCGATGCAGGCTACGCCAGCCACTGTTTTGAGAAGCATTGTCCACCTGATCTCAGGAACGCATCTGTTGCCGTCTGATCAATCAAGACCCGGCGGGAATTGACCTCAGATCGACCGTGCCGCGGTCCGCCTCTGCGGGTGGTTCCGGCGCGGTTTCCTCGCGATGGGAACGCCGTGCAATCCGGCGGACGGGTGCTGGACGTTAACCGGCGACTGCATTGCGGGCAACGGGCGGCGCGGGTGGAGGCCGGCGCGGCGGCATTCACAACCTGGGTGGCCGGCCTGGCCGGCCCTACGGCTTCGGCGGGGCCTTGGCGTTGCGGCGGCGGGGGGCATCCAGGTAGCGGTAGCCGGAGTTCGGGTTGTCCTGGTCGAAGGCGAAGGCGTCGCGGTTTTTCAGGAAGTGCTTCACGTAGGCGATCGGGATCGCGAAGTTCAGGCCTTCGCCTCCAAGCAGTTTCATATTGGTGACGCCGATCACCTGGCCGCGGTTGTCGAACAGCGGGCCGCCGCTGTTGCCCGGGTTGATTTGCGTGGTGGTCTGGATGTAGACGACCCCTTCGAAGTTGCGGTTCTTGGTGCTGACGATGCCCTGCGAGACCGACCGCTCGAGCCCCAACGGATTGCCGATGGCGAAGACTTCATCTCCCTCGCGCATCGGGGCCGATTCATCCGACAGGAAGACGGTGGTGAACTTGATGTCCTTCTGCTCGGGGATCTGCAGCAGCGCGAGATCAAAGAACGGGTTGAGGGCGATGATTTTCACATCCTCGATCTTCCGTCGTTCGAAATCGCCCGACTTGTTTTTGTGGAACAGCACGCAGGCAATGCGGGTTTCCTTTTCGACCACATGGTAGTTGGTCACGCAGTACCCGCGGTCGTTGATGATGAAGCCGCTTCCGAGGCCGCCGGGGGTTTGCACCATGACGACGCCTTCGCCGAACTGCTCGGCCAGTTCCTTGACAGTTTTGACCGGCAGGCGGGCAGTGCTGAAGGCGTCGTTCTGCTCGATCTGCGTCGGTTCGCGTTCCGCGGCGGAGTCGTGGCGGGACAGGACGCGGTCGAGCGGGATGCGGACGACATCGACGCCGACATCGACGTACAGCTCGCGGTCGGTTTCCTTGAGGACCTGCCCTTCAATCTTCTGGCCCGTTTTCAGTTCGATGACTTCGGCCAGCGCCACGGAGGCGCCGGTCGCGAGCAGCAGCGTGAGGAGTGCGATCCGGATGGGCATAAGGGAGCCGTTCAGGTGGTCCAGCCGAAGGGGGCCGGTGTCGGAGATTGTGCGTTGACGCTGAATTTTGCGGGGCGAGGCTGGCCGGTGATCCGTCCGTCCCGAAATCAATCGGACCCGGTGCGGAAGATCATGTGGCATTCGTTGCAGGTGTTGTTGATGCGCCCAAGGGCGGCGGAATAGGCGTCGAAGTTCTCGCCAGTGGCGGCTTCGAGGGCGGCCTGCTGGTCGGTGATCATCGCCTGGACGTAGGTCGCGTAGCGCGGGTCGTCGGCCTGGTCGTAACTGTGATCGCCCATGACGGTCATCATGAGGTTCATGATGGCCAGGTCGCGGAGGACTTTCTCTTTTTCCTCCTTCAGGCGGGCGGCCGTGTTGACGTTGGACTTCACCGACTCGTACGTGGCGTTGAGCCTGGCCATGAGCGCCGCGCGGTCTGCGACTTCGGCGAGGGGGACATCGTCCTTCGCGGTCCCGGTGGGCGATTCGCCGTCGAGGAGGCGTTTGACATCTTCGAAGGGCGTTTTCGTGGCATTGAACGGCTTGCTGCCCGTGCCTTCCGCCTTGACGGAGATCTGGTAGCCAAGGTCGCGAATGAAGCCGGCCTTGTCCTTCCAGTTGACGTCGCCGGGATGTTCGGCGACGACGGCCGCGATGGCGGCGAGCAGAGCGCCATCCTGCGTGATGATGGCGGTGCTTTTGTTGAAGTCGCCGACTTTCAGCAGGTTCTTTTCAAGCCTGACGCGGATCTGCTTGACTTCATCGACGATGGCCGGCATCGGGGTGAGCTGGTTCCAGTCGATGTTTCCGGCGGCAGCGGTGGCGGTTGCTGGCGGGCTGGACGGGGCCGGCTCGGGAGTGGGCGCCGTCGCAGTGGGAGAACCGGCCGCGGGCGAACCGGCGGCCGCCGTTGATGCGACGCTGGCCACCACCGTGGAATCGGCGGCGACGGTCAGGGGCTGGTCGAAGAAGACGTCATAAGGAATGTTGCCGATCCATTTGGTTTCCGGATGGGCGGGATCGACCGGGGACGCCGCCGGGGCGGCGGCGACAGGCGCTGCCGGAGCCGCCGCGGGCGCGGCGACCGGAGCCGGATCAGATTTCTGGCATCCGGCGGCGAGCAGAACCGCAGCGAGGCACAGCCTGTTTCGATCGGTCCGCATCGGGAGTGTCACCACCTGTCTGGACGGGCCCGGGATGATCCCGGGCCTGAGGATCGCCCGTCGCATGGCCTGTTCCATTGTTGGATGGCATGACTGATCGGGCGGTCTGGATTATTGGAGGACCGGCGACCGCCTGCAACCTGATGACCGGCGAGCGGTTGCGGGCGATTGTCGTGGGACGACTGAGGGTGAGCCGCAAGTGGTTGATGCGGGCCGCCGCCAGCAAAACCGCCGGTTCGAACGCTGTTGCGGCCAGGCATCGCCACGTTGCGAAATGGCAACGGCGGCCAGCCGGGCGCGACGAATGTGGTCAAGTCCGGGCCAGCCGGGCCGCGAGGCAGGAATTGCCCTGTAAGTGCAGACGCTGACGAGACCTGCATCGGGTCTGCGAACCTGCGGCGGCGCGTGTCGAGGAGCAGTGAGTCCGGCCCGGGCCATTTCCGGCGCCGGTCGCACGGCGGTTGCAGTTTCGGACTCTGGACCACAAGCCAGACGCGGCCGGGAGCCAGAAATGTCCGACGTGATGACTGCCGAAATTCAGCGCCGCATCCACAATTTGAGGGCGGAACTTGATGAACTATCCAACCAGCTGCTGACGCAGAATCGCGATCAATCGAAACACCGAGATGTCTTTGCGGAGAGGCCGGAGTGCAGCGATCCTGTCCAGGCCGACCGGTCGGGGGATTCGGAAGTTGACCATGCGCGGTCGTTGCGAACGCTGCGCGACCTGATGTGGCAGGGACGCTGGGGGCTGGCGTATCACCTGGCCCAGGCGCTGGAATCCCAGGGGGTTCCGATGGTCGAGTTTCCGTCCGCGACAATTCGGACGTGGGCGCTGGTGGCCCGGGCGGAACGACGGCCGAGCCTGGAAGCCCGGTCGCTGAGCCTGAACCTGGCCGGACATGGAGATTCCCCGGAGGCCGCGCCGCTGGCGCGGCGCCTGTTCGACTGGGCGGCATTGATCGGACTGCTGCGGTCGGTTGATCCGTCGGATGTCCGCAGCTGTGCCGCGACGTTCTTGCCGCCGGCGGAGATGCCGGAGACAACAGCCTGGTGGCTGGAATATGTCGAAACGCTGGCGACCGCCTCGCGGCCGACAACCCGCTGGATGCAGCTTCCGGAGCATGAGCAGGTCTCAACCGAAATTGATGCGCTGATGATCCGCAACTCCACCGAGCCGGTGCGACTGGCGGCGAGCTGCCTGATGATGTCGGTGCGCAACGCCATGCGTCATGTGCAGGTCGTCGCGGTCGCGGATGAGCGATCGATTCTGGATGCAGAACTCTCGCGGTTGTTGGCCATCGAACTCGGTCCGGATAGTGCGGTCGCGACAAGCGCTGCTGATATCGAGCAGGCGATCTGCAACCTGTCGCCGGAAACGAATCCGGGACGTGCGACCGTCGTGTCTGAGGCCAACCCGACCGCATCGCCAGACAGCACGGCAGTGGATCGTGCTCCTGGCCAGACACAGCTGGAGCTGCCGATGGCCGCAGCGACTCCGCGAGCGCAGCTGGCGATAAGCCGTCTGGACGCAGTCGAAGAGTCGCTCCAGTCGGCGGTTCGGGATGAAGCTTCGCCGGCGTTGCCGCTGAAAGATGCCCAGCGAAAGGCTCGGCGGGAAGCGGCCCGGGCAAGATTGCAGCGGTATTCCGAGCGGCTGGCGTCCCGAAACAGCGACCCGCCCCTGATCTCGCTCCCCTTTCAACCGATTGTCGCCGGCGACGCAGCGACGGCAGGTCCGCGCCAGTCATCCGCGAGCCCTGGCGAAGCCTCAACGCGGATTGCGATGGGTGAGCCAGCAGGAGACGGACCATTCCGCAGTGAGCCCGCTTCCCGAGCGGCCGACGGACTGCGAGCCGAACGTCCGGCGGCCGGTTTCGATCCCCGAATGAGCCAGCTCCGGGAGATCCATGCGGCGTCGCTGGCCAGCGCCTTTGGGACCGATGCGAGCGGCCCGGCGTCGCGGCCGTCCGCGGGGTCGCACCGCAGCATGGAACGCGACTCTCTCTGGGGGGTTCTGATGAACCCTCAGGTCGCAATCGTGGCTGGACTGCTATTGATCGCCGGTGCGGTGGTGGCTGGACTGGGAACCGGACTGCGGGCGCGAACGCTGGTCGAGACGGCGGCCGCGGCCAATGCGCCGCCGGGGGAGGAGTCGGTGGAATTCACTGGCGACCTGCCCGGGGTGGAGTGAGACCGCGTCGTGACCGATTCGGGAAAGCAGACAAGAGCCAAGTCCCACAGCGCACTGCGGGACTTGGCTCGTTTTCGCTGGAGCCTGGAGATCAATAGGCTCGCTTGCGGCTGTTGCCCTGCACACGCAGGGGCAGGCCCATGATGCGCAGGAAGCCTTCGGCGTCGGTCTGGTTGTAGCTGCCGCCCCCTTCCATCGTGGCGATCGCTTCATCGTACAGGCTGTTGGGCGATTTGCGGCTCGTCGGGCGGACGTTGCCCTTGTAGAGGCCGAGCGTCACTTCGCCGGTGACGGGTTTCTGGGCTTCACGCATGAACGCCATCAGGGCATCCATTTTGGCGCAGTACCAGAACCCGTAGTAAACCATTTCGGCCACTTCGGGCGACATGCGGTCGCGCAGGTGGACCAGGTCGCGATCGAGCGTCAGCTGCTCGAGCGCCAGGTGGGCCGAGTAGAGGCAGGTCATGCCGGGAGACTCGTAAACGCCGCGGCTCTTCATGCCCACAAAGCGATTCTCGACCATGTCGATGCGGCCGACGCCGTTGCGTCCGCCGATTTCGTTCAGGGTTTTCAGCAGGCTGTAGGCGTCGAGTTTCTGGCCGTTGATTGAAACGGGGACGCCCTGTTCAAAACCGACGGTGACGTACTCTTCCTTGTCGGGGGCCTGCTGGGGCGAGACGGTCATGCCGAAGTCGATGATCGGTATGCCGTCGACCGCGGGGTCTTCCAGCTGGCCGGCCTCGTAGCTGATGTGGAGGCAGTTCTCGTCGCTGGAATAGGGCTTGGCGGCGGAGGCCTTCACCGGAATGTTCTTTGCCGCGCAGTATTCGAGCATGGCGGTCCGGCCGGGGAACTTCGAGCGATAGCTCTCCATGCGCCAGGGGGCGATGATTTTCAGTTCGGGCTCCAGGGCCTCGGCGGCCAGCTGGAAGCGACACTGATCGTTCCCCTTGCCGGTGGCGCCGTGGACGAACGCCGTGGCGCCAACTTCGCGGGCCCGCTGCAGGCAGACTTTGGAAATGAGCGGGCGGGCAATCGAGGTGCCGAGCAGGTAAATCGATTCGTACTTCGCCTGCCATTGCAGGACCGGGAAGGCGAAATCGCGGCAGAGTTCTTCTTTGGCATCAATGGCGATCGAGGAGGCCGCCCCGATCTTGCGGGCCTTTTCGAGCGCGGCGGGAATGTCTTCGCAGGGCTGCCCGAGGTCGACATAGACGCAGTGGACCTCGTACCCCTCGTCGAGGAGCCAGCCGACGAGAACTGAGGTATCGAGGCCGCCGCTGTAGGCGAGAACGACTTTTTCCATTGGGAGAAGCAGATTGTGAGTGGTGAGTAATGGTGAGGAATCGGCTGGGGGAATCTTCGTGTTCGTGGGGCGGGCGTCAATGTTGGCGACGCAGAAGTGCTGCGGGTTCGAGTCGTGAGTGACCGTGGCCGAATGATTTTGTCTTTCGTCGCTGGTCAATTGCCATTGGGATCCTGAGGCCGAATGAGGCGGGCGGAAGTCCCCTCAGCCGGCCTGTCGGCTGCCTCCTCCCCGCCCGGGATGCCCCGGCCGGGGGGACACGCATCGCCGGGATGCAGGATCGCGAACGCGGCCGAAGCCTGGTCGCGATTGAAGCGGGACGGGGCTCAAACCAGAGCGGGGCTGAACTCGTAGACGACCTGTCCCTGCACGTCGTGATGACGAAAGGTGATTGTGGCGTCCTGTCCGGACGGTGCGACGGTGACCGAAAGAAAGCCCCCTTTGGAGAGGTGGAAGCGGTGATAGCGTTTGTCTTCGCCGGGTGTGCCGACGGCGTGTTCGTCGCTGGCGGGGCCGGCGGAGAACTCGTGGACGCCGGACTCGGGGTGGACGGAGTGATACTGCCAGTGGCGATCGCCGCAGATGACGAAGAAGTTGTCGGGGACGTTGGCCTGCAGCCAGGCGCGGATTTCGTCCCCTTCATGCTGAAATCCTTCGTTCGCATGGTTGTCGTTTTTCCGCGGGCGATCGGGGCCGACGAGGGGCGTCGGGCTGACGAGCACCTTCCAGCGGGCGGTGCTTTCTTTCACGGTTTTCTGGAACCAGGCTTTCTGCTCGGCGCCCCAGATGGTTTTCTCCGGGCCGTCTTTCATGGTGTTCGGCGACCGGAAGTCGCGGCCGTCGGTGAACCAGATCTGCAGATTGCGTCCCCAGCGGAATGTGCGATAGGCGGGGCTGTCTCCCAGGGGCGACTGCTGCTGGAAGATCTCCTGGCCTGCGGCATAGGTCAGGTCGCCCGCTGTGGCGCCGGGCCAGGAGTCGTTCTGCAGCGTATCGTGGTCGTCTTTGAGCCAATAGCAGCCGACCGCCCGGTTGAATTCGCGCAGGCGAGGGAGGCTGAACATGCGCTCCCAGTGATAGCGCGCCATGCGGGGGTTGAGGGCGGTGGGGGCGTCGTTGTCGTAATAGACGAGGTCGCCGGTGAGGACGGCGAAATCGGGCTGCTGGGACTGCATGGAGGGGTAAATGGGGTGGCCGTCGGGATGGCCGCGATCGTGGTACCCCTGGCAGGTCATGACGCAGAAACGCACGGGATGCGAATCGCCAGGCGCCGGGGCCGTCCGAAATCGACCTTCCACCTGAACGGACTGCGTTCCGGGCGCGGGCTCGGTTTCGACGACGTAGTGATACTCCGTGGCGGGCTGCAGGCCGTGGAGCGGGAAGAGGTGGATACCGTCAGTCGCGGGTGAGACGCCGGCCCAGTCGGTGGTTGTCTGGGCGTTCTGGGGCGTTCCAGCCGGTCGGAAGCGGATACGGACGCGTCCGGTTGCAGCCGGGCACGCCCCTTGCAATTGGTCGACCGCATGGTCGTCCAGAATGTCTTTGGTTCGCTTTCCTCCCTTCGCCGCCGCCTCGAATTGTCCGTTTCCCGGGGCCCGGCCGGAACTGGCGGTGAGTCGAGTCCAGACATGCGCAGTGGTGTCGGTCATTTCGCCGGCCCGGACGCCGGTTGCGAAGCCGGGTTGCGATTCGGCAGCGAGAAACGCGGGGCCGGCCGTGAGAACGAGCGGGGCAGCCGACAGTCCGGTGAGGAATTGTCGCCGGGAAACCGGGTGGGACATGGAGGTGCTCCCTGGAGGTTCTGCGAGAGTCGTGACAGGCGAAGGGTGGTCGGGATGGCGGTCCCGGCTGAGGCCGTGTGCATCCGCGGTACGTTTCGGAGTGACCGCATGAAAACTCTACAGCGTTGCCTGCGTGAGAGGCAGGGCCGGACGGCAGGAGAGGGGGACGCGGGGCAATGACGCATTTCCTGCAGAATTGCGGTAATGGCGTCAGTGCCAGAAAACACAGCAAAATTGTGATCGATGAGTTGATATACCGAATGGCGGAACGACGCTCGCTCGCTCCGTCACTTCGCAGGTGCGTTCGCACAAAACTCGGCTTTTTCCTGTTCGTCGTGTCACTCGGCAGGCGTTCTTTTCTTCAGGAGGGGTTCTGATGGGTTCTCCATCGCGTCGTGGCTTTACGCTGATTGAGTTGCTGGTGGTGATTGCGATCATCGCCATTCTGATTGCCCTGCTGTTGCCCGCTGTGCAGCAGGCCCGCGAGGCGGCACGGCGCACCCAGTGCCGCAACAATCTGAAGCAGCTGGGGCTGGCGATTCACAACTACGAAAGCACGTTCGGCCGGGCGCCCGCAGGCCGGCTGAGCCTGGGGATCTGCAGTGCTGTCAGCGGCACTCTGGGAGTTCCGGATCCGGTGAACCGCAACCTGAACGGCCTGGGGACAGTGCTGCCATTCATCGACCAGGCGCCGCTGTACAACCAGCTCAATATGAATGCGACCTTCGGCGACTACCGGCATGCTTCGGCAGCGGTTTCGTTCAGCGCCCTGCCGAATTCCACGGATTCGGGCAATGCGGCGTTCGCCAAGCTGCCAATGCCGGCGTTCCGCTGCCCCTCCGATGGCGGGAGTGAAATCGAAGCGCCGGGATCGGGCGCGCAGTATTATCCCGACAACGTCTCCACCTCGACTTACGCCAAGACGTCCTACGACTGGGTTTCGCCGGCCAATACCTATCGCTGGTATAACAACCACCGGCTGATGTCGACGGACACCCGGTATATGTTCGGGGAGAACAGCTTCGCGTCGTTCCGGGACGCCACAGACGGGTTGAGCAATACCCTGATGATGGCGGAGGTCACCTTCCGCACGTTCAACGGCCGCTCCCCGGGGTGGCTGCACGCCGGAGCGCTGATGGTCGGCGTGGATCCGGTGGGCGTGTACAACACGACCTTCCCGCAGACGGGGATCAACGTCTGGAACTACAACAACTCGACGAGCGCGACGAACAAGCTGCCGGGGCAGCGGGCGTCGTGGTATAACGCGGCGAGCATGCACACGGGCGGCATGCACGGGCTGATTGGCGACGGCGCGGTGAAGTTCCTGTCGGAGAACATCGACCGGATGACGCTGACCTACCTGTGCCGCATGGCGGATGGGCAGGTGATCGGCGAATACTGATCGCGACCAAACTCTCGTTCTGCGGCGCGGGATTCCTCCGGGTCCCGCGTCGCGATCCTCTTTCCCGCACGATGGCGACCGTGAAGACAACCCGACTTTTCAGCCTGACCGCTGTGGTGCTGCTGGCTGGCTGCGGCCCCAAAGATGGACTTGAGCGTGCCCAGATCAGCGGGATCATCACGATTCAGGGGGAGCCGCTGTCGCATGCGAGCGTGCAATTCGTTCCGGCGGGTGCTCCGGGGCTGGGCGCGCTCGGTTTTTCCGATGAAAACGGCAAGTTTACCGTGATCAGTTCGCGGGAAGACGACGCCGGAGTTCCGCCCGGCGACTACATGGTGGTGGTGAGCCGGTGGGCGAATCCGGATGGCAAGGTGCTCGGCCCGGAAGACACCCAGGCCGACAATCAGTATGCGCGGGAGACCATTCCCGCTCCGTACTCCGGCCAGTCGTCGCCGCTGAAAGTGAACATTCCCAAAGAGGGGGGCGAGATCAAGATCGACGTGCCGGCCAAATTAATGGAGTTCCGCAAGGGAGCACGATCGTGACCAAAACCCGCACACCCCGGCGTGAATGGCGGCCATTGGCGGCATGCTGGGCCGTCTGGCCGCTGATGCTGCTTGCTGGCTGCGGCAATTCGTCGACGCCCGAGCGGACGGGGAACACTCCCGACGCCCCGGCGGCTGCGGTCGACATGGGGCCGTCTGAGGTCGCGATTGGCGATGCCCGGGCGACCTGGCGGGACGATTCGGTGGTTCAGTTCGAGATTCCGTATCAGTTCACGTCCGGTTCGCCCCGCAAGGCGTACCAGTGGCGAATCTCGTTTCCGCCGACCCATGAATTCGGGTTCCGGCAGACGGAAGCGTGGGAACTGAAGGCGGACGGGGTGCAGAAGACCGGCATTCAGGTCGCGACGACCGAGCTGGACACGTTTGAGATCCAGCTGTTTGAGGCGGAATCTCCCGATCGCGAGTATCGTCCGATTTCGAACAAGGCGACCGGGAAAGTCCCCCAGTATTCCGCGACACCGCCAGCGGCCGACGGCGCTCCAGCGACGTAGCAGGCGGGTCCCTGCGTCACGACGCGGACCGATTCACCGGGCGGGTCGCTTCGCGATCGGGCCTGTAGCGACGGGGCTGGCCGGCTCGGCGGGGTGCTTACGGGGCGAATTGCATGTAGGGAAGTTTGGCCGCGGTTTCGTCAACGGCGGCGGCGCCCTCGAGCAACTGGCCGAGAAAGTCCCACTGCCCGGTGACCAGCGATTCCTTCACGGCTTCCGGCATCTCGACGGGCACCTTCAGGCTGCCGCAGGTGACCGTCAGCGAATTGAGGTCGAGAACGACTTCGGTCGCCGGTTCGGCCCGCACGGCGGCGGCGAGTTGCTCAAGATGTTCGCGGCTGGCACGGACGGCGGGGATGCCCAGCGAGTTGCAGTTGCCGAAGAAAATCTCGGCATACGACTCGGCGATGATGCCCTTGATGCCCCACCGCATCAGCGACTGCGGAGCGTGCTCGCGGCTCGATCCGCAACCAAAGTTCCGGCCGGCGACGAGAATGTTCGCCCCCTGGAAGCGGGCGTCGTTGAACGGATGCTGGGGGTCCTGCTTGCGGTCGTCTTCAAACGCGTACTGCCCGAGGCCATCGAACGTGACGCACCGGAGATACCGGGCGGGGATGATGCGGTCGGTGTCGATGTCGTCCAGCACCAGGGGGATCGCACGGCCGCGGATGGAATCAATAATCTGCATGGGTCAGCCTGAAGCGACGGGATGAGCCCGCCGGGGAAACTTCGGCCCGGCGAATCTGTCGGCGGGCCATTCTTTTGGAATCTGCGATTCTCACGTCTGGCGGCGTTGGTCGCAACGGAAACGGGAGACGACTGGCGACGGTTTCGGGTTCGCTGTGGCCGTTGACGAGTAGGATGAACCCGGAGATCACGCAGGGCAGGCAGGGGCGCCGCCGGCACGTTAAACAGGGCCGCCTCGGCGACGACTGGAGTTCGGGGGTCTCGCGGCGCGAGTGCGGATGGCGGGCGGGTCGTTACAGTTGATTAGGACGACTGCGAAACGGAATTGATGGATGCCTCATGAAAATTGCTTACTTTGAATGTGCAACGGGCATTGCCGGAGACATGACGCTGGCGGCATTGGTGGACGCCGGGGCGTCGTGGGACGTGGTGACGGCCGGGATTGCGTCGCTGGGGCTGCCAGGGGTGTCGCTGAAGCTGAACGAAGTTCAGCGATGCGGGTTCCGGGCGCGGCATCTGGTGGTGACTCATCCCGAGCAGCATGCCCACCGGCATTACAGCGACATCGTGGAGTTGCTGGACCGCAGCGGCCTGGCGGCGCAGCCCCGCGCATTGGCCCACCGCATTTTTCGGGCGATTGCCGAGGCCGAGGCGAAAGTGCACGGCATGCCGCTGGAGCATGTCCATTTTCACGAGGTGGGGGCGATCGATTCGATCGTCGACATCGTTGGCATTGCGCTGGCATTCACCGACCTGGGCATTGAGCAGGCGTGGTTCAACCACATTCCCACGGGGCGCGGATCGGTGACGATCGACCACGGCGTCTGCGCCGTCCCGACGCCCGCGACGGCAGAGCTGCTGCTGGGCGTGCCATGGATTGATGTGCCGCTGGAGGCCGAGCTGACGACGCCGACGGGAGCGGCCGCAGCGAAGGTGCTGGCCGCGGGGTTCGGAGCACAGCCGCCGATGGTGGTGCAGGCGATCGGCTGCGGCGCGGGAACCAAAGACTTCCGCGATCGCCCGAACATTCTGCGGGTGTTCGTCGGCGATGCCGCGATGTCGCAGGACGGCGATGTCGTGACCCTGCTGGAAACGAATCTGGACGACATTTCCGGGGAGACGGTCGGCTATGCGGTGGAACGCCTGTTCGCAGCCGGGGCGCTGGATGTCTCGACGACCGCGGTGGCGATGAAGAAGCAGCGTCCCGGAGTGCTGCTGAGCGTGGTGTGTTCGCAGGAACGCGAAGCGTTGTGCGCCGACATTCTGTTTACGGAGACGGGCACGCTGGGAATTCGCCGGCAGACGATTCAGCGACTGAAACAGTTTCGGAATGGTCATGTGGTCTCGACGCCGTGGGGCGACGTCGCGGGGAAGCTGGCGTGGCGCGGGACTGCGGCGCCGCGGTTTTCACCCGAGTACGAAGCGTGCGCCGCCATCGCCCGCACGCAGCACCTGCCGCTGGAAACGGTGACGCAGGCGGCCATCGCGGCGTATGCCGCGGCGCCGGTCGATGTGAATGCGCTGCGGGAGACTCCTCCCAAGCCGCCGCTGGCCCAGGCTCGCGACCACTCGCACGATCATTCCCATTCCCACGATCATGGTCACAGCCACGATCATTCGCACGATCACAGCCATTCGCACGATCATGATCATGGGCATTCGCATGATCATGGGACGTGAGCGATTGCGGATTGGACCATTCGTTCAACAGACCTTGCCGCCGGATGAACCTGCATGCTGACCACGGCCACGGCGCTTGACGACCTGCGACTGCGCATCCTTGCGGGCTATCCGCTGCTGCTGCTGCGGACTTATGAAGAGGAGCGGTGGACGCGCGCTTTGGGTGACCTGTGCGGCGAGCTGGAAAAGGGACTGGTGACCTGGTCGTCCACGGCCGGCGCGGAGCCGGCGCTGCGGTCGGCGGCCCCGGATCTGGCGGTCCACGGGCCGCTCGAGTTTCTGAAACAGACGGCCGACTATCCCGAAGATCACATCTTTCTGCTGAAAGACCTGCATCCGTATCTGAAGGACGCGGTGGTCGTGCGGCAGCTGCGCGACCTGATCCCCGGACTGCGATGCCGGCGGCAGTCGATCCTGCTGGTCACTCCGGTCGATGAGGCGCCGGTCGAACTGCTGAAAGACCTGTTCCTCATGGAGCTGCCGCTGCCGGGGCTGGAGGAGATGCGGGAAGTCCTGAATGAGGTCCGGGAATCGCTGCCGTCGCCGGTCGCCATGAGCGCGGCGCAGGAGGAACATCTGTTGAAGGCGGTGTTGGGGCTGACGGCCGAGGAGGCCCGGAAGGCGTATGCCCGGGCGCTGCACAACCGCGAAGACATCGACGACACCGTGTACGCCGGGCTGGTGTCGGAAAAGCGGCACATGGTGCAGGGCTCGGACCTGCTGGAGTTCTTCGATCTGGAGGAAAGTCTGGACGACATCGGCGGACTGGAAGGGCTGAAAGGATGGATTGCGGAACGGTCGGAGGCGTTCAGCGCCGACGCCCAGTCGCGCGGGATTTCGAACCCGAAAGGGGTGCTGCTGGCCGGCGTTCAGGGCTGCGGGAAGAGCCTGAGCGCCAAGGCGATCGCGCGACTGCTGGGGTTTCCGCTGGTGCGGATGGATCTCTCGAGCCTGCTGGAATCGACCCGCGGCAGTTCCGAGCAGAACCTGCGGGAGGTGCTCCACACGATGGAGACGATCGCCCCGTCGGTGCTCTGGCTGGAAGAAATCGACAAGGCCTTCGCCGGATTCGATGCCGAGGCGACGACGGACGCCACGATCGCCCGCATCGTGGGGCGGTTTCTGACGTGGCTGCAGGAACATACCGCGCCGGTGTTCGTCGTCGCGACGGCCAACAACGTGGCGCGGCTGCCTCCGGAACTGCTGCGTCGCGGGCGTTTCGATGAACTCTTTTTCGTCGATCTCCCCAACTTCTACGAACGCCGTTCCATCTTCGAAATTCATCTCAGACGCCGGGGGTGGAAGCCGGAGATGTTCGATGTCGAGGCGCTGGCCAACGCGACGGAGGGTTACAGCGGTGCGGAGATCGAGCAGATCGTCAACTCGGCGATCATCGAGTCGTACAGCGCGGGGCGCATGCTGACGGACGACGATCTGGAGCAGTCGCGCGATCGCACAGTGCCCTTGTCAGTCACCATGGAAGACCAGATTTTCGCGCTGCGGGAATGGGCCCGCGCCCGGTGCCGGCCCGCAACGATCGACAGCCGCCTCGCGCAGATGATGGACGAAGAAGAACGTCGCGGCGAAGACAATGTCTCCGATGGTCGGGGAGGCGCGCCAAAACTGAAATGGCTGGAACTGGCGGAGTACGGCCAGATCGGCCCAGCAATCATCGAATATGTGCGGTTCCACGATCACGTTCCGCTCGACCGGCTGGCACACGAGTTTGCGGCGTTCAGCGAAACGTCGGGCGAATTCGGGCTGGTGCTCAACGCCGACACCAAAGCCGTGGTTTGGACCCGCATGAGCCGCGAGTTTGCCGACCACCTGGCGGCGTTCGTCGCTGGGAAGCGGCTGTATCTGAATCCTGCGAAGCCGGACCTTTACCAGATCCGGACGCTCGAACTCCCCGTGCTGGCGAACCTTCCGGCCGAGAAGCTGGATCGTCCAGCCTGGATGCCCATGACGCTACGGCTGGTGCCCCCTGTGGGAGGGAGCACCCGGTACGGGCGGCTGGCGCGGATCAAGCTGGGAAAGAAGAACTGACGCCAGGCAGAGGGGGATCGGGAGACCTCGAAGCTGAACTCGACAATTGTGAAAATACCTGCGCCACAACACTCTTTCGGCTCGCAAGGCAGGCGGGATCGATGGTCGCGCTGACGCGGAAAGAGACACGCCAACTCACCGCTTCTCCGCCATGAGCGCCAGACGGCGGCGAAAGATGACGCTGTCGTCCCCTTTCACGAGAATGAGCAGGACGGCCTCCGTCGGGTCTTCCGAATCGATCCACTGGAGGTCTTCCAGGTCGGCCCCGCAGGTGGGCGACCGTTCGCGCACCAGGCCGAATAATCCCCACGGCCGCTCGGTCGGTCTTTGGTTGGGCGTCCCTCCCTCGATGTAGGTCCGCACGCAGGAGGTGGCGTTTGCAACCAGATGCAGGAACGCTTCGGGGCTCTCCGGTTCCGGCGCGTCCAGCGGGACGGGGAGTCGCCGCAACTGGGGGCGGTATGCCGGGACGGGATTCAGAGACTCGGGAGCAGTTTTGAGCGGCTGAGAGCAATCCGCCGTGATGAGGCCGAACCGCACATAAACCTCCGCCTCAGGCAGGACGTCGCGGACGAGATCTCTGATTTTCGACCGGCCGGCGTCGGTCGCCCAGGTCGTGTTCGAGAGTTCCGCCCAATTGATGTTTTCCAGCGGCCGCGAGTCGATCCGCGGATCGTCTCCAAACGTGGTTTCCCGGAAGAGCCGCGGCGACCATTGGTACATCGGTTCCAGCACGTCGTATCCGCCGGTCACCCGTCCTGCATACCGCAGCGGCGGCTGCTTTGATGCGTCATCGCCGCCGCGCACGCCGTCCCATTGAATGAGCGCGTTCGAAGACGCATTCCAGCCGAACAGCGGGCGTTCAAAGTCAAGCCGCAGGCTGCTGGTCAGCGATTGTCGCCCCACGCTTTCGCGTCCCGCGTAGCGCTGTTCGAAACGCGACACCCGGGCAACGCGACCGGCGGAATCGAGATCGGCGACCGAGACGGCGCGGTCGTAATCCCTGCCGCCCAGCGCGCTCTGCGAGACCCGCATAGTGGCCCAGGTGGTGGCGATTGCAACGCAGGGGAGAAAGACCCAGGTCAGGCGTCTGAGCCCCAGCCGGCCCAGAACGAAATAGTCGACCGGACCGATCAGCAGCAGGCAGGCGCCCAGCAGGAACAGAATCGTCACGGGCGAGACGCGTCCAATTTCCGGCGAGTTGAGCGGCCGGCGCATCTCGGCAATTGGGCGCATCAGCGGCACAAGAGGGTGGAATGTCACGGGATTCTCTCCCGGCGGGCCAATTGTCCAGCTTCCCATGGTGAGGATGGATGAACTCGCGGAGTCGCGCACGGCGAACAGCCACAGCAGATCTTCCTTCCATTTCCGGGAGTCGACATCGGCCGGCTCGGTCAGGGCGAGCACGCGTCCACAGCCGGCTCGCAACCGCAGGGTCGGTTCCCCGGTGGTGAACTCCGCGTTTCCCGCTTCCGTAAACGTGAGCTTTGGTTCGTCCGGATTTTCGTTGAACAGTTCACGCCAACCAGCCCTGAGATTCTGCGGCACGGGAAGCGTGGCGATCAGGCAGGCACGTCCTCCGGCGCGGATCCAGACGGCCAGCGCCTGCCACTGCGGCGGCCTGAATTCGCGGAGCGCTTCGGGGGACAGAACAATCAGATCGAAGGCCGTCAGGCGGATTGGGTCGAGCGGGAAGTCGCGGGTCGGGACGGGGGTGGTGTTGGAAACAATCTGGGCCGCGTGTTCGGGGCGGTCGTTGAAGTTCGCGATCTGAAAGAGATCGCCGGCGACCGGAGTTCTGACGTTGCTTTTGAACCCGCTGATGCGGGTGACGTTCTCCGGCGCGACCACGCCGACGACAAAGTTCCGGGACCATCCCGATTTGATCGGCAGGTCGCGCTGATCCATCACGATCGTGCGGTCCGCGGTCTCGAAGGCGATCCGCAGGTTGAACAGATCGCGATCGTTGTACAACGGCGATGGCGGCAGGGTGAGCGGAAACGACAGGATCTCCTGGTTCACCGCGACTTCGTGCGATTTCCAGCTGCCGACATACCGCTCGAAGGCGTACATGTCGCAGAGCACGCGTCCTTCGAGCAGTCCCGGGCCGTTCCACTGCAGCCGCACCATCACATTCAGGGGCGCCTGCGTGCGAAAGGTCTCGAACATGGGGACGATCGAGATTTTCAGCTGCGGGTCGGTGATGAGCCGCGAGCCTTTATCGAAGACGTAGCCGCCGGCCTGCATGTCGCTGACGGAGTAAACGGCGGGGTTTTCTTCCTGAGCCGGACAAACCGGGCCGGCCGCCAACGCCGCCGCCAGCGCCAGGCTGCGAACCACCTGCTGTGAGAATTGCCCGGCCATCCATTTCCTCGACGCGACGCTGCGAACCAATCCAACCCGCCCGGAAGGGGGCGACTGATCATACGCCAATTCCCGACGGAATGTGGGATGTGGTGGATGGCGATGCGGGCTTTGTGTGGTTCTTCGCTGCCCAAAACAGGTCTGCCCGGTAAGCTGCAGGCATTCTTCCGACCTGCGCCGCACCCGAGGACTCCCATGATGCGACCGGCCCTGCGTTTCGCTCTTTTCTCACTGCTGCTGCTGATCGCCGCGAACCTCTCCGCAGCCGAGCCGCCCCGGCCGAATGTGGTCTGGATCACAATCGAGGATCTCAACCCCATCATTGGCCCCTATGGCGACACGATCGCCCGAACGCCGCACCTGGATGAGTTCGCGAAAAACAGCCTCCTCTACAAAACGTGCTGGTCGAACGCGCCGGTGTGCGCGCCGGCCCGGACAACGCTGATCACCGGCATGTACGCGACCTCGCTGGGAGCCGAACACATGCGAAGCGAAGTCAGGCTGCCGGCCGACTGGAAGCTGTATCCGCAGGTGCTGCGCGACGCAGGCTACTACTGCACGAACAATCAGAAAACCGATTACAACATCGTTCCCAATGGCGAAGTATGGGACGATTCCTCGAAGACGGCCCACTGGAAGAACCGGCCTGAGGGGAAGCCGTTTTTCGCGATCTTCAACACAACCGTGACGCACGAAAGCGGCGTGCACAACCGCAGAAAACTGGTGACCGACCCGGCGACGGTGCGCGTTCCGGCGTATCAGCCCGATCTGCCGGAGATTCGGGCCGACATCGCCCAATACTACGACAACGTCGCCCTGATGGACGACTACGTCGGAAAGCACCTGAAAGAGCTTGCCGACGCCGGCCTGGCGGACGACACGATCGTGTGGTTCTACAGCGACCACGGCAGCGGTCTGCCGCGGTGCAAGCGGGTGCCGTTCAACAGCGGCCTCCAGGTTCCGTTCATTCTGCACATTCCCGAGAAGTTCAAGGACCTGCGCCCGGCCGACTACCTGCCCGGCGGCGAAACGTCGCGGCTGGTCAGCTTTGTCGACTTCGGCCCCACGCTGCTGAGCCTCTGCGGCGTCCAGCCGCCGGCCTACATGCAGGGGCAGCCGTTCCTGGGGAAATTCACAACCGAGCCCCGCAAGTATCTCTTCGGCTACCGCGGGCGGATGGACGAGCGGATTGACGTGGTCCGCAGCGTGACCGACGGCCGGTACGTCTACGTCCGCAATTTCATGCCGGAGAAGCCGCAGGGGGGATACCTGGCCTACATGTACAAGCAGGCGGGCGTGCAGGCGTGGCGGGCGGCGTTTGAAACGGGAAATCTTCCGCCGGAACAGGCGGCGTTTTTCCTGCCGAAGCCGGCGGAGGCGCTGTTTGATCTGGAAAGCGATCCGGACGAAATCCGGAACCTGGCCGATGACGCCAGCGCCCGTTCGCATTTAACGGAGCTGCGGGGGGCGCTCCACACCCACATTCTGGAGTCTCACGATCTCGGCCTGTTGCCGGAAGCAGAAATGCATCGGCTCTCGGCTGGTCAGCCCCCTGTGACGCTGGCCGGCAGCGAGCGTTACCCGGCCCGGGCGATCCTGGAATCAACCGCCCCCACCGCTGGGAAAACAGCAGCGCCCGACCTCGCTTCACCCGTTGCCGCGATGCGGTACTGGGCAGTGCGTCGCGTTGCCGAGGACCAGCAGGCCGGCGTGGGAGCTCATCGGGATGAGCTCTCGCGGCTGCTTGTGGACGAAAGCCCGAGCGTCCGGATCGCTGCGGCCGAGGCACTTGGCCGGTTCGGGGGAGACAGCGAGCGGACGACCGCGATGTCCGTTCTGGCAGAGCTGTGCGATCCGAAGAAGCAGGGAGTGCCGACAGCGGTGCTCGCGCTGAATTCGATCGACACCCTGAGCCCGCTGCCGGCGAATGTGGTCGCGACCCTGAAGGCCAACAGCGAAGTCCCGCCCGGCACGCCGCAGCGCATGCGCGAGTACGTGCCGCGGCTGATTGAGCGCATTACGGCGAGTGCGGCGTCGAATGAGTAAGTGCCGGTTTGAGCGGCGGCCCGGCCAGTGCAACGGCCGGGCTGTCGCGAAACTTCCGCGTTCGTTTACGTCTGTTTCCAGCCGGCGACGTAGGGATCGCTGAAGAGGAGCTGGATGCGTTCGGCGCGGTCGTCGCCTGATGACTGCAGAATTTTCAGGCCTTCCCGCAGCTTTTCCAGCCGCGGATCGCTGGCGATAGCGGCGAAGTCGCCGGCGCGTTCCATGCGGTCAAACGCGGCAGCCATGTCGAGCAGCGTGCAGCGCAGTTCGAGGAAGTGGCGTTCGAGGACAGCGGCGGCGGTGACGGGGGTTGGCATTGGTCATGCTCCGGGCGCTAACGCTCCCGGCTCGCTGGGGGCGTCGAAATGCAGAACGCCTCGATCGTAACGAGACGATCGAGGCGTTCCAAATTCGATGAGCCTCAGGTGGACGACGATGACGGCTGCCAGTCAATCGGCCCAGGAAAGAGCCCGCAACTGTCAATCCCGGCACTGTGATTCCGGACTCGCGGACGATGGCTGTTAGACCATGCCCTTCAGCTTCTTCAGCGCGCGAACCTTCACGACGGTGCGCTTCGGCTTGGCGGCGATCATCATGGTCTCGCCCGTCTTCGGGTTGCGACCTTCCTTCGCCGGCTGAGCCTTGATTTCCTTCCGCATGATCTTCAGCAGACCGGGAAGAACGAACACGCCCGTTCCCTTCTTGCCCAGCGAGTCACCGACGAGACCTTCAATCTCGTCGAGCACCTGCTGGATCTGCTTCTTGGTCAGCTCGGTCTTCTCGGCGAGCTCGGCGATCATCTGTGACTTGGACATCGGCCGGGCGGCGGCAGCTTTGGCCATCGTGGCTCCTTTCCTGGTTGTTGGCCATTCGGATGCGGGAAAGTTCCCCGTTTCTGCGGGGCAGTAGAACGCGGCGTTTCGGGGCTGTCAATGAACCGGACAGCGATCCCGCTAGGAAAATGCCGTTGTTTTTCGACATTCAGCCGGCCCGGAAAACGAGGCAGTCTGTACCGGCTGGCGGCGCTGCAGGCCCATTCGACCCGCAGTGCGGCGCAACGACGGCGAGGGCGGTTGAGACTCGCGACGCAATCCGACATTGTGAGCGACGTCAAACACCTTTCCGATGGATTGTCCGCAGTGTCCGCCCGCATCATTGATGGCAAAGCCGTTTCTCAGCGCCTCCGCAACGATCTCGCCGCGGATGTCGCCGCATTCAAACAACTCACCGGAGTGACGCCGCACCTGGCGGCGGTGCTCGTCGGCGACGACCCTGCGAGCGCGGTGTATGTTCGCAGCAAGAATAAAGGCTGCGAACAGGCCGGCATGCAGGGCTCGCTGCACACTCTTCCGGCCGGCGCATCACAGTCGCAACTGCTCGATCTCGTGGCGCGGCTGAATGCCGACCCCGCCGTGCACGGCATTCTCGTGCAGCTCCCGCTGCCGAAGCAGATCGACGAAACCGTGGTGCTGGACGCCGTCGATCCGCTGAAGGATGTCGACGGATTTCACGCCATCAACGTCGGACTGCTGTCGCAGGGACGGCCGCGGTTCGTTCCCTGCACTCCGCTGGGCTGCCAGACCCTGCTGGTGGATGCGGGCATTCCCACGGCCGGAGCGCATGCCGTCGTGATTGGTCGCAGTGAAATCGTCGGCAAGCCGATGGCGTCGCTGCTGGTGCAGAAGGGGGCCGGCGGAGACGCGACGGTGACGATCTGTCACAGCCGCACAAAAGACCTGGCCGGCGTGGTGAGAACCGCGGACATCGTGGTGGCCGCAATCGGCCGTCCGCGGTTTGTCACGGCCGACATGATCAAGCCCGGCGCCACTGTGATTGATGTCGGCATCAACCGCACCGAGACAGGGCTGGTGGGGGATGTCGACTACGAGGCCGTCGCCGCGGTGGCGGGAGCGATCACTCCTGTCCCAGGCGGGGTCGGCCCCATGACGATCGCGATGCTTCTGAGGAATACCCTGCGGGCGGCGCAGCTGCAGACGCCGGCGTCGAAGTGAAGACGTTTTTCAGCCGCGTCCAGAAGCCCGGCTGTTCCGGAGACGCGGCCCGCACGTTCGATTCCGGACTCTGGCCGCGGAACGATTTCGAGGCTGGCCTGAAGTTCGAGTCCCCTTCAGCGGCGGGAAGTTCGAAGTTGTCTCCGGGCGGCGTGAACTGCGGCGCGTAAGTCGCGTCGCTGTCGTCGGGCTCGAAGCCGAGCGCCGGTCGGCCGGCGGGAAGCGCCGCCCCCGAGCCAGGGGGCCAGGCGGGCGCCTCAAGCTGGCCGGAGGAGGGCGTCGCGCCGCTGCGGGGCGCCCGGGCGAAATCGTCGGCGGCGTCGGCGTACTGGGTCGGCGGCTGTGTTGACGGCTGGCCGCGATGCGATCGGGCGACCTCCGCCAGGTTGACCATCCGATGCCCGGGAATCTGCGGAGTCATGAAGACCACGCTGTCGTCGGTCACCGGCGGGTTGACCTGGATCCGGTCGAGCATCAGCGTCAGCAGGATTTTCTCCTGGGGCAATTCCAGGCGAATCTGCTTCACGAGCACGACCCGGGCCTCGGGATCGCGATAGTGCGAAGAAAAGCTGGCGCTGGCGATCACCCTGCCTTCGGCGTTGCGCAGTTCGTGCAGCGTCACCAGCCCGTGACAGGCGTTGACCTGGATGATGCGGTGCATTGGCTCGCCGGTCGGGCCGTGGCATTCGGAAATCAGTTTGACCAGCGGCGATCCGTGTCCCTCGCGTTCCATGCGGAATTCGTTGGGGTCCAGCGGCATGACGCCGAGCACTTCCATCAACCATTCCGGCTGCACGGGCAACGGCATTTCCAGATGGGTCGCGGTCTCGGCAATTTCATCGTGGCGGCAGGTGAGGACGACCTTCTCGGGCGCCTGCTTCGACCAGACCCAGAACAGATCGGGGTTCGAGCCGACATCGAGCATCGCCGCGTTCGACAGCGGCTGCAGCACTTTGAGCCTCAGGCTGCGCGGGGCCGCGACCTGCAGAGAGGCATCGGCCGACAGGCCATGCATGCGGATTTTCGCGTTCTCGGTCTTCCAGCCGCGCAGCCCGGGCTGGCCGTCTTCACCGAGCACGTTGCGGTTGAGATAGGCGACGATTTCCTCTTTCGACGAATCCGGCGGCAGCGCGCAGGCCGCCTTGGGACCGAACGGGTCGCGCGCTGAACCGAAACGACTGGTCCATTGGCAGCCAGCGCCGGCAAGGGCCATCGCGAGGAGCAGGATTGTCAGGCCCCGGGTCATTCCAACCTGTTCGATCTGCGGCGTGGACGCCTAACGTGCTTGCTCAGGCGGCCTGGGCGGATGCAAACTGCTCCGACAGCTGCTGATTCAATTCCGCCTGCAGGGCTTTGACTTCGTCTTCGGGCAACTGCTGGTCGCAGACATCGAAGGGGCCTTCGCCGCGGCTGCCGATGAGCTGCAGATACTGCACGCCGTCGTCGACACGCGTGCCCTCCAGGCGAAACCGCCGCCGCTGCAGCAGATACAGCGCGACGACATACAGCATGCGGTTGTGGGCCGGGTTGCCGGTTTCCAGCAGCTGTTCAAAGAACCGCAGCAGGATTTCCGGATCGACCCGGGAGGCATGGATGACGGCGGCCGGCGGAACCTGGGCGGTCCACAGTCCGATCATCCCATCCGGCGGTCCGGTCCAGCCGTCGTTGGAGTAATCGAGGCGAATCAACTCGCCGTTTCGTTCGACAACCACCGAGGTGCAAAGCTCGCCCGGCGCCAGAGGCTGGCCCGTCCCCGCGCACGTTTTCCCCAGGGGGCGAAACTGATACTCCACCGCGCTCCTCCATGATCGGCGTTCGCCGCCGACCGCAAGCGGACGGCGCACCGGGACATCCCGCCCCGGTTCAGGCGGGCGGAAATCTATCGCCGGCCGGCCGAGGGCCTCAAGATGAGTCTGAAACTGGCCTCGCGGCGATTCGGGGGGCCGGTTTAGACTCGCGTCGAATCGGTCCCGAATCATGGATGAGATGATGACCTGGAATTCCGCTCACCTTCGGCTGTGGCTGACGCTGATTATGCTCGGCAGCGGCAATCTGGCGACGGCCGAGGAGGTCCGACACGCCCTGCGTTACCAGTTCCGGCCGGGCGAATCGGTCTACTTCACATCGCACAACGAAACCGCACGGCGCTATCTGCAGAATTCTCACGAAATCGAGACGAACGACGCGGTTGATGCGCTGAAACACTATCAGGTGCTGAGCGTCACGCCGGAGGGCGCCGCGGTGCTCGAATTGACGATCGACCGCACCCGGATGTCCGTCGCCAACGGCGATTCGCTGTTCACTTACGACAGTACGCGCGACCGGAATCCCCCCTCCGCGTTTCAGATTGTGCATGAAACCGTCGGTCGGCCGTGGCTGCGCGTGACCGTCAACCCGCGCGGGGAAATGACGAACTTCCAGACGCCCGGCGGCACGCCGGTTCCCGAGTCGACCGACTTCGTTTCGCGGGTGCTGCCTGTGCTTCCGGAGCAGGCGGTGGCGGTGGGCGAAGTCTGGAAAGAGCCCTTCACCGTCGATGTTCCGACCGGCGATCTGGAGGTGCGGGAAGGTCAGCCGCTGACGCGTCCGATCAACCTGCAACGCGTCTACAAACTGGCGTCTGTCGAGAACGGCGTCGCCACGCTCGAACTGCGAACCGAAGTGCTGACCGCACGTCGCACGCCCAAGGAGGAAGTGGCGCTCGTGCAGCGCAAATTCTCCGGCTCGATCGTGCTCGACCTCCCCAGCGGCCGGCTGTTGAGCCGCGACCTGGCAATCGACGGCGGGGTGGTCGGCTACGACGGCCCAATGTCGGCGATGACGGTCAAAATGCTTCAGCAGGACCGCTACGCGCCCGAGGGCGTTGCGACCGGAGACAAGGTCACCGTCACGAAGTAGTCGATTGCGCATTGCGGTGGTCCGGGTTCCCAACCAGACCACCGCCTCCGACCGACCGCAGGGCTCCTGCCCGTTACGCCGGTCCTTCCTACTTCAGCAGCTTCGTGACGCGCGACAGCGCTTCTTCGATGTTGGCCCGGCTGTTGAAGGCGCTCAGGCGGAAGTAGCCTTCTCCACAGGAGCCGAATCCGCTGCCGGGCGTTCCCACCAGGTGAGCCTTCGACAGCAGCGTGTCGAAGAACTCCCAGCTTGACTGTCCGGCCGGCGTCTTCAGCCAGATGTAAGGCGCGTTCACGCCGCCGAACACCTCCAGACCGGCGGACGCCAGTCCTTCGCGCAGCAGGGCCGCATTTTCGAGGTAGAAGCCGACGAGTCCGGCGATCTGTTCCTTACCCGCCGGCGAATACGCGGCGGCGGCGCCCACCTGCACCGGGTACGACACGCCGTTGAATTTCGTGGTGTGGCGCCGCATCCACAACGGGTAGATGTCCTGGCGTTCGCCGGTCGAGGTTGTTCCTGTCAGCGATTTCGGAACGATGGTGTACGCGCAGCGGGTTCCCGTGAAGCCGGCGTTCTTGCTGAAGCTGCGGAACTCGATGGCGCAGTCGCGGGCCCCCGGAATCTCGAAGATCGAATGGGGCAGCGACGGATCGGTGATGTAGGCCTCATAGGCGGCATCAAACAGAATGATCGCATCGTTCTGCTTTGCGAATGCGACCCATTTCGTCAGGGCGTCCCGGTTGAGCGTGGCGCCGGTCGGATTGTTCGGCGAGCACAGGTAAATCAGTTCGACCTTCTCGGCCGGCAGTTCCGGAGCGAAGCCGTTCTCGGCCGTGCAGGGCATGTAGACGAGCCCGGCGTAGCGTCCGCCGCCATCGGCGACGCCGGTGCGTCCGGACATCACGTTCGTATCGACATACACCGGGTAAACCGGGTCCTGAACGGCCACTTTGTTGTCGAGGCCGAAGATGTCGAGGATGTTTCCGGTGTCGCACTTGGAGCCATCGGAGACGAAGACTTCGTCCGCGGCAATGTCGCAGCCGCGGGCCTGGAAGTCGTTTTTGGCGATCGCTTCACGGAGGAAGTCGTAGCCCTGTTCGGGGCCGTAGCCGCGGAAGGATTCGCGCGTGGCCAGTTCATCGATGGCCTTGTGCATGGCCTCGATGATCGCGGGGGGGAGCGGCTCTGTGACGTCGCCGATGCCCAGACGAATCACTTTCGCGGACGGATTGGCTTCCGTGAAGACCCGGACGCGCCGGGCGATTTCCGGGAACAGGTAACCGGCCTTGAGCTTGAGGTAGTGTTCGTTGACGCGCGCCATGATCGGTCTTCAGCGGAAGGAGTGATGGGGCCGGCGGTTGTAGCGCAGGGCGGGGATGGTTGCAAATGAAGGGGAAAACTGGTGAAGTCCGGTAGCGGCGAGCCCCCTGCACTCGTTACGCTGATGCAATCACTATGCACATCGTACATACAGGTGGCTTCGATGCTGGTTCGCCTCTGCGCCCTCGGCGCAGCCCTCACGTTCTCGACTTTCCTCTCCGCGGCCGACAACTGGACCACGTTCCAGAACGGTGGCCGGCTCGATCTCAAGCAGACCATTCTCCCGAGCGAGGGTTCGCCCCTCGAGCCGCAGCGCTGGGCCGCAAAGATCCCCGGCTACGGGCAGTCGAGCCCGGTGGTCTGGAAGGACCTGGTCTATGTGACCTCGGTCGAAGGGGCCAATCGCGACACCTATCACATCACGGCGTTCCGCACGGCGAATGGTGAACAGGCCTGGACCCGCGCCTTCAAGAATCCCTCGCCGGCGGAGAACTCGACTTACGTGAGCCGCGCGGCCTCAACGCCCGCCGTTGATGACCAGGGGTTGATCTGTTTTCTGGAAGGTGGACTCGTCGTCGCCCTAAATCACTCGGGCGAGCCGCGCTGGCAGCGCGATCTCGTCGCGGAATTCGGCCCGATCGACTCGCGCCACGGCGTGGCCGGCTCGGTCGAGCAGCTGGCCGATCGGGCCTTTGTGTGGGTCGAACGGACGACGGATCCTTATCTGCTCGCGATCGACAAAAGCACCGGCAAAGACCTCTGGAAGGTTCCCGGTGTCGGCGGGACGAGCTGGTCGAGCCCGCGACTCGTGCCGGTGGGCGACAGTCAGCACCTGGTGCTGAGCGCGGTAGGCAGCCTGACTGGCATTGATCCTCAGTCGGGTGAGAAGCTGTGGAAGCTGGACGGACTGACCGGGAATTCCACGCCGACTCCCATGCCGCTCGGTGATGGCCGGTTCCTGATCGGCGCAACCGATGGCCGGGGCGAAAGTGAATCGGGGAAGCCCGCGGAGTCGAACGGCGTGGTCGCCATCCGCAAAGGAGACGACGGGCAATGGATCGCGAATTACGTGTGGCGCGCGAAGCGGGCAACATCGTCATTCGGTTCGCCCATTGCGGCCGGTGGCAATGTCTACATCGTGAACCGCACCGGTGTGCTCTATTGCCTGGATGTGGAGACGGGCGAAGAACGGTACGTCGAGCGCACGCCGGAGAGCATCTGGTGCACGCCGCTGGCGGATGATCGCGGCGTCCTGCTGTTCGGCAAAGGGGGGACGATCACGGCGATCGCCAAAGGCCCGGAATTCAAGGTGCTGGGAACAATGCAGGCCTGGACCGATGAGCCGCTGGCCGCGCCCGCGCCGCCTCCCCAACCCGCAGGCGAAAGCCGCGGCGGCCGCGGCGGGCCTCCGGGACCGCCAGCGGGACCGACGCTCTACGGCGTAGCGCTGGGGGACGGGGTGTTGTTCGCCCGCCGCGGCGAGACGTTGTTCTGCCTGCCGTATGGACGTGATCCCGGGAAATCACTGCTCCCTTAAGTCTTGGGGCCCGCGATCGATGGCGCTGGATGTCTATGTGATGCCGTTGTGGCGATTCAAGGTCGGTGACTTTGAATCGCCAATCACGCAGGCGCTCGGCATTGCCCCGGTCGTTCTCACTATCGACGCACCAGACGGGCCTGTGACGACCCATCGCAGTGGATTGGCTTCATGGTGGCGGCGCGGTCGTGCCCGTCGTGAGGTTGAAGCAATCCGAAGGACGGTCGAACGCGAGAATGGCGTCTCTGCCCGTTGGAATGACAACGGTCCCATTGCATATTCCCGGCAGGGTCATTCCTTTGAGGCGTTGCGTGCGTACGCACGCTGGCTCGATTGCCGCGATCGATTCCCGACGTTCGATGAGCCGCCAGAAAAGAATTACTACAAGCACCCGGTCATGAAGGAGCAGATCCCGAGCCCGAGATTCCCGCATTTGACCGGCCATTCGTGTTTCAACGGGTACTACCTGCCTGTGGACTTTGAGACAATTGTCAGTGTTGAGCCGTACATGATCCTCGGACGCTGGCCGGCGCATCGGCAGGTGGGTTCGAGTCTGCGGCTAATGAACGAACTCGAGATCATCCACGAAGTCCTGCAGACTCCTTGTGGTTACCTGCGGAACAATGACGATCCACTCGCCGACGTGAAAGTGGCTTATCAGCAACTTCGCGAAGTGGCGGAATTGAGTTGCAGGCACGGCCTCCCAGTGATCTTTCACGGCTGATCGTGGCCCCGCGCAGGAGTCGCTACGCTCGATGGTATGGAATGATGGCTGAATGCAAGGTGGCGCCGGCGTTTGGCTCGTGCGGCACAGACAGAGTAGAATGTTGATGCCACCGGTTGGGGCGTCAGTCGTCTTGCTTGCGTCTCCGGCGGCAGGCGAAACAATGGCGTTTCGCCTCCGCCACGCACATGCCTGACACCGCACCAGTTCTGACCAGTTCGCCCGCCCTCCAGGGGGAGCGTGTTGCGTTTACCGGCATCCTGGCATCGATGACGCACGCCCGGGCCGCGGATCTCGTGGCAGAACACGGCGGGGAAGCGTCGGAACACATCAGCCGTCAGACGACGCTCCTCGTCGTTGGCGAAGAAGGCTGGCCGCTGGAGGATGACGGTCGCCCCTCAGTGAAGCTGCAGCACGCGGAACGCCTGCGCTCGCTCGGCGAGCCGGTGCGGATCATCGGTGAATCGGACTGGCTGCAACTGCTCGGCCTGACGGAACGCCGCGAAGAGATGCACTGCCTCTACACGCCGGCCATGCTGTCGCAGATGCTGGATGTTTCCGTGCATGTGGTGCGCGGCTGGGAACGGGCGGGGCTGATCCGGCCGCTGAAGCGGGTCTTCCGGCTCCCCTATTTCGATTTTCAGGAGGCGGCCAGTGCCCGGCGGTTGTCGGAGCTGCTGGCCTCGGGCGTGTCGCGGGAGGAGATCGAAGAGAGCCTGCGTCAGTTGCCGTCCGTCAAAGGGGGGAGCGCCCGGCCGCTCGAACAGTTGCGACTGCTGGCTCACCATCACCGCGTGGCCATTCGCGACGAGAAGGGACTGCGGGAGGCGGCCAGCGGCCAGCGTCTGCTCGACTTTGAACCCGAACCCGAAGCGACCGAGCCGGATCACGAACCGCATCGTGAGACGCTGAAGTTCCCCGCCCGCACCGGGCTTCCCGACTGGACGGCCACCGACTGGTTCGACGAAGGCTGCCGGCGGTATGCGGCTGGCGAAATCGACCTCGCGGCCGAAGCGCTGCGGTGTTCGCTGATGCAGAAGCCGACCCATCCGGAAACGCATTTCCATCTGGCCGAATGCCTGTACCGGCTCGGTCACGCCCGGCCGGCCCTCGAGCGGTACTACTGCGCGGTCGAGCACGACCACGACTACCTCGAAGCGTGGACGCAGCTCGGCTGTCTGCACGCGGAACTGGGGGAAGCGGAGCAGGCGCTGGATGCATTCCGCATCGCGCTGGATGTGCACGAAGAGTTCCCGGATGCGAACTATCACGTGGCCGAGCTGCTCGCGGAGATGGGACGTTTCGAAGAGGCCCGACCGCACTGGCAGACGTTCTTGAAGCATCATCCACGCGGACCGTGGGCGGATTTGGCACGGCAGCGGCTGGAGTCCGCCCCGTGAGCGGTCGGTGCTGGAGCAGGTGTCACTGAAGCGGATCGCGAGCTGATTTCGATTTAGCCGGTTCGCTTGCGAACCGCCGCGTGCCGAGCCGCCACACTTGAATGAAACGCGCCTTCGCCGCCGGCCCAGGTATTGCCGGCGCTTCCGAACCACGCCACAGTGCAATTCGAGGAAAGGTGCATGATGGGAGAATGGCTATATACGGTACGCGAGCGATTCACTCCGAGCACGTCTCCGCAATGGCGGGGATATGCTGCGTTCTCGGGGTTCGAGCACGTCAAGGAGCTCGTAACGCTGGATTCGATCCTCTGCCCCGAGGTCGTCAAGGAGCTGGTGGACGAGGACTGGAATCACAATGTTCTCCAGGACTTTCGAATCTTCCTGTTCCGCGACCTGGAATATCTGATGGCCCGCCAACGGTTGGATCCGATGCGTCATCAGATCCTCGCCATCCTCGAACGCCCCCTGATCACAGACGAAGCGCCGCCGGGATTTCATCACTGCGGTTTCGACGTTGTCGACTCCCATGTCGAAATCAGCACGCTGACCAATTGCGGTCCGATTCCCGAGGCGTTTGACCCTTCCATCGTGTCCATCGTGAACGAACTGGGACTGATCTGCGATTTGGCGACGGCATTCGAGATTCGCGATCGAATGCGCAGACTGCAGCCAGACGACCCGCACCTCGGGGCCTGCGAGGTCTGGTCGATCGCGCGGCGCTGACCGGGCAAATCGTCGTCTGAGTCGTCGAACGTGCAATCAGTCGGGCGCTCGCTGCTTCATCCGCCCCTTCTCGGCCTGGTAGAGATCTTCCATTTCCTGCAGCGTCGCCTGCTCAAACGACTTCCCGGCCTCCTTCAGCCCCCGTTCAATCGCGCGGAACCGGGAGCTGAACTTTTCGTTCGATGACCGCAGGGCTTCCTCGGGGTCGATGCCCCAGCGCCGGGCGATGTTGGCTACCACGAACAGGATGTCGCCGATTTCCGATTCAATTCGGGACTTGCGGGCCGGGTCGCGGACGGGCTCGTCCGGAACGACCGGTCCATCGACGCTCGCTGCCAGCGTTGGCCGGCCGCCGTCGGGATACAGTTCCACCAGCAGCTCATCAATCTCCTCGCGGAGCTTGTCGAACAGCATGTCGCGGCTCGGGAAGTCGTAGCCCACGCGGGCGGCTTTCTTCGTGATGCGGAGGGCCCGGGCGAGTGTCGGGAGCGCGATCGGGATGCCGTCCAGAATCGATTCCCGCGGCTGTTTGGCCGCCTTGATCGCTTCCCACTGGCGTTTGACATCGGCCGGCGTCGCGGCCTCGGCGTCCCCGAAGACGTGGGGGTGACGATCAATCATCTTCTGCGTGATGCCTTCGATCACGGCGATGATGTCGAAGCGGCCCTGATCCGCGGCGATCTGGGAATCGAGAACGACCTGGAGCAGTACATCGCCGAGTTCTTCGGTAATCGCCCGGTCGTCGCCGGAGTCGATCGCTTCGAGCAACTCGTAGGTTTCTTCGAGCGTGAACGGCTTGATCGTTTCGAGCGTCTGTTCGCGGTCCCAGGGGCAGCCGGTGGGGGAGCGGAGGCGGGCGATCACGTCGCACAGATGGACGAACGATGCGGCAAGCCGGACGGATTCAGGCGGAGTGCCAGGGGCAGGCGGCGAGGGGGCAGACATGTCGGGAGCTTCTCAATTTCGCGGGCGGTTGGCGAGTCGGGAAAGGGCCAAAATGATTCGATCAGACGCCGGCCAGGGAGTCATTTCGTTCTGTTTCGTGCGCCGCGAGAAGCCGCCTTCTTGCCGTGGCGATTGCCGCGCAATACGCTCCGCGCTCCCTTCGGCCCCGTAAGCACTGCTCATGTCTCACCCGCTGCTCGACGACCTTCGCTGGAAGAAGTTCCCGGTTCTGAACGATGGCTTTGTGTGCCTCGTGGACGTGATGGGGGACGATTCGTCTGTCGTCCAGGCGGCGCGGGTGAGTTACGGCGCCGGCACGAAGAAGGTATCCGACGACCGGACGCTGATCCGATACCTGCTGCGGCATCGGCACACCACTCCATTCGAAATGGCCGAGATCAAGCTGCTGGTGCGCGTGCCGATGGACTGCTGGCGTCAGTGGATCCGGCACCGGACGGCGAGCGTGAACGAATACAGCACGCGGTATTCGGTCGCCATCGATTCGATGCAGACGACGGAATCGAAGGAATGGCGGTCGCAGGCCGCCACCAACCGGCAGGGGAGCGGCGCACCGCTGCCGGAGGAACTCGGCCAGAAGCTGACGGACAGTGAACGCGAATTTCACTCCACCGCCACGAAGCTGTACCAGGACCGGCTGACGGATGGAGTGGCCCGTGAGCAGGCCCGGAAGGACCTGCCGCTGTCGACCTACACCGAGGCATACTGGAAAATCGATCTTCATAACCTGCTGAACTTCCTCGCGCTGCGGATGGACAGCCATGCACAGTTCGAGATTCGCGAATATGCCACCACGATCGGCCGGCAGATCGTTCAACCGCTGTTTCCGGTGGTGTGGGAAGCGTTTGAAGACTATCGACTGGGAGCGTGGTCTTTGACGCAGCTGGAGATCGGCGTGATTCAGCGGCTGACGCTGCTCGCAGGCCAGAAACAGCTGTCGCCGCCGTTCGCAGAGGCGCTGTTTCTGGAAGCCCAGGACGAAACCTGGAAAGAGCTGACCCGAAGCCGCGAACGGGATGAATGTCGCGAGAAGCTGGTGCGGCTGGGGCTGGTGAACCCGTAACGCCGGGGGTCGATGCGATCGGCCCGGCGGCGACGCTCCGCCGGGACATGGGGTTCGCCGGGAAGCGGCAATTCCTGCCGCTGACGGTGTCGACACGCTGGGCCCCCCTTCACTGTCCGGGCGTTCTCTGATACGTCCCGGCTCGTTCGGGCCAGGTTGCGCCCATCGTTCCGCCGGAAACCCGATGCGACGTACGATTGTCGGAGTGCTGACCGTCGTCGGCGCGGCCTGCGCCGCGTCTGTCGCTGCTGCGCAGTCGCCGTGGCCGGGTGGACACTCGGTTGCAGGCGGCGTTCGTGGACCGGTGCAGTTGCTGGGGGCCGACGACCTGGAAAGTGACGAAGAACCGACCCAGCGGCCCGGCGGCCCGCCGCGGATCGCGCAGTACCCGCTCGAAAACGACCCGTACGAGAACCCGCCGCAGTTTCGGACTCCAACGGCGCCCCCCCAGTATGCAGCGCCGCAGCATGCCGCCCCGGCGCCGCTGCCCGACGAAGAGCCCGGCTGGCTGACCTGGGACGAAACCCGCTTCGACGGCACCTACATTCACGACAGCCCTGACGGGCTGGGCATGATTGATGTGGTCACGACGGCGAGAATCAAAACCGGGCTGCCCGGCGTGACGCTCAGCCCGCAGTTCGGGGTGCATTTTCTGGGGTCGGGCGGCCTGCCCGATGTGCCCGAGCACCTGTACGACCTGTCGGTGGAAGTGACGGCTGGCATGCCGCTGGGCGATGACTGGATCCTCATGGGAGCCGTTTCACCGAGCGTGTTCACCGATTTTTCCGCAAACCCGGGGGACACGTTTCGGATGCCGATGCGTCTGCTTGCGTTCTACAAGTGGACCGATGCCCTGACGGTCGCCGGCGGCGTGATCTATCTCGACCGGAAGGATGTCTCATTTCTTCCCGCGGTCGGCCTGTCGTACAAGCCGAGCGACGAGTTCCACATGGAACTCTGGTTTCCCCGCCCCAAGGTGTCGTGGCGGTATCTGAAGCGACCGAATCTGGAGCGCTGGATTTATGTCGTCGGAGAATTCGGCGGCGGGAGCTGGGGCGTGGAGCGGGATGACGGCAGCGCCGACGTCTTCACCTATCGCGACTACCGGGCGATGGTGGGCATCGAGCAGCGACAGGAAGGGGGCTTCAACTGGTACACCGAGGCCGGTCTGATCTTCAACCGCAGCTACGAACTGGACCGCGCAAACTTCGAACGCGACCTCGACAACACGGCCGCCCTGCAGTTTGGCGTGCGATTCTGAGCAAGGCCGGCTTTTCCGACAGTCAACCGGACTTAAACATCGCAGGCGGTCACGGCCTGCTGCAGCCCCGCCAGCGCGTCCCGCGTTGGAATGAACTCCTGCCCGACGTAGCCGTCGTAGCCCATTTCGAGCAGGGCCTTCATGACGGCCGGATAGTTGATCTCCTGGTTCTCATCGAGTTCGCCGCGTCCGGGGTTGCCGGCAGTATGAATGTGGCCCAGGTATTCTTGATGCTGCTTCAGCCGGCGGATGACGTCGCCGTCCATGATCTGGACGTGGTAGATGTCGAACAGCAGCTTGAGCTGCGGCGACCCGACTCGCCGGAGGACATCGATGCACCAGTCGCAGTGGTCTCCCTGATAGCCGGGGTGGCCCTTCATGGGATGCGAGTCGTCGCGCGAGTTGAGGTGCTCGAGGCACAGCGTCACATTCTTCTCTTCCGCGTAACCGACGATCTTCTTGAAGCCCTCGACGCAGTTGTCCGCTCCGACATCTTTCGGGATGCCGTTGGCCATGCCGGTGAACGTAATGACGCGGTCGACGCCGAAGGCGACGCATTCATCAATGCGCCTGCGCAGCTTTTCGACGCACTCGTCCCACTCGCCGGGGTTGTTAAAGCCGATTTTGAATCCGTGGCTGCCGGCGATCGCGCAGGTCAGCCCATATTTTTTCAGCGTGGGCCAGTGCTTCGGGTCGATGAGTTCAATGCTGACGCAGCCCAGTTCGACGGCGGCCTGACAGAAGGCGTCGAGCGAGGGGAAATGCTTTTCGTAACACCAGTTGACGAGCGACTGCCGGATGCGGCCTTTGCGCGGGACGGAAGTCTGGGCGTGCAGTTCACTCGCGGCCGCAACGGCCCCGGTCGCTGCCATGGTCTGCATCCACTGGCGTCGATTGAAAGCGCTCATCGGAATCCTCGAAAAACTCGCGACAGCCGCAGCAGACGATACTCTACCCGTTTGCCGATCGATCGTCGCGGCTTTGGGTCCGGACTGACGCCAGCGCTTCTTCGGCCGTCGCTGAGATTGTCAGAATTCTGTCGAGGCCGGCGAGGTCGAACACCTGTCGCACAAGCGGTGCGATTCCGGACAGCACCAGCGTTCCCCGGCCCATCACTTTTTTCGCGGTCTGCACAATGACCCGCAGGCCGGCGCTCGAAACGAACGGCGACCCGGAAAAATCGAGGACGATCCGCGGTGTCTCAGCGGCAGACAGCTCGGCAAGCACCTTGCCGAGTTCCGGGGAAGTCATCGCATCCAGCCGGCCCTGCGGACGCACAATGGTCACGCCGTCCGCCGTTTCCACTGCCACCTTCACGCGCGTACTCCCTCGGTGACCGCGTCATGCAGTTGTCCCAGCAGGTCGACCGCCCGCTCGATCGTCGGCAACGTAAACTCCGTGTCGGGAATTCGCACGGCGAAGGACAACTGCGTTTCCGCGTGCAGGCCGGCATGAACGGGAAACGGATGGTGGTGACGCCAATGGCAGATGTCGAGCGCGCGGGCGAACAATTCGCCATCCGGCCGGTCGAGCGTGCGAACCACATAAGTGAGCACCTGCCCGTCCAGCGGTTCGAAGTAGAGCGTTCCCAGCCGCTCAAACTGCAGACTGACAGGGCCCGACGCGGGAAACCGCAGATCGGGGAAGCCGAGCGCGCGTCCAAAGTCGGCCAGGGCGTCGTCGACCCAGCTCATGCTTCTTCCTCGTTGATCGCCACGTCAAGGGCTTCCTGCACCGCGCCGGTCATTCGCAGCCGTGCCTCGTGATCGGGATAGGCTTTGTCCGGCAGCCTGCTGAAAACAACGTACAGTTCGCGGAACAGGTAGATTTTCGCTTCGTGGGTCGAGAGGCCGAGCTTGTCGATGGTGGTGCGGACCTTCGAGCCATCGAGCCAGCGCTGGTCTTTCAGCGGCAGAACGTCGCGCATCAGGCGGTGAGCGCCGTCGTGCCATTTCTCGCCGAACGACGTCGCCATTCTCGACGTCAGATCGCTGAACGTCGAAAACGTGTTGCGGGCCAGTTCGAGGTGGTACAGCGTGTCGAGAGTCGACTTCAACTGCACGAGTTCGGCCGAACTCCCGTGGGCATGAACATCGGCCCCCAGTTTTCGAATCATCAGATCGGCTGCCGCCATGAACTCCTGCGGTGAATGCTGGCCGACGAGACTTGTGTAGACCTCGCCCAAGGCTTCGAACGTCGCGAGTTCTTCACGGACGAACGACTGCAGCTGCTCGCCGACCTCGGCTTTGACCTGCCGGACGGCAGCGAGGATTTCAGCGTCCCCGGGCTCGGCCGAGAACACTTCCTCGAAAAACATCAGTGCGGCAGAATTGTTGTCGCCAAACAGGTCGTGCAGCAGCTGTTTCAGCTGCTCGGACGTGGGCCGTCCGATTTTTCGCAGCGCTGCGGTCGCCTGCTGAAACCGCTCGACGAGGGCCGGCTTGTCTTTGCCAGTCACATACTTTGCCGCGATTTCCAGAACGCGCGACGTCGACCGGGACCTGGCTGTTCGCTCGGCCAGTTTGCGGCTTGTTTTTTCACTGAGATGAGACGGCAGTTCTTCGAGCGATTTTTCGACCAGCGACTGGTGCGATTCCTCCTGCAGCACGACCTTTTCCCCCAGACGTGCACCCACCGCCTGTCCCGGCGGGCCGTCCGTACGCGGCGGGGCGTACTGGGGCGAGAGTCCAACCCGGTCAATGGCCTGCGACATGGGCGTCCCGACTGTGGAGTCTGCGAATTCGGGGGTGAAACCGGCTTCCGCCGCGAAAACCGGAGTGTGTGTCGATTATAACGCAGCCAAATTCCCGATTCTGCGCGGCCGGCCGCGCGACCTGCGAACCCCCTCTCTGACTCCCCGGCTGTGAGCGACACCGTTCCATCTGACCGCACGGTTCTCGGAGACAGCCTGTCTCCCGAGGATCGCTTCGCATCTGCGTGGCAGGAAGGGAACGCGCCTCCGCTCACTGAATTCCTTCCTCAGGAAGGAGACGAAGGCTACCTCGCGACGCTCGAACGGCTCGTGCAGATCGAGATCGAGCAGTCGTGGCGGCGGTGGAATCGTCAGCCACAAAACAGACCGCGCCCGCTGGAAGACCACCTGCATCGCTTTCCCGTGCTGCGGACGCCGGACGCAATTTTGCGTCTGGGGCGGGCCGAGTTTGTGATTCGCAGCCAGGCGGGAGACGAGCCCGATCCAAAGTCCTATTGCGACCGGTTTCCCGACTATTTCAGTGCGGACTCTGCGGCCGAACTGCTGACGGCCGCTCGCGACTCGGCCGCTGCCCCGTCGACAACGAGCCCGCCGGGCGAGCTGGGCATGCTGGGCGACTATCAGTTGCTGGAGCAGATTGGCGAAGGGGGCATGGGGGTCGTGTACCGGGCGCTGCAGCCTGGGGCTCAGCGCATCGTGGCGCTGAAGGTGATTCGCTCGGCGATGACCGGCGCCGGCGAATCGTTCCGCCGGAAGGCAGAAAGCCGGTTCAAGAACGAGATTCACGCCGCCGCCCAGCTCGAGCACGAAAACATCGTTCCGGTTTACGACGTGGGGAGCGTCGGCGACCTGATGTATTTCGCCATGCGGTTCGTCGATGGCCAGAGCCTCAGCGACCTCGTGAAATCGGGACCGCTCGAGAATCGGGCGGCCGCGACTTACATGGCCGGAACAGCGCGGGGCGTCGCCGAGGCTCACCGGCGCGGAATTCTGCATCGCGATCTCAAGCCGCATAACGTCATGATTGACTCCCGCAGCGGTCGCCCGCTGGTGGCCGACTTCGGTCTGGCGAAGCTCGTCGACGCGGACGATCAGATCACGAAGACCGGCGAGGCGATCGGCACGCCGTCGTACATGCCGCCCGAGCAGATCAGCGATGCGGCTCGGGTCGACGAGCGCGGGGATGTTTACTCGCTGGGTGCGACTCTGTACCACCTCCTGGCCGGTCGCCCGCCGTTCCAGGCCGCGAATACGCTGGGGACGATGCGCCAGGTGCTGTACGACGAGGCCGCCCCGCCGCGACGGCTGAATTCGGCCGTGGACGCCGACCTCGACACCATCTGCCTGAAGTGCCTGCAGAAGGAACCGGGCCGGCGTTATCAGTCGGTCGGGGAACTCGCGGACGACCTCGAGCGGTACCTGCGTGGCGAGCCGATTCTCGCACGGCCGATTGGTCGACTGGAGCGGCTGAACCGCTGGCGACGACGCAACCCTGTCGAAGCCGGATTGACGGCGGCGGCCATCGTGCTGGCAGGGACAGCTCTGGCGGCGACAACCATCGGCTACCGCAACACGAACGCCGCGCTGGCCGAGGCGCGGCAGAACCTGGCGTTCGCCCGGTCGGCCGTCGACGAACTGTACACCGAGGTCAGCGAGATCGACCTTGAAAACCAGCCCGGCCTGCAGCCGCTGAAACGCAAGCTGCTGGCCCGGGCGCTGAACTACTACCAGCGGTTTCTCGAAGCCAATCGCGGAGATGCCGAGTTGTCGACGGAACTGGCGGACAGCTATTTCCGGGTGGGCACGATCACCGAAGAAATTGAATCTGTTGCGGCAGCGTTGCCGCACTTTGAGCAGGGGGCCGACATCCAGCGAACGCTGCTGGAGCGCCGGGTCGACGATGCCGCCTTGCAGGCAGGGCTCGCGGATTCGCTGAACTCGATCGGACGCATTCAGCAGCGACTGCAGAATTACACCGCGGCCCAGGCGGCCTACGACGAATCGCGCGCCCTGCGAGAACGCCTCGCCGGCAGTGCCCCCGGAAATCGCGACTATCAGCGCAAACTCGCCAACGTGGTGATGAACGGCGGGCTGTTGAAGTTTCGCCGGCAGGAGTTCGATGCGGCCGCCGCGGCGTATGCCGCGGCTCAGCAGCTGCGCGAACCGCTGTTGGAGGACAGCGAGAACGACGCCGTCGTCCGGGACTACGCTCGCGGCGCCTTTAACCAGGGAACGCTGGAGCAGGCACGGGAACAGGATGATGCGGCGGCCCTGCATCTCGGTGAAGCCATCAACCGCTTCCAGCAACTGGCCGCACGGCATCCGGAGAGTCTGTCGGATCGATTTGAACTGGCGGTCGCTCTGGCGCTGTCGGGCGATGTCGCCGCCAGACAGGGGCGGGCGGCCGACGCCCTGTCATCCTATCGGGCTGCGCGCGCGGTGCTGGAGGTGCTGGCGAAAGAAAACCCCCGGGTGCTCGCGTATCACGAGCGACTCGGCACGGCTGCTATCGGCGAAGCGCATCTTCGCATGAATCTGGCGGTCGAGGCACTGGATCGACAACCTCCCGACGATGTCACTGGCGAATCGGAGCTCCGCGCCGCCGAGGAATTGCTGCGCGCCGGCGCGGGTGCGCTGAGAACCGTCCTCGACACGGAACCAGACCGCGTCGGACCGCGACACGAACTGGCCGAAACCTGCCAGTTGCTGGGGGATATCCATCAACTGCAGCAGAACGACGACGACGCCCGTGCGGCTTGGAACGAGGGGCTAAAAACGCTCGCGCCGTTGAAAGAGACATTCGACCGCAACGCCGACTGCGCCCGGACGTGGAAGACGCTCGAGGAGTCCCTGCAGTCACTTCCCGCCACGCTGCAGTAGCTCGGGGCGGGCCAGCGCGGCGAGTTCGGGCCCGTTGAGCTGGCGGCGATACAGACGGACGTCGGCAAGGCGGCCGAGAAAATGGTTGTTCTCTCCGGACCCGATCTTCAGCGGCTGAGTCGTGGAAAGCGGGTACGCGTCCCCCTCGGGAAATTCTCGAACCGCCAGCGACTTGCCGTTCAGAAACAGCTCCAGCCGCGTGGCCGAGCGAACGGCGGCGACATGCTGCCAGCCGGCAGGAAATGTCGACCCCGCCTGCACATTGCGCCCCGCTTCGAAGGCATGAATTCGGCCGGACGGCAGCGTGCTGCAGAACAACCGCCCCTGGTGCTCGGCCATGGTCCATGCGCGGCGGTATTTGACGTCGGGCGTGTGATCGAGACGCGACGACAGCGCCCATTGGTCGCGGCCATCGAATGTATAAACCTCCGCGAGCGGCAGCGTCCCGGCCATCAACCGGCCGTTGTGAACCAGCATCCCCATCACTTCCAGCTCTTCGCCCAGCCGGCCGACGTCGGTCCACGCCCCGGCCTCTTCCAGTCGGTAAACGCGTCCGCTGGGCCACGTCCCCACGAACAGCTGACCGCGATAGACCGCAAAGGAATAGGTCTGCGTGTTGTCGCCGAGCTGTCCGAGATCGGTCCAGTTGGCGCCATCGAACCGGTAGACGTGGCCGCCGTCGTAACTGGTGGCGTACAGCTGATTCCGATAGACGCCCAGGGCGACGGTCCGCTTGCCATCAGGCGTCCCGCAGTCGGTCCAGGTCTGGTCTCCTTCATAGCGGAAGAACCCGGCCGGCCGGTACAGCGACGACGCATAGAGGCGTCCACGAAAGACGATCAGTCCGCCGACCGCCTCCGTCTCTGGCAACTGTCCGCAATCGGTCCATTGCCCGGGCCCTGCAGAGCGAAACACCCGGCCGCCGGGCGTGGCGTTGGTCGATTCGGGCAGCGACGAGCCCGCCACCCGGTATTTTCCGGTGGCCGCGTAAAGCTGATTGTCGAAAACGGCCAGGGCGGTGACGGAATTGGCGCCATCCGGGGCGCCGACATCGACCCAGTTCTGTCCCCCGGCATAGCGGTAGACATGTCCGGTTTCGCCGTCGCCGGGCTCGCATGTCGCCGCGAACAGGTCGCCATTGTGCACGGCCATGCCGAACGCCAGCAGAGCGGCGCCCGGCCGTCCCACGTCTTCCCAACCTGTTTCGCGCCGGTCATCGATGCTGAATGTGAGGTGACGATCGTTGGCTTGAGTCGTCGTGACCGCCTGCGATTTCAGACTGAGATGAAAGCCCCGCCGCCGGTCGGAGTCGTACTGGCTGACAAGATCGCCGAGCACGTCGCCCGCCAGGTCGGGCGTATGAACCCACATCGAGACGGTGAAATCGCCGGTGCCGACATCGCGTGCCGGCGCGGGAGCGATCTCCAGGAAGCCCCCCTGCCCGTCAAACTGCGCAGCGCCGTGTCCGGCGACGGGACCCGCCGGCGTCAGTTCCAGCGCGCCCCGGCGAACGGCGTCGCCGCCGTGGACGGAATGATCGCGGAGGTCGGACGAGAGCGGCCAGTGTCCCGCAAGATCGCGATTCAGATCGACAGGTGGTTCAGCAGCGCCCGGCGATGAAAACAACAGACAGCACGACAGCAGCAACGACATCTGGAAACGCATGAAAGCTCACACTTGCAATGGGCGACATCTCCCCGGCGGCGAGCGGGCGGGGTGACGGTCGAATGGGCATGGTCAGAAGGCGGACGTTTTCGGGGGTGCGGCCGGCGGAGCGGCGGCGGGAGTCGGAGGGGAGATCGGGGAATCGGACGCCGTCGTTCGCGCGGCCTTCGGCGATGACGCCCGCAGCACACACCGGAATCCAATTGTCGGCGAGCGTTCGCTCATGGGGAACCCGTCGCGCGCCCAGACTTCCCAGCCGTTCGGATTGCCTTTAACAACGCGTCGGCCGGCTTTGTCGGTCCTGGGCCCGGGCCAGTTGCGGGCGGCGGCGCTGCCCGCGGCGGGAGCCTGCCTGTATGCATCTTCGGCGAAGAAATCCTGGCACCACTCCCGCGCGTTTCCGGCGAGGTCCTGAATGCCGAACGGGCTTTCATCGGTGCGGAACGATCCGGTGTCATCGATCTGCCCCGGAATGCGGGGACGCTCCCAGATCGGCCGGCCGTTCCCCCAGGGATACAGGAAGCCGCTCAACCCGCGGGCGGCCTTTTCCCACTCCGATTCGGTGGGCAGTTCGCGGCCCGTCCACTTTGCATATTGCATGGCGTCGCGCCAGTTCACGCCCACCGCGGGTTGCAAGGGGAAGCGGGCATTCAGGGGGACCGCCGGGGGCGTTTTATCCCCCTTGGTCGCCTCCCGGAACCGCAGGAACTTCTCGACAGTCACTTCATGAATGTCCATGTAGAAGGCATCAACGTCGATCGGATGCCGGGGGGACGCGGTGGGAGTTCCGTCGGCCCCCTGAACCGCCAGTCCAACCGGAACGAGCGCCATCACAGCGCCGTCTGCAGCGCAGCGAATCCGTGTTGGGAGTCCGGACGGATCGACCGGGGCGTCGGCGACGGCCGTAAAGCCTGCCGGCAGGGTGATGGTCGAGGCGACCGGTGGAGCCGCCGAGACGGACTGAATCTGGAGCAGCGATGAATTCACGCCAGGGTCGGGCGAAACCACCATGGCCATCAATTCGGGGCGATCCTCGCGAGCGACCACGTGGAAGTTGGGATCGCTGCCGCCAACCAGCTGGGCTCCCGGGGGAATGGCCCCGGAAGGCCGCTGAGCGACGGCGGCCGGCCTGGCCGGCGCTTTGGCGGGCGCCCCGACGGGCTTGACGCCGGCAGGGGGCGTGGGCTGAGTGATGGCCGGCGGCGGGCTGGTCATCTCCGGAGGCGGCGACTTGGGCCCTTCGGCTGAGCCGCAGCCCGCCAGCGGCAGCAGAAGCGCCAGACGTCCGAGCGCTGAATGGAGTCGCATGGGAGATTCTCGCAGAACGGCCCCGCCGGAAGACGGCGCGACGGCTTTATCATTTCCGCCGCCGGCGGATCTCACAAGTGGCCGCGAGCACATCGCGCGCAGAAGCGTCTGACTCGCTCCGATCCTCATCGGCGGCCTGCGAGTTGAAGCGTTCGCTCGGCTGGGGTATGCAGTCGTTCATGACCACGCCAGCGCCCGCTCCGGATGATCCTGTCATTCCTTCGACTCCCAGCCTGCGGACTTCGGAAGACTGGTGGTCCATCTACTGCGGCGCGTTTTTTCTCATCGTCGCGTTTCTGGCGGTGTGGTTCGCCAGGCCGGCGGATTTCGGCGAGCAGATCGCCGCAGGGAGCAAGGTGCAGGTCGCGAATCCGTTTGCGGCGTGGATTGCGACGCCCGGTTCGTGGACCTCCAATCCGACGGAGGCGTTTCTCAAGCCGGCATCGGAGAAGTCGCCAGCGGTGAATGCGTTTCCGGGCTTGGTCGGCGCGTTCGCCGCGATTGGCGTCGTGTTCGCGCTGGCCATGCAACTGCGCGGCATCGGTGCGGCGACGTTTCTGACGGCGTATCCGGTGGTGTTCCTGCTCGCGGTGCTGTCGTTCCTGCTTGCGGGACAAAGCCTCGTCAAGGCGTACAACCTTGAGTACGCGCTGTGGGCACTGTTTGTGGGGCTGTTGATCTGCAACACCGTCGGGACGCCGTCGTGGCTGCGGCCAGCGGCGGCCACGGAGTTCTACATCAAGACGGGCCTGGTGCTGCTGGGGGCGGAAGTGCTGCTGAGCCGGCTGATCGCGCTCGGCACGCCGGGCATTTTCATTTCCTGGGTCTGCACGCCGATCGTGCTGGTCGCCACTTACCTCTTCGGCCAGCGCGTGCTGAAGATGCCTTCGCGATCGTTGAACATGGTGATTTCGGCCGACATGTCGGTCTGCGGGGTCTCGGCGGCGATCGCGACGGCCGCCGCCTGCAAGGCGAAGAAGGAAGAGCTGTCGCTGGCGATCGGGCTGTCGCTGACGTTCACCGTGGGAATGATGGTCGTCATGCCGGCGGTCATTAAGGCTGTGGACATGGACGAAACGATCGCTGGCGCCTGGCTGGGAGGCACGATCGACTCGACCGGCGCCGTGGCGGCGGCCGGGGCGCTGGTGGGCAAGCAGGCCCTGGAAGTCGCGACGACGATCAAGATGATCCAGAACATTCTGATCGGCGTGATCGCGTTTGCCGTTTCGGTGTACTGGGTGTCCGTTGTGGAACGGGATCCGACCGGGAAGCGACTGGGAATCGGCGAGATCTGGCGGCGGTTTCCCCGGTTTATCATCGGTTTCTTTCTCACCTCCGTGGTGGCTTCGATCGTGTTCAGCACCATTACGGGCGGCCCGGAGCTGATTGACGCGACCACGAAGGGAGCGACGGTTCCGCTGCGCAGCTGGCTGTTCTGTCTGGCGTTCGTGAGCATCGGATTGCAGACGAACTTCCGCGAACTGGCCCCGTCCCTGAAAGGGGGCAAGGCCCTCACGCTGTATGTGTGCGGCCAGATGCTGAACCTGTGCCTCACGCTCGCAATGGCGTGGCTGATGTTTCGTGTGGTGTTCCCCGAGGCGGCGGTGAAGCCATGAGCCGATCGCAGGGCCGACGGAAACTGGCGGGCTGGACCGCGGGGATTGCGTTCGTGTGGCTGGTGGCGCTGCCGTGGCTGTCAGCGTTGCCGGGTCCAAGAGCGAACATCGAGTGGCTGCGTGCGCAGCGGATTGATCCGAGCGCGCGGTACTACACGGAAGTCGAAGCGATGGAGCCGATCCTGGAGCGGCTGAACGCGGAACTGACCGGGCGCTCAGATGCCGGCCGCGCGGCTGCCGGCCGGAGCAGGCCGGCTCCATAAAAAACGCCCGGCCTCACACGAGGAAGCCGGGCGTCGGGTTTAGCGGGTCTGAATCGGCCGAGCGACTTCTGCTCAGCGGTTGTAGTCGACGATCAGCAGCTCGCCGCGCTGGCGGATTTCGACTTCGTACCTGCCGAAGTCGTAAACGACTCCGTTGCCGCGCCGGGTGCAGCGGATGTCCGCGACCGCACAGGGCGGCACGCAGACTTCGACGCACACCTGGCAGCAGGGATTGCACGGATCCTGAACGGCCACGAGCATCGGCACGGCACAGGGATGCGCCTTGCGAGCCTGACGGACCTTCACGTTGTGGTACATCGCCGGTGCGACAGCCAGCGGCGCGGCATGAACGACGACGTTCTCCGGCGCCGACTGCGGCATGGTGATGACCGGAGCGTCGATGTGAGTCGGCGCGGGCATCGGCGGCAGGTCGGCGGGCGTCGGCTGCGGTTCGTAAACCGAGCCGCCGGCCACGCGCGTTCCGTACGCCTGCGTGACTCGCATCACCGCGGCGGAGGGATCGGTGTTTTCGACCTCGGTCCGGCTGATGAGCCGGGCGCGGGTCCGCAGGGTTTCCGCCTGGGTGACTGTGGCAGCCATCGACAGACCGGCCAGCAGAACAAGCAACGTCTTACGCATCTTTCAAATCCTCCAAAGTGCAGGCGTCGACGAATCCGACCGCCGACGACGGGCATCACAGCCCACCAAAACACGAGCAGACCCCCCGGGGTCGGCCTGAACACAGCGCGTGTTCTCAGTGTCCGTTGTCAAAACTGTAGCTGCTCGAACAGTGCCCGTCACGGCAAAACTGCAGAGACTGGCGAGTTTGGGTTGAAGGTTTTGGTCCGGCTGTTCCAATGAGTCCGGTGGGAACGCTGCCGGCCGGCCAGTCGTGAACATGTTCGTCCTGGCGAGACCCACTTCCGGGAATCCGGCATTCCGCCGCCCAGAGGCCCGAGTTTCGGCGATGCGGTTGTCCGCCCGGCCCCTTACAATTTGTCCTCCGGTTTCCAGTTTCCCTTCCCCGAACGGGCCGCCTGCGTTGCGGCTCCGGGACGCCCCGATGTCTGAAGAAGTCAAAGTCAGCAAAGTTGAAGTCCTGAAAGACAGCAGCCGCGCGCTGCGGGGCACGATCGCCGAGGAGCTCTCGCCGCAGTTCGCCTGCATCAACGAGGACAACGCCAACCTCATCAAGCACCACGGTTCGTACCAGCAGGACGATCGCGACTTCCGGGGTTCGGACGGCAAGCACTACATGTTCATGGTGCGGACCCGGATTCCCGGCGGCCGGCTGACCGCGGCCCAGGTGCTCTCGGAACTGGACATCTGCGAACAGTTCGGCAACGGCACGCTGCGCATCACCGACCGGCAGGGCTTTCAGCTGCACGGGGTGCTGAAAAAAGACCTGCGGGCGTCGATCAAGGCGATCAACGACATCAAGCTGACGACCCTCGGGGCCTGCGGCGACGTGAATCGCAACGTGATGGCCTGCCCGGCGCCGATCCGCAACAACCGTGTTCGCGACGAAATGCTGGAAATGGCGGACAAGGTGGCCAACCACCTGCGACCGCAGACGACAGCCTACTACGAGATCTGGCTGAAGCCGCAGGAGGGCGAAGTTCAGGATGCCGAGAAGGTGCACGAGTATCTGTGCACCGTGCCGACCAGCCCGGACCAGGCGGACGAGGAGCCGCTGTATGGGAAGGTCTATCTGCCGCGGAAGTTCAAAATCGGGTTCGCGCTGCCGGACGACAACTGCATCGACGTCTATTCGCAGGACCTCGGGTTCCTGGCGGTCGTCGAGGACAACCAGCTGATTGGTTACAACGTGCTGGTGGGGGGCGGCATGGGGATGACCCCCGCCAACAAGAAGACGTTCCCCGCCGTCGCGAAACGCATGGCGTTCTGCACGCCCGATCAGGTGATCGCCGTCGCGGAAGCGGTGGTGAAGGTGCAGCGCGACAACGGCAACCGGGCCGATCGCAAGCTGGCGCGCCTCAAGTACGTGATTGCGGAGAAAGGCGTCGAGTGGTTCCGTCAGCAGGTGGAACTGTACAGCGGCCTCAACCTAGCCGACTGCCACCCCGCCGACGTGACGGATGCGGACGACCACATCGGCTGGCACGAGCAGGGGGACGGCAAGCTGTTCCTCGGCATCAACATCGAAAACGGCCGGATCAAGGATGAGGGAGACCTGCGGATCAAAACCGGCCTGCGGGCGGTGCTTCGCAAATACGGGATGGATTGCCGGAACACGGCGCTGCAGGGGATGATTCTCTGCGACATCGATCCGGCCAACAAGGAAGACATCGACCGCATCCTGTCGGAGCATGGGATCAGGAAAGCGGAGGAATGGACGCTGGCGCGACGGTATTCCATTGCCTGCCCGGCCTACCCGACGTGCGGCCTGGCGGTGACGGAAGCCGAACGGGCGCTGCCGGCCGTGATGGACGAACTGGAAAGGGTGCTCGGGGAGCACGACCTGCTGGGGGAACGGATTGCGATCCACATGACGGGCTGCCCGAACGGCTGTGCCCGTCCATATGCCCCGGATATTGGCCTCGTCGGCAAGGCGAAGAACAAGTACACGGTTTACCTGGGCGGCAATGTCGCCTGTTCACGTCTTGGATTTCTGTGGCAGGACATGGTGCCGCAGGAAGAGATTGCTCCGCGTCTGTCGCCCGTGTTCGCCCGCTACCGGACGGAACGGCAGACTGGCGAGGGGTTTGGAGATTTCTGTCACCGGCTCGGCAAGGAAGGGTTGGCGACGTGAGTCGCACCCGTTGACGGGTCGGTCTCTCGAACGAGTTCAGCAGCGCTATGCCTGACGCTCCGGAATTGCAGCGGGATGGATTTCAGCTCATCACAGGGGCCGTCGGCGACGCTCCGATCAGCGAGTGGCTGCGGGCAGCCGCACGGCGAATGGAAAATGCGCCGGAAGGAAAGGTCGCCAGGCACGGCGAGCCTTACTCCATGCGCGGCATCGTGGCGCAGTGCCCGTATATCGCGGCGTGCATCCGCGAGACGATTCTGCCGCGACTGATCCGTCCCATTCTCGGCCGGGAGGCGAAGCTGGTCCGCAGCCTGCTTCTGGACAAGACGCCCGAAAACAACTGGGGCGTTCCCTGGCACCGCGACCTGACGATCGTCGTCCGCGACAAAATCGAGATCGAAGGGTTCAGCAGCTGGCGCCAGATGGGGGACGGCTGGTACGTCGAGCCGCCGTTCGAGTTCCTGAAGGAAATGGTGACGGTCCGCGTGCACCTCGATGACTGCCTCGCCGACGATGGCCCGCTGGCGGTTATTCCCGGGTCGCACGAATGGCCTGCCATGCCGCGGGAGGAACTCGTTTCCCGGGCAAAAGCCGCGTCGGCCACGGTCTGCCACGCAAAACACGGCGATGCGCTGCTGATGCGTCCGCTGCTGGTGCACAGCTCCGAAGTCGCGCAGCGGCCAAGTCATCGCCGCGTGGTGCACCTCGAGTTCTCGGCCCAGAAGCTCCCCGGCGGGCTGGAATGGGGCGACTGATTTGCGGCGCGGGCGTGTAGTGGAGGATTGCCAGGTGCGTGCCTACAATTCGGCCCGCCCCGACACCTGTCCACGCGTATATGCCCCCAACTGACATTATCATCCGCGGCGCCCGCGAACATAACCTGCGCGGCGTCGATCTCGTCCTGCCGCGGAACAAGCTGATCGTCATGACGGGCGTCAGCGGCTCGGGCAAGAGCTCGCTGGCATTCGACACCGTCTACGCGGAAGGCCAGCGGCGATACGTCGAATCGCTGTCGACCTACGCCCGCCAGTTTCTCGGGCAGATGCCCAAGCCCGAAGTCGACGCCATCTCCGGACTGGCGCCGTCGATCTCGATTCAGCAGAAGGCGACCTCGAAAAATCCGCGGAGCACCGTCGGAACCATCACGGAAATCTACGACTACCTGCGGGTGCTGTACGCCCGCGTGGGCGAGGGATACTGCGCGAAATGCGGTTCGCTCATCACGGCCCAGTCGACCGACCAGATCCTCGAACGGATCGGCGCATTGCCGGAAGGCACGCGTTTCCAGGTGCTGGCCCCGATCGTCACCAACCAGAAGGGGGAATTTCGCGACCTGTTCGCCGACCTGCTGAAGCAGGGGTTCCTGCGGGCGCGCGTCGATGGCCAGATCGTCAACCTCAGCGACGACCTGGGGCTGAAGAAGCATTTCAAGCACAACATCGATGTGGTGATTGACCGCCTGACAGCCGGCCGACAGAACCGCGGGCGGCTGGCGGAAGCCGTGGAGAGCGCAATTCGCGTTTCGGGCGGCACGGTCGTGATTGACCGCGAGTCATCGAGCGGACCGGGTCCCTTCAGGCCGCCGGCCGCCGCCGACCAGGAAGACGACGAAGAATCGCCCCCCCCGGCGAGCGGAACCGATCTGCGCTACAGCGCGAAATACGCCTGTTCGCAATGCGGCGTGAGCTACGAGCCGCCGTCCCCGCAGTTGTTCAGTTTCAACAGTCCGCTGGGGATGTGCACGCACTGCAATGGGCTGGGGGCACGGCACGACTTCCGGGTCGACCAACTCGTGGAAGACGGTACGAAGTCGCTGTTTCAGGGAACGCTGCACCTGCTGGGGCCGGTGAAAAAAGCGGGCCGCTGGCGGAAACACATTTTCGAAGGCGTGGCCAGGGCGATTGAATCGCTCGCGGGTTTATCGGCCGGGAGTTTTCTGAAGACGCCGTGGGACGAACTTCCCGAGCAGGCCCGGGAGCTGTTTCTGTACGGAACAGGCGACAAGCACATCACGTTCGCGTATCGGCACTCTGGAGGAGTGTGGAAGCATGGCGGTCTGTGGGCAGGCTTCATCACCGAACTGCTGGAGGAATACCGCAAGGCGCGGAACCCGATGCGGCGGCGGCAGCTTGAGAAATACATGGACTTTGTCCCGTGCGCGGTCTGCAACGGGTCGCGGCTGAACGAGCAGGCCCGCAGCGTTCGCATCACGTCGAACCGCGCGCCCGCGCTCGATCCGCCGGACGCCCCGCCGGCGCCAAAGCGGCGGAATGGCCGGAAAGAAGTGTCGCGGCCGACAGGCCCGATGGCAGCAGAAGCAGCCGGGGCGACCACGCGGGCCCTGTCGCTGCCGGAGGTCTGCGCGCTGACCATCGAAGAAGCCCGCGATTTCTGCAGCGAACTGATCCTCGACGACACGCAGCGGTTGATTGCCGACGACTGCCTGAAGGAAATCACCGGGCGACTCGGATTCCTGTTGCGCTGCGGACTCAACTACCTGTCCCTCGATCGAACCGCGCCGACGCTGTCGGGCGGGGAATCGCAGCGAATCCGGCTGGCAGGGCAGATTGGCTGCGGGCTGGTCGGCGTTCTCTACATTCTCGACGAGCCCTCGATCGGGCTCCATCCGCGCGACAACACCAGGCTGCTCGAAAGCCTCTGCGACCTGCGCGACCAGGGGAATACGGTCATCGTGGTGGAGCACGATGAAGAGACGATGCGGGCGGCCGACCACATTGTCGATTTCGGACCGGGACCGGGCGTGCGCGGCGGCGAGGTCGTCGCCCAGGGCCCGGTGTCGGTGATCGAGGCCGAGCCGCGCAGCGTCACAGGCCAGTTTCTGACCGGCACGCGGACGATCGCCGTGCCCGAGCAGCGCCGGAAGCCGGGGAAAGGAGTCCTCCGGCTGGAGGGCGCCCGGCATCACAACCTCAAGGGCGTGGATGTCGAGTTTCCGCTGGGGGAATTCATTGTGGTGACGGGCGTGAGCGGATCGGGAAAGAGTTCGCTCATCAACGATATTCTGTGGCAGGTGCTGAAGCGCGACGTCAACAAGAAACGCGGGAAGTCGAAAGGCGACTCGGCCGAGGGCGAGGCGAAACCGGAGGCGGGCGAAAACGGCGAGGAGGCGGTTGTTGCGGAAACGAATCCGCTGGACCGGCGATTCACGCGCGTGACCGGACTCGACCTGATCGACAAGGCGATCGACATCGATCAGTCTCCCATCGGGCGGACTCCGCGGTCAAACCCGGCGACGTACGTCAAACTGCTCGATGAGATTCGCGTGCTGTATGCGCAGCTTCCGCAGGCAAAAGTGCGGGGCTACACGCCGGGGCGATTCAGCTTCAATGTGGCCGATGGCCGCTGCGAGGCGTGTGAAGGCCATGGAGCGACGAAACTGGAGATGGACTTCCTCGCCGACATCTGGGTGACGTGCGCCGTCTGCGAGGGGAAGCGGTTCAATCACGAAACGCTGGAGGTGAAGTACAAGGATAAAAGCATCGCCGACGTGCTGAACATGGACGTGCAGGAGGCGCTGGTCCACTTCAACAGCATCCCCAAAATCAAGCAGCTGCTGCAGACGTTGCATGACGTCGGCCTCGACTACATGAAACTCGGCCAGCCATCGCCGACGCTCTCCGGCGGCGAGGCCCAGCGGGTGAAACTGGCCCGGGAACTGGGGAAACGCTCGACAGGCAAAACGGTCTATCTGCTGGATGAGCCGACCACCGGGCTGCACTTTGAGGACGTGCGCAAGTTGCTGGAGGTGCTGCACGGGTTTGTCGACGCCGGCAACACCGTGATTGTGGTCGAGCATAGTCTCGATGTCGTGAAGACGGCCGATTACGTGATTGACATGGGTCCCGAAGGGGGGCGCGGAGGCGGGCGCGTCGTCGTCTGCGGCACGCCAGAGGAAATCGCAGCCTGCGAGGAATCCCACACCGGGCGGGCGCTGCGGGCCGTGCTGGCCGCTGCAGCCGAGCGGGGCGGCGTCAGCCCCCGAATCGCCTCCGCCAGGAAGAAAAAGGGGACAGGCAAGGCGCGCCTGGCCGATCCAGCCGGCCCGCCACCGAAGCTCGCCGCCGCGGCGCGAGTGACGCCGCCGCCCACGACCGGCCTGACGCAAATCTCCATTCGGGGGGCGAAGCAGCACAACCTCCAGGATATCGATCTCGACCTTCCGCGGGACGAAATGAGCGTCTTCTGCGGGCCGAGCGGCAGCGGGAAGTCGTCCCTGGCGATGGATACGCTGTATGCCGAAGGGCAGCGGCGATATGTGGAATCGCTGTCGGCGTACGCGCGTCAGTTCCTCGGGCAGATGCCCAAACCGAAAGTCGAGCATGTTCATGGGCTGTCGCCCGCGATCGCGATCGAACAGAAAACGGTCGGCAGCACGCCGCGATCAACGGTCGGAACCGTGACCGAGGTTTACGATTACCTGCGGGTGCTGTTTGCACGGCTGGGACAGATGCACTGTCCGGATTGCGGCGCTCCCGTCACGCGGCAGACGACCGACGAGATTATCGCGCGGGTGCTGTCAGCCCCGGATGGCGCCCGGTTGTATGTGGCCGCCCCCGTGGAAGTGCCGGTCGGCCAGACGCACCAGAAACTGTGGGATCGCCTCGCCACGCAGGGGTATGTGCGGATTCGGATTGATGGCGTGACGCATCAGATTGAGGAGATCCCGAAAATCGATCATCGCCGGGCGCACGACATTGAAGTGATCGTGGACCGCCTGAAAGTGGACCAGAAAGTTCGCAGCCGGATCGGCGATTCGATCGAAGCGGCGCTGGACCTGGGGAAAGGGGTGGTGCACATCGTGCATGTGGACGAGGGGCCGGAAGAGCGCTGGCGCCGCGACCGCCTGAGCCTGCACTTTTCCTGTCCGAATTGCCTATAGAGATCGGCAATTCGCGGCATTTTGCGACGCGCAATCGCCTTCAACTGGACGAAAAGTGAACGAATCCGGATGGTGCAAAATTCCTGGAGATCGTCAAACGAGGGCTAAACTTTCTTGTGGACCGGAAGAATGGGGGCTAGGATCGGGCTATCTCAAGCCCGGTTCCGGGCGATTGGCTGGCGGAAGTTTCCCTTATGCACTCGTCTTAGAGGGGATTTGCCGTGTCTCGAATTCGTTCTCGACGCCGTGGGTTTACGCTGATTGAGCTCCTGGTGGTCATCGCGATTATCGCAATACTGATCGCCCTCCTGCTGCCGGCCGTGCAACAGGCCCGTGAGGCCGCACGCCGCACGCAGTGCAAGAACAACCTGAAACAGATCGGGCTGGCGCTTCACAATTACCACGATGTGTTCAACCTGTTTCCGGGTCGTCGCTACGGCACTACGGGGACGCACAACTTCACCAACGGGCCGACGAACGGAAATCGAACGCACAACGGCGGACGAATCACCGGTTGGATTGCGCTGCTGCCGTACGCCGATCAGGCGCCGATGTACAACCAGATCCAGGCGGGCGATGCGAGCCTCGATCCGCCGATTGCTCCGGGCGGACCGCGCGGCGATCACAACTGGGCAGTCTGGAACCAGGCGCCTCCCTACATGAAGTGCCCGTCGGACGCCGGCGCGACGACGCCGTCGTCTCACAGCTATGTGTTCAGCGCGGGAGACCAGGCGGCGAACATCAACTCGTCCGTGCGCACGCGGGGTCTATTCAATCGTTATTCGATGAACGGCATTCGCGACGTAATCGATGGCACGAGCAATACCATCGCGATCAGCGAGATTCTGTCGCAGGTTCCGACGGGCGCTGGCGGCGAGTTTGGAATGGATGCGGGGCCGAATCAGTACGAGCTGGGGATGGCGCTCGCAAACAATATTCCGGGGGTCGTCGCTTCGCCGGTCGTCTGCCGGACGGTCGTCAGCGGCCGCTATTATGTCGCCGGCACGAACGTGCGAGGTCGCCGGGGCATCAAATGGACTGATGGGCCCGCTTCGCTGCAGATGTTCAACACGATCCTGCCGCCGAACGGCCCGATCTGTTCGGAAAGTGGCAACTGGGGCGACCAGGACAACAGTGTTCTCCCGCCGCACAGCCGTCACACTGGCGGCGTGCATGGCCTGCTGTGCGATGGTTCCGTGCGGTTCATCAGCGAGAACATCGACACGGGAAACACGGCCGTCCAGCAGCCGACGGGCGGACAGAGCGTCTACGGAACCTGGGGACGGCTGGGCTCCATTCAGGGCGCCGAGGTCGTCGGCGAATTCTGAGAAATTCCTCGCACTGCGTCTCCGCACCGGCCGTTCTCCGGTCGGTGCGGAGACCATTCTGGTCCGGGCGATCGACATCCATCCTGCGGACGACCGGGTTTCGACCGCAGGTCTTCCTGCCAGAGAGAGTTTTCCATGCGCACAGCGCTTTCGACTTTGATTGTGTTCGCCGTTTCAGTGTGTGGCTGTTCACGAGGCCCAGAGCGACCGGCGACCTATCCGGTGACGGGGACGGTCGAAATGCAGGGACGTCCCGTGGAGGGAGCCCGGGTTGTCTTTGTTCCGGCATCTCAGGAACTGCTTCCGGCGTCGGGCGTCACGGACGCCGAGGGGAGGTTCAGCCTGACGACGTTCGAGGCCGGAGATGGAGCTGTTCCCGGCACCTATGGCGTCAAGGTGGCCAAGTACAACAACTGGAAAGAGGCCCAGGCGCCGCAGAACGCCACTCCGATTTCGTATGAAGAAGAGCAGCAGATGCAGTTCGACAGCGAGAAGCCCATTCCGGTGGCGAAAAACACCCTCCCGAAAAAATACGAGATGGTGTCCACTTCCGGGATTACCCACACAGTGACGGACGGCCCGACGACGCTGGCCATCAAGATTGAATAGCGGCAACGGAGTGCGATCGACTCGTTCGTTTCGTTGCTTCCTTCGTTCCCAGGCTCTGGCCTGGGAACGCCCCGCTGCCGTTAGACGCTACTTCGCGCAGTAGTCGATCAGTCGTGATATTTCGGCCCGCAGTTCCGGCCTCGGAACGATGCGGTCGACGAAGCCGTGTTCGAGCAGGAACTCGCTGGTCTGGAAGTTGGCCGGCAGGGCCTGCTTGACGGTCGACTTCACCACGCGCGGGCCGGCGAAGCCGATGAGGGCTTTCGGCTCGGCCAAGGTGATGTCGCCCAGCGAAGCAAAACTGGCGGCCACGCCCCCCATCGTGGGGTTGGTGAGCACCGAAATGAACAGGCCGCCCGCTTCGTGGTAGCGGGCCAGCGCTGCGGAAACCTTGCCCATCTGCATCAGGGAGAAAATCCCCTCGTGCATGCGGGCCCCGCCGCCGGAGCCGCTGACGATGACCAGCGGCAGTTTTGATTTTGTGGCTTCTTCGACCGCCCGGGTCAGCTTCTCGCCCACGACCGACCCCATGCTCCCCATGATGAACGCCGAATCAGTCAGTCCGAACACCAGCGGGCGGCCGCGCATGTAACCGCGACCGACAATGCAGGCGTCGACCATGCCCGTCTTCTTCTGCTCGTCAACGAGGCGGTCCTTGTACGAGCGTTTGTCGGCGAAACCGAGCGGATCGACCGACCGCATGTCGGCATACCACTCCTCGAAACTGTCCTGATCGAGCAACTGGGCGATGCGGGCGCGGGCGGGAACGTAGAAATGATGGCTGCATTCCGGGCACAGCCACAGCCCCTGCTCCACCCGCTTGCGGAACACCGTTGCACCGCACGCGTCGCAGCGAATCCAGACGTGTTCCGGGACGCCGCGCTTGCGGCGCGGCGGCGGCTCCGGTTCCGGCTTGGGGGCCGGAACGTCGGGAGGCGAGGGAACCGTCGAGGCGTCCTGTGGGGTCATGGTCAATGCGTACTTTCCAGCGGCCAGTGCAGTCCTGGTTGCTGGCACACGATAGCGGATTTGCACAATGTTGCCACGGCCGAAACACCGTGGCGGAGACACAGAGGCCGAATCGTCGTGGCCGCAAGGTCGGCACTGCCCGGACGGCAGAAATCAGCCGCTGGACTGAATCGGGGAGGTGGCTGGAGGCCGCCGATATCAGCGATAGGAGAACCGCCGCAGAGCGCTGAACCCAAATCCGCGAGCGACGGCGACCGGCTCGGCCGCCTGGGGCGGTTCGATGATCTCCACGAGACGCACGGGGCGTTCGAGCGGCCCGGCCAGACGCGGTTCTTCCCCCTTCAGAATGCAGCCGATCAGGGTGGCGAGCGGTTCCGGGGCGACGATGGCGAAGGGGACTCCCTTCTTAAGGGGTTTCTTCAGGCTGTCGAGAACGCGGGCGTAGACGTCGGCGAAGGTTTCGCCTTCGGGCGGACAAACAGATGTCGGTTCTTCCTGCCACTGGCGGAACACCTTGGGCTGCTTGCGGCGGATTTCGTCGACCGGCATGCCCTGCCACAGGCCGAAATGCATGTTGTCGAGTTCGCCGAGCGGCTTGACGGGCAGATCGAGGGCGCGGCCGATGACCCGGGCCGTCGAGAAGGCTGGCTCGCCGGGGCAACAATAAATGACTTCGAGGGGGATGCTGCGCAACTCCTCTGCGGCGGCATCGACTTCGGTCCGGCCCTGAATCGTCAGCGGAAGGTCGAGCGTGCCCTGCACGCGCGCTTCCACGTCGAAATCAGTTTCGCCGGAGCGAATTAAAACGTGCGACATGAACCTCAGAAACTCCTACAGGTCCGGGGTCTTCCGGCGCGCGAGGTCAGTCAACTCCTCGACGGCCTGCCGGTAGTCCGGATGATCAAAGACGGCACTTCCGGCCACGAACACTTCCGCTCCTGCGGCGGCGCACGGGCCAATGGTGGTGCTTCCGATTCCACCGTCGACGGCGATCAGGGTCTCCGAACCCACGATCTTCCGGACGGACTTCAGCTTCTCCAGCGACTCGGGAATAAACTTCTGCCCGCCAAAGCCCGGCTTCACGCTCATCACGAGAATGGTGTCGAACTCGCCCAGCAGCGGCTTGATGGCCTCGGCAGGGGTTTCCGGATTGATGCACAGCCCCGCCAGAGCGCCTTTCGAGCGAATGTGGCGCAGGTGCTGCTTCGTGTTGCCCTGTGATTCAATATGAATCGTGACCCACTGACAGCCGGCGTCGACGTATTCGTCGATGTACGGGTCGGGATCGACGACCATGAGGTGGGCTTCGAACAGCTGCTCGGTTCTGGGCCGGCAGCTTTTGATGACCATGGCCCCGTAAGACAGATTGGGAACGAACACGCCGTCCATCACGTCCCAGTGCAGCACGGATGTCTGCGCCTGGTCGAGGAGCTGGATTTCGCGCGCAAGGTTTCCGAAGTCGACCTTCAACATCGAGGGGGCGACAATCGGCACGCGGCGCCGAAGCGTTTCAGACAATCCGACAGCGGTCATTCCGACGGCAACGGGACGGTTCCGGGGAAGCGCGGTTCGCCAACGCTGGCGAAACTGGGGAGGCGTCGTGACCTGGCCCGTCGACAACCGCGACAGAACCCGACCCCGCTGGTGGCCTCCCGCGATTCCTCATCAGAACTCGCAGGGGGGACCGGCCGCCCATCCGAGCGGCCCATCCATGCCCCGAATTGTGATGGAGCCGGGCAGGCGCGTCCAGTGGGAGGAATCGGGATTCACAACTCAAGAATCCGTCTCAATTTGCGCAGGCGGCCGGCGGCGGCAAGGCGGGTGGACAGTTCGTCGCCCCCCCGGCAGAGCTGTCGGGGAGGCGCCCGAAACCCGTTCGCCGACAACAGGTTGACGACAGCCTGCCGTCAGCTGGATGTCCTCCGCGGCGGCGGTCGCAGCCCTCTCAGCAGGCCCGATCGGAGACCGGCAGAATCGGCCGCAGCGAAAGTTGTTGGCCCAACGAATCTTAAATCGAACTTATCTTGGTCCGCGAAGAGCGTGTGAAATCCGGATCCGTCCCGATTGCTGACGGGCGCGGAATCTGCCACAACCCTGCCCCCATCGGGGACCCTCTCCACCACGGAGAGGCAGGCTGGCGAGAGCGCTTCTCGCACCTGTCGTCCGCTGCCGAGGAGCGGGGAGTGAGGAAACAGGAATCAGAACACCCTCTGATTTCCGATTCGTGTTTCCCGATTCCTAACCTTCTTGAGAATTCTTGACGCTCCCGCACAAATCTGTGCGAACTGACTCGGCGGACGGACGATCCATATTCCCATTCGCAATGCCCGGATCCGGCTCAAGCTGGCGGCGCAGCGGATGGGAATGGCCGCAACGAATGCGGCATCGGAGTGACTTCCTTGTGGCCTTTACGGAAAGCCCAGACGGCGATCATTGTCGCCGGGTGCCTGGGGACTGCGTTTCTTCAGATCGTCACCTCAGCAGCAGCGGTTCAATACACGCGAGCGCTCGGCGGGACGGGTCTCCATGTCGGCGTCTTTAACGCCCTGCCGACCGGGATGCTGTTCATGCAGCTCCTCGCGGGACTGGCGGCGAATCGCCTGCGCTACCGCCGCCCATTGTGGTTTGGCCTGTCGCTGATCCAGCGAACGTTGCTGGTGCCGGTCGCCCTCGCGCCGGTCTTCTGGCCGGAAACCTTCAGCACCAGCTGGGTGTGGGTGTTTCTGGCGGCGAACATTGCCCTGCATGGGCTGGCCCAGTTCGGGTCGCCGCTGTGGATGTCATGGATGGGCGATTATCTGCCGCGGGAAGGGCTGAGCGATTTCTGGGGCATCCGCCAGCGGTGGATGAACTGGACGATCTCCGCCAGCCTCGCGAGCTGCGCGCTGTATGTGCTGTTCTCCGGGATGACGATTCAGCAGAGCTACACGCATCTGTGCGTGCTGGCGTCGGTTGTGGGCGTCATCGACCTGTTTCTGTTCCTCAAGATCGAAGAGCCGCCGGTCAACCGGGCTGCCCAGGCGAACTGGAAGCAGGTGCTGCTCGAGCCGTTCGGTCATTCTGCGTTCCGGTCGTTCATCAAATACGCCTGCATGTGGCACTTCGCGGCGATGATCGGCGCTCCGTTCATCAGCCTGTACCTGCTCCAGCACATTGGCATGAGCCTGTTCCAGGTGCTGATGCTCTGGTCGGTGTCGGCCATTGGCGGCGCGCTTTCCGCCGCGGCCCTGGGCCGGTTTGCCGAGCGGCATGGCAACAAGCCGCTGCTGACGTACTGCACCGTGCTGAAGCCGCTGAACATGATTGTGCTGTTGCTGGCCCCGCGCGACCCGAACCTGGCGTTCGCGTTCCTCGCCCCGGCCTTCATGTTCGACCACGCGCTGAACATCGGCATTCAGATTGGCCAGGAGGGATTTCTGCTGAAACAGTCCCCCTCGCGAAACCGGGCGATGTTCATCGCTTCAGGAATGGCGCTGGCGGGGCTGGTGGGCTGTGCAACCTCCATCGGCTGCGGGGCGATTCTGACATCGCTGCAGGACTGGCGCGGAAGCGTCGGCATGTGGAGCGTGAACGGATTCCACCTGCTGTTCTGCGCCAGCGCCCTGATGCGGATGGCGACCGTTCGGTTCGTCAGCCGCATCGAAGAGCCGACGGCGGCCGATCACAAGGTGCTGGCGATCCAGATTCTCCGCCAGCAGTCGATCCGGTTCACGGCGGGTCGCCGACGGAAGGCGGCTTTGCGAACGGCACGGTTGATCACCACGACGGCGCCGGCAGACCGGGCGGCGTAGGCGTCGATCGCATCACCGTGCGTGAGATTCGTCTGTGCACATGAATCGCCTATGATCTGGAGCATGAGCCAGTCGATGTCGATCGCACAGGCCGCGTATCAGCGGGCCATTGATGAGATGCCGGGGCACGAGAAGATGGCCCGCATCGAGGCAATGCTGTCGTGGACTCGTAACCTCATCGCGAGGAAAGTCCAGGCCGAACTCGGGAATGGCCTGAGTGAGCAGCGAATTCGTCTGGAAGTTGCTCTGCGCATGTATCAGGCGGATCCAACGACCGTTCGGTTGATCCGGGAGCAGCTTGACCGTGTTCCCGCCTGAGGCGTTCCAGTCGCTGTTGATGCAGTTGGCATCGCTGCTCGACAGCCATGGCATCAGATTCGCGATCACCGGCGGTCTGGTATCGGGCTTTTACACGGAACCCCGCTTCACGCAGGATATCGACGTTCTGATCGACCGCGATGCTCTCGCGGCCACGCTGCCGTCGATGACGGAAGCGTATGCAACGGCCGGTTATCAGTTTGACCGGGAAGAGATGAGACGCGCCGTGCAGGCTGGGCGCCCGTTCCAGTTGTTCCATGTTGCTGAATGCCTGCGTCTGGACATGTATCCTCGCGAGCTTGTTCCGGGCGAACTCCTTCGCGCAAGTCGCGTCGAGCTGTATCCGGGAGTGATGCTGCCAATCGTCAGTCAGCCCGACCTCGTGATCAGCAAGCTTGTCTGGATCAGCAGGGGAAGCCATAAGAGCCGGCGGGATGTCAAGCAGCTTGTACGCCTGATGGCGACTGACGGCATCGAGCAAGTCCGTGAAGCGGCGGCCGAGAGAAAGCTTGAGTCGCTTCTTGATGAAGTGCTGGCTGAGCCAGATGAGTTCGAAGACTGAACGGGGGTGACTGGCAGTTGGGCTTCACTCGGTCAATTGCCAAGCGCCGTTCCGCAATCGCCAAATTGAACGTCAGATGGAACCGCTCATGTCGAAGTCTTTGGCACTCTGGTTCACCTGCCTTGCAATCATCACCGCTCGCTCTGCCTCGGCCCAGAACGATCCACCCCGGCAGGTCAGCGGCATCTATCCCCATCTCGCGATGTTCAACGAGGAATCGGAATGCGGCACCGGGGCCGTCGTTCCGTGGGCCGACCGGCTGTGGGTCGTGACGTACGCTCCGCACAAGCCGAAGGGGTCAACCGACAAGCTCTACGAAATCGACCGCGACCTGAAGCAGGTCATCCGCCCGGAGAGCATTGGCGGGACGCCGGCGAACCGGTTCATTCATCGGGAATCGGAGCAGTTGTTCATCGGGCCGTACGTGATCGACTCCGCCCGCAACGTGCGCGTCATCAACTACGAGCAGATGTTCGGCCGGCACACCGGCACATCCCGGCACCTGTTCGATCCGGCCGGCAAAGTTTACTACGCGACGATGGAAGAAGGCTTCTACGAAGTCGACGTGAAGACGCTGGCGGTGAAGGAACTGTGGGCCGATGAGCAGGTGAAGACCGGCCGGCATGCGGACCTGCCGGGCTATCACGGGAAGGGTTTTTACACCGGGCAGGGGCGCGTGGTGTACGCGAACAATGGCGAGCATGGCCCCGAGGCGCTGAAGAAGCCCGACATTCCGAGCGGCGTGCTGGCGGAATGGGACGGCCGGGCCGAGAAGTGGACGGTTGTCCGCCGGAACCAGTTCACTGAAGTGACGGGGCCGGGCGGGTTGGAAGGAAACCCGAACCCGGAGACCGATCCGATCTGGGCGGTCGGCTGGGATCACCGGTCGCTGATTGTGAACGTGCTGGATGCCGGCGTGTGGCACAGTTACCGGCTGCCGAAGACGAGCCATTCGTATGACGGTGCGCATGGGTGGAACACCGAGTGGCCGCGGATTCGTGACATCGGTGAGCAGGATCTGCTGATGACGATGCACGGGGCGTTCTGGAAATTCCCGAAGACATTCGGGGCGAAGAACTCGGCCGGCATCCGCCCGCGGAGCAGCTATCTGAAAGTGGTGGGCGACTTCTGCCGCTGGGGCAACCAGATTGTTCTGGGCTGCGACGACACGGCCAAAAGCGAGTTCCTGAACAAGCGAAAGCTGAAGGGGGACGTGGCCGGGCCGGGGCAGTCGCAATCGAACCTGTGGTTCCTGAAGCCCGAACAGCTCGATCAGCTCGGCCCGGTGCTGGGCCGGGGGGCGGTGTGGCTGAAAGATGACGTGAAGGGGGGCGAGCCGAGTGATCCTTATCTGATTGCGGGTTACGAGCGGAAATCGCTCCACCTGTCACACGGAGGGGATGCGGCGGTGTCGTTTGAGATCCAGCTCGACCACCGGGGAACGGGTGAGTGGTCGACGTGGAAGACGATCGCACTGGAGCCCGCGGGCAGCACGTGGCTTGATCTCGCGGATGCACCGGACGCGGAATGGATGCGGCTGGTTCCCGCAGCGCCAACGAGGAGCGTGACGGCGTTTGTGCATTCGTCGAATCGGGACCGGCGGGGGACGGAGCCGGATCCGATTTTTGCGGGGTTTGAGGCTCGTAGCGGCTCCAGCGAAACCGGGCTGTTGCATGTCCGTGGCGCTGGATTTAAGACTCTGCGCTATGTCACGCCTTACGGCCGAGGCTTCGATCTCGATGAAGACCTCAATCTGACAAGGACGACGGACGAAGCGGGGGTAATCTGGGTACAGGCGAATTGCACTCCGCCGAAAGACGTAATTCAGGTCGATCAGGCGTCGGTGATCTATCTCGATGATCAGCATCGAATCTGGCGGCTGCCGCGGCTGGATGCGTCTCTAACGCCTCTGGAATCGCCAATTGACGGAAGGATCTGCCGGGAAGTCTGTACGGAGCGCGACCTCGTCAACGTCGAGGGGACGCTCTATGAGTTGCCGGCTGAGAACGCGGGCGGCTTCGCAAGAATCCGCCCGGTGGCGTCGCATGGCCGGTTCATCTCCGATTTCGCGTCGTACCGCGGGCTGCTTGTGATGGCCGGGCGGGTTGGTGTCGGTGATCCGAATCACCTGCCGAGTTGGGACAAGCCAAACGCCCTGCACCGCAGTCTCTGGATCGGCGCGGTCGATGATCTCTGGAAGTTCGGCAAACCCCGCGGGCATGGGGGGCCGTGGCGGAAGACGAAGGTTCTCGCCAACCGGCCGAGTGATCCGTACCTGATGACGGGCTACGACCGGAAGGACCTGGTCCTCTTTCAGCGTGGGGCCGAGAAGGTCGCGATGACGATCGAAGTCGACTTCACCGGCAATGGCGACTGGACGAAGTACCAGACGTTCGAGGTCGGTTCCGAGCCGGTGCGTCACACCTTCCCGGACGCGTTTTCGGCGTACTGGGTGCGCGTCGTGGCGGATACGGATTGCGAAGCGACAGTGCTGCTGAAGTATGAGTAGGGCCGGTTTCACCGGCCGGGGGTGAATTGGCGGGCCGCCGATCAGAGGCGGCCGGCACAGCCGGCCCTACGGTGTCAATCCGATCGGTTTGCCGTCGAGGGCCCATTCTGGTTTGATCTCGACGCCGAGGTGTTTGAGCGCGGTGGGGACAACATCGACCTGATGCGTCGGCTCCTCGCTGCGGCCTTTTGCGGCGGACTTCCCGCTGACGATCAGGAACGTGCGGCGGATGTCCCAGTTCTTCTGGCCGCCGCCGTGGTCGGTGCCGGTGCCGCCGTGATCGGTGCACACGATCACCAGCCAGTCTTCAGTCTTCGCGCCGGGCCGGCGGGCGAGGGCGGCCATCACCTGTCCGATGTGTCCGTCCACGCGTTCAATGGCGTGACGGTACTGCGGCACCGAGGGATGAAACCCATAAGCATGCCCGTTTTCATCGACCTGGCCGAGATACAGCACGACGGCCGTGGGGTTCTCTTTCCCGAGCAGTTCGACGCAGGCGGCCGTTGAGGCGACGTCGCCCGTTTCGTAACCGGCCGGGCCTTTAACATCGGCCGGCGGAGAGAAATCGAGGACCACGTCGCCGCCGCGGGTGATGTTGTCGCGGATCGGCTTCCAGTCGCTGAATGAGACGGTTCTGGCGTCGGGCTTCGCTTCCTTCAGGCGGACGAAGAAATGGGGAAACTGGTCGTATTTTGGCTCGGTGAACTTGTTGTCGAGCACGCCGTGTTTGTCGGGCCAGACGCCGCAGAGGAGGTTCGACCAGCCGGGGCCGCTGATGGTATTGGCCGGGTTCTTGCGGTCCGGCGAGACGATGTCGGTTCCGTCGAAATAGGCGCCGTTCGCGATGAGGGCATCGAGGTGGGGTGTCTCCGCCACGGCGAGAGCATCCGGCCGGCAGCCATCAATGCCGATGATCAGGACATGTTTTGTGTCGGCGGCAGCGAGCGGGGCCGCGCAGACCAGGGCGACAAGGCAGATCCAGAGGCGCATGTGTGCAGACTCGATGAGGGACGCGGGGACGCGGTCCGCGTGAACTGTAATCAACAGCGATCGATCGTGCCGGTCCGAAACGGAAGGGCGAAGCTCCCGCTGAGCCGCATCCGGAGAACAATTCGGCATCGAGCAGCCGCGAGTCGCGTAGGGCCGGTTCCACCGGCCGAATGCAACGGGCAGGCCGACAATCAATTGCGGCCGGCACATCCGGCCCTGCGGCTGCTCGCCGTCAGGCCCGCCGACCGCGGCGGAAGAACCAGTGAACGATGCCATCGAGGCCGAACCAGGAACCGGTTGGCATGAAGGCAATGGCCAGGAGGGCGATCACCTCGATGAGGTTCTTGTTGACGATGAACGAGTGCTCGGGGCTGGGAGGCTGCGGCACACCCGGCCAGGGCGGGAGGACGAGATAGAACGAAAACAGCATGACCGCGCCGGCGACGGCGGCGAGCCGGGTACAGAAGCCGAGCAGCAGCAGCGGGCCGAGAATCAGCAGGCCCCACATCGCCATGTCGCTCGCTTTGGTGAGCGGGGTGACTTCGCGCGGAGCGGGACCGCGGGCGAGTTGGTCACGAGTCAGCAGCTTCTGTGCGTCTTCCTTCAGCGTTTTCTCCATCGCCTTGATCGGCCCGACCAGGGCGTTGCGCTTCGCCTGAATCTTGGCCCAGGTGGCTTCGAGATGGGCGAACTGGAAGTCGGTTTTCGCCTTCTTTTCGGCCTCTTTGTACGCGGCCAGCATGTCTTTGTATTCCTGAATTTCGCCGTACTTCAGGAGCTCGACCGACGTTCCGTCAGATCGCTCGGTGCCCATGGTGGGGGCATACCGCTGGTCGGCCCTGCCAATGACGCCGACCAGATCGGGATCCCCCTTCAGCTGGGCCTGCAGTTTGGCCCGATAGGGAAGTTTCGACGACTGGCTGTCGAGCGTTTCAATCGCCAGATACCACGCTTTGGCGACGTCGTTCAGCGCGCCGTCGGGAGCGTTTTCCTTGGCGACCAGTTCCCCGAGCTCGTTCCGCTTCAGGTCGACCGCGGCGAGCAGCAGGGTGGTTTCATCCGGCTTGAGCGGCGTCGAGGCATCCAGCACGAGCTGCTTGTTCGCGGCGTCGTAGGTCAGCTTCGGGCCGCTGCGCAGTTCGTCGCGCACGAAGCGGTCGAGTTCGGCGACTTTGGGGGGCAGCTGGTCAAGCGGGAGGCGGTATTCGGAGGGGCCGGTGAGCAGTCGATCGAGCGCCGCCGTCTGCTTCTCATCGAGGCCGAAATGGGTGACGAACGAGTCGCGCCAGCGGGTCCAGCGGTTGTTGACGTTGTCGAAGTCGAGCCAGCCGAGGTCGTCCGGGTCGCCCGTCATATTGCGGAAGTGGTCGCGGAACGGACCCTGGGCCGATTTCAGATAGCCTTCGGCCGACCACGGGTTGGGCCCTTTGAGCTGATCGTATTTCCACAGCCCTTCATACAGAAACTGCCACCCGATCGACAGCCGGAGCAGGACGATCAGCACCACGGCTGCCAGCGAAATACGTTTCCAGTCGTTCACCAGACTTCTTCTCTCTGTACTTTCTGTACTTTGAAGGAAACAGGTCAGGAGGAATCAGGAATCAGACATCTCGACTGACCCCTGATTCCTGATCCCTGCCCCCTCGAAATGGAAGCCTTAAGCATCCTCGGTCGCGAGATCATCCGCAAGGAACACGCGATCGGGAGACAGGTTGCACAGGATCGGGGACAGTCGGCCCGCACCGTCCGGCGGCGGCACGAGAACCGCCGCGACCTCCGGGCGCCGATCGCACCACTCCAGCGCCGCGTCGCGCCCCATCACAAACAGGGCCGTGGAAATGGCATCGGCCTCGGCAGTCGTCGGGGCAATGACGGTGACGGACAGCAGGCCTTCGGCGGGCCAGCCGGTGCGGGGGTCGAGGATGTGGCCATACCGGCGTCCCTCATGACGGAAATACTGGACGTTGGAGCCACTGGTTCCGAGGCCCGCATTCTGCAGCAGGACCGTCGCGAGGGATCCTTCCAGGAACAACGGGTTCTTCAGTGCGACCGGCCAGCCCCCCTGCCCAAGATGGTCGCCCGCTCCATACACGCTGCTGAAACCGCCGTGCACGAGAAAATCGGTCATCCCCGCCTGCCGCAAAGAGTCGACAGCCCGATCGACTCCGTACCCCTTGCCAATCGCGCCAAGATCGAATGCAAATCCGGCACGTGGAAAGCGGATTGTGCGCGCGGTGCTGTCGAATTCGATGTTCGCCACGCCCGCCGACAGGCGGGCGTCCTCGATTTCCGCGGCGGTCGGAATGCGCCCCTCACGCCGGGCGGCCCGCCAGGTTCGCAGCAGCGCGCCGCTGGCGGGGTCGAAAGCGCCGTTTGTTTCCAGGCTGAGCGTTCGGGCGCGATCGAGCACGCGGAAGAGTTCGTCCGAAACAGGAACCGGCCGTTCGGCGGCGTGAAAATTGACCTGGGACAACTCACTTTCCGCCCGGTACACCGTCAGCAGCGATTCGACCTCGTGCACCACCTCGAACGCATCCGAAGCCCGCATCACCTGCTCCGCAGGTCCCGGATTCATAATGACGTTCCACGGGCAGGCCATCGCCTGGGTTTCGAGGCGAATGGTGTCGCCGGCGAGGGGCACGCGCGGCTCGCCGGCAATGCGGTCGGCGAGCACTTCACCGGCAGCCTCGACCACGCGGCGGGCCGATTTTCCAGAGAGGAATTCGCGACGGGAGGGGGACGGAGAAGGCATGCGGCGATTGTAGATCGGCGAGCGGATGACGTCGTGCACGGACCGGGCGGGCGTCGTGCGGAGCCGGTCTGCAGATCGGCAACAATCGGAGGCCGCGGCGGCTGCCAGGTGGGCGATCTTTGATGCAGCGAAGTTTTCGCGGTGCTGAGAAACCGCCGGTCCGCCCGATCCGAACGCTGGACAGGCCGGGGTCCCCGTGCGACAGTCTGCCCACGGTTTCCGGAACCCTTCACCACAGTGGCTTTTCCGTCGTGACCATCAACGAAATCGCTGTCGTGCTTTCCGACCGGTTTGGCGACCGAGTCAAGGATCTGAACATCGAGGCCACCGATCCGTGGATCGAAGTGGCAGCTGAGGGCTGGGACGAAATCGCCCTGTTTCTCCGCGACGACGAGCGTCTGCGGTTCGACTCGCTGTGCGACCTCAGCGGCGTCGATTACTGCGAGCCCGACCCGAAAAAACAGGCGAAGTTCGGCCACGAGGAACACCTCGAAGTGGTGTTCCACCTGTTCAGCTTCGTCCACCGTCACCGGGCGACCATCAAGGTGAAGCTGCCGCGGTGGAAAGATGGCGTGGTGGGCGAATTGCCGGCATGCCCCAGCGTGGCCCATGTGTGGGCGATCGCCGACTGGCACGAGCGGGAAGCGTATGACCTTGTCGGCATCGACTTTACGGGACACCCGAATCTGCAGCGCATTCTGTGTGTTGAAGACTGGGTCGGTCACCCGCTGCGAAAGGACTACGAGTTCCCGAAGGAGTATCATGGGATTCGGAATTGAGATGAACTCGAGCGACAGAGTCGGCGAGGAGGAACGATGTTGGTTTACAAGGCGGCGTACTACATCGACGACGATGGCGTGAGCGTCCAGGCCCTGGATTTCCCGGCCGTTCTGTCGTGCGGAAAAGACCTGGATGAAGCGCGCCGCATGATTCGGTCCGCGTTAGTGGATGTTACCGAGTACATGCTCGAGAATGGCGAGGCGCTACCGCTGCCTGACCCGGCCGTGACCGATCCGGAGGCTGACCTTGAAGAGCCGCTGTACCTTCTCGTTCAGGCCGCTTCACGGATCAGCATTGTTCCGCAAGAGGTCGGGGCGTGAAACGAATGCTGTTGATCAAGCATCTGAAGAAGCACGGATGCGTCTTCGAACGTGAAGGCGGCAATCACTCAATGTGGCTGAATCAGGCGAAGAACCTCAAGTCGCCAGTGCCCAGGCACAACGAGATCCCATACCGAACGGTCGTGAATATCTGCAGGCAACTCGATATCGATGTGATCACGAGCGGTCGATGACCTAACCCGAACCGCTTCTCTGCTCGCTACGAATTGTTGAAGAACCTCTCTATCGCCGGAATCCAGCGTTCGAATGTCCACCACGCTCCAAGACCCTCGCGTTATCGAATTCGACGTCCGCACTGACGAGATGCTCGTCAACATGGGGCCTCAGCACCCCAGTACGCACGGCGTGTTGCGGCTGCTGCTGAAGACCGACGGCGAAGTCGTTCACGAAACAACGCCGCACATCGGCTACCTGCATCGCTGCGCAGAGAAAATCGGCGAGAACCTCACCGGGCCGCAGTGGATTCCCTACACCGACCGCATGGATTACCTCGCGGCCATGAACATGAACCTCGGCCTCGCGCTGACGTTCGAAAAGCTGCTGAAGATCGAAGTGCCCGAAAAGGCGATGACGCTGCGGGTGATCATCGCGGAACTGAACCGCATCGCCAGCCACCTCGTCGGCATGGGGGCGTACGGGCTCGACCTCGGGTCGTTCAGCCCGTTCCTGTACGCCTTCCGCGAACGCGAAATCGTGCTCGACCTGTTCGAGGAAGTCTGCGGGGCACGGCTCACGTACAGCTACATCACCATCGGAGGCGCGACGCACGACCTGCCGAAGGTCATCCCGATTCCGCCGGGTCTGGCCGAACTGACGCACCGCAGCCACAACGAAAAGATGCAGTGGACCGACGCACTGCTGTTGTTCCTGGAATGGCTGGAGAAACGGATCACCGAATACCACACGCTGCTGACGCGGAACTCGATCTTCATCAAGCGAACGGCCGGCATTGGCGTTCTGCCGCGCGAGATGGCGATTTCGTACAACTGCACCGGCCCGGTGCTGCGCGGGTCGGGCGTCGATTACGACCTCCGCCGCGACGGCGACCCGATCTACACCCGCATGTACGCCGGTTATGACTTCGAGGTGCCAGTTGCTCCGTTTGCCGGCGCGCCGCCGGAAGTCGTTCTCGGCGACAACTGGTGCCGGTTCTACGTCCGCATGATGGAAGTCGTGCAGTCGATCAGGCTGGTGCGGCAGGGTCTGGAGAAGTATCCGACGGCCAAGGGCGATTACCGCGTGCCGTTCAAGATGTCGACCAAACTGCCGAAGGACGAGGTGTACCTGGAAACGGAGTGCCCCCGCGGACAGATGGGCTTTTACATTGTCGGCAACGGCAACGCCGAGCCGCTCCGCGCCCGGGCCAAGAGCTCCTGCTTCTGCAACCTGTCGATCACCGGACCGCTGTGCCAGGGAGTGCTCATCGCCGACGTGCCGTCGATCGTCGGATCGCTGGATATCGTGATGGGTGAGATTGATCGGTGAACGAGCAAGAGGCGGAATGAACGGGGCGAAAAAACTTGAATGACAGAACGTCGGGAAGTGTTCCGGCTTTGAATTTGAAACTGGTGATCGTTGTCAGCGCGTGGTGCCTGCTTCTGGCAGTCGCCGCGGCGCCGGTGAGCCTGGTGGTGCACGGGGCTCTGCACCTGGGCGAGCAGCACAGCGGTTTGCCACAGGCGCACTGGTGGATCATCGGCGCGTCAGGCACGGTCCTCGGCGTCGGAATGCTGGCGAACTGGCTCCGCGGATGATTTTCAGGGAGTTCGCGCAACTTTCGCCGGGCGTGTTGTTGCGGTCGAGCCCCCCCCGCGCCGCGCGGTTCGGCGTCAAGGCATCGCCGGTTCAGCCACCGGCTTGCCCTCCCCCTTCACCGGAATCAACTCCACCGTCACCGGTGTCCGCAGCGGCGGGACGACCGGAGTGTTGGGCTCGAACGAGGCATCCGCGTTCACATCGCTGGATCGCACGTTCACATCCAGAATCGCATCCGAGAAGTTCGCCACGCAGATCAGGTTGCCCGCTTCCGCCGCATACCATTCCTGGCCATCGGGGTTCTTCACAAACGAACTGCCGGCAAAAATGAAATCGGCCTGCATCCCCTTCGGCTGGCTGTCGACCTGAAACTTGTGCAGGGCGTCGCGGAAGGTTTTGTCGGTCGACAGGGCGGCGAGTTCTTGCTCCTGCTCGGCCGTCATAATGCCGAACCAGATCAGTTCCTGCTGCATGGGGTCGTAGCGCAGCTCGCTGTCCTTCGGAATCGTCACGCCTGCCGGCAGCGGGCCGATTTTTTCGGCGTAATACCGGCGAGTCAGGCTGCGAACCCACGACTGGGCCGTCGCCCGCTGCGGGTTGCCGGCCTCGTCCTTCCAGTGGACCCACACCTCAATACGGTCCCCCTGCGGCGGGACAAACTTCGGGGAGAACTGCGCCGGCCGGCCCGGCACGGCCCCCGCCGCCAGCAGCCCGGCATGGATCACCTGCGCACTCGAATCGATCGCCAAGACGGACTCGTGTTCTTTCGTTTGCTTCTTGCAGAGGAACATTTCCAGCAACCCTTCGCGCAGTGCGACGGAAGTCTGCAGATACAGCCGGCCGCGCGGCTTGTCGAGCAGGACCGTCTTCTGCGGGTTCAGGGGAACGGCCGCCGTTAGCCGCGATTCGAGTTCGGCCGAGGTGCTGGGGGCCGGTGCAGCGGGGGCGGCCTGTTCCGGCGCGGCGGCCGGGTCGAAAGCCAAGGCGTGACCGGCGAACAGGAACAGCACAGCCCACAGAGCCGCACTCGGCCGCACCAGTGTCAATGGGGACATCATCGCTCCCTTGTTCAGGCCGGCTGGCGAATCACATCGCTTACCGGTGAATCACAACGTCTTCCGTGGCGAATCGCACCTTGGGCACGGTGGCATATCGATCATCGGCCGCCCGGTGCCCAGCCGCGCAGGCGACAATGGTCTGGTATCCCAGCTCCGGCAGCCCCAGGATTTCGTCGTATCTGGCGGGAACAATCCCTTCGAGCGGGCAGGTGTCGATTCCGATCGCCGCGGCCGCCGTCATGAATGTGCCCAGGGCAATGTACGTCTGGCGGGCTGCCCATTCATCCAGCGACAACCCTTCCGGCGGCTTCGCCAGAAAGCCCAGCATGACTTTCTGAAAACCGGCCAGGGTTTCCCGGGCGACGCCGCGAATGTGCACGATGCGGTCGACATAGCGATGCACGTCGCTTTCGCTCATCGGTTTGCGGGCGGCAAAGACCACCAGATGCGAACACTCCCGCACCTGTGTCTGCCCCCACGACGCAGCGACCAGCTGCTCCTTGATCTCACGGGTTTTCACCACCACAAACTTCCACGGCTGCAGGCCGAAGGAGGACGGCGAAAGGACGAGCGCGTGCTCCAGAGCGGCCCAGGTGTCGGCGGGAATCGGGCGGTCGGCGTCGAACTTCTTGCAGGCATAGCGCCAGCGCATCCGGGCATCGAGTTCAGACGGCTGGAGGAGCGACATGGCGGAACCCCGGGGCGGCAGCAGAACGACGAAACATCACCGGCCGACTGTAGAACTGGCTGCCGGAGGCGTCCAGCAGGTCGACAGGCACGCAGCAGGGCGCGGAAACGCGAGCGCCCGGGGCAGCCACCGACCGTCCGGCTGTCGGCCACGATTTCCCTTTTCGGCCCCCGGTGTCGTTGACGCCGCGGGCTGGCGTCTGGATGATCTTCGCTCCGCTTTCGGCGGGCTCACTCAGGGCCCCCCTCATTGAAAGAACCTTCGAAACGCCATGCCCGTCACCATTTACTACGACAACGACGCCGACCTGTCCCTGCTCAAGGGCAAGAAGATCGCCATCATCGGCTATGGCAGCCAGGGGCACGCCCAGGCCCAGAACCTGAAGGACAGCGGCTGCGACGTGATCGTCGGCCAGCGCAAGGGTGGACCGAACTACGATCTGGCCGTCGAGCATGGCTTCAAGCCGGTCTCCGCCGCCGAAGCGGCCGAAGCGGGCGACCTGATCAACATCCTGCTGCCGGACGAACTGCAGGGGGATGTGTTCCGCAATGAAATCCAGAAGTGGCTGAAGCCGGGCAACGTGCTGATGTGCTCGCACGGGTTCAACATCCACTTCGGCCAGGTGATTCCGCCGAAGGGTGTCGATGCCGCGCTGGTCGCCCCCAAGGGCCCGGGCCACCTCGTTCGCAGCGAGTACGTGAAGGGGGGGGGCGTGCCGTCGCTCATCGCGATGTACCCCGGTTCGAGCGAGACCTCGAAGAAGCTGGCCCTGGCGTATGCCAAGGGCATCGGCGGCACCCGCGGCGGCGTGATTGAAACCACGTTCGCGGAAGAGACCGAAACCGACCTGTTCGGCGAACAGGTGGTGCTCTGCGGCGGCGTGAGCGCCCTCGTGAAGGCCGGCTTTGAAACGCTGGTCGAAGCGGGTTATCAGCCCGAGATGGCGTACTTTGAATGTATGCACGAGCTGAAGCTGATCGTCGACCTGTTCTACCAGGGCGGCCTCAACTACATGCGGTACAGCGTCTCGAACACGGCTGAGTTCGGCGACTACACCCGCGGCCCGCGGATCGTCACCGAAGAGACCAAGAAGGAAATGAAGAAGATCCTGCACGAGATCCAGAGCGGCCAATTCGCCCGCGACTGGCTGCTGGAAAACAAAGTCAACCAGCCGACATTCCAGGCCGTCCGCAAGCGCGAACGGGGCCATCTGCTGGAAACGGTCGGCAAGCAGCTGCGGAAGATGATGCCCTGGATCAACGCGAAGGAAGTTTGATTCGCGGCCGATTGAATGAACATCGCAAAGCCCAGGGATCGCAACCCCTGGGCTTTTTTCATGCGCGGCCTTCACGCGGTGCAGAGTCAGACTAAGGTGAACCAGAGACCCGGTCACTTACAGGAGCATCGCGTCATGGCGGAACACACCCTTCAAGGCAAAAAAATCGCATTCCTCGCGACCGATGGATTTGAACAGGTCGAACTCACGGAGCCCTGGAAGGCCGTGAAAGATGCCGGAGCGGAGACACATCTGGTGTCGCTGAAGTCGGGCAAGATTCAGGGGATGAACCACGATAAGCACGCGGACAAGTTCAATGTCGATCGGGTCGTGGCCGACACCAACGCCAGCGACTACGACGGACTGGTGCTGCCGGGCGGAGTGTTGAACCCGGATACCCTGCGGGTCGATAAGTCGGCCGTGGCGTTCATCAAGAAGTTCTTTGACGAATCGAAGCCAGTGGCGGCGATCTGTCATGGGCCGTGGACGCTCGTCGAAGCCGGCGTGGTGAATGGGCGCACGCTGACCTCCTGGCCCAGTCTGAGGACGGACATCAAGAACGCCGGCGGCAATTGGGTTGATGAGGAAGTGCATGTCGACAACGGCCTCGTGACGAGCCGGAATCCGGATGATCTGCCTGCGTTCTGCGCGAAGGCGGTCGAGGAGTTTGCCGAGGGAGTGCATCCGCCGAAGAAGGGATGAGAGCGAGCCCCGTCGCACTTCCCGGTGCTGACGCTGTGATAAACTCCACATGGCCTCCCCTGCCCTGCGGAGTTTTTTCATGTCGCTGCTGGTTTCCCGACGCGAGGCGCTCACGATTCTGGCGGGCACGGCCTGTGCGCCGCTGATTGCCGCTGCTGAACCGTTGGCCTGGAAGGCTGGCGTCGCGCGGGCGAAGATCACGCCCGAAACGAAGGTGTGGCTGGCGGGTTACGGCTCGAAACGCGAGCCGGAGGGGGTGCTGCACGATGTCTGGATGAAGGCCCTGGCGCTGGAAGCGGCGGATGGGGGGCGGGTCGTGCTGATCACCAGCGACTTTCAGGGCGTCCCGCGTTCGATGAGCGATCGTGTATTCGCCGGCCTGAAGGAGACATGCGGGCTCTCGCGCGAACAGGTCCTTTTCACGTTTTCGCACAATCACTGCGGCCCGCGGCTGGGGGACGACCTGATCGACTATTACCCGGCGGAAGAGGATCAGGAAGAACTGGTTCGGCAGTACACGGACGAAATGGTCGAGCGGACCATCCTGCTGGTGCGCTCAGCGCTTGCGGCAATGCAGCCTGCGCGACTCGCCACTGGACTGGGCCGGGCGACGTTTGCGGTGAATCGGCGGAACAATCCCGAGGCCGAGGTTCCACGTCTCATCAGCGAAGGAACGCTGCGCGGCCCGGTCGATCACGACGTGCCCGTCATGCGGGTGTCGCGGACCGATGGATCGCCGCTGGCGATTGTGTTCGGGTACGCCTGCCATCCGACCACGCTGAGCTTCACCCAGTGGTGCGGCGACTATCCCGGGTTTGCGCAACTCGAAATCGAGGCGGCCCATCCGGGAGCGCAGGCGATGTTCATCAACACCTGCGGCGGCGACCAGAACCCGCTGCCGCGGCGGACGGTTGAACTGTGCCAGTCGTATGGACACCAATTGGCCACGGCTGTCGAGGAGTCGCTCCGTCAACCACTGGCTGCAGTCGCTCCGCGGGTCCGTACGGCCTTTTCGCTGGTCGACCTGCCCTACCTGGAGGTGATGTCGCGCGAGCATCTGAAGGCGTTCGCGAAGGACAGCCATGCCATCCGGGCCCGCTGGGCGAAACGGATGCTGAAACGGCTGGATGATGGCCACCGGTTTGAGACGGCGTATCCGTATCCGCTGCATGCGTGGATGCTGGGGAACGACACTCTGCTGATCGGGATGGGGGCGGAGACGGTGGTCGATTACGCCCTGCGCTTCAAGGGGGAGTACGGGCCGCAGACATGGGTCTGCGGGTACACCGACGACATGATCGCCTATATCCCGTCGCGACGGGTGTGGGACGAAGGGGGTTATGAGGGGGGCTCGAACCTGTTCGAGTACGGCCGCCCGGCCTTGCGGTGGGGGGCCGACATTGAAACGCAAATCGCCAACGAAGTGGATCGACTCGTGGCAGCCGTGGGCCACAATAAATGAATAAAAGGAAAAGTGCGGAAGCTGCATCGCGCCAGCAATCCGTTCGGCGCCTGGGGCTGTCTGAAACCTGCAAAACCCGCGACCCGGACTGCAAACATCCCTTACAATGCCGCTTCGGGCCTCCCTGAGCTCGAACACCATTCCGGCCGCTGCAGATCCGCGATCTGCCGTGGTTGCCAGACATTGAAATCAATCGAACTATGGAAATCCCTTCTTCCCTGCAGCAGCGTTTGGTCGCCGCGGGCCAGCAGCATCTCTTCCGATTCTGGGACGAGCTTGATGAACAGGAGCAGCGAACCTTGCTGCGCGATGTCGAGGGGATCGATTTCGATCGTCTCCAGCGACTGCTGAACGCCCGGGCCGAGCTGCAGGCCGGCGGGCCTGTTGCGGATCGGGCCGAACGCGCGGAATCGCCCGCGCAGCTCATCCGCCAGCCGGCGAGCGCCGAAGATCGCGAGGCCTGGCAGTCGGCGGCCGCTCTGGGCCGGGAGCTGCTGAGCCAGGGGAAAGTGGGGGCCCTGCTCGTTGCCGGCGGGCAAGGGACCCGACTGGGCTTCGACAAACCGAAGGGAATGTTCCCCGTCGGACCGCTGTCCGGGAAAACTCTGTACCAGTGGTTCGCGGAGCAACTGCGGTGTCGCGGTCGGGAAGCCGGCCGGTCGATCCCGTACTTCATGATGACCAGCGAGGCCACCCACAGCGACACGCTGGACTTCTTCAAGGAGCATGATTTCTTCGGCCTCGTGAAAGGCGATGTCTTCCTGTTTCAGCAGGGGATGCTGCCGGCCATCGCCGCCGACAGCGACGAAATCCTGCTCGACCAGAAACACCGGGTGAGCCTCAGCCCGGACGGGCATGGCGGCCTGTTGCACGCGCTCAGCATGCACGGGCTGCTCGAAGAAATGACCCGCCGCGGCATCGAGCACCTGTACTACCACCAGGTCGACAATCCGACAGCGATCGTCTGCGATCCGGCCTTCATCGGCTGGCATGCCCGGCAGCAGTCGGAAGTGTCGACGAAGGTGGTGCGCAAGGTTTCGCCCGATGAGCGGATGGGAGTCGTCTGCACCGTGGACGGGCGGACGGAAATCATCGAGTACAGCGATCTCACGCCGGAGCAGGCCCGCAAGAAAGACGCGTCCGGCAGCGACATCTTCTGGGCCGGCAACACAGCCATGCACGTGTTCAGCGTCGGCTTCCTCACCCGGCTGATGGACGAGGACCTCGACCTGCCTTACCACATCGCGAAGAAGGCGGTGCCCCATCTGGATGCCGGCGGGAACCGTGTGACGCCCACCTCCCCCAACGCCACGAAGTTTGAGCAGTTCATCTTCGATGCACTGCCGCTGGCGACCACGGCCCTGGTGGTCGAGGCCGACCGGACTGCGGAGTTCAACCCCGTCAAGAACAAGGACGGGGCCGATTCCCCCGCGACTTCGCGAGCCGCTCTGGTGACGAATCATCGCCGCTGGGCCGAGCTGGCGGGAGCGACTGTCCACGCAGGGGTGACCGTTGAAATCAGCCCGCTGCTCGCGTGCGATGAAGAGGCGGCGGTCAGGGCGATTGCACCCGGGACGGTGTTTGCGTCGGACCAGATCGTGGAGGAACGCGGGGAGTGAACTGAGACTCCGTCTCTGTGCGGCTCCGGTTTCAATTCACCGGGCCCGTTCAGAAAGCCGCCGCCTCCAGTGGCGGGGCCGACCGATTGTCCTATCATCACGCGCCTGACTCACCCATTTCGCGATCAAACGACGATTGCGTTCACCTTCTGACGGAGCATTCCATGAAAGGCAGCCAGCGCGTCATCGACGCCCTCAACGCCGGCCTCACCATCGAGCTGACGGCCATCAACCAATACTTCATTCAGTCGAAGATGTGCAAAAACTGGGGCCTCAACCGCCTCGCGGCACATCACTACGAAGAGTCGATCGACGAAATGAAGCATGCCGACATGCTGATCGACCGCATCCTGTTTCTGGAAGGAGTGCCGGAGATCGCGCGGTATGACGTGATTCGCGTGGGGACCGATGTCAAAGAGCAGCTCGAGAACGCCCTGGCGCTCGAGAAGAACGCGAGCAAGACCTACAACGAAGGCGTCGTCGTCGCGACGGAAGACAAGGACGCGGCGAGCAAGAACATCATGGAGCAGATCATCCGTGAGTCGGAAGACAGCGTCGACTGGCTGGAAGCCCAGCTCGACCTGATCGACCGGCTGGGGATTCAGAACTACCTCGTCACCCAGGTCGGAGAAGACGCCAAGGGCGGACACTGAGTTTTTGAGACGGAGTCCACTGAAAGCCCGGCCGTTGCAACGGCCGGGCTTTCTGCTTGCCGTCGCCGCGAATCAACCCGCCGGGTGTTCCCACGGCGTGCGATAGGGCCGTTTCAGCCGTTTGGTGGCGGCGTCGTCGCTGATCACGCTGGTGGTGTTCGGATCGAACCGCAGCGACCGGCCCAGCTCCATCGACAGGTTGGCGAGGATGCAACTGGCGGTTGAGATGTAGCCCTGCTCGATGTCGGCCACCGGTTTGCCGCGGCTGTCGATGTTCGCCAGCAGGTCGAGCATGTGGCCGCGAATGGCCGGGGCGACGTGCTTTTCGAGGTCTTTTTCGGTCTTGTCCTCGGGGTACTTGTCGAGTTCGTCGACGAAGTCGCGATGAACCGGCTGGCCTTTGCCACGGGGAATGAAGTCGTAGCTCATCACGCCGGCCTTGAGAGTTCCCTTGTCGCCGTAGAACGTCGCGGCCCAGGGATACTTCGGATCGGGGGCGTCCCCCCAGGTGCGGTGCGTCCAGACGACTTCCGGGCCGCCGCTGTAATCGAATGTGGCGGTCTGCGTGTCGGAAATGTTCGCCTTGCTCTGGGTGTCGATGAAGATGCCTCCGCTGGATGTGATCGTGCGGGGCCAGCCGAGATCGAGCATCCAGCGCACCATGTCGAGCATGTGGATGCACATGTCGCCCACGATGCCGTTGCCGTATTCGGTGAACGAGCGCCATTTGCGGGGGTGCACCAGCGCGTTGTACGGACGCAGCGGGGCGGGCCCGGTCCACATTTCGTAGTCGAGATGGGCCGGCGGATCGGTGTCGGGCGGGTTGTCTTTCGTCCGCATGTGGTAATAGCAGCAGATTTCGACGAGGCCGACCGTTCCCAGCCGGCCTTCCCGGATGATCTGGTCGCGGGCTTCAATCAGGTGCGGCGTGCTCCGTCGCTGGGTGCCGACCTGCACGACGCGGTTGTGCCTGCGGGCCGCATCGAGCATGGCCTTCCCTTCAAGCACATCCACGCTGATCGGCTTCTGGACGTACACATCCGCGCCGGCCTCGACGGCGGCGATCATCGGCAGGGCGTGCCAGTGGTCGGGAGTGGCGACGAGGCAGATGTCGAGATCTTTCTCGGCCAGCATCTGGCGGTAGTCGCTGTAAGTGCGCGGCGTTTTGTGCGACGCCTGACGCTGGGAAACGATGTCGGCCGCGCCGGCGAGCATCTGGGAATCGACATCGCACAGCGAAACCACTTCCACCGGCGCGACCTGAATCAGACGGAGGAGGTCGCACTTGCCATACCATCCGCAGCCAATCAGTCCGACACGCCGGGTCTTCTCCGGGGCCGCAGCATAAGCGCCCGCGGCGACGGACGCGGCGGCGGCGAGTGTGGTCGACAGGAAATCGCGGCGTTGCATGAGCGGCTCCTTGGAGGAAGGGACGCCGCGATTGTAATCGAGGATTGCGGGCTGCTCAGAGAGAAATGAAGCCACCGCAAAGACGCAGAGGACACGGAGATGAGGGAGGTCGCGGGTGGAGAGATGGGCCGCTGGTCGGAATGAGGGAATTTGCCATTTGTCAATAAGATGACGACGTTGCCGATGACCAATGACAGAATCGACGCGGCGATCCGCTGATCTGGCCGGGATCTCCCTCTTCTCCGCGCTCTCTCCGTCTCGGCGGTGACTCCTCTACAGATCCAGGTCGTCCGCTTCGGCCGATTCTTCCATGATGATCCGGTACCGTTCGGCGGCGTCCTTGCCGAGGAGCTGGGCGAAGGTCTTGTCGGCCTCCACCATGCTGTCGATATCGACCTGCAGCAACACGCGCCGGCCAGGATCGAGCGTGGTTTCCTTGAGCTGGTCGGCATTCATTTCGCCGAGCCCCTTGAACCGCTGGACATCGAACTTGCGACGATCTCCGAGACTGGCGATCACCTCTTCCTTGGCGGCTTCGTCGCGGGCGTAGTAGCGCTCTTTGCCAACTTCGATTTTGTACAGCGGGGGCTGGCCGATGAAGACCTTTCCTTGTTGAATCAGTTCCCGCATGTGGCGGAAGAAGAAGGTCAGCAGGAGCGTGCTGATGTGGTACCCGTCGCTGTCGGCGTCCATCAGCAGAATGATCTTCCCGTACCGCAGCTTGTGCGGATCGAAGCCAGGACCGATGCCGCAGCCGAGCGTGTCGACGAGGTCCTTGATCTCCTGATTGGCGATGATTTTCCCGGTGGTGAGACCTTCAGTGTTGAGGATTTTGCCTTTCAGCGGGAGCACCGCCTGAATACGGGAATCGCGGCCGCTGGCGGCGGTTCCGCCGGCCGACTGGCCTTCGACGATGAACAGCTCCGTTTCGCCGGGGTCGTTGGCGCGGCAATCGAGCAGCTTGCCGGGGAGGTTGCTTTTCTTGGAGCCCGGGGTTTTGCGGCGGACTTCGGCCTGGGCGTCGCGGCTGGCCTGACGGGCGCGGGCGGCGAGGATAATGCGACCCAGAACGCCGTCGGCGATGGTGCGGTTATTGTTGAGGAACGATTCCAGCGCCGGTCGCACCATGCCTTCGACCCACGGTCCCATTTCAGGGTTGTTGAGCCGGTCTTTGGTCTGCCCCTGGAACATCGGTTCGGGGTGGAACACCGAGACGATCGAGCAGATGCCCTCGCGGATGTCGTCGGGCGTGATGTCGAGACCTTTCTGCCGGATCTCGTGCACATCCATGTAATTCTTGACGGCCTTGGCGACGGCCGACCGCAAGCCCGATTCATGCGTGCCGCCGGCCCGGGTGCGGATTCCGTTGACGTAACTGCGGATGTGCTCGTCCGTCGATTCCGTCCACTTCAACACCGCCTCGACGCGAATCTTTTCTTCGTCCTTCTCGCAGGCGAACAGGAGGTCGTGAACCGGTTTCCGCTTGTCGTCGGTGATGATCCGGTCGAGGTAGGTCTTGATCCCCTCGGGGTGGCTGAGTTCGACTTTCTCGTTCTTCGATTCATCGGCGAACAGGATCGTCAGGCCGCCGTGGACATAGGAGATGTCCTCGAGATGCTGGCGGATCGTGTCGGCATGGAACTGGACGCGGCGGAAGATTTCGGCATCGGGCCGGAAGAAGATCGTGGTGCCATGGCCGCGGAATGGGCGGAGATTCCGGACAGGAGTCGTCGGTTTTCCGCGTTTGAAACGCTGCTGCCATTCCGATCCGTCGCGGTGGACCGTGGCCACAAGCTCTTCAGAAAGGGCGGTGACGACCGAGGAGCCAACGCCGTGCAGCCCACCGCTGCGGGCGTAGTTCTTGTTGGAAAACTTTCCGCCGGCGTGCAGTGTGGTGAGGATGGTCTCAAGGGCCGACTTTTTCGTTTTGGGATGAATGTCGACAGGAATGCCCCGCCCGTTGTCGCTGACCGTGATCGAGGCGAGGTCTTTGTGGAGGTAGACCTCGATGCGGTTGCATTCGCCGGCGAGGTATTCGTCGACGGAGTTGTCGACGATTTCCCAGATGAGGTGGTGGAGTCCGCGGAGATCGGTGCCGCCGATGTACATCGACGGCCGTTTGCGGACGGGCTCGAGCCCCTCCAGAACCTCAATGTCTTCGGCGGAGTAGCTCTTCCTGGATTCAGCAACAGCCATTGTCGTCCCTGATGGCGGCCCGCGATGCGAGGCGGCGTGGAGTCGGTGAGTTGTTCGGGAATGCCGGGCTTTTAGCGAAGTTCGGCATTTCGCGCAAGGCGACGATATCAAGGCGCTGCGGAAAGGCGAGCCTGCGGGCGCGTGTTCGCCGACCGTCCGCGATGGTTGCGAAGCGTTCTGGACACAAGACGCCGGCGGCCCCGACAGTCAGCCGGAATTAAAACGCCGTATCTCTCGACTAACGAATAGTTTGCATCACACTCTCCGCCCCTTGGGGCGGCCGCTGCACCCGGAAATGCAGGCCCGAAAACTGTTGCAACCGTTACGGCATGAACACTGCTTCAGTGCACTTGAGGACCTGCCCCGGCGACCGGCGTGTCGCGGGAATGATCAACACCGTCGAGGGAGACGACAGATGGCGACCAAGCGTAAAACGACGAAGCCGACGACTGATACGAATCCGGATCCGATCACGGGCGAGCCCGGGGCGCATCCGGTCGGCACGGGTGTTGGTGCGGCCTTGGGCGGAGCTGCCGCAGGAGCCGCAGCCGGCGCCGTCGGCGGGCCGGTTGGCGCCGTGGTCGGCGCCATTGCAGGCGGGGTCGGCGGTGGACTCGCCGGCAAGGCGACAGCCGAAGCAATCGATCCAACCGCTGAAAACGATTACTGGGAGCAGAATTATCCCAGCCGGCCGTACTATGACCAGGAATTTCCGTACGACGAATATGCCCCGGCCTATCGTACGGGGTGGGAAGCCCGGTCGTTGTATCCGGATGCCGCTTTTGACGACGTGGAAAACGACGTCCAGGGGCACTGGGAGAAAACCCGGGCACAGAGCAAACTCGAATGGGAACGTGCGAAGCCGGCCGTCCGGGACGCATGGGACCGCATCGATGAGCGCCGGCAGCGCGAAATCGATCGAGACATGCTCTGAGCCCTGTCAAATCTGAAGCGCTCGCGGGCAACATCCGCGATCCAAAGGGACGTGATCGAGTGCACATCGGTGCGCTGCCACGTCCCTTTTTTCGTGGGTTGCGGGCGCAACTGGCGGCGGGCGCTGGCATCCGGGATGCAGGCGGTCCTATGCTCGCGGCTGAGGAATCGCTTCCCGCTGCGCACCGAGGTTTGACCGATGTTCCAGGAAAGCCGTCTCGAAGAACTGAAGATCGTGCTCCCCACCCCGCCCGCTCCGGTGGCGGCCTACATTCCCGCAGTGCGGACGGGCGACCTGGTGTTTGTCAGCGGGCAGTTGCCCATGGCCAACGGCCAGTTGACGGTGACGGGCAAAGTCCCCACGTCGGTGTCGGTGGAGGCGGCGGCCGAAGGAGCGCGCATGTGCATTCTGAACTCACTGGCAATTCTGCGGGCGACGATTGGCAACCTGGCGAAGACGCGCCGCGTGGTGCGCATCGGAGTGTTCGTGCAGTCGGAGCCTGATTTCGCCGAACAGGCGCTGGTCGCCAACGGCGCCAGCGAACTGCTGCAGAAGATTTTTGGAGACATCGGCCGACATGCGCGGACGACCATCGGCGTTCCCGCCCTGCCGCTGAATGCGGCTGTCGAGGTGGAAGCGGTGTACGAAGTGATGCCGCAGGTTTAGGACATCGTCTTAATGGCTCACTCACCACGGAGACCCGGAGTGCACAAAGACGCACGGAGGAAAGCGCAAAGGATGTTCGACTCCGTGCGTCTCTGCGTTCTCCGCTCATCCGTGTTTTTGAGCCTCTGCAAGTCATCGCCCGATTCTGGCACTGTTCTTTCCGAGGGCCGGTTCCCCCGGTAGGCTGTTTTCCCTTGCGGGCGTCCCCTTCCCTTCAATTGTAGAACCGCGAAGTTTTCCAATGATCTGCGTTGCCCTGGGCCGAACCCGTCACCGGATGATGATTGCCGCGCATCAGGCGCTGGCCGACGTGGGCGTGGGACTGGTGGAGCTGCGGGTCGACTGGCTGGCGCGGCATCCGGATCTGTCGCGGGTGATCAAGGAACGGCCGACGCCAATTATTGTGACGTGTCGCCGGCCCCAGGATGGCGGACGCTGGCGCGGGCCGGAGGAAGACCGGATCATGCTGTTGCGGCAGGCGATCGCGTCGGGGGTCGACTATGTCGATCTGGAGACGGATATCGCCGGCAAGATTCCGCGGTTCGGCAAGACCAGGCGGATCATCAGCTATCACAACTTCCAGGAGACGCCCGACAACCTCGAAGAAATTCAGGAGACGTTGTCGAAGCAGAACGCGGACATCGTGAAGATCGTCACGATGGCGAATTCGCCGGCGGACAACGTGAAACTGCTGAAGCTGATTCCGAACGCCAAGGTGCCGACGATCGCGTTCTGCATGGGAGACTTCGGCATTCCCAGCCGCATTCTGTGCGGGAAGTATGGCGCGCCGTTCACCTACGCGACGTTCAGCAAGGAACGGCTGCTGGCGCCGGGGCAGCTGTCGTTCGAAGACATGCGCGACATTTATCAGTTCGACAGGCTGAACGCGGACACCCGGGTGTTCGGCGTCATCGGCGACCCGATCGCGCACAGCTGGAGCCCGTTGATTCACAACGCCGCGTTCCGCAAGACGGGCCTGAACGCCGTGTATGTTCCGTTCCGGATTCCCGTTGACGAGCTGCAGCATTCGCTGAAGGAGTTCGAATGGCTCGACATCCGCGGCTATAGCGTGACGATTCCGCACAAGGAAGCCGTCGCCAGAATGGTGTCGCATGTCGATGCGAACGTGACCGACAGCGGAGCGGCCAACACGCTGTACAAGAACGCCGAGGGGAAGTGGTGCGCGATCAATACCGACTACGAAGCGGCGTTGTCGGTCATTCGTGAAAAGGTGGTGGAAACCGGGGGCGGAACCCTGGAAGGGAAGCGGGTGATGCTGCTGGGAGCCGGCGGGGTGGCGAAGGCGATCGGACTGGCCCTGACGCGCGCGGGGGCGGCCATCACCGTGACCAACCGTTCCAAGGACCGCGGAAAGGCCCTGGCGGAGCAGCTCAACTGCCAGTTCCTGGGCTGGGAAAATCGCGGGACTCCGTTTGTCGACATTCTGGTGAACTGCACGCCAATCGGAATGTTTCCGGACACGGAATCGACGCCGTTCAACCAGAACTGGCTGCGCGACGGCATGATCGTGTTCGACACGATCTACAATCCGGAAACGACGCTGCTGCTGAAGGAGGCGAAGACGCACTACTGCCATACCATCAGCGGACTGGAAATGTTTGTGCGGCAGGCGGCGGAACAGTTCCAGTGTTTCACCAGCCAGCCGGCCCCGCTCGACGTGATGCGAACGGCCCTGCGGAAAGCAATTTCGCCCGTGAAGTACAAGGCGGAAAAACCACCGGAAGCCGCGCCGCCCAGGAGTGCGCCGACCGAGGGCGATGACCAGGACTAACCGCCGTTTGAGGACGCGGTCCGACGCTGGCCGAAACGTTCATCCTGCAGGGAGCCGCCCGTGCCGGTCGATGTGCTGATCGATGGGTACAACCTGCTGCATGCGGCCGGGCTTGCAAAGCGATCGTATGCGCCGGGCGAACTGGAACGACGGCGGGCGCGACTGCTGTCGCGACTGAAAGACCTCGTGGAGCCGGCGATGCTGCCGCGGATGACGGTGGTCTTCGATGCGCGGGTCAATCCGCCGCCGGTCCGGCCCGATCCGCCTGCGGGACCGATCACGGTGCTTTTCTCACCGGCCGATCGCGAAGCGGATGACGTCGTCGAAGAATTGCTGGCGAAGCATTCGACGCCGCAGCAGGTGCTGGTGGTTTCCAGCGATCACCGCCTGCATAAAGCGGCCCGCCGCCGCGGCGCGACCGCGATCGACAGCGATGCCTTTCTGGATCAGCTCGAAGTCGACCAGCATCTGGCGGCCTCCCATCGCGCGGCCGCCGCTCCCGTCAATCCGCCAACCACGCCGAGGTCGATTGATCCCCAGGACCCGATGAATGATCCCGAGTTCTGGGAGAAGCGGATCCGCGGGACTGACCACTGACGCGCTGCGGACGCGATTGATAGAATGGAGCCTCGGTTCCATTGAGAGGACGAGCCATGCAGGTCGGCAATTTGCAGGGTGGCGGCGGCAAGCTGCAAAGTTCGCTCGAAAAACTGCAGGAATCGTGGGGACGCGTCTCCGACGTGTGGCGCGACGATCAGAGCCGGCGATTCGAGGAAGAGCATCTGCGGCACGTCGCCGAGGACGTGCAGGCGGTGCTGCCGGCAGTGTCGCATGTCATTCAGGTTTTGCAGCTGGCCAACCGCGAGCTGAGCGACGTTTGAAATTCTGCCCGTGAAGCCTTCCACACAACTGCTGTTCGACTCGCCCGATGAGCCGGTGTTCGAGCAGGCCGCCGCCGATTCACCGCTGGCGGAACGGCTGCGACCGCGGTCGCTCGAGGAGTTTGTCGGGCAACGGCACCTGGTGGGTGAAGACCGGCTGATCGGCCGGCTGATGTCGGGCCGGGGCAACCTGCCGTCGCTCATCCTGTGGGGCGGTCCGGGATCGGGCAAGACGACGCTCGCCCGCATCCTGGCGAACCGGCCGGGGATGAAGTTTCAGGCGCTGTCGGCCGTTCTCAGCGGCGTGAAGGAACTGCGCGAGGCGATTGCGACGGCGCGCAACGACCGCAAGCGCGGCGTCCGCACGGTGCTGTTCATCGATGAGATTCACCGGTTCAACAAGTCGCAGCAGGACGCGCTGCTGCCAGCGGTGGAAGACGGCACGGTGACGCTGATCGGTGCGACGACTGAGAACCCGTCGTTTGAAGTGAACGCAGCACTCCTGTCGCGCGCACGGGTGCTGGTGCTGGAGCCGTTGTCGGAGACCGACCTGCTGATCCTGCTGAAGCGAGCGCTGACGGATCACGAACGCGGGCTGACGATGCTGCGTCCGCACGTGCCGGAGGACGCGCTGTCGCGGCTGGCGAAGGTGGCGGGAGGCGATGCACGGGTCGCGCTGACGGCCCTCGAGACTGCGGTGCTGTCGTCGAACCCCGATGAAAACGGGCTGCGATCGGTCACCTGGGAAGCGATCACCGAGGCGCTGGGGCGGTCGCGGTTCGCGTACGACAAGCATGGCGAGGACCACTACAACCTCGTCTCCGCCCTCATCAAGTCGATCCGCAACAGCGACGCCAACGCCGGGCTGTACTGGCTGGCGCGGCTGATCGAAGGGGGTGCGGACCCCATGTTCATTGTCCGCCGGCTGTGCATCCTGGCGTCGGAAGATGTCGGGCTGGCCGATCCGCAGGCGATGGTGCAGGCCGCGGCGGCCGCGCAGATCGTGCACCTGATCGGCCTGCCGGAAGGGCTGTTTCCGCTGTCGCAGGTGGTCGTGTATCTGGCCCGGGCACCGAAGTCGAACCTGATGAAGACGGGCTACATGGCGGCCGCGGCCGATGCGGCGGCCACCGCACGCGAAGCGGTGCCGCTGCATCTGCGAAACGCCGTGACTCCGCTGCTGAAAAGCCACGGGTATGGCGAGGGGTATCGGTATGCCCATGAAGACCCGGCGGCCGCGCGTGAGATGGAGTGCCTGCCGCCCGGGTTGGCGGGACGCGAATACCTGTAGGGCCGGTTTGACCGGCCGATGCGACGCTGAGGGCATCCACATTGCTGGAATGGTCGGCCGGCAGAGCCGGCCCTATCCCACGCGGCGGCGTTTCTTTCGGCCGCCGATGAAGCTGCTGATGACCATATTGCCCATGTCCTGCGCGTTGCAGGTGGCGGAGATTCCGCCGGTGACCTGCGCCATCTGTTCCACGAAGTTCGCGAGGCTGTGGTAGAAGTAGTCCTCCACCAGCGCGAAGCTGGAGACGTGGATTCCCATCTCCGCACAGTGTTTCGCTTCGCCGAGCGTGAGGCGGGCCGATTTTTCAGACGGCGGATACATCAGCACCAGGTCGCGGCCTTCCACATGGGCCGTCGGCTCGCCGTCGGTGATGACGATGATCTGTTTGTTCGCGGCGGGCTGCTTCATCAGGATCCGCCGCGCAAACTGCAGCCCGGCGTGGAGATTGGTGAAGTGCTCCGGGACAAACGCAGGGGGCTTGTCGATGTTGATGCGCATCCGGACGCGCGAGTCGTAGATGCTCACTTCTTTCGGAGCGCAATTCAGCAGTTCCCGCTCGGTCAGCGGCGAGGCATAGGTGTAGAAACCGACCGTCTGCAGGAAGTCTCCCTGGTACTTCGAGCGGACGAGGGCCTGCATGGCGAGGGCCGTCTGCTTGGCCGCTCCGAATTTGCCGTAGCGCGTCATGCTGCCGGACATATCGAGCAGCACAACGGTGGCGCACGACGTCTGGTACTCCATGTCGTGGACGACGAGATCGTCGGCCGTGATCTTCACCGGGGTGCCGCCCCCCTGGCGCTGAACAGCGTTCCGCAGCGTCTCATGGAGATTGAGGTTCGAGACCGGGTCGCCGTACTCGTACGGTTTCGATTCTTCGTGAACGGTCTGCCCAGCGCCGCGGAATTGCGTCTCATGCCGGCCCATCGTGTCGCGGGCACGGACATCGAACAGATTTTCAAGTGCCTTGTTCTCGATTCGTTTCATGCCCTTCGGCGTGACGCGATACTTGCCTTCGAGGTCTTTCTCGATCAGCCCGCGCTTCACCAGCATTTCGACGACGTCGGGGTTTTCGTCCTCCCAGCGTTCGAAATTGTCCATCACCTCGTCGCCGAACTGCATGAGGTACTTCGAGAATTCGTCGAAGACCTTGTCGGCCGACTGCGGGGAGAACTCCTCGGAGCCGTCAAAGCGGGAATACTCGTAAGTCGACATGCAGCGGGCTCCGTTGGGACTGCTCCATTCTAGGACGGCGGTGGATGGTGGACACGCCCCCGCCAGGAGAGATCGCGTGGCGGCCGAGTCGGCAGAAACCGCTTTCGTGTCCGAATATGCGACAGTGCTTCGCGGCAGGAGGCAGCGTGGGCGAGTCTGGCAGGGGCAGATGGCTATCATCCAATGCGGCGCTTCACGATGTTCACTGACCTGAGGAATCTTCCGCATGCGGCCCGTCGCTGTCGTCTGTACGCTCCTGGCGCTCGTCCTTTCGCTGTTCGCCCTGGCCGACTCACCACAGAAGCCGGCGGCTTCGTCGCCGTCGGTCGCCGCGAACGCGGTCGTCGATGCGACGCCCGCGGCGGATCCGCCCCCGGCCCCGGCGGCCCCCGCGCTGATCGCCGACAAGACCCGGATCGACCCGGTCGACGTCGATCCGGCGGCGACAGGCGAAAAAATCGACCGGCTCCCGGGACTGACGCCCGAACAGGCGAAGCAGACGCTGGCGATCCACAATGGCTTCGAGATGCAGCTCGTCGCGAGCGAACCGCATGTGGCTGATCCGGTCGATGCCGCGTTCGATGAAGCAGGGCGGATGTACCTGGCGGAGTTCAAGAGCTACCCGTACTCCGAAGAGGTTCGTATTCCGCAGCAGCCGACTCCGATCGGCAAGCATAATGCCTGCCTTGTGCGGCTGATCGCCGACAAGGATGGCGACGGAGTCTTCGAAACGAGCAGCGTGTTTGCTGATGACCTGAGCTGGGTGATGTCCGTCGCCTGTTACGACGGCGGCGTGTTCGTGCTGGCCCCGCCGCATATTTACTATCTCAAGGACACCAACGGAGACGGCAAGGCGGATGAACGACGGATCGTGCTGACGGGCTTCAGCCGGTACAACGTGCAGGCGGCTGCCAACAACATGAAGTGGACGCTCGACAACCGCATCTGCGTCGCGGGGGGTCCGAACGGCGGCGAGCTGGAATGGAATGGAATCCCGATCGGCACGCTGCGGGGACAGGACTTCATCTTCGACCCAAAAGCGATTCTCGAAGCGCCGCCCGACGCCGCGAAGTCGGCCACCAAAGACCAGCCGTATCGTCCGGAATGGTTTGAGCGGATTGCCGGCGCGGTGCAGTATGGCAACAGCTTTGACGACTACGGCAACCGGTTTGTCTGCAGCAACAGCGACCACATCCGCCACGAAGTGTTCCCGCTGACGGCTGCCAATCGCACAGCCGGTTTCACGCCCGCGTCCATGATTCGCAGCATCGCCTCGGATGGTCCGGCGGCGCCGGTGTTCCGCACCAGCCCGCCCGAGCCGTGGCGGATTGTGCGGACCAAACGCCGCATCGCCGACCCGAAAACCTTGGCGCGGCTTTCCGAATCGGAACGCAGCGTCACTGGCGGATTCTTCACCTCGGCCACTGGCGTGACGATTTACCGCGGCGACGCCTATCCGCCCCAGTATCGCGGCAATGTCTTCGTCGGCGACGTGGGGGGCAACCTCATCCACCGCAAGGTGCTCGTGCCGAACGGCGCGAGCTTCATCGCCAATCGGGCCGATGAAAAAGTCGAATTCGTGACATCGACCGACACCTGGTTCCGGCCCGTAAATTTCGTGAACGGTCCGGACGGCTGCCTGTATGTGCTCGATATGTACCGCGAAACGATCGAGCACCCCTATTCGATTCCGGAAGACATCAAGGCCCATCTCGATCTGGAAAGCGGCAGCGAATGGGGCCGGGTGTGGCGGCTGGCGCCGAGTGGTTTTCAGGAGCCGAAGATCGCCGACCTCGGCCAGCTCACCGCCGGCGATCTCGTTCCACTGCTCGATCATTCCAATGCATGGCATCGGCAGACGGCGAGCCGGCTGCTGTACGAACGACAGGACCAGTCGGTCGTCGCCGCCATTCGCCAACTCGCAGGTGCAGCGACGAGTGAAGTAGGGGCGATCCACTGCCTCGGCGCGCTGCACGGTCTGGCAGCGCTCGAGGCGGAGGACATCGCGGCCTCGCTGGAACGTGCCTTCGCAAAGAATGAGCCGCATCTGGCGGCGTTCGCCGCGACGATCGGCGGCCTTGTGGGAAGCCAACCCGCGCTGGCCGAGCCCTACATCGCGAAATCACTTGAGGCGTCGCGGCTGCAATCGTTCGCTCCGTTCCGTTTTCGGCTGTCGCTGGCAATCGCGGACTGGCCGACCGATCGCTTCATCCCGGCGTTCCTGGAACTGGCTCGGGGAACTGACGGCAAACGCGAGCTGACGGACGCCCTGATGAGCTCGGTCACCAACCGCGCGGGGGCGACGGCCTCGGCCGTTCTGGCGGCTCAGGCGAAGTCGGATCAGCCCGCAGATTCGGGGCTGGCGACGCTGTCGAACCAGTTGATTTCGCTGGCTGCCACCCGCGGAGAAGAGGACCTGACGCAGCTGTTCAACTCGATGGTGGCGAATGAGCTGCCGCGGGACCGAATTGCCGCGGCCATCAAGGCGAGTGTGACCGGCCTGAAACAGCGTGGAACGTCTCTGGCGCGAGTTGCCGCCCGCGGCGATCTCAGCTCGGGTGCGAAAGCGATCATCGAAGCAGAACTGGCGACCGCGGCAAAAACGGCCGTGGACCCCGCTCAGAAGCCCGCCGCGCGGACCGCGGCGTTTCAACTGCTCGCGATGGCCGAGCCTGCGGCGCTGTTGTCGGCCGCCGAAGACGCCCTGACGCCGCAGACCCCGGCATCGCTGCAGACGGCGATTGCCAGAGCGGTCGCTGACAGTCCCGACGCCGGGGCGGCTGACTGGCTCGTGTCCAAATGGCCGGCCGCCGCGCCGTCCGTTCGCGTGGAACTGCTCGAAGGTCTGATGCGCTCGCCGGCGCGAACGAAGGTGCTGCTGGCGGCCGTGGAAGCCGGGGACGTGAAGCCCGTGGAACTGCCGGCCGATCGCCGGGAACAGCTGCGGAGTCATCCCGATGCGGGAATTCGGGAGCTGGCCTCGAAGCTGTTCGAGGCCGCGTCGGCCGACCGGCTGAAACTGGTCAGCGAGTACGAGCCGGCGTTGCCGGGGGGGGACGCCGAGCGGGGTCTGGCGGTGTTCCGGAAGACCTGCTCGCAGTGCCACAAGGTTGGCAAGGAGGGGTATCTGGTCGGCCCGCAACTGGTCTCGGTGAAGAACAAATCGCCGCGCGACCTGCTGCTGGCGATTCTCGACCCGAACCGGGAAGCGCTGCCGCAGTACATGAGCTACACGGTGGCGACGGAGGATGGCCGCATTTTCACCGGCATTCTCGTCTCGGAGACCGATTCGTCCGTCACACTGCGTAAAGCGGAAGGAAAGGAAGATGTCATTCCGCGCGAGCAGATCGAGATGATCAAGTCGACCGGGCAGTCGCTGATGCCGGTGGGTCTGGAAAACGATCTGTCGCCGCAGGACGTGGCGGACGTGATCGCCTGGGTGAAGGGGCTGAGCGAATAGTTGGCAGAAGGAAAACCACGGAAGAAACGGAATACCCGGAAGGCTCACCTCCATGTCTTTCCGTTCATTCCGTGTTTTCCGTGATTCATTCTTGCGCTGGAATTGAACAGAACCACGGGATTGTGAGCATCAGGCTCCGAAGCCGAGCGCGTACCGGATCCGGTTCTTCCGTGCGATCCGTAGTTCGTCGCCCGCTCGCCAATCGAATTGCGGTTTCTTAGACTCGGCCGCTCGTTCGAGAGGTGGTATCCCCGGGTCCAGCTTGCGCTCAGGTGGTTCGATGGCCGCGTATTTTCCTGACGTTCCGAAGATTGTTTACGAAGGTCCGAAGTCGAAGAACCCGCTGGCGTTCAAGCACTACAACCCGGAGGAGGTGGTCGAAGGGCAGTCCATGAAGGACCTGCTCCGTTTCAGCGTGGCGTACTGGCATACGTTCCGCGGCACGGGAAGCGATCCGTTCGGTTCGGCCACGCTCAGCCGGCCGTGGGATGATGGGTCGGATTCGGTGGCCAACGCCCTCAAGCGGGTCGATGTCGCCTTCGAGTTCATGACGAAACTGCAGGCCCCGTTCTACTGCTGGCACGACCGCGATGTCGCGCCGGAAGGATCCTCGCTGAAGGAAACGAACAGAAATCTCGATGAAATCGCGAAGAAGCTGAAGGACAAACAGGGCGAAACGGGCGTGAAGCTGTTGTGGGGCACAGCCAACCTGTTCTCACACCCGCGGTTCATGCACGGGGCCGCGACGAGTTGCAATGCCGATGTGTTCGCCTTTGCCGCCGCCCAGGTGAAGAAGGCGATTGAAGTCACCTACGAACTGGGGGGCGAAAACTATGTGTTCTGGGGGGGCCGGGAGGGGTACCACAACCTCTACAACACCGACATGCAGCGCGAACTCGCGCATCTCGCCAGGTTCATGCACATGGCCCACGAGCATGCGAAGTCGATTGGCTTCAAGGGCCAGTTCCTGTTCGAGCCCAAGCCGAAGGAACCGACGAAGCACCAGTACGATTTCGACGCCGCCACCTGCCTGAACTTCATCGGCCGCAACGGCCTCGATGGCATTGTGAAGCTGAACATCGAAACGAACCACGCCACGCTCGCCGGCCATACGATGATGCACGAGCTGGAAGTGGCCCGCATTCATAACGCGCTCGGCTCGATCGACGCCAACACGGGCGATCCCCTGCTCGGCTGGGATACTGACCAGTTCCCGACCGACATTTACCTGTCGACCCAGATCATGCTGGTCATCCTGAAGCAGAAAGGGCTGGGTTCGGGCGGAGTGAATTTCGACGCCAAGGTGCGGCGGGAGAGCTTCGACCCGGTCGATCTGTTCCACGCCCATATCGGCGGCATGGACGCCTTCGCCCGCGGCACGAAAATCGCCACCGCCCTGCGGAAAGATGGCGTGCTCGATCAATTCGTCGCCAAACGCTACCGCAGCTGGGACGAAGGGATCGGCCAGCAGGTGGAAAGCGGCAAGGCGACGTTCGCCGATTGCGAGAAATACATGCTCGAAAAAGGCGAGGCCGCGAAAAACGAATCGGGCCGGCAGGAGATGCTGGAGAACATCATCAACGATTATCTGTAAGCAATCTGGCGAGCGGGGGGCGTCAGCCCCCTGATGGGTTCGACCGAAATGGAGTTCGCGTTGTCATGCCGGAACTCGCCGTCATCGCCACACTCCTCTGGGGCGCGGCCATCGCGCTGGCGGTGATCGCCGGGGAAGACTTCCTGCGCCGCGGCGTCGGCGCGATCGAAACCGACCTCAAAGGGCAGTTGCGGCGGCTGCGATTGCCGACCCGTTCCGCCGGGGCGTGGGTGCGCGGCTGGATCAGCCTCTGCGTCCTGAGCGGTCTGGCCGCCACGATCGGCATGGCGTCGGTTGTCGCGGGGGTCGTCGTCGCCCTCGCGCTCGCCGCGATTCCCTGGCTGGCGATTCGCCGGATCGCCGAAAAACGCCGGGTGCAGATCGAGGACCAGCTCGCCGACGCAATGGTGTCGTTCTCCAGCGCCGTAAGGTCGGGGCTGTCGCTGCCGCAGGCACTCGAGATTTTGTCGCAGCAGTGTCCCCGGCCGATCCAGCAGGAGTTCCGACAGATTTTCGGCGAATACCGCATGGGCAAGACGCTGGAAGTGTGCCTGCGCGAGGCCCGCGAGCGGCTGCGCAGTCAGAACTTCGCCCTGTTTGCGGCGGCACTCGAAGCCAGCCGGACGAGCGGCGGGCGGCTGAACGAGACTGTCGAGCGGATCGCCATTTCCGTCCGTGAGCTGCAGCGACTCGAGCGGAAACTGCAGGCGGAAACGGCCCAGGCGCGGAAATCGGCCCTGTACATGGCCTGTGCACCGCCGTTCATTCTGGCGGTCTATTACGTGTTCTTCGACCCGCTGCAGACGACGCGGCTGTTCACCGAGCCCGCCGGCCTCATGATGCTCGGCCTGGCGGCCCTGCTGAACATCAGCGCGTATCTGTTGGCGCGGAAGATTCTTGCGGCTCGGCTGTAAACTCCTGCCATGCGCATTCTGATCATGGCCGTGACGGGGAAGCAGCCGGGGTGGATCCAGGCGGGCGTCGAAGAATACGCCAAACGGATGCGGGGAGCATTCAAAGTCGAGTTTGTCGACCTGAAGGCTGAGCCGCGCTCGCAGGGCCGGCCTGTCAGCGTCTTGCTGGATGCCGAGGCGGCACGAATTCTGGACCGAATTCCAGCCGGGGCAAATGTCATCGTGCTCGATGAGCGCGGGCCGCAGTGGACGACGCAGCAACTGGCTGTGCAGATCGGAAAATGGAAGCAGGCGGGCGAAACGGTGGTGCTGGTGATCGGCGGGCCGGATGGGTTGTCGCCGGCGATCAAGCAGCGGGCCCGATCCATGTGGGCGCTCTCGGCGCTCACGCTGCCGCATGGGCTGGCCAAGGTGCTGCTCGCCGAGCAGTTGTACCGCGCGGCCTCGCTGCTGGAGGGGCACCCCTATCACCGGGAATGACGCGCTTCCGATCGCGCTCCCTCAAATCGGTGGGTGAGTGGCATGCCGTCACGCCGCAGAGAACGTCTCAACTCAATGCTGTCGGCAGACGGCGGCGGGTCGGCATGCACGCGGCGAAAGTGCCGCCCGTGCATGGCGATCCGGCGAAAGGCCGTGACGCCATGCCACCCCGCTGCGGATCACACAAAGCGGCTCCAGTCGGCAAGCTGGGCCTCAATGACCTGCCGCTGCGTCGAGTCGCGCAGCATCGTGAAGTCGGCAAAGTCGAAGCCCGGTCCAACAGTGCATTGCACCAGGGTGTAGTCACCCATGGAACGGGCGGCCTGCCACACTCCCGGAGGCACGATGGCCGTCGAGCGGCGTTCGGCGGTGATGGGGCCCAAACACGCCGTCTGACGCGCGCCGGAGCCAGCATCAAACATGAGCAGTTCGAGCGGATCCCCTTCGCAGTGCTGCCAGCATTCATCGGAAGCGACAACATGCCAGGCGCTGAACTGTCCTCGCTCAAGCAGGAAGTCAATGACCGTCAGTGCAGAACGCGGCGGCCGGCCGTCGTCAGGGGCGACCGTCGCCGCGGCACGGTGGATCTCGCGATACCAGCCCCCTTCGGGATGGGGCTGCAGATCGAGAAGTGCGATCAGTTCCCGGGCGCGAGACATGCTGATCAGATCATCGGCTGGCCGCCGGAGACCGGAATCTTCCGCGGCTTGGCCGTTTCCACTTTTCCGACGGAAATCTGCAGCACCCCGTTGCGGGCTTCGGCGCGAACGTCTTCCGAGTTGACCGACGCCGGCAGCGGAACGAGGCGTTTGAACGTTCCGCGTGGACGTTCCGACAGATGCGAGACGCCCCCCTCGGTGAGGATCGCGGCGTAGGATCCCTGCACCGTGAGCATGTTGCCGACGATGGAGACATCGATCGATTCCGGGGCGACGCCGGGAAGATCGACGGCCACATGAACGCGGTCGGGATGCTCGATGACGTCGATCGCGGGGCAGGAGGTGCGCCGGAGGCCGATGGCGTCCATTGCGCGCTCGCCGGACGACCAGGCGTCGTCCACCATGCGGCCGATTTCGTTGCGGATGCGGTCGAGCGACCCGGAGACCGGGCCAGAGGCAGAAGCGGACATGGGAACCTCATTCGACGTAGGCGGAAGACAGATCTGTGATGATTGTGCCCGATGATTTGCGGGACAACCACTCCAACGTCGGGAACTGGGGCGAAGTTCAAAGGATCTGTGCCGAACGCAGTGCTCGGGCCCCGTCGATCTCGACCGGAACACACACTTCGTCTTTACGGCGTTCCTCCGGGCGCTGACGCTTCCGGCTCAGAGAATTCCGTCGTACCGGCGAAACGCTTCCAGTGCATAGAACTCGGGGAGGCCGAGCTCGTTATAGATGCGGGCGGTGTTCTTCGTCCGTTCTTCGGCGCGGACCCAGAACTCGCGTTCATCATGGCCGGGGAACAGGGCGGCGTCCTTCTGCGATTCGTGCCGGAAGATGGCGAGCTTCTTGCGAAGCGTCACTTCCGGACTGAGCGGAACGGCCCGCTCGATCTCGTGCGGGTCGTATTCCTGCCAGGCCCCGCGGTACAGCCACACTTCCGGAACAAGTCCCTCCTTCTCGACGACCGCCAGGGCTTTCAGAATGGCTTCGGCGCACATCCGGTGAGTGCCGTGCGGATCGGACAGGTCGCCTGCCAGATACACCTGCGACGGGTTCAACTCGCGCAGCAGTGCGACGATGATGTCGACATCTTCCTGGCCGATCGGTTTCTTGTGGACCTGGCCCGTCTGGTAGAAGGGGAGATCGAGAAAGTGGCAGCGTTCGGCAGGCACGCCGGCAATCTTCGCTCCGGCCACGGCCTCCGTCTTGCGAATCAGGCCCTTGACCTTCAGCACATCTGGCCCATCGCAGGCACCCGGCGCCTTCTGAGCCACCTGGCTGCGAATTTTCTGTTCGAGCTGCGTGCTGGCGGGGGTCTGCAGGCCGAACAGGTCGAGGAACTCGCTGACGTAATCGACATGCCGCAGGGCGTCATGGTCGAACACGGCGATGTTGCCGCTGGTCTGGTAGGCGACATGCACCTCGTGTCCCTGGTCGCAAAGGGTGCACAGGGTGCCGCCCATCGAGATCACGTCGTCATCCGGATGCGGACTGAAGACAATGATGCGCGCCGGCGATTGGCCCCCGGGCTGCGGGCAGAGGGTGGCATGCAGGTCGTCGAAGACCCGCTGGCGGATCCGTTCGACCGGGCCGCTTTCGTGGATGAGATCGGTGAGATGCGCTTCGTGGAAGTCGCGGGCTTCGAGCTTCAGGATCGGCTTCTTTTCATGCTGCGACAGCCAGACGACGGCCCGGCGCTCAAGCAGTGGCGTCCATTCGACATGCCCGAACAGCCAGGGCGTCTTGACGCTCGTGAGCTGCGCGGCGGAAGCGGCATCCAGCACGAATTCGGCGTTGGGGTGCGACTGCAGAAACGACGCGACAATCTCCGGGGTTTCGGAACCCTCCAGCGACTTCTGGATGACGCGCGCCTTGTGTTCGCCGAGCGCCATGACGAACACCTTCCGGGCGTAGAGAATGGTGCCAACGCCCATGGTGATGGCGCGCTGCGGGACGTTCTCTTCGCCGAAGAAATCGCTGGCGGCGTCGCGGCGGGTGACCGGGTCGAGATTGATGATCCGGGTCCGGCTGCTCTTGGAACTGCCCGGCTCGTTGAACCCGATGTGTCCCGTCCGGCCGATGCCCAGCATCTGGATGTCGATGCCGCCGGCATTCACGATCGCCTGTTCGTACTGCCGGCAGAACTCCTCCACCTCGACGCGGCCGATGTCCCCTTTCGGAATGTGAATGTTCTGCTCGGGAACGTTCACGTGGTTGAAGAAGTTCTCGCGCATCCAGCGGTTGTAGCTGTGCAGCGACTCGGGCTTCATCGGCCAGTATTCATCCAGGTTGAACGTGATGACGCTGGAGAAATCGAGTCCCTCCTCACGGTGCAGCCGGATCAGTTCGCGATAGACGCCGACGGGCGTCGAGCCGGTCGGCAGTCCGAGAACCGTGGTGCGTCCGGCGGCGTTGCGTTCGCGGATGAGGGCGGCGACTTCATGTGCGACGTATCGGCCGACCCCCGCCGAGGTGCGGAACATGATGGCGGGACATTTCACTCCCTCAATCGGCCGTGCCGACGGGTCGTCGGACGTGCGGGTGCGGGGAGCGGGAGAATTCGCGTGCTCGACAAGCATGTTCATCAACAAAACGGCCGATAAGATCGTCTTCTGTGGGGCACGGGGAGGCGGCAGACAGCTCGCCTGCCCGGGGCCCGCGCGGACCGCGAGCGTCGCGGCCCCCTGCATGCGTGCTATCAGATTCGACAAAGAGAACAGTTTCAATGGCCGAAGGCTCTTCCCAACCGCGAATTCTCGCGATTCACGCCCATCCGGACGACGTGGAGTTCCAGATTGCGGGAACTCTCGCCCTGCTGAAGGACAAGGGCTGCCACATCACGATCGCCACGATGACGGCGGGCGACCTGGGGAGCGCCGAACTCTCGCAGACCGAAATCGCCAACATCCGGCGGAAAGAGGCGAAGGCGGCGGCCGACCTGCTCGGGGCCGATTACATGTGCCTCGAATTCGGGGACCTGGCCATTGTCGTCGACGACGCCAGCCGCCGACGGGTGACCGAAGCAATCCGCCGCGCTCGGCCGAATATCGTGATTACGGCGCCGCCCGTTGACTACATGGCCGACCACGAGGTGACGAGCCGGCTGGTCCGGGACGCCCTGTTTTCCGCCAGCGTCCCCTTCTACAAGACGCACGAATGGGACGCCGCCCCGCCGACGGAGAAGATTCCGCACCTGTATTACTGCGACCCGCTGGAAGGGGTGGACTGGTACGGAAAACCCGTGCCGTACGACTTTATCGTCGATGTTTCGACGACGTTCGAGCTGAAGAACAAGATGCTGGCCGAGCACGACAGCCAGCGGGCGTGGCTGCGGCGGCAGCACGGAGTCGATGAGTATCTCGATGGCTGCCGGACGTGGAGCGGCAAACGGGGCGCGCTCATCGGCAAGGCATACGGTGAAGCGTTCCGGCAGCATCTGGGACATCCGTACCCGCACTCGAATATCCTCGCCGAATTGCTGGGGCCGCTGTGCCATCAGGCAACCTGAAGATCGAAGCCCGGCCTCGCCGGGGCCGGAGTCTGCTCTGTTGTGGAATCATTCAATGATGGAGGAGTCGCTTCCGCCGTACACGTACACGCCGGGAGCGACTCCACATCCGATCAGTGATCCCCGGGGGCACGCCTTTGGACGACCTCCGGCCCCACTGGGGGCCGTGGACCCCGGCCGGCTCGAAGGCTGCCCGGCGTTTCTGCGAGCCTGCGAACTCTTTCGGAAGGGCTACTACTGGGAAGCGCATGAAGAGTGGGAGCAGATCTGGCAGGCCTTGGGCCGAACCGGACCGGCTGCGGACTTCCTGAAAGGTCTGATCAAGCTCGCGGCGGCAGGGGTCAAGCGGCGCGAAGGAAATCGCGATGGCGTGCAGCGTCACGCCCGACGGGCTGCAGAACTGTTTCGCAGCGTCGCGCTGGCGACGGCCGGGGACCAGGTCGCCGGGGCTTCGCTGAAATCGCTGCTGGAATTTGCCGATGGGCTGGCGGCCGAGGAAGGGGGGCTCGTGCCGCTCGGGCATGGCCTCGCGGTCGTCTTCTGGCCGCTGCTGCCCGGTGAACCGGGCGGATTGTGACGGTTGTGCTGGATGCAACCGGCGACCAGCCCGGGGCTTGGCAATTGGCGGGCTTCCGGTCGATTCCTGTTGCAGTCGCGGCACTTGCGTTGACGATGGCTGCGCCGGGGACGCCCCTTGCCTGTGGTTCCGTTGCGTTCGTAGAGTGGCAACCGAGCCTATCTCCCCCGGATCGCCGGAGTTTGCACGTGACCGCCCGAAACTCGCTGCTGTCGATGTCGATGATCGCCTTTCTTCCGGGATTGGCGCTGGCGGGTCTGGGCGTGATGGGAGGAATCGGTGGCACGACCGGGCTCCAGATGATCGCCCACTGGATCGCTGCCCTGATCGGCGGAGGCCTGGCCCTGCTGCCCGTGCTGATCTTCGCCGGCCTGTTCCCGAAAACGGGTGGGAAAGCCAAGCCTGCCGCGGCCAAGGCCGCCCCCGAGAAGACGTCCAAGAAGGCCAATGCGGACGAAGCGGCCTCGGAGGAACTGGACGTCGCGGGCGATGATGAATTCGCCGAAGCTTCGGACGACTTCTCGGCGGTCTCGGATGACGAACTCGAGTTCGGCGACGTGGACGAGTTCGACGAGGAAGAAGAAGAGAAGTGAGTTCGGAAGCCAGGGCCCGGCAACCTCCGCGCACTGCCGTCGGCGATGTCCAGATTTCAGGCCGGCCTGGCGTTTTCAGGAAACCTTGCTTTTGAGCGACGCCGCACAAGCAGCCTTCACGTCATGCCAGTTGTCTTTGTTTACGGCACCCTGAAACGGGGCGACTGCCGGCATCACCACCTCGCCGGCAGCCGGTTTCTCGGCCACGCGACGACCGAAACGGGCTACCGGCTGTTCCACATGGGCGAGTACCCGGCGATGGTCGAAGACCCGGCGGGCGGGCAGGTGGAGGGGGAGCTGTACGAGGTCAGCGAGGCGACGCTGCGCGTGCTGGATGAGGTTGAGGGGGTGGCGGACGTGCTGTATGCGCGGCAGAGAATTCGGCTGGCGTCACCGAAGCACCTCACGCTGACAGAAGGGTATCTGTACCGCGGCGCCGTCGCGGGGAGACCTGAGATTTTCGACCGCTGGAATGTTTGAGTCTGTCGATACGTTCGAGTGCCGGATGCACAATCACAGATTCGATGCGAAGGAGCGCGGGCTGATCACTTCGATCTGCGGCTCATAGCGCTGAAAATCGCCGACATTGAACGTGAGCAGTTGACGGACGCCGTGCCGCAACATTGAAGCAACCAGCCTGGCGTCGTGGGCCGTCTTGCCGCGTACCGAGTGCGTTGCCAGCAGATTCAACCACGCTTCCAGAGTTGAATTGTCGTCTCTGAGCAGCCGATAGAGGCCGAGAAAATCATCAAGATCAGCGACGGCGGCAGCCGGTTCCAGCCCGAGCCCGTTCACGGAGATCGGGCGCGTGGCCACAACGTAGAACTCATACACGCATTGGGGCACGATGACAGGTTGGCGCTGCTGGCGCCTCAAGCTCAGTGTTGCCCGAACGGCGAAATCATGGTCCGGATGACTTGGCTCCAGCGACCGCAAAAGGACGTTCGAATCGACGAGAACCATTAGTCGTAGATGCTCTCACGCGAGTCATCAAGCGGCGAATGGGTCGGTTTGTGACGCCGGACGAGCGCGAGGAAGCGTTCCTCCCAGTCCTGGTCGTTCAGAATTTCGGAGCTCGACTTGCGGTCTTTCACCACGAGCTGTCGTACCCAGTCCTCAACGCTCAGGCCTTCGCCCGCCGCCTGCGCTTTCAAAGCTGCAAGGGTCTCATCATCGAAATCGAGTGCGACCATGATCTTCTCCTGGTGGTGAAATGGTATCGCCCCGTCATGAGACTTGACACATTCATTGCGGGCGAAAAAGGTCTCCACGAACCTCGAGATGCCAAAACCTTCCGCAAGGCCATGCGCAAAAAGCACTTGCAACCTCAGCCCCAAGAATTTCCGGCAGCAATCTCCGGTACAAATCTTGCCATTTCTCCACTTTTTTCGGAAAACATGCGAACCGGCTGCGTAGAAATGCCGTCGGTAGGCATACGCAGGGGTGTTTCCCGGATTTGCAAAAACGGGCTGACACGGTCGCCGCGGCTCCGGCTTCGAATCCTGACGCTTTTTGAGCCAAATTCGTCTGTTTGAGTTTCCGGGACCATGCCCCGCGACGGGGTGGGTGGTCCGCGCGACGGGTGAAAAGTCGCGTTTTGACCTGCCGGCCAATCGAGGCCGCTTCAACATCGAACTGCATCACCGCAGTTCACAAACGTCGGCGACCTGCACGGTCGCCCTGGAGGTGCGAGATGGACGCTGTCATCACGAACAACGGTACGAACACGAACGTCATTTCCGGCATTTCGGTCGGAACGAACGTCGGCGTCGCCGTGCGTGGTGATCGCGGCCTTAAGCACCGGCTTGGGAAATATCTGTCCCATCGGTCATTTGCCGCAGCGGCAGCGCCCGCAATGTGTATGCCGGTACCAGTAGCGGTATCGCGCATGCGCCCGTCGCGCCCGACCGAATGTTCCAGTCCGCGCTGGCAAGCCAGCGCCGCGTTCGAACTGCCCCCGGCCGCTTGGGCGGCCCTGGTGATCTCCAGAGCGCTCTGAGGCGCTCCCCCACGAGACATCAGTGCAGTTCGAAGCCGCCGGTCGCTGGAGACCTGGGGTCTGAAGACCTCGTTTCTCTGGTGATACGGGTTGGTTTGAATCCAGTGGGAACTGCGGGTCGCAAGCGACCCGGCTAAGTGTCCCCATGTGGAATCCGAACCTTTCCGACCGGACGGACGATCGCCCGTGGACGGCCGTCAAACGCCGCCCCCGACGACTGGCACTCTGACTTGCTCCGGAGCCTGGACCGGCTCCGGAAGACCCGCGGCCCCGCCGTTCACGCGGCCGCCCGTCACACAAGCCACTTCTTTCCGCCCGGGACAGGCGGAGGAGATTCCCAATGGAAGACAATCGGATCTACGAACTGGTTCAGGCCGCGCAGGCCGGAAACCGGGAGGCGTTTGGCGAACTCGTGCGGGAATTCCAGCCCAGCGTGTACGGCGTGGTCGTCCGCCGGCTGCGAAACAACGCCGAGGCTCTGGAAGTGACGCAGGACGTGTTCCTGCGGGCGTACCGGAAGCTGGACCAGTTGCGGGAACCCGAGCGGTTCGTCGGCTGGCTGAAGCGGATCGCCGTGCGGCTGTCGATCAACCGGGCGACCCGGCGTCCTCCGGAAACGATGCAGCCGCCGGAATCGTTCGACACTTTCCGCAACTCGCCGGATCAGCCCGTTTCGCACATGCTGCGGCGGGAGGATGCGCACGAATTGCGGAAGGGGCTGTCGAGCCTGAAGCCGTTGGACCGGGACACCCTGATCGCCTTCTATTTCGAAGGTCGGTCGCTGAAGGAACTGTCGGTCCGGTACGACAGCCCGGTCGGAACCATCAAGCGCCGGCTGCATACGGCGCGGGGGCGGTTGAAGGCCGTGCTGGGCGAGTTTCAGCCGGCCTGAGGGGGAACCGCATGTTGTGTGCGGTTCTCCCGAACCGGTGATCGCAAGATCCGCCCCCATCTGACACCCTGACACCGTGCGGCTGCAGTCGATTCTTGGCTGCGGCCGCACGTCTGTGTTATGGTGTAGGTGCACTCGACCAACAGGAGGCGTCTCCCGTGATGATCCAGTTACCGACTGATCGCGACATCCAGTCCCAGGCAATTGCCGCAGGGTTTGCGAGCGTCGAGGACTATGTCCGAACGCTCCTGGACCTGGACGCCGAACGGGTTGCGATCCAGGAAGGGATCGACGACATGAATGCCGGTCGGATGCGGCCCTGGGAAGAGGTCGATGCCGAAATCCGCCATGAGTTCGGATTTCCTCCACGCACATGACTTTCCGCGTCCACGTCGCCCAGGCGGCAAAACGCGATATTCGACAAATTGTCGATTTGATGGAGCAAACACCGCTCATCTGAGCAGGCTCTCCGGTGGTACGAGAAGATCGTTCCCGCGATCGATACGCTTGCCAACGATCCGGATCGCTGCCCTGCTGCTCCAGAAAGTGACCTGATCCCAACCGGGCTTCGCCAGCTTCATTTCGGCCTCGGCCGAAAGGCAACGCACCGGGTCATCTTCACCATTGTGGGCCATGATGTGCGGGTGTTGCGAATCCGGCACGCCGCTCAGCAGAGTCTGACGCTCGAAGAGCTGGGCTGACTCGCTCCGGCCGTTCTGGATTGGGAAGAGAACGGGCCTTTTCCGATGACGCTCTGTCGGAATTCCACAAACAGGAATTTCCAAAACAGGATCGGACGCTTCTTTGACACTCCCTGAACACGGCCTTAGACTCCCGCGTCTCCCCGTTCCTGACGAGCCCGACCGGTTTTGTCCAAGGAGCCGAGGAGCAGGCCGTGGGGGTCATCCAGGTCACTACCAGAGATGCCTCCATGTCGGAGCAACCCGCGTCGCAATCCGAGGGCGATCGAGATCGCCCGAGTGAGCAGCGGCGCGAGGGAATGGAGTTCGCCGACGCCAGCCTGTGGCTCAGTCGCATATTCACGGCGATTGTGCCGGGACTGATCGGGTTGTGGTTAGACGACCGGTTCGGAACGCGTTACTTCGCCCTCATTGGTCTGATTCTGGGGCTAATCTCCGGAATCGCGAATTTTGCGCAGGCCAGCAAGGGCGTGTTTTCGAAGCCGGCTCACAAGTCGTCTGAAAGTTCCAGCTCCTCATCCGGGCGGAAGCTTCCATGACGACCGTGGACGTTCCGGCAGGGGGTCCGCCTCCTGCGGGGCTGTGGCGGCGAGTGTTCAAGGCCTTGTGGATCTTGAGCGGAGTGCTCGCAGCCGCGTGGCTGGTTGATGCGAGGTATTTCCTGCGGGCCTTCGGGTCGCCGGAAGCGCGGGTGGCGGGGATCGCCGCCCTGGTGTGTTGGCTGTCGAGTGGGTTGGCCCTGGGCGTCACCTTCGTGGGGGCGCTGGCGGGTCGTTCGATAGCAGGGGCTCTGGGCGGAGTGATTTTCCGCACTGGACTCCCATTAATGGCAATGGCGGTGGGATCGCTGATCCCGAGCCTGGCTGGAAACGGGTTTTCCGGCCGAGTGGTCGCATACTTTCTGGTGAGCCTGACGGCCGAGACAATCCTCGCCGTGTGGGTCGCCCGACATTCCTGGACAATCCGGTTCTGGCGATAGCCGTCGCCGACAGAAACCAAATGGCCGATCCAGTCCTTCACATCAAAGACTCGTACTTCTTCGAAGTGCCGAAGATGTTGTGGCCGCGCCACTACAAGTCGGTGCTCGAGGTTCCCGAGTTCCTGCGCAAAGCGCATCCTGATGCGACGGTCGGGGAGTGGAATCACGCTCTCGCCGGCAAGGTCCTGATTCCGCAGCCGTTTGGAACGCTGAAAAACCTGTACGAGAAAGAAAGCGGCTTCGCGATCTCGAAGTACATGGTGCTCGAAGTCGCGGCGGCCGTGCTGCTGTACTTCGTGTTCACCCGGTTTGCGAATCGGCTCACCTCCAAGGAGCCGCCCAAAGGTCGGTTCGACAACCTGATGGAGACGTTCGTCGTCTTCATTCGCGATGGCATCGCCCGCAAGGCCATTCATCATCATCCCGACCACTTCGTGCCGATTCTGGGCACGCTGTTCTTCTTCATTCTGACGCTGAACCTGTTCGGCCTGATCCCCTGGCTGGGATCTCCGACCGCAGCGTTCGGAGTGACCTCGGCGCTGGCGCTGGTGGTGTTTGCCACCAGCCTGATCGCTGGAACGAAGGAATTCGGACCGGCGGGGATGTGGCTCAACATGGTGCCGCATATCGACATGCCGTGGTGGCTGTGGCCGCTGAAGATCGTCATTCAGTTCATGCTGCTCATCATTGAAGCCATCGGGCTGCTGGTGAAGCATGCAGTGCTCGGCGTGCGACTTCTGGCGAACATCGTGGCCGGGCACCTGGTGCTCGTGGCGATTCTCGCGATGATTGCGGCCGCCGCCGGAGCTGCGGACGGCATTTATTACACCACCGCGAGTATCGCGACCCTGGCTGCCGCCGCCTTGAGCGTGCTGGAACTCGGCGTCGCTTTTCTGCAAGCCTTTGTGTTTACGTTCCTGTCGGCCCTGTTCATCAACATGGCGTCGCACGCTCACTAGCCAGTGGAGGCCGGTTCGGCAGTATGCCGGCCGGTTTCGGAACACCTTTCAAGAAGCTGACTGTTCTCAACCTCGAGGAGATTTGAAGTGAACTCTGCGATTCGCACACTGGTGATGGTGTTTGGTCTGTCGCTCATCGCCACCCCGGCTTTCGCCCAGGAGGCCGCCGGCGCCGCCGCCCCGTTGATCACCTTCTCGGGCGCCATCGGCGCCGGTCTGGTCGTCATCGGGGCCGCCATGGGCATCGGCAAGCTCGCCGCTGCCGCGTTCGAGAGCATGGCTCGCCAGCCGGAAGTCGCTGGCCAGCTGTTTACGGCCCTGATCGTCGCGGCCGCTCTGATCGAAGGTTTCACCCTGTTCGCGGTGTTCGTCTGCATGCAGCAGAACCCGTGGAAGTAATTTGAACACTGAGCGGTGTTCGGTTTTGCGTGGTTCGGTTTTTGGTTCCGAAGGAACTGACAGCATGCGCTGGCTTTCAATCATTGCACTGGCATTCGTGCTGAGCACAGGGATGCCGCTGACGGTGCGTGCCGCTGATGAGGCGCACGGACATGCGGCTGGCGACCACGGCCACGGCGCCCATCTCGGCGAGCATGTTTCGCCGGCGACGATGGACCCGTCGGAGTGGAAGGCGGACATTGCGATCTTTTCGCTGTTCGTGTTCGCCATTCTGTTCGCGGCCCTGTATTCCAAGGCCTGGCCGAAGATCTCGTCGGCTCTCGAGGAGCGCGAAGCGGGAATCCGCCGCGCGATTGCCGACGCGGAAAAGGCCCGGATTGACTCGGCCGACATGCTGCGTCAGCACCAGGAAAAGCTGGAAGCCGTGCATGAAGAAGTGAAGGAGATTCTGGCGGAAGCCCGCCGGGACGCCGAGCACACGAAGAACGAAATCATCGCGTCGGCGACGACCGAAGCGACCGCCATCAAGAACCGGGCCCTGTCGGACATCAGTCTGGCCAGGGACCAGGCTCTGCACGAGCTGTTCGACAAGATGGCCGACCAGGTGGCTGCCGCGACCGAGCACGTCGTCGGGCGCAGCGTCACGGGCGACGACCAGAGCCGGTTCATTCGTGAAGCGCTGTCTCAGGTTTCGGCGAACTGACCCCGGCCCGCAGCGGCATGACCGCTGCGGAGGAAGTGGCGCCGTCAGTCTGGCATGGGCGATTGCCCGGGCCAGCGGACGGCGATGTGTAGATCCTGGTTTGCACGACTCGACGGGTCGTGGCCTGCAACGAGTGACAGTTCGATGAACGCGACTGAACTCCCGACACGTCCCGCGCATGTGCTGGAAGACCCCAGCTCAAAAGCGGTGGCGCGCGTGTACGCGGTCGCTTATCTGGACGCCGCCGCCTCGGCCGGGGAGCAGAACCCGGTTGAGGAAATCGCCTCGTTCCAGGCCGATGTGCTGGATCGACAGCCGCGATTCGCGGCGATCCTGTCGTCCCGGGCGATCGGAGCAGACGAAAAGCTGGCGGTTCTGGATCGGACAGTCGTCCCCCAGGCCTCTCCGTTTTTCGGCAACTTCCTGAAAGTGCTGGCCCGCCACGACCGACTCGACCTGATCGGGTACGTCGTTGAAGAAGTGCGGCGCGAGCATGAGCGGCGAACGAACCAGACGCGAGTTGAAGTGAAGAGCGCCCTGCCCCTGACCGGGGACCAGTTGAAAGAGATTACGGACCGGCTGCGGTCCGAGATGCATTTTGAACCCATTGTGCAGTCGAGCGTGGATCCATCCCTGCTCGGCGGCGTGGTCATCCGAATCGGCGACACCGTTTACGACAGTTCGCTGCGCACGCGGATCGGCGCCCTGCGCAACCGCCTGCGAGAGAGGTATCTCAATGAAATTCAAAGCGGACGAAATCGCTTCAGTTCTGCAGAAGGAAATTGAAAACTTCGAGGGACAGATGCAGACGGCCGAGGTCGGCCGTGTCATCGAAGTCGGCGACGGCATCGCGCGCGCTGTCGGCCTCTCCTCCGCCATGGCGGGAGAAATGGTCGAGTTCAAGAACGGCACGCGCGGCCAGTGCTTCAACCTCGAAGAAGGCTCCGTCGGCATCATCATCCTGGGTGACTACCTCACCATCCAGGAAGGTGATGAAGTCAAAACGACAGGCGCCCTGCTTTCAATTCCCGTCGGCGAGGCCATGATCGGCCGCGTCGTCGACCCGCTGGGCAACCCGCTCGACGGCAAGGGACCGATCGTCTCCAGCATCTCGCGGCCGGTGGAGTTCATGGCCCCGGGCGTCGCCGAGCGGAAGCCGGTGACGGAACCGCTGCAGTCCGGCGTCAAGGCGATCGACGCCATGACCCCCGTCGGTCGTGGCCAGCGTCAGCTCATCATCGGCGACCGCAAAACCGGCAAATCGGCCGTCGCGGTCGATACGATCATCAACCAGAAGGGTGGCGACGTCATCTGCGTGTACGTCGCCTGCGGACAGCGTGCGGCGAACGTCAACGCCGTCGTGGAAGCTCTGCGTGCCTCGGGCGCGATGGACTACACGATTGTGGTCTCCGCCACCGCGTCCGACCCGGCCCCGCTGCAGTACATCGCCCCCTACGCCGGGGCCGCTCTGGCAGAACACTTCATGTACCAGGGCAAGCACACTCTGGTCGTGTATGACGATCTGACGAAGCAGGCCCAGGCTTACCGCCAGCTGTCGCTGCTGATGCGGCGTCCGCCCGGTCGCGAGGCCTACCCCGGCGACGTGTTCTACTGCCACAGCCGTCTTCTCGAACGCTCCGCCAAGCTGAGCGACGAGAAGGGGGGCGGCTCAATGACGGCCCTGCCGATCATCGAAACGCTCGAAGGCGAAGTGTCGGCCTACATCCCGACCAACGTGATTTCGATCACCGACGGCCAGATCTACCTCGAGCCGAGCCTGTTCTTCGCCGGCATCCGTCCGGCCATTAACGTCGGCATCTCGGTGTCGCGCGTGGGCGGCAACGCCCAGACGAAGGCCATGAAGAAAGTGGCCGGTTCGTTGCGTCTCGACCTCGCCGCGTTCCGCGAACTGGAAGCGTTCGCCCAGCTGGGAACCGAACTCGACAAGGCGACTCAGCTGCAGCTCGACCGCGGTCGCCGGATGGTGGAACTGCTGAAGCAGCCGCAGTATCAGCCGATGACGTTCGCCGATCAGGTGATTTCGATCTACGCCGGCACGAAGGGTGGTTTCGACCACGTGCCCGTGCCGCAGGTGGCTCGGGCCGAGAAGGAACTGCTGCAGTTCATCCGCGAAGAGAAAGCGGAGATCCGGTCGGCCATTCTGAATTCGAAAGAGCTGTCGGCCGACACCGAAGAGAAGCTGAAGGCCGCCCTGGAGGAATTCAAGAAGCGATTCAAAGCGGAAGACGCGGCGCCAGCGGCGAAAGCGGCAATGGCGGCGAAGTGAGTTTGAGAATAAAGGGATCCAGGAAGAAGGAATCAGGAATCAGATAAGGACTTGCCAATTCCGGACAAGGTGATCGTGAGCACGAAGAACCATCGCGATCTCATTGTTTGGCAGAAGGCAATGGCTGTTGTCACCGCATGTTATCACGTGACAAATCGATTTCCTGATCGCGAACGGTTTGGACTTTCAAGTCAGCTGCAACGAGCAGCGGTTTCAATTCCAGCCAACATCGCGGAAGGAAATGGACGCCGTCGCGAGCGGCTTATGTGAACCATCTGTCGATTGCGTGCGGTTCACTGGCCGAAGTTGAAACACACATTTTGATCGGAGTGAATCTTGGATATGCCAAGGAAGCGGAAGTGGCGGATGTATTAGGTCAACTCGAGGAGGTACGCCGCTTGCTATCTGGCCTCATTCGAAGTTTGTCGCTTGAACAAAAAGACTTCTGATTCCTTGTTCCTGATTCCTGATCCCTTTAATCCATGGCCAAAGCCCGTTCACTCGTCACCCGCCGGAAGTCGATCCGCAACATCCGCAAGATTACGCGGACGATGGAGTTGATCGCGACTGCGCGGTTCAAGAAGGCGATGGACCGCGCCTCGGAGGCGGCGGCATACACCCGGAAGCTCTCCGAGATCGTCGCCGATCTTTCGCAGGCCAATCTATCGTTTTCGCATCCGCTGCTCCGGCAGCCGGAGACGGTCGAGAACGGCGTGCTGCTTGTTTTGACCTCCAATCGCGGTCTGTGCGGCGGATACAACTCGGCCGTGCTGCGGCTGGCGGTCGCGCGGCTGCGTGATGCGCGGGCGGGGGCTGAGAAGCTGTCGCTGGAAGTCTCCGGCAAGCGCGGGCTCAACTTCATGAAGTATGAGCAGTACCCCGTCGAGCACGCCTACACGCACTTTGAAGACAAGCCGCGGTTCGACGAGGCGGAAGTTCTGGCGAACCGGTACATCGCCGATTTCGTGGCGGGCCGGATTCAGCGGGTGGAAGTGGCGTACACCAAGTTTCTGAACGCCGCCCGCCAGGTGGCCGTTGTGGAGACCCTGCTGCCGATCGGCGATCTTTCGAGCGAAGTGAAGTCGAAGGAGCCGGCGAAGTCGACAATCGAATACGAGTTCCTGCCGTCGGCCCGGGAAATTCAGGAGCAGATTGTTCCGGAAGCGTTCAAGGCCCGGCTGTTCAAGTGTTTCCTCGATGCGGCCGTCAGCGAGCAGATCGCCCGCCGCGTCGCCATGAAGGCCGCGACTGAGAACGCGGACGACATGATCCGTGCGATTTCGCTGCAATACAACCGCGCCCGCCAGGCCCAGATTACGAGCGAGCTGTCGGAAATTATTGGGGGAGCGGCCGCGCTTGAGTAGACCGGATGTGGGTGTCTGTCACTCACCGAAATCGATACTCAGCTCGTCATCGCCGAGCGATTAGGTTTTATCAGCAACGACACTTTGAATGAGGTGGTTGGCAGCATCGCGGAAGTGGCCAGGATCATGACAGGACTCCGAGAGTCATTGCGGACCTGATCTCATCCGCCTGCCCACGACCCACTACCGACCACCCACCTGGAAGAAGCCATGTCCACCGCTACCGCCACTCATCACGGCCGCGTCACTCAGATCATCGGTTCGACGTTCGACGTCGAGTTCTCGGAAGAGAGCATGCCGGACATCTACAACGCGGTGAAGATCGAAAAAGAAACGAAGGGCGTGCACGTCAAGGTCACTGGCGAAGTGCAGCAGCACCTCGGCGGCGGACGCGTTCGTTGCGTGGCCCTGGGTTCGACGGACGGCATGGTCCGCGGCATGGAAGTCGTCGACACCGGGGCGCCGGTGTCGGTGCCTGTCGGCAAGGAAACGCTCGGCCGCGTGTTCAATCTGCTGGGCGAACCGATTGACGGCCGCGGCCCGGTGAACGCCGCCGAAAACTGGCCGATTCACCGCGACGCCCCCAAGCTCGAAGACCTGTCGTCGAAAACGGAAGTGTTCGAAACGGGCATCAAGGTGGTCGACCTGCTGACCCCGTTCGTCCGCGGCGGCAAGGCCGGCCTGTTCGGCGGGGCCGGTCTCGGCAAAACCGTCATTCTCACCGAGCTCATCGCCCGTATCGCCCGCGAGCACGGCGGTTATTCGGTGTTCGCCGGCGTGGGTGAACGGACCCGCGAAGGAAACGATCTGTGGCTGGAAATGCAGCACACGCAGATTGGCGACACCGGCCGGTCGGTCATTGAACAGACCTGCATGGTGTTCGGCCAGATGAACGAGCCGCCGGGCGCCCGCCTGCGTGTCGCGCTGACGGGCCTGACCATGGCCGAGTGGTTCCGCGATGCAACCGGTGCCGACACGCTGCTGTTCATCGACAACATTTTCCGGTTCTCACAGGCGGGTTCCGAAGTGTCCGCGCTTCTGGGCCGCATGCCGAGCGCCGTGGGTTACCAGCCGACGCTGGGCACCGAACTGGGACAGCTGCAGGAACGCATCACCTCGACGAAGAAGGGGGCGATCACGTCGGTGCAGGCCGTGTACGTGCCGGCCGACGATCCGACCGACCCCGCCCCGGCGACGGCGTTCAGCCACCTGGATGCGTTCCTCTACCTCGAGCGGAAGATCGCCGAGAAGGGGATTTATCCGGCGGTGGATCCGCTGGCGTCATCGAGCCGCGTGCTCGATCCGCAGATCGTGGGCGAGCGGCATTATGCGGTCGCCCGCCGCGTGCAGCAGATTCTGCAGCGGTACCGCGAACTGCAGGACATCATCGCGATTCTGGGCGTCGACGAACTGGCCGAGGAAGACAAGAACGTGGTCCGCCGCGCCCGCCGCATCGAGCGGTTCCTGTCGCAGCCGTTCTTCGTGGCCGAGGCCTTCACCGGCAAGTCGGGCAAGTTCACGAAAATCGCCGACACGATCCGCAGCTTCGAAGAACTCTGCGACGGCAAGTGGGACCACCTGCCGGAATCGGCCTTCATGTACGTCGGAGCGATCGAAGAAGCCGACGAGCAGGCCAAGCGCATGGCTGCGGCCAACTGATCGCCGCAGCGGTCTGCCATTCCAACAGAAAAGCCCCGGTTGACCGCCGGGGCTTTTTTCATTGCCAGTTGCGAATTGACCCTGGCCGTTTGTCGCTGTCCGTCGTGTGGCGCCGTATTCGCCCCGAGTCAGGTCGCAGCCCGAACGACAACGACCGTCATGTCGTCGTGATCGGTGTTGCCGTCTTTATATCGATCGACATCGGCGTACAGGCGGTCGAGAAACCGCGTCGCCGGCTCTCCCCTCCCGGCGGCGAACTGGGCGAACAATCGCGGCTCGCCGTACATCTGCCCGTCGTTGTTGAGGGCTTCACGAAAGCCATCCGAGATGAGTATCAGCGATTCGCCAGCCTGCAGGCGTTCGAGCGGCAGCGTTGGGAACTGTTCGTCATCGAGGATGCCGACCGGCGCATTGTCGCTGTCGCAGATCGTCGTCGTGGAGTCGGCGTTCAGGCGATAGAACGGCTGCCCGGCGGACGCGAACGTCAGACGGCCCGTCAGCAGATCAACCAGCACCAGGCTCAACGTCACGAAACGCGACGTGGGAAACCGCTGCATCACGTGCCGGTTCACCCGCGTCAGCATCTCGCCGGGTTGGAAGTTCGATCCGGCCATCATCGACAGCAGTCGGCGGACATCGACAATCAGCATGCCGGCCGCCACGCCGTGTCCGCTGGCATCGCCCATGGCGATCAGCAGCGAGTGTTCGCCAGCCTGGAAAACATCAGAAATATCGCCGCAGACCCGACTGGCGGGCAGCTCGCTGGCGACGATTTCCAGCGCCCCCCCATTCAGGATTCGCGATTTCCACGACCTGAGCCTGGGAGCAGAACGGGTCGACAGTGAAGACATGCTGGCCGCCGGCAGGTGTTTTCGCTGTGCCGCGGAATGCGGTCAGTCAGCGAAAACTGATCGAACGGGGCCGGCAGGAATTGCCGTAAACCCGCCCGGGAATTGCCCTCCGGCAGAAGCGGGTTGTCATGACCGATACAGAACGACCGTCAGGACCGTTCAACTCGCCGGGCGATCGGCCGGGGCCGGCCCGGCGGTTCAGGCGGCGGCGTCGACGATCGCTGGTTCCGCCGCGGCCGCGTCCTGCGGCGGGCGGATGGGCGAATCGGCCGCGCGGCGGCCGTCGGGGGTCAGCCGGTAACGCATGCCGATCTGCCGGCCAAACAGTTCGTACTTGAGATAACCTCGCGCGATCAGCCCGCCATGCAACTGAGACAGGACGGCTGGGTCGATTCCATCGACTGAACTGATGCGGGGAATCCACGAGTCGGCATTTTCCGCCTCGTTGGCGGGCTCGTCCGACTCCATCGGCGGGGGCTCTTCGGCGGGAGGCGCCGCCGGATCGGCCGCGACCGGCTTCGGTGCGCGCCTGGGCAACAGGGCTTCACGCTCTGCATACGCCGCCAGAATGAGGCAGGCGGCGGGCTGTTCCATCAGCCAATCCGGGGTCTGGTCCATCATACCGGACGTATCGACCTGGACGATGCGACCGTTTGAGGCGGCGGATCGTGCGCGGCACGGCCGGTAGAACCGGCGCGGCTGCCGGCGTTCTGCAGATTTTCGGCGGTTACTTGCCGCCCGGCTTCAGGAAGGCGAGCTTGTGAAAGCCGCGGAAGTAGATGCCCCCATTCGCCACCGCCGGCGAGGCGTAGGCGGAATCGCCCAGCGGGCTGCGGCCTTCGATCTTGATTTCATCGTTGGCCAGGCTCACCACCACGATTTCGCCGTCGTGCGACACGTTGAACAGCTTGCCATCGACCATGACGGGCGAGGCAAAGAACTGACCGCCGATCCGCTGGCGGGCAATGTTGGTTCCATCCGTCAGATTGGCGAGAAAGAAGGTGCCATCGTCATTCCAGAGATAGATCCGCCCATCATGAATGATCGGGGTCGGCACATAGGGCACCCCCTGCGCTTTGGGCCGCACATACCGGAGCGGATTGGAGCCGGCTTCACCGGTTCCATCTGGCGAAACGCAGATCATGACTTCGCCCCGTCCCCCCTGACCGCAGGTGGCGACAAGCATGCCATCGCCAAACGCGGGTGAGCCGACTGTCCGCATCGGAACCTCGCCGCTCGTCCAGAGTTCCGACCCCGTCAGCGGATCGAGGCCGCTCATGCCGTGGGCTCCGCTCATGATGACGAGCTGCGGCGCCTTGCCGGGCGGCGTGATGATGACAGGCGTGGCGTAGGAAGACTCTCGCGACTTGCGTTCGACCGACCAGACGGTTTCACCCGTCTTGCGGTTCAGGGCGTGAACCGCGCTGGGGGGCGGGCCCTCTTTGCGGCCCTGGTCGTTGCAGACGATCAGCAGGTCGCCAAACAGAATGGGGGAAACGCCGTGGCCGTGTTCCGTAATGCAGGTCCCCAGGTCTCTGGTCCACACCTGTGCGCCGTTCATGTCATACGCGGTCACGGTGTAGTGGTCGGCGTCGGCAAAGGCGATGTAAACCCGCTCGCCGTCGACTGTGGGAGTTCCGGAGGCCCAGCTGTTCATCTTGTGAAGATGGTTCTTGCCCAGGCGGGTGGTATGCCGCCACAGTTCATTTCCCGTGTCGGCATCGAGGCAGAAGATATGCCGGGCGCCGTCGTCTTCCGCACTGGTGACAAACAGCTTCTTGTCCCAGACGACGGGCGATGAGTGGCCCACGCCGGGAAGCGTGATGGTCCAGGCGTAATCATTGATTGTCCAGGCGCTCGGCAGCCCCTTGAGGTCGCTGATGCCGGTTCCGTCCGACCCGCGAAAACGGGTCCAGTTCTGGGCGCTGGCTGGCAGGCCGGCGAGGATCGCGCTGAACAGGCTGAATGCCGCGAGGGAGAGGCGCATGGGAGGGGTGTTCCGCTGGCAGGGGGCTGTGTTCTCCGGGCCGTGTTCGCTCGGCCGCGGTCTCGGGGCCGTAGCCCTTGGGCTGGCAGTCGCGGCGATGAGGATCGCAGGACTGTGGCCACGGCGGTGGGGCAAGTCGCCAGCGGCCTGTTGACCACTGGCGTTCACTGTCAGCATCGCCGGAATGACCGCATTTCGCAACGGATTAGCGGCGTCATCCGGCCGCATCGGCCGAATGGACTGCCCGCCGGCGACGGCCGGAATTCAGGGTGGGCGGTTTGGCCGCGATCGGTTTGGCCGCGGTGCCCGGGAGCCGGGACGGAGCCCTACCCCGCCTGGGCCCGGGTGGAGTGTTTTGGCCCCTGGGGGGAGGACGAGGACGGACGGGACGCCCGGTGCATGTGAAATGCGGTTTTGACCATCGATTCGAGCTCGGCGATGGTCGATACGACATCGTCGGCGCCGGCGGCAACGAGTTGCTGGCTGCGATCGGTCGTGGCGCCTTTCCCCCAGCGGGCGACGACGATTCGACGGGCGGCGCCGCTGGCCTTGAGTCGCTTGCACATCTGCCGGGCATGGGGCAGATCGCCCGGCGGCAGCGACGACACGATCACCACGTCTGGCGACCGCTCGCGAATCGCTGCGAGGCGTTCCGCCTGGAGCAGGTCGCTGGACAGAACTTCGATCCGACAGGCGACATCGCTGCACACGGCGTTCAGCAGTTCGAGCAGCACCGTTTCTTCATTGCTATGGGCCGCTACGCCCACCACCAGCGGTGCACCCTCGGTTGCTTGCGCCGTCGCTGCGTCGTCGCAGGCGAGCGTTTCGTCAATCAGATCCGCCAGCATCGTGTTCATGCGGGCGGCGTCGTCATCGTCGATCTGGTCGTGGGCCAGGTCCTGCTGAATCAGTTCGACGGCGGGAATGATGAGCTGATCGGCGGTTTCGACCCGCGAGCGCTCTGTCAGATAGTGCTCGACCAGCTCTTCGGCGTCTTCGGCATCTTTGGCCAGCAGCCGCTGGTACAGCCGGACAAAGGGAGTGACGGCGGCCCGGTCGCCGAGCAGATGATCGAAAATCCGGAGACCGGGCACATAGCGGCCGAGGACCACGAAGCAGACCGTCATCGGAGTCGCCAGGACGAGGCCGATTGGTCCCCACAGCCAGGCCCAGATGATCGCCGACAGGATGACGCCAACTTCCGAGATGCCGACGCTGTGTCCGTAAAGGATCGGCTCCATCACGTTGTTGCTGATCAGTTCCAGCACAATGAACAGCCCCAGCACCATCAGTGGCTGCGTCCAGCCGGCCGACGTGACCAGGCTGGTGCCGATTGGCATCAACGCGCCGATCCACGGGCCGATGTAGGGCACGTAGCGAATCGTTCCGGCGGCCAACCCCCACATGATCGCGTACGGAACGCCCATCAGCCACAGGCCGATGCCGACCGCGATGCCGTAAGTGGAATTCACGACGAACAGCATCAGGAGATAACGGCTGATTCGGGAGCCGGCCTCTTCGAGCGCTTTCGTGGTGGTGGCCAGTGCGCCCCGTCCGGCGACGCTGACGATCCGGTCGCGGATGTCGGACTGCTGGATGAGGAAGAACGTGACCAGCAGAATGACGATGCCGACCGTCGCCAGAACCTCAATCGCCGATGACAGGATCGGCGTGCCCATGAGCGTGGTGCCGAAAAAGGCCGAGGAATCGAAGCCGGGGGAGGCGGCTGGGGGTTGCTTCGCCGCCTGCGGCGTGCGGTTGGCAGACGCCGGGGCGACCTCCACGCTTTCCAGGACGCTGCGACCTGCCGCCGCGACGGGCGAGCCGCGTTCCGCGCTTGACAGGGCGGTCTGCGGCGCATCAGGGGCGGTCGCCTTCCGGTCCCGGGCGACTTCGACTTCCGTTTCTTTATCGATTCGTTCCACCAGCCCGCTGAGCCGATCGAGCGTGCCGCCGCGGAACATCGACTTGATGGTCTTCACCTTGTCCCGAATGTTGGCTTCATGGGCGGGGAGTTCATCCGCGAACGACTTGAGCTGCGACGACACCACAAAGCCCATCCCGGCCACCAGAATGGAGGCCCCGCCAACCACGAGGATGACGGAGACGATCCGGTGAACACCGGCCCGGTACAGCCGCTTGACGATCGGATGCAGCAGAAAGGAGACGAGAACGGCCAGCGCGATGGGAATGAGAATCGCCTTGGCGGCGGTCAGCAGAAACCCGCCCGCGATGACCATGAACAGCACTGAAGCGACTTTGGCAGAGCGGGGCCAGGCGATGTAAGGGTTCATCAGGACTCATTCCAGGTGCAGTTGGCGGTCCGCCGACCAGTTCGCGTGGCGAATGATCTGGCTGCTGGCAGTCTCCATAACGCGGGAACGTAGAAATGCCTGTACATTCAGGAGTTCTGCTGATTGTCCCGCGTCGAAAGGCGACGGAATGCAATCGACGTACCGCGATTGCCGCGGGGCGACCGCACATCGACATCCGTTCATCAGACTGCTACTCTCCGCGGCAGTTGCAGCGTCCACAACAGGCCCAGGCGCCTGCCGGATCATGTCCGGTCGACGCCGCAATGGATGCGTTTTCACCAGTTGAACGGAGTCGGAAGCCATGCCGCGGGATCGGGTCATTCAAGGGGGCGCGGAGGACGCGCCCCTCGATCCGCCGCCCCCTCCGCGCTCTCCGCCGGGCGACTTCGACGCCAACGACGATTCGCACGACTCGGCGTTGCGGCCCCAGCGGCTGGAGCAGGTCGTCGGCCAGCGGAAGGTGGTCGATCGGATCCGCATCATGCTGGACGCGACCCGGAAGCGGGGAGATACGTTGGGCCACCTGCTGCTGGACGGCCCGCCCGGAATCGGCAAAACGACGCTGGCGACGGTGATTCCGCGAGAGCTGGGAGTCGACTGCCAGATCGCGGCCGGCCCCGCCCTGTCTGCTCCGAAAGATCTGCTGCCGTACCTCACCAATGCCGGCGAAAACTCGGTGCTGTTCATCGATGAGATTCACCGTCTGCCAGCGAACGTAGAGGAGTTTCTGTATCCGGCGATGGAAGACTTCCGGATCGACATTGCACTGGGAGAAGGGCTGAACGCACGAACGATCAACGTGCAGCTGAAACCGTTTACGGTGATCGGCGCGACGACGCGCGCGGGAATGCTGACCGCCCCGATGCGGGACCGGTTTGTGAACCGCGAGCATCTCGATTTCTACGAATCGGCCGACCTGGAAGAGATCGTCCGGCGGAATGCGAAGAAGCTGCGGACGTCGATCACCGACGACGCGGCCCGGGAAGTCGCCTGCCGCAGTCAGGGAACGCCCCGCAAGGCGAACAACATCCTGCTCCGGACGCGCGACTACGCAACGATGCGGCATCCGGACGGGCAGATCACGACCGAAATCGCGACCTACGCGCTGGGCATGCTCGAGATCGACGAACTGGGACTGGAACGGCAGGACCGGCGCTACCTGGAAACGATCATCTCCATTTTCGGCGGCGGACCGGCGGGCCTGCAGGCGATCGCCCACAGCATGAGCCTGACTCCCGATTCACTGGAAGACGACATCGAGCCATTCCTGCTGCGTTCAGGGCTCATTCAGCGGACGCCGCGTGGGCGAATCGTCACAGCGGCGGGATATGCACACGTCGGGCGGAAGCCGTAGTGGTTGTACCGAATATTGGTTGCCGGCAACGACTGGGCACCGGGGTGCTGTTCGCCAAGTCGCTGTCGAGCAGCCCATGAGGAGCAATGTCACAATGAGCGATGTCCCGCCGAAGCTGAAACGCCGAAGCTGGCTCATTGTTCTGCTGTTGAGCGCCGCAGTTCTGTTGATCGGATCCAATTATGCATTTCAAAGAAGCCGCTTGCGTAACTGGGCTCGGGGCGTTCAAGAGCGAGGGCTCACTCCATACATCGTATCCGAATTGTCGGACATTGATCCCGAGCCGATGATGAATCGTGTACGCATGTTGCTGTCCGGATGGAAGTGCGTGATGGTGATCGAGAGCGAAGATCAGGTGAATACGCTGATCGATGCTGGCGACAGTCCTCTGCGTCTGGACCTGAAGATCAAACCCGGTGTTCCTGCCGAGGCGGCTCAGCGACTTCAAGAGAGGTTTCCGACGGCCGATATCGAGGGGAACTCGTCCACCGGAACGAGGAACATTCGATGACAGCGGCCATGACCACGATCGGCGGCTTGATCAGTCGATAGACCTGGGGCTCGTTCCGGCATGTTCCGAATGTGCCTGGCCTGCCTCGCGATTGAGAAACGCGGATGGACCGTTCCATCACCCCGGCGGCCACTTCAGGGGCCGCTTCCCCATCAGGTGAAAGTGCAGGTGCGGCACGGTCTGGCCGCCATCGCCGCCGATGTTCACGACGACGCGGTAGCCATTCTCGAGTCCGAGTTTCTTCGCGAGATCCCGGATCGTGAGCAGCATCTGGCCGAGCAGGGGGCCGTCGTCATCGTCGGCGTGGGCGATCGACTCGATCTCCTTCTTCGGAATGACCAGGACGTGAACGGGGGCCTGGGGATTGACGTCGTTGAACGCCAGGACGTCGTCGTCCTCGTAAACGATGCTCGCGGGGATTTCCCTTTCGATGATGCGTTTGAAGATCGTCTTCGACATCGCCTTTGTCCTTCGGAGGAACACGCTTCAGGCCGCAGGATCGTTACGACCGGTCGGGAGGAATTCGCGGAAATGTTGCGTTTGGGCAACATGCTTGACTGTGGAGGTTATGTTTGCGGGACTCCGCGATCCAGAGTCCCTCCGCTTGCCACATCGCGCAAGGTCTGCCATGCCGGTCCGCCGAAACTGCCGTGGAATGTTCGTGGAAGCACTGCTGCTCAGTCCGGTGGCTGGCCTGTTGATCGTGGCCGGACTGGAAATCCAGCAGGCCGTCAGGGTTCAGGGCGAACTGTCCCGGGCGGCCGAACGAATGACCGCCGCGCCCGGCGGCGAACCAACCGGCGCCGCACTTGACCAGGCCGCACTCGCAACGCGGCTCAACGTGCCGGCGGACGCGATTCGCGTTCTCCCGGCGACGGCCGATCGGGCTGCGTCGCTCTCCATTCCCTACCGGCACGCCGGGGGAATGCTGGGATCATTCTGGGCGACGGAATCGATCGCTGCCGAGTCAGGGACGCTGCGGTAGACCAGCTGCATGTCTCTGGTGCAGGCGCCTGGACGGCATCTGGCCCGGGAATGTCCAGCGTTCGCCTGCGACGGCCTGCCAGCCGGCTGTGAAGATGCTCTCGCCGGCCGAATGCGACTGCTGGCGACAATCCGCCCTGTTACGGAACATCGTCGGGGAGCGAGGCAACTTCCTTCACGCGCGCGATCCTGTCGCCGGCGTCGCGCGTGAGAGTCACCACCAGTCCCTCCGTCCGGTAAATCCACAGCTCGGTCACCTTCCCCAGCGACGCCTGCCGGACAACGGATGACGGCCTGGCCCCCATCGCAGCGCGGGCCTGCTCGCCGCTCATTCCGGCCAGCACCTGCCCTTCCTGAATCGCCTGTGCGAAGCGGTCCTCGGTTGGCCGGCTGGCGGCTGCAGCGGGCACCCAGCGGTTTCCGTCCAGCACACGTCCACGATCCTTCAGCCAGGCCGAGGCCTCGACCGACCCGGGGTTCGCGTTCCACACCCCCTCAACCACCGCGAGCGCCGTCTGCCTGTCGCTGAGCAACTGTTCGTAGTCATCGGCCAGCTGAATCAACCCGGTCGGCCCGGCGATGCGCGCGGCCGGCTCGCGCGATCGCAGCCATTGCTTTTTCACTTCAGTCGCCTCGGCCAGATCTTTCCGGTCGGTGAGTTTCCGGGCGAAGCCAACCAGTTGGTCACGCGACATTGTCGTCACGCGTCCCTTGAGATAGGCCAGTTCTTTTTCCCGGTACGTCTCGGCCCGCGCTTCCAGCTCGGGAAGCTGCTGCGAAATGCGGGCGGCGATTGCATAACCGTTGCTGCCATCGAGCTGCACATCGCGCTCGATCCGCGCCAGCAGAACTTCGATGTAGAGGGCCCGGTGGAGTTTGAAGCGGGTGTCGGAATCGGCCCGGGCGTAGGTTTCGGCGGAGTTTTTCTCGTACGCCTGACGGAGCGGCTCATCGTCGGGCTGGAGCGGAGTGCTGGCCCCCGGCAGATGCTTCATCACCATCGCCAAAACGGTGGCGCCATCGTTGGCGGGATCGCGCCGGGTTCGCGACAGCTCGATCCGACAGGCGTCGTGCGCGAACCGCCAGCCGATTCCCTGTTCGAGATTCCAGGCGCCGGCCCGTTTGGCGAGTTCCAGCAGTCCGGCCGAATCGTCCGGCTTGAGCCGGCGCGATTCCGCGGTCAGGCCGATTTCCCGCAGCTCTTCGGCGCGCTTGCGAAGCTCGGAGTCGTCATAGAACTTGCCGCGACCATCGGCCCATTCGGCCAGAGCGAACCACGCTTCCGGCCGGGTGGTGTCGATTCGGCTGCGACGGGCGCGGAGCGTTTCGAGGTCGTTGTCGCGACGACGCAGGTTGTCGACCTCGAAGACCAGCCGCGAGCCATCGCGGACCAGCGTCCCTGTCACTTCAACCACCCGGGTGTCGCGCGGCAACGCGGGCGTCCCCGGCTTGAGCCGGAACGTCAGATCGCAGCGATCAAACTGCAGCGTTTGGGAACTGAGGACGCCGACGCGCCCTTCCAGAACAAACCGCGCTCCGACGAGCGCCGTCCATTGATCGCGACGGCCCAGAAACTTCTCGACCGATTCCGCCTCTCCCTGACCATACGCCGCCGTCCCGGCCAGCAGCATGACGGCGAACACGAGACAGTGAAGAGGCCGCATCCGGATCATTCGCTGGCCTCCTGCCGGATTCCATTGAGTTCAGCCTGCCGAGTCAGCAGGGCGGCTGTCTGCGCTGTCGACCGGAACTCGCCTCCGTCAATGCCCAGTGCGGAGAACGTGTCTGTCAGGCTCCAGAGGAATGCAGTTTCCGGTTCAAAGGCGACGTTCCAGTGCTTCTTGTTTTCGCTGAGTTCGCAGCGGGCCAGCCGGGCCGCCAGAATGACGCCGCGCTCGGCGTCCGATTCAGAGGTTCGATCGAGCCCGCTCGACACGACATTCACCTTCACCGGGCGCTGCGCTGACCCCACCCGAACGGGAAAAGCGACGCGCCAGCCGGCGTTCGTCAAGGTCAGCGGTCCATCGAAGACCAGCCAGCGGCCTTCGTAGTGCGTGCTGAAATGCCGCTGCCACTTGTCCGCGTCGGACGACATCGAATCGGCTTCCACCAGAATTTCGAGCAGCGATCTTGGGCAGAGTTGTTCAATCGCGGTTGCTTCGCGGAGACCGGCTTCGAGTCGCCGGGCCGCATTGTCGCGGCGTTTAAGAACTCCGGCGGCGCCGACCGCCAGGTTGAACTGCTCGCGGGCCTTGCCCCAGTCACGATTTTCGACAGCCGCCCAGGCGTTGTCGGTCGATTCCCGGAGCACAGTGGCTGCGGCGTCGTAGCGAACCTTCTGGACCGAAAACCAGCCGGTGATCAGTGCGACGACGGCAATTCCGACTGCCACAACCCGAAAGGGCGTGATGAGCTTTCCGCGGGCAGGGACAAAAAACTCGGGCGCGGCATCGCGTGCCATCTTCGGGTTCAGCCGGTCGCTGCGAACGCTGGCGGCGGCTCGGCCTCCTCGCTTGCCTGCGGGCGACTTGATCGGATTCAGAACCGGCAGCGCGGCGGGGGGCGGGGCCGCCTCTTGCGGGCGATCCTTCGGGGCCGGATAGACATCCCGGGGCAACACGAAGCGGCTGGCCCCGCATTCGCGACACAGAATTTTCTGAAACCGGTTGCGCCGCAGGCCCCGATGAACAAGCCCGCATTCGCAGGGGACGGCGAACGGCTGCTCCACATCCGGCGTGTTTCGCCGAAAGACGTTGCTCGCTTTGTTCAGCCAGCCGGGCATGGAATACGAAGAAATACGTGCCGCAGTTGCGATGTGTGGGAGAGAAACGCGGCAGCGACTTCCGCGGTTCATGCGAACCCAAGTTTATCCCTCCCGGCGGGCCGCGACTATTGGAGGGGCATTCCGAACAATGGCGCCGGGGCATTCCGGGAGGCCGGTCGGCAGATCGTCGAGAGCGCAGCGCCCGCAGGTTCTCCCACCCTTTCGACACCCACAAGTTCGCCACGCCAGACGGCGGACGGCGGACGGCGGACGGCGGCGATACCCGGGGACGCTGCGCACCCGGTTCAGCAACGGTGATTCCTCATCGAGTTATTCGTCGTCGATGAGGTCGTCATCCGAGAGTTCGGCGACACGCCCGGGCCGGGGAGGTTTGGGAGCTGGTCGCGGTGCGGCTTTCAGCTTGGGGGCAGTCTGCTCCACGGCGAAGTCGACCTGTTCGTCCGGAATCGCGACCGGGAGGTCCTGGCTGAGGAACCTGGGGTCGGGCGTCACGATGGGCCGCGAGGAAGGGGGAGGCGGCTGCACCGGCGCGGCGGGCTTTCTGGGTGCGGCATCGACGGCTGCGAGCCGGTACCCGATGTCTCCGATGAAGATCTCGTCGCCGATGCCGAGCCTCGCTTCCTTGTTGACCTGCCTGCCGTTGACCCGCACTCCGTTCATCGAGCCAAGGTCGCGGATAACCAGTTCGCCGTTGATCTGAGCGATGCAGCAGTGCTTGCGGGAAACTTTGCGGCTGTTGAGCAGGACGACATCGCAGTCCGACTGGCGTCCGAACAGCACGACGGCTTTATCGACCGGCACCGGTGTGCTGCCGTCCATCGGGATCAGACACATCGGCATGGAAAGCTACCGGCTGGCCGCGCATATCCGCTGAGAAGAGGGAATTGGGCCATAGCATAACCGATCGGCAGGAGCCGAAGGCAAGAGAATTGCCTGCGAAACGGGGCCGGAATCGGTCGGGTGGTCCGGTCAGCGGGTTTGCGAAGTTGAGTCCGGCAGTGGACCGGGCTGACGGGAGAGCGGGCCAGATACATCTTCACACCCGGTTTGCAGGCCTCTGCAGGCGAACGCTGGACCAGCATGAGCCAGAGGCCGTCCAAACGCCTGCACCAGAACCATGCGAATGGTTCAAGGACGGCGCCAGGCCACGCGGTTCTCAAGCCAGGCGTAGGCATCGCGAAGGCAGTCCTCGCGGGACCGGAACAGGTCGTTGGCTGGCTGACCGGCCAGTTCGAGGAGCCGACTCTCGAGTTCGTCGTGCGATTCGACGGAGCCATCGTCGCGGAGATGTCCGGGGCGGCCCAGGCGGTGTTCGCCGTAGCGACAGACGAGCGCGGTCCGATGACATTCCAGCGGCTCCTTTTCGGCGCACATCAGGGCAATGTCGTAATTCTTCAGCCCCTGCTGCACGCGCTGGAGGCCACGCTCGAAGAGGGCCGAGCGGGCCACGCTGGCGAAGTCGACCCGCCCCGCGCGGTAACACTCGGGTTCCCGCCGCCGGGCGCCCAGTTCGTCGCCAAGGTAGACGTAAGCAATGCCGGCTTCCTTCAGGCTGTCGGCGAGCAGTTCGCGATTGAACTGCGGGTTGTAGGAGCTGCGCGGCGTGGAGCGGACATCGGCCACCGCGGTGACCCTGTTCTGCAACAGCACCGCGGAGAAATGTTCAAACGGGCGACTGGAGTGCCCTACGGTGTACAGGCGACCGGGCATGCGACTCGGCTCGGGAACTTGAAGACACAGGGCGACAGGGACGGGCCGACCTGCTCGCAGGGGCGCCCGGGAGACGGCATGGCGGGATCGTAGCGACTGTGCGGGCTGGCGCGGGAGCTGACGCCGCCGGAACGTTCGGACCATTCAACTTTCTGAGCATGTCCAGCGCCCGGCTTTGTAACGATTTGGCAACATCGAACGCGCGTTCCGGAAACGTGTCGTAGGCTTGCAACATAGGCTGGGCAGAGTCTGCGTTGAGTGGGTCCGATTGGGCGCACAAGGTGCATCGGCCTGGCCAGCATGTCATTCCGCCCATGCGGGCCGACCTGCCGCCCTCCAGACCATCGACCGGGTGTTGTTGCCGTCATGCTTTCACTCATTACCGCCAACTGGGTCCTGATCGTCGCGATGGTCGCCTTTACGGCGATCGCCGCGGTGTGGGACCTGCGCGAGAAGCGGATTCCCAACAAGCTCACGCTCCCCATGTTCTTCGCGGGCTGGGTCTACCAGATCGCGTTTCATGGCTGGGCGGGCGTGCTCGACGGCCTCGCGGGCTTCGCGATCGGCTTTGGCATTCTGTTTGTGCTCTGGTTCATTGGCGGCGGCGGCGGCGGCGACGTGAAGCTGATGGGGGCGATGTCCGTCTGGATGGGCTTCCGGCTGACGCTGCTGGTGCTGGTGGTCAGCACGGTCACGGTCGTCCTGGTGACGCTGGGAGCCGTGGCGTGGGGCATCCTGAACCGCGGCATGCGGAAGACCCAGGAACGATTGAAGGGGCGAGTCGGCGAGACCCGCGCCCAGAAACAGGCCCGACGCATCCTGCCCTACGCCGTGCCGGTGGCGCTGGCCACCTGGGTGGTGCTGGCGTGGAAGATGCCGGAACTGAACAAGGCGGCCCGGGCGGCGGAGAAGCCGGCCGGTCCGGCAGCGCCTGCGGCGGTTGAGGAGGTGCGCGAATGAAACGCCTTGTCAAAAGCCCGGCTGCTGCGAGTCAGAGACGGCGGACGGTTGCACTCCCGACGCGCAGATGGAGTGTGAACCCGGGCTTGTCCCGGCAGCGCCGCGGCGTACTGAGCATGGAGCTCGCCATCACGCTGCCCATCTTCGGCATCCTGCTGATGGGTCTGTTTGAATATTCGCTGCTGTTCGCAGCACGGGGCGATGTGGTTGAGGCTTGCCGGGCGGGTTGCCGCCGGGGAACGCTGGCCTTCGCAACCGCGGCGGATGTGGAAGAAGAAGTCCGGTGGTCGCTGGGCGGAAAACTAGGGCCGCGGGCGATCATCGAAACGGAACTGGGGGAATACACCGGCGATGAAGTGATCGTCACGGTGCGTGTTCCCATGTCGGCGGCTTCGCCCGACCTGTTGTGGCCGATCGGCTTCGGCCTGAGGGATCGTGAATTGTCCTGTCAGTCACGGATGGTCAAGGAGTAACGCTCCCTCGCCGGAACGACACACACACCTTTCGCTTCAAAAGAGGTTCGCCGTGAAACGTCTGACTCCCGCATTCCTGTTTACGCTGATGCTCGTTGGCGTCGGCGGGCTTGTGGCCCTGTATGCCGGCAAGAAACTGCTTGCCCGCCAGGAAGTGGTGGAAGCTCCGCAGCTCGACCTGATGCCCGTGCCGGTGGCGGACCTGCCGCCCGGAACGGTCATCACATCGGCCCATCTGGGGCAGGCGCGCATCAAACGCGAACGCCTGATTCCGGAAACCGTGCGTTCCGAACGCATCCTCATCGGACGCGTCGTGAAGAACACGCTGAAGCGTGCCGAGCCGATCAACACCGGAGACCTGTTCCCGCCGGGCGAATTCCCGGACCTCGACATTGCCCCGGGCATGGTGGCCGTGTCGATCGACATGCAGGACGCGAGCGCGAAGCTCGATGGCCTAGTGCGGGCCGGACAGTATGTGAACGTGCACTTCACGCCGTCGGCCAATCCGGACCCGGAAAAGGGACCGTTCACGATGACCCTGTTCAAGGGCGTGAAGATCCTGTCGATGGGCAGCGGCAACACACGCTCGAGCCGCAGTTCGACGGTGACGCTGGAACTCACGCCTGAGCAGGCCAACATCATTCTGCTGGCCAAAGGCAAAGGCGAACTGCAGCTGACCTACACGCCGGAAGGCAAAGGGAACGGCGGCGTGGCGGTGGCCGATGCCGACCGCGCGACGCTGTCGGAAATCCTCGGGCTGTCGGAACCGAAAAAGGAAGATCCGCCGTACACGACGGAAATGTTCTGGGGGTCGTCACGCAGCACCGTTCAGTTCCGTGATGGAAAGCGGGTCGACAGCGACTACGGCGATTCATCCGGCCGGCTGGGCGGCGTGCTCGATCGCCTCCGTCCGCCCCCGCGGATGTATTCCACACCAGGCGGCGACGGCCTGCTGTCGGTTCCGACCGGGAACGGCGGCATGAACAACGGCGCCACGAATAATTCGGCCATGAACTTCAACCGGGCCGGCGGAATGGGCCAGGGCGCAATGGGACAGGGCGGGTTCAACGGCCAGAACGGCATGAACACCGGCTTCACGAACTTCAGCCGCGGCGAAGGGCTGTAAGCCAACCGCCTTGCACGCACAGGCGCCCTGCGGGGCGCGAGAGACTGGTTCGACCACCGAGGCATTTTGAACAGGAGGCGGCAGGCGGGAGCCTGCCCGACGAGCATGAAACGTCTGCCTTCCCAACACGAACGTCATCGCCGCCGGGGCAGCATGGTGCCGGCGATCGCGATGGCGCTGCTGGTGGTGGGAAGCGCCATGGCGCTGGTGTTCGATCGGTTGTGGCAGGATGCCGCAGCTCTGGAACTGCGCGCCGCCGGTGAAGCGGCCGCCCTCGCGGCGGCCCATCGCCTGGCTGGCGACGAAACTTTGCGCAAGAACGCTGATTTCGAGTCGATCTGTCAGTCTGCCCGGACGGCCGCGGCCGACATCGCCTCCCGCAATCTGGTGGGCGGCCTCCCGGTGAAACTGTGGGACCATGAAGACGGCGATGTGGAACTGGGCCAGGTCGTCGAGAACAAATCGGGCGAGCTGGTGTTTGTGCGAACAAACGATCGGCCCGACTGCGTGGCCGTTCATGTCGAGCAGGGTCGGGGGACTTCGAACCCGCTGGGACTGCTGGTTCGCGACCTGACCGGCGCCGGGCGGCTGCTGCGAACAACCGTGCAGGCGAAAGCCGAACACTGCATCGCGGGGCTGCGTCCATACGAGGGCGTGAATGCCCCGATGCTGCCGATCGCCCTGTCGGCGCTGGGACCAACCGGCTGGGACGCTTCGATCGTGGCCGGTCCGGACACCTGCGGCGTGCCCCGGGGCACGGGCACAATCGTTCCGGGACCAGATGGCATTTCTGAAATGACCGCATGGTCGGCCCCGCAACCCGCCGACCCGCGCGAGCAACTGCTGGCGACGCTGCATGTATTCGACATTGGCAACGGCCTCGGAGGGGCCGCGCTCGCCGAACAGTGTCGCGAGGGCTGGTCGATGAACGACCTGCGGAAGCATGCCGGCGAACTGCGGCTGGATGGTCGTCCGCTGACATTGAAATCGACTCCGAAGATTCCGGGCGAGGTTTCGACCGCGCTCGAGGCGCTCGTGGGACAGACGCGGATGTGCCTCGTGTACGACGCCGTCCTGCCCGGAACGTCTCCCGATCAATGGAACATTGTCTGCCGGCGGCTGGTGGCGGTTCGCATTCTGGCCGTCCAGCAGGCCGCGGCGGGAATGGTCGTTTTGCAGGTGCAGCCGAGCGTGATGGCGACGCGCACCGCGATCACGGCCGAGGGCGATCTGATGCTGTGGAATCCTTATGTGTGCAAGGTGTTCCTGACGAACTAGCTGGCAGAAAGCTGGCCAACAGCCCGGCTTCTGTAGTGAAGGCTGACGGACTGATTTGAGTTGGACGTGACATTCGAGTGAGAAGCCGGGCTTTTCACTCCGCAAAGAATCCCGAGAGGCGAGTGACCATGGTTGCCTTGAATCAGCCGCAGACCGACAGCAAGCGGGCGTTCCAGCAATTGAAGACGCGTCTGCATCGGCAGATGGTCGATTCGATCGATCTGTCGAAGGCCGGCGAACTGGGACCGGACGAGTTCCGCAAGCAGATGCAGGCGCTGGCCAGCCACCTGGCGAGTCGGTCCGAACTGCCGGCCGGCGATCGCGATGCGATGGTTCGCGAACTGATGGACGAAGTGTATGGCTTCGGTCCGCTGCAGGAGCTGATGAACGACCCGGCCGTCAGCGACGTGCTGGTGAACGGCGCCGACACGGTGTTCGTGGAACGGAACGGCCTGCTGGAGCGGACCGACGTCAAGTTCGCCGACGATGACCATCTGCTGAACTACATTCAGCGGCTCGTGGGCCAGGCAGGTCGCCGGATTGACGAAGTGTCGCCGATGGTCGATGCCAAGCTGCCCGATGGCTCGCGTCTGCACGCGGTCATTCCTCCGCTGGCGCTGCGGGGCCCCACGCTGTCGATTCGCCGGTTCAAAAACCGGATCGTGCAGTTTGAAGACATGGTGCGGGTCGGCACGCTGGCCCCCGAAATGGCCGACTTCCTGATCGCGGCGGTGAAGTCGCGGCAGAACATCGTCCTCTCGGGCGGCACCGGCGCCGGCAAGACGACGCTGCTGAACAATCTCAGCCGGTTCATCCCGCATACCGAACGCGTGGTGACGATCGAAGAAACCGCAGAACTGCAGCTGCAGCAGGCGGACGTGGTGGGCCTCGAAACCCGCGTGCCGAACGTGGAAGGCAAGGGCGTCATCAGCCAGCGCGACCTGCTGCGAAACACGCTCCGCATGCGGCCGGACCGCATCATCGTCGGCGAAGCGCGCGGCGGCGAAGTGCTCGAAATGCTGCAGGCGATGAACACCGGCCACGATGGTTCGATGAGCACGCTGCACGCCAACGACACCCGCGACGCCCTGCACCGCCTCGAGCTGATGATCGCCCTGTCGGGCGCGGAACTGCCGACGAAGGTGGCCCGCCAGTACATCGCGGCGGCGATTCAGCTGTTTGTGCATGTCGCCCGCCTCAGCACGGGCGAACGCAAGGTGATGCGAATCTCCGAACTGACCGGCGTGGTCGATGGCGAGTTCCAGCTGGAAGACATCTACGTCTTCCGGTCGGCCGGCGTCGATGAGCGCGGCAAACTGCTCGGTTCGTTCTATACGACCGGGCATGAACCGGTGGTGCTGCGGCGGATGGCGGCCCGGGGAATTGAACTGGATCCGAACCTATTCGCCGCCCGCGAACTGAAAACCGGCGGCGAGTACAAGCCGGTGTAAGCCGAACCGGAGAGGCCTGGTGGCACAGACATTCTGTCTGTGCTGCACAGACAGAATGTCTGTGCCACGGAAAGACGAGTGAGCTGGTGTTTCATGCCTTCGACAGCCATTGAAGTCCGTCCGGAATTCGCGGGGATCCTGAAGCCTCAGGAAACCTACGCCGAGCCAGACCGCGCCGACGTTGGCAACCGGATCAACAACTGGTTCGACCTGCTGATGATTCAGTCGGGCTTCGGCTGGTCGCCGGCCGTTGTGCTGGCGCTCTGCCTGTGTGCCGGCGTGCTGGTGGGCGGACTGATTTTCGTGATTCAGGAGAACCCGCTGACGACAGCGATGGCGGGCGTCATGGGCGCGCTGCTTCCGATCGTCGGCATGGCGGCCGCCCGGATGCGGCGGCAATCGCAGATGATGAGCCAGATGCCCGGCATGCTGGACGAACTGGCGCGCGCCGCCAAGACGGGACGCAGCCTCGAACACTGCCTGCAGCAGGTGGCCGAAGACACGCCCCTGCCGCTGGGCGGAGAGCTGCAGCAGTGCACCCGAAAACTGGCCCTGGGCGTGCCCCTGGATGCCGCTCTCAACGAATTTCCGAAACGCACCGGACTGGTGAGCTCGAGCGTGTTTGTGACGGCCCTGTCGGTCCACCGCCAGACGGGCGGCGACCTGGTCAGGGTGCTCGAACGACTCGCCCAGACCGTGCGCGACCGCATGCAGTTCCAGGGCCGGCTGAAGGCCGCGACCGCCGCCAGCCGCGGCACGGCCTTCCTGATGATCATCCTCCCGCCGGCCATCCTCGCATTCTTCGCCTTCCGCGACCCCAACTACCTCAGCAACCTCATGGCCTCTCCCTGGGGCCGGTTCGTCACCATCGCTGCGTTCTTTCTTGAATTCGTCGGGGCGATCTGGGTGATGGCCGTCCTTCGGAAGAGTCAGCAGTCGTAAACCCTCGGCATTCTTTCCTCGTCACTCACCGGCCCGCGATTCGTCGCCGACCGAACTGAAACATCCCCGCTGAAGGGGGCCGCCATGCTCGAACAACTTCTCCCCGGATTCTCGCCGACCAATCGCCTGCTGCTGGCGGGCGCGGTCGGCCTGGTGATCGCCTTCTGCTGCGTGCGGATCGCGATGAAATGGTGGCGAAAGCGGTCCACGCGGCGGCCTGAGGCGGCGCACCGTCCGCAGCCGGCTCGACCGGCGACGATCACCTCGCCAGCCGATGTCCAGCTGGAAACGAAGTCGATTTATCGCCAGCCGGCCTATCGACCGGAGACGCCCGACGTGGGCGGAACCTGGCGCGGAACCCCGATCGCGGACGACAGCGACTACGTGCTCGGCGCCGTCACTCCGTCTCTGGCAGAACTGCTGCCGGAATCGGATGAGCGCAAGGAAGCGGTCGCGACATCGCTGAAGAACGCCGGTTTCTACTCGGCGCATGCGTGGCATAACCTGGCGGCGATCCGCTGCCTGGGCATTATCCTGCCGATCCTGTTCTGCGGCGCGCTCATGCTCGTCGTGCCCGAGCGGCTCGAAGGTTATGTGCTCGGCGCCATGGTGGCGCTGGCGCTCCTGGGCTGGTCGTTGCCGACCGTCTGGGTGCGCGCCCGGGCGAAATCGCGACTCGAAGAAATGGGACGCGGCATGCCCGACATGCTCGACCTGCTGAATATGTGCGTCAGCCAGGGCATGACGGTGCCGACAGCGCTCGCCCGCGTCAGCAAGGAACTCGACCCGGTCTACCCGGCCCTGTCGAAAGAGCTGAAGATCGTCACCGACCAGGCGCGCATCGGGACGCTCGACCAGGCCCTCCGTGGATTCTCGAATCGCGTCGACCTGCCTGAGGTCCATTCGTTTACGTCTCTGCTGATTCAGACAGAGCGGATGGGAACGAGCATGTCCGACGCGCTGACCGAACACTCGGACAACATGCGGGAAAGCTACCGCCAGCGGGCCGACGAAAAGGCCAACGCCGCGACGTTCAAGCTGCTGTTCCCGACTGTGCTCTGCCTGATGCCGGCTGTGTTCATGTTCCTGCTGGGACCGGCGACGATCGAACTGAACGACTTCTTCACCGGTCGCGGCCGCGAAATCCTCGAAGCCTCAAACCAGGGCATGCAGGTTCCGCAACAGTAACCGCCCGTCGATTCACGTCAGCCGGTGGATTGCGGAATGGATAAGTTTCAGGAGCGTCCGGGCCTGCGGCGCGGCGATCAGCTGCGCCGGGACGAACGTCCAGTCGAGCGGCGACACGACCGCACCGTCCTGCTCCCACGGATACTCGCAGTTGTCCGGACGCGCGCCGTCGCGGCGAACCGCCGGCGCCAGGAGTTCGATCTCGGCTGAAATCTGTTGCGCGAACTGCAGGACCGGACGCAACTTTCTGAGATCCGAACGAAGAAATCGCAATTCTTCACGGACAATCAGCGGCAGGTTCTTGCGAATGTAGACGTGACTGGATTGCAGATGTTCAATCCGCGATCCAGAACGAAGCAAATGCGCCTTGCATAGCTTTTCGCAGGCCATTTGCAGAAACAACTGCCTGTGACATTCCGTGACCAGCGAACCGGGGAATCGTTCAAAATTGTAGAACGCCTCCAGATCAGCCGCCGCCTGACGAGCGAACGCGCGCGCCCACGCTCGATGATCCATTAAGGGATGCCATTCACGACAGGCTCGGGCAGCAGTTCTTCCCCCACCGACCAGCCATCCGGCAGGGCCAGTTCGTGATTTCTGATCTGCGCAAATTCTTCCGGCGTGACTTCCAGAATGACCGTCGAGTAAAAGATTTCGGAGACTGGCGACGGGCCGAAGTAAAGCGGCATGATCCCGGCGGGGACCGTCAACTCGTTCACCTCCAGCAGCTTGATCGGCTCATCCGGACGCTCCTCCGCGCTGCTGGCAGCACGGAGACGAAAGATCTGTTTCATGCCGGGCTCGACAGCAAAGTGCAATTGCGCAAGCCGCTTCGCATTTAATGCCTTGTTGTCCATTTCAACATCCGACCTGTGCGCCCTGATTTCACTATCTTATACCGGTCTGTCGGCGACGCGATAGTTTGCTGGCGACCGGCCATGTTTTCGATTCCATGCCCCAACCCCGTCTCTTCGATCCTCCCGATGCCCCGGAGCCGTGGGAACTCGCTGCCGAAGCGGATCGCACGACAGCCGAAATCGTGCTGCCGCTCCCCACGCCGACGACGTTTCACTATCTCGTGCCGGACGCCTTGCGGGAGCTGATCCGGCCCGGGCAGCGGGTGAAGGTTCCGTTCGGGCGAGGCGACCAGTTGCGCGTGGGGTTTGTCGTCGCCGTGGGCACTCCCCCCCCCGCGACGCGGCGACTCAAGTCGATCGACGCCGTCATCGATCGCGAACCGCTGATCGCCGACGACATGCTCGCCCTGACGAAATGGATCGCCGATCGCTATCTCGGCGGCTGGGGACAGGTGCTCGACAGCGTGATTCCGGCGGGTGTGAAGAAACAGGCGGGAACCCGCGAAATCCGCTGCTTTCAGCTGGCCGAAGGGGCGCTCGAAAAGGCCGCCGGCATGAAGTTGCCGCCGCGACAGCGCGCGGTGCTCGATGTGCTCAGCGAGTCCGACGGACCGGTGCCGGTGGACCAGCTGGAAGCCGCGGCCCAGTGCGGAACCTCCCCCATTCACGCCCTCCGCGACAAGAAGCTCATTCTGCCCGTCCGGCAGCGACGATCGACGATGACGGACGACGTCGTCCCCGCGGCCCGCATGGCCGACCTGATTCTGAACCCTGATCAGCAACGGGCCCTCGACGCCATTCTCGAGCCGCTGCGGACTCCGCGGCACGAAACGATTCTGCTGCATGGCGTCACGGGGAGCGGAAAGACAGAGATCTACATCCGGGCCATCCGCGAGGTGGTGAGTTATGGCCGGCAGGCAATCGTGCTGGTTCCCGAAATCAGCCTGACGCCGCAGACGATCCGTCGGTTCGGCAGCCGGTTCTCCTCGCTGGCAGTGCTGCATAGCCACCTCAGTGATGCGGAGCGGCATTGGCACTGGCAGCGCATTGCGCGCGGGGAAGTGGAAGTCGTGATCGGCGCCCGCAGCGCGGTTTTCGCACCGACGCCGCACCTGGGGATCATCGTGCTGGACGAGGAGCACGAAACCACCTTCAAACAGAATGCGACTCCGCGGTATCACGCCCGGGAAGTCGCGCGCGAGCGCTCGCGGCGCGCAGGCGTGCCGCTGGTCCTGGGGTCCGCGACACCCACGCTGGAATCGTTTGACAGGGCCCGGCAGGGAATCGACCGGCTGATCGAACTGCCCAACCGGGTCGAGCAGCGTCCGCTGCCGCCAGTGGTCGTGGTCGATACACGAACCGATCCGCTCGTCTCGCGCGGACATTCCATCGGCCGCGGCCTGCAGCATTCGATCAAACGATCCATCGACGACGGCGGGCAGGTCATCCTGTTCCTCAATCTCCGCGGCTATTCGCCTGTCCTGTGGTGCCTGAAGTGCAATGAGGGTGTGAAGTGCCCGGACTGCGATATTTCGCTCACCTGGCATCGCGACCGCGGACGGCTGCTCTGCCATAGCTGCGACTTCGACATGCCCCCGCCGGAGCGCTGCCCGAAGTGCGGCCAGCCGGGCATGAAGTACCTGGGGGCCGGAACGCAGAAACTGGAACAGGAGGTTCGCACCAAGTTTCCCGATGCACGCGTCGTGCGGATGGACAGCGACGCGATGAAGAAGCCCGGCAGCCATGACGAGGCGCTGGAGCGGTTCCGCAAAGGGGAGATCGACATCCTGCTCGGCACGCAGATGATCGCCAAGGGGCTCGATTTCCCGAACGTCACGCTCGTCGGCGTGATCGACGCCGATTCGATGCTCCATCAGCCCGACCTGCGGGCGGCCGAACGCACATTCCAGCTGATTGCGCAGGTCGCTGGTCGAACCGGACGCGGCGAAAAGGCCGGACGGGTCATCGTGCAGACGATGTCGCCGGACGACGCGGTCATTCAGCTCGCGGCCCAGCACGACTATCTCGGGTTCGCCGAACGCGAACTGGCCCAGCGCCGCGAGCACCAGGCGCCGCCGGCCACCAACCTGGCGCGAGTGATCGTTCGCGGGCCCCGGGAAGACCTCGTCCGCGCGGAAATCCGCAAGCTGGTCGAGCACCTTAAAGCGACGGCCCTGGAAATCGGCGGCGATCTGCGAATTCTCGGCCCGGCCCCGGCCCCGATTCTCAAGCTGAAGAAGCTGTTCCGGTATCACTGTCAGCTCTCGGCCCCGGATGTCGAGCAGATCCTCGCCTGGTGGCGGAAAGCAGAGCCGAAAATCGCGCTGACCGAGGAACTGGAGCTGACGATCGACGTCGATCCGCTCGATCTGCGCTGATGAAGCCCGCGCGTGCGGCGCTCCGCAGTTTTCAGAATTCGCTTTTCAGCAGCGACCGACGCCGATATTCTTCGCGTTCCCCAGGGGTTCCGGTTCTCCGGTTCTGTTGAGGATCAGCGAGGGGGCGTAGCTCAGTTGGGAGAGCGCAGCGTTCGCAATGCTGAGGTCGAGGGTTCGACTCCCTTCGCCTCCACTCGATGAGGGAATCTCCACGGCGGATTCTCGACGTGAGATTCACCAGACAGGTGTGGTCAGCCAGGCTGTCCACACCTGTCTGCGTTTTGTCATGCGGACTGCGGCCCGTCTTCGGCTGCAGCCAGTTGCCTGCTGCGTCCGGTCACGGAGTCGGCGACGCCAGCTTCCGGAAGAGAAACTCCTTCATCTCCCGCGGTTCATCAGCGGCCGGACGAATCTCCAGGCCGGGCAAATCCGCGATGGCTTCGACTCCCACCTGCCGGCAGCGGTCCTGAATCGTTTTCGCATGCAGCGGATGGTGCAGCAGGTGCCCGCGGTCCTGAACCGGTCCGCCGGGGAGTTTCGTCGACAGGAACACGGGCGGATCGTCTCCAGAGATGAGTCCGCACATGTCGCAATCCTGCCGAACCTTCTTCCCCGCCTCGGTCTCCAGCTCGGCCCAGGTCCGGTAGCCGTAGAACGTCGGCATCAGCAGCTGTTCAGCGAGCGACGGCTGGGGCTTCTCGAAAACTTCCGTCCACCGCGGAAGGTCGTACGTGAACTGCGTGGAATTCGCACCGGCGCACGTCAGGCGGGTCGATTCGCGCAGGACGGGGTCGGCGCTGGCCGGGTCGGCCAGATCGTCGTGAAAGGCCAGCCACAGAGACGTTCCCGCCCCCGCAGAACCGCCGTACGAAGCGACCCGCGATTTGTCGATGTTCCATTCGCCGGCCTGAAAACGCAGGAACTGAACAGCGCGGGCGCAGTCGCGCAGAATGTCCTGAATCGGGGCCGCATCGCGAAAGCGATAGTTGATCGCTGCAAACGAAATCTGGCGGTCGAGTGCGTCCTGGACGATTCGATCGTTGCGGATGCCGGACTTGTCCCCCTTGGTAAATCCGCCGCCGTGGATGTAAACGATCACCGGCGTCGGCGTGGGCGATTCAGCCTTCCAGAAATCAAGCACATTGCGCTCGTGAGGCCCGTACTTCACATCAGTGATCGTCGGGGCCGGCGCAGCGGCAAAGCAGAATGCCGGCGACGCCAGCAACAGAAGAAGCATGGCGAGCGGGCGAACAGGCATCGGCGACTCCGGGCGGTGAACAGTCGGTTGGACATTCCCTGCGGGTGCTGCATCATGGTGCAAGGCCCGGTCGCTGTCATCCTTCCCAACGTGATCCTGGCCAGCGTCATCGTGGACAGCGTCATCGTGGACAGCGCCCCCTTCCCTGCGATGCCCAGCCCCTGCCCAGGCGACGCCCGCAGGGTATCCTGCCGAAAGGCCGGCACTCGTCACGATTGGCTGGTCCGATCCGCCGGCCCTCCTCCCAAGCCGCCCGCCTTCACCCTCCGAGTGCTCCCGCCATGTCCACCAATCCCATCTCGCGTCGCACCGCCCTGAAACACACGGCCGCTGGCGCCGCCCTGGTCGCCGGAATGACCCGGCCGGTTCCCGCCGCCGCTTCAGACTTGCTCAGGCCCCGGCCGTGGGTCGCGATCCGCGGCATCTACGGCGGCTTTCCCGCCGCCATTCTCGATCGGGGCCAGACGCCGGCCGATTACGGCGTGAACGCCATCTGGGTGGGATCGGGCGGGCTCCGGCAGGAGGAAATCGACCGCTATCACGGGCTGGGGCTGAAAGTGTATGCCGAGTTCAACTCGATGCATAACGCGGCGTTTTTGAAGCAGCATCCGGACGCCGCGCCGATCGGCGCCGATGGAAAGCCATCGCCCCCGCCCGAGGGCTGGCAGGGAGTCAGCCCGTTTCACGCTGGCTATCGGCGCGACCGGATGGCGGAATTCGAGCGGGTCCTGAAGACGTTCGACATTGATGGCATCTGGCTCGACTACCACCACTCGCACGCGAGCTGGGAACGGGCCGACCCGGTGATGCCGGACACCGACTTCTCGCCGGCCGCGCTCGAGCAGTTTACGAAAACGACGGGAATCGCATTGCCAGGCGAGGTCGCCAGCGCCGCCCGCGAGCTGCTCGGCGCGCATCGCGAGGCCTGGACAAAATTCCGCTGCGACGTCTTCACCGACTGGGTCCGGGAGTATCGCGAAATCCTGAATGCCACGCGGCCCGGCGCGCTGCTGGGCACTTTCCACTGCCCGTGGTCGCAGGAGGAACGGGACGGCGCCATTCGGCATAAATTGGCGATTGACCTGCCCGCTCAGTCAAAGTTCATCGATGTGTTCAGCATCATGCCGTACCACGCCCGGTTTGGGCATCCACAGGACCCGGCCTGGGTGTCGCGGCAAACGGCCGATCTGGGCCATTTGCTGAACATCGCCGGCGGCCCGAACGAACGGCCGAAGATCTGGCCGATTGTGCAACTCGCCGACTGGGGCGAAACCGTCGTAGCGGGTCAGGTTCGGGAGGTGATCGACCACGGAACCCGCCAGCCGGCGACCGGCGTGATGGTCTTCCACTGGGGAGGAATCTCGAAACAGTGGGAGAAGATTGATGCGCTGGGCGAAGCGTACCGGGAAATCCGGGGCTGAGTTCGCCCCGTCTTCCACGCGGCGTCACGCACCTCGTCGATGTGGTTCGAAGGTGGTTCTCGACTGCTGCTCGGCCGCCTGATTGGCACGTTTGGCCTCGTCGTGAAGTTTCTGCTGCGCACGGAACAGCGCCCGCTTCCCGGGAACCAGGCGGCGGTGCGTGCCGTCGGACAGCAGTTTTCGAGACTTCACATTGTCGCTGAAGTACGCCTCCAGAATTCCGATCAGTTTGTCGCGGCAGGCCGGATCGACGACCGGCACCAGCAGCTCGATCCGCTTGTCGAGGTTGCGCGGCATCCAGTCGGCGCTGGAAATGAAGACCCGGTGGTCGCCGCCGTGGTGGAAGTGCAGGATGCGCGCGTGTTCGAGGAAACGGTCAATAATGCTGACGACTTCGATGTTCTCGCTGAGCCGCTTGACGCCCGGCCGCAGGCAGCAGATGCCGCGGACGTTCAGCCGGACTTCCACCCCGGCCTGCGAGGCTTCGTACAGGGCGTCAATAAGGACCGGATCGACGAGGGCGTTCACCTTGGCCGCGATGCGGGCGGGGCGTCCCTGCTGCTTGAACTCGATTTCCGCCCGGATCATTTCGAGCAGCTTGTCGCGCAGGCCGATCGGGGCGGCCTCGATCTTCCGGTAACGCTGCGGCTGCGAGTAGCCGGTGATGGCGTTGAAGAACGATGCGGAGTCCGCGCCGAGATCGCGATCGGAACTGAACAGGCTGACGTCGCTGTAGACGCGGGAGGTCTGCTCGTTGTAGTTGCCGGTGCCGAAATGCATGTACCGGACAATGCCATGCGGTTCGCGGCGCACCACCAGGCAGCACTTGGCGTGAGTTTTGAGCCCTTTCACGCCGTAAATCACCTGCGCGCCGACCTGCTCGAGCTGGCGGGCCCATTCAATGTTGCGGGCCTCATCGAACCGGGCTTTCAGTTCGACGATCACAGTCACGTGCTTTCCTTTTTCAGCCGCCAGCATCAGGGCTTCCACGATTTTGCTGTCGCGGGCCGTGCGGTACAGCGTCTGCTTAATCGCCAGCACATCGGGATCGCTGGCCGCTTCCTGCAGCAGCCGGACGACCGGGTCGAACGACTCGTACGGGTGGCACAACAGCACATCCCCTGCGGCCAGCACGTCGAACATCGACGCCCCGGCTGGAATCGCCGGCGACGCCTGTGGAGGCCAGGCTTCGTACTTCAGCGAGTCCGCGGCGGGCCGGTCGGTCAGCCGGAAAAACGCCGACAGCTCCAGCGGGCCAGGCTGGCGGATGATGTTGATGTCGTCGAGCCCCAGCGCCGCCCGCAGGAATGCTTCCATTTCGGGAGACGCATGACTGGCGAGTTCCAGACGCACACAGTCCCCCAGCCGCCGCTCGACAAGCAGGTTCTCCATTTCCTCGACGAGATCGGGCGCGGCGTCTTCGCGCAAGGCCATGTCGGCGTTGCGGGTCAGCCGCAGCGGGACGCATTCCGCGATCTCCTCCCCCTGAAAAAACTTGCCGACCTGCACGCTGAGAGCGTCTTCCAGCAGGATGAACGCCTGCGCCGCTTCGGAGGGAAGCGACAGGAACCGCGACACCCCCGGTCCGCAGGGAATCAGCGCAAATCGCTCGTCGGCGTCCTCCGTCGGCTTCTTCAGGCGGACGCAGACGCACAGAAGGCCGCTGGAAACGAGCGGAAAATCGGCCCCCGAGGTAATCGCGACGGGCGACAGGACCGGAAAAACCTCTTCTTCGAACACCCGCTCCAGTACCGAGCGCTGGGCCTTCGACAGATCCTCCGGGCGCAGCCGGCGCAGACCCTGCGCCGACAGCAGTTGGTCGAGTTCGACATAAATCCGGTGCTGTTCGGACGTCATTCGCTGGACGCGATCGTGGATCGCGTTCAGTTGTTCCTCGGGCGTCATGCCGGAGGAATCGGGTTTCACCCCTCCCTGGGCGACGACCATCTGCAGGCCGCCGACCCGCACCCGGAAGAACTCATCGAGGTTCGAGGCCGAAATCGCGAGAAATTTCAGGCGTTCCAGCAGTGGAATGGAGCCGTCGGCGGCCTCATCGAGCACCCGCTGGTTGAATTCCAGCCAGCTGAGTTCACGGTTGATGTATCGGGGAGGGGTTTTGGCCATTTCCGCACGTTCGCCTTCTCGGTTCCGGGAACCGGACTTTCGCGGACGGGAGACCGTCTCCGCAACTGCACCGTCCTGTGTCCCGTCCCTTGCTCCCCCCGCCCGTCCCCTTATCCTTTGCGATTCGCATTTCCGTTTTCTGTCCGGCGCCCCCGTTTCGGCGGCTGTGGCGCCTCCAACTTCGAGTGTTTCCGATGCCCCGCGTATTGATTACCGATGGATTGTCCGCCGCCGGACAGAAACTGCTTTCCGAAACCCCGGGCATCGAACTGGTCGTCAAATCGGGCCTCAAACCGGAAGAAGTCCGCGAAGAACTCAAATCCGCCGACGCCATCATCGTCCGCAGCGCCACCAAGCTGACGGCCGCACTGCTGGAAGGCCAGACCCGGCTCAAGATGATCGTCCGGGCAGGCGTCGGCGTCGACAACATCGACCTCGCGGCCGCCACGAAGCAGGGAATCATCGTTTCCAACACTCCGGCCGGAAACACCACCAGCACCGCCGAGCACACCATCGCCCTCCTGATGGGCCTCGTCCGGCAGATCGGCCCCGCCTCGCAGACAATGCGGGAAGGCAAGTGGGACCGCAAAAGCTTCAATGGCACCCAGTTGGCCGGCAAGACGATCGGCGTCGTGGGCCTCGGCAGGATCGGTCTGGCAGTGGTCCGTCGCTGCCGCGGGCTGGAAATGAACGTCCTGGGCTACGATCCGTTTCTGTCGCCGGAAAAGGCAGCGGAACAGGGCGTGGAACTGTTCCGCGATATCGATGCGATGCTGCCGAAGTGCGATGTCGTCACCGTGCACACGCCGATGACGGAAGAAACCAAAGGCATCATCAACGCCACGCGACTGGCCGCCATGAAGAAGGGCGTCCGAATTATCAACGCGGCCCGCGGCGGAATTGTCGACGAAACGGCGCTGGCGGACGCGATTGAAAGCGGCCACGTCGCCGGCGCAGCCCTGGACGTCTTCACCAGCGAGCCCCCGAAAGACTGGCGGCTGCCGAAACTTCCGCAGGTGCTGGCCACGCCGCATCTCGCCGCGTCGACCGATGAGGCCCAGGAGCAGGTCGCCGTGGAAGCGGCCGAGATTCTGCAGGCCTTCTTTACCCGCAACGAAGTGCGTCATGCCGTGAACATGGCCGCGATTTCCGCACAGGAAGTCGAAGGCCTGAAGCCCTATCTCGACCTCGGCTACCGCCTCGGCCTGTTCCTCGCCCAGCTCACCCGCGGGGCGGCCGTCAAAGCAGCGACCATCACCTATCAGGGGGACGCCGCCACCCGTCCGACGAAACTCATCACCAATGCCTTCACAGCCGGCCTGCTGCAGCATGCCCTGGAAGATGTCAACATCATCAACTCGGCCTTCATGGCGAACGACCGCGGCATCAACATCACCGAAACGAAGTCGAACATCTCCGCCGATTTCGCGTCGATGATCTCCGTCTCGCTGGTCACCACGGAAGGCGAACGGCAGGCGGCCGGCACAATCTTCGGCAACGAGTTCCTGCGGCTGGTGCGTCTGAACGAATACCAGATGGACGCCTACCTTGATGGGCTGATGCTGGTCTACCGCCACAAGGACGTGCCGGGCCTCATCGGGGCGATTGGCACCGCGTTTGGCAAGCATCAGGTGAACATTTCCCGCATGGCGCTGGGCCGGGCGAAAAACCTGCCCGGCGGCGACGCGATCGCCATCCTGAACCTCGACAACGAGCCTTCTGAAGCAGCCATGACGGAAGTTTCGTCGCACCCGGAAGTGACCGGCGTGCAACTGGTGAAACTGCCGCCGGCCGGAGCTCCCCTCCCCTGGCTGGGTCTGTAAAACCAGCCGGCCACGTCCCCAATACAGACAGAGACTGGAGCCACCCATCAGGGCAGCTCCAGTCTCTGCTGCTTTTCAGCCGATCCAGAATGGCTCAGTGAGCCTTCGGGCTGTAATCGGTCGTCTTCAGGAACAGCGACTGCACGCCGCCGGGGGAGACGGTCAGTGAGCCATCCTTCTCCGATTCCCCCTTGGCCTTGATCCATTCCGGGTCCTTCCGGAACGCATCAAACGAGGCCTTGGCGGCCGCTTCGCTCTTGTGCCACAGCAGGTAAACGAGCGTGTTTTCCGCTTTGGCCGGGTCGGTCGGCTTCCAGTACATCACGTTCTTCATGCCGTGCTTTTCGAACAGCTTGATGGTGTGATCGCGGAACCGGGCTTCGAGGGCATCCATCTTGCCGGGCGCCGCCGTGTAGGTGCGGAGTTCGTAAACCCCTTCCGCCTGGGGTTCTGCGGCGATGGAGCCATTGAAGCTGATGGCGAGAGCGGCGAACGCAACGCCCGCAACGCAGGCGAGCAGAGTGGATCGAAGGGAGGACATGGGGGCGAGACTCCTTGGGGTGGGGGTGAGTTTCAGATGCATTCAGAGACTTACTAATCGACCACGCCCAGAGGGCGTGGGTTTAGGAAGGCCCCTCCAAAGGGGCC
>VFQQ010000215.1_pt1 | contig 143547 bp, 122 predicted proteins | sample 3512341 | NCBI WGS metagenome assembly VFQQ01 (sample SAMN10412373, study PRJNA504923) | tailings metagenome | isolation source: Relicate 2 Philex TSF1 revegetated site | place: Philippines: Tuba, Benguet | collected 2017-08-29 | reverse complement strand
ACTTCAGCGATTTGGCAGCGGGCACTTACACCACGCGCATAGTAGCAGGCAACACGGTAATCGTGCGCAGAGTGGTGGTGAACAGATAGCAACTGCAATAGCAAATAACTAAACAACCACATAAGGGGTTCCGCGAAGCGGAACCCCTTTTTTTTAGATACTTCGACAACAATTTTCTGTAAATTTTGAAATCAGCCTATCTTCACCACCAACTGAAAGGCACACCAAATCGTCATTAGTTCAATAAATTATTTTATGAGGTTTCTTCTGTTTTTGTTGGCTGCGCTTTATAGTTCAATTACGTCTGCACAACCTTATTTTCAAACCCTTTCAGTTCCTGTTTCCAAAAACAATACATTGCTGAAAAACCCGTGGGTGGGTGGCTTGGATGCGCCACAATTTTCACCGGTAAATTGGAACAATGACGGTATTGAGGACTTGTTTGTTTTTGACCGCAGCGGAAACAAGGCTTACACTTTCATAGGCAAAGGCAATGGCGTGTATGAGTATGCTCCTGTTTATGAGCGCACACTTCCTTACATTGAAAATTGGGCATTGATTCGTGACTTTAACAAAGATGGTGCGCCTGATATTTTTTGTTGGGCAAATGGCGGTATAAGGGTTTACAGGGGCAAGAGGGTAAACGGTATGGTGGAGTATGAATTTATCACAGGGAAATATGACAGTAGCGGTAACTTGCTCACTGATTTGCTGACTTTCACAAACTATTCTGCACCTAACTATCCTAAGGTTAACATATATGTGCTTACAGATGATATTCCGGGTTTGGTAGATGTGAATGGTGATGGTGACTTAGATATTGTGTCGTTTAGTTTTTTCGCCTCATCGGCAGAGTATTACGAGAATCAATCGGTGGAGCAAGGCTTTGGTGCAGACTCGCTGATTTTTGATTCCTACAATTTAGACCTTTGTTGGGGGAAGTTTTTTGAGGGGTCGTTTACAAACACCATTTCTCTTGGGCAATGCAAACAAGGAGGAATGGAGGGCAGCGAAGCAGCAAGACATGCAGGCTCCACAATCTGTTTGTTTGATAAAGATGGCGATGGCGATCAGGATTTGCTGTTGGGGGACATCGCCTACAACACCATGATTTATTTGCTGAATGGCGGAGATTCTGCCGAAGCCAACATGGTGAGTTACGATACTATCTTTCCGGCTTACAACACCCCCATTAATATGCCGGTTTTTCCGGCTGCTTTTATAGTGGATGCCGATCATGATGGAGTGAATGATTTACTTGTTTCGCCCAATGCGCGGGGCGCGCTCCGAAACATTAAAAATGTGATGTTCTACAAGAATGTGGGCAGCAACACCAATTATGATTTTCGATATCAAACCGATTCGTTCCTTGTGGAAGGGATGCTTGATTTTGGAACAAACTCCAAGGTTGCAGTGTTTGATTACAATGGTGATGGCTTGATGGATATTTTCATTGGAAACGACACTTATTACCTACAGCAATTTCAAACACAAAAATCGCAGGTGGCATTGCTTGAAAACATTGGTTCGCCTACAAGTCCTGCTTTCAAATTAGTTACCGAAGATTATGCCAACATCGGCAACTTTTTACTTCGCCAAGTTCAACCTGCTTTTGGCGATTTGGATGGCGATGGAAAGCAAGACTTGTTGATTGGTGACTTTACAGGTTATATGCATTTCTTCAAAAACACAGGCGGAACAGTAGCCAACTTTTCTTCCATGACAACCCCTCAATACTTTGCCATTGATGCCACAGTTAATGCAGCGCCTTTCATTTTTGATGTGGATGAAGATGGCGACAATGACTTGGTTGTGGGCATAAGAAATGGAACACTAAACTGGTACATCAATTATGGAACAAATACTTTACCTCAGTTCAGTGAAGATTCGGTGGTGAAAAACTTTGGAATGATAAATCTGCGCGGGCAATATGAAGTGGAAGGCTCGGCACAGCCTTTTTTGATGAAGCAAAATGATTCAATCATTATGTTTTGCGGTTCAAACAGGGGAAGTGTTTACAAGTATCATATTGAACCTGCTCAACTGCGCGGAGGGGCTTTTACACTTTTAGACTCAAATGTTTTGGGCAAAACTGTTGGGCAAAAGTCAACCATTGGCATTGCCGATTTTAATGCTGATGGCAAACCAGATTTTATAGTAGGCAACAGCTTGGGTGGATTGAATTTCTTTTCATCAACTCAGATTGACCCAAGCTCAGTTGTTGAATCAGGTACAAAGCTTTTGGACTGGAAAGTATATCCCAACCCTGCACGAGATATGGTATGGATAGATTTGCAAAATGGCTCCAAAGGAACATTGGAAGTCTATTCAAGCGATGGAAGGCTGATGGTGCAGGCGCAGGTGGATGGCAAAACGCAAGTTAAACTTGAGGGTTTATCGCAAGGGATTTACCTGCTGAGAATGAGTTCAGGCGAAAGAATATCAACAAAAAGGATAGCGGTGATTCGCTGAAATATCCACAGGCGAGAATTTTTTTTCTTAAAAATCAGTCATTCTCTTGCACATATCTCAACTTTTCTATCTTTGGCGCACGGACAAAAAAAAATGTATGACTATGGCTTTAAATCTACGCCTTAGAAACTTATTATCAGCAGCAGCAGTTTCAGTAACAGGAATAGTGGCTGCACAAGACATTCACTTCTCTCAATTCTACACCTTTGCATCTGCAATGAACCCTGCATTAGTGGGTAACTATGATGGAACCTTCAGGGTGGCAGCGCTTTACCGCAATCAGTGGAACAACCCACTTGGGCGCTCAGCTTACCAAACCATTGGCGCGGATGTTGATGTTTCATTACTTGAAGGTTATCTAAGAACCGATAAACTTGCAGTAGGTGTTGGCTTTTACCAAGACCGCTCAGGCGCAGCAGGTTTGGCTGTTACCAATGTTTCATTAACAGTTGGCTATCATAAAGGTTTTGGAAAAGATGGCAAACACCGCTTGTCATTTGCCATGCAAGGCGCATATATGCAAAAACGTATCGAAGACCCGATTTTTGCAGACCAATTCCGTGGGCACGATCAGTCATTGGCTAACTTCACAAATGAGCAATTGCTGCGTGGTTTCTACAACTTTGATTTCAATGCCGGATTGTACTGGCGTTCAAACATTAAGGATAAGGCAAAGTTAAATGCAGGTTTTGCTACCTACCACATTGTTCAACCTAAAGAAGATAACATCAGCGATTCGTTGCGTGTTTTCGGAAACCTTACACGCAGATATGTTGCTGACCTGAGTGTTGAAGCGTTTTTGACCAAAAAGAAAAATGTTTCATTAACTCCCGAGTTTATCATGCAATACAAAGACAAGCAGATGGAGTTAATGCCCGGCTTGTTAGTTGGCTACTACTTCAACACCGGTTTCAGAAACAACAACAGCATTCACCTTGGTGGTCGTTACCGTATGGGTTCAGGGTTTAATGGTTTTGGTGGAGATGCATTTGTAGTGCTTTCTCAGGTTGAGTTTAAGAATGTTCGCTTGGGATTTGCCTACGATGTAAACTTATCGAAGTTGAGTGTTGCAACTCAGAATCGCGGTGGATTTGAAATCACCTTGAGCTACATTGGTGAAAGTATTAAATCGTTTAAAGCTAATAAGAGTCTGCCAAGCCGCAGATTCTAATTTGGCAGGGAAACGGTATCATTATTGAATTTGACAATACCTGTTTAACAACCTGCTGTTCGTGGCAGGTTTTTTAATTGAAAAACAATAAACTAAACTCGATGCGTAAGACACTTTTATGTTGCTCACTGATGTTGGCGATTGGCTTTAGCGGCTTCGCTCAGGGCAAAGAGAAAAAGGAAAAAGAATCGAAGCCTGCCGCTGAAAAGGTGGACGTAAAAAAGGCTGAAAAAGATGCGCCCAAGCCTAAGTCGAAAGGGAAAAACAAAACTGAGTTGCGCACAGTGAATGTTAAGCGATACCTGAAGTTAGGCGATCGCTTCTTTGCCGAATCGACTTATTACACGGCATCTGAATACTACAAAGAAGTAGTGCGTGAAAATCCGGAGCATCGCTACGCGAACTATTGGCTTGCCATGAGTTTATTGATGTCGCGAGATTATGAGCGCTCGGAAACATTCTTTGAAAAATTTGCCAGCCTGAAACCGGGTGAGAAAGACAACACAAAACGCTGGGAAGAAGAGAACCAAAAGCTGTTTGATAAATTCAATTATTACTATGGTCAGGCGTTGCACCGCAATGGGAAGTATGAACAAGCCATTCAGAAATACAACCGTTTTAAAGGTGAATACAACGGTGCTGATAAGGAAAGATGGGTAAAACTTGCCAATGCAGGCATCAAGGGTGCGGAGTTTGCATCAACTGCACCACGTGCTAAAGTTAAGGCAAAGCGTTTGAATGACCTCGTGAACCGTTCTTACAATGAGCTATCACCGGTTTACAATGAGGAGTTAGGAACACTCTATTTCTCGTCACTTCCTTCTGATACTTTGATTTTTGAAACCAAGAAAAAAGTTCGTCCTGTTTACAAAATCTACACTGCTTCGGTAGCCGATGGCGATTGGAGCAAACCAACAATGGTTAAAAATCCCGACATCAATACTGACAAATACGATGTGGGTAACGGTGCCTTTAATGCCGATAAAACACGTTTCTATTTCACAAAGTGTACCGAAATGGAAGACGCACGTTCATTATGCAACATTTACGTTGCTGATGTGAAGGGTGGAAAGTTTGGCAATGTTACCCGCTTGCCCGAGCCGATTAACGCGAAGGAGAAATATACTTCTACTCATCCTACAGTTCGCAGTGGTGGCGATGGTCGTGAGATTGTATATTTTGTAAGCGATAGAACAGACGGCAAAGGCGGATTAGACATTTGGTTTACCAGCCGCATCAGCAATGGCGAATACACCGCTCCTAAATTGGTTGGCGGACCCGTAAACACAGCAGGCGATGAAGTAACTCCTTTTTGGGATGCAACAACATCTACACTCTATTTTTCTTCAAATACTCATCCGGGTTTAGGAGGTTTTGATGTTTTTGCTACAGAGGAAAAGCCTGACTATGGATGGACAGAGCCACGTAATCTTGGAAGTTCTTTAAACACAGGTTACGATGAATTGTATTACACCATCAATACTGACCAGACAGGAGGTTTCTTCACGTCAAATCGTCCCGGAAACCGTAAATTGAACAACATTGAAAGTGCTTCCGATGACATTTACCGCTGGGAAGTTTTCAATTTCGCTGTTGAAGGGTTTGCCTTTAAGGATGGTGAACAGGATGCCGGCTCTTTGGATGGTGCAAAGTTTAATTTGTACATTAAGAAGCCTGATGGTAGCCGCGAATTGGTTGCCACAGACACTACTTCAAAAGGTGGTCAGTATTTCTTTAAGTTAAAGCCGGATGAAGATTACGAGGTTGAGGCAGTGCGCCCAGGCTTCAAACCTACTGTTGAGTTTGTTTCCACTCGCGATTTGCCGTTTGAAGACACTATCAATAAAAACATTGGAGTGCGCAAAAGCGCTTATGTTTCCTATGGCTCAATAATGGAGGAAGGAAAGCCTGATGTGAAATTGGATGATGTTATTTTCTCGGTGATTGAACTGAGTGGTAGTGGTGTTCAGCGCACTATTGCCAACGGAAAAACAGAAAAAGGGCAAACCCGTTTTGCGGTTGATTTAGATCGCGACAAGGACTACAAACTGATTTTCCGTAAAAACGGCTACTTCTCAAAAACAGTGCAGGTATCAACAAAAGGTTTGGGCAACAGAGACTCCGTGATGAATGATGTTTTCCTCACTAAGTTGGAATTGAACAAAGACTACACCTTGAAAAATGTGTTGTATGAGTTTGGTAAAGCAACACTCACTGAATCATCCAAAGAAGTGTTAGATACCCTCTTTGCAATTTTGACCGAGAATCCAACCTTTGTTATTGAACTTAGTTCGCACACAGATGGTATTGGTTCTGAAACTTCCAACTTAAAACTTTCTCAGCAGCGTGCTGAAAGCTGTGTGAGTTATTTGATTGGGAAAGGCATTGCTAAAGAAAGAATGGTGCCGGTGGGTTATGGCAAAAGCAAACCTAAGGCACCAAACCAAACAGAAGATGGAAAAGATAATCCTGAGGGTCGCGCGCTTAACAGACGAACAGAGTTCAAGATTTTAAAGAATTAGCATTCATACAATTGATTTGATTTTTAAAGGCGGGAATTTTTTCCGCCTTTTGTTTTTCTGAGCAGCCAAATGGAAATCAAACCAATAGTAATTGCAATTACAGGACCGGAAAGTACGGGTAAAAGCGAATTGAGCCTCAAGTTGGCAGCGCACTTCAACACAGTGTTTGTTGCGGAGCAATCGCGCATTTATCTAAACAGTATTGGGCAAAGGTGGACTTATGAAGATGTGCTGAATATAGCTGAAATGCAATGGCGAGAAGAGCAGCGTTTAAGGCATGAAGAGCACAAGATTTTGTTTTGCGACACTGAGCAAATTGCTTTAAAGGTTTGGTTAGAATTTTATGGATTGAAGTGCCCGGATGCCATAACTGAGCGTATTGAATCCTCTGTATATCATCATACATTGTTAATGGATATTGATTTGCCTTGGCAGCCTGACCCTTTGCGCGAGAACCCCAATGACCGCGCGGAGCTGCTTCAGCGCTTTATCAATGAATTAGAGCGATACAAAAAGCCATACACATTGATAAGTGGAGAGGGGGAGCAGCGATTCAGAAATGCATTGGAGGTAGTGGAATCTTTCATGGTTTGATGGGCTGTAATGTTTGGCTGACAAAGCACAACCAGCGTGCAAAACTTTCTGTCAATCTGTTTTTGAGCAAAATAAATTCGCATCAAACAACGTAAGCCAAATGTCTGAATTAGTGATTAACTACCAAAATGTTGGTGTAGCCCAAGGCGAAAAGCAAATTCTCAGTAGTATCAATATACAAGTTGCTGAAGGGGAATTCATTTACCTGATTGGCAAAACGGGCAGCGGAAAAAGCACATTGATGAAAACTTTCTATGCCGATTTGGATGTAATAGAAGGTGATGCCGTGGTGTGTGGTTACGCTGTTGCAAAAATTTCAAAAGCAGATATTCCTTTTCTGCGCAGAAAGTTGGGTATTGTGTTCCAGGACTTCCAGTTGCTTAGCAACATGACTGTTGCTGAGAATTTATCATTTGTGCTTCGGGCAACCGGTTGGGAAAGTGATGAGGCAATAGCAAACCGAATTGATGAAGTGATGAATGAAGTGGGTTTACCCAACAAGTTGAATGATTATCCAAAGCAAATGAGTGGTGGCGAGCAGCAAAGACTGGTAATTGCCCGTGCATTGTTAAACAATCCTCCTGTAATCTTGGCTGATGAGCCTACCGGAAATTTAGACCCTGAAATGAGTGATGACATTATGCGTTTGCTTATTCGCATTAACCGTGAGCACAACACTGCAGTTATCATGGCAACACACAATTATCAGCTTATTGACCGCTATCCTGCAAAAATTTTCCGGTGCGAAAGCGGCACCATCACGGAGGAAAAAGGCATCATTATGTAATTAGTGCCGGTGATTGTCAATTATTAGACTATCTTCGCGCCCGATTTAATCAGCATGCTCACGGTGAACATGATTGCGATAAGGAAAATCGCACAACACCGTAAGAGTTTTTCAAAGCGCAGAGGGGCAAAAGTTCACAAGCTCCAAAATGCTTTGACTTTTGCGAAGGAGGTATGAATCCTGAAAGGCGCGGTTGGAAACAGTTTCAACGCCATCTTTTTTGAAGCATCTTTCAACAACCATCATCGGTGGTGTGCTGAAACATTTTTAAACATATATCATGGAAAAATTCCGCGCGCTCGGACTGAGCGAAGCAACCCTTGAAGCCCTTGTGCAGAAAGGATTTGAAGAACCTACGCCCATTCAGGCGCAAACCATTCCGCTGCTCATCAGCGGAGAAAAAGACATTGTGGGACAAGCACAAACCGGCACAGGAAAAACTGCTGCATTCGGCTTGCCACTAATTGAATTACTTGACGACAGTGTGCGCAAAGTGCAGGCATTGGTGCTTGCGCCAACGCGCGAACTTGCCATTCAGGTTGCCGAAGAAATTAACTCTTTCAAAGGCAGCAAACGATTGCAAATTCTCCCTGTTTACGGTGGACAAAGTTATGAACTGCAAATCCGCGGATTGAAACGCGGTGCGCAAATTGTGGCAGGCACTCCGGGCAGAATCCGCGACCACATTGAGAAAAAAACTTTAGACCTTTCTAACGTTACGCATGTGGTGCTTGATGAAGCCGATGAAATGCTGAACATGGGCTTTCAGGAAGAAGTGGAAGAGATTTTGAAATCGGTTCCGCAGTCGCGCAGAATGTTATTGTTCAGCGCAACCATGCCGCCTGAAATTTTGCGTTTGGCAAAACGCTTCATGAAGGAGTATGACCTTGTGGAAGTGAAAAAAGAACAACTTACCACTCCGCTCACCGAGCAAATTTACTTTGAAGTGCGCGATAGCGAGCGTTTCGATGCGCTTTGCAGAATCATTGATGTGGAGCCTGATTTTTACGGCATTGTTTTCTGCCGCACTAAGGTGGAAACCGATGACATTTCACGCAGATTGAATGACCGTGGCTATGAAGCAGAACCCATCCACGGAGATGTTACTCAGGCACAACGCGAAAAAGTGTTGCGTGCATTCAAGAACAAAAAAACACGCATTCTGGTGGCAACCGATGTGGCTGCGCGCGGAATTGATGTGAACGATTTATCGCATGTGGTGAACTATCATCTTCCGCAAGACCCTGAGGCTTATGTGCATCGAATTGGCAGAACAGGACGTGCCGGAAAAGAAGGCACCGCCATCACTTTCATTTCGCCTGCCGAGTTGCGCAGCTTGCTGTTCATTCAAAAAGTGGCTAAGGCAAAAATCAAGAAGGAAACATTGCCTGATGCAAAAGCGGTGATTGAAATCAAACGCAGCAAATTGAAAGCCGAACTGAAACAATTAATTGATTCAGAAAATTATCAAAGCTATGCTCAGCTTGCTGGTGAGTTGCTGGGCGAAGGTGTGGATGCGCACCAAATGGTTGCAGCCATTTTGCAATACAGTTTTGGCAACGAGTTCAAAGAAGATAATTATCGCGATATTCAGGAGTTCAATTCAAGTGTGGATGCTAAAGGCATTACACGCTTGTTTGTTGCCAAAGGCAAATTGGATGGGTTTGACCGAGGCGCGTTGATTCGTTTCATTGAAGATGAAGGCGGCATTGACGGCAAGCACATTAAAGAGGTTCAACTGTTTGACAAGTTTTCGTTCATCAATGTTCCTTTCCTTGAGGCTGAACAACTGTTAGCAGTGTTTGATAAAAACAAAAACCGCAGCCGCAAGCCGCTAATCACCCGCGCTAAAGACAGAGATGGCGCTTCGGGCGGTGGCGGAGGAAGACGCGAAGGCGGATTCGAGCGTAAAAAGTTTTCAGACCGCGAGCCGCGCCAACGCGAAGAGCGCAATTTCAACCGCAGCGAGGGCAGGGGAGAAGGCAGAAGCGAGCGCGGAGGATTCAACCGCAGCGAAGGCAAAAGTGAAAACAGAAGCGACCGTGGTGGTTTTAACCGCAGCGACAGAAGCGAAAGACCTTCGCCTGAAAAGCGCAAGCGCGAAAACAAAATGACTGATTATTTAGAGCAGAAACCTGCTCAGCAACAGCAAACAAAAAAGCCAAAACCTGTTGCCGAAAAAGAGAACACTTTCTCTTTCAACGATGATGATTTAGCTTGGTAAACAATAAAGTTCATTGGGAACTTTAATTTAGCAAGCAATGAGTTTACTAAAGAAAAAACGAAGCATGCTTTCATTCTGGATAATGATTGTGTGCTTCGTTTTTCTTTTAGGTTGCGACAACCAAAGCGCACCAACACAGAAACATTGCCATGCAGTGAAAACATTTCATCCAAAATATGCGAAAGGCTTTTGGATAGAATACTTCAATGGATTCACAGTCATCCACATTCGCGATGCTTACGACACCACAAAAACAGTTGAAGATTATGTGCTTTACCCAAGCGGAAAGGGAAAGCCATTAGATTGGAAAAAAGCGGTGGGTGTACTTACACCGGTTCAAAAAAATGTTTGCCTTTCTACCACTCAAATCGGTTTTTTGGACTTGCTTGGTTTGATTGATTCGGTGAGTGGAGTGGTGGATGAAAAACGCATTTACAATCCTAAACTTTTGAGCAACATCAAAGCCGGCACAGCAAAAAGCGTTGGTAACGATGGCGGCATGAACAGCGAAGGTATTTTTGCGTTGCAGCCTTCGCTTGTTTTTGCATATAGTTTCAATGAGGGCAATAGCAGCATTCCGAGACTGCAATCGCTTGGTTTGAGTGTAATGATGATTAATGATTACAATGAGCGTGACCCGCTTGGCAGGGCTGAATGGATAAAGGTTTTCGGTTGTATTTATGGATTGGAAGCCACTGCCGACAGCATTTTTTCGGTTGTGGAAAATGAATATAATGCTTTGAAACAAAGTGCGAAAATGCAAACTCAAAAGCCGACAGTGTTTTGCAACTTGCCGTGGAATGATGTGTGGTATATGCCTAGCGGAAGCAGCTATTTTGCAAATTTCATTAGCGATGCCGGTGGCGATTTTCTTTGGCGTGAGCATCAATCGGAACGTGTGCTGAATTTAGATTATGAAGTGGTTTATGCAAAAGCTGCAAAGGCAGACTATTGGCTAAACCCGAATGCTGCAAATGATTTGAATGAGATGAGCGCACAGAGCAAACGCTTTGAAAATTTTGCTGCATTTAGAAACAAAGGGGTTTACAACAATAACCTTCGCCAAACACCAACAGGTGGCAATGATTTTTGGGAGAGCGGAGTGGTGCAGCCTCATCTTGTGCTTAAAGATTTAATCGGCATCTTTCACCCCGAATTGGTAGAGGGGCATCGGTTAATTTATTACAAGCAGTTAGATTGATTTTTCAACCACATAGACACATAGTTTTCTAATGTTGTTTCAGTTATGCTCGCAACTTATGTTTTCTCTATAATTACTTTCTCTCCACATACAAAATGTTGTTTTTAATAGCATACAACATACTTTATGTGTCAGAGGAGTTGAAGAAAAGCTATGTGTATATATGGTTAAAGGGGTTTTAAAATTTAAGTGATAATTGTGTTTTCTGCTAAGCATGTTTTTCTGTTTATATCACTTACTGCATTGCTGTTGGTGATGTTTATTGCGCAATTATTTTTTGGTTCGGTGGATGTAAAACCCGGTGAAGTGATTTCAATTCTGTTAGGCAACCGCAGCAATGAAATTCTTTCGCGCATTGTTATAGAAAATCGCTTGCCGGGTGCCATTGGTGCATTGATTGCCGGAGCAGCACTTGCAGTGAGCGGATTGATGATGCAAATTTTGTTTCGCAATCCGGTGGCGGGTCCTTATGTTTTAGGCATGAGTGCAGGCGCAAACCTCGGTGTTGCAGCATTACTGATGGGTGCATCTTTTTTTTCGGTGAGTGGTTGGATGGGGAAATTTTTCTATTCCGAATGGGGCGTGGCACTTGCAGCCGCTGCAGGCTCATCGGCAGTATTCCTATTGGTGTTGCTGGTGGCAAAACGAGTAACACAGAGTGTTTCACTTTTAATCGTGGGTTTAATGTTGGGCAGCGCCATCAGCGCCATTGTGGAAGTGCTGCAAACGTTTGCCGGAAAAGATGAACTCAAACAATTTGTGTTGTGGACTTTTGCGAGTTTCAGGCATTTAACTGCTCAGCAAGTTTGGGTGATGGCATTGTGCTGCATTGTAGGTTTTGTTTTAAGTGCTTTGATGATAAAGCCTTTACAAGCCTTGCAGGGTGGTGAAAGTTTTGCGCAAACTGTAGGCATTGATGTGCGTAAAGCCAAACAAATCATTATCATTTCCACAGGCATTTTAGCCGGAACTGTTACTGCATTTTGCGGACCTGTTGCCTTCATCGGTTTGGCGGTTCCGCATTTGTGCCGTATGATTTTTAAAACCGCCAATTCGCTCACGCTGATACTTGCATGTGTTTTGGTTGGTGCAACAGTTTGCTGTTTTTGCAATGTTGCGGCAAGTTTGCCGGGTAGCGCTTATGCACTTCCGGTGAATGTGATTACCTCCATTCTGGGCGCACCATTTGTGGTTTACATCATCATCAAACAACCCAAAACCACATGATGCTGCAACTGCAAAACATAGATGTTGGATATAGAAAAAATCCGCTGCTGCATAATATTCAAGCCGAAGTTGCAGAGGGCAATTTTGTTGGTGTGCTTGGTGTGAATGGCATTGGCAAAAGTACATTGCTGAAAACAATTTCAGGCTTGCTAAAACCGCTTTCGGGCAAAGTTTTCATCAATCGGCAAGTGATTCACGAGTTAAGTTTTGAGCAAAAATCCGCCTTGGTGAGTGTGGCATCTACCGAGCGAGCTGAAATTTTATACATGACTGTTCGCGAGTTTGTGTCGCTTGGCAAAATGCGATTTACCAATGCTTTTAATTTGTTGTCATCAACGCATAAAAGTGATGTTGAGAAGATTATAGAATCGCTTAACCTTAGGCATCTTTCTGATAAATACATTGGCGAAATCAGTGATGGAGAAAAGCAGAAAGCAGTTATTGCGCGTGCAGTGGCGCAGGATACTCTGTTAATGATTTTGGATGAACCCACCGCCTTCCTCGATTTTAAAAACAAGCGATTGGTGTTTGAATATCTTGCTGCGCTTGCCCGCAACGAAGGGAAAATCATCATCGCATCATCACATGATTTAGAACTTGCTTTTGAATTTGGCACATCGTGGTGGGTGATTGACGAGGCGCGCAGCTTTAGAGTGGAGCAGCAAAAGGAGAAGGCACAAAAGCAACTTGGGGTTTGATGTTGGCTTGGCTCGTCTCATTCAAAGCGAATTTTTTGTGCAAGCGCGCTTTCTGTTGCAAGGCAATGCATCTTTTCTACCTTTGGCGTATTGTTTTAAGCACTTGAAAAACATTCTGCTAATAACGCTTTCGAGTATTTTTTTAACTGCGTTTTACTCCTGCAATTTTTTCAAAACAAAATTTATGGGCGAAGATGAGCCGCCTATTGCGCGAGCTAATCAGGCATATCTTTATGCAAGTGATGTTGAGGGAGTAACAAAGGGTTTGAGCGGGGAAGATAGCGTGAAGGTGCTAAAAGCCTTTGCCGAAAAGTGGGTGCGTCAGCAAATGTTGTTGCAGAAAGCTAAAGAGAACATTCCTGACGATGATCCGGGAATAATGCGCAAGATTGAAGATTACCGTCAGCATCTCACTTTATATGAATACGAAAAGGCATTGATTGCGGGCAAACTGGATACTTCAATTAAAGCGACTGAAGTTCAAAAATACTATGATGAGTTCGGCAAAAACTTTCCGTTGCAAAATGAGGTTCACTACATGCAATACATCAAGTTGAACGAAGACAAGCCCGATTTTAAAGACATCCGAAAACTGATTTTATCAGCCTCAAAATCTGATGAGGATAACGAGCGCATTGATGGTTATTCAAAAGTTAATGCCTCTAACTATGCTTACGGTTATCCGCTTTGGTATAGTTCCGAAAGTATAAAAACACTCTTTCAGTTATCTGCCAATGAGTTAAGCGGCTTGCAACAAAGCAGCAGGTTTAAGGAGTTCAAGCGCGATGATGGCACAATACTTTTTATTCGCATCATTGAAACTAAGCGGAAGGGTGATTTGATGCCCATTGAACTTGCGCGAACCGATATTGCAAAAATTTTGATTGAGAAGCGGAAAATGCGCTTGATAGAGCAGACCTATGAGCGCGCCTACCGCGATGGATTGTCTTCAAAAAAGGCGGAGATATTTGTGGACTGAACCCTGATGGTATTTACAACAAAATTGAAATGTTTTATTCAAACATCATGAATATGAAATCGCAGTTTAAACTGCTTATGATGCAGTTCCTTTTGATGCTAAGCGCCCACACTTTTGCGCAAACCGAAAAGGGAAACATTTCATCTGGCGCAGCCATAGACATGGCATCTACTTTTGTTGCTGCAACGCGCTACAACAACAGCTATTTCAATTTAAGCATCACACCCGGCTTGCAGTATTTTGTGATAAACAATCTTGCGGTGGGTGGCAATCTCAATTTCTCAATGAATGTTTTTCGCAGAGAAAAAGTTACTTCATTCCTTTCCGAAGTTGGTCCATCGGTGCGCTATTATTTTGGTAAGAAGAAAAAGCCGCAGCATAAGGGTTTTGCGCAGGTAAGTGGCGGATATGCCACTTCCACTTTTTTGGTTGACGGCAAAACTTCTAACCGCGATGGATTTTATGTTGGTGCAATGCTTGGCTTCGCATATTTTATCAATAAAAGTGTTTCGCTTGAAACATCTTTGGGCTTCAATTTCAACAAGCAAAAGGATGTTGAGCAAACAAATATCCCTTTCCGTGTGGGATTTAATATCTTCATTTTACCAAAGAATAAAAAGCTCTTGTTAGAGCCGCAGCCATGAGCTTTGTTATCATCAGTCAACAATTATCAATCGGAAATCAACGCACGAAAGGAATTTTGAATTTCAAGGTTCATGCACTTAGTTTCCTTTTCCTTTTTTCATGCTTTGTTTTTCCTGCAAAAGCACAACTGATTGCCGACAAGGTGGTTGCAGTGGTTGGCGACAATCCTATTTTGCTTTCCGACATTGAGTTGCAATATGTTCAGGCTAAAGCCCAGGCGCAGGATGAGCCGCTTCCTGATGATTTTCGGTGCCAGGTTTTCGATAAACTGATGTTGGAGAAACTTTTTTTAGCACAAGCTAAAATTGACAGTTTGGTGGCAAGCCCCGATGAGGTGGATGCTGAGTTAGATAGGCGGATTCGCTACTTCACATCCATCTTTGGTTCACGCGAAAAACTCGAAGAATACTACGGCAAATCCATAAATGAATTGAAGGACGATTTTCGCACAGACATTGAGTCGCAGATGATTTCCGATAAGATGCGCAACAAAGCGTTAGGCAATTTGAAAGTTTCGCCTGCCGAGGTGAAGGCATATTTTAATGCTATTCCCAAAGACAGTATTCCTTATTTTAATTCCGAGCTTGAATTGATGCAAATTGTGATGTTCCCAAAGGTGAACGATGAGCAACGCGACATTGCGAAAAAGAAGTTGCTTAAAATCAGAGATGACATTGCCAAAGGTTCCGATTTTTCGCTCCAAGCCATATTGTATTCCGAAGACCCCGGAAGCAGCGTTGATGGAGGTAATTTGGGGATTATTGAACGTGGTGAATTGGTGCCTGAGTTTGAGGCTGTGGCTTACCGTTTAAAAGAAGGTGAGCTGAGTGATATTGTGGAAACGCCATTCGGTTTTCACATCATTATGCTTGATGAAAAAAGAGGTGAGCGCCTGAAGGTACGCCACATTCTAATTAAGCCTCGATTGGTGCAGCAGGATTATCTTGACTGCAAAGCAACAATGGATAGCATTAAGCACCAGTTGGATGTTGATTCAATGACTTTTAAAGAAGCTGTAGGGCGATTTTCAATGGATGAGCAATCGAAGGCAGTGGGTGGTTTGATGACAAACAACAAAAGCGGAACTTCTTATTTTGAAAAAAGTGAAATTGAAGGGAACCTGATTTTTGCCATTGATAAAATTAAAGTTGGAGAGTACACCGATGTGCTGCCTTTTGCTTCCATGGAGCGCACAGGCGAACAAAAACAAGGCTATCGCATTGTGTATTTAAAAAGTGAAACCAAGCCTCACAAAGCCAACTTGCAGCAGGATTATCCTAAGATTCAGGTGGCTGCTAAAAACGAGAAAACGCAACGTGAGTTGGAGCGTTGGGTGAATTTGTATAAGGATAAAACCTACATCCGCTTGGAGCCTGATTTCCGCGATTGTGAAACAGCTGCCAAATGGATTAGAAAGGGTGATTAAATAAATTGCAGCAGTTATGTTAGACATTATTTTACTCGTTTTCTTTGGATTCAGAATCCACCGTTTAGCCACCGAGAAAGGCTTAAGCCCGCGAAAGTGGATAATGAACTTTGTGCTAAGCTATTTTGCTGTTTGCATGATGTTTGCCATTGTGTTGGTTGCAAACTTTGGAGTTGAGCAACTTGCCGACAAGGAAGTTCAGGCACAGTTGTCGCCTTACATGATAATTATGCTTGTGGTTTTGGTGGGGTTGTTCCTAATCTTCCAATACAAATTGAAAGGCTACCCTGATGCGGAATACTATGATGAAGAGCCGCCTTCCCCAACATCTGCAAACGAACCGCCTAAAAAAGATTTGTCTTACTTCCGCTAACGATTAGTTCAGCGAATTCTTCAATTGGCTGTAGCTTGTAATTTCTTCCTGCTGTGTGAGGTTATTGCTGTCGCTGCAATTCAACTCCACTTTTTTGGCTTTGATGTTGGTTACTCTGTTTCCCGGGTCGGGGTGAGTGCTCAAAAACTCAGGAATGCCTTGGCTACCAATCTTTTCAAAGAATGAGGCTGCGCCATCAGCCCTGTAACGCGTTGGACACAAGTATTGAACCGAAAAGTTATCGGCTTCTGTTTCGTGGTTTCTGCTGAATTTTAGTGCAATCAGTTGTGCGCTGATTTGCGCAATTTGTTGTGCATTACCACCTATGAACGAAAGCAGAGTTTCAATTCCGTAAATCTCAGTGAGTTGCCTTGTGGAATGCCTGCGGTCGGCATGTGCCATTTCATGCCCAAGCACGCCTGCAAGCGATGATGCATCATCCAAATACTTTATCAAACCTGTGTAGATGTAGATGTAACCACCCGGAGTGCAAAATGCATTGAGTGTGGCATCATCTTTAATGAGATTTAGCTTCCACTCAAAATCGTTTTGGTGTTCAAACTTTCCACTGGCAAAAAGCGCATCGCGCATGGCATATAAATAATCGTAGGATGCTTTGTACTGAACAGGGCTCATTACAGGAAATTCCTGCGGGTTGCTTTCAATGTATTGAACTGTTTGTAATCCAAATGCTCTGTCATCCTGAATAGTGAACAGATTGATTTTTTTGCAACTCTGTGCAGCAAAAACAAATGCTAAAAGCGTTATGCCGATTATCTTATTCATGCTGCAAACTAAACGGATAATACGCTGATTTAATAATCAAACATCAGGCGGCATTTGCCACACTCAAATTCACCCCGAAATCAAGTTCCATTTGTTCAATCAGTTTTCTTGCTCCATTCAAATGTTCGTGCTCGAGTGATTGCTGCTTACAGCGCAACAGTTTGTTGATGTATTGTTTGCGCTCGCTGGCAAGCCATTGCGACATGTAGTAAAGCACGTGAATGCAAAGGTCATTGTCTTCGTAAATGGGTTTGCCTTTTGAAATTTTTGAATAGCGCACAAAAGTTTTGGCGCAGGTTTCATATTCCTGCAAAGCAAAATAGCCGAACATCATGCAAACAAAAATGCTATCTAAACTTGCGGTGATGTTCACCTGTTGGTAGGAAAACAGTAAATCTTCCAAAATACCCACTGCTTGCTTTATGTCTCTTTTATTGCCAAGCAGCAACATGCCTGAATAAGTAACCGACAAATTCAGATGGTCGTTCACAAACATTTTTTCTGAAAGCAATGGCATGCGCAACATTTCGCTGCATCTGGTTTTCACAGTTTCAATTTCCTCTTTATCTTTTTCGATGTCCACTGCCGCACAACTGTGAATGCGATGACTGTATTTCGATAAATAAAATGTTGCCTTAACGGTGAGCGAAAAAATTTCTGGGATGTTTACATAGTTCTTCCAGAAGTTCACTTTTGTGTAATGCTGCTGCATCATTTGATAATCGCGCTTGCCATCGGGACTATCTAAATTGATGAATGTGGAGTTTAGCTTCAGGAAGTTTACATTGCTCATTAAGTCAAGCAAGGGAGGGAAAACAAGGTAAGAGTGATGAGCTAAATCGTGTTCAAATTCTTTTATCTCTTGCAAAGTTTCATCGGTGTGGAAATCGCCCGGCAAGAAGTAATATTTGATGTATAGAACAGCATAGCGGCTTAGCAGCGAAACGCTGCGAACTGAATTTGAAATATGCCGGTTGAAAAAAATTAAATGATCGCGCACTTCATCCGATGTAACAGTTTTTTCGCTGTTAACATTGAAGTTTTTTCGCAGTATGAAATAAATTTCATGCAATAGTTTTTCGCTTTCCATCACCTGCATCATTTGCTGGTGAAACTTATTGCCACGGCTGAGTTCTTTCACCAAATATGCTTGCTGAAATTTTATTTGCAGCACAAACTTCTGCGTTGTGAAGTCCTCTGTTTTTTCGGCAATGTCAAGCAGCACATCAGCCAGAAAGTTTGCTTCATTCAGCGCTCCCGCATTCAACTTTTGCAGCAATAACGAAACGTTTGGCAATAGGTATGTTGGGTAGTTTAGCGCCAAATAGAACGATTGCTTAAATGTGTATGAAGCCAACTGGTTCAGTGCAAGCCGATGCTTTGGCTCTTTTGATTCATAGATAAGTTCAGGAAGATTTCCCCACTTGTTTTCCTGCTGCCTTTGCTTGATAACTGTAACTAATTTCAGCGATAGCTTCGAGTTGTGGCTCGCAAGCATTTCACAAAAGCACTCGAAATGAAAATCATCTAAACACCAAACGAATTTTTCGATGGTGAGTAGTTCATCTGCCGATGGAAATTGATTTTCTGCTAACACTTAGTGCTATGTTGATTCGCAGCACTAAGATTAAATTTTTCTGCTATTCTTTGAAGCCTCTTCGTTTAGAAAAGATTCACGAACCCCAACTGAACCACCACTCCACGCGGATACAGTGAATAATTCCTATCCACCACGGTGTGCAAAACGTTGTAAGAAACCATTACAGGGAAAAAGAAATTCCTGCTTTGAAGCAAATTGTAGCCTACTCCAATAAGCAAAGCCGGAATTGTTTTTTGAATGCGCGGAAATTCCACTTTGTAAGAAAAATTTGGTGGAACACCGGTGGTGGTTAAGTAGGCATTGAAAATGTCATCCAAGTCGCGATGCAGCACCTCAAACCTTGCACGCGCAAAAAATCCCTTCCAAATGTTGTACTGCACAAAAACACCCCCGCCATAAGTATGAAACCTTGCATTGGCAAAAAATCTAAAAGTGCCTGATGGGTCGCTGAATTCTAAGTTTGAAAAACGTGTGTAGAAATAGGTTACACCACCGCCTAAGTACAAGCCTTTATTACTTCCTGATTTTTGGTTTTTGGGAGCCCAAACCTGATAGCCCACATAAGGCGAAAGTCCTAAATCAATTTGGTTGCTACCTATTGAGAAGTTAAAGTTCGGTTCGATGATAAACTTACTGAGGTCGAGTTTTTTTTTCTTTTTGAAGGGTTGGAAATCGTTTTTAGCTTCAGGAGTTTCGGTTTGCTGCCATTCGCCTTTTTTCACTTTTGGCGATGGTGGCGGCAAATCATCTTCCTGAGCCATCAAGCTCATGCCGGCAACCAATAACGTTAACCAAAGAATATGTTTCATATCAATCTGTTCTGTTCTAAACGTTTGAAGTTCGCAATAAGTTGTTTGTGTTGGTGAAACTACAACCTAATTTTTCAAAAAATTGGCAATGGAAAAATATGACAATTTCGTGATGAATGCTTAGTCTAATGTTTGCCCCTGGTTAGCACTAAGCTCCAGCATTTTGGCAAACATATCATCCTTGAGGTCGTTGTAATAATAATAAACCGGGTTTACAGGGTTGCTGCCTTTAAGCACTTCGTAGTGTAAGTGCGGACCGGTTGATTTTCCAGTGTTGCCCACCAAACCAATCACATCACCACGCTTTACTTTTTGCCCTCGTTTCACCTTGAACTTTGAAAGGTGTGCGTAGCGTGTGCGATAGCCATAGCCGTGGTTTACAACAATTTGATTGCCGTAGCCTTTATAGGAGTATTCAACTGTTTCCACCACACCATCGCCCGTAACATAAACCTCGGTGCCCACCGGTGCAGTAAAATCCATTCCTTCATGAAACTTCGGAACTTTGTAAACCGGGTCGGTGCGCATGCCAAAGCCCGAAGCAAGTCGCGTTAAGTCCTTATTGATTATTGGCTGAATGGAAGGTAGCGAACTGAGCATTTGCTCGCGGTTGTTTATCATTTCGGCAATTTGGTCGTAGCTCTTAGATTGAATTGCCATTTGCCTGCGCAACTTATCCATGCGCATGGAGATGTTTTTCATCATTTCACCGTGGTCATACTTTTCAAGCGAGCGGTATTTGTTTACGCCACCGGCTCCTGCTTGCCACACTTCGTTGGGGATGGGGTCGCTTTCAAACAACACCCGGTAAACATTCCCATCGCGGTAATGCAATTCTTCCAACACCTCGTTTAACCTAACCATCTCGCTGTTTAAAATGGCGTAGCGGTCTTTCATGGCAGTAAGTTCATTCTTTAGAATTTTCTCTTTCGGTGAGTCAATGAACATGTATGCCAGCGAAGAAATACCAAGAGAAAAAACTATTGATGCACATAGAAAGGCGAATAGCCTGAACAGCCGCGAACCCCAACTCACTACCGCTTTTTCATAGCTGAGTGTTTGGGTGTTGAAAATGTATTTCTGTGTTCGCTTGAAAAGTTTCATGCTTGCTAAATGCTGTGCAACTATAACTAAATCAGCGCGGTTTAACTTTTAAAAGATTTGAAAAACAAAGCGGGTTAAACAAATTCGATAATTTTTTTGATGCGCCCGGGTTGTGCCCAATTACACGTACCCTGCATTCTTAACGAACTCAAGTAGTCTTGAATAATTGGATTGGTCAATTTTTGGTGAGTTTCTTTAGCTTCGGAAAGAGTATGAGCTCCTATGAAAGCGTTCAAAGATTGATTACCTTGCCAACTCCCCAGAGTTTTATCGGGTGGCAACATTTTGGGTGCAAAAAAGCTATCACCAAACGCTTTCCAAATAATTTTGTAAGGCGCAAAACTATATTCACCTATCCCAAGCAAAGCCCACCAATAGCCTTTTTTTATCCAAGCGTTGATGAGTACTCCTTTTCTGCTTTCTAATGATTTTCTGTGACTCATCAAATAAGCGAACAAGCCATCATCACTTCTTAACTCTTCCAGGTCAATCGGCTTTCCACTGCTATTGTGAGGAATAAGTATAACTTTTTCCGGTACGGGGTCATTTACTGTAAGCGTTGTGGATACCACTAAGGGGAAGACAAACTTCGAGTTGACAGTAAAGCATTCACCATACTTATTTGATAACTCAACCTTATTGTTCGGTAAAACTTTGTAAGTGCTGAAGAAGAAAATATCATTTGCTCCGCAAGTGTTTACTCCCTGACGCGGCTGAAGATGTTTTGCCAAGGGAATTTTTTTGAAACTATTTAGTCGCGATTCAATTTCATCATTTTCTATAACAGTTAATGGGTCGGTTGAGTTAAACAATGGCTTTGCTTTTAAAGAAATCCAATTGTCATTTTTTAATATGTGATACTTGACCGGGAATGTTTGTTTTTTATTACGAAAAAACTGGGCTAAGCCATACCTTGCAAGTACGTTTTCAAAAATTTTTGAGCCGTTAAAGTCTAATATGTCTTCTACACAAAAATCAATTCCCTTTACGCAATAATTTCTGAACTCTTGATTAGCTCCATCATTTTGAAAAATTGAAAGCGGAAGAAAGAAAATAGCTTTCCCGTTAGGCTTTAAATTGCTGTGAATTGCCTTCAATAAAATGAGTGATGCAATATCTGTTCGCGCATTTCCCAACAGTAAATCCTTTTGATTGGCAACCAACCCAAATTCAATAAAAAGATGTTTTATTTTTTCCTTATAGCATTCATCAAGGTCAGTAAAATTTACCCATGGCGGATTACCAACAAGTAAGTCTGCTTGAATTTCATTTTTCTGAAACAGAATGTCGCCTTCAATGAAATTTGACTTGGGAAAACGGATAGAAAACTTTGAGTTGATGCGCGTGAAAAAATTTGATACAAATTTTCCATTTAGTTCAACTCCATAAAGGCGATTGATTTTTTCGTCATCAAGTTGAATTTTTTTTGAACTTGCCAACGAAAGAAAGGCTTCAATGAAAGCACCTTCACCTGCTGTTGGGTCTAAAATGGTAGCACCGTTAAGCCAAGCATCAAAAAAATGTTTTTCTACAATTTTCTCTGCCCAATAATCTGGTGTAAAAACTGCTCCAAATTTCCGGTTGTAATTATCTGCCAAATCTGAAACGTTCATAATTACAATTCTTAAATTCTTGAATAGCGCTTATTCTTTTATCTGCATCCGCCTTTACCCTATTGTAATGGGTTAAAGCTAAGTCACAGAAGATTTCAAAAAAGTCGGGATAAGAACGATGCCAATCTATTTCGTCCCAAACCTGATTGATGGTGTAATTCATCCTCACTTGTCCGGTACCTAAGTTTTCAATTCTGTACGTGTCTTTAGGAAGGCAGTGAAATGGAGCTATTCGGATATACTCAATATCTCTACTGTCATTTTTTGTTCCCGATTTGTTGTGTCCAAATTCAGCTATCATAAAAATACCTTTGTCATTCGCCATGTATTTTAGAAGATTGCCTACAGCACAAACACCGCCATCCGAGTACCTTGAGGTGTCTAAGTCTTTTGTTTTTACATCAAACCCGAAAAGTTGATTTTCGATTTTGCAAGCAAAATCAAAAATTGTTCGTCTGCCGGGAATAGCTAATGGTTCTCATAATCTAATCTATCACAGATTGATTGCCAGTTTTCTGTAATCTTTTTTTCAATCATTGCGCCAAAAGCTCTTGAGTCTTCCCGCTCTGAAATTCCGGAGCGAAGTTCATCAAACAACAATGAAACGCTTTCTTCAATTTCCTTTGATACTTTCTGAAAGTCCATGTTGCGAATTTATTCTTTAAAGGAACTATCGGGTTGTTGTTGCCAACATCTTCAACACCTAATCCCTAAAATCCCTTCCGGTGAGGTTTAAAAAAAGTCCTTCCAATCCGTGGGGTTGGTTTGCTGCAAGAAGGGTTGATAACTCATCCATCACCATAATTTTGCCTTGGTCGAGCAATGCAACTCTTGTGCAAAGTTTTTCAGCTTCGTTTAGTAAGTGCGAGGTATAGATTAAAGTTGTTCCTTTTGCATTCAGTTGTTTCAAATACTCAATAATGGCATGGCGCGATTGCACATCAACACCGGTGGTGGGTTCATCCAAAAACAAAATTTTGGGTTCATGAATAACGCCAATGGCAATGTTCAGTCGGTTTTTCATACCGCCAGAAAATCTGGAAACCGGCTTTCGGGCAACGTGATGCAGCCCTAACACCTGCAATAGTTCATCCGTTCGTTGCGCAATTTTCTTTGCATTCAAGCCAGCCCATGCACCAAAAAACTCAAGGTTTTCAACCGGACTAAGTTCCTGATAGAAGGAGTGAAACTGCGGCACAAAGCCAAACAATTTTTTTACTGAATTATTGTGTTCGGCAGTGTTATTCCCCAAAAAACTGATGTTGCCTGAATGCGGTTGCAAAATGCCGGTCATCAAATTCATTAATGTGGTTTTGCCTGCACCGTTGGGTCCAAGCAAACCAAACCTTTCGCCCGCTGCAATTTCCAAACTAAAATTATTGAATGATAGACCGGTGTCAAGCCCGTAGCTAAAAGAAAGGTTTTGAATAGAAATTGCCGCGTTGTTCATAACTGCCGCGCGAAAGTATGTTTTCTCAAGGTTTTGGCGGTGGTGTGATTGCCATCGGCACTCCAGCCCGGTGGTTTCAGCATCAGCTTGATTTTGTTTATCAGTTTTTTTTCGCGCTTCACTTCCTGCAGCAATTCTTTTAGTGGCTGAAATTGAATGGCAAAAAAGTTTTCTGCGTCAATGGGTTTCAAAATGCCGTAAACAGGCGGTTCATGGTATTCTTCATAAGTGCCAAAAAGACGATCCCACACAGAAAGTATTTCGCCATAATTCCTGTCTAAATACTGAATGTTTTTGCCGTGATGAACACGATGAACATCGGGTGTAACCAACACTTTGTTTAGCAGTGGCAACTTGCCCACCAGCGATGGATGAATATGCTCCAGTACGCCCCAAACACGCGAAATGCTTCTCACTGCAATGAACATCAGCGGATGTATGCCCAGCAAGCACATCCAAATGAAAAACGGTGGATTGTAAATGAAATCGAACATCGAGCCTCGAACTGCCGATGAAAGGCGCATTTCTTCGGTGGTGTGGTGTGCGGTGTGAAAGCACCACAGCAGGCGCACTTCGTGTTGCAGCCTGTGCGAAACATAAAACATAAGGTCGTAAAGAACGAAGCAAAGCAGCCAAATGTGCCAGCCAAAGCCAAGCTCCATCAGGCGATGGTGATAAAGCCAATAACAAACAGAAAAGTAAAAAACAACATCAGCTAATGCTTCTAAACCAAACACAAACAAGCCCGAAAGCAGGCTTACTGCCCCACTTTTATGGTTTAACTTTTGCCCCTTAAACTTCAACAAAACTATTTCTGCCACTATCATGGCAATTACCAGTGCAATCAAGCCCGGTTGCAAGGTTTGCGCTAAGACATCCAAGCGCTCAAGCTGTTGTTCTATCTGGCTTTGCATGGTATAAATGTAGTCTTATGTTCCATTTTTATTGTTTCTGGTTCATTTTATTCTGTTTAATCTTTTAACATTATTATTGAACAAGGCGTTTGGAAGTATCAAAATGCGACTTACTTTTGTTTAAAATTTAGACGATGTAGTTAAACGAAATCGCGAATCGTTCAACTTAAAGCATTATACTGTTTATTTCTTAACAACTTAAATTAAACAAAATGACAAACGCCTTAGACTTCAGCAGTAACATTTATCAATACGACAGCGTATTGCGCCCCTATGCACACAACCTTACCAAAAGCCGCGAGGAAAGTGAAGATTTGATTCAAGACACTTTTTACCGCGCAATTGCCAACCAGGACAAGTTTGTGGAGGGCACCAACATTAAAGCATGGTTGTTTACCATCATGAAAAACATTTTCATTAACAACTATCGCAAAAATTCAAAGCGCCTGATTATTCACGACAACACCGAAAACGGCACTTTGTTAGAAAATGCTTCCAAGCAATCAGCCCGCAATGATGGCGACCGCACATTCATGCGCGAGAACATCCGCAAAGCCATTGAAGGGGTGAGCAAGGATTTTACCGAGCCATTTATGATGTATTTTGAAGGGTTTAAGTACCAAGAGATTGCCGAGCGTTTGGAATTGCCGCTTGGAACTGTAAAAAGCAGGATATTCTTTGCCCGCAAGGAAATTCAGAACCGTTTAAAAGACATGGGTATTGTTCACTCAGCCAACTGATTTACCACTATTTAAAAGGGCGTTTAGTTAACGCCCTTTTTGATTTTAAAGCAAGAAAATATGACATCCAAAAAAGTGGTGGTGATTGGTTCCGGTTTTGCCGGCTTGAGTGCAGCGGCATTGCTTGCCAAGCAGGGGCATGGGGTAACCGTTTTGGAAAAGAACGAACAAACCGGTGGCAGAGCAAGAGTGTGGGAAAAAGATGGATTTCTGTTTGATATGGGTCCGAGCTGGTACTGGATGCCGGAAGTGTTTGAGTCGTTCTATAATCTATTTGGTAAAACCACTGCCGATTTCTATGAATTGGTTAGGCTGAATCCTTCCTACCGAATTTTTTACCAAAACCATGAACAAGTGGATGTCCCTGCTTCGGTGCAGGAACTGGAAGCATTGTTTGAAAGCAAAGAAGAGGGTAGCGCTAAAAAACTTCGTGCATTCCTTACCGATGCAAAGTATAAATACGATACGGCAATGAAAGAGTATGTGCATCGCATCAGCGACAGCATCACCGAATTTTTCGATTTCAAGCTGCTGCTGAAAAGCTTTCAAATACAGTTATTTCAATCGCTGCGTAGCGAGGTGCGCAAAAAGTTCAAGCATCCGCATTTGGTTAGTTTGCTCGAATTTCCGGTGCTTTTTTTGGGTAGCACACCCGATAAAACACCTGCGCTTTACAGCATGATGAACTATGCCGACCTTTCACTCGGCACATGGTATCCCATGGGTGGCATGAACAAAATAGCTCAGGCACTTACCAAAATTTGCGAGGAAAACGGTGTGGTTATTCATTGCAATGCCGAGGTAAAGCAAATACGCACCATTGATGGTAAAGCCAAAAAGGTTTTCACCTCAGCAAATGTTTATGAAGCCGATGTGGTGGTGGCAGCGGGTGATTATGAGCACATCGAGCAGCGGCTGTTGCACGAAGATTTTCGGCAGTATGATGAAACTTACTGGGAAAGCAGGGTGATGAGTCCAAGCTCGTTGTTGTTTTACTTGGGTGTGAACAAAAAAGTACCCAACCTGAAACATCACAATCTTTTTTTCGATGCTGATTTTGACACACACGCCAAAGAAATTTATGGCACACCCCAGTGGCCCACCAATCCATTGTTTTACGCTTGCGTGCCCTCAAAAACCGATGCAAGTGTTGCCCCCGAAGGCTGCGAAAACATCTTTTTGCTGATGCCGCTTGCCCCCGGCATTGAGGACACCGATGCACTGCGCGAAAAGTATTTCAACATCTTTTTAGAAAGGCTCGAAGCACGTGCAGGTGAACCAATCCGCAACAACATTGTTGTGAAACGGAGCTATGCCATTAGCGATTTCAAAGCCGATTATCACTCATTTAAAGGTAATGCTTATGGCTTAGCAAACACACTAATGCAAACAGCAGTTTTTAAACCCAAAATGAAAAGCACAAAAGTGAACAACTTATTTTTTACCGGTCAGCTAACCGTTCCGGGTCCGGGTGTTCCGCCAAGCATTATCAGCGGACAAATTGTGGCAAGTGAAATAGAAAAATTAGTGGCGCACGGAAAACTTTAACTAAATACTACCTACAATATATGTTTCAACTTTTTGAAAAAACATCTGCCGATTGCAGCAGAATCATTACTCAGGAATACAGCACATCTTTTTCGCTGGGCATTAAAACCCTGCACAAAAAATTTCACGCGCCCATCTATGGCATTTATGCTTTTGTGCGCCTTGCCGATGAAATTGTGGACACCTTTCACGGATTCAACAAGCCTGAACTGCTTGCAAAATTTAAGTTAGATACTTACGAAGCCATTGAACAAAAAATCAGTTTGAACCCAGTGCTTCAATCTTTTCAAAAAGTGGTGAATGAATATGAAATTCCATTGGATTTGATTGAGGCTTTTTTCCGAAGCATGGAAATGGATTTAACCAAAACGGCTTACGGCAAAGAAGGCTATGAAGAATACATCTACGGAAGTGCAGAAGTGGTGGGTTTAATGTGCCTGAAGGTATTTGCTGAAAAAAATGAGACATTGTATGTTTCGCTAAGGTTGCCCGCAAAGGCGCTGGGCGCTGCATTTCAGAAAGTTAATTTTCTGCGCGATATGAAAAGCGATTTTGACGAGCGTGGCAGAATCTACTTTCCGGGAATTGACTTTGATAACTTCCGCGAGGAGTCGAAAAAGCAAATTGAGCATGAAATTGAACATGACTTCAAAGAGGCTTTATCGGGCATTCAAAAACTTCCTTTTGAAGCTCGCGAAGGCGTGATGCTTGCCTATAAATACTATTTGACTTTGTTTCGAAAAATAAAGTCTGCACCTGCTTCAAAGCTAAAAGAGATGCGCATCCGTGTGCCCGACACACAAAAAATCTTAGTGCTTTTTTCCACCATTCTCCGCACACGAACACAAGCGTTATTGGCTTTTTAAAAGGCATGGAAAAGTACACTTACTTGTTGTTGAATTTGTTTACCATTTCAATTCCTCTTGCCCTTTCGTTTGAAAGTAAAGTGCAGTACTTCCGCAAATGGAAACATCTGTTTCCTGCCATCCTCTTCACTGCCATCGGTTTTTTGATTTGGGATTTCTACAAAACCAAGTTTGGCGTTTGGCATTTCAATGATGCCTACACCATCGGCATACAATTTTTTGGCTTGCCCATTGAGGAGTATCTATTCTTCATTACAGTGCCATATAGCTGTCTGTTTATCTATGAAGTGGTTAACTATTATGTGCGCAAAACATACTTTTCAACACACACACACGCCTTTTTATGGTTGTTGAGTGTGGCATCGCTCATCGCATCATTTTTCTTTTTGAATAAGTCATACACTTGGAGTGTGCTGTTTGGTGTGGCATTTCTGCTACCCATTTTGATGTTGCTATTAAACGGCATTCAACTCCAAAACTTCTTTATCATGTTTTGCATTTCCATTTTGCCCATGCTGGTGGTGAATGGTTTGCTCACGGCATTACCTGTTGTAATTTACAATAATGCCGAAAACACGGGCTTGCGGTTCACCACCATGCCGGTTGAAGATTTGCTTTACAACTTGATGATGCTGGGAACCAACGTTTCCTTTTTTGAATGGATGCGCAGCCGGTTAGTGGTTGGCAGCATCAAAAGGGAATTACCCATAGTACAGCTATTTTAGCGCGTGCCGGTAAAGTAATAAGGCTTTACATCACTAGGGTTAGTTTTGCTTGTTGCGCTACCTGAAATAGTAAGATTTTTACCACTTAAATTAGCAGAACCTGTAAAACGGTAGGTGTCTGTAAAGCCAAAAATTAAGCCATCTTCATTTACTGTTGCTGCTGATGAAGAAGTGATTTTAGCATTTTGAATGGTGGCGTAAGTGGCGAATGAACTAAGCCAAGGGGTTTGCAACTGCACTCTAATGGTTGAGTTGTCAACTTTCTCAACAATCACTCTTTGAATAGCTTGCCCCGATTGTCCGTTATAGGTACCCACCCAGTCATCTGCATTTCGTTTGCCACAAGAAGTGATAAAGAGAAGGGAAGCCAGAAACATTATTGCTAAGTAACGCATATCATTGATTTTGCGGCTAATGTATAAAATGAGATTTTATTTCAAATCAAGCAGCCTGAACTTGTTACAAACCATTTCTGTTTTTTCAGTTTAGTAGCTTATTTTCGCCCGCCTTTTTTATTGATGAGTTATTAGTGGTGAGTAATTTCTGAACAGTAAAGTTGTTATTGCACTAAAATCATCACTAATCAATCATTACTAATTGTTACCTAATGAAGAACATTCGCAACTTCTGCATCATAGCACACATTGACCACGGCAAAAGCACGCTTGCCGACCGCCTGATTGAAACCACCAAAACCATCAGCGAACGCGAGATGATGGACACTGTGTTAGATAACATGGATTTGGAGCGTGAGCGCGGCATCACCATCAAAAGCCACGCCATTCAAATGGATTTTGTGCGCAATGGCGAAAGGTTTGTTTTGAACCTGATTGACACCCCCGGGCATGTGGATTTCAGTTATGAAGTTTCGCGCTCGCTGGCTGCTTGCGAAGGCGCACTGCTGCTGGTGGATGCCTCGCAGGGCATTCAGGCGCAAACCATTTCAAACCTTTACTTGGCGGTTGACCAAGGGTTAACCATCATCCCGGTTATCAACAAAATTGATATGCCGGGCGCCATGCCCGAAGAAGTGGAAGACCAGGTGATTGACCTCATCGGCTGCAAGCGAGAAGAAATTATCCGTGCCAGCGGAAGAACAGGTGAAGGCGTGGACAAAATTTTTGATGCCGTGCTCGACCGCATTCCCGCACCAAACGGCAAGGAAGACGGACAACTGCGCGCACTGATTTTTGATAGTGTGTTCAACAGCTTCAGGGGCGTGATTGCCTATTACCGTGTGATTGACGGCAGCTTGAAGAAGGGCGATAAAATCAAATTTGTGAACACAGGTGCCATCTACAATGCCGATGAAGTGGGCATTCTGCGTTTTGATTTGGAACCACGCCCCGAAGTGAAAACGGGCGATGTGGGCTATGTTATCACAGGCATTAAAAACGCCAAAGAAATTAAAGTGGGCGACACCATTACTTTGGCAAACAACCCCACCACCGAATCCATTCATGGTTTTGAGGATGTGAAGCCGATGGTTTTTGCAGGTATTTATCCCATGGACAATGATGATTATGAAGACCTTCGCGATTCATTGGAAAAGTTGCAACTCAATGATGCATCCTTAGTGTTTGAGCCTGAAACTTCTATTGCGTTGGGCTTTGGTTTCCGTTGCGGATTTTTGGGATTGCTGCACTTAGAGATTGTGCAGGAACGATTGGAGCGCGAGTTCGACATGACCATCATTACCACCGTTCCGCAGGTGAGCTACAATGCGTTCCTCACCAACGATGAAGAAATTGTAATCAACAATCCGGCTGACATGCCCGATGTGCAGCGTATTGCAAAAATTGAAGAGCCTTACATCCGTGCGCAAGTGATTACCAAGCCTGAATACATTGGCGCTATCATGAACTTGTGTATGGATAAGCGCGGCATTCTAATCAACCAAAACTACCTCACACCCGAGCGTGTTGAGTTGAGTTTTGAAATGCCGCTGGCAGAAATCGTGTTCGATTTCTACGACCGTTTAAAATCCATTTCGCGCGGCTACGCTTCTTTCGATTATCACCAAATCGGATACCGAGAAGGTGATTTGGTTAAGATGGATATACTGTTGAATGCTGAGCAAGTGGATGCTTTCAGCGCAATGATTCACCGCACCAAAGCCGAAGATTTCGGCAGGAGGATGTGTGAAAAATTGAAAGACATTATTCCACGGCAGCAGTTCATGATTCCCATTCAAGCGGCAGTGGGTTCAAAAATCATTGCCCGCGAAAACATTTCGGCATTGCGAAAGGATGTTACCGCAAAGTGCTACGGTGGCGACATTTCGCGCAAGCGCAAACTATTGGAAAAGCAAAAGAAGGGCAAGAAGAAAATGCGACAGTTCGGCAAGGTGGAAGTGCCGCAGGAGGCTTTCATTGCGGTGTTGAAGTTGAATGATTGAGGTTTAAATAAATTGCTCAATCAATTTTTTTACAACTTTATGTTGTGGAAAATTCAGTTTCAAATTTCAGTAGCAACATTCAGCAAAAACTTGGTGATATAAACTTACTCATCAAAACCAAAAGTGCAGATGCTGAACCAAGGATTTTGGATTTAATGCAGCTTGCGCATTCCGAAAAAAATAATGAACTGTTATCGAAGCTTTACACCTCTCTTGCAAAAGTTGAGCTGCTTTTGCATTTCAACAATAGCAAAAGCATTGAGTATGGAATGTTAGCAAAAGAACATGCTGACCGAAATGTGAGTTTCGAGGTTAAAATTGGAGCTTTAGTAATTTTGGGCAGAGCCTTCCAGCGTAAACGCGATTATGTTGCCGCACAAAATTTTTTTCTTGAAGCATTGTCGCTTTTTGAGGAAATCACTGAATATGATGCTCAGCTTGCAGAAGATTTTGCGTTTCTGAATTTGTTTATTGGAACACTATATGTAAACATTGGCATGTACTCATTTGCCGATGAATACTTTGATGTAGCCCGGAAGCGTTTTTTTGATATAAATCATCAAAGCGGCATTCTCATTGCAAAGCAGTCGCAGGCATCCAACCTTTTTCATGTTAAGCAGTTTGACAAAGCGCTCGAAATTTTTGAAGAGCTAATTTCAGCTTATGAAAATTTGAATGATGACAATCTGCAAATTGTTTTAGATTATGCTGGGCAGATTTATGCTGACCGATTGAAATTTGACAAAGCAGAAGATTACCAACTTCGCGCACTTGAGGTCAGAAAGCGAATAGGCAATGAGTCGAGACTGAGCTACTCCTATTTTTCTCTTGCCAAAATTTACTACAAGACGGGTAGGAGGGAAGAAGGTGATAAGTGTTTTGAGTTATTGAAAGACATCATTCAACGCTATCCTGAAAACTTTACAGATAGTTTATTGCTTGATATCTATTGGGATTTACATGGCGAGCGTGGCGACTACGAAAAAAGCTACAATTACTACAAACAAATAAATCCGCATGTTGCCGACCCCGAAGTGTTGGAAACCATGTTGCGAACTGTTTTATTGGCTGAGCGCGAAAAGCAAAAAAATGCCATGGAGCAGGCGCAGCAGCTTCGGAGGTTGAACATGGATATGAGTAACTATGCAAAACAATTAGAAGCAAGCAATAAGGATTTGAAGAACTACGCTCACGTAACGTCACATGATTTGCGCGAGCCGTTAAGGATGGTTTCTGCCTATATGTCCATTTTGGAGAGTAAAATTGGAGAAAAGTTAGACGAGCAAGAACGCACATTTTTGAAGTTTGCCGTAGAAGGAAGCAGACGCATGGATGAAATGATTACAACCATGCTTGAATCGGCAAAAGGAGCAAAGGCAAAGTTTCAATCTGTTGATTTGAATAAAGTAGTTACTACAGTGAGGGCTAACCTTTTTAGGTTGATTCAAGATAAAAACGCGTTAGTAATATCAGAGAATTTGCCATTTGTTTCGGGAAGCGAAATTGAGCTTGTTCAGATTTTTCAGAATCTGATTACTAATGCACTGAAATATAATGTTAGCACAATCCCGGAGGTAAGTATCAGCGCAAAAACCGATGGAACATTTGTTGATATATTGGTTGCTGATAATGGTGTAGGCATAGATGAAAGCAAACGTAATTCAGTTTTTGAAATGTTTTCGCGGGTTGAAAACGAAAGCGGGGCTGACGGAACCGGCATTGGGCTTTCAACCGTGAAAAAGAATGTTGAAAAAATGGGTGGCAAAATATGGATTACATCAAACCAGCCGCGTGGAAGCATATTCGTGCTTCAACTTAAACCGATGTAGCTTTTACTCTTCCACCTTTATCCTTCCATCAATTTTGCTTTTCAGTTTTTCTCCTTTACTGTGCACCCGCTCAAAACCGCTGATGAATGCCTCGCGCAAGTTTTTTCCGCCATCAATTACCGGTTTCCCTTTCAGCATGTAAAGATTATCGCCTCCCTCGGTTAAGTAGTCTGATAAACCGATGATGTAGTTCCTCGATTCATCAAACGGAACGCCTCCGATGGTGATATTTTCCGCTTTCTTGTTCTTGATAACAAACCTTGCACCACTGATGGGCCAACCACCGGCTGCAGCAATGGCATTCAGCAATTCTTTCAGTTCATTTCCGCTTAACTCCATCAAAGCCATTCGGTTTTCAAACGGCATTATCTCATAAACTTTTCCAAGTGATATCCAACCTGCGCCAACTTCCGGAACCCTTATTCCCCCATTGTTAATCACCGCAACATCCACTTTTTTCCCACAACACCGGTTTGCTTCTTCAAGCAGAATGTCGGCAAGTAAATTACCCAGCGTGCTTTCGGGTTGCCCTTTAGAAAGCAGCGCTTCATTTTCAACAATCATTGTACTCATCGTCTTCTCCAACGAATCTTTATAGGGTTTAATCATGTCTGAAATGTGCACATCTGCAATGCCTTCATCTTTAATTTGGTTTTTGGTGTATTGATATTGTGTTGGAACAAACTGTTTGCTACATGCAGCCAGTGTGAATCCAATGGCGAAAAGGATGCCGATTTTGCTCAAAAACTTACTGTGCATTGGGCAAATAAAATGCATAACCATAAACAAATGCCATGTGCCTAATTATTTATTCGTTAATAATTCCATGACTGCAATCTGCATCTTGACATTTCGTTATTCAGGTGTTATTTTTAAAAGTGAACAAGTATGAAAAACTATAAGTTTAAATCGTTGAAGGTGTTTGCCTCCGATGAATGGCTGGCAAACCGAACCCGTGAGTACCGAACTGTTTTCGACCGCATGGAAACCGCCTATGTAAGCGGTGAACTCGCATTTTACAATAAACTTTTTGACGAGCGCGATTGGGATTGTGTGGTAACACTCAAAGCCTTTTCACACATCAATGGCGAGAAAAAAGAACTCTCCTCGCAAGACGAAAAGAAGAAAGTCCGCAGCGATGAAAACGTAGTGCACATTAACAAAGGTTGGGGCAATGCCAACTTTGGTTTGTTCTGGACACAGGGCGAATATTCATGGGAAGCATACATTGATGGCGAACTCATTGGTTCACGCAAATTTTATGTAGAAGATGTGGGCAGAGTTTCGCAGGAAAGCAATCCCTATTTCACGCTGCAATCCATTCGTTTTTACACCGGTGATTACAATGCGGTGAACGAAGAGGAAAAAATTTATCTGAAAAAAATCAGTCGCAACACCACGCAGTATTTATATGTGGAGTTGAAATTCCGCAACAAACTTCCATCCGATTGGAACTGCGAATTGTTCTTCAATTGGTACAATGCCTCGGGTTTATTGAAAGCCCACATCGAGCGTCACCGCAAGGTTGAAGCCGGAAAGGAAAATGAAATTTTCACCTTCAATGAAGGCTGGGGCAACGATGTTCCCGGAACATGGAAAGATGAGCATTACAGGCTTGAAGTGGTTTTCATGGATACAGTGATTGCTGTTGTGCCTTTGGAAACAGGCTTTGAAGACGAAGAAGGGGAAGTGGAAATTGGAATCATGCCACAGGCATACATGCCCATGATTGAAGCGCCTGTTGAGCCTGCCGAATCGCTGGAAGCGCAAATTGGAAAACTTGACGAGTTGGTTGGTTTGGAAGAACTTAAAGATGAAATCAAGAATCACGTTAAGTATTTAAACTTCCTGAAACTAAGGCAGGAAAAGGGTTTCAGTGATGCCGAAAATATCAGTTTACACAGCGTGTTCACCGGGAATCCCGGAACGGGAAAAACCACTGTGGTGAAAATGCTCGGGCAGATTTATCGCAGCATGGGCTTGTTAAGCAAAGGTCATGTGAAAGAAGTTGACCGCTCGCATTTGATTGGTGAATACATCGGGCAAACCGCTCCCAAAGTGAAGAAGGCATTGGAAGAAGCCAAGGGCGGAATTCTGTTTATTGACGAAGCCTATTCATTGGCACGCGAAGCTGATGATTCAAAAGATTTTGGGCGCGAAGTAATTGAAGTGTTGGTGAAAGAAATGAGCGATGGCAACAAAGATGTCGCCATTATGGTTGCAGGCTATCCGCGCGAAATGGAAAATTTTCTCGACTCGAATCCGGGTTTGAAATCGCGTTTCAAACACTTCTTTCATTTCGATGATTACCTGCCCGAAGAGCTTCATCAAATTGCATTACTTGCAGCAAAACAACGCGCAGTAACCATTTCCGATGATGCCGATAAATATCTGTTTGATGCACTCACCGAAGCATTCCGCAATCGCGACAGAACCTTTGGTAATGCGCGTTTTGCACACAATGTAGTGGAGGAAGCAAAAATGAATTTGGGCTTGCGCCTCATGCAACGCAGCGATGTGAAAGAGCTCAACCCCGATGAACTTTCGCTCATTGTTGCCGATGACATTAAAAAGGTTTTCGACACCAAGCGCAAGAAGAAAACCAAAATCAAGGTGAATGAAAAACTGCTGCGCGATGCTTTGAAAGAGTTGAACAGTTTGATTGGCATTCAAAACATAAAAGATGAAATCAATGAGTTGGTGAAACTCGTTCGCTTCTATGAAGAAGAGGGAAAAGACATCCTGAATCGCTTTTCGCTGCACAGCGTTTTCATCGGCAATCCCGGAACAGGAAAAACAACAGTGGCGCGCATTGTGGCAAAGGTTTACAAAGCCCTGGGCTTGCTTGAACGCGGGCACACTGTTGAGGTTGACAGGCAGGGATTGGTTGCGGGCTACATCGGGCAAACAGCCTTGAAGGTGGACGAAGTGATTAAAGACGCAAAGGGCGGAGTGCTGTTCATTGACGAAGCCTATTCGCTTGGCGAAGGAAACGACTATGGGCGTGAAGCCATAGAAACTTTGCTGAAACGCATGGAGGACATGCGCGGTGAATTTGCAGTTATTGTGGCAGGCTACACCGAGCCTATGAACCGTTTCATAAATTCCAATCCGGGTTTAAAATCGCGCTTCGACAAAACTTATTCCTTCAACGATTATTCGGTTGATGAATTGATGGAAATAGCCCTGTCGCTGTTGAAGAAAGAAAGTTTGCAACCCGATGAAGCAGCAACTGTTTATCTCAAAAAATACATTGCCAATCTCTACGATTACCGCGATAAACATTTCGGCAACGCCCGCGAAATCCGCAAGGTCATTGAGCGCGCCATTCAAAACCAGCATTTGCGTTTAGCAGCGCTGGAAAAAACTGCACGCACCAAAGAATCGCTTTCAGTCCTCACCCAAGCCGACCTTCAGGATTTGGATGATGTAACCTCAAGGAAAACCGGACTCGGATTCAGATATTGATTTTATCTCCGGCACTTTGCCGTTCATGAAATCAAAACGGGGGTTTCGTGAAATGGTGGTGTGATAGCCCATGCATGTGGGTGAGTTTTGCGAGGAACAAAATTCAAACACATGAAAAAGCGTTACTCGTTAGGATTGGTTTTTGCCACATTTTTTGGCAGCCATACAGCACAAGCCGGCATTGAAAATTTCAGCAGTATTAAAGCTACTGCCACCACCGTAAGTTTTGAAGAAAACAAAGGGCAGGTGAAAGACCAAAACTGGTTGCCACGCCCCGATGTGTTGTTTTCGGGAAGCACCGAGGGGATGAATTACTTCTTGCGAAAAGATGGAGTTTCCTACCAGTTTGTGAAGCAGGAAATTTCGGACGAAATCAAGCAATTGCCGCTGGATGAGCGGATGAAAAGAATAAGTGAAACACCCACGCAGATTTACCGTGTGGATGTGAACTGGAAGAACACCAACAAAAACTTTTCGGTAGAAAAAGTAAATGCATTCAGCGATGTAAATAACTACTATAACGTTCCTGCCGGAATGCAACCTGCCATGAATGTGAAAAAGTATGGTGAAGTATGGCTGCGCAATGTGTGGAACGGAGTTGATATGCACTATTTCAGCCGCAATGGTGTGCTGGAAAGCGATTGGGTGCTTGCCCGCGCTGCCGATTACACCAACATTTCATTTGAAGTTAAAGGCGCAGAACTTTCGGTTTATAACGGTGAGTTGGTGATGAAAACGCCTTTCGGAACCATTCGCGAAGGCGCATTAAAAAGTTTTCAGGATGGAAAAGAAATTACCACAAAATGGAATGTGGAAGGAAGAACTGTTCGCTTGCAGTTAGAAAATTTCAACCCTGAAAAACCCATCACTATTGACCCACCAACAAGAGCCTGGGCAACGTATTATGGTGGAGACCAATTGGAAGCCGTTTGGGGGCTTGCCACAGACACGAGCAACAATGTGATTGCAACGGGCAGAACAACATCTGCCGGCAATATTGCTACATCAGGCGCTCACCTCACCACATTTAATGGAGGCATGGATGATGCCATGATTGTGAAGTTCAATAGCAATGGGGTGCGTCAGTGGGGTACCTATTTTGGTGGAACGGGCGTTGATGTAGGAAGAGGCATTGCTACAAATAATTCAAGTTTCATTTTCGTAACCGGCTGGACAAGATCCGCAACCGGAGTTTCAACCGCAGGCACTCAACAAACCACCCATAGCGGAACCGGTTTTGATGATGCCTTCCTTGTAATGTTTGACCCTTTGGGAAATAGAATTTGGGGTACATACTATGGCGGAGCATCAAATGATGCCGGTTATGCATGCGCAGTATCCGGAAGTACGGTTTACATGGTAGGTGAAACAAATTCCGCCTCAGGAATTTCATCTGCGGGAGCGCATCAGTCAACCATCAACAATGGTAATCTTGGCTCCAACTATGATGCCATGCTCATTAAATTTAATGTTCCTACCGGTTTGCGTGTGTGGGGAACCTACGTAGGCACAACGAGCAATGATTACGGAAGAGCGTGTGCAGTGGATGCAACCGGAAATGTTTATGTGGGTGGATACGCTACCAGTCCAAATGTAAACAGTGGTATTGGCATGAACTTGCCGGCAAACAATTCTGGTTATTTTTTAGCGCCTTCTGCAAGCGATGAAGGTATTGTTGCCAAGTACAATGCAAATGGAAGTTTTATATGGTCCGGGTTCATTGGCGGATCGGGCATTGACCGCATATACAGCTTAGCAACAGATGCACAGAAAAATGTTATTGCAGTTGGATATTGCTCTGCAGTGATTTCATCATTTGCCACAGGAAGTTATCAGCCCGTGTTTGGAGGAACAGCGGATGCTATCTTGATAAAAACAGATAGCCTTGGAACACGTTTATGGCGAACATATTATGGCGCAAATTTCAGCGAGATTGGCTGGGCATGTGCTGTTGATGCAAACAACAATATTCTGTTAGTGGGCGAAACCGGTAGTTCTTCAAACATATTAGCATCCACCGGAGCGCATCAAACCACAGCAGGTGGTGGCACCTGGGATGGAATGGTTGCGGTTTTTAATCCTGCAGGCAGCAGAACTTATGCTTCTTACTATGGTGGTTCGTTGGTTGATGAGCCTGTGGCAGGAGCTTTTGATAAAAATGGTGCTTTTTATTTTGGAGGTATCACCACTTCAACTTCCGGCATTTCAACTGTTTCCGCTCATCAAAGTTCGAATGGTGGAAACACAGATGGCTTTGTGGTGAAGTTTGACCCTCATCAATGTCCGTCAGCTACACCGATTCAAATTACTCCTGAACCGGATTCTTCTTTCACTACGATTTGTGTCGGTCAAACTGTGGGTTTAGTGGCTGTGGGTTCAGGCAGCTTTTACAATTGGTCAAACGGAGGAACAACCGCAGGCATAAGTGTTACACCATCAGTTACCACTGCTTACACCGTTACCGTTACTGATGCAGATGGTTGCACCAGCACAGGAACGAAAACAGTTAATGTAGTTCCAATACCAACTGCGCCAACTTCAATTACCGGACCTGACACTGTTTGTGCTAACACCACTGTTACATTTAAAGTGGTTGGCGGTGCAAACTTTACTTCTTATCAATGGACTTCATCGGGAGCGGGAAACATATCGGCACAAGCCGGTGATAGCGTTCAGGTTTTTGTACCTTCCGGTGGAACCATTTCACTGAATGTTCGCACATTTAATGCTACAAACAATTGTAACTCAAGCTCAAGTTTCATTAATAAGCAAGTAGTTTCATTAGCTGCGCAAAGTATATCTATTGCTCCTGCTTCAGCTACAATTTGTAGCGGACAAAGTGTAACACTAACAGCAAATGGAGGTTCAGGAAATTCTACTTATGCATGGAACAACAGCGCAGGCACAACACAGTCAGTAAGTGTTTCGCCTACCACCACCACCGCCTATACAGTAATAGTAACAACAAGTGGTTGCTCAGCTACTGCAACGCGCTCCGTTACCGTAAATCAGGCGCCAACTGCTGGCATCACACCTGCAACTGTTACTATTTGTAATGGACAAAGTGCAACGCTAACCGCCAGCGGTGGCGGCACTTATGAATGGAGCAACGGGGGGGGCACCAATGCTGCGGCAACCTTCTCGCCAACCACAAATACAACTTACACTGTTACTGTAACCGGAGCTAATAATTGTTCCGCAACAGCCAGCAGATTGGTTACGGTAAATGCTGTGCCTACTGCAAGTATTTCACCCGCAACTGTTACAATATGCAGCGGGCAAAGCACAACACTAACTGCAAGCGGTGGTGGCACTTATTCTTGGAGCAACAGCGGAGGCAGCAATGCTGCAGCAACTTTTTCACCCACGACCAATACAACTTACACAGTTACGGTAACCAATGCTAACAACTGCACTTCAACTGCAAGCAGATTAGTTACCGTGAACACCTCACCAACGGCATCTATCACACCGGCAACGGTAACGATTTGCAGTGGAGAAAGTGCAACGCTTACGGCAACCGGTGGTGGCACTTATGCATGGAGCAATGGAGGTGGCAGCAATGCAGCGGCAACGTTTTCGCCCACCACCAACACTACTTACACTGTAACTGTTACTAACGCCAGTAACTGCACAGCAACTGCATCACGTTTAGTTACTGTAAATGCAAACCCAACGGCAAGCATTTCACCTGCTTCGGCAAGTATATGCAATGGAGGTTCGCAAACCCTCACCGCAAGTGGAGGTGGAACTTATGCATGGAGTAACAGCTTAGGCAGTGGAGCAAGTAAATCGGTTTCACCAACTTCAACTACAACTTACACGGTAACTGTAACCAATGCAGCAAACTGCACTGCAACAGCGAGTGCAACAGTAACGGTGAATACAGTAAATGCTGCCATCAACGGACCAACTACAATATGTTCGGGTTTGCAAGCAACACTTACTGCAAGCGGTGGAACAAGCTACGCTTGGAGCAATAGTGGTGGCAGCAATGCAGCCGCTACTTTCACGCCAACACAGACCACTACTTATACAGTTACTGTAACAGGAGCAGGCAACTGCACTGCAACTGCTTCTCAAACAGTGAGCGTGCAAAGTGCGCCAACAGCATCTATTACCGGACCAACTGAGGTTTGTGCCGGAAGCAGCGTAACACTCACCGCAAACGGTGGCAATACCTACACATGGGCAAACAGTTTGGGAACCAATGCTGCGATTACCGTTTCACCAACAGCAACTACTACCTACACTGTAACCGTGAGCATTGGCGTAAACTGCACTGCGTCAACATCACAAACCGTAACAGTGAAGCAACCAAGTGCAAGCAGCATTAGCGAAACTATTTGCTTTGGCGATAGCTACACATTCAAAAACCTGCAACTCACCCAAAGCGGAACTTATCGCGATACCTTAACCAATGCAGTGGGCTGCGATTCGGTGATTACTTTGAACCTGACAGTGCGCAACAAAATTGAAAACGTGTTGAATGCAAGCATTTGTTCAGGTCAATCCTATACTTTCAAAGGGCAGCAGCTTACACAAGCAGGGCAGTATTTTGATACACTGCAGTCTGCACTTGGCTGTGATAGTTTTGTAACATTAAATCTGGCGGTAAACAGTTTTGTAACAGGAACAGTAACTGCTTCAATATGTCAAGGTCAGAGCTACGCATTTAATGGTCAGCAGCTTACACAAGGTGGTCAGTATAATGATATACTCACCAGCTCAGGCGGTTGCGATTCTATTGTAACACTCACATTAACGGTAAACAGTTTACCACAACCTACTATCACTCAAAACGGCAATGTGCTTTCAACACAAGCGTTTACAAATTACCAATGGCAGTTGAATAACGGCAACATCAACAATGCAACATCACAAAGCTATACTGCTACACAAAGTGGTAACTATACAGTTTTGGTCACTGATGCCAATGGATGTTCAAACACATCAAGTGCATTGAATGTAACGATAATTGGAGTGAGTGAGATTGCAAGTTTCAGAAGTGTGCTATATCCGAACCCAACAACAAATGTATTGTACATTGAGTGCAGTGAAGAAATTCAAGCTATTGAAGTTGCTGATGTAACCGGAAGAATCATCATCACACAAACCAACCTCTCAACCCTCGCCACACAACTCTCAACCGATTTGTTAGCAGAAGCCACCTACTTCATCCACATCAAAACTACTTCCGGCAAAACCGCTGTGAGGAGTTTTGTGAAGCAATAAACCCCTCCTACCCTCCCCAAAGGAGATGAAAGGTTTTTCATTGTCTTGTATTTTGTTTCAATCCTCCCTATTCTGTGCAGTAGGGGGGATTTTTTGTTTTAAGTAAAATATGCGATGTTGGCTCACATGCGCAGATGTTTGTTGCTGTACTTATTGATTTGCATTTACGGCTTGAATCTGCTTGCCAATAAATCGCTATTAAAGGAAATTGAGCAACAGATTCAAACCACCCGCGACACTGCTTTATTAATTGACCTGCACTTCAAAGCCGGTAAAATTCATTTCAATGATGCCGATTTTGTATCTGCCTTGGATTGGTTTTTCAAAGGGTTGCGATTAGCCGAAAAAAGCAATGATGTGTATAGGCAAGGAGCGGGATGCAATAACATCTCTGCGGCTTACAAGGAATCAGAAGAACTTGAACCTGCCGAAAAATATGCACAAAAAGCCATTGCCATTTTCACCCAACTGAATGATGATTTTGAATTGGGTAATGCGCATAACTCGCTGGCAAATGTATTCTACATGCAAGAGCGCGACTCACTGGCTTTGGCACATTACAAAATTTCTATTGAGCACCGTAAAGCTGCCAACGATTCGCTTGGGCTTTTTGCTACGCTCAAAAATTTAGGTGCTATTCATTACCAAATGGGCGACACTTTAAATGCTATAAAATACATGGAGCAGTCGCTCAAATATTTAAATGCCAAGAGCGATTCCATTCGCTGGTTTTCTGCCTACATGACTTTAGGTGAACTCTATGTGTATGCAGGTTTTTTAGAAAAAGGAAAGCAGAATTTGGATAAGGCAGCCCAATACATTTCTTCTGTAAAAGCATACCATAAACTGAAGGATTACCATCACGCACTTTATCGCTATTACTACACCAAGGAAAAATATGAACTGGCATTTGAGGAATACGTGAAGTATGAAGCGTATAAAGACAGCGTAGAGAATACAGAGAAAAGTCGACAGCTTTTTGAGTTGAATATTCAGTATGAAACTGAAAAGAAAGAAGCGCTTATTAGCCATCAACAACAATTGCTGGAAAAGGAAAAACAAGCGAAGCGGTTATACCTCTTGGTGTTTGTGGTAGTGGTGCTTTTGTTCGTTGCCATGTTTCTTATTTATAGAATCAAGCAGAAGCAGAAAACAGATTTGTTGATGCAACAACAGAATGAAAAAACCATTCGCGAAATTTTCAATGCCGAGCAGAAAGAGCGCATTCGCATTGCCCGCGATTTGCACGATAGCATTGGGCAAAAGCTGGCGGTGATGCGTATGTTGTTGCCAAAATCAAACGAGCATCCTGAGTTGGAAAAGGTAGCATCCTATTTAGATGAAACCGCCACCGAAGTGCGCAGCATTTCACACAACCTTATTCCTGAAATTTTAAACTTCGGTTTGATAAAAGCCATTGAAGGACTTGCCGACCGCATCAACAGCACAGAAAATATTAAAGTGAATTTTAGGGCAGACGATTCGCTGCAGAAACTTTCACTTTCCAAACAAACAGAACTATCGCTTTACCGCATTGTGCAGGAAATTCTTTCCAACATCATTCGCCATTCAAAAACAGATAGTGTGTTGATGGAGATGAAGTGTGTGGATGATATGGTTCAACTTGTGGTTAAAGACAATGGCGTGGGTTTTGAAACACAACAAATTGATGAATCGAAAGGCTTGGGTTGGAAGAATATCTTCGCCCGAATCAAGCTGATGAACGGTGATATAAAAATTGAATCGCAGAAAAACAGAGGATCCAATTTCCTTATCCATATTCCTATTGCATGAGTAACACACACAACATCATTATTGCAGATGACCATCAAATTGTGATTGATGGCATAAAAAGTATTTTGAGCAACACGCCTTACTACATAACAGCCGAAGCCGCAAACGGGCAACAGGCGTTTGATATGATGAGCGCAAACCCCGAACGATTTGATGTGCTGATAACCGACATCAGTATGCCCCTGCTCACCGGCACTGAATTGTGCAAAATGGTGAAACACAGCTTTCCAAAAATCAAGGTGCTGATACTTTCGATGTATAGCAGCGCACCCATGGTGAAAGAAGCAGTGCTGGCTGAGGCTGACGGATTTTTATTGAAAAATTCGGGCAAAGAAGAATTGCAAAACGCACTCCATAAAATTGTGAATGACGGCACTTATTATTCAGACGAAATCATTCCCATCATTTACAATCAAATTGAAAAGGAAAAAAAGCAAAAAGAAAACACCGCCATGCTTTCGGAGCGTGAGCGCGAAATACTTGCATTGATAGTAAAGGAATTTACCAGCGAACAAATTGCCGATAAACTCTTCATCAGCAAAAAAACAGTGGACAACCACCGAGCTCACATTCTTGAAAAAACCGGCTGCAAAAGCACTATTGGCTTGGTGAAGTTTGCACTGAAAAATGGAGTGGAATGACGCGGCATAGGTATTTGTACCTATCAAATTGAAGCTGTATCCCTATTGTGATCTCATGAGGTGTAGATGACTTTTGCATCAACAAAAATTAAATACTCATGAAAAAGGTTTACACAATTTTACTTGCAGTAAGCATTTATACCACTGCATTTGCGCAACAAAACTGGCAACTGAAATGCGACATTTCAGCCTATCATCCTTATGTAACCGGAGGAATGCCCTATTTTGATTTCAAGGCAAACGCATCAAGCGAGGGGCTTATGATTCGGGGCGATTCAATTAGAACAACGACCAACTCGGGGCAAACATGGAGCGCCTCCAAATTAATGCCCAAAAGTGGTTCATTCGGAATGGGGGCGATAGGATATTCCAATGATGGCAACACCATTTTCGCTTCAAACTGGAAACAAATTCACAAGTCGATAGATGGCGGCAATACTTTCACACTCGTTACAGACACACTGAAATATGAGGCGAGATGCTATGCTGCAAAGGGAAATTTTATTGCTTTTGGTTTTACAGCTTGTGCAATTGCTTACTCAAAAGACGGTGGCATTACATGGGTTGAAAAGCGAATTAAAAGCGTTTCTTCAGCCATTCGTTCAATTCATATTATCAGCAATAATGTGGTGCTGGTGTCAACCGCAAGTTCTGCATTCTACACAAAAGATGGTGGCGATACCTGGACCGAATATGTACGTCCTGCTAATGCTGGAACCTTGAGCAGTTTCGCGTTTACAGGTGTAGATGAAAACAATTGGTTTATCACATTCACCGATGGCAAGCAATATCTATTTAAAACTACAGATGGTGGCAACACATGGGATGACCTTATCACCAACTGGGGTGGAATAAATTTGCCACTAAGGCATTTGTATGCAACCACAGATGGCAAGTTGTTCGGAGCTTTGTTGTTTGAACCAAACCGCGCAGCGCGTTACAAATATTCATTGGATGCCGGGCAAACATGGATTCTTGATTCGCTTGATGCGTCAACGGTTTCAGAGATAGTGGGATTTCGTCAATCTGGCAGTGCCTTGTACGCCTTAGCTCAGCAAATAACAACACCGGTCATCAGGAAAATCTATGCGCTTGATTTGGGCGGTGGCGCCACTTCCGTAAACGATGTCAATCGGCAACAAGTCTCTCTGAAGATATATCCTAACCCGGCTTCATCATTTATCAATGTAGAAAGCGATGAAGAAATGCAAAGCATTCAAGTTGCCGATGTTACCGGAAGAATCATTATCGCAGAAAATAACCTCTCAACCCTCACCACCCAACGCTCAACCGCTGAGTTAGCAACCGGCTCCTACTTCATCCACATCAAAACCACAAGCGGTAAAACCGCATTGCAGCGTTTTGTGAAGCAGTAGTTTTTCATTGACTTGAATTTTGTTTAATCCCACTTTCGGCAACGAGGGTGGGATTCTTTTGTGTACGACTGAAGACGCATTAGCCATAAGACAATTGATTTACTTATCATTAGTCGTTTGAAAAATCGACACAGTGATTCACCCAAATAGCTTGGAAAACTTTTTTGGCAGGCTGATTTGCATTGTGTTCTTTTGTTTAATAAACACCAGACACATGAAAAGACAAACACTACTTTTTTTATTCACCATCATTTTTTATCCAACAGTTTTCTCTCAATCGGTTCAAAAAGTTTGGGGCAAAAAATTTATGTCACCGAATTTTGAAAGCCTTCAATTCACTACACAAAAAGCCATTGCAGATAATCAAGGTAACATTATCATCGGGGGAGAATCAGCAGATTCGCTATCTAATACACCGGCAATTCGCTTGATGAAGTTAGATTCTTCGGGGGCGATTCTTTGGCAGTTTACACACCTCCATTACAAGACCATAAACCGCAGCACACGCCTTCACAATGCAACCTCTAATTGGGTAAGCACTTTAACTGTGGATGCTTCAAACAATATCTATGTTGCTTATTCTACTGATGATTCGATTGCAGGTGCGTTTGCACTTCGCTGGTGTGTAATGAAGATTTCTTCCGCAGGAAATATTCTGTGGGATAAGATGTACACCGGACAGTATGGCGATGCGGCATATCCCATTGCTGTGAAAGTAGATGGAAATGGAGATGTATATGTAACCGGCATGGGAAATAACACCGGCATTAATGATAATGCTATGGTTACCATCAAGCTAAACTCATCGGGGGTGCTGCAATGGGATAGGATGATAGATGGCAACGCGGTTGATAATGGTAACACCACTTCTGTGGGTATGGATTTAGTGATTGACAATAGTTCAAACATATATGTAACTGGTCATTTAGCTAATTATGATTCTGTGCATCACTTTGATTTGGTGTTGGCAAAATATTCTTCAGCCGGAAATTTGCTTTGGAGTAAAGTAATTGATGACACCTCAGGGGTGCGTTGGCAGATGGGGCAAAGAGTTTTTTTGAATAGCAACAGTGAGCTAATTGTTTGTGGCTACAATTCCTCTTTTTACCAGAATTTTTTCAATGATATTTTGTTGATGAAGTTTAATTCAGCAGGCGATGTTGTTTGGAAGAAAACATTCAAAGAAAATATTGATGAAGTGCTTCAAGACATGGTGCTGGACAACTCAGGGAATATTATTGTGGCATCAAAAATGCAATCCATTTGGGGGCAGTTAGGCTACTATGGTCAGTTGCTGAAATTCAATGGAGCAAACGGTGACACACTTTGGACATATTCCACAGCACAAGTTACAGACTGGCTGCCAACGGGTGTTGCCATCGGCAGCTCTGGCGCTGTTTATGCATGGGGTGTTGAAGCATTTAACCTGCCATATTCACAAGGCAGGCTCATAACTTTAAGCAGTGCAGGAAATGTAATTTCAAGCCTCAACGACAGCACAATCAATCAGCAGTTCAGCAGCCTCCAATCTCAAAACATTATTTCGGTGAACAATGCTTTGTATGGGATTGCACATTTCATCAATCAAACAAATTCTGTCATAAACGGACTTTTGGTAAAGTTCAGCCTAGGCATAGCTGTTAGTGCAAATGAAGTTTCTATTGAAAGGTTAAAGGCATTCCCCAATCCGTTTCATCGTCAAATAGCTTTTTATTCACCTGATGATGCTATCAGCAAAATTGAAGTTACAGATGCAACAGGAAGAGTTCTTTACAAAGAATATCCTCAAAGTAATTCTGCTGCCATCAACACCGAGGCATGGAACAGAGGTTTATATTTTGTGATGGCGAGCAGCGCAGAAAAAACAGAAGTAATAAAAGCTATCAAGGCAAAATAAATTACCCTTTTGATTTCTGAGCATCCAATTCATTTCGTTTCAAATTTCCACGACCTTGTACACACACAATTTCATGGAGCAACAAATGCAATTTGTTGGGCACGAAAACTAACGGGCGATTTTTCTGAAATTGTGAACAAGGTAACGCTGAATGGAAACATAACAGCAATTGAACCGGAACAACTTTGTGCACTTCAACTAAGTGAAAAAGGGCAATTGGCTCGTGAAATTATTTTGAGTGATTGGAAACTGTTGCAAGCGCGTGGAGCATCGCCCACACTCAATGTAATCAAGCATTATGAAAGAGACGATGCCAACCCATTTTTTCCAACAGATGTTTACTCTTTCCATGTGGACCGCTCGCCCATACCCACTGACACTTTTCTGTGTACCTACTATGGTGCGTCAAGTGAAATTTTACCCAACGCGCAAGGCATACAGAAAGTGCTGATACCTGAAATACGAGATGCACTCAAAAAACTGTATGGTGATGACGATGAAAGTTTTGAAACCTTTTTAAGTGATAACTTTTTCGATTTACATTATCAGGCAAAACCCAACGCACAAACAATCAGCTTAGGCATTGGTAACTTGTGGCGATTGGCAGTTGATCATCCTGAAAGCAAAGTGCCTCCATGTATTCACCGTGCCCCAAAAGAAAAACTCGATGAGCACAGGTTGTTGATGATTTGTTGAGTTGAAACTGTTTGTTTTAAAGAAGTTTTTTTCGCTGTTGCATCACAGCGTCTTTTGAATCTTTCTTACAACGAGCGTTGAATGTTTTGTAACTGCAATCCCACTTTTCAATGTTGATAGATTTCAAAACTTCTCAGTATCTCAGTGCTATTTTCGCCCCTCAAAATCCACAATCAATCAATATGAAAATCAAATCGTTTTTGTTTGCACTGTTTGCTCTTTTTTTTAGCATCCACACTCAAGCACAGGCTTGGGAAAAAAGCTCAAAAGTTATCGGAGTAGGCTTTGGTGCTTCTTCCTTTTTCCATGTTAACGCAGCAGGAAAGAAATACTACAATGGAGCTTACTCGCCCGTTACCGGACAAATAAACCTGCAAATGGAATTCGGAATTCATGATTATGTAGGCTTGGGTTTTCAGACCGGATTTGGCGGTGGCGGACCTGTTGCCGGAAGGGGTTGGCGCGGCAGATGGTATTGGTATGATGGTTATTACAATGGCTCCATTAACTTACCCATCGCCATTTTTGCAAACTTCCATTTTTATCAACTCATTGCCGATAAAACAGGTAAGGATATTCATGCCGATAAACTTGACATATATGGCGGCATTAACTTAGGAACGGGCGTAGGCTTCTTGTTTTATGACGATGGAACACTTGTTACTCCGCTCGCATTTGGCGGTTTTCATGCTGGTGTGCGCTACTTTTTCACCGAAAAGTTTGGCGCAAATCTTGAGGTGGGCTATGGCAAGCAAATAGTAAATGGCGGGCTTGTTTTCAAGCTGAACTAAGATTCCACAATTGTTGTATAATTTTTAGTTGCTCAATCGGAAGCATTCGTAATTTCGCACCGCGATATGAGCGATTCCATTAAGCACGAGTGCGGCATTGCACTCATCCGTTTACTAAAGCCTTTAGAGTATTACGTTGAAAAATACCGCACCATTGCTTACGGCTTAAACAAGCTGTATTTGCTGATGGAGAAACAGCACAATCGTGGGCAAGATGGCGCTGGAGTTGGTGTGATTAAGATTGACCCGCCACCGGGAATACAATTTTTTAATCGTTATCGCTCCACGAAAAATCAGCCTATTGCTGACATTTTTAGTCATGTTTCTTCTACTTTTCCCAAAAGCAGAAAGCCGCTGGAAAATGCCAAAGCGGAAGCCTTGTGGAGTAAGGAAAACCTGCCCTTTGTTGGCGAGTTGCTGTTAGGGCATCTGCGCTATGGAACTTACGGAAGGAACAACGACAGCTTTTGCCATCCATTTATCCGCGAAAACAATTGGATAACCCGAAATTTAGTGTTGGCAGGCAACTTCAACATGACCAATGTGGATGAGCTGTTCTATAATTTAATTGAATTGGGGCAGCACCCGCGCGAGCGCAGCGACACCATCACTGTGATGGAAAAAATAGGACACTTTCTGGATACCGAAGTGCAGGAGATTTTTGAGCGCTATAATCAGTTGGAATATACTAATCGCCAAATCACAGAATTTATTGCACGCGACCTCAGCGTTAGTCGTATTCTGCAACGCAGCGCAAAGGATTTTGATGGAGGATATGCTATGGCAGGCATGTTGGGTCATGGCGATGCGTTTGTGTTGCGCGACCCCAATGGCATTCGTCCTGCATATTATTACCATGATGATGAAGTGGTGGTGATTGCCAGCGAACGACCTGCAATTCAAACCACTTTCAATGCGCATTTCGACAGCATTAAGGAAATTGAACCGGGAAATGCGGTGGTAATTAAGAAGGACGGACGCATCAAGATTCACCAAATAGTGGAAGCAGGGGAGAAGAAGAGTTGCAGTTTCGAGCGCATTTATTTTAGCCGCGGCACCGACTTTGAAATTTACAACGAGCGAAAGCGTCTTGGCGAGCGGCTCACCGACACAGTGCTGAATGCTGTGAATCATGATTTTGAAAATACGGTGTTTTCATTTATTCCTAACACTGCCGAGGTTGCTTTCTACGGCATGATGAAAGGGGTGGAAACCAAACTTAACCAACACAAAATTGAGCGCATTGCTACCAACCCTAATTTGCCCGTTGATGAATTGAATCGCTTGTTGAATCTGCGTCCGCGTGTTGAAAAAATCGCTGTAAAAGATGCCAAGATGCGCACCTTTATCACCGATGATGCTTCGCGCGATGAAATGGTTAGCCATGTTTACGACATAACTTATGGCAGCGTTCGCGCCAACACCGACACTTTGGTGGTGATGGACGATTCCATTGTGCGTGGAACCACTTTGCAGAAAAGTATTCTTTCAATTCTTGACAGATTAAATCCGAAAAAAATTATCATTGTTTCATCGGCTCCGCAAATTCGCTACCCCGATTGCTACGGCATAGACATGAGCCGCATGTATGATTTTGTTGCATTCCGTGCATTGGTGGCTTTGTTGAAAGAAAATGGTAAGGAAGATTTTATGCAAGAAGTTTACCATTTGTGTAAACGCGATGAGTCGAAACCTTTAGCTGAAATCGAAAACCATGTGAAGAAACTTTACGACCTCTACACCACTGAGCAAATCAGCGAGAAAATTTCTGAAATCGTTCGCCCCAATCACATATTTGCCGATGTGCAGGTTATTTATCAAACCATTGAAGACCTCCATGCTGCAATTCCAAATCACACAGGCGATTGGTACTTCACAGGTAACTACCCAACTGCGGGTGGCAACCGTGTTGCCAACAAAGCCTTTGTGAACTACATGGAAGGCAGAAGTGACAGAGCTTACTGATATTGCGGACTCTTTATTTGGCGTGTGTTAAAGCCTTTCTAAATCATCGATGAACTGCGTGTAGTTTTGCGCTGCATTGTATTTAGCGTTCCAAAAATTCAGCGTTTGTTGTTTGCATTTTTCAGTGGCATTTTCATCCATTTCTAAAATAGATTGTATGGCAGCCGCAACTTCATCAGCCGATGGGTTTGCCGGAAGCAACTTGCCGTTCAAGCCATCAACAACTATTTCATTTACTGCATCCACGTTGGTGGCAATCACCGGAATGCCCGCGCTCATGGCTTCCATAATGGAAACCGGAACGCCCTCCGATGCTGAAACATTTACAAAAACATCTATCGCGTTTGCTTCATAAAAATCACGCACTGATTTGTTTGAAACATTACCGGCAAGTGTTACTTCTACCTGCTCTGTTTTACTTAAATGGTTAACTGAAAAACTGCGCAACTCATCCATTTGGTTTCCATCGCCAAAATGAGTCCAAAGGACTTTTTTCTTCAAGTTAAGTTTTGCAATACTTTCTGCAAGCAGCAGCACACGTTTTCTGGCAATAACGCTTGAGCAGGAAACAATGCGATAATGTTTTTCAACATTGATACCTGCGGGTTTTAGTGGCAGTGTCCCCAAGCGGGAAACACGCAAGTTGCTTGTAACTGAAAACTGATGTTTTGAAGTAAAAAAATTGCGCGCATGTTCCGAAATGAAAAAAAGCGCATCAACTTGCTTGTGCAGCACCCAGCGGAAGGGCAGGTAATCACCGTTCTTCTCATCAAAATAAACATCCCATCTGTGGGCGCGGCAAGCAACTTTCATGTTTGGGAAGCTTGATTTTAACCAACACAAGTCCACAGCGTTATCATCACTCCAATATGCATAGGCAACAAACTTTTCATCCTTTGCCAAGCTAATGTTTTCAATAAAAAAACTTCTTAACAACTGTGCTTTTTGCATGCTTGCCAAAGCAGTGGCAAGAATTTTTAGCGTTGGAAAAAGATGGAATGTTTTATGCAAAAACCATATTTCCTTCCAAAAATTCACTTTGAAAATACATAGTAATGCAACCAGCTTTTGTGCAGGTGCAAGGTGGTAGCTTCTGCGCAAAACGGTAACATTTGCCGGAACAGTTCTTGCTTCGCTGCTTGTGGTGTCATTGGTTATCACAATCACCCGCTCAAATTTCGCAGCCAAAAAACCTATTTCGTTTTCAATAAATGCCTCGTGTTTGCCAAAGGGAAATGAAGATGTAAGGAAAACAAGTGTTTTATTCAACATATTCGCAGCCCAAAATAAGCGCGCATTTCGCATTGCAAAAGGTTTTAATCATTTCTTATTTCTTTCCGCCAAACAATTTGGTTGGCGCGGAGCGTCCTTATTCATGGTTTAAGCATTTCCATGAGTGCGGTTTGTATCCTGTTGTTATCACGCGCCATTGGAATCACAAAGTAGTGCACATCAACGATTCATCGCGCACCGATAGCAGTCCGCTGCGGATTGAAAAGCATGAGCATGGTGAAATTCACTACTTGCCTTACAAGGGAACAATTCGTGATAAATTCATTTCGCTGTTTGGCAATGACCGGTTTACATTCATTCGCAAGCTGCTAACTTTTGCCGAGTTGATTGCCGAGTTCATTTCTATTCATTTCAGCGCCTACAAATTTCTTTTCACCTATGCTCAGGAAGTGATTAAAAGTCATCAACCTGCTGCGCTTATCATTTCTGCGAATCCTTTTCCGCAGTTCCGAATCGGCTATTTACTGAAGCAGCAATACGGTTTGAAATGGCTTGCTGATTATCGCGATGACTGGACAACCAACCAACTGAATGAGCGCAGAGGAATAGTTAAGAAACTGTTGCTGCCTGTTGAAAGACATTGTGAGAAAAAATGGGTGCGTTCATCAGCTCATTTTATTTCGGTTACTCCGGTTTATGTCAGGCGAATTGAACAGCTTACGGGTGTGAGCGGAACCAACATTTACAATGGATTTGAGGTGGAAGATTTGCACCACCCCAAAACCAAAAAACCGGATGAAAAATTTGTGCTGTTATACACCGGCTCTGTTTATGCGCAGCAGGATTTCAGCATGCTTGCCGAAGGATTGAAGCGCATTGCTGATGAAAACAGCTTTCCGGCTGAAAAAATGGAAGTTTGTTTTTTAGGTGCAACCATGAATTTTTTGATGCCCGAAAATGTGAAGCAACTGAGCGATAAGCTAAATGCGTTTGGCGCAAGTTGCACAATGTTGCCGCATGTGAAAGGAGAGGAGTTTTTCAATGCACTTCGCCAATGTGATATGTTGTTTTTTACTCGCTATGGAAATTTGCAGGGCATTGTTCCTGCTAAAATATTCACCTATATGGGTTCGCTGAAACCTGTGCTGCTGGCGGGTTCTGATGCCGATACTATTGAGCATTTGATAAAACCATATTCAATGGGTTTTATTGCTAATGATGGCAATGAAGTTTTTAATGCCGTTAAAAGTGTTTTGGAAAATCCTTTGCGTGTGGCAAGTGATGATGACAGAAAATACATCAGTCAGTTTTCGCGCAAACATCTGGCGCATAGGGTTGCAGAAATTGTGAAACAAAAAGTAGCAGTATAGATTATGTGTGGCATTGCAGGTTTTTTTTCTCCTTCAAAAAAAGTTTCGCGCACCCATTTAAGCTCGATGACCGATGCCATCAGCCACCGCGGACCCGATGCTTCCGGTTATTATTTTAATGCTGATGAAACAGTGGGTTTTGGGCACAGGCGTTTAAGTATCATTGATTTAAGCACTGCTGCCAATCAGCCAATTTACTCGCAATGCGGCAGATATGTAATTGTGTTTAACGGAGAAATTTACAACTACCGTGAAATTGCTCAAGACCTTAAAGTTCAGCTAAAAACTACTTCTGACACTGAAGTGCTTGTTGAGGCATTTGCTCAATGGGGCGAAGATTTTGTTCATCGCCTGAATGGCATGTTTGCCTTTGCCATTTTCGATACAAGGCTTGGAAAACTTTACATCTATAAAGACAGACTTGGCATAAAACCCCTTTACTATTTTGCAGATGGAAATGAGTTTTATTTCTCGTCAGAGTTGAAATCATTTACCCGCACACCGGGCATTAATCTTGGTGAAATCTCTCACAGCGCCATCTATCATTTTCTTTATCTCGGCTACATTCCAACTCCGCTCTCCATTCACACCAACATTAAGAAAATGGAAGCAGGCAGTTATGCAGTAGTAGATAAGAATGAAACCACATTCAAGCGATATTGGCGTTTAGAAGACCAAATTGAAGCGCAGGTAATTACTGATGAAGCCACTGGGCTAAAGGAATTTGAAGATTTACTAAACAGCTCAGTGGCTTACAGAATGATTAGCGATGTGCCATTCGGAACTTTTTTAAGTGGAGGAATTGACTCCAGCTTAGTTACTGCAGTGGCTCAGAAAAACTCATCAACACCCATCAACACATTCACCATTGGATTTGAAGAACAAGGTTTAAGCGAGGTGGAGTATGCAAGAAAAGTATCAAAGCACCTTGGCACAAATCACCATGAAATGGTTTGCTCTTTCACCACAGCTTTAGAAATGTTTGATGAGGCGCTTGAAGTATATGACGAACCTTATGCCGACACTTCATTGTTCCCAACACTTTTGGTTTCAAAGTTTGCGCGCCAGCATGTTACCATGATTCTTTCAGGCGATGGGGGCGATGAAACCTATTTGGGATATGGATTTTACAATTGGGGAAACAGACTTACGCAACCGTGGGTTTATCCTATGAAAGATGCCATCAAAACGCTTTTTTCAGTTATCCCTGATGTCCGGTTTAGAAGAGCCGCAAACATGTTTGATTTTTCCCATGCATCGCATTTGAAATCGCACATTTACTCGCAGGAGCAGTACTACTTTAGTGAGCGCGATTTGCAACGCCTTTTGAAAACGAACACTGAGCGTTTAATTCTTGACGAAAATGTGCAGTCCGAAAAGCGAAACATCACTTTTAACGAAGCGCAATCTATTTTCGATTTACGTTACTACATGCACGATGAGTTACTTGTAAAAGTGGATAGGGCAAGTATGCGTCATTCACTTGAAGTTCGTGTGCCGCTGCTCGATTACCGATTGGTGAAATTTGCAATGAATCTTCATCCATCGCTGCGTAAAAAGGGCGATGTAACAAAGTATTTAATGAAAAAGGCTTTGTATAAAATGGTTCCGGCAGCTTATTTTGAACGACCCAAATGGGGTTTTGGAATGCCTGTGCGCAAGTGGCTTGGCAAAGAATGGAGTCATTTGATTGACGAGTATTTGAGTGAGCAAATGATTAAGCAAACAGGAGTACTGGAGCCTAAGGTGGTAAGTGAAATAGTGCGTAAATTCAGAGCGGGTGAAGATTATTTATGTTACCGAATTTGGCTTTTGATTGTGTTTCAAAAGTGGATGATAACTTATCAAAACAAGAAGTGAGTAAATCGAAAAAAGTATTGTTTCTATCTTATGATGGAATGACTGAGCCGCTTGGGCAGTCGCAGGTGTTGGCTTATTTAGAAGGTTTGAGCAAGCTTGGACATCAAATTCATCTGTTCAGTTTCGAGAAGCAGAGTGATTTTGAAAAACACGGAAATCAAATTGATGAGCGCACAAAAAAAGCTGACATCCGCTGGCATAGTTTCATTTATACCAAAAAGCCACCTATTCTTTCCACCATGTATGATTTGTATCGTGCGTGGTTGCTGGCTAAGAAACTTCATGCCACTGCGCAATTCGACATTGTTCATGGGCGTGGCTACATGACTTCGATTGTGGCACGGGCAATGCAGAAGAAGTTTGGCGTGAAATTCATTTTTGACATGCGCGGCTGGTGGCCAGATGAAAAATTGGAAAGTGGCAATTGGGGTTCGCCAATGTTTCGCCCGGTTTATGATTACTATAAAAAGAAAGAAACAGAGTATTTCCTAAATGCAGATTGCACCATCAGTTTAACCCACGCAGGCAAGGCAGAAATTATTCGGCTGCATCAAAAAGCGGAGCAAAGCATTCCGGTGATTCCTACCTGTGTAAACTTTGATTTTTTTCCACCATTCAGCACCTTGGTGCAGGATGAAGTGAGGAGGGAACTCAACATTCCTGCTGCAGCAAAAGTTTTGGTTTACAGCGGCTCGGTTGGCGGAAATTACAAGCCGGAAATTCTCTTCAAAGTGTTCTCAAAACTTCATCAGGCAGATGGAAATTGGATGCTGTTGATTCTTTCCAATGCCGATAAAAATTTTATTCAGGATGAGATGAATAAGCATGGAATTGAGCAACAACTCGTGAGGATAAAAGGAGTGAGCTACAAAGATGTAAGTCGCTATTTAATGTGTGGCGATGCAGGCTTTATTTTTTACAATGTATCGTTTTCTGTGATTGGCAGAAGCCCCACAAAAATGGCAGAATACTGGGCAAGCGGATTGCCCGTGCTTGGTTTATCCGGCATAGGTGATTTAGATTTTCTTATTCACAAATTCGCTGAAAGCGGTGTGTTGATTTCGGAAAACAGCGATGTTGATTTCAGTTTAGTATCGCAGCAACTCATTGCTTATGCAAACCGGAAAGAACAACTCAGGAAATATGCCATGGAATACTTTGATGTGAAAAATGGCATTGAAGCCTACAACAAAGTTTATCAAAGCCTTTAACTCAATACGCTTTGCTGTTATTCATTAGTTCGCTTAGCTTCTAATGAATAAATTGGGTTTAATTTTCTGTGAAGTCGCGCCAGCGTTCAAATGCTTTGCGCTCTTTTTCAGCCGTTTTTTTCTTTCCTTTTGTTGGCATTTCTTTTGCAAACAACACATCAAAAAGTTCATCGTTTTGAATTACCTGCAAAGCTTTTTGAAATGAATTGTTTACATCATTATTCACTTGCCAAAAAGTGGAGGAGTCGAACAGATTGCGTGCCATGTTTGATTTTATGGCAACGCGCAAAACTTTCATCGAGCGTTCTAAATCGCGCTCTTTGGTAGTGCGCCACTCGCGCTCACCTTGTTTAAGTATTGTAATTCGAGAAGTGTCTTTATCATCTTTTGTTACACTTACATCATTCAAAAACGAAGTGTCTTTTTCGGCATGAGCAAACAAGCCCTCAATTAGAGAATCCGGAACTTCATAGCCACTTACAAATGCTTCGGAAGTTGGAAATTGTTGTTTGATGGCTTCTCTGTTTTTATCCAAGTGCTCAATCACATATTGGTAAAGAAATGCCCTGCGCACCAACACATTGTAATACTTTGAACCCATGCTGGTATCAAGCGGCACAAAATAGTCGGGCGAAACTCCACCGCCTTCATAAACTGACCGCCCTGCAAAAATTGTTTGCTTTTTCAGCGAGTCCGAACGCTTAAAAGTGTCCACACCAAACAGCTCTCCGGTTTGTAATCTTCTGCTGTATTCGTCATTGTAATCTTTCTTTCCCTTTTCATAAGGTCGCTGGATGCACCTGCCGCTTGGAATGTAATAGTGCGCAGTGGTGAGTTTTATTTGCGAACCATCAGGCAATGAAAATGGTTTTTGTACCAAGCCTTTCCCCCAGGTTCTTCTTCCAACCACAAGCCCGCGGTCGTTGTCCTGAATGCACCCTGAAAGAATTTCACTGGCAGAAGCAGAGCCTTCATTTATCATCACTACCACTTTCCCTTTTTTGAAAATGCCGTTGCCCAACGCTTTACTTTCACTTCGTGGACTGTTTTTTCCTTCGGTGTAAACAATCATCTGGTCCTTTTCAAGAAACTGGTTGCACAAATCAATGGCAGTGTATAGGTAGCCACCGGTGTTGTCCTGAACATCTAAAATGATGTGTTGCATTCCCTGTTCGCGCAGCTTTGAAACAGCCTTTACAAACTCTTGCATGGTGGTGGCTGCAAAGCGCGAAATTTTTACATAGCCCACTTTGGGCGCAGCCATGTAGCTTGCTTCCACGCTGTAGATGGGAATTTTATCGCGCTGAATTACAAATTCAATCGGCTGCGAATAGCCTCTGCGAACAACTGCCACACGCACTTTTGTGCCTTTGGGTCCACGCAGGCGTTTCACCACCCAGTTATTGTCTAAACCTTTAAACGAAGCCAGCGTGTCATCCACCCGCACAATTCTATCGCCCACACGCATCCCCACTTTTTCAGCCGGACATCCGCTGATAACTTCCTGAACAGAGATAGTGTCTTTCAAAATTTGAAAAGTGATTCCTATACCTTCAAAGTTTGCCTGCAAAGGTTCTTCCGAGCGTTTCACGTCATCTGCTTTCACATAGGAACTGTGTGGGTCTAAGTCTTCCAGAATTTTCACAATGGCATCGTCCACTAAAAACTTTTCATCCACAGTGTCGGTGTAATATGCCTTCACAATGTTCAATACATCTTTGAACTTCTGACCCTGGTCGTAAGATGGTGGTGATTGAGCGAAAACTGAGGTGGCGAAAAGAAGCAAAGCGCCTGCAAAAAATCCAAACTTCATTTTATTCATCGGAAACGAAAATATGCTTTAAGACACAATGTTATTGAACGGATTAAATGGCTTTAGTTTTTTTCTGATTATTCTATTCAGCAAAGCAACATGAAATGTTCTCGGGCGATTTTTTGAGGATTGAAAAACACAAAGCCTATGCGAAAAATATCTATAGTTAATGTTACCCGATGGTGTTTCTTTATTGCCTGCCAGGCTTCGGTCATTTCTGCATTCCAGTAAATGTCATCTACAATAAAAACACTTTGCTCATTGGCTGCCTCAGCACAAATGTTGAAGTAGCGAAGTGTTGGTTCGCAGCGATGGTTGCCATCGAAAAATACCATGTCAAGCGAAGGAAGTTCACGCACCACTTCTTGAAGCACATCATCGAAGTTTCCGTTTATCGTTTCAATGTTTTGCAAATGAAGTGAAGCAAAATTTGCGCGAGCAAGTTGTTGAAGTTCAGCGCTTGCATCAACGGAGTAAATCTTTCCCGTTGGATTGCCCGATGCCAGATAAGCAGCGCTTAGTCCGATATTGGTTCCAAGTTCAAGGGTAGTTTTTGGTTTGAAATAGGCTGATGCACGATGCAACACTTCGCCATATTTCTTTGTGATGGCAGAAACGCTTGCAAATTCACGAACGCTTTTTTTTGTTGCCACACCCTTTTTGCCAAAATCGCTGAAACTAATCAGGCTGTCATCATTCACCAATCTCGAACGCAGCAACTCAATTTCACTTGTGCTTGTTTTACCTTCAAGCACATTCAAATAGAACTGATAAACAAAAGGCGAATGTAAATAGTACTTCGTTTTTGCATGAATCAGATAGCGCAGTAAGTGCTTTGTGCGGTGAAGTAAATGCATGGGTTTGTTACATTCGCAAACGTAACTGATTTATGAAGTATCTCGTTTTTCTTTTCGTTTTTCCGCTTACCGTTATGAACGCGCAGGAGGGATTTTACTTAGGGGTGAATGGCGCTTTTAATGCGTCATTTATTTTGAATCAAAACAATTACGGAACGCTTGAGCCATTCACACAGTTGGTGGTTCGGCAGTCGGAGTTAGCATACATTTTCACACCGGGAGGCACGGCAGGAGTGAAACTTGGCTATGCCATCAAGCGGGATTGGGCGGTGGAAATTCAGCCGCAATACAACAAAGCGGGACAATACTATTTGGATGATATGTATGGTCCGGCTGTGCTGCCGCAAGGAACGTTCGGCACCAAAGGGCAAAACCGCGTGCGGGTGAGTCGCAAGGTTGATTTGCAGTACATTCAAATTCCCATTCTTGCCAAATACTCGGTGGGTGATGCACTCACAAAGTTTTATGTTTCAGCGGGTCCGGTTATTGGCGCTCGGATTGGTGTGAAAGAGCGCGTTCAAATTGCAGGTTTCGATTATCTGCCCGACTCATTAAACTTTACTGCCGATGAAAAATTTCATTCAATTGATTTTGGTGCAGCGCTGAATTTAGGTGTTGAAATTTGGTTCAAAAAAACAATGTACATTAACATTGGGTTGCACAACTATTGTAGCATTCTCGACATTAATGGCGCTAAAATGAAAACCCTGAATTATTACAGTAAAAATGATTTAGAGTATCAGTCCTCGCGAAATTTTTTCACAGGTGTGAATGTTGGTTTTACTTATTTGTTCAACAAGAAAAAGGTAAAACCGGACAAGGAAGGGTTGAGGTATAAGGAATAAGTTTGGGAGAAATTTCTTCACAATTTCTTTTCAGCTTCTTAAAGAAGCAGATGAGGTTTTGCCATAAATTGCATTAAAATTTTTTTGCTATGGCTAACACTGCAATCAATTATTTGCAACCTGATGTTCCTGCAACTGCCGATTGGCAAAAGTTGAAACTGATTCGTGCTACAGACGATAGTCTTCAAGGATACGGCTGTTTGGTGGATGATTATCACAATTACCCAATTGAAATTGTTACTTGGCAAAAACTTACAGGCAGACCAGTGGATAAAGGCACCGGCAACCAAGCAGGTACAAAGAAGGGGGTTTTTGAGTTTTGGTGGGAAGGGGGCGTTTGTTTCGGGAAGAACAATGCTGTGAACGATGAGTATCTTTTGGGCTGGAGCAAAAACCCTGCCGAGGCAGAACTTGGCGACACACCAGACAATACCCCTGAGCGAATTTTGTTATGGCATGCCAATTATCACCCAGATGGCGGACAATTGTTTTTTCCAGTAGATGGCTCACCGTTTGTAGTTCCCTTGGCTTTGCCTGGCGATGATGTTACGCCCGATGACTTTGTTGCATTTTACTTTGATGGTTCAAAGGGTTTGTACATCCACCCTAACATTTGGCATGAAGGTGTTTTTCCTTTAAAACCGCGAGCAAAATTTTATGATGAACAAGGAGCCATTCATGCACGAGTTAGCGTGAACTTCCCCGAAGAGTTTGGCATATTTTTAGAAGTGCCTTTGGAGGTTCCAAAGTAGTTTTTTCGTCCACTCCATTGAGACCCGCGCAGCAACTGCTCGGGTTTTTTTGTTTAACACTATCATAACACAAGCAACTTACTTTTCCTCTCAGAATTTTTTAGTGATATCCATGATTCGCACAAAAGCATTTTTATTGTTACTCATCATCATTCCTTTTTTTACCAAAATAGGTTTTGCTCAACAAGCCAAACATTTTATTGTAATTGGAGTTGATGGAATGAGTCCTGATGGTATTCGCAAAGCTGCAACACCTGTGATGGATAAAGTTATGCGCGAGGGTGCACATACGCTTTATGCGCGAGCAGTGCTCAGTACAAGCAGTTCGCAAAACTGGGCTTCCATGATTATGGGCGCAGGACCCGAGCAGCATGGCATCACCAGCAATGGTTGGGAGCGTAATGAATATCCGTTTCCACCGGTGGTGAGTGGGCGCGAAGGTATTTTCCCTACAATTTTCTGTGAAATCCGTAAGCAAAAGCCACAAGCAGAAATCGGTATCATTTATCATTGGGATGGCTTTGGCAGATTATGCGAAAAAAGTTGCATCAATTACGATGTTCATGTGGATGATGAAGTGCGCACAACCGACACTGCTGTTGCTTACATCAAAGCTAAGAAGCCAAACTACTTGTTTATTCATTTAGACCATGTGGATGGTGCAGGGCATGGAAAAGGACATGGAACACCCGATTACTACAAAGCTGTGGAGAAAGCCGACACGCTGATTGGCAGAATTTTAAATGCTATTGAAGCGGCAGGAATAATGAAAGAAACTGTTGTGTTGGTTACTTCTGACCATGGCGGAAAAGGTTACGGACACGGTGGTGAATCACTTGAAGAGCTTGAAATTCCGTTTTTGCTTTTCGGCAAAAATTTGAAGCGTGGTAAAGAAATTTCTCACCCTGTTTATCAATATGACAATGCTGCCACAGCCGCATTTGTTTTGGGCATTCAGCAGCCTTATGCATGGATTGGCCGAGCCGTTAAAAGTGCATTTGTTGGCTATGATGACCCTCCGGGAAGTGCGCCCGTTCGCAGGGTGCAAACTCCGGTTATCTATCCTGCAAACTTTGGCGATGACCCGCCCGGAGGACTTTTTGTTGGAAAACTACCATTCTGTAATATCACATCTGATGAGAAAAATGTTCGCATTGTTTACACCACCGATGGTGGTGTTCCTACCCTGCAATCACAAATCTTCAAGGATTCATTTTTAGTTGAAAAATCAATGGTTGTGAAGGCGCGCGCTTTTGGAAAAGACAGCGTGACAAGCGAGGTGCGCACTGCATATTTCCGAATTACTGATGCCGGAAAACCTTCCGCTGTGCACTACAGATATTTTGAGTTGGATTCAACAGAAGAAACTCAGCAGTTGCCGGATTTCAGCATTATGAAACCTCTTCGCGAAGGCAAGGTACATGAGTTTCGCTTGAATGATGTTCCAAATCGAGGTAAACAGTTTGCTGTGGAGTTTATTTCGACAATTATTGCACCTGAGGATGGAAAGTATCGATTTTTTACAGTGAGTGACGATGGCAGTAAACTATTTATCAACGGCAAACAAGAAGTAGATAATGACGGGAACCACGGCACACGCGAAAGAAGCGGCAGCGCTCAACTTAAAAAAGGTGCGAACGAGATTAAAGTAACCTATTACAATGGAGGCGGTGGAAAATGGCTTGATGTGTATTGGAGCGGTCCGAATCTTCCAAAACAAATCATTGCACCTGAGTTTTTGAAATAATTAGTTGCTTATTCCAACTCTTGTGTTTGTGTAACTGTTCAGTTCAATTTCCTGCACAATGAAATGTGCCACATCACCGGTGAAAATTTGTTGCTTGCCCTGCGGCATGTAATCTTTTCTCACTGAATAGTTCTCTGTGGCTGCGCCATCGGGAATGTATGGACAACAAACCTGTGTCCATGTAAGTTGTGAGTTTTTCAGCAGGTCGAAAACCCTGAAATGGTCTTCGGAAACATTCACATACATCTTCGGGAAGTCAGGCAAATCTTTAATCAAAACATCTTTGCTTGCCTGCAAAGCGCCCATTCCGCCCACAGCCACAATGCGTTGAATGCTTTTTGATTTCATGGCAGGAATGATGCGTTTCATTCCCTCGCTCATCAAACTCACATCGCCTGAAATATCGGTTTGACCCAGTGCAGAAACCACAGCATCACAGCCTTCAACTGCTTCGGCAATTTTTGCTTCATTGAACGCATCGCCTTCCACAAAAGCAAGATTGCTGTGCGCAATGGGTAACTTAGTTTTATCGCGCAGGTAGGCAACAACCGCCCATCCTTTCGATAAAGCCATTTCAATTATAAGTTTGCCAGTTCTGCCGTTTGCGCCAATCACTGCAATTTTCATACTGTTTGTTTTTCTTGAATTTCAACTTGCTGCGAAGTCATAAAAATCAATTTGATGGTTACAAGCTTACCTTTCAATCATTCCTGCTCGCTGAGCCATCTTTCAGCCTCCAAAGCCGCCATGCAGCCGGTGCCCGCAGCAGTTACCGCCTGGCGGAAAACTTTATCCTGCACATCGCCACAAGCAAACACGCCTTCCACATTTGTTTTAGTAGAATTTGGAGCAGTGATAAGGTATTCTTCGCTATCTGTGTGCAAGAAATCCTTAAACACTTTTGAATTGGGTTGGTGCCCTATGGCTACAAAAAATCCCTTCACCGGAATGTCGGTGGTTTCGTTGGTTTTGTTGTTGCGCACACGAATGGCTTCCACCACTGTTTCGCCTAAAACTTCTTCGGTTTCGGTGTTCCAATACACTTTGATATTTGGTGTTTTCAGCACGCGCTCCTGCATGATTTTTGACGCACGCATTTCATCTCTGCGCACCAGCATGTGCACAGTGTTGCAAAGTTTTGAAAGGTACAAAGCCTCTTCGCATGCAGTGTCACCGGCACCCACAATCGCCACCTCACTGTTGCGATAAAAGAAACCATCGCACACGGCACAGGCGCTCACACCCGAGCCATTCAGGCGTTGCTCGCTGGGTAAGCCCAGCCACTTGGCTTCAGCGCCAGTTGCAATGATTACAGCATCGGCTTCCACCAATTTTTCACCATCAATCCAAACCTTTTTGGGGTTGGTGGAAAAATCAACTTTTGTTGCCATGCCAAAGCGAATGTCGGTGCCAAACCGCTCAGCTTGTTTTTTGAAATCTTCCATCATTTCGGGTCCCATAATTCCTTTCGGGTAGCCCGGATAATTCTCAACATCGGTGGTGTTCATTAGTTGTCCACCTTGTTGCAAGCCGGTGTACATCAGGGGTTTCAGGTTTGCACGGGCAGCATAAATTGCGGCAGTGTAGCCTGCCGGACCCGAACCAATAATCAAACAGTGAACATGCTCAGTTGCGCTCATAAAAACAGCTTTGATAAAATGTGAGCACAAGAATACAACTCCGCATTTGCCTAAAGCGCAAATAATTGTAAAGAAGGTGTGGATAGACTAAACAAACTCATTCCGCATCACGAAATCGCCAAACTGATTTGTCTTGATGCCGACTTTTTTAAAGCAGTGCGGAAAATTTAAGCACAGCTTCATCGAATTAGAGTTACACTCCCATTGTATCGCACCGCCTTGCCGGTTTCAAACACAATTAAGGATGTGTAGGTATAAACTCCTGCTTCCGCTTTTTCGCCCGCAAAATTTCCATCCCAACCAATTTGCATGTCATCACTTTCAAACACTTTTATTCCCCATCGGTTAAATACCTTCAGCTCGATAGTTTTTATAGCTGAACCATAAATTAAAAAAATGTCATTCACACCGTCATTGTTGGGCGAGAATAAGTTTGGAATATAAACTTTTGGGCTTTCATAAATGGTGATGTAATCGCTTTTGACAAGTTGGTTTGAACAGCCAAACTGTGAAGTTGCTGTTAAAGAAACAGAGTGCTTCCCTACTCTATCAAACAGTTGTGTTGGGCTGAAAAGTGTTGAAGTATTTCCATCTCCAAAATCCCAAAACCATAAATCGCCATTTTTACTTTCATTATCAAAAGCAATTATTGCTGTGCCATCATTAAAACCATCTCTCACTTCGGCATAAAAATCAACTATTGGGTTTGGATGAACAACAACAGTGTTTACTGCGGTGTCTTTACATTGCCCGGAGGTTGCAATTTGTGTAATGGTGTAATTTCCTGAACTTGCATAAACCAATAATGGATTTAGTAAAGTTGAAGTTTGTCCGTTGCCAAAATTCCATTCAAAGGTGGCATTGCTTGGTGTTGAATTATTAACCAACAAAATCGCACTATCGGCACAATTATTTTGAACCGTAAAACTTGCAGTGGATGAAGGAAAAATTTCGATGTTCTTAGTGGCAGTTGCAGTGCAGTTATTGTTTGAAGTTGCAGTAAGCTGAATGGAAAACAAACCTGTGTTCAAGAAATTGTGATGCGGATTTTGAAATATGGAGGAATTTCCATCGCCAAAGTCCCAAAGCCAGTTCATCACTTGCCCGTTTTGAATGTTTGTTAGGTTTTGAAACGCAATCGGTTGCTCATCAAAGCAAGCATTTGAAAAAGTGAAATCAACTATTGGGTTTGGATGAACAACAACAGTGTTTACTGCGGTGTCTTTACATTGCCCGGAGGTTGCAATTTGTGTAATGGTGTAATTTCCTGAACTTGCATAAACCAATAATGGATTTAGTAAAGTTGAAGTTTGTCCGTTGCCAAAATTCCATTCAAAGGTGGCATTGCTTGGTGTTGAATTATTAACCAACAAAATCGCACTATCGGCACAATTATTTTGAACCGTAAAACTTGCAGTGGATGAAGGAAAAATTTCGATGTTCTTAGTGGCAGTTGCAGTGCAGTTATTGTTTGAAGTTGCAGTAAGCTGAATGGAAAACAAACCTGTGTTCAAGAAATTGTGATGCGGATTTTGAAACACGGAGGAATTTCCATCGCCAAAATCCCAAAGCCAGTTTGCCACGTGCCAGCTTTGAATGTTTGTTAGGTTTTGAAACGAAATCGGTTGCTCATCAAAGCAAGCATTTGAAAAAGTGAAATCAACATTTGGATTCGGGTGAACCACTGCTATGAAACTGGTATCGCTTGCGCAACCATTGTTACTTATTGCTGAAAATGAAACATTCCATAAATCGGAAGAATTGTAAGCATGTTGAGGATTTTGAAGTGACGAACTATTTCCGTCACCAAAATTCCAACTCCAATTTGCTATAAAACTTGCATCGCTGAAAGTGGCATTTGCAGAAAAATTTGATGAGCTGCCAATGCAAACACTATCAGCAGAAAATGAAAGCATTGGTTTACTATTCACCTGAACAGCAATACTATTTGTGTCTGCACAACTCGAAGTGTTTGATGTAGTGATTAAAACAACGTAGTAATTATTGGCATCAACAAAAGTGTGATTAGGATTGAGATTGGTTGATGTGGAGTTATCGCCAAAATTCCAGTTAAAGTTGTGGTTGTTGTTGGCATTATTTAGTGTAAACTGAACTTGGAGCGGTGAACAGCCTTGCGCGGCATTTACTGTTATTTGCGGATTAGGTTTTTTGATAAGCATGATGTCGAGTGTATCAGAACTGCAAAGATTTTCATCCAATGCAAAAGCTTTTACGGTGGTGTCTTGAGTTACATTGAAGCTCTGCTGCGCTCCAATGAATTGCAGTGAACCAAGCATCCAATTTATGGTCTTTAATCCTGTTCCGCCATTTGCTGTTGCATTTAGTGGTGTAATTCCATTTGCACAAAGTGATGTAACTGACGACTGTAACAGAACAGGTGTAGGCTGTGTTAAGTTGAATAAAGCGGTGTCGCTGCATCCTTTGTTATCGTTCACTATTACGGAATAGCTTCCTGCGCACAGTGAAGATGCGTTGCCGCCACTGGCCTGACCAACATTGCTGCTCCATACAAAATTATATGGAGCGCTTCCACCATTTGCATTAGCTATTGCAGTTCCATTGCATGAATTATTGCACGTTGGGTTTTGAGTGTTTACATTCAAATTTAAAGGAACGGGCGCGACCAAAGTTATGTTGGTATCAATTTCACATAGCGTAGCATCTCTAACTTTTAAACTATAGCTACCTGCTGGCAAACCGTTGAAAATTCCCGATGATTGAAATGTTCCATTATTCAACTTAAACTCAAAAGGGACACTTCCTAAGCTTGGCGTTATAGTTATGCTTCCATCTGCTTTGCCATTGCAGCTTGGATTTTGTCCCCAGTAGGTAGCTTTCACATTTCCTACCATTACTGAAATTGTGTCTGCTGAAACACAACCGCTTGGGCTGGTTGCTGTTACACTATACATTCCAGATGTGTTTACATTCAAAGTGTTTGATGTTGCACCAGTATTCCATTGATAAGTGTTGTTGGTTGAGCCTGCATTAAGTAAAACACTTGCACCACCTCCCGAACACAACATGGTATCTTTCCCTAAATTTACTTTCACATAATTCAAATTAGAAGCCCAAGTATTCAGTTGGTTGAGCAAGGATTGATTGTTGGTAAGTAAGGTATGATGCATGCGCACCAATGCATTCCTGTGAGCCACCAAATCAGGATTAGTGGTGTTGGGGAAAGGGTAAACATATTCACCGGTCATAAAAAGTGTTCCATCTCCTAGCTTGGGTCGCGAAGGATACACAATGGTAACGCCTTCTATATTGTTGCAGGAGGGGGGTGTCAGATTGCGCTGGTGCGTAACATTTTCGGGAAACACGTTTCCGAAATTGGCATAGGATTGTGAAGATTGAGCCAAGCTTGGCGTTGATGAAAGTCCCCAAGGTCCGTTCGATGGATGAAAGCGCGGAGGGTTGGCAGTTCCCGAAGCCCCACCGGGTCCTTGGGTTATACTTTCGCCAGTAAGCTCATTCCAAACATACTCCATCACCTGAAAACTCGTGCCTTGCAGCGTATTTCCTTCAAGCGAAAGAATAACATGGCCGCCTTGCCTGATAAAATCCACAAGCCCGTTTGCATGTGCTGGAGTAATTTTGAAATAAATGTCTGCAATGTCGTTTATGTAAACAATGTCATATTGGGTGAAAACAGTATCGTCTGAAAAGGTAGTGTCAGCAAGCAAATACCCGCCAGGTTCAGTTACCTTGTATATGTTTACATTCCCCACACCAAAAAAAGACTCGTAAGGTTGGCGCACCTGAGGCTCCCACGATGGGTTTCCGGCATAGTAAATTTTTACCGGTTGAGCATTCAACTCAATAGCAAAAAATAAAATCAGAAGACCTGTAAAGGGACTGAAAGATGAGTAGTGTAATCTGTTTAAAATGGAAAACGCTTTTGACATCTGAACGTTTTTCTACAGCTTAAAACTAACAATCTATTCATTTCAAAACATAAGAATAGAAAATGCAATGAACTGTATGCGCTGTTATTTTCTCTTGAAACATTACACAAACTCATTCCGCACCACAAAATCGCCAAACGATTCGTTTTGCTGGCGGCTCTGCGCGTAGAGTTTGAACAGCGGACGCAGCGATTTAATGATGCCGTCTTCGTCCACATTTTCGCGGTAAACTTTATTCAACCTAAAGCCGCTCACATCGCCACCAATGTGCAGGTTGTATCTGCCTGCTGAAACGCCCACCAATGCCACCTCGGCAAGGTAAGGGCGCGCGCAGCCGTTGGGGCAGCCAGTCATGCGGATGATGATGTCATCGTTGGTGAGGTGAAATTCTTCCAGCACCGGCTCCATGCGCGAAATCAAAGTAGGCAGGTAACGTTGCGCTTCTGCCAATGCCAAAGGGCAGGTAGGCAAAGCCACACATGCCATTGAATTTTTGCGAATGCCGCTGCGGTTTTCGGTGTGTGCAATCAAGCCATATTTTTCAAGCAGCGAATGAATGAGGGCTTTGTCGCGCTCTTCAATGTCGGCAAGAATCAGATTCTGATTGCAGGTGAAACGGAAATTTAGTTTACCGGTTTTTGCAATTTCATACAATGCCGCTCGCATTTGCAAACCATCTTCATCACACACTCTGCCATGTTCCACAAACAAGGTGTAATACCATTTCCCCTCATGGTTTTTATGCCATCCGTAATAGTCAATTCGCTGCGAAAAATTGTAGGGTTTTGAAGGCTCTAATTTAAAGCCGCAACGCCTTTCCAATTCAGCCACAAACCAGCCCAAGCCCTGCTTATCAATGGTGTATTTCAAGCGCGCCAATTTGCGGTCGCTGCGGTTGCCGAAGTCGCGTTGGATGGTAACAATTTCATACACCGCCTTCATGGTTTTTTCTTCGGTGTCGGTGAAGCCAATCACCGAACCAACGCGCGGATAAGTTGCCGCATTGCCATGTGTGGCGCTCATGCCACCGCCCACCACAATGTTGAAGCCTTTCAGTTCATCGTTTTCAACAATGGCGATTAAACCAATGTCGTTGGCAAACACATCCACATCATTATTTGGCGGAATGGCAATGGCAATTTTGAATTTGCGCGGCAGGTAAGTGTCTTTGTAAAGCGGGTCTTCTTCCTCCTTCTTGTCAATGATTTTCTCTTCATCTAACCACACTTCATAGTATGCGCGTGTTTTGGGCAGCAGCAGGGTGCTGATTTTATCGGCATACTCAAAAATTTGCTGATGAATGAGTGATTGTTTCGGGTGCGAACTGCACACCACATTTCGGTTCACATCGCCACATGCGGCAATGCTGTCTAACTTAAATTTATCGAACCATTGCAGGGTGGGTTTCATGTGGCTTTTCACAATGCCATGTAGTTGCAAAGTTTGGCGCGTGGTGATTTTGATAACGCCTGTTGAATACTTTGTGGCAATATCATCGGTAGCTATCCATTGCTCGCTGCTAATCAACCCGCCCGGAATGCGCAACCGAATCATAAACGAAAAATCTTGTTCTAATTTTTTTGCTGCGCGCTCTTCTCTGCGGTCGCGGTTGTCCTGCTCATAGATACCATGAAACTTTATCAGGTTTTTGTCTGCCGCGCTCACTGCACCGGTTATCTCATCTTGCAAACTATCAGCCAATGTGCCGCGCAGCGCATCGCTTTCTTCTTTTATTTTTTCAACCGGTGAAAGGTTTTTCTTATCGCTCATGGTGCAAATTTTAGATTTTAGATTTTAGAAGTGTGATTGGAGGGGGGCAATGTCAGATAACAAATAGTTGGGTTTCCCGAATGCTACTGATGTTATACTACTCAATGCTTCATTTGGAAAAAATCTAAAATCTAAAATCACAAATCTAAAATCAGTAAACATCCTTCAAATATCTATCCTGTTCTTTCAAATCAATTAAATACATGGCAGCATATTCATTGCCCTTGCCGCTTTGCTCGCCAATGATTTGCATCAATGCTTTTTCAACATCCACGCTCATGGGTTCTTTAGCTCCGCACACATAAAAATACGCACCACTTTCTAACCATTCATAAATCTCTTTCGCGTGCAAAAGCATTTTGTGTTGCACATAAACTTTCTTGTCCGTATCGCGCGAAAAGGCAACATCCATGCGGGTTAGCGCACCTGTTTCCAAGTAACTCTGCCATTCAGCCTGATATAAAAAATCTGTTTTGAAATGCTGGTCGCCAAAGAACAGCCAGTTGCGTCCGCTTGCACCTTGCGCATCGCGCTCAGCCACAAACGCGCGGAAGGGTGCAATGCCTGTGCCGGGACCCACCATGATAACATCCTTGTCTTCAGCCGGCAAGCGGAATTGATTGTTTTTTTGAATGTAAAACTGGAGCGATGTGCCCAAAGGCAGTTCGGCTAAAAAGTGAGAAGCCAAACCAAAAATCTGCTCGCCATTTTTGGTAAAAGAGCTTCGCGCCACACAAACATGAACTTCGCCATTGTGCGCAGCAGGGGAGGAGGCGATGGAATACAAACGAGGTGCAATAGGCTCTAACAAATCAACTATCGCCTGCAAGTTTCCTTTCAGTTTTTTGGGTGGAAATTTTTGAAACAACTCATCCAAGTCAAATTGCTCGTTGGGAATTTCAATGCCTTCGAGTTCGGCATATTTATTCAACACCCGCTGCGGAATTTGGCGGATGCTTAAAGTGGTTTTCAGCAACTGATAGAATGAATATCGCTGCTCTTTGAAAGTAACAAAATCGCTGCCGATGGTTTTCAATGTATTCAGCAAGCGCTGCACTTCGGGTTCAGGATTCACAGGCGTGATGCCCATAGAATCACCCGGCTGAAAGTCAACTTTTTCTGTGGGTTTAAACTCAATGTGAAAGGTTTCTTTTTTTGAACCCACATCGTTCAAATTCACTGTGGCAGTGATTTTTCCGGTGTAATACTTTTTACCTGATGGTTTTTTTGTTTCAGCGGTCGCGGCTTGTGCAACTGCAGTGTTTGATGAAGGCGCAGCATTGCCTAATTGGTTCAATACGTTTTCAATCCAAGTGTTTGCATCGCTTTCAAAGTCAACATCGCAATCCACTCTTGCAGCAATTTTTTTTGCGCCAAGTTTCGAGAACTTTTCATCCACATCTGCACCTGCTTTGCAGAATAATGGATAAGAAGAATCACCCAATGCCAACACGCTGTATTTAAGTTTTGGCAAAGCTTGCGAAGCGTTCATCACAAAATCATAAAAACGTTTTGCTGCGGCAGGCGGCTCGCCATCGCCATGTGTGCTAATCACTAAAAGCATCACCTCTTCGTTGGCAAGTTCATCGGTTTTGTATTGCTCAAGGCTGATGATTTTGGAAGCGATTTTTTTCTGCTTGGCTTTTGCTGCAAGTTGGGTGGCAATCTTTTTTGAGTTGCCGGTTTCGGTGCCGTATGCTATGGTGAGTTTGCCTGTGAAAGTGGATGCGCTTTCAGGCAAAACAGCAGCGGCAGCATGTCCGTGGCTTTGATTTACACCTGCCAAAAATCCGCTCAGCCAAACCTGCTCTTCGCGGCTGAAACGGGTGATAAAATTTTTAACCTCTGCGAGTTTTTCTTCGCTAATCATTTTTCAGTTCCAATAAATCTTTAAAAAATTTTCCCTCTGCTTTGTTACTGTGCCAGTCGAATTTTTCCGATAGTAGCACCACTTCGCCAATCAAAACTAAAGCGGGCGAAACAAAACTTTTATTCGCAAATTCAATCACCGCATCAAAAACGCTTGAAAGATGCTTTTGTTGAAATGGGGTTGTAGCTTGTTCAATTACCATTAACGGCAGGTTTTTCATTCCAGCATCTTGTAACCTTTTGCACACCTCCGAAAGATTTGCCGAGGACATATAAAGCGCCAGAGTTCCCCTAAGCGAAGCGTGATACTTCCAATCAATTTCCTCAAACCGCTTTGAATCGTGAAAAGATAGCAGATGCACCTCATCACTGATTTGACGGGCTGTGAGTGGAACTCCGGCATAAGCTGAGGCTCCGCTTGCTGCAGTAACACCCGGAATGATTTCATAAAGAATGTCATGTGCTTTTAGTGCCTGCAACTCATCCAACACATTTCCGAAAACTGAAACATCGCCACCTTTCAATCTCACAACATTTTTGCCTGCTAATGCACACTCAACTATAAGTGCATTGATTTCTGCCTGAGTGGAAACTTTGCAGTTGCGCTGTTTACCCACTAAAATCTTTTCTGAGAGTGCCGGTGCGTGCGCTAAAAGTTCTGCAGCAAGCAATCGGTCGTAAATCACCACATCAGCCGCTTCCAGAGCTTTTATTCCTTTTATGGTAATCAGTTCAGGGTCTCCGGGACCCGCGCCCACCAAATAAACTTTGCCTTTTTTGTTTTGCACTTTTTGAATGGTAGTTAAAGTGTTGGAGTAATGTTTTGCAATGATAAGTATTTAATCTATCGAATTAGTATAGAAATAAATCCATGCTGCATAAACCACATCAATGTATATTATTGCAGCATGAATTTGGCTCCGTAGTTTAATGGATAAAACGAGGGTTTCCGGTACCCTTGATGGCGGTTCGATTCCGTCCGGAGCTACAAAAATTTGTTGACTTACTATCTCAGTATTTGGGCTTATGTAATGTTGGGGGCATGCCGCCAACAATTTTTGCACCCCTAAACATTTTAAGAAAATTATTGGCTGCCCATTCCTCGTTGTTCAACACCACAAAAAGCCTATTTAAGCCAAATAGCATGAGCGATGCGACAAAACTCCCCTTGGCTGCCTGCCAGTTTTGTTTGAACAACATCACCACTGTGAGCGTTAACAGCAACATAACACCCACAAATGTCCAAAAGCCAAAATACATTTTATTGTAAGTTTCGAAGGCGATAACACATTCTTTGCCTAAATCTTCCTGCACCCAAGCTCTTATATTACTTGAGCTCTTGGCATTTTCAGTGTTAAAGACTAAATCAATGCTGTTTTTAGCCTCATTCACCACTCCTTGAAAGTAGGGAATATCGTTTCTTCCATAGCGGTTAGAATGGTTAAAGGGAACACTTTTCAAAACTCTTGCATTCCGTTCCACAATTCTAAACACCTCTTGTTTGGTAAAGGGAACTCTGATGTGTTGAGTGGGAGAGCCAAAAAGACGCAATTGGAAGAATGATTTAGGCAGCATGATATTTTAAATTGAAAGAGCAGGATGGCGGGTAATTACATTTCGTTATGCCACGCTGTTTGATAAAGCATTTTTTTAATTTTTGAAAACTGCATCGGCAAATAGCAGTAAAGTTAAATTCTGCAGTTCGACATTGAAGAAAATTTAATCTAAGCAGAAAATTTATTCAAAGAAAATTGTAAAGCCGGTAGTAAACATAACAATTTGAATTGCTGAAGAAATATGTGAATTAACAGGTGTTCCCTCAACTTTATTCGCGCGAACGTTTTGGTTTTCAAAGTCAACGGGATTGCCCTCATAGGTAAACCTCCAGTCTTTAACCGCGGCATTGCTGTAATATCGCAAATTGCCAGTGTGCAGATAGGTGGCACGCAAATCAAAATTCATCGAATAGCCGATGTTGATGCCTAAGCCAAATGCCGCGCCTGCACTCCAGGTGGCGCTGCTTAAAACACTTCGCTGAAAAATCAGCCCATCGTTTTCTATGCCTAAAAACACAGGTGTGTTTGGCTCGTAAAATTTCACATTGGTGGTGGCATGAACAAAACCTCCTAAACCCATGAAATAGGGTTGCACATATTTCACGGGCAACCAAAAGCGCACCACACCGTGCATGTTGAACAAATTGTTTTTCACATTGGCGGTGAGCGGGATATTGAAAATGCCAAAATTCTGGCTGCCATCACTGATGGAGAATGGCAGGTTGGCTTTGCTGTTTTCAATGGCAGCAATCAGCCAGTTGAGGTTCAAGCCAAAGCTAAATGGCGCTTTATTTGCCGGCTGATACTCCAAACCCGCGCTGAACCCATAAGCTCCTTTGCGCACCGACTGGGCATAATCGCCCAATGGCATTGCTCCCGAAAATCCGATGTTCATGGTTAACCCGCGATGGCTGAAAGTATCCATCGCACAGCGTTTTCTTCCTTTCTCTAAACATGACTGATAGTCTTTTTTCATTCGGGGTGAAATGCGATAGGGCTGATACATTTCGGGCCATTGCCTATTGGTTTTTTTTACGCGCCTTTCAATTGCCTTATCTATTTGTTTGGCTGCACCGTCAACCAAACCGCCAACAACACCTTGTGCCTGTGTTTGCCCGGCAAAAACAAACACCAAAGTAGCCATGAATAAACTGTATGCTTTCATCCTAAAAATTATTGCTTAACCCAGAAAAGCGTGTTTTTCAAATGCGGGAATTCCACCGTGTTGTCTTCCACTTCAAACACCGGTGCATAGCTGAGAATGGTTTTTTGCAGCTTTCCGTCAGCAGCAACAGCCCAACGCTCATAAAAACATATCAGCTGAATCATATCCCAGCGCACTTCAAATTTTGTTTCAATGGGCACATCTTGCAGCGTAAGCTCATTTGGAACGTAATGAACATGATGCTTAATCAAAATTTGCTCCACCTGCTGCTGCGATAAAAATTGTGTGCATTCTTTATCCTGATACACTTTGAGTGTTCCGCTTTTTGCCTGCGCAAAAACCACATCCAGCCATCCTTTATACGGCTCCAGCCACTCGTCAATTTCAGTAAAAGTGTCAAGCTCCGCATAAGTATTCACCGAATGGTTTGAAATTCTTACAAGGTAAGTTTTGTAAGTAATGTTGCTCAACCCGGTTGCTACAGGTTGCAGCTGCTGTTTGCTATTTCTGCTTGCCTGTGCACATAAATATGTTGCTCCAATTAAAACGATTACCAATAAGCAATACTTCAAACTATTCATCAATTTTATTGCGGGTAAACAGTTCATGTGTGTTTCATTTCCGCGGCTTACTTCTTTGGGGTTTCTCTCAGCAAATTGTATTTGTCATGCTTACCCCAAACTATTCTCCCCCGTTTGTTAATGACATCATAGGTGTCACGGTAGTATTTTTTAGGGTCGTGTTCAATGTGGCGCGGCACTTGACTTACTATAGCCATTCCTTTTTTGAAAGGCTCTGCATACGCATAGATGGGTTGAATAACGATTATTCCTTTTTTGTTGGCATAACCAATCAAGTTGTTCTGTGTGATGCGCATCAATCCATTTGAAAAATAATCGGGACCGTTATCATAGGTGTAAGCTGTGAAAAGGTATTCCCCTTTGTGATTGATGGCAATCCAGCCGCTATCGGTTACGCCAAACAACAGATGGCGATATTGTTGCTCAAAAGCATGGATGAATTGTGGTTTAATCATCACATCTCCTGCTTTGTTCTTGAAGCCAAATAGCGATGAGGTGCTGTCTTGAAAAGGGTGAAACATTTGAGAAAATGAAACATTCACTGATGAGGTTGCAACTACTAAAATCAATAACATATTCCGCCTCATCAGCCAACCCTGAAGTTTTCGCAAACCAGTTGCAATGCACGTTTAGAAATAGTGTGGCATTCAAAGTTTTCATCAATTCTATATGAGTTTACTTCTATGTAAAACCAAAAATTTCCGTGCTTGAAAATCAGGTAACGCAGATAGTTAAAAACCGGTGTTTCCTCTTTTTGTGGATGAAGTAATACTTCGCCTTCAGTTACTTTGCCCGTGAAGTGTTTGAACTGCAGCGGGCGGTCAACCTTTTTGTTTTCCAACTCAAAACGGTCTGCATACATTTTCAAAAATCCACTTACAGCATTTTCTAATGTTTGGTCATAAGTTATTGCCTTTGCCTGAACATAAATTACCCCCACAGGATTTTCACCCACCTTTTTTAGGAATGCAAGGTTCATGTATTCCATAGTGTTGTTGTGGTGGTGCAACTCGTGCCACGAAACCGGAAGGTAACATGCAAAATCAATAGGATAGCGTCTGGTAAAAAGGTATTGTATTTCAGCTTTGTCATATTCTATTTCATGAATCGCCTTGAGCGACTGCATAATTTCAAGCATCACGTGTGCAGTTTCCTCTTTGTATTTTGATGTGTTACAAGCGGTGTTTACAGTAATCACAAATGCTCCGCTTCCGTTCCAAACTTTGTAGCCTGTTTTGCGGGTTAACCATGTTTGCCCGTCAGGAAATGTTCGCTGAGAAAGTAAATCGGGTTGGTCTTGGTTTTGGTTGATGAAGCGGTGATGGAGTAGCTGCTCTTTGCCTTCGGTTAGGAAAAAATTGTAATAGTCGAAAAGTGAAACCTCGTGCTCAATGGCTGACACCTGAACTAACACTTCAGCATTTTTGCCTGCTTTGAAGTATGCCGCATCAATGTAGGGTTTTTGAAGGCTTGGCGCATCGGGGTCGGCAACAACCAAATCAAAACCATTGGGTAGCCGAATAGTGAAATGAAGTTCTTTGAATTTGGATTGGTTGAAGCTAAATGTTTTCCAATCGAAGTTTTCGATGAATCCACTCAGCGGCTCAGTTGGAAAGAAAGTGTTCATAGCCCTAACCGCCTATCATTACATCCTTAGAACCCTTTGCAATAACACCGGGGATAAGCGGGATGCCTATGCCGAGGATGGAAACGGTGGGAACTGCTACTTCGCCTATACTTACATCTATTCCCAACTTTAACCCAAGCGCTGCTTCAACACTACCGAGTAAAGTGCCGTGAATTCGGTTGTCTTGACTATCGTGAAAAACTCCTGCACGGTACTGCCCACCTGCTCCACCTACTTCTATGCCGGCTGTTTTTGTTACACGAATGGAGTGATTAGTAAACGGAATGACTGTATCTCTGGTTTGGTCATATTGAATTTCGCCTAATGATGCTTGAGCACTTGCACCAACTAATACTCCTGTTCTTCGGTTATCCATGCCCACTAAGGTATCTGCGCCCACCTGTGCATTTGGACCGGTTATGGTGATTGTGTCGGAGTTGCCAAGCGCATCGCTTCTTGATACCTGAACTTGATGTGTAGAAACTTGGGCGTAGGCACTTGTTACTTCACCCAAACTATTGGTAGAGTATGTTGTGTCAATATTTCCAAGTCTATAAGAACCGGTAATGGTCTGTCCTAAAATTTCTGTTTCACCTTGAGCCTGCACGAGTGAGAAGGAATCGTTTGCACCATCTCCGTTTGAGTTTGATGTATCTGTGTGTGAAGCAGCCAAGAAATCTACTGGTCCTAAATTTGCCGCAGCTTGTTGCTCCGCTCTTGGTGGCGGTGGTGGTGGTGGCGGTGGATTGGTGAATGCCGGAGGACCCAACAAAGGCGCTAACTTCATGGCAACCAAGCCTGCAATGCCACAACCGGTTTGGTCTGTGGCGCGTGCTGCAAAGCCACCGCCAATCATCACTGTGGTGGAACCCATCACAATGTTTCCCATAATGTGCGGAATGGGTCCGTTGAAACCCGGGCAAATCAACGGGTCGCCTACCCTTGCGGCAGGCATCCCGTTGATGAGCACAGTGAATTCACCCATTGCAATTGCACCGCCATGTCCGGCTTGGTCAAGCATTCTTGCCGCGGGCTTACTCATGGTTGTTCAGTTGTTTTTTCTTCAGTAGAAGCATTTAATCCGCCACCCACAAAAAACAGCACAGCGCCCACTACTATAAGTGCAATTTTTATCACCCATGCCACGCCCTCGCCCCAGGCGTAAATCCAAAACAGGATTTTAGGCACTCGGTCTAAAAAGCCAAGCACTATGGCAAGCACACCCACAATTGCCACGAAGGAGCCGATTTTAGATAAGTATGGTTTGATGTTTTCCATGTTTGTTTATTATGTGTTTAAGAGATTAAAAAGTGGTTGGTGTTTTACCAAACACGGCTGAAAAAGCGGTTGTGCATCTAATCCAACAGCAGTAGAAGTTTTATGGTTTGTAAACCACAAAATTGAAGGCATTTTGTATAGATGTTCCCGAACTGTTAAAAACCCTTACCATCAAAAGGTTTGTCGCTGCACTAGAAGCGGTAGTGAGCGGAGTAGTTGCAACAGGGGTCACCAAAGTAACATAGTTGAGACTATTGTAGTTTTCTCCAGAAATGGTAATTTCATAACGAGGTGGCGTAGCAGAAGCATTCCAAGCAACAGTTACGTTGTTTGTATTTGCACTTACAGTTCCTGCAGCTGATACATAACCATAAGCAATAGGCACAAGGTTGGCGTTGCCGGTTGCGGTTCGTTGAACTTTACTATTAACAACAACCGAATCTGCCCTAACACCACCATTTACATGCAACCGATGGGTAGGTGATAAAAAGTTATCTCCAATACCCACATGACCAATGTCTGGATTAATATATATCGCAGAGCTAACAGTTGCCAAGTTATCGTTCGATCTATTAATAGTAAAACCATTTGCATTAACTCTTAATGACCAATCGGATCCTGAACCCCTTAGCATATCAAGGTTAATATTTGCTGCTGTTCCTGAATTATTAGTTAACCTAAGCATAGAGACACCGCTACCTGCTGAACTATCTTTACGAATTTCAAGGAAGGCTGCTGGTGAACTTGTTCCAATACCAACATTCCTTCCATCATTATACAAGGTGCTGTTTGCCACCCAAGCAGTTCCGTTGTGGCGGATGGTTTGTCCTGTGGTGCCGGTTACGCCAAATGTTCCGGTGGCACCGGTGGCGCCAGTGGCACCTGTAGCTCCTTTCACACCTGCTGCTCCTGTTGCGCCCGTTGCACCGGTGGGTCCAACGCTGCCACCGCTAATTGGCAGTATTACACTGTTGCCACCATCAATGCTGAGGGTTTTAGAGGCATCGTTCCATGCAAGGTTTTGCTTGGGTGCACTTAATGCGTAAGGCACACTGAGCAACTGGCTGCTGCCAAGGCTGGTGTAGTTGGTGCCGCCTGCGGGGTCAACATCCACTTTCAGGTAGCGGTCGCCACCATCCCAGTTGATGCCGCTAAAAGTGCCGCTGGTGGGGGTGCCTTTGCCCACTTCGGCAGTAAACAAGCCAAACTGGTTGGTGATTTTGGATTGTGTTTCGGTGTAAAGCACGTTGCCGCCACTTGCTGCATCGGTAACGGTGAAGCGCAAGCCCACGTTTTGGTTGGCTAAAATTTGCCCGCTGCTGTTGCGCGCAACTGCCTGATAGTTGAAGGCTTGAGGACTGCCCCCTTGCCCCCATAGGGGGAATAAAGAAGCGGTCAATATTAAGCTTAGCAATGTTTTTGCGAAGTTTAGCGCCATAGATGAAATGTTGTTTTTCATGATTGATTGTTTTTTGTGTTGAATAATTGTTTAGCGATTGATGATGAGGTGAAAGGTTTTGCGGAATTTTTTGTGGGTGCCGGTTAACGTGAGTTGATAGCCTGCCGCAGCAAGGTCGTCAACTAAAATGCTGTGCGTTCCGTTTTGGTGGATGGTAAGCTCACGCACTATCCTGCCTTGCAGGTCGGTAATGGCTGCGGTGAGTTGTTCGCTTTGCAGCTCGGTTTCAACAAACACCTCATGTGATGCCGGGTTTGGAAAAACTTTGATGCTTCCGGGAATTTCGCCTTCGGCAATGCCGCTGGTAACTTCAATGGGTTGATGAAACCCCTGGGTGAGGATGCTGCTGCCACCGCTGACGGTGGTAACGGCTACTTCGCCAACGGTGTAGCTGAGTTGCACATTGCCAGCCGAAGCATGGTTGCCTGCGCTTGCCACCACGGTGGGCGAAAGGCTTTGCGCTGCTGCTGCCAGCGGCAGCGAGAGTGTGAAAAAGATGGACTGTTTTTTCATTGTTTTATGTTGTTTGATTGATGAAATAGTTTGGTAGTTATCGGTGTCTTCTGCTTGGTGTTCTTCTTCTTGTTATTACAGAACCTTCGTTTGCATCAAAGTCAATATTTTGCCCCTCACCTTGAGGCATTTTAATAGGGTTTCCATTCAAAAAAATCTTTGCATTCGGATTATGCTCATCTAATGCTGCTTGAATATTCAATCTTGCTCCGCTTATAGGGTGGGTACTATCTATTTGGCTGTAATAGGTTCTTCTACTTTCTTGAGGAACACTTATGTTGTAGGTAGAAAAAGCTATAAACTTTCTTCCTCTTACCATGCTTGATAGCTCACGTAACAACTCATCCCCATTTTGCCCCTGTCCGGTGTGGCAACTGGTAAATAGAATGGTTCCACCCGGTAATACTCTGTTAAACAGGCTTGTAAGGGAGGCACTATGATTCCATAGATTGTCAAATCTTATTGCTTCGTTTTCGTTACCTAAACCAGCCATATAAACAATACCCGGGTCTCCATGCGCATCAATAACTAGCTTTTGAAAAGACACATTGGTGGCTATACTTTCATTACAACGTCCTTGTAAGGTTCCTTGAAGGTTGATTGGTGCCCTGACTTGTGCTACCAAATCACCTAAGTTTAAAAAGCTAAAAGCAACTGTGTAATATGAATCCGCCCATGGTTGGCTCAACCAAGAATAATGTCTAAAAGAATCGTTGAAAGGGATGCAAGATGTTTGTAAGCTACTTTGATACAATGGGTCATTCAATGCAGGAGCATAAGGCGAGCCATCGGTAAAACCGCTGCGATGATCTACATTTTGTTGATAAGCCAAAACAACCGGTAAGTTTATCATTCTACGTGTTTGCTATGCTTTTTTAAATTTTTACTCCCATGCCATCCACGATATATCAAAAGCAGTACCCCAACCAGTGCCGGCAGGTGCATCTGCGCGGAAAATTTCTATTATGCATTGTGTGGTGGTAATATTTCTAACGCTGAGAATAAAAGCGTCTCTAACACCATTGGCGAGCTTAGGGGTTAGAAGAACTCTTACATTAGCTGTGGTAAAAGCTTTGGGGAAAGTGAGGGGGATAAATTTTCTGTTGTCGAGATTTTGGGTGCCTCCACTAACTATTCCTTCTTGGACATTGGTGATAGCAGTTCCATTATTGCCTATTTGTGTTCTACCATTTTTAAACACTGTTAATGCATTGCTTCTTGAAGCATTATTTACTCCGTTACCCACTACAAAAAGCCTATCTGATGCATTGTAGCTTGTTGTGCTATTTGGAGTATAGTTTGTATTGAACATTCCTACAGCCATCTCTGCAAAGCTGGGTGCTGTTAAAGTATATCCAAAAGATACGCTGGCATCTCCAGTTGCTGCTACACCAAACCCACTTGCCATTGACCAAATTCCGCCTGCCCTTGCATTGAAACCGAAAGCAGCAGAATAGTATCCCATGTTTGCAGCTTGCCAACTACTATTAGTCCCCACGGCCGCTCCTGTTCTGAATGCTGCTTTGTTTGCATACCACATTAAGCCCATACCTGAGGCGAGAGGAGAACCCTGTGTTGGTGAGTAAGATGGGCTAACTGTGCCTGCAACACCATCTGGCGGAAGGATATTGATGTTGCCAAAAACAACAGAGCTATCAGCAACATAAAGCTTAGCTTCTGGCGCGGTCGTGTTTATTCCTATTCTGGAACCTGTATTAAACAGAAGTAATGAGGGTTCCCAATTAGTGCCGTTGTTTCTTAATGTAACACCATTTATGCTTGCAGTTGGAGAAAATGTGCCTTGTGCGCCTGTGGCACCTGTGGCACCTGTGGCACCATTAAGTCCGTTTGTTCCGTTTGCGCCTGTGGCACCTGTGGCTCCTTTTATGCCTTGTGTGCCTGTAGCTCCGGTTGCGCCTGTGGTACCTGCCTGTCCTTGTGCTCCGGTGGCTCCTGCGGGACCGGGCGCGCCATTCAAGGCTACTGTCCACACGGCAAAGGTGCCGCTGCCGTTGATGGAGGTAACGTTTACACTCATCACGCCTGTGGCACCGTTGTAGGCAGTTACCGTGCCTGTCATTATATTGGTAGCGCTGTTGGCTACAATTACTGTTTGCCCCACGGCATAGGAAAGCCCTGTGCCTACGGTGAGTGTTTTTGCTCCGGCAGAGATGGTTAAGGAGGTGGTGGAGGTGGTGGAGTAGCGGTCGCCTGCTGCGCCTGCTGTGCCTGTGGTTCCGGTGGCACCGGTAACACCTTGTGCGCCTGTGGCTCCGGTGAGTCCGTTTAGTCCATTAGTTCCGGTGGCTCCTGTTATGCCCGTTGTTCCGTTCTGTCCGGCAGCACCGGTGTTTCCCTGCGCGCCCGTGGCGCCTTTTGCTCCGGTGTCGCCCTTTGCTCCGGTGGCTCCGGTGGCTCCGGTGGCGCCTTGCGTGCCCCCGCCATTGCCGCTGGTTTCGGCATAAAGTGCATATGGCACACTTAGCAGTTGGGCTGTGCCTAAATTGGTGTAAGTGCTGCCGCCTGCGGGGTCCACTTCTACTTGCAGATAGCGGCTGCCGCTGCCCCAGCTTATGCTTGCAAAAGTTCCGTTCAATTGGTTGCCATTGCCCACTGCTACATTCACTAATCCGAACTGGTTGGTGGTGGCGGTGTGGCTTTCGCGATAGAGGATGTTGCCGCCATTGGCTGCATCGGTTACCGAAAGCCGAAGGCTTACTTGTTGGTTGGCTATTATTTGGCCATTGCTATTGCGCACCACTGCCTGATAATTGAAGGCTTGTGGTGATTGAGCAAAAGATGTAAAACAATAAATGCAGCTGAGAATAAAAAGGAATTGTTTCATTGAATTTGTATTACTGATTTGACATGAATTATTTTTTTCTTGCCCCAATGCGCACACCAACAGTGAGTAGAATGAGCGCAACGAGTGCAGCTAATGCTATGTGAAGCAGTTGCATGTGTTATGTTGTTGAGTACTTGAAATGCTTAAGTTTTGCGGTAGCAGGGCAGTAAAACTTAAATGAGGAAATAGACAGAGTGCTTTGCGAAACTGCGCTGTGCTTAGCGCATGAATCAATGTTGTGTGCATGAACCATAGCCTAAAATTTGTAACACAAAGGAGCATGCTTAAGTTGGCTTGGACATACCTAACATTAGGTATTTTTTGGAGGAATGTGTTAATAAATGGTTGCTCAAACGGTAACTTTTCCAAAGTTTTAAACTTTGGAAAAGTTCAGTTTGGCGTTTTAAAAGCATTGCCTAAAAGCAAAACAGCTATGTAAATGAAGAGTGCCAACCAGCCTATTCCAAGTATTTTAGAATAGTTTTTCAAGTCTGATGCTTTCAAGCTTTGGTTGTACTCGCAAGCCAATGAAATTTTCACCCATGGCAAGCCCAAAAATCCTGAATGATGCTCCACTAAAATTTTATTACAGATAGCAACGGCCGGTGGAAGTGTGGTGGATGGTATATGCTGAGAGTAAACTTTAATTTTTTCCAAAGCTGGATTTGCATGGTAGGTAAAAATGTAATAGTCCTTGCTTCGCTTCCATCCCTTTGACTCAATATTCTGAACTTTTACTTCTTCTGTATGCGTGTTGCCAAAATCCCAATAGCAGTTCATTGCGCTTACCATCACAGTAGTGCTAAACCAAGAAGAAACCAAAGTGAGCGCAGCTAAACCAAGTGTGAAATTGATTTGCTTTTTTCTATCAATAAACAATGCAAACCCAACTGCTGCAATAGCGATGGAAAAGAATATAAGTTGAATAGTTAATGGAATGCCGGAACCCGACAATATCAAGTGGCGATAATTGTTGCCAAAACCTGAATTCATCAGCAACAACAACACCTGCGGAATAAATATTGTTAGCATAAGCAGCAATGCACCCCAGCTTGTTTCCGACTCAGGTTCCTGGGTTCCATATTTTTCTCCTGCTCGTACAAAGCTTTTAAAAATCCACACCACCAAAAACAAAAGCCATGTAGCTTGAATGAAGATTAGCAATTGAATAAAAATGCTATTGACAATATGCCGATAGAGATGAAAACTATCCAGCAATAAATAGGCAGAGAACACTATCAATATCAAAAAGAAGATTGCCGCAATTGTTTTAAGTGAGTTTCTGTTCATAAAATGTAAATTGCTTTTCTTGAAATGATAATGTCCTGTTATATACTTAAACAAACACTCATATACTGTTTTAAAAATCTATAAGGTTTAGAAAATCCCCGCCCTGTCCTTCACCTCCACACCGCCCCACTCCACCACACTAAACCCCTTGCGCACAAAAGGCTTAAACACCTGAGGTGAAATGTTTACTGCAGCATCAAGCGCTGCAAACTCCATCATAATGCGCAGCTCGCTATCGGGCTTTGGAGTAACATTTAAAAAGGAAGTGTTATCGTAGTTATCATTCACCCAAAAGTGAACAAGGTTGTAAGCATTATGCTGCATGCGCGGCAGCCAATAGCTGATAAAATCGGTGGCTTCGCGGGCTGATAGTCCGATTTGGTCAAGGGTTTGCTCTAAAAAAATAAGCGTGTTTTTTCCTTCAACACAAAAGCCTTCACGGTATTGATAATGACTTGTAGGAAACGGAATGCTTGCCTCCCAAAACAGATAAGGATGCAGCCTGCCTGTGGCAATGTTTTGCAAGGTGCCATCGGGTTGGGCAACTACGCTCCAGCCATTTTGATAATCGGGATAAGTTGAGGTGATTTTACCTTGCACTTGCAGCTTTACCTCCACTTGCTGCCGTTGTTTTGGGTATAGGTAAACAACAGGTTTTTCTGCCATTGGCGGATTTCCACGGTCGAATTTCCGCTCAGCCGGCAGTTTATCGAGCACGATGTGCATGGTATCTTTTTTCTTAACAGGAAAGAAGAACAGCAGGTTGGGTTCGTGCAGTTTTTTGTAGTGATAGGCAGGCACAACAGCGATGTACTTGAACTTACTGCTGTTAGGGTTTTGAAGGCTGAAAGTGCCATCGGTGCTAAGGGTGCAAAGTTTGGCTTCGCTGCTGCCATCGTTGCTGCTCACCGATTCCTGAAACTGCTCATTGCTTTTTTCCTTAACAAGGCAAACCCTCAATTTTGGCTTTTGCTGATGGAAAGGTGCAGTAAATTCAAAAACGCCATTCACTTGCATGGTTTGTGTGTGTGCCTGTGGAGCAGCAATGCAAAACCAAAAAAGCAGTGCAGCTGTTTTCACTGATGGCGCGATGGATGGCATTAACTTCATGTTTTAGTTCTTTAGTTATTTCATGTGCATGCAGCGTGCTTTCAACTTAGAGTTTAACCCCTGCTGCATTTATTTTGAACCACTCCTGCTGCGATGTCGCAGGTTTTTCAGAAATTACTTGTTGCTCCAATTTTTGCTGCGCTCGTTCTATGGAGCTGCTTATCATCGAGTTTTCCAATGATTCATCCTCTTTAAAACCCAATTGCTTCATGACATTCAAAATTTTTTCACCGCCAAAAAACTTCATGAATTCATCTTCCATTGTGCAAAGCCTGATTACCTTCTGCGGTGTCATTCCCTTAAATAAATTCTGCTCGGTAGAATAAAACGGATGCCGTTCAATAAAAATAATGGTTTGGTTAGCGGTTAACTCGGGTGTGAGATTTTGCGCCAGCAACACTTGCTTGTGGCTGATACCTTTTTCATCAAAAAAGGATTGCATTTTGTTTTGTGAGTCGGCAAACCATGCTGCAACAATAGCGTTGGGGTGATTAGTCAAATTCAGCATTAAGTAGCCCAATCTTCCGGTTTCATTTTTGCAAACTAAGTCTGTGAAATCAATGTGCTTGGCAGCATAGCCCGGTGCAGCATTGCTTACCGGGGATTTCTTGTGATAGTAAATTACTGTTACTGCTATTATCACAAGAACAGTTACAATTATAGTTGCGGTCATAGCTCAATTACATTTCCTCAAAAGTGGTGGAATTGGATAAACATGAAATACCTAACATTAGGTAATTTGCTTTTGCTAATTCAGTAAGCATAAATCTAAAATTTCACTGAAGGAAAACTTATTGATAGCTGACAGAGGGAACCTGCACGAGGTTTTTTATGTGGTTTGGGTGTGATGTTTTTTTCATGCAGGTTTGTGTTCGGCAATCAACCTACATGGCACAGCGAAAAATCAGGTTAATAAACAACTGCTTTATTGTATTGCTGCTGTTGCTGTGTGTTTTTAATGGATTTTCGTTCACATTAACTACCGACACTTTTGTTTATCCCCTCCACAACGGCAGTGAACTTTCCGGCTTCATGGAGTATTACAGAACACCGCAAAAAAATCTGCCGGAAGACACTGTTCTGCATCGCTTCAGAAACAACGAGTTTCAATCGTGGAAGGCAGATAAATTCAAACAGTTTTACAATGACGACCAATACTGGTTTTGTTTCGTAACGCGCAACACATCCTCAGCGATAGAAAATTTGGTGTTGAGTGTAAACGGTAAAGGTTACTCGGTGGTGGTTTATGAACTTGATGAACAGAATAACCGACTCATCAAGCTCGATAGCAGCTCGGTTCACGTGCCTTTGTTGCAGCGACCACTGCCATTTCGCTTGCTCACTTTTCCTGTTGAGTTGAGTCCGTCAACTGACAAAGTGATGTTTTTGAAAGTGCAAAAAACCATTGTCCGCAACGCCATTTTCAAATTTCATTTAAGCAATCAAGCGGCATACCTCAGCAGCGAGATGAAAGCGCATTTAATCATGTTTCTATACATCGGCTTTTTTCTGATTGCGCTTGCATTTCATGTTTTTCTTTTTCTTGTTTTCCGCGAAACACTCCATGGTTGGCAAACTGCATACATTTTTTGCTCACTGATTTTTGTGTGTTACACTTTCGATTTTCACACTTATCTTCTTAAAGGCAGTGCATTTATTTTCTTCTCTAAAATTCCAACCGGGCTTCTTCCATTTACATGCGTGCTGGCAATGATTGGGGTTTACACCACTTTGCTGAAAACCTACCAATACAAAATTATTCATCGCTTTTTCATTGCGGCTGCCGTGTTTTGTTCTTTCGCCCTGCTGTGCATTGTGTGTAGTTATGTCCTTATGTTTTTCTTACCCGAAGCCACCTTCAGGCGAGTGGATAATTTACTTAGGATTCCCACTTTTTTGAATTTGTTGCTCTATGGTCCTGTTTTCGTCATCTCCAGTGTTTATCTGTTTTTCAAGGTTGAAGATTCGCTGCGAATTTTTCTTGCAGCAATGTTTATCACTTTCTTTTTTTGGTTCATCACCTTCACCGACACAGCCGGCAAAACCGACTTGGTTTTTATTCCGCCCAACAACATGGTTGCGGCACATGTGATAGAAATTTCTGTTTTTCTGCTCCTAACCATTTACAAGTTTTGGAGCGAGCGAAATGAACGTTTGCAACTGCTGGAGGCTAAAGTCAGTTTGCAGAAAAAATTGGTGGATGATGTGGTGGAAGCACAGGAAAGTGAGCGCCAGCGGATTGCTCAGGAATTGCATGATGGTGTTGGTGGATTTTTGGGGGCATTGCGCATGATGGTAAACCGGAAAAAGAATGCTTCAGCAGCAATAGGAAATTCAGAAACATCAGAAGTGTTGAAAGATGTAGAGCAAAAACTTGATAGTGCAATTAAAGATGTTCGGGAGATATCACACAACCTAATGCCATCGGATTTTGAATCGAAACAATTTACTGAGCTGATGACCGATTATGTGGAATATATAAACGATAACGGTGATGTTATTTTCGATTATTACTTTGATGAAAAAGTAAACAATTTTGAAAAGCCACTACTCATCAGTTTTTACAGAATTTCGCTGGAATTGATTCGCAACATTCAAAAGCATTCACAGGCTACCAAAGCCACTATTCAGTTAATTGTTCACCACGACCATATTCAATTGCAGATTGAAGACAACGGTAAGGGTTTTCAGGAAAATCATTCCAAGGGGATTGGATTGGCAAGTTTAAAATCGCGGGTGCAATATCATAATGGAAAGATGATGATTGACTCAGGAAAATTAGGAACAACTGTTATTGTTGAAATTCCATTCAAAAATGGAAATGATGACGCTGACGGTTTTATTTTCGGTACTGAAAATGCCCGGTAATTTCAAAGTTGAATAGGCAATCTTCCAGCACCTGCCCGGCACCTATGTTATGCACAATTTGGTATCGTTTTCCATCTTCCGATTTCCGGTTTGAAACAATGCCTATATGTGGCACATTTCCACCCAAATCCCAGCAAACAATATCACCGGGCTGATAGTCATCCGCATTGGCTGTAACAGGTTTCACTTTCCCGAAGCGCGAAAAAAACACCATCAGGTTTGGCACTCTTCGGTGGTCAATGTTGGTGTCGGGTTTTTTATGTCCCCATTTTTTAGGATACAAGCCAAAGTTTGCGCGCATGTCTTCATGCACTTCTTTTTGCAAGTCGGTGCCCATTTTGCGGTAAGCGCGAATCACCACATCGGTGCACACACCTTTACCGGGCGCAACATCACCATTAGGGTATTTGATGGATGTATAAGCCGGGTCATATTGCACGGTTTGGTGAGTGAGCACATAAGCCGAATCTGCCAAGCGCTGAAAATAGTTGGTTTGCGCAATGGTAGATTGCGCACATGAAACCAATAAAAAGAAAAGGCAGCCGACACTTAACTTGCTTTTCATAAAATGCATTTATGGAAAAACGAATGGCATCCAAAGTATTGCATCAATTATTGGTGCATATCCACTCTTCGTCAATCATCCGCTCTTCAATTTCACGGAAATCATTCACAGAAATTCCTTCTTCATCATCACAAAAATCCTGATAGCGAGTGGAGGTGCCATAAGGATTAGCGCAACCAACTAATGAGCTTCTTCTGCATTCGCATTCCAGGCATTTGCGAGTGGTGCAGGAGGAAGCGAACAGTATAAAAGCCGCACTTACATACACACAGATTTTCATGTTTAATTTAAGTTTCATTATTGCCTGAATAATTAATAAGGAGCTCTTGCCAACTTGCCTTCCATGTTAAACTCATAGCGAACGCTTGACCCGCCTCCTTGTGTTTGCAATGAAATGAGCGCAACCAATCCGTTTCCATTGTTCATAAAAGTGAGCAGTTGCATTTCGGGTTCTGCCACTCCTTTTTTAATCATGTCGGCAGCAGCCATCGAAACCCACTTGGGTATTTCGCCCCAGGGTATTTCTTTTAGTGAGAAGTCTCTAAACGAATTATCTTTTTCAAACTCTTCATTGGCTTTATTCCAAGAACCAAATGAACCAAGTTTAAGTCGTACTCCTCGTCTTCCGCCACTAATTGGAGTATTCACATAACTCCAGTTTTCAATCATTTTCGATTCGGGTTGTTGCTTCACCATCACTGCTATAATGTTGCCCACATTAGGTTCAAACATCATAGTAACTTGTTTATACATTACATTGCTGGTAAACTGTTTTTCAATTTTATCAACTTGTTTTTGCATGTCGTCTTTGCTTTTGTAAAACGGACTTTCGTTGCTGCCGCAACTGCTTAAAATAATGGTGAACAGAAGAGCAAAACCATAAAAACAACTTTTCATGTTAAACATTTTTGAAAGTGAGTAAATGACTGAGGTTGTAATAATTTATTAGCCGCTGGGTTTGCATTTCAGATGCGGTGTTCCCCTCAGCATCCCAAGTAAGGTTTATGAATGATTTGAAATCAAAAATTAGTGTGGGGTAATGCTCTGCAAACACTGGCGACCAGGAAGCAACAGAAAATGCAATTCGCTTTCCATTTGGAAACTTCAAGTGAACACGAGCCAGGCAATTTTTGGATAACCCGCTAACTAGATAAGCATAACTCCAACGATAATGTTTAGTAAAACTGATATCTAACTGATGGTCGGGACATGAGGTAACTTCTATTTGATTTTTATAGAGTGTTGCAGTTTTGTTTTCTATCTTCAGCATATACTCATTAGGGCGTAATAGTTTATATGCTATAAATGCTGACGACAGCATCATCACCACAAAAAAGCCTGCCATTCCAAGCAAACTCCAAGCCAAGAGCATCAAAAAGATATTCACAAATGATACTATTACAATAAGCGTTGAAGGCGTGTTGGATATATCTACAACAAAACTTGTTCTTTTTTCCATTGCTCAGGCGTGGTTGAATTTTACTGCACTTAAAGCATCGAAGGCATCGCGCTCAATAGCCAAATTGGTGTGCTTATTTGCGTTGTAATCGCCTTCATACATGTTGTATTCGGGCAAGTCCATGTTACCGCACATAAAAGCCACATCTTGCCCCAGTTTAATTACACTTCCATAAGTTGCTCCGCGCACTTTGTATCTGTAAAAACCAACATCGCTTTTTGAATAATTTTTACTGCGAAAAGAAATGCGGTTGTCTGTAATAGTGAGTGGTTCTTGGGCGTAGCTGTATGCTTTGTTCAAATATTTTGTGTAAACAAAATAGACTATTGGCGCTAATGCCAGCATAAAAAAGAAGCGACTTTGCACTATCCAATCAGGAAGCACAAAATACCCAACCACCATGGCACCGGCAATGATTAGAAGAATCAATCCCTGCGATTTCCAATGGAAATTTGTTTCAGGATATACCTGTACTTGAAATGTTTGTGTCATAAAAATTGAATTGTTTGATTAAATTAAAATGCCGCAAAAATTCATTCGCTGAACTAGGTCATCATATTGGTTACCTATACTATTCACTTCGCGCTCATAAGAAGAGTTGTAATCTTTTCCAGCTTTTCTCATTCTGTATATATTTTTAATGTCTTTAAGAAAATCTTTTGCATCATCAGAAAATATGGAAAGGTTGTTTGGGCTGCTAAACTGCTCTTTCAGTTTTTCTTGCGGGGTTGATTTTAAACTTTCGTCAAAACCGAGAATGGTTTTTTCAAGCGCATCAATTTTTGATTGGATGGAAGTCAGTTGTTCCGGTGCAGGTTTTGCTTTTAGGTCAAATGCCAATGGCATCAGTTCATTAAGCAGTACTTCACTTTGATTCACTATGCCCTGAAGGTCTAAAGCCAATGTTTTTCCTTGCTTCCTAAGTTCCTCATTCTGTTTTGCGGCACGCTCGGTGTAAATCCGCTGATATTCTGTTTTGAATTTTTCCAGCGCAATTTCATAGGAGTTAAATGCACTCATCAATTTCGGATGCAATTCCTTTCCTTTTAAAAAGTTATCATCCTTGTAATTTTCTTGCTCGTAGTAATAGTCTGCTTCATTCACCAAGTTTATTAGTGGCAATGAGGTTTCAATGTAATCATTTGCGTGTTTGTCAATTGCCAGAGCCGGGTTTTGCGGGATAAGTTTTTTGGCTGCTTCTATTTGATTTTTGTATCCATCAATGTCATACAATCCATAAACATTTTTTTCCTTCCCTGTTGGTCCGGTTTGTTCATCGCACCATTTCAAGTATCGCTCTTTTGATTCAGAAACTCTTTTGCCAAAACCATTTATCAGTTGCACATAGGCACTCATCCTTTCATCAGATAACTCATTGGGCGAAGAACCCGCCACCTCAAGGCTTAACTCTTCTGTTTGAGTTGTTGATTCATTTAGCGTTTTTGAATTGAAGTCGCAGGCAGGTAGCAGCATGTATATTAAGCTGCCAACTATTAAGTGTTTAGTTTGCATTTGTTTTTTTTGCAAACGAAGTTCTTCTTGAAGGCTTTTTAGTACCTAACATTAGGTATTTTAAAAAGCATAACTTTAGGCTAAAATTACCGACTACATGAAAGCTTTCATTTTTACACTATTTGTTGTTAGCAGTTGCTTGGCTCATAGCCAAACCTTCACCCGTCCTCAGCTCCGCGAATCGTTTTTGATTTTTCGTTCCGATAAAGTTTATCGCGATTCCATTGTAAATGTTTTTAGCAACCTGAAAAAAAGAACACCTGAAGAAGAATGCTACATGGGCATTTGTGTGGCTTTTCAAATTAAGGAGCAAACGAGCAATTGGGCAAAGCTTAAATTGGTGTTTAAAGCGCGTAATCATTTAAATAATGGAGTTAGCAAGCAGGCAAATGACCCCGAACTCCGCTATCTGCGGTTTGCGTTTGAACATTACTTACCATCCTTTCTTGGTTTAAACAAACACATTGAAGATGACCTTGCCATGATTACTTCGCGCATAGGTTTTGTTGACGACAACCTCCGCCTGAAAAAAATGGTGTTAGAGTTCTTGCTGAAAACCAAGCGTTGCACCGAAGCGCAGAATGCCATGATTCAACGAGAGTTGGAAAGAATTGCTGCTGCATTTTAAAATACCTATTGTTAGGTATGCCACTCTGTTTTAAATCAAAAACCTTTGCCGGTAAATTGGAATTCATTAAGCAATTCTTGGCGGTTTCTTTCATGGCAATGGTGTTTCAATCTTGCACATTTAATCCGAATCCGGTTGTTAGCCCACTAAACGCTGTGCTGACCTCTTTTGGCTTGGGATTAGATACCACAAGACCATTTGCTGATACTGTTGACATTAGCCAAGCCACCCCGCCACACTTAGGCGGCTACTTAGCATGGTGGGATGCTGACGGAGAAAAGATTTCGCCAAACGAAGCTTATGAAAAATATCAAGAGGGGCGATTTAAGCGTTGGCGCCCACGCAGGTTCGCACAAATCCACAATAGCAAGCCTGAATACTGGTTTGTTTTCCAACTTAATAATCCAACGGGTAGCACTTTGAGTGCTTCACTTGCTTCCTATTTGGTAAGTCATGGAAAGTTTACTGCCTACAGCCAAAGCACTAACGGACAATGGATAACAACCGACACATTTTCTTCGCATATCCATCCGTCAAAAGTACATAAGGCAACCCCTGAATTTGTTGTACCCCTAACTTTAGATGGTGAACAAACTTCTTCAGTGTTGCTGAAGTATGAGAAAACCATTGACCGAAATGTGGTGTTAGGTTTTATACTGCATCCACACAATCTCTTAACAGTTAACAGACGATCAGCGGCAGACCATTTCGGTTTTTTTGTCATCGGCTTTTTGTCTTTTTCGATGGTGCTGATGTTTGTGATGTTTTTGTTTTTTAGAGAGCAGCTTTATTTCTATCAGGCTGGATATGTTTTTTTCTCCATCTGGATTATTCTTGATAAAACGAAGAATGTTTATTTAGTACAACCTCCATTTTTTTATGAAACGCTAAGCTATTTACCACCACTCACGCTTTCGCTTTTTGCCAGCGCATTTATTACCTCCATTTTTCGTGTAATTGTAAAGCCTGAAACATTTTCACAAAGCCTTAATCGGGTACTTACTATTACGCACAAAATCAATAAAATTTTAATCGGGTATGCGCTTTTGGGTTTTGCAGTTTACTGGAGCTTAGGATGGTACGAAAATGATACTATTAAGCAAATTATCAGTGCTCCTCTAATCGCTTTCAACATTATCTATTTCTGGGTTATTTTAATTGGTGCAATTTATAGTTTGAAGTATTTACCCTTCAAAGGCACTGTTTATGCACTTGGAATTAGTTTTGCAATGATTCTTTGGTATATACAAACACTCAATAATTTGGGTGTAACCAATTCAACATTTATTCTGCACAACAATTTGTTTTTGGCTACCATCATTGAAATTTTCATTTACACCTATTTTGTTATTGACCGCTTTGTTGCCGAGCGAAGAGAAAAAATAAAGTTACTCCAATCGCAATTGGCGCTTCAGCAGCAGTTGACCTCATCGGTGATTGAAGCACAGGAAAACGAGCGCAAAAGAATTGCAACTGAGCTGCATGATGGACTTGGCGGTTTTCTGAGCAGCCTTCGCTTAATGGTTAACCGCAATAAAAACCATGCGCCATCGGCTGATGAAGTTGAAAGACTTAAAGAAATTGAAACCAAATTGGATGTTGCAATCCGCGATGTGAGGGAAATATCACACAACCTGATGCCAAGTGATTTTGCTGAAAAAGATTTTGCTGAAATTATCCGAGAACATATTGCATACCTGAATGACAACAGCAAAATAAAATTCGAGTATTACATTGATGAAAAAGCAAATGCTATAAGAAAGGATATTCAAATTTCGCTTTTCAGGATAATTGCAGAGCTGCTAAACAACATACAGAAGCATTCGGGCGCCACTGTTGCTACCATTCAAATCATCGTGCATGAAAGTGATGTTAAGCTGATGGTAGAGGATAACGGAAATGGTTTTCAGGAGGGAGAGCTGTCAAAAGGCATCGGCATCCGCAGCATTAAATCCAGAATTGATTTTCATAAAGGGAAACTAACTATTGATAAAGGCAAGCTAAACACATCATTCATTATAGAAATTCCAACAAAACATGACCACACATAAAATCATTATTACTGACGACCATCCGCTGTTAATTGATGGCTTAAAATCAATTTTTGCCGAACAGGAAAATCTTGTGGTGTGCGCAACAGCAAAGGATGGCAAACAATTACTGCAACAAATACCGTTGCATCAGCCCGATTTAATCTTACTCGACATTAACTTACCTGAAATTGATGGAATTGAAGCAGCCTCAATTATCAAAAACAGAAACCCTGAAATAAAAATTTTGTGTGTATCAACTTACTACAGCAAAAATTTATTAGATAAACTAAAAGCAATTCCGGTTGAAGGATTTATTCCAAAACAAATTGACTCACCGATTGTGCTGAGCACTGTAAATAAAATTTTAGCAGGGGAGGAGATATACATTAAAAGCAGTGTGGAGAAAAAGTATGAGAAAGAGGAGCCGAAAGAAATCAAACTGCTCACCGAGCGCGAAAAGGAAATTGTTCGGATGATTAAGAAGGGATTTAGCAGCAAAGAGATTGCAACTAAGCTATTTTTAAGCACCTACACTATTGACACACACCGGAAAAATATCTGCGCCAAACTTAATCTTGAAAATCCTGGCGCATTGCTCAGGTATGTTATGGAGCAGGATATGGAATAGCCAAAAACAACATTGTTTTTAATCATTACCATTTCGGATAACTCACCGAGGCAGCTTCGTGCATTATGGTGTGGATGGTTTTAAAAATATTTTCTGCGTTAGGTTTATTGAAATAGTCGCCATTGCTGCCGTGGGCTACGCGGTGAGTTTTTGCGGTGCACTGTGGAGTTAGCGAAAATGAGCGGTTAGTTATGAATGTGAGGTTGGGAGATGGTGGTGGGGAGGGCTGAAAGATGAATGAGGAGCATGGAGTTGTTGATGAGGGGTGAAGGAAGATTGGTGTTGAGAGATGAGATGCGGATGGGGAGAAGGGAGATAGGAATGTGGAGGAGTGGGATAGGCAACTTGAGGGGAGAGTTATACCGTTAGCACATCCGTAATAGTCCAATTACATTGTACTAAACGGCTGTTGCTACGGCATTATACAAGAAAACATTGAACTATTTCATAAGTGCATTTGGTATAACAAAAAAGGGGAAGGCAGATATGGAAGTTGCGTGGACAGATGCTGATAGTACGTGTAGAGATGCTGGTAATGAGTGGACAGATGCTGATGATGAGTGGATATATGCTGATGATGAGTGGATATATGCTGATGATGAGTGGACAGATGCTGATAATGAGTGAGCAGATGCTGATGGTGAGTGGACAGATGCTGATAATGAGTGGACAGATGCTGATGATGAGTGGGCAGATGCTGATGATGAGCAGGCAGATGCTGATGATGAGCAGGCAGATTAGGGGTTTTTGGGGTGGGAAGTTGGAAATGCGGGGTGAAATGTGGTTATTTTGTAGGAAAATGATGTTTTTATGAAGATTATCAGCAAGGAGGAGGCTGGAGCAATGCTTGTGCGGAAGGGTAGTGCATCCATTTTGCGGACGCGCTTGGAGGCGATGAAACCCGGGGAGGTGATGCTGCTGGAGCGGAAGGATTGGCACCAAAAGAAGAACCCGCCAACTGTGATGTGTACGCAGATTAGAAAACGCACGGGGGCGACTTTTGTGGTGAATGTGCTGGCTTCGGGTGAGGGGTGGTTGATTGAGCGGGTGTAACCTCATCCCCTAACCCCTTCTCCGAAGGAGAAGGGGGACAGCGCCTCATTCAATTGCTAATGTGTGTTGTTAGCTTAATGACGCTGGGCGTGTGCCGGTGGAGTAAGTTTTTTGAGAGAATACGAATGCTGAAAGCATTAGACTTGGTAGGGCGTAGGCGCAGGTTAAGCCCAGAGGGGGACGTTTCGGTTTCTGATGAATTACATGGATATTTGATGTGGTTGGTGATAACACCAACCACGGCTGAATATCATGCGATACGTTATAGCACTTTTTTTATATACACTTTTTTGGGAATCTTATGGGCAGTCTCAATATGGAGATTTTTTGCCTGTAGATACTTTCTATATCGTAAAAGATACTTCTTATACAATTGTATCACTTAATAAAAAAAGTCAATCTGTTGTATCCGTATCATCGCTAACAGATTCCTCAGGAAAGTACATTTTCTCAGGTATTTCTAAACAATATTCTCAAGGGAAGCTTTATAGTGAACGGCATCTAACTAATGGAAAGCACGATGGAGTTTCTCTTGTTTATCATGAGAATGGGCTTGTTAAAGAGATTGAGCAGCGGATAGATGATTCTGTAATGCATGTTATTAATTTTTATCAGGATGGAAAGATTAAGAACATAGGATTTACGAAACACAACAGAAAATATGGTGAATGGAGATTTTATCATAATAACGGACAACTTGCAAGAAAAGGAGAATATTACATTTTACATTTAAAAGAAGGCGACAAACTTGAGGATGCAGTAAGCAAAAAATTTGGATACATAGCAAACTCTTCAGTAAATATTCGAATTGGCGAATGGGTTTTTTATGATGAGCAGGGAAGTGAAAAAGGTAAAGAAAAGTACTCAATTAACGACCTTGTAGACCCTAAAGAGGATTGGTAACCCTGCTGGCGCACGCGTGTCGCGTGTGCTTTATATGCTTTGGCTGTTCAAACCAATCCTTATATAGCATGACATATTTCTATTAAGCCTTTGCCTCCCGAATAATCTATAGCACTGCTATACTTCCAAAAGTCAGGTGCTGAAACAAAACCAGATGCTAGCGGATTATTATGTATGTATTCTAACTTTTGTCTCAATACTTCATTACTCCATATCTCTATTGGCTTATTGTGATGTTGCCATAATTGAGTGCCTTTTACATTGCTGCTTTTAGAGGCTGCTCTTTCAAACATCCATATCATCCACTCCTTCCTGCTTTCTTCGTTTGATTCCTTTATTTGAGCAACCAATTGCTTAGACGTAAACTCTTTAAACCTTCCCAACAAAACATCCGGATTGTTATCCTTTGCCCTGAAAATCAGGTGCAGGTGACTTGGCATAATACACCAGCAATACAGCTCCATACCCTTGTTTTCTATACAATACTTTAAGCTTTCTACAATTGTATTGCTGTATGCTTCTCGAATAAAAAGATCTATCCAATAAACAACTGCAAAGCTTACAAAGTAAATACCCTCCTTGTTATGAAACTTATACTTGCGGCTCATAGCACTAAAATAATTAGTTTTGGAATGTGGGGTATCTAGGTAATAAAGATGTGCATTATGGCTGCGGCACACGCGACACGCGTGCGCCAGCGGGGTAGGCAGAGCCTATGCCCAGAGGGGATTAGGGGTGAAATTTTTATTAGGTGTTGAATATAAAGGAAGAATTGGCTTTGAATATTAATAATTTAAATATGAACTCTCAATTATTTTTAAAAGTTAAAAACTGGCAATTGTTTTTGGTTTGGATTGTATTCGGCAAGCTATCAAGTTATAACCTCTTTTTTGGATTTATTGTCATCTACGGGTGGTATTTATGGATGCTTTCGATTGCATTTTACGGTGCAAAGAAGTTGAGTTTACTAGAAGGATTAGTTAGAACAGTAATTACCAGCAATTTTGTTATAGCGTTTATTACACCCGTCTACATTTATTTATCGAAGACAATTAGTATTTATGAAACTTTTGAATTAATAATTATTGTGACATTTAATATTTTCTTTTTGAGTTTAGTAGTAGTAACAGGAAGGATATTTTATGAACTAAAATCAAAAACTAATCCAAATAATTTTTTGGAATATTTACCCTATTCAATCCTTTTCTTTTTCTTTTTTATAGGTGTATGGGTGGTACAACCAGAAGTTAATAGAATTGACTTTAATAGTGATGGTAGTGTTCCGAATTAGAAGGTTACGAACTATAATCAGCTGTTCGACATGTTCCACAGGGAATGTTGAACAACAGATAAAAGCAGATTTTCAATCTACCTAAGAGCGGATAGAAATTGCTGATTTATGAAGTTCGATGGCACATGGCTAAAATCACGAAAAGCGACTTTTTCAAAACCGCAATACTTTAGGGCTTGTTGCCTAAAAGCTTTTCAAAATCATCTTTCAATTGAGGCAAATGAACTCTAATTGCTGCCCAAACAATATTTTCATCCACTCCAAAATAATCGTGCGCCAAGAAATTTCTAAAACCTTTTATTGCCCGCCAATCAACGTGAGGTAACTGTGCTTTTGTATCATCACTCAACTTTGATGCCGACTCTCCCAACACGATAAAATTCATCATAACTGCATCGTAAGTTTTGTTGTCTTTTAGCAGTTCTTCGAGTGTAGTTATCTGCTCAGTATATTCGGATATGTGATTGATGGCATAGAGGCATTCCTCTATGTAGATGGAATCTTTTTCATTAAGCATACACTGCCTGTTTTAGGATGCGCTCTTTGCAAAAGGGCTTTAAAGAATTAGGGTTTGCCAAATCAACTTCTCTGCTGAAAAGTGTTTGGAGATAATCGCTTAAAGCATATCTGTTTGCTATGTAAATATCTAAGGGAGCTTCAATTTCCACTAAAAAATCTATGTCGCTTTTTTCAGTTGCCTCATTGCGTGCAAACGAACCAAACACTCCAATATTCTTTACATAGAATTTGTGGCGCAAAAAATCCTTTTGCTGGCGCAATACTTTAATGATTTCCTCTGTGGTAAGTACGCTGCTCATGTGTCGAAAATAAAAAATATAGCTTACAGGTTTCTTTTGTATAGCCCACCTACTGCAAATCTAAGTAAGGATTTTATTCACTCACCACTTCGGAAAACTGCCCGGGTCAACTTCGTGCATCATGTTGTAGATGGTTTCAAATACGTCTTCGGCATTGGGCTTGCTGAAATAATCGCCATCGCTGCCAAAGGCTGCGCGGTGAGGTTTTGCGGTGATGGTGCGTGGCTCGCTATCTAACCAGCGAAAGGCGTTTTGATTTTCAAACACTTGCTGAAACATGTAGGCGGCTGCGCCTCCGGGTACATCCTCATCTAAGAAAACAACGCGATTGGTTTTGATAATGCTTTCGATAATGCTGTGATGAACATCGAAAGGCAGGAGTGTTTGCACATCAATCAACTCCACCGAAATGCCCGCTGCTTCCAATTGCGCAATGGCTTCTTCGGCAATGCGAATGCAACTGCCATAAGTTACGAGGGTTACATCATCGCCTTCGCGCAGCACTTCGGGTATGCCCAATGGCACGGTAAATTCTTCGATGTTATCGGGCATGGTTTCTTTCAGGCGATAGCCATTCAAGCATTCAATGACCAAAGCCGGTTCATCGCTTTGCAGCAGGGTGTTATACATGCCTGCAGCCTGCACCATGTTGCGCGGCACGCACACATACATTCCGCGCAGGGAGTTAATAATCATGCCCATGGGTGAGCCAGTGTGCCAGATTCCCTCTAAGCGATGTCCGCGTGTGCGGATGATGACAGGGGCTTTTTGGATGCCGTTGGTGCGGTAGCGCAGGCAAGCCACATCATCGCTCAGCGGCTCTAAACCATAAAGCAAATAATCGAGATATTGAATTTCGGCAATGGGGCGAATGCCGCGCATGGAAAGCCCGATGGCTTGCCCCATGATGGTGATTTCGCGAATGCCGGTGTCCACAATGCGGTGCTCGCCAAACTTTTCCTGCAAGCCTGCAAAGCCCTGGTTTACATCACCTATTTTACCAACGTCTTCGCCAAAAGCCACCACATTGGGATGGCGCGAAAAAATTTTTTCAAACGCAATGTTCAGCACTTCATAGCCGTTCAGCACTTTTGATGAAGGCGTGATTTCGGCTTTCACCTCGGGCACGCGCAGTGCGCTGTATTTTGTTTCGCTGTGGTGATGACGGCTGTAAACATCCTGATAGCGGGCTTTGAAACTGCGCGCAAAATCTGCGAGTGCGTTCAGTGCGTGTCCGCCTTCGCCTTTGCAGTGGCGCAGCATTTTGATGGCGGATTTCAGAATGTCTTTGCGAATGGGGTCAATGGCGGTTTTCAGTTCGTGAACCACCGTTTGCGCCACATCGGTTGCACCGGTTTCTTCGCCTGCGTTTTTAATCAGTTCAACTACTTCGCTGATTTCTGCTTTGATGGCTGCGGTGAAGCTGCTCCATGCACGTTTTTTGGCTTCTGCCACTTCGGTTTTTGCGTTGGCTTCCAACTCATTCAGTTCTTCTTCGGCAGCAATGCCGTTGGCAAGCATCCACAGTTTCATTTGGCGGATGCAATCGTATTCTTTTTCCCATTCCAAACGCTCTTTGCTTTTGTAGCGTTCGTGTGAGCCCGAAGTGGAATGCCCTTGCGGTTGCGTAACTTCAACAATGTGAAACAATGCCGCGCGGTGTTGCTTGCGCATGCGCGCTGTGCCCTCTTTGTAAGTTTGAATCAGCTTAGGGTAGTTCCATCCTTCACACACATAAATGTCAATGCCTTCGCCTTGCTCGTTGGTTTCAAACCCGCGCAGCACCTCCGAAATGCTCTCTTTGGTGGTTTGATATTTTTTGGAAACAGAAATGCCGTAGCCATCGTCCCACACGCTGATTGCCAAAGGCACTTGCAGCACTCCGGCAGCGTTTACGGTTTCCCAAAAGTGTCCTTCGCTGGTGCTGGCATCGCCAATGGAAACAAAACTGATTTCGTTGCCTTTGTTTGAAAATTTTTCAAAGCCGTTTTTCAGTTCAGGATTGTTGCGATAAAGTTTTGAAGCAAACGCAAGCCCCAGTGAGCGCGGCATTTGCCCGGCAGTGGGCGAAGCATCGGCAGAGGAATTGTAGCGCTCCATAAGGTTGAGCCACTCGCCATCTTCATCCACAAAGGGAGTGGCAAAGTGCGCATTCATTTGCCTGCCTGCGCTGAATGGTTCTTCGGCAGGATTGGGGTTGGCGTATAGCTGGGCAAAAAATTGCTCGGGCGAAACGATGCCCAATGCCAGCATCCAGGTTTGGTCGCGGTAGTATCCGCTGCGCCAGTCGCCTTTTTCAAAGCTCTTTGCCAGGGCAATTTGCGCCACCTCTTTTCCATCGCCAAAAATGCCGAATTTGGCTTTGCCGGTCAGCACTTCTTTTCTGCCCAATAAACTCATTTCGCGGCTCACACATGCTATGCGGTAATCGCTCAGCACTTCCTTTTTAAACTCTTCAAACGAAAGTTTAGCCGCCTCGTGTTTTGTTGTGCTCATGCGGGCGAAGATAAAATATCAAGCCATTTTGAATGTGCACAGTAGGTTTTAAGCTTAGCAATCATCTTTCCTATTTGTGTGAGTTATTCCCTATAATTGCACTCCAAATTTTTTAGAAATGGGGAATTAGCTCATTTGGCTAGAGCGCTACGCTGGCAGCGTAGAGGTGATCGGTTCGAATCCGATATTCTCCACACAGCGGGGTTTCAGCTATTGAAACCCTTTTTTATTTAAGCATGATGAAAACAAAAAACACCAGTTACCCAAAGGATAAAATCAAGGTTTTGCTGTTGGAAAACATCAGCGATGCAGCTGTGGAAGAAATTAAAGCAGCGGGCTACACCAACATCAGAAAAGTTACTGCTGCTTTAAGCGAGGCGGAATTGATGAACGAGGTGAAAGACGTTCACTTGCTGGGCATTCGTTCCAAAACACAAATCACCGAGCGGGTTTTGGCAAAGGCAAACAAAATGCTTGCCATTGGTTGCTATTGCATTGGCGTGAATCAGGTGAACATGGCAGCAGCAACCAACAGGGGAGTGGCGGTGTTCAATTCTCCTTACTCAAACACGCGCTCGGTTGCTGAATTGGTGATGGGTTTAAGCATTATGCTTATCCGAAAAATTACCGACAAAAATAAAGCCGCACACGAAGGTATTTGGATGAAGGATGCGAAAGGCAGTTTTGAACTGAGAGGAAAAACGCTCGGTATTGTTGGCTATGGCAACATTGGCTCGCAGGTGAGTGTGCTTGCCGAGGCGCTGGGCATGAATGTGTTGTTCTATGATGTGGAAAGTAAACTGCCTTTGGGTAATGCGCAGAATGCACGTACGCTTAAGGAATTGCTTGCAAAGTCAAACATTGTAACGCTGCATGTGCCCAGCGATAAAACCACGCGCAACATGATGAGTGCCGAAACGCTTGCGCAAATGAAAAAAGGAGCCATACTCATCAACCACAGCCGTGGCGATGTGGTGGATTTGAATGCACTGGCACAGGCATTGAAAGAGGGGCATGTAAGTGGTGCTGCCATTGATGTTTTTCCGGAAGAACCCGAAAAAAACGGAGCGCATTTCAGTTCGGTTTTGCAGGGTTTGCCAAATGTTATCCTCACTCCTCACATTGGCGGCAGCACCGAAGAAGCACAATATAACATTGGGTTGGATGTAACATCAAAACTGTTGAACTACTTGGAGCGGGGCATCACCACAGGCTCGCATTCCATTCCTCCACTAAACCTTGCGCCACAGGCACAAACGCATCGCTTGTTGCACATCCACCGAAATGTGCCGGGGGTGCTTGGCGCCATCAACTCACAACTTTCCAAGCATAAAATCAACATACTCGGGCAATACCTGAAAACCAATGACGACATTGGCTATGTGGTGTTGGATGTTGACACAGCGCTTTCAAAAGAAGCATTGGCGCTGCTGAAAGAAGTTAAGGAAACAATAAAAGTGAGGGCGATTTATTAGGATTTTAGATTTTAGATTTCGGAAATTTGGCTTTTAACGCTGCTTGCAGTGTTTGTTTTAGCAAGGAATAACTATTGTTTTACAATTCAAATTCATCAAGAATGAAAAAAATTTTAATTACCGGAGGGGCAGGTTTCATCGGCTCGCATGTGGTTCGGTTGTTTGTAAACAAATACAGCAATCATCACATCATCAACTTAGATAAACTCACCTATGCAGGCAACCTTGAAAACCTGAGTGATGTGGAACATGCGCCCAACTATTCTTTTGTGAAGGGTGACATCACCGATGCTGCGTTCATCAACAATTTGTTTGACGAGCATGACTTTGCCGCAGTAATTCACCTTGCTGCCGAAAGCCATGTGGACCGCAGCATCAGCAATCCTTTGGAGTTTGTAACCACCAATGTTATCGGCACTGTGAATTTGCTGAATGCGGCAAAAAGAATCTGGCATTGCAGTAAAGACAAACCCGTTCCGCAGAACAAAATTTTCTATCATGTTTCCACCGATGAAGTGTATGGCTCGCTGGGCGAAACAGGATACTTTTTAGAAACCACTCCTTACGACCCGCAGTCGCCTTATTCGGCATCAAAAGCAAGCAGCGACCATTTTGTTCGTGCTTATTTCAACACTTACAATTTGCCGGTGGTCATCAGCAATTGTTCCAACAATTATGGTTCGCATCAGTTCCCCGAAAAACTGATTCCGCTGTTCATCAACAACATTAAAAACAACAAACCGCTGCCGGTGTATGGCGATGGAAAATATACCCGCGACTGGCTTTTTGTGGAAGACCACGCCACTGCCATTGATGCTATTTTGCATGGCGGAAAACTTGGCGACACCTACAACATCGGAGGTTTCAATGAGTGGCAAAACATTGAGTTGATTAAACTCCTCATCAAGGTGATGGATAAAAAACTCGGGCGCGCGGAAGGCGAAAGCGAAAAGCTGATTACCTATGTGAAAGACCGTCCCGGGCACGACAGACGCTATGCCATTGATGCTTCAAAGCTCAACAAAGAATTGGGTTGGAAACCCTCCGTTACTTTTGAAGAGGGCTTGGAAAAAACAGTGGAATGGTATCTTGCCAATGAAGCATGGCTGAACAATGTTACCAGTGGCGCTTATCAGCAATACTATGAGCAGCAGTATGCGGTGAGTTAGCAAACTCACCGCGCAGGCATCAAAAAGGCAAGTATGATGTAAAGTAAAAATCCGGTGCCGAAGAACAGCACAGCCGTAACAAAAAGAATGCGCACAATGGTGGGGTCAACTTCAAGGTAGTTAGCCAAGCCGCTGCACACCCCGAAAATCATTTTTTCGCCTTTAACGAGTCTTTTATTCATAACCGAAATTTTACAAGCATTAAGCCAAAGCCCTGCGCACTGCTTCTGCGGCTTCTTTCAGTTCAATGGCAGGAACCACTTTCAATCCGCTTTCATCAATCAGTTTTTTTGCTTCTACTGCGTTGGTTCCTTGCAGGCGAACAATGATTGGCACAGGAATGTTGCCAATGGAGCGATAGGCATCCACAATGCCTTGTGCCACGCGGTCGCAGCGCACAATGCCGCCAAAAATGTTTACCAAAATGGCTTTCACTTTCGGGTCTTTCAAAATGATGCGGAATGCTTTTTCAACACGCTCGGCATTGGCTGTTCCGCCCACATCCAAAAAGTTTGCAGGCTCGCCACCGTTAAGTTTAATCATGTCCATGGTTGCCATAGCCAAGCCTGCACCGTTCACCATGCAGCCAACGTTTCCATCCAACTGAACATAGTTTAAATCGGCATTGGTGGCTTCCACTTCGGTGGGGTCTTCTTCGCTCAAATCGCGCAATGCGGCAAGGTCGGCATGGCGGTAAAGTGCATTGTCATCCAATGAAATTTTGCCATCCACAGCAATGATTTTATTGTCGGATGTTTTCAGGCATGGGTTGATTTCCACCATTGCTGCATCGCTGCTGATGTAGGCATTGTAAACCGCACGCACAAACTTGGTCATTTCTTTTAAGGCGTTGCCGCTCAAGCCCAAATTGAATGCAATTTTGCGGCACTGAAAATCCTGCAAACCCACTGCCGGGTCAATCCATTCCTTATGCACTAAGTGTGGCGTTTTTTCAGCCACTTCTTCAATGTCCATGCCGCCTTCGGTGCTGTAGATGAATGCGTTTCTGCCGGTGCTTCTATCTAACAAAATTGAAACGTAAAACTCTTTGGGTTCGCTTTCGCCCGGGTAGTAAACATCTTGTGCTACCAACACTTTGTTTACCAATTTTCCGGCTTCACCGGTTTGCTTGGTAACCAACACACCGCCCAAAATGTTTGAAGCAATTTGCTGCACCTGTTCTAAGTTTTTTGCCAATGCCACCCCGCGTTGTTCAGTTCCGCGAATGGTGCCTTTGCCTCTGCCGCCTGCATGTATCTGGCTTTTCACCACCACCCACTTGCTGTTATATTGTTCATCTAAGGTTTTGGCTGCTGCCACTGCCTGCTCGGCTGTTTCGGCAACAATGCCCTCCTGAATGTTTGCTCCGTTTTTCTTTAATAACTCTTTTGCCTGATACTCGTGCAGATTCATTTGCTATGGTTGTTATGTGATTGCTAAAAAATAATGCGGACGAAAATAGAGGAATGAGGCGCAAATGCAAATTTGGTTTATTGCTTATGCGTTGTAATAAGGAAACTCATTCATTTCTTCCAAAGTAACAGTGGGTGGAACAGCTTGCTGAAAACTGCGCTGGTGTTTGGGTTTCAGCATTTCGCCAGCCAATTCATCAAACTTTGTTTGCAATGCAGCAAGGCTCCACTGCCCGAAAACGGTATGCCCGCCTTCATACATCTGTTCCTGGTATTCCTCGTTGGTGGTGATGTAAGCAGCAAACCCGTTTGCATAAGGCGAAAGAATCACCTGCTCAACATTTCGTGCTTTAAGTTTTTCTTCAAGCGATTTTCTCAACCTCTTGCCAGCAGTGGTGGTAATTTCAAAAGGAAGTGCAGCAATGGCTACATCTCCGATGATGGCAATTTGAATGGGTAGAATTTTTGGTGTGTAGCAAACTTTTTCGCGTTTGCTGCCCACCATGCGCCAGTATTTTTTCATTGCTGCAATGCTGCCGTCTGCCCAGCCCGGCAGCGGAAGTTTGGTGAGGTCGCGCTCGCCCAGCATAATGCCTTCATTGCTTTCCATCAGAATTTCTTTCGGCTCTTGGGTGGCATATTTGCGCTTCACAACGGGATCGTTTGGGTGGGCAGCCAAATCTTTTTGTTTAACGCGGTTGATGAGCCAGCGCGCCACAGGCATAAGCACCGGTGGCATTCCGGGTCCATCCATTAACGCGCCTGCAAAAAACTTTAAACCCATGCATGCAGGCGAAGTGAAAGCATCAGTTCTGCCGTTTGCAAACTCCGGCTTGCAATGAACGTTTGAAAAATCTACCCACAGCATTTCGCTGTCAATTGCTTCACTAACCAATCGGTTTTCTGCCTCGGCAATTTCCGCTGCTTTTTCAAATTGCAACTTGCCATTGTATTCAGCGCTTTTGTAATCATCATCAAACTTTCCGTACCAATAGCCGCGTTGCCATTTCAGAATGTTTTTTTTGTAGCGAAAGCGTGGCGAAACATCACCGCATGTTCCCTGCGCAAAAGCTCCCACATAGTTTTCAGCCCCTTTTTGTTTGAAGTGGGCTTCCAGAAACTTTGCGGCATAGCCTTTGTTGTCGGCATTCATTTTGCGCAGGTCGTTGGAAAGGCTGGTGGTGTGCACGCCAAACCAATTTACACTGCCAATGGGTTTATCATCCAATGTTTCAAAGTGCAGCATCACCATTTCGCGGTTCACACCCAAGTGCAACTCATCGGCTTCAATTTTTTTGGCAATGTCGGGGTTGCGGTTGTAAGCCGCTCGCGAACGCTGAAAAGCCACTTCTTTATCCAAAGCAAATTCGCTGCTGCCGATTTTTACCTTGCCCTGTTGTTTGTTTTGCTCTGCTTTCACAATGGCTTCGGTCATGGCATCCACAATGGCGGTGTAGATGTATTCTGAAAAACCGGGTGTGGGAAAGTTGTAAAGCGGATAATAGGAATATCCTCCGGGTGCGCTGTGGGTGTGCTGTGCAGTGAGCATCAGGTTGCTTTCGGTGTAGCCGAGTTCGGGGTGCTCGTGCTGTAATTTTTTTAAAACACCTTGCTGAAGCGAAATGGTGATGAAGGCAAGCTCTGCATTCACAAAGCAAAGTTTTGAGTTGCCGTTGTCCAACACAAAAGCCCTCATGTAAAGTGTATCAGCTTCTTTCATTTTATGGAAAAACATTCCGAAGCCAAGCATGGCAGCACCTTTCACGAACGGACAAAAACCAACGATGGAAGAACCTATTTGAAGCATGATTGAATGAAGGTGTATTGAGTGAATGAAGACCTTACAAACCTGCATGAAAAAGTTTTTTCTCGCAACACTATTATGCGAAAGCTTAGATAAACTCGTCCCTGAGTGAATTGATTGGGTGCAATTCGCGCAATTTCGTTTGCATCAAAAATTTTATTGTGCTGTTTGGTTGTTTCATTTCAATTATTAACTTCGTGTAACAATTTTTAAAACAGCATCGTAACACAAAGCAAACTAAGCCTATCAGCAAACAGTTCTACTTCATCAATTTTTAGCTTACTGTAGTTTGTTTTCCTCTTTTTATTTTTTCTGAGCGCTCAAAACGCTTTCATTTCATTAACTAAACTTTTTATTACAGCCTATCGCATAGACATCTACGTATTGTTCACACCAAAATCAGAACACGTATGAATGCTCATGCCATTAGCGACCAAGCGTTGCTGAACCAGTACAAAGCCGGAAATGAGGCTGCATTGGAAATACTTATCAAACGCCACAAAGACAAGGTTTACACCGCCATTTATGTGATGGTGCGCGACCAGTATTTGGCTGAAGATATGTTTCAGGAGGTTTTCATTAAAGCCATCAACAAGCTGCGCAGCGGCAATTACAACGAAGAAGGAAAGTTTGCACCTTGGTTGTTGCGCATTGCGCACAATCATTGCATTGACTATTTCAGAAAAATAAAAGTGGCGCCCAGCCGCAAGGTAACCACCAGCAGTGGGGAAGACATTTTTAAATTCATTGGTGGCGAAGAAGACATTCCCACAGAACGCCACTACGACCTTGAAACTAAGGAGGGCAGGCTGAAGCAATTGCTGGAACAGTTGCCTGAAGATCAACGCGAAGTGGTGATTCTGAGGCACTTCTACAACTTCAGTTTTAAAGAAGTTGCAGCCTACACCAAAGTGAGTGTAAACACTTCGTTGGGCAGAATGCGTTATGCACTCATCAACCTGCGCAAAATCATTGAGCAGCAGAAAGTGGAAGTGATTTAAGAGACCTTTTGGTCTGGCTTATTCTTATCTTCGCACTTTAATTTTACGATGCGTTCAGTTTTGTTGCTGCTGATGGCGGCAAATGCAGGGTTGTTGTTTTCACAGCCATTGAGTTTAAACTTACAGATTACAAACACCAATTGCCAGGGTGCTGCAGGTGCTGCCGAAGCCACTGTTAGCGGAGGAACTGCTCCATATTTATATGAATGGAGCAATGGAACCACTGCATCAACGGTGAGCGGTTTGAGTGCAGGCACTTACAGTGTAACTGTATTTTCTGCCGGAAAAACTGATTCCATTGCCCGGAGTTTCACTGTAACCGATTCTGCAACCATTCGTTTCAATGTGTTGCCAAACGATACGGTTTGCAGTGGCAAAAAAGTGGAAATCACCGCTTCTGCCACACCGGCAGGAGGCGCCTTTCAGTGGAGCGATGGCGATTTGCAGACGGTTAGGAATGGCGACAGCATTAACGTTTTTCCGCTGGCAGACCAAGTTTACACCGTGCGCTACACGCACCCCACCTGCCCGGGTCGTGCCACTGTGCGCATTGAATCGGGAGCGGTGAAAGCATCGCTGGGCGGTTTGGTGCAGCCCAGTTGCGGACTTGCCAATGGTTCTATCATTGGTGCCGGAACAGGCTACAAGCCTTTGTTCAGTTGGCTGAAAGATGGACAACCGCTTTCAACAGCAGCTTCGGTGCTCAGCAATTTATCAAGTGGAAATTACACCTTCATTCTCCGCGATGAAATTGCGGGCTGTTCCGACACCATCAAGGACATTATTCTGCAGGATGTTACAAGTTTTGCCACTGTTTCATCCATTCAAATAACAGACGATAAATGTTTGGATGCAAAAGGCAGCGCTACCATTAACGTGAGTGGCGGCAGCGGCAGTTTCAACTACCGATGGAGCCACAACAATGCGCTCAATGCCAACACTGCCACTAACCTTGCCAAGGGTAGCTACACCATCACCATCAACGATGGCGTTTGCACTCCGTTCGACACCACCATTCAGGTGGGCGGACCTTCAAGCAGCGTTTCAGTGAGTGTTTCGGGTACCGATGACAACTGCACTTCATCCACCGGCACTGCCACTGCTGTGGCAGCGGGTGGAAATCCTGCTTATAGTTTTGAGTGGAGTTCCGGAGCAAAAACTGCTGTTGCGCAAAATCTTTTGGGTAGCAACACTTATGAAGTTACCGTAACCGATGCCGAAGGTTGCAGCGCCACAGCTTCAGTGAGCATTGGCGACATTCCCTCGCCCTCGCTTGTGTTTAATCCGTTCGATTCTATTTGCCCCGGGGCAGCAAACGGTGTGCTGCAACTTGTTGCGGGTGGTGGATTGCCGCCTTACGCATTCGCATGGAGCCACAATGCACAGTTAAGTAGCAGCACAGCCACAGGTTTAACCCCGGGTTCATACACAGCCACAGTTACCGATGCCGGAGGGTGCACTGCCGTTGCTCAGGCGTTCATTGCGGCATTCGATAATCCTCAAATTGATTTGGGTGCAGATAAAAACATCATTAAAGGCGAAACAGCCGAGTTGAATGTGAAAACAAGCCTGCCTGTTACCGCAGTGCAATGGTCGCCATTCATCCAATCGGCAGAAAATAACCTTACTGCTTACGTGAAACCCGATGACACCACCACTTACTTCGTTACAGTGAGTTATGGCAAAGGATGCAGTATTCAGGACAACATCACCGTGAATGTAACCGATGTGCCAACGGTGTTAGACATCCCGAACATTTTCACACCGAACAACGATGGCGTTAATGATTTCTTCTATGTAACTGCCACTGCCATTGAAAAACTTACCATCAAAATTTTCGACCGTTGGGGAAACAAAGTTTTTGAAAGCAACGCAATAGATTTCATGTGGAATGGAATCAACCAATTCACCGGACTCGACTCCCCCAATGGGGTTTACACCTATTCACTTGTTTACAACGCCTTCAACTCCGCTCAGGAAAAAATTGCCAAAGGCGCTGTTACGTTGGTTAGATAACCAAGCTGCATTTGTGCAAAATACTATTTGTGATAAATCAATAAACTACTTCGCTTCTTTTTGCCAGCGGTCAAAATATGTATCACTTATTGACTTGCCTATACGCGAAAATGCCATAGCCCAATACATGGTTAATCCGGGGTGTCCGGCTGCACCGGTAAGACGTTTTGTAAGTAAAACCTTGCGTGTTGCAATGTCAAAGAATGTAACATGCGCTGCGGCTTCTTTTTTGCCTTTGTCCATGTACTCTACAATATAAACAACGCCAATTCCCTTTGTTTGCAAACCATCAGTGTATTCACTTACTGTTTTTTCAATGGTTTGGCTTGAAATGCCGGGAGCATCTTTGCCAAACAAAGTGGATGTGGAAACCTTTTCATTTCTGGCAGGCACAACCTTGTTGTCAATGCGCACAAGTATCTTGCGGAACGTGCTTTCAAGTGCAAAGTTCTCTCTGTCTAAGTAGGTTGTTTTGTTCCACAACTCAATGAATTTATTTTTTATCACTTCTGGCTTTTCATCTTTAATGCCAATGAACCGCGCATGACTAAAATCTAAGCCATACCAAACTAAATTTTCCGCCTCAAAAATATCTTTGGCTGATTGTGCTTTTACGGAAGAAAGCAAAACAAAAATGCTGAAAAGCGTTAAGATGATTTTGTTCATAGTTATGATTTTGAATGATGAATATATAATAATCGGTCAAGCAGACTAATGCTTAAAGACATGGTTTAACATAGGCCATTCTTTTAAAATCCTGATGTCATTTTGTAATCGCATCTCGCCTTTACCCCCGCCATTACGGACAAACAGGACCCACCAATGCAGTGCCTGTAAGCGTGTAAGCATTCCCGTTGGTTCTGATGCCGCAGCCTGCTGCGCCACCCGAGCCGGCTGTTCCACACATCACGCTGCCGCCAATCAAGCCGCCACTACCGCCTGTTCCAGCAGTGCCGGGCTGCCCAAGCGCACCGCCATTGCCACCATTGCCCGATGTGATGTTGCCAAGGAAACAGTTACGTGCACAACCCGCACCACCAGTTCCGCCCGTGGTGGAAGTGCCGTTGGTACCTGCATTACAAACGCTGTTGGTGCCTCCTGCACCTCCGGTGCCCGGCAGCACACCTGCGCCCCCGCCACCCCCGCCACCCGAGCGCGACTCGGCACAGTTGTTGGTGCGCCCTGCACCGCCACCACCACCGCCACCACCACCGCCTATGGTGCCGTTGTTGTTGATGGTTACACCCTGAATGTTCAATTCCAATGCCGGACCACCTGCTTTGCCGTTCATCTCGCTGCAATCGGCAGAAAGCGCATTGCCGCGATGTTCGCCACCATTTCCGCCTCTTCCGGCAATCAACCCGTTGTTGTTAATCACAATGTCCGACCCCGAACCAAACGTGCCGGTTTGCAGCGCAGCATTAGCAGTGGTGGTACTGCCAATTTCCACACCTGCTGCAATGTTGAAGGTTGCACTGATGCCACAGCTTGGGCTGCCCACAAGGCTATGCAGGTTAAGGTTGTTTACCGATGTGGTGATGTCAACCACCGAAGGCAGCACAGTAAGGGTGTAAATAACCGACTGCGAACTTGAGCCAATGGTGGCATTAACCGAAATTTGGTAAATGCCCGGCTCGGCACACGATGATGCAGTGATGGTCATGTTGGTCGTTCCGGGAACGTTGATGCTCGTGTTGTCGAAGGTAATGGTAACACCCACAGGCAGGTTGGTGGCGCTCAAAAGTGCATTGGTTCCGGTGCTGCCACATGCGCCCGGGTTGCCAATGGTAATTGCCGAGCTTACCGTGTTCACATTACTTTGGAAGTTGATTTCATTCACATTACCTGCTGTTGTGCCAAGGCTTAGCCCGAAGTCGTAAACTGTAAGCTCGTAAGTAAGTGTTTTCACGTTCGAGCCTGATGTGGCAAGAATGGTGATGGTGTAGGTGCCCGGAACTGCGCTTGGCAATGCCGTGAAGGTCATCACCGAAGTTTGCGTGGGCAGCAAATAGTTGTTCGAGAAATTCACCAGCACACCTGCCGGTACACCGGCTGCTGTAAGCACCACAGGTGAAGGAGTGCCATCCACAAGTGTGATGGTAAGTGTGTTTTCCACACTGTTGAAATTTGAATTGAGCAGGCAGCCGGTGCTGTCGGATTGCGAAAGCGAATAATCGAAAGAACAAACGGTTTGCCCCACGTTTACCCAACAAGTTCCGTTCCAAAACTGATGCACATTTTCAGTGTTGTTATACACCACAAGCCCCACTGCCGGTGTGGCTATGGCATTGCGCTGCGTGGTGGAAAGCGAAGGGAACAACACCCCGCGTGTGGTGCTGGTCATTTCCATCAGCGCTGAGGGGGCGGGCGTTTGGGTGTTGATGCCCACTGCTCCTGTCGTGGTGATTCTAAAAACCTCAGTGTTGTTCGAGCGAAGCACCAAATCCTGCGCATCAACGGTGCCCACAAAATCATTGGCAGCATTGGTGCCCGAATTTCCTTTAGTGAGCCAAGCTTTGTCAATGGTTGTAAATTGTCCATCGGGGCTTTCCACCGTAACCGAACCATCGGGGTTAAAAAGAATATCGGTTACACCGCCTCCGCCCGAAGTGCACAGGTTTTTCCAAACCGTTCCATCATACATCACAAAGCAGTTGCTATCGGTATCAAAAATTACCAAACCCGAAGCAAAGGGCGCAGCAAGCGAACCAATGGTAGTTCTGGGAATCAACATCCCTTTATCGGATGCCATCAAATCGAGCACCGCACTTGGGTGGGGGGATGTGGTGCCTATGCCTATGTTGTTTTGTGCCAACAGCAGGCTGCTGGTAAACACACAGATTGCCGCTACGTAGAAATTTTTCATGCTTGATGTTTTTGCAAACCCAACAAAGCTATAAAAAAAGAAGGTGTGGGTTAACCATAAGTTAAAGTTGAAGGATGCTCGGCTTTGCTCGCCTTTAGTTTGTGTTTGCGATTTTTTATCCGCCTTCCTCTTCGGTAACTTCAGCTTGTTTCTTGCGCTCCAAATTTATAGTAGTGATTTTACAAGTCGCACAAGCTATGATTCTAATGAGCAGATATCTAAAAGCAACACCCCACACAATTACTTTATCATACTAACAATTATCGACTGGTTAAATCTTTTCCAATGAGAAGTTTTAGATAAAATAATGGTTAATCATTTTAATATGATATGCAGAGGATCGAATACTGACTGGAATGGATTGTTAGATTAGTTTAAAACTTACACATTAAAGCAATTGCATAAAGTAGATGAAACCACATTCATCAGCGAATGGACACGAGTGTAGATTGGGTTATTACATTTTAAGCACTGAAAAAATTAAATAAGACGAACTGAAGTCAGATATGATAACATGGCTTTATGTAATTTGGATAAATCAAGATTCTGTAGCCCCTCAACGAAGTTTAACTGCACAGAAGTATTAAGCTCATTCCTTGTAATTTTGTTTTCTAAAAATGTACAAATTCTTATTGAAGAGGCTCTTTCGCTGTCTAGCATGAAGAAGATTCTTTTTTTGTTGGTAAAAATCTCAAAGCCTTCAATGTCAATAACTGGCTTTTTGAACAGAACCTTTAAGATTTCAGTATAATGTTCCTCACTTTTCTTAAAATTGGTCATTATTTTTTCAGTAAAAATCCACTGACAAATCCAAATTAACGTCCGATTAACTCTACGAATTTGAGCTTTGTTGTAAGGAGGTTGTTGTTCAAGTTTGGCAAATGAAGTTGTTGTTCGTAAAGCTATCTTAATTAGACTAATACATTCACTACCAACTGACATACTTTCTCCTTTCTCGGCAATTTGTAAAAGAAGTACGTTTATCATGGCATAAACATCAGCTTGATAGTCCGCCTCCTCAATTACCCTTGCATAATCGCCAATTCCATTAACGGTGTATCGATCTAAGGAATGCATATCCTTGTGGAATGCCTCATGGATTAAATACATTGCCAAACAGAGATTTAAATCCTCAGAACTCCCTTCGAACTCTTTATAGAATTCATGCAAAACATGTTTATCTATTTGCCATTGATTCTGAGTTGGATGGTAATGAATACCTCCTTCTACATCTTCAACTTTAGGCTCAAGAAAAATTTTTTCCTTTGAATTGTTGATATATATAACCTCATTAATATGTGGTAGTGATTTAAACAAAGATGCCGCATCTTTAACAATTTTAGAAGTTTCAGTATTGAAGTGATTATATGCAGTAGAGTAGATATCAAATGCCCACCCATCTTTTTTAATACCCTTCATTTTTTTTTGGGCATTGTAAAAGAATGTGTTAAAATCATTAATAACATTCAAAAGAATTTTTTCCCTCTCAGCTGAAATTGTTTGTTTCATAAAATCACCTTCTTCTTCTAATTGAGACAACTTACGTATGTCTTTTTTTATTTTTATTGAAACGTTAAGAAAATCATCTGTTAATAAATCTAATTCGCCTTTCAGCAAATCTAGTTTGTCATTTTTTTCTTCTTCTTTAAGTTCTAAGCTTTCGAGAATTATTTCCCTTTTAAGGTTTCTTTGATGTATCTCGTGCAATAGAATTTCCCACTTCTTCTGATCGCTTATCGTTGGCATTAGTTAAAACTGTGTTGAATTTGTAGTGTGAAAGTATCAATGGAATTTCATATAAGCTAAAAATCGGGGTTGATGAGTTAGGGAATGCTGTTAAACCATTGAATTTAACTAAAGGCATGTATGCCTTAACAGAATATCCCAGTAAGGCTGAGAGTTTTCCGTAGTCTGATAACGTACTTGTGGAATCTGTGCAAAATTCATCAAACACAATTACTTCATTTGAAGTTCCTTTTGAAGTATTTTGGAGATGAGCTTTATACCACCATTCATCTTTGTAACTAACTTCTATATCAGCAATTGCTTTAGTGCTATTTCTAACAATGTTGGCAACATCATTTTTGGGAATTAAAATGCAGTTGACCCCTAAGAAATGTCCTAGACATTTTGAAATTTCAATTGTGCCTTGCTCATATGGTCCGATAAATGTAAAATAGCGCAATTGATATTCTGTCTTTCCTAACTTTGAAGATAACAGTTGTTGAATTTTTAGTGATAAGAATGCACTATTCTCCTTAATTATCTTTTCAAAATCAGGTACTGACTTTATTGAATTTCGGTGAGATGGTGGATTTTTTTCACTAATGAAGTAATTATGATCGCACATTACCCAAAAGTGAAAACTACTAAGAAAATTTTTATCTTTAGATAAGTCTGTAAAGGGCAAATCTAACTCCGAACAATACTTACATGGATATGCTGCAAATTTTTGCTTGACTTTAAACAGTGCTTTAAAGGAGATTCCATGCACACTATTTTCTATACTTTCAATGTTAGGGTTACTCACAGTATATAGAATGCTTACAATATCAAAATTTATATGGCTGTTTAATTGCCTTAGATAAGAATTTATGTAATTAACTCTGTCTCCTTGGTGAACAACATCTAAAAGTATTAGTCCTTTGCATGATGTGCTATGTTTTTTGAAATCGGATTGGCGATCAGTTGAGAGTGTTTCGATGTTTAAGTTTTTATCAAAATCATATATAGGTGTATTTGTCCCTCTTTCGGTATCTATTAATGACATTACACTGTTTATTGTGCTATCTAAACCTTCAGTCTCTGGGAAGTCAGTTACAATAAAACCATAAGATTCAGATTGCATTAAAGGTTCCAAAATGTACTTGAGCTCGCTCATCGCATAATCAAGCGAATAGAAGTAGTAATGACACCTACTTTTACTTCTTGGCGGTCTTGAAAAGTGACCAATATGCCCAACTAATTTTCTTCTAAATTTTTCCTCATGGTTAGCAAAAATTCTCCCGCCTTCATTTTCAAAGCTTTTTTTCCACCCATTTAACTTAGATTTAAAACTTCCTGACCTTGAAAGGGTTGTATTTCCTTTATAGTCAGTAACAATAATCTTATCTTTCTCTAGTAACTTTGTTAAGTTTTCATTCCTAATATCATCAAGAATTGAATCAAGTTTATTTACAACCAGTATTGCGTTTGGATTTCTGCTATTCAGAATTCTATCATCATTAGTAATTATGTTAGTCACATAATATAGTAATGATTTCATATTCCTAGGATCAACAAGAGGTATATCTACATTAACTAAATCAATAAACATAGTCCCCTTGCTAGTGAGTTTATGATTCTTGATGAAGTCTTCTCCCTCTTGATTGTTTATATTCGTAACTAAGTGATGTTTACACAACACTTCTGACAACAGATAGGCTAATTTTTCAGGATTCCATTTTGTGAAATCGTCCGATGAGCACTTAATGCTATCATAATAATCCTGCTGAAGTTCTAATTCATCAATAAATAGGTTGCTAAAAACAGAGCGTAAAAAATTAGTATAAGTCTTTTCAGTATCCTTTGTAAAATGGGATTCTGAAAAATTGAATATAATTGGATAAACTGGTAATGCTGCACTCAATCTGAATATCTTTTAATAGCTTTTTGTACAATAGGTAAGTGAATGCTTATGAAGTTACCATTAAAGCACTTATCGAAAGGACGGCTTTTTTCCTTAATATTCACGTTATACTTATACTTTTCCAGCCTAGTCATTACTAGTCTGTAATCTCCAGTTCTTGCTATTAACTTGCCATTAAAACACTCTAAAACAGCCATGAAAAGTTCATAAAGGCCATATCCACGATTAGGGCTTGGGATTAAAACTTTTGAGGTTACGCCAGGAAGGAAAGTAGCTAAAAAATAATACGGGTCTTTATAGACTGATGAATATTTATAAAAATGTTCCTTAACAAAATCTTCTTGTGTAACTGGATTGCTGTCGTAATCAAATTCAATCTTATCCCCATTTAGTGGTGTAATTGTAACCTTAAACTTGGGATATATTGTATCTTCACGCAACTTAGCTTTGATGTCAGAAAATTCTTTATACGCTTCTTTTAGTGTTTCTATCATGCTTTTTCCGTCATCCCAAAAAGCTAAGCTAAACTCGTGCTTGCCAGTTTGCGTTTGAGCAGGTTTGTAAAACCTTGAAACAGTTTGAAACAATTCCCCTTGAGGATGTGATAAAGCATTTGAAATACTCTCAGCAATTACCCTTGACGATACATATCCATCATAATCTTTATGCTCGTTTTTTTCTATTACATTATAAATGAGAGACCGGATATCGTTTTGCTGCCATCTATTCACTTCATCATGTAAGATATTCTTTTGTTTATCAGTTTCGCTTGCTTTAGGTAAATGAAAATTTTTTATTCCAAAGAAGTTGCACGTGCCTTTGTGATATATGTTATCTTTTTCTGTTAACAGCTTCTTGTGCGAGTTATTTAGTGCTTCATTCGCAAAAATATTTTCAAGCACATTGAAGTAACTTGTACAATCAGTAACGAAAAATTCTTCAATATTTTTGTGATTGATAACAAGATTTTCAAATTTTTTCTTAGTTGCACACTCTAAAGCCTCTTTGAATCCCCATTGTGCCAAAAAGCTAAGTGTACTTCTATCCTCAGGCAGCATAAAAAAAAGCTCGTTATCTCTTCGTGAGTTTAAGTAAGCTTGACTAAAAGAACATACATTAAGCAGTGTGCAGATATCAATAAAATTTAGGATGCTAAAGTCAAGAGTGAGTTTATACATTGGTTGGGTCTCACCTGAAAAAAATTCAGATATATCACTCTCAAACTGACTTGAGTAAAGACCTATTTTGCCATCTGGTCGCACAGAATTTCTGTTCAAACCAAATTTGATTGTTTTTTCCATTTTTTTTGTGGGGCGCGATGTTACTAAAGAAAGTCCAAATTTCAAAGTGCTGTTGAATAGACTCATTTGCGAACTAATACATCTTCCTTTGTTTAACAACAATGTCCACTTAGCGCATAGGCATCTCCACTTAGCGCATGGGCGTCCTCACTTAAGGCATGGGCATCTCCACTTAGCGCATGGGCATCCGCACTTAAACCGTGGGCATCTCCACTTAGCGCATGGGCGTCCGCACTTAAACCGTGGGCATCTCCACTTAACGCATGGGCGTCCGCACTTAAACCTTGCGCATCTCCACTTGGCGCGTGGGCATCTGTACTTACACCTTGCGCATCTTCACTTAGCTGGTGCGCATCTTCACTTAAACCCTGCGCATCTTTGCTTGAGGCATGGGCGTCTCCACTTAAATCGTGGGCATCTTCACTATTCAATAATCACTAATCATTCATCACTCATCACTCATCACTCAATCAGTTCCATTTCACAACTTTTCTTACCCGCGCATGTTTTTAATGCCTGCGAATTGGTTAAGCCAACTATTTTCGCGCAGCGCAAAAATTCAATGAGCAACTTTTTCGGTAGCATTTCCTTCGGCAATCACTTTTTCGGTAAAATAATAAACACTGCACATGCCCATGTTGCCTCAGTGTTTTTCATCCCGCTGTTCGCTTTCCTTTTCTCCTTTTCCAATAAAGCTACTGCTCAAAAAACGGAAACCAAATTCACTCTGTCGGGCTACATGAAAGATTCCACCAACGGTGAAACACTGCTTGGCGCCACCATTTACATCAACGAACTTGGCAAAGGCGCTGCCACCAACGAATATGGTTTCTATAGCATCACCCTGCCTGCCGGTTCCTACAATGTGAAGGTTTCCTACATTGGCTATAAACCGCAGGTGCACCAGATTATTTTAGATAAAGACCTGCGCAAAAACTTTGCCCTTTCGCCAAATGTGATTGTTACCGAAGAAGTGGTGATTAGCGCTGCCCGCAAAGCCAATGTGGAAAGTTCGCAAATGGGAAGGGGCGAAATAAGCATTGAGCAGGCAAAGGCAATTCCGGCATTTTTGGGCGAAGTGGATGTGCTGAAAACCCTGCAACTGCTGCCGGGCATTCAGGGCGCAGGCGAGGGCAACAGCGGCTTTTATGTGCGCGGTGGCGGACCCGACCAAAACCTTGTCCTTTTGGACGAAGCCGTGGTTTACAACACGGGGCACTTGTTTGGTTTCTTTTCGGTGTTTAATGGCGATGCCGTGAAAAACGTGAACGTCATCAAGGGTGGAATGCCTGCTAAATATGGCGGCAGAATTTCATCGGTGGTGGATGTAACGATGAAAGAAGGCAACATGAAAAAATATGAGGTGGAAGGTGGCATTGGCTTGATTGCATCGCGCCTTACGGCACAGGGACCCATTGTGAAGGACAAAGCCTCGTTCATTGTTTCGGGCAGAAGAACCTACATTGACGCCATCACGCGCCCCATCCTGAAAAGCCTTGACGGTGGCAGGTTTGGCGGCAACGGGTATTATTTCTATGACGTAAATGCAAAAATCAACTGGCGCATTAGCGATAAAGACCGTGTGTATGTAAGCGGTTATTTCGGGCGCGATGTGTTTGAGTTTACTGCTCCGGGTGGTGGTTTCGGGTTCAATTTTCCGTGGGGCAACCGCACCGTTACTGCACGTTGGAATCACCTTTACAGCGATAAACTTTTCGGCAACGCCACCTTTTGCTACAACGATTTCGAGTTCACCGCCAACACCCGCTTTCAGGACATCAACTTCCGGGTAAACAGCAATGTGCGCGAGTTCACAGGCAAAATGGACTTTGATTATTCGCCCATCATCGGACATTTCATGCAGTTTGGTGCACAGTATAACTACCACATTTTCACGCCTTATCAAGCAAGCGGCAATTCGGGCACGGTGGAGTTCAACAACACTAACAAGGAACCGAAATACGCCCACGAAACCGCGATATACTTCTCCGATGATTTCGATGCCACACGTTGGCTGAAAATCAACATCGGCTTGCGCGGCTCGCTATTCAACTTTGTGGGTCCGTTTTCAAAAACTGTTTTTGACGAGCGCGGCACTGCGGTGGACACGCTCAGCTTCAAGCGCAACCAAAACATCAAAACTTATTGGGGTTTGGAGCCGCGCTTAAGCAGCCGCATCAAGTTGGGTGCCAACAACAGCATCAAGCTGGGCATCACCATGAACCAGCAATACATCCACTTGGTGTCGCAGGCAAACACCACGCTGCCCATTGACCTTTGGGTGCCCAGCAGCCTGAATGTGAAGCCGCAAATCGGCATTCAGTATGCGTTGGGTTATTTCCACAACTTCAAGGAAGATATGTTTGAAACCTCGGTGGAAGTGTATTACAAAGACATGCGCAACCAAATTGAATATGGCGAAAGTGCCGTGGGCAGAATAACGGTTGATGTGGAAGACCTTTTCACCTTTGGCAGGGGCTACAGCACGGGCGCTGAATTTTTTGTCAAGAAGGCTTTGGGCAAGTTCACCGGTTGGGTGGGCTACACCCTTGCCTGGACATGGCGCAAATTCCCCGACATCAACAATGGCGAAACTTTCTTTGCCCGCTACGACCGCAGGCACGACCTTAGCATTGTGCTGATGTATGAAATCAGCAAGCGATGGAAAGTGAGCGGCACCTTTGTGTTTGCTTCGGGGCAGCGCACCACACTGCCTGTTTCGTTTTATTTGCACGAGGGCGAACCGCGCTTTGTTTACGGAAAACGAAACTGGTACCAACTGTCGGCTTATCACCGCTTAGATTTGGGTTTCACTTACATCATTCCGCACAAGCGCAATTATTACTCCGACATTACCGTGAGTGTTTACAATGCCTACAACCGACTGAACCCTTATTTCCTATACATTGACCCTTCTGGCGATTTGGAAGGAAAGGTGAATGAAAATGGCGTGCAAGACCCCGACTTCCGCTTCCGTGCCAAGCAGGTGTCGCTGTTTCCCATTCTGCCTTCCATCACATGGAACTTCAAGTTTGGATTCACCGATTTTAAAAAGAAGAAAAAGGAGGAGTAATGTATGAGACGTGAGATATTAGATTTTAGACATGAGATATTAGACGTGAGACATGAGCTAATAGGCGTGAGATTGGAGCCGAGAGATTGGAGGCATGACTGCATAAAGGAGTTGATGACACGCATTGCAATGCCACTGTTTTTTCTTTTTACCGCTTCATTTTCCATCATCGCCACTTCCTGCACCAAAAACATTGACATTGAAATTCCGGCATCGGAGCGGAAAATTGCAGTGGAGGGCAACATTGAGCTGAACCAACCGCCCATTGTGCTGCTCACCAACAGTCAGGCTTTTTTCGATAACATCAACCTGAACAACATTTCAGCCTACTTTGTGAACAATGCCAAGATGACGGTGTTCACCGCCACCGACACAGTGGAACTGGTTGAATTTTGCCTCAACGACCTCCCCGCTTCGGAGGAACAGAAAAAGCAACTGCTGCAAAATTTCGGGTTCAAAGCCGATTCGGCATTGCCCATTCCCAACATCTGCATTTATTCCATCCCCGATTTGATTGGCTGCATCTTGGGCGGTGGCTGCTCCATGCTGGGCAAAGAAGAAACCCGCTACGACCTTCGTATTGAAACCGAAGACAAAGTGCTTACATCCTTCACCACCATCCCCAAAGCCATTGGCATTGATTCACTCTCGCTTCGCCCGCGCCCCAATGCCCCGCCCGATGATAAGTTTATGGCAGTGTACAACAACCTTTCGGTGCCCGGCAACTTCGGCAACTTTGTGCGCTATTGGACTAAGCGCAACAACGAGCCTTTCTATACCCCCGGCACGGGTTCCGTGTGGGACGATAAACTGTTTGTGGGGCTTTCCATTGCGCTGCCGGTGGAGCGCGGCTATCCGCGAGGCTCCAACATCAAACCCGAAGAGTATTCCTATTTTGAAAAAGGCGACACCGTTACCATGAAATGGGCAAACATTGACAGCCGCACTTTCGATTTCTATTTCACCCTCGAAAACGATGGTGGCGGAAGCCCTTTTGCCAACCCCGTGGTGGTGAAAAGCAACATCAATGGCGGCTTGGGTGTGTGGGCAGGTTATGCCTCGCAGTTTTACACTATAGTTATTCCCGAATAAAGGGGATGCTTTTAATAAACGGGCATCTGCAAATGACGGACGGGCTTCCCGATGTCATAGCGGGATGCCCATATGCCGTAGCGGAACGTCCCCGTGCCGCAGCGGGGCAGTACTTCTATGCATCAGTCCATAAAAGAAACTGATTGCGGAGTTAAACCCAAACAGATGCAAAAAACTATTCTAAGTTCGCTTTAAACAGCAACAAAACGAATGGAAGCCATCAGTGTTTTCGATATGTTTAAAATAGGTGTGGGTCCTTCAAGTTCACACACTTTGGGTCCGTGGCGCGCAGCAGAAATGTTTCTGCAAACGCTTGGCAGCAATGTGCATCAAGTAACCGAGCTGAACGTGCTGCTGTATGGCTCGCTGGCAAAAACCGGCAAAGGGCACGGCACCGATGTGGCAGTAATGCTTGGGCTGAGTGGCGAAGACCCCGTTACCTTTGAAGTGGAAACGCTGAACGAAAAAATTGCCGCCATCAAAAACCTGCGCAGGCTGCTGCTGCAAGGCGTGCATCACATTGATTTTGTTTACGAGAAAAATATCCGCTTCCACAAAAACGAATCACTGCCTTTTCACCCAAACGGCTTGAAATTTCAGGCTTTACTTACAAATGGCGAATGCATTGAGCAGGAATACTTTTCCATAGGCGGAGGGTTTGTGGTGCAGGAAAACACGGTGCTTTCGGCAGCAAAAAAAATCCGCCTGAAATATGAAGTAAACGATGCCGATGAACTGCTCACCAACTGCATGCGCGCAGGCATCAGCATTTCGCAATTGGTGATGGAAAACGAAAGCTGCTGGCGCAAAACCGATGAAACCATTGCCGGAGTGCTCAATATCTGGCAAACCATGCGGCAGTGCATTTTCAGGGGCAGCTATGCATCGGGCATTTTGCCCGGTGGCTTGAATGTGAGCCGGAGGGCTGCCGCATTAAATGAAAAACTGCTGAACACCAAACAGCAATTTCCCGATGCCGAAACCTGGATGAATGCCATTGTGCAAACCCACCCCAGCTTTCAAAACATTCTGAACTGGGTTAGCTGTTTTGCCTTGGCAGTGAACGAAGAAAATGCATCGTTTGGTAGAGTGGTTACCGCCCCCACCAACGGTGCCGCAGGTGTGGTGCCCGCAGTGCTGATGTATTACCTGCTGTTTGCAAAGTTTTCAAGCCAAAGCAAAGAACAGGACATCGTTACGTTTCTTTTAACAGCATCAGAAATAGGCGCAATTTTTAAAAAAGGGTCCACCATTTCGGCTGCCATGGGCGGCTGCCAGGCTGAAATTGGCGTGAGCAGCGCAATGGCGGCAGGAGCACTTACCGAATGCCTGGGCGGCACACCTCACCAAGTGCTTCAGGCGGCTGAAATTGCCATGGAACATCACTTGGGATTAACCTGCGACCCCATTGGCGGCTTGGTGCAAATTCCGTGCATTGAGCGAAATACTATGGGTGCAATAAAAGCCATCACCGCAGCACAGTTAGCCATGCAAAGCGATGCCGAAAGGGCGAAAGTGAGCCTCGATGCCGTAATCAAAACCATGTGGGAAACCGCACAGGACATGAGCCACAAATACAAAGAAACTGCCGATGGCGGACTGGCAACCACCATTCCACTTAACCTGCCCGAGTGTTGAGGTTACATTAAACTGCTAAACCACCGAAAATTTTGAACAGTATAATGACGGGTTTTGCAGAATGGCTTTAACCGAAACTTCCACCTCTCTGCCATATCTTTTTTTAATGGTTCCAAAGGCTGCAAAGTTTTCACTAATGCCCGAGGAGCTTTGAAGTACAGCCCGAGCTTCGTGCAGAAAAACTCGGCTTCTGTCCAACGCTTTCAGTCCGTTAATGAATTGTTCCATAGTGGGTTTGTAATGCCCGCTCGATGGATTTATCAATTGAAGCATGCCGTTTTTAACCATCATTTCACCTGCCGAAAGCACAGGTCTGCCTGCAAGAAAAGAGGAGTGATGAAAAACACTCAGTTTGTGCGCACTTGCATAAATGTTACCAGCAGGGCTGATAACATAAATCGCCCAACCTTGAGTACCACCTGCGCTTAATGTTGAAAGTTTTGAAGTGTCAAACATTTTTCCGTTCTGAACAAATCGTCCGCTGTTTACTTCAAGCAGATAACTTTTGCGCTGGAAGCCATTTAAATACTGCACACCTGCCCGAATGAAATTTTCAACATTCTGGGGGTTGCCTCCTCCAATTTTCGACCTGATGATGCCCGGCTCGTTTTTTGAAACTTCATCTAACCAAATGAAGAACAGCGATAGCTTTCTTGAGGTGTTTTCATCGGTGAGTCTTTTAAACTCATTGTGCATGGTTTGCAAGTAATTGCCAAAGCGATGTTTGGGGTCAAGCGCTTCTAAATTGAAATGCCCCTGCATGGCTCTTGCCGATCCATTATTCATTCCTTCTATCAAACCTGCCCTGAAGCCGCGCTTTAGCAAACCCCAACTTGCTTTAGCATTAAACTTTACACTGCCCGGACCATATCGCTGCTCTTCCGGTTTTGCAAAACTTTCATTGCCGTTTGAATAGCTGCTCATGTCATTTCGGGGGTACGGACTGCCGTGCAAAACAACATCAGGTTGATGCTCTCCAGCAAGGTTTCCCATGATGTTACTCATCACAATTTCTTCGGTAAGTTCAACAGGCATAACTTGAAATTTTATTAGGCTAATATGTTTGAAAATCTTCCTTTTTACAAAGGAATGTTGTCATGTTTTTTCCTTGGCAGTTTCACTGCTTTGGTTTCCAGCATTCGGAATGCGCTGATAAGTTTTTTGCGCGTAACGCTTGGTTCAATCACCTCATCCACAAAACCGCGTGCAGCGGCTTTATATGGATTAGCGAAAGTGTCGCGGTATTGCCCTTCCACTTCGGCAAGTTTTGCGGCAGGGTCGGTGGCTGCGGCAATTTCTTTTTTGAAAATGATTTCGGCTGCGCCCTTCGCGCCCATCACCGCAATTTCGGCTTGGGGCCAAGCAAAGTTTAAATCGGCACCAATGTGTTTGCTGTTCATCACATCATAAGCCCCTCCATAAGCCTTGCGCACAATCACGGTAACTTTTGGCACGGTGGCTTCGGAAAATGCAAACAACAATTTCGCACCATTGGTGATGATGGCATTCCACTCCTGGTCGGTGCCGGGCAAAAAACCCGGAACATCCACCAGCGTGAGCAACGGAATGTTGAAGGCATCGCAAAAACGCACAAAGCGCGCACCTTTTTTGGAAGCGTTAATGTCTAACACGCCTGCCAGCACTGCCGGCTGATTGGCAACAATGCCAATGCTTTTGCCTCCAATTCTTGCAAAGCCTACCACAATGTTTTCGGCATAGTCTTTATGCACTTCAAAGAAAGTTTCGGCATCGGCAAGTTCATGGATGATGTCGCGGATGTCGTAGGGCTGTTGCGGGTTTTCAGGAATGATGGCATTGAGTTTTTCGCGCAGTTCGTTACCATTTTCGTAAGGCAAGTCAGGCACTCCATCTTCGCAATTCTGCGGAATATAGCTCAGCAATTTTTTGATGCCATTGATGCACTCCACTTCGTTGGCATAGGCAAAATGAGTTACTCCGCTTTTGGTGGCGTGTGTCATGGTTCCGCCCAATTCTTCACTGCTCACTTCTTCATGCGTAACGGTTTTCACCACGTTGGGTCCGGTAACAAACATGTAGGAAGTGTTCTCCACCATCATAATGAAATCGGTGATTGCCGGTGAATACACTGCACCACCCGCGCATGGTCCCAAAATGGCAGAAATTTGCGGCACCACTCCGCTTGCCAAAGTGTTTCGGTAAAAAATATCGGCATAGCCGCCAAGGCTCACCACACCCTCCTGAATGCGCGCGCCACCACTGTCGTTTAAGCCAATCACGGGTGCGCCATTCTTCATTGCCATGTCCATGATTTTGCAAATTTTTTCGGCATGGGTTTCGCTCAGCGCACCGCCAAACACAGTGAAATCCTGCGAGAAAACATACACCACTCTGCCGTTGATTTTTCCATAGCCGGTAACCACGCCATCGCCCAAATAAATTTGCTTATCCAATCCAAACTCGCGCGAGCGATGCTCCACCAACATGCCAATTTCTTCAAAGGTTCCGGCATCCAGCAACAGGTCTATGCGTTCACGTGCAGTGAGTTTCCCTTTTTTGTGTTGCGCATCAATTTTATCCTGCCCACCGCCAAGCAAAGCCTGCTGGCGCTTTTGGTTTAAAATGGTTGTTTTATCCATGAAAATTTTTCTGCCGCAAACCTAATTTTTTTGAGGGAAGTAGGGGGGAGGACGAATGTCCGATGTCGGAAGTCCGATGACAGATGACAGATGACAGATGACGGATGATGGATGACAGAGGTAGGATAATGAATGTCCGATTTTCGATTTCTCATGTCTCACATCTCACGTCTAATATATCATTTCACCAACACATCGCAATAAACCGGAAGATGGTCGCTTGGTCCGCCAATGTATTTGAAGCCTGCGTAAGTGCGGTGCGGCATCGGTCCGAACTTATCGCTTTTATACATCAGCCATTTGGGTTGAAATACTTCGCCTCGTTTGCTTTCAACACAAAATTTACAGCTGTTATCAATGAAGTTTTGCGACACGATGATTTGGTCTAACATATCCTGCTCGCCTTCAAAGTTGAAACTGTATTTCCCTTTTTGCGCTGCCTCAGTCATCAGGTTAAACAAATCGCCACGTTTTAAGGTGAGTAAATTTTGTTTAGCCTTCAAGGAATCGGCAACACTGGGGTTGAAAGGTGTATCGTTAAAGTCGCCCATCACCAAAATTTTCGCATCGCTATTCGCATTTAAAATGCCATCAATTGTTGCTCGTAGAATGGTTGCTGTTCGCAGTCTTCTCCCTTCGCTTTTTTCGGCACCGCCCTTGCGCGAGCTCCAGTGGTTCACAAACACATGAATTTCTTGTTTGTTGATTTTACCTTTCACATACAGTATGCCACGGGGTTTGTAGTTGGGTTCAAAATCTAAAGGAATTTCAATGAGCGATTGGTGTGTAGGCTTAAAAACCTTTTTGTTGAAAAGCAATGCCACATCAATGCCGCGCGGGTCGGTGGAATCGAAATGAATGAAACGCATGCTATGCTTTTTCATTTGCGGTTGTTTCAGCCAGTCCTTCAGCACTTTCTTGTTTTCAGCTTCGCAAATGCTGATGAACAGAGGAGATACAGTGTCGGTGAGTGCGTTGATAACTTTTGAAAGGCTGTTTAACTTGGCAGCATACCGTTCGGTGTTCCATTGAAATTTTCCCTGTGGTGTAAAATCGTCATCGCGAATTTTGGGGTTGTTGATGGTGTCGAAAAGGTTTTCAACGTTGTAGGAAATTATCCTGTAACGCTGCTGAGCAGAAAGCGATGAAACCCACGCAAAAAGCGCAATTACAAGGCAGTGGCGAAGTAGAAATCTAAGGTCAGTTAAGTGTGCCCGCATTAGCAATAAGCATAAGTTCTTCTTCTGAACTTAATGGTCTGAAACCCAAATATATTGCCTTGTCTGAATTGAGCGACACGTCCTTGGGGCGAGGTGCTGCCATGCGCACTTCCGATTGTTTACAACCCACTATCAATGAAGTGTCTAACCCGAAAATTTTTGCAGCCATCATGCCAAATTCATAGCGCGAAAGCCTTTGGCTACCGCCTAAATGAATGATGCCTTGCACTTCGCTCATCAGTTTCACTATTCCTTTTGCCACGCTGTTGGCTCCGCACACGCTTCGGTATTCATCGGTAAAAAGATTTACCTTTTCCCTTCGCGTCAGTTTTGAAATCATCTCAGCCAAAAAATTTTGTTTGGCAATGGCAGGGCTGCCAAACATCAGCGGCAGGCGTATAATGGCAGCCGATGGATGATGCTGAAGAATCAATTTTTCGGCTTCTTCTTTTTGCATGCCGTATTTGCTTATCGGGTTGGTTGTATCTTCTTCTTTGTAGTTGCCCTGCTCGCCATCAAACACCAAATCGGTTGATGCGAAAGCAAAGCCGATTTTCTCCTGTGCGCAAACTTTGGCTAAAATGGCGCTTGCTTCCACATTTATTTTCCAGCCGCTCCAAGGAAAAGTTTGGCAGTGGTTGGCATTGGCGTTGGCTGCCATGTGCAGCACAAAATCGGGTTTCAGCAGCCTGATGGTTTGCAGTGTGTTGTAGAAATCATTCAGGTTCACTTTGTGCGCCACGGCAGCTTCGTAAGCAGCATCGTTTTGATGCACCACGTTGTGCACTTCCCACTGGCGTGTGGCAATGGGTATAAGGTGTGTGCCCAAAAAGCCCGAACCACCGGTGATCAGCAAGCGCGGTTTGTTTTCCGCCATTGTGCTAAGATGTAATTTTTTTAACCATGTGAATGAAGTTGAAAAAATAGCTTCGCGCAAAATTTTGGTTATGTCCATTTGGAAAACACAACCCGACCTTTCTTTTTTAAATGGCTGGCGTGGAAAAGGCGCCAGCGACAGCATGGGAATTGAAATGATTGAATTTGGCGATGATTACCTGAAAGCGCGCATGCCGGTGGATGACCGCACTCGCCAACCCTACGGCATTTTGCATGGTGGCGCAAGTTGCGTGCTTGCCGAAACTTTAGGCAGTGTGGCAGGCAGTTTGTGTGTGGAGTTTGGCAAGCAAATGGTGGTGGGGTTGGAAATCAATGCCAACCATGTGCGCCCGGCAAAGGAAGGTTTTGTATATGGGGTGGTGAAGCCCATTCATCTTGGCAACACCACTCAAATTTGGGAGATTAAAATCACCAACGAGCAAGATAAATTGGTGTGCATCAGCCGCCTGACATTGGCTGTTAAGGACATGCCGAAATAGGGCTACAAACCTCTTTCAATTTCATCAGCCAGCGCATATAAATTGAATTGCGAAAGCTCAATTTGTGCGCTGATTTTTTTGCGCACTTCCGCAGCATCAAACTTTTTCATTCTCCTTTTTTGAACAATGCGTTTCACTTTTTCGGTGAGCAGATATATGTGCCTTTCCGAGTTCGCCTTTTGGTTTTTTGCCGAAAAATGCTGAATCAATGCTTCCACTCCTTTTGCTTCCACAGCCACTGTTTTGATAACATCAATTTCAGATTTTCCCCCAATTTCCAATTGCAGTTTCAGGGCGTTCATCAGCGCATCGGCATCGCTGCGGTCGGCTTTGTTAATCACAAACACATCGGCAATTTCCATCAGCCCGGCTTTCATGGCTTGCACACCATCACCGGCTTCGGGCACCAGCACCACCACAGTGGTGTCGGCTAAGCCGGCAATTTCCACTTCGCTTTGCCCCACGCCAACTGTTTCCACAAAAATGTAATCAAAGGCATAGCTTTTCATCACCTCAGTAATTTCAATAATGGCATCGCTAAGCCCGCCCAACGAGCCGCGGCTTGCCACCGAGCGGATAAACAAATTCGGATGATTGAAAAAACTGCTAAGGCGCAAGCGGTCGCCCAAAATGGCTCCGAAATTAAATGGTGAACTTGGGTCAATCAGCAGTAATCCGATTCGTTTTTCCTGCCTAAGTAATTCACCCACCACAGCATTCAGCAAAGTGCTTTTGCCCGCACCCGGTGGACCCGTGAACCCAATCACCGGAACATCATTGGTGCGAATTTTTTTCAGTAAATCCTCATAGCCTGCCGCGCCATTTTCCACCACCGAAATTTGCCGCGCCAACAATTTGTAATCAATCATTCGTTTATCATCCACTTTTAGTGATGTTTACAGTGCTAAAGTAAAATGATAACACTCAGCTTGCGCGAAACCTTTTGGCAACCTTTCCACACCCGTGCCGCACGTGCGCTGCTGCTTGGCTTTGTGTTGGTTTTTGTTGGCTTTGTGTGTTCGCGTGCATTAGTGAGCATTGGCATGATGTGCATGGTGGCGGCTGCTGTGTTTGGTTTCAAAAACTTTGCTTTCGCAAAAGTTTTTTCGCGCCCCGAGTTGATGGCGCTAACGCTGTTGTTCTGGGGTGTTTTTTTGTCGGGATTGTGGAGCGATGACAAAGCCTTTTGGTGGAATTTCACGCGCATTCATTTACCTTTTTTGTTTTTGCCGCTGGCGTTTTACACACTGCCGGGCATCACCAATGCCATGCTGAGGGCAATTGTGATGTTGTATGTTGCTGTGATGGGCATCAGCGCTTTGGTGGTGCTGGCGAATTACCTGCTGCATTTCAGCGCCATCACCGAGCGCATCCTTAGCGGAGGCGTTATTCCCATGCCTTACAGCCACATTCGCTATGCGTTGATGATAACAATGGCATTGTGTTCCGCCATTTGGCTGGCAGTGGAAACTGGCAAAAAGTTGTGGTTGTTACCGGCTGTTTTTCTTTTCGTTTTTCTACACATTGTTAGTGTGCGCAGTGGTTTGTTTGCGATGTATTCATCGCTGCTTGCGCTGGCATTTTTCTATTTCAACATTCGCGGGAACTTCCTTAGGTTGTTCAGCATGATAGTTGCCATAATGGTTTCAGGCTTTGCGTTGTTTCATTACACGCCAAGTTTGAAAAGCAAAGTCAGTTACATGATGTATGACCTCAATGAGTTTAAAAATAACAACCCCATCAATGCTTCCGATGGCATGAGGCTGCGCTCGTGGCAGGCAGCATGGGAAGTTTCAAAAGCATCGCCCTGGCTTGGGGTGGGCTATGGCGATATGCAAGCCGCCATGAACAAATGGTATGCTGAACATTATCCGCAGCTTGAAGCGCATCAGCGCAAGCTGCCGCACAATCAGTGGTTGTGGTGGCTGGTGGCAACCGGATGGGTGGGTGTTTTGATTTTCAGTTTTGCTGCGTTTTATCCCTTTGTGCTTTTGTTCAGGAAAGGCAATGCACTTTGGCTGAGTTTTTTTGCTATTGTTTTCACTTCGTTTTTTTGGGAAGCAACCTTGGAAGAGCAAATGGGAACAGGCTTTTTCATTGTATGGCTTTTGCTGTTGATCCAAAGTAAAAGGACATATTCTTTAACCACTCAGGAAAGTAACGCTCAGCAAGGCAATGAATAAATTTTCGGCAGTAATTATTGCGCACAACGAAGAGCGACACATTGAACGCTGCCTGAAATCGGTGTTGCCTGTTGCCGATGAAATTGTGGTGGTGGTAAATGCCGATTCCACCGACAAAACAGAAAGCATTTGCAGGCAGCACAACGCGCAGGTGATGGTGAAACCTTTTGTGGGTTATGGTTTGCAAAAACAGTTTGCAGCCAATGCTGCCGTGCACGATTGGATTATTTCATTAGATGCCGATGAAGCATTAAACGAAACCCTTCAGCAGGAAATACTTCAACTGAAAAAAACTGCTGCTGCCGATGCTTACACGGTGAACATCAAAAATTTTTACTGCGGAAAATGGATGCGCTTTGCAGGCATCAATTCCACTAAACGCTTGCGAGTTTTCAATCGCAAAAAAGGCAATTGGAATGATGCGCCCGTGCATGAAAACATTTGCATGAGTGCCGATGCTGCGGTGGAACATTTAAAAGGTTCCATCATGCACATTGCCTTTGAATCAAAGGCGGAACACCTTGCAAAATCAAATCTTTATTCGGCACTTAGCGCAAAAGCGCTGAGCACAAAATCCACCTTTCATTTGGTTTGGAAAATGTTGCTGAATCCACCAACCAAATTTTTAGTGCACTATGTTTTCAAGCTGGGTTTTGTGGAAGGCGCGCAGGGGTTTCAGTACGCTTGGCTGAAAAGCCGCGAAACATTTTTGAAGTACGAACGTGCATGGAAATTCAAGCGCAATCAGAAAAGCCCTTTGCAGTGAATCAGAAATTTTTCATCAAAGAATGATTCCTGAAACCATTTGTGCAATGGAAAATTTGCAATGGTTTTTATTCCTTTCAATTCTTCGGTCAGGTTGCCGCCTTTCAGGCAAATCAAACCATTGGGAACCATGTTTTGGTTTTTGGGTAAATACTTCCCTCGCGTCCATTTCAACAAATCGGGCAGCGGAGCCACAGCGCGGCTCACCACAAAGTCATATTGAAAATTCATGCTTTCGGCACGCGCATGAAACGTGAAAAGGTTTTTCAGTTCCACGGCTTCAGCCACAGCATCAATCACTTTCAGTTTTTTGCCAATGGAGTCCACCAAATGAAAGCGGCAATTTGGAAAAAGAATGGCAAGCGGCACACCCGGAAATCCGCCTCCGGTGCCCAGGTCCATAATTTTTGTGCCGTCTTTAAACTGAACATATTTTGCAACCGACAGCGAATGCAACACATGGCGTTCATAAAAGTTATCCATGTCTTTTCGCGAAATCACATTCACTTTGGCATTCCACTCGGTGTAAAGCGCATGAAGCTGAAGCAACTGCTGTTGTTGCTTTTCGGTAAGTTCAGGAAAGTAGCGGAGCAAAAGTTCCATTGCAGCGCGAAACGCTTCTAAGCCGCGCCCAAGGCGTGCTTCAAATCTTCAATTTGGTTATCCCAAAGGAAGGTGGTGTCTTTCAATTCTTTCGGGTCGCAAAAGTCGGTTACTTCCAAAACAGTTTCGTTGCTGATTTCGCTTTTGTAAACGCGGAATGAAAAGAACTCCCCTTTGTCGGCTTTTAACCAACGGTACTTCACATATTCGTCATCTTCCATTTCCACAATCTCAGCTTTTTCATATTGCCCGTTCCAGCCAAAAACATAATCATCTTCCTGCGCATCGCAATAGTCGGCAAACCATTGCGCAAGGCATGACGGGTCGGTAACAAATTCAAACAAAATAGCCGGAGAGGAGCGAATAATGTATTCTAAAGTAAACTGCTTGCGCGCCATAGCACGAAATTTTATTAACTAATGGCGTCAATGATAAAAAACTATTTCTAAGCGCGAAATTTAATTTTTTAGAAGGGCAAGTACCTCCGAAGAATTCTTCTTCATCAACACATCACCGCACTTGCAATTGCTGCTTCACCGCGGGCTATTTCACCAAGGTTACACTACCCGATTTTGAAACGGTTCTGCCGTTCAGGAAAGTAACATTCACTAAGTAAACATAGGCATCGGGTTCCTGAAGTGTTCCTTTGTAAATGCCATTCCAGCCTTCAGTTATGCTGTGTCCTTCATACACCTTCTCGCCCCAGCGATTGAAAATCAGGAAGTCTAAATCGCGCACCTGATTGGCATACACCATCACCACATCATTCACGCCATCGCCATTGGGCGAAAACATATTCGGTACATAAACCACAGGTGTGTGCTCCACGTTGATGCGGGTGAATGCCGAGTCGCGGCACCCTTTTTCGCTCAAAGCATACACGGTGTAAACGATGTCGTTGTAGGGCGTTGAAACCGGATTTTCGCAATCGTTGCAATCTAATGCTGTGGCAGGTGTCCAAACCCAATTGCGCACCGTGCTGTAGGGCACATAGGGTGAAAGTGTGATGCTTTCGCCTAAATTTATGGTATCGGCAAGTGGAAGCGAAACGGTAAACTTCGGTGGGTCGGGCAATAAAATCAGCCGAATCAGTTCGCACAGGTTCGCATCTGTAACGGTGATGCCGTAGTTTCCGGCAGCAAGTTTATCATTCACAATTCCATTCACGCCATTGCTCCAGTTGTAGGTATATGGAATGGTTCCGCCCCGCACCAGCACTTCCAATCTGCCATCGCTCAAGCCGGTGCACGAAATGGAATCGAGGAAGTAATTCAGTGAAAGCGAATCGGGTTGGGTGAGGGTGAAGCGCAGCGAATCCACACAGCCGCGCGCATCGGTGAAGGTAACGCCATATTGCCCTGCGGGGATGTTGTTTAGTGCGCCTGTGCTTGCTCCGTTGTTCCATTGGTAATTGAACGGTGCGCTGCCGATTAGCGCGTTCAGTGTGATGTTGCCATCATTAAAACTAAAGCAACTGATGTTGTTGGAAGTGGAACTCATCACAGGAGTGGGGTAAACCACTGCTGTTCCGGTGGTGGTGTCGGCACAGCCGTTGGCGAAGTTTGCAATTAAACGCACGCTGTAGTTGCCATCGGCAGCATAAATTTTTACTGGGCTGTGTTGCGTGCCCGTGCTGTTGTCGCCAAAAGTCCATGCGTAGTTGCCCACAGGGTTTATTGCCGAGTCGGTTTGATTGATGAACACACTGTTGAACCCAAAACAAACCGGAGCCACACTGAAAGCCGCAGTGCCCACTGCCAGCACCGTAACATCTTGCGAAATGGTGTCGCGGCAAAGGTCGGGGGTGGTAACAATCAATGTGGTATTGTAAATGCCATCATCGGCATAAAGGTGCCGGGGGTTGATGTCGGTGGAGGTGTTGCCATCGCCAAAGCTCCAAAAACATGTTCCTGCCTGCGGCTGCGAAAGGTTAGTAAACTCAGTGTAATTCAATTCGCAAACCGTGTTGAAATTGAATGCTGCACTTGGATTGGCAAACACCGTAACCGGCTTTGAAATGCTATCAAAACAACCATTGCCATAGTCCAAAACCAATTTGGCGTTGTATGTTCCAAAGGCAGCATAAACATGAGAAGTGTTTTGCGTGTTGGCACCATTGCCATCGCCAAAAGTCCAGGTGTAATTGTTCACGGTGGTTCCTGTTTTCAGCACGGTGCTATCGGTAAAAACAGTGGTGAAGCCTTCGCAAACCGCAGGGGCGGTGAAGTTTGGCAAGCCGCCCAAAATGATGGTGGCATCGGCATCGGCAGTGTCGGCACAACCAAAAGCTGAAGTTACCACCACTGAAATGTTGAAGGTGTTCGTAGTCGTGTATTTGTGCGAAGGGTTAGCGTTGGTAGCCGTGTTGCCATCGCCAAAATTCCAGTTGTAAGAGATGCTGCCTGTGGGAATGGAAGAAGTGTTATTCAACACCAGCGAACTGTCGTTGCACACATCACTTACCGTAAATGCTGCGGTTGGATTCGGGTGAACAACCACCTGCTTTGAAATGCTATCAAAACAACTGTTGCCATAGTCCAAAACCAATTTGGCGTTGTAAGTTCCAAAGGCAGCATAAACATGAGAAGTGTTTTGCGTGTTAGCGCCATTGCCATCGCCAAAAGTCCAGGTGAAATTGTTCACGGTGGTTCCTGTTTTCAGCACGGTGCTATCGGTAAAAACAGTGGTGAAGCCTTCGCAAACCGCAGGGGCGGTGAAGTTTGGCAAGCCGCCCAAAATGATGGTGGCATCGGCATCGGCAGTGTCGGCACAACCAAAAGCTGAAGTTACCACCACTGAAATGTTGAAGGTGTTCGTAGTCGTGTATTTGTGCGAAGGGTTAGCGTTGGTAGCCGTGTTGCCATCGCCAAAATTCCAATTGTAAGTGATGCTGCCGGTGGGAATGGAAGAAGTGTTATTCAACACCAACGAACTGTCGTTGCACACATCACTCACCGTAAATGAGGCGGTTGGGTTGGGATGAATGCGTGCGGTTTTGGTGATGGAGTCGGTGCAGCCGTTGTCGGAAGTGAGCACAAGTTTCACGCTGTAATTTCCGGTGTCGGCATAAAGGTGTGTGGGGCTTGGCAGCGCGGAAGTGTTGCCATCGCCAAAGCTCCAGTTGCTACTGAAAGTTCCCCATTGAATGGCGGAGTTGTTGGCAAAAGTTACGGTGTGGGTATGGCACGCACTGTCGCTTTCAAATGAAGGCATCGGGCGCGGAAAAACAATCACTTGCTGTGTGGCGGTGTCGTTGCAGCCCTGCGGGGTGATAGAGATGAGGGTTACATTGAAGGTGTCGGAGGTGGTGTAGTTGTGTGTGGGATTTTCCTGCGTGGAAGTGTTGCCATCGCCAAAGTTCCACTGATAGGTTGTGGCGGCACCACCGGTGAAAGTGCTGTTGGTGAATGCAGTGGGAATGCCCAGGCACTGATTGGGCGCAGTGAAGGCTGCCTGTGTTTGCGGAAACACCCGCACGGAACTGCGCAAGGTGTCGCTGCAACCGCCCGTTGCCACAGCAATGTAGGTGAACTGATAAGTGCCGGTGTCGGCATAAAGATGAACGGGGCTTTGCTGTGTGGAAGTGTTGCCATCGCCAAATTGCCATTCGTGCACCACACCGCCTGTGGTGGCAGTGGTGCTGTTGATGAATTGCACGCCTTGCCCGAAGCACACATCGCTTACACTAACGTTGATGTTCACCACCGGATTTACATCCAATGTTTTATTCACCGTGTCGCGGCAACCAGCCGAGTCCACAATCACTAAACGCACATTGTAGTTGCCCGGATTGGTGTAAAGGTGCACGGCAGTGTCCAGCGCAGAAGTGCCGCCATCGCCAAAGCTCCACTGAAAGGTATTCACCTGCCCCGAAAGGTAGCTTGGAAAGAAAGTTATTGGATTGCCAAAGCAGATGTTGCCCGTGTTGAAATCCACCTGCGGGTCGAAAACGTTCACGGTGAAGGTGTCGCGAATGCCGGGGCATTTGTTGGAAACCGCAAACACAAAATACTCGGTGGTTACCTGTGGATTCACCGTTATGGAATTGCCGATTTCGCCCGTGCTCCATTTCACAGTGTCGGTGGGGTTGGTGGGTGTGGTAGAAATGGTGATGGCACCGGATGATTTGCAAATGGTGTAATCGGGCACAGCCACCACAGTGGGTCCCACAATGTTCAGCGCACCGGGGATGGTGTCTTTATCGCAACTGTTTACCCGCTGAATAAGCATCTTCACTTCATACCTGCCCAAGCTGTCGTAAACATGTTTTGGGAATTGACCGGTGGTGTAGCCCCCATCGCCAAAATCCCATTCGTAGGAGATGATGGAAGGGTCGCCAATGCCGGTGAAATTCACCGTGTCGCCCGGGCAAAAAATGGTGTCGAAATCTGCTGAGGCAAATTCAAACCGCGCAAACAAATTGGACAGGTTTGCCCCTGCCGAATATCCAAACGATTCATAGCTGGCATATTCATAAACATAAGCCAGAAAGCCGCTGTCGCTCACAATGGTGTGGCTGCCGAAGTTGATTTGCGGGCTTGCCACCGAATAAGCATTGTTTGATGCCACAGGCACAAATCCTGCCACCGGGTTTCCATCCAGCCGCAGCAGCGCGGTGTTGGCAGTTTTGGTAACAATGGTAACGTAGTATCGGGGGTTGTTGCCCGAATTGAAAAGGGTGTTGAAAGTAATCTCGTTCAGGGTTTGCTCATTGGGTCCCAGGTTTATCATAAACGGGTCGGAGTTGTTCACGTTGTCCACCTGCCCGCTCATGCTGAGTTGCAATACCTCAATGGGTTGATTGGAAGTTAAGCTGCCATGTGCGGTTAAATCAAATTCATAAAACTGCCCTGCATTAAGGTTTTGATTTGGTCCGTTGTTTACCGAAAGCTGTGTGCCGTTTGCCTGCGCCACCACCCTGAAGCGTGTTCTTCCGCGTGTGGCAAGGTTGGGGAGGATGAAATTTTTTCCCCACGAATCGGTGTAGAAATTCACATCAAACAAATGGTCGCAGCAGCATTGATTGCCCACCGCTGTGCAGAAACTGCCCGAAAGCAACACAAACTTTTTGCAACCCTGCCCCACATCCACCGAGCGCACAAAGGTGCCGGTTAAATCGCCTGCGGCATCCAAAAAATATACCTCACCTTGATTCATATTTACCTGATAAGGCACCCCTGCTGCATTGCCGCACGAAGTGGCAACGCGCGGGGTGATTTCAATGGTGGTGTTGGGGTATGCCGCCACCACCAGCATTTGCGTTTGCCGTGAGTTGCTGTAGTTTTCGCGATAGGTGTTCAGGTAGTATTTATCGCCCAGTGTGGTGTTGGGAATCAGCAAAGTGGCATCGGCAGAATAGCTTTGAAAGTTCAGTGCATAGGCGCTTATTCTTTCGGTGGCAGAGATGCGCACGGCTTTGGGGCTTTTGGTGCCGCAGCCCGATGCCATAGCGATGTTGCGCGGCACACCCACGGTTACCGAAGTGTTGGCAGGGATGTTTACGGTTTGTGTCCAGCCATTCAGCGGAATGGAAATGGTGGCAGTGCAAGTGAAGCGCGAACTCATGGAAACCAGCAGGGTGTCGGGCGGGCTGCCAAGTGTGTTTTCCAAAAAGCCGAACCAGAACTCTCTGCCTTCGGTGGTGAACTCTTGTGCGCGAAGCTGAACAACGCTGAGCATGGCAAGCATCATTGCCAAAACGATAGAAGATTTTTTAACCATCAGTTCCCGTTAGTCAGAATGAAAAACTAAGCTATGAACTTAAAACGATATTACAACCCTGCCGGTGTTAATGTTGGTAACGGGTGCAGAAGTGTTATGAGAGAGGACGGATGACGGGTGAATGATGAGTGCAACAGCCGGATTAGTGATTGTGGAAACAGAAACAATAGAACCAAGAGCCAAGAGCCAAGAATCAGCCGAGGGTGGGAGTTGGGAGTTGGGAGTTATGAGTTATGAATGATTAGTAAACAGCGGGATTAACGATTTGAGATTAACGATTGCAGATTGGGAAATAAGACTTGAGATGTGAGACATGAGATATGAGAAAACAGCCGGGGAGGGTCGGATGTCCGAAGTTGGAGGTCGGAGGTGAACAGCCGGAGGAATTTATGATTTATGATTGATTATTGATTATTGAAACAGCCGGATTAGGGATTGTGGAAATAGAAGCAATAGAACCAAGAGCCAAGAGCCAAGAAACAGCCGGGGGGAGTTGGCAGGTGAGGGGAGTAGCCGGATTAACGATTTGAGATTAACGATTGCAGATTGGGGAAGTGGAATACAAAATGTGCTAATGGGAGAATGTGCTGATATGCTAATGGTGTAGCGGATTAACGATTTGAGATTAGTGATTGCAGATTTGGGAAGTGCAGCAACGCCACTTCAACAGGTGGAGATGGCTTTGCTGCACTTTGTCCCTTTCATCTCAGTTGCTTAATGTGGCGCGCCAGGTGCCTGAGGTGCCGCCTGTGTTTTGCACATTGAAGTAGCTGTTTGCGCCAAACAAACCTAATTGGCTCACAAGTGCCGCAACTGTGGTGCTGAACGGCATGCCCGGATTCACCGCAATGTTGCCCATGCCTGTTTGCATGCCGCTGGGCATGTTGGAGGCAAAGAATGTCATGGGTGCATTTTCTGCCTCAAGGGTGATGGTGGCGTTTTGGAGGTTTGGCTCGCCAAAGTCAATGTTGGCGATGGCGCCCGGCATCAACATGCCTTCGCGCACAAGGGGTTGCGGCTGCTGTGCGGCAAGGGTGATGTTTTGTGTTTTGGTTACGCCTTTGCCGAGCACAATTTCCATTTCCTGCGCTTCAAAGCCTGCTTTGGTAAACTTCACTTTGTAGGTTCCCGAAGGGATGTTGCCGGTGTCGTAGTTGCCATCGGCATCGGTGAAGGTTTCGGCATCCACTTCTTCCAAATAAACGGAAACGCCTTCGATGGGGGCGTTTGCGCCATCGGTTATTTTGCCTTTCAGTTTTGCGGGTCCGCTGCTGCTGACAAGGGAGAGGACAGCGGTGAAAGAGAAGCGCTCGCGGGTGGTGGGGTTGGTGCGGTAGATAACTGATGCATCGCGCCCGATGCGGATGAGGCGGTCGTAGAGGGTGTTGTTTGCCTCGATTTTTGCATCGGTGGATTCTTTTTGGTCTTGTTGGGTGTCGGAGAGTTGATTGAAGAAGGTGCGCCAAACATTTTGCTGTGTTTCGTATTCAGCAGGGAATGCTGCGGGCATTCCACCGGCAAGCAGGGCGGGTTCGTTTGCCAGAATGAACTCGCGACCTGAGTCAATGAGTTCGTCAATTTCTTCCCAGTTGTATTTGCCTGCTTCGTTGAAGTAGCTCCAGCCTGCGGCTTCGAGCTTGGGTTTGACCAGTTCGGGTGGAAAGGCGTGTTCGATGTAGGAGCGGAGCGCACGCCATTGGTCGAGATTGACATCGGCTTGCTGCCTGATTTGGATGCGCAGGATTTCGGAAGGTTCGTTGCGCTGCTGGAAGTTGGGGAGGTCGCGGGCATTGTTTAGCAGGGTTTGCAACGCTGCTACATACGCGGGGTTGTAGATGGTGTTGAGGGCGGTGAAGTTGGCGAGTTTTTCATCAAGGCTTGTGATGAAGGAAGTTGCAACTGCGTAAAGCTCGGTTTGTTTGCAATTGTACTTGTTTTTTACTTTTTGAGTTGACATGGCTGTAAATTTTGATGGTGAAAAAACTTGTTTGAATGGAGAACGGTGGGGGATAATTGTTTAGTATGTGTTTTAAATTTTTTTGACAATCGGCTGACAATTACTTGCAGGGATGGGAGGAAAAGGGAGTGCCGGCACAGGATTTTTTATGCGCTTGAAAAGCAACTGATTTGGAACGACCAAAGGGATTTCGGGGAACACCAAAGGAGTTTAGGGAGCGACCGCAGGCATTTAGGGAGCGACCGCAGGCATTTAGGGAGCGGCAGCAAGCATTTAGGGAGCGACCGCAGGCATTTAGGGAGCGGCAGCAGGCATTTAGGGAGCGGCAGCAGGCATTTAGGGAGCGACCGCAGGCATTTAGGGAGCGGCAGCAGGCGTTTAGGGGGTGACCGCAAGCATTTAGGGAGCGACCGCAAGCATTTAGGGAGCGACCGCAGGCGTTTAGGGAGCAGCAGCAATGAGGAAATCAGACTTGAGATGTGAGACATGAGATATGAGAAAACAGCCGGGGGAGGTTGGAAGTTGGATGACGAGTTGCGAGTTGCGAGTTGCGAGAAACAGCCGGATTAACGATTTGAGATTAACGATTGCGGATTGGGAAATCAGACTTGAGATGTGAGAGATGAGATATGAGAAAACAGCCGGAACCAGGGAAATTGATTATTGATTATTGGTTATTGAAACAGCCGGATTAACGATTTGAGATTAACGATTGCAGATTGGGGAAGTGGAATACAAAATGTGCTAATGGGAGAATGTGCTGATATGCTAATGGTGTAGCGGATTAACGATTTGAGATTAACGATTGCGGATTGGGAAATCAGACTTGAGATGTGAGACATGAGATATGAGAAAACAGCCGAAACCACGAAGCCATAAAGGTAACAAAGGAACATCCTTTGCCGGAAGGGGTACGAAAATGAATAAAATGCTGCAAGCATTATTCTTGTGATGACGAAGGCAATAGCCTTCGCCAAGAGGGCTTTGCAAGCTCTTTGACAAAGCTTTGGGCTGTGCTTGGGCTTGTGCGGCTTTGGCAATGTGCTTGCAAAATGTTTGGCTATTCACTGTCATTAATTGCTATTATTATTTCGTTAAACAGTTTGTTATGTGTATGTTGAAACTTTATTAACTCACTTCGTGATGCTTCTGAAAAAACTACTTTATCATTTTTAAATTGATTAATGAAGTCATTGTTGTTTGTGATTAATTCTCTAAGCTCATTTTGATATGGTTCAAGTTTCTTTTCGTCAATCATATACTTTTCCTTTATCAAAGCCATCAGGTCAGCAACCCTAATATTCATCAGTTTAAACCAAGGAATTATTCTCTGTGGATGTGTATTGTTTGAGTATAGATTGTTAAGGCAACCTTTATATTCGGCTCGTATTTCCTTTATTTCATTAATAAAATGGTCTTTTAATACTCGTTTATTAGTTAGTTTGTTTTGAATTGTCCTGACTATCCAATACGCAAGACCGGCATTTACAATAATGCCAATTAAGTCTATCCAATTGGAAGTGTCAAACGAACAAAAGAATCTTAAACAGCAGCAGGTTGTTCCCATATTTCAAGTTTAAGTTCATTGTCAATTAAACGATACCAAGCTGGATGATTTGCTGTTACAACTGGCTTTTGCTTATTTTTTCTTCTCGCTTCCCACTGCGGAAAAGTTTGATTTAAAATCATTTCTTTCCAATGTGGCTCTTGGTCTGAAATAATTTCAATTCTACTCTTAACTATGTCAAGAGTAAAATCATAAACTAAATTACCAAAGGCTTCATCTAAAAATGATGATGCGTAGCCTGCTGTTGAGTCAAGGTTAACGCTAAGTTTTTCACCTGCCTGATACGCTTCTTTAAAAGCTGTATTTAAAACTTTGTGATAGAATTCTTCACCTGAATTGTCGCTAATGCTACAATGTCTCAAGTTTGGGAACTCTGAAAAGTTTTCTAAAACACTTATTCTTTTCATTGTTGTGATATTATTGTTGTTAAACAGTCGTTTGTCATTTCCCATTGGTAAAAGGTTCCCTTAAATCTTGGTGAACCTTTTTTAAATTCTCGTGATTGATTGTCATCATCAAAATGCAAAATTACATTGTTCGTTAGCACTTTCAAGGCTTTAATTTTTCCTTGTATAAAGTTGGCTTTCACTGCTGGCAAACCTTTGTTTCTATTTTCCTCTTGTGTTGTTGAGCCATACTTTTTGTCAAATGCTCTTTTCAAAATTTCATCGCTTGACCTTAAAGCATCTGCAAAATATTTCTTGGTGAATTTTCTGTAAAGTGTTTCTAAAATACCTCTACCAACATCAGTAACAGTAAAAATTACTTTATCCGCTTCGTATTTAACGCCTAATAACCATTGCTGATTATCTGTGCCACTCCATTCTATTGAGTTACCACATATTTCCAAAATTATTGTTTTAACTGGTTGGCAATATTTGGGAGTTCCTGTTATATGTCCAACTACATTTTTTACTATTAAACTGATTCTTTTGCTGTCTTCGTCTGACAAAAAGCCTGTGCCTTTTTCAAAGAATATTAACTCTGATTTTTCGGCTTTTGGAAAAGGTCTTCCGTGGTCATCAACCAAGTTGTTTAGATAACCTGAATCAATCATAAATTTTTTGCATTCAGGATTATCAGGCAAAATGGTTTTAAGTAGAATACGTTTAAATCTTAAATCATCATTTAAAGAAGTCAAAACACTAATTGTTCCATAATCAATTTGAGTAACGTCTTTTAAAGACATTATTACAAATTTTACAATACCTTTTTGGCTCAAATAATCTTCACTTCTTAAATCACGGAAAAATTCCAAGCAGCCGTCTAAATTTTCAATCAAACGTAAGTCGGCAGGTGCTACAACAGGAAGTTTAACATCGTTTACAGGTCTGTGTCGAGTTGTAGAAGTTGATTTTTTCTTGCCTTTTTTTACGACACGATTTTTCTTGCGAAGCTTTCTTTCAATTTTTTGAATCCTTCGCCTTTGCCATACTTTATATTCAGGTGTCGTATAAAGTCTTTTCATTTACTTATTATCTTTGAAAACAACTTCGTGAACTGTTTTCCTCATTTTACTTACTGATAAGCGGTCTCCCTTTTCATCTACTAATTTCAAGATTTCACGTGGTAAAACTTTGATAATTTGTATCGGTTCATAATATTCATTCAGTTCAACGTATAGGCAATAATCAAATTCAAAACTTCTGAAAATCACTTTTGCCCTATTATCAGGCGTTCTGCGGGTTTTAATTTCAACTCTTTTACCTTTTTTATCTTTTGCATCAAAACCTGATTCAACAACATTGTCGTTAAGTGTAAGATTAAATATCTTACTACAGTAGTATTCACCTAAATCACCAACAAGATTTTTTGTTCTTATTATGCCATCATCTTTTAGTGATTTTAGCGAATCAGCTATTAATTTTATTGAATTAGGCATATAGCAAAGATATTAGAAGTGTTATCATTGCTATAAATACAT